>Ga0209515_10000050_pt1 | contig 204283 bp, 193 predicted proteins | sample Subgroupgradi54m_FD_187454 | JGI IMG/M metagenome (GOLD analysis project Ga0209515, IMG submission 187454) | Subsurface groundwater microbial communities from S. Glens Falls, New York, USA - GMW60B uncontaminated upgradient, 5.4 m (SPAdes)... ...
GGTGGAGGATTGTCTAATGCTCATCCTGTAGATTTAGGCGTAACAGTGGTAAGAGAGGTAGTGCGTAGAGCGGCAATTGATCCTAATCTTATAAGCAAACTAAAAATTGGTTGTGCAACACAAACAGCTCAGCAGGGATTTAATGTAGGCAGAACTATTGCAGCTTGTGCATTTGGGCCAAATATGCCGGCTTCTACGGTTAATATGCTTTGTGGATCCAGTGCTGAAGCTATTTGTGATGGCTGGGGTCAAATATCAAGTGGTCAGGCAGATATTATTCTTGCTGGTGGTGTAGAAAATAATCATCTTGTTTTTCAAGGACAGGATTTAATGCCATCCTCACAGAGCTTATCTGGCATTTTCAGAAATACCTGGAGGACAATAATTCTTGGATCAAAAATAGTCAGGGATGCATTGCCGAGAGGGTATTATTTACATCCAATGGGTAGGTCAGGGGATGCTATTGCGATGGAGAGAGAAATTAGCAGGGAAGAACTTGATCAGTTTGCATATGAGAGCCAGATAAAAGCTGCACATGCAATGTTTAGCGGAAAATTTAATGATGAAATAGTTCCACTACAAACACAAAAAGGAATTGTAAAGGCTGATGAAGGAATCAGACCAAATACATCGCTTAAAGCACTTGCAAATTTAAAACCTGCTTTTGGAAAAAATGGATTACATACAGCAGGTAGTTCCAGTCAGATAAGTGCTGGGGCAGCAGCAGTTTTGCTTGCAAGTGAAGATGCTGTTAGGCAAAATAATTTAAAACCAATTGCAAGGCTGGTTGCCTCTGCACTGGTAGCTACTGATGCACAAATAGAAGAAAAGCAGTTAATCGGACCAATTGAAGCAATAAGAAAAGTCCTAAAGAAAGCAGGTCTTGGGATAAACGATATTGATCTTTTTGAAATCAATGAAGCTTTTGCTTCTGTAGTAATAGCAACTATGAAAGAACTGAAAATTGATCCAGATAAAGTAAATGTAAATGGTGGAGCAATAGCTCTTGGTCATCCGCTTGGTACAAGTGGGGCCAGGCTTCCTGTTACTTTAATTCATGAGATGCAAAGAAGAGCAAATGAAGGCAAGCCATCAAAATATGGTTTAGTTGCTTTGTGTATAGGTGGTGGTCAAGCTATTGCTACTATTTTTGAGCGGGTTTAAGTATACTTTGTACACATTTTTCTATTTTTGCTAAGATTTCTTAGGAAGGAACGTTTTTATGTTAAAAAATCAAAATGCTTACATAGTAGATGCTATAAGAACACCGATTGGTCGGGGAAAAGAAGGTGCTGCGTTTTCTGAAATACACCCTGTTGATCTTGGCGGAGTTCCAGTAAAAGAACTCCTGAAAAGAAATAATTTAAAACCTACTGATATTGAAGATTTAATTTATGGCTGTGCCAGTCCAATAGCTGAGCAGGGTTTAAATATTGCACGTATCATTGCAATAACTGCACTGGACGTCAGTGTCCCAGGTGTTCAGTTAAATAGAATGTGCGGCTCAGGTCAGCAGGCAGTTCATTTTGGTATTCAGGCAATTATGTCCGGTGCACATGATTTACTTATAGCTGGTGGAGTTGAGAGCATGGGGAAAGTAAATATCGGGTCAGATGGTTTACCGCTTCCTGGAAAAGAAAAACCCACCTTACCTCAAAGCCTTCTTAAAAATTTTAAAGCAAATCCAATGGGAATATCTGGTGAACTCATGGCAGAAAAATGGAAATTAACGAGAAGAGATTTAGACGAATTTTCATACGAGAGCCACATGAAGGCTGCTAGAGCTCGTGACAATGGCTACTTTAATAAAGAAATAATATCTGTGCTGACTCCTAAAGGACTAGTTGAAAAAGACGAAGGCATAAGAGCAGATACTACAGTAGAAAAAATCGGTACATTAAAGGCTGCCTTTAAAGAAGGTGGAGTAATTACAGCAGGAAATTCTAGCCAAATAAGTGATGGAGCAGCAGCATTATTATTAGCCAGTGAATCAGCAGTAAAAAAATATAATTTAAAACCTAGAGCAAAATTTATAGATTTTGCTCTAGTGGGAACTGAAGTAGAACTACAGCTTACAGGACCTGTTTATGCTATTCCAAAAGTTTTAAAACGTGCAGGGCTTGAGATAAAAGATATTGATCTCTTTGAAATTAATGAAGCTTTTGCATCTGTAGTTCTAGCTACACAAATAGAATTAAAACTAAATCCTGAAAAAATAAATGTAAATGGCGGAGCCATAGCTCTTGGACATCCGCTTGGAGCCAGCGGTGCCAGACTTTTAACTACGCTTTTATATGAACTAGAAAGAAGAAATTTAAAACGTGGCATATCAAGCTTGTGCATTGGTTTTGGACAGGGCATTGCAGCGATTATTGAGAGGGTTTAATTTTAAACCAGAGCCAGCTCACTTAATTTGGCTACGTTTTGTTTTACCGCATCAGCGCTCTTTTTAAGAGCTTCTAATTCTTCAGGAGCAAGTTTAAGTTCAATGATTTGTTCAATGCCTTTTTGACCAAGTTTTACCGGCACACCGACAAAGCAATCTTTTAAACCATACTGTCCATTAAGATGTACTGCTACAGGAAAAACTCTTTTTCTGTCCTGAACTATTGCTTCTACCATGGTTGCAGTAGAACTTGCAGGGGCATAAAAAGCACTTCCTGTTTTTAAATAATTTACAATTTCAATTCCACCGTTTTTTGTTCTTTCATTTATTTCATTTATTTTTTGTGGTGATAAAAGTTCTGTAATTGGAATACCGGAAACAGTTGAAAATCTTGGCAGCGGGACCATTTGATCGCCATGTCCACCCAGAACCATTGCCTGAACATCTTCTGTCGATACATTCAAAGCTTCTGCTATGAAAAATCTCATCCTAGCTGAATCAAGCACTCCTGCCATTCCAAAAACTCTCTCAGGTGGAAATTTGCTTTTTAACCAGGCAAGGTGAGTCATAACATCAAGCGGGTTTGAAACTACAATTATTATTGAATTAGGAGAATGTTTAACTACTTCAGTAGTTACTCCACCAACTATCTGTGCATTTGTTTTTAAGAGATCATCTCTGCTCATTCCAGGTTTTCTTGCTATACCTGCGGTGATAACTACGACATCAGAATCTTTTGTAGGGGCATAATCATTTGAACCAATTATTTTTCTGTCGTGAAGTTCAACAGGTCTTGCTTCCATAAGATCAAGTGCTTTTCCCCGAGGAATGCCTTCAATGATATCTACTAAAATTACATCACAAACATTTTTTTCAATTAATCTTTGAGCGCATGTAGCTCCGACATTTCCTGCTCCTACTACGGTTACTTTTGGATTTGTTAGCGTCATAATTTTAATTACCTCTACAATTATTAACCAGAGACATTTATTATTTTACCAAGAATAACCTCTTTCTTTGCTCCTGTACATGAAGGCATATTGTTCTTTTTTCTTAGATGACAGGTATAACCAAGCAGTGCAAAAAGTATTGCCTCTTTATATTTTGTGGGTAATTTGTATTTGTCAGATATGGTTATTCGAACGGACTTGCTCCAGCAAGCCCCTACAAGAAATGTTAAATGTCTCATTAATGTTTTGTTCTTAACACCACCGCCAGAAACCACAAGTTCTTTTACAGCATATTTTGGAAATATAAAATCTCTAAAAGATTGTTCAATTACTTTGGTTGTGAAATATGTAACGGTTGCAATTTTATTTTGTTTATTTTTTATTTTTAAAAAATATTTATCTATAAATTCCTGATTAAAATATTCTTTTCCTGTAGATTTAGGAGGTCTTTTCTTAAAGTAAGGATCTTTTAGTGCTATCTCAATTGATTTTAAATCAATTTTTCCCTTACTTGCAATATTTCCATTCAGATCAAAATCTTTTCTAAAATATTTTTTTGCAATTAAATCAATAAGTGCATTTCCAGGACCTATATCAAAAGCAATTGGAATAATGTTTTTTCCTACGACGGTTACATTTGAAATTCCGCCTATATTTAAAACTGCTTTTATATTTTTGCTTTTATTAAAAATAATCCAGTCTAAGTATGGCATAAGAGGGGCACCCTCACCGCCTGCTTTAATGTCACCTTCTCTAAAATTATTAATTGTTTTTATTCCTATTTTTTTTGTAATTATTTTTCCATTACCGATTTGAATAGATTTAACTTTTGGCTTATGATAAATAGTCTGACCATGAGATGCGATTAATAAAACATCTTCCTTTTTTAATTTATTTTTTTTAATTATTTTTAAGGCAGCATTTGCAAATAAATTGCCAAGAATGATATCTAATCGCGATAATTTCTTTGTAGTCATGTCATGGTGTGCTCCTATAATTAATTTGTAAATTTTCTCTTTAATGTGCCTAGGATAATCACAAACAATTCCGTCTATAAAGATAGGCGTTAAATCATTTTTTTTAAACTTTACCAGTGCGACATCAATGCCATCAAATGAAGTACCTGAATTCAAGCCAATTACATACTTGGTTTTCATCTTAATTTTAGAAAATTAGAAAGTAATTTGTGCCCGTGTTCCGTTAAAATTGATTCAGGATGAAACTGAACTCCTATAAGGTTTTTAAACTCTTTGTGCTCCAGTGCCATAATTAATCCATCTTTTGTTTTTGCAGTAACTTTTAAAGGAGCTTTTCCTATACTTTTTTCATCCACAATAAGTGAATGATATCTGGTAGCAGTAAATGGATTTGGAATATCTTTAAAAATTGAATTTCCTTCATGAAATATTTCAGATGTTTTGCCATGCATAAGTATAGGAGCATTAACAATTTTTCCTCCATAAACCTCACCGATACACTGATGTCCAAGGCATACACCTAAAATAGAAACTTTTCCTACTAGTTCTTTGATTAAGCTTTTACTTATGCCTGCGTCATCCGGTCTACCGGGTCCCGGAGATATTACAATGTGACTTGGATTTAATTTTTTAATTTCATCCAGAGTGATCTCATCATTTCTATAGACAAGTACATCCTGTTTTAACTCGCCCAGATATTGAACAAGGTTATAGGTAAAACTGTCATAATTATCAATTACTACAATACTCATAAATCTATTAATCTCACTGGAAAAGCTTTAATGTGATTATCAAAAAGCTTTACAACGGACTCATTAACAATTTTATTTTCTTCAGGGCTTGGCACATCATTTTTAATTTCAATACCTATAAAAGCTCCTTCAATACTAAGCCCCATGCCAGTAACTTTTTCCCTATTTTCTTGGGAAGTTAACCAGAACTCTTTTACTTTTGTGCATAAAAATTTCATTGTTGAGAATTTCGAGAAATCAAATTCAAATTTTCTTTTAGTTCTTTAATACTTGTTACAGCCGTACCGTATTTTTTTACGACTATACTTGCTGCAAGATTACCAATTGTGCAGGCTATATTTAATGGACACTTTATAGAAATTGCAACAGCAATAGTACCTGCCACAGTATCTCCAGCACCCGTTACGTCAAATACCTTGCTCACATTAAATGCTGATAAAATAAAAGGATTTTCTGGATCTTTTTCATTAAACAATGCCATACCCTCTGAACCCCTTGTAATAAGAACATTTGATGAACCAGAAATTTTAAGAAGTATTTGCCCTGCCTTAAGAAGTGAATTATGATCTGTAATAGAAAATCCTACACTTGCTTCAGTATCAGGCTGATTAGGGGTGATTAAAAATGAGTTTTTAAATCTCTGAAAATTATCTGAGGCATCTACAATAACTGGTATTTTATTCTTATTGGCTTGGCTAATTACATGCTCAATAAGTTTTTTTGAACATACACCAAGGTTATAATCTGATATTAATACTGCTTTTACTTTATTTATATAAGTATCAAATTTTTTAATCATTTCAGCTTCAATGCTCTGGCTGATTATTTTTCTGCTTAAACGATCCAGTCTTAATAACTGTTGTTTAAAAATTATTGAGCTTGTCGGGTGTTTATGTGCGGTAGAAAGAAGTCTTGTTTTTACTGTAGTGGGGCGATTTTTATCAAAGGTAAGTACCGGTGTAATTTTATTTTTTATGCATTCGTTTTCAAGAGCTTTTGAATAAAGATCTTCACCAACAACTCCTACTAAATAACACTTAGCCCCAAGTGAGCTTATATTATGTGCAGCATTAGAACCGCCGCCTAATGCAAATTCGCTTGACATGTGTTCAAGAATAATTACCGGGGCTTCTCTTGAGATTCTCTCTGGTGAACCTACTACAAATTCATCGAGAATAATATCTCCCACTACAAGTACTGAGCCGGTGGAAAGATTTCCTATTACAATAGTTAATTTTTTTTTATCTTGTTTCTGCATGAATTTTAATGTTACCAGTAAGTGTTTCTTTAATTTGTTTTGTTTCATTTAGTGGATCTTTTGCAGTCATTAGAGCTCGTACTACAGCTATTTTTTTTGCTCCAGCATTAATTACTTTATCAATATTTGTTCTATCTATTCCACCAATTGCAAACCATGGAATTTCATTTAAATTTTTACTTGCCCACCCTACATATTCTAATCCAGCTGGCTTATAGTCTGGCTTTGTAGGTGTTGGAAATACAGGTCCTACTCCAAGATAATCAACTTGTTGAGACTTGCCATGGCAAGTCTCTATACCTTGCTCTATTGAATGTGTAGATAATCCAATTATAAAACTGTCTGGGACTATTTTTCTGGCTTCTTCAACAGGCATATCATCCTGACCCAGATGTACTCCATCAGCTTCACAAGCTAGTGCCAGATCAATTCGATCATTTACTATAAAGAGTACATTAGTTTTATTTATAAGTTTTTTAATTTCTTTTGCAAGTTCAAGGATATTTCTTTCATTTTCATCTTTTTCTCTTAGTTGAATAATATCTATACCGCCTTCTATTGTTTTTTCAATGATAGATAAAAAATCTGCATTGTTGAGACGCCCTGATGAGGCGTCTTTACCAGCAATGAGATACAAACTTGCGTTTTGAAGTCGGAGTAATCTTTCATTCTTGATAAGTTCTTTCTCAAGAGTATATATTTCATATCTGTCACTTTCAATTTTTTTTGTGTCAATATTTAAAAGCTGACCATATTCACATAAAACTCTTAAAGCTTCTTCAGTCCTTTTACAATTAGCTCTAATAATATCTTTTACTGAACTTCTTTGGGAATTGTTTTCAATATTTCTACCGATGTCATTTATGGATTCTCTGTTTAGAATTAAATTTGGATGTAGTGTAATAATATTGTTTATATTGTGTCTGATATTTTTAAGTTTTTCTGAAATTGCATTATTGTTCTTTGCAAATCTAACCCAGTCTTCAAGTACTCTTAAAGCTTCTGAGGCACGGTTAATATTGGCGTCTAGGATTCTATAAATATTGTTATTAAGCATGATTATATGAATTTAGCATATGTTTTATATCATCGCGAATAAGAAATCAATGAGCGAAAAAATCGTTGTATCCTAAAAGATCCAGCTTTGCAAGAGTAGGTAAAAATTTACATGCTTCTTCAGCTATTTCAAGCCTATTTTCTCTCTTTAAAAGCTCCAGTAGTTTTTGATAAGCAGGGATTAAATACACAACATCATTTGCAGCATATTTAATTTGATCTTTTGTAAGTTCTGGTGCACCCCAGTCAGTGAGCTGACTATTTTTATCTATGTCAGCATTTAATATTTCTTTTAATAAGTCTTTTAGACTATGTTTATCAGTAAATGTTCGTACAAGTTTGCTTGCTGTTTTTGTGCAGAATACATTTTTAATGTCAATGTCAAGCCAGTGATATAGAAAAGCAAGATCTGTTCTTCCAAAATGAAATATTTTCCTAATTTTCTGATCTTCGAAAAGTTTTTTTAAGTTGGGTGATTTTTCTGGAGCTTCAATTTTTACAAGTGTAACTGTCTGTGACTCGTCACACATCTGAACCAGGCAAAGCCTGTCTCTGGAAGGATTTAACCCCATCATTTCACAGTCAACCGAAAGCAACCCTGATGACGTATAGTGTTTTAAAAGCTCGTCAGTAAGATCTTGTTTTAATAACTGTATGTTTTCCAGATTAATTTTCACGTTATCTCTTTGAGAATTGGAATCGTTTTCTTGCTTTTTTGCGTCCGTATTTTTTACGTTCTTTTTCTCTTGGATCTCTTGTAAGAAGCCCTTCTGATTTCATAGCTGCTTTATTCTCAGGATTTACTAATAAAAGTGCTCTTGCTATGCCCAGTCTTACTGCATCTGCCTGTCCTGAGATTCCGCCGCCGTGTACCTGTGCAATGATGTCGTATTTATTTTCTGCCTGAATTGCCAGAAGTGGTTTTTTAATTAAGTTTAAATAAGTTGAAACGTTGCCTAGGTATTTAATAGGTTCTTTGCCATTGATTAAAAATAATCCTTTGCCCGGCTTCAGGGCAACTCTGGCTATAGCTGACTTTCTTCTTCCTGTTGCAAGAAATCTTGTGCTCTTATCGTGTTTTGTAACTGTTCTTGGCAAGTTTCCTCCTGTTAGTTTTTAACCAATTCTAGTTTCTGGACTTTTTGTGATTTATGAGGATGAGATTCACCCTTGTAGATTTTTAGTTTGGTTAGCTGTTTTTCTCCAAGAGTTGTATGTGGGATCATACCTTTAACTGCATATTTAATTATTTTTTGTGGAATTCGTTCTTTTAGATCTCGTGCAGATTCTGTTCTAAAACCACCGGGAGTTCCACTGTGTCTTTGATAAACTTTTTGTAATTCTTTTTTCCCTGTAAGTTTAATCTTTTCTGCATTTACTATTACAACAAAATCTCCAACATCAACATTTGGGGTAAATTCAGGCTTTCCCTTACCTCTTAAGAGATTTGCTGTTTTACTGGCTAGTCTGCCTAAAATTTGGCCATCAGCATCAATTAGCCACCATTTTCTCTCTACTTCACCCTTTTTTGCTAGATATGTTTTCATAAATTAAATCCCTGTTTTAGAGTTATTAATTATAACATCACAACATGAAATACACTTGTGCTTAGCGCAGTATAGACATGCCGCAGGATGTCTCTTTTGTTTTGCACTATATAAAAGACTATCTTCTCTTTGATCTGGTTTGTGGTTTGGATTTACTCAGGGATTTTTGTAGCTGATTAAATGGTAAAGTTTCTTCTGCTTCAGGAAGGCTATAGGCAATTAAATCAAATGTTCCAAATAGTGTTCCTGTTTCGCCCCCTTCTTTTTTAGGTTTACTTTTTGAAAGCCTGTTACCACTTGATTGTTTGATTTGTATTTTTCCTATTGATATATTTTCAACTGAAATAACCCTGCCGTATTTTTCAAGCTTTTTAAATAATTCAATAATGTCAGTAAAGTTTCCTGTCACTTTAACTTCTATAGGAAAACGATATAAATCTATAGGTAATTCCTGTCCTTTTAGCTTTTCAAGAGTTTGTTTTGCTTTTTCATTTTTACGGACTTTTGCCTTAGCTTCTGCTTCGAGTTGTTTTTCAACAATTATGTTTACTGGCTCCTGACCAATGGGGGTAAAACTTTCAAGACTTATTGAACTTTCATCGCATATTTTTTTTAAATCCTGGACAAGAAAATCAATCTCATATGATTTGGCTAAATAAAGTTTTTGCCTATCAATTTTCTTTGATAGGTGAACATTTTCTTTTTTTAATTTTTCAAGCTTTCTAATCTGAAACTCAAGACCTGAAAGTTTGTTTTTATCTTCCTGGATTTTATTTACTGATTCTGTATAAGTGTTCCATGCAGGAAGTGTAAATTGAAGAAATGGCAATGTTGATACAATTACAATCAACATTCCAACCAAGTTTTTTTCCCGAGCATTTAATTTTTTAATATCAAAAGCCATATTGAAAATAATAGACGATTTCTAAGTGATTTTGTGCAGTAATGTAATACAGGGCTAATATATAACAGAGAATTACAGTATCTTACGCAAATTTATTGATTTTGCAACTGGCTGTTTAACCGCACAAGTATTTTTTTGCTCACCTTGTTCGCACTGTGCTCCAACGGTTCGCAAAAATAATACTTGTGCTGACGCGCCAGTTGCTAGTAATAACTATTAAGTAAGTCCTATTAATATAATTTCAAACTAAACTTTTTGAACTAGGATATAAAACCGGCAAAATTATTTACACATGAAATTTCTCTAGTTATAGGAATAATCTGGGGATACCCCTTAGATGTAACCCCAGGTATTAGGAATCATAATTTAGATTTATATAACCATAACTGAGGAATATTTTAAGTATGAGAATTATAGTTTTATCTATTTGCAATTTATTGCTAATTTCTTTTAGTACAATTACAATGCCTGTCTATGCAGACTATGCATTCTCTGATGCTTATTCAAGTGAGGATGATAAGGGTAATGTGGATGATCCGGATGATACTGGTGATATAAATGATACGAATCCCGAAACACATTTCGCAGCAAGAAAAATTAAAGTCAAAAATAAGGGTAAAAAAGGTCCACATTCAGGACATAATATAAAGCCTGTTGTCGGACAAACTGAAGACAACTCACCACAAGTACCAATAGAAGTACAGCAAGCACCTCCTGCGCCCCCTTCAATATTTCCTTGTGATGCATCAGTGCAATGTCTTATTATAGATCCTATGTTGCCACCTGATGTATGTCAAAATCAATGTCAGGCAGGATGGTTCTGTCAGGGAAGAATGGATATGAGAATAGGACACTTTAATATTGCAGTGTGTGTTCCTGCTCAGGCTGGATCAATGAAACCAGTGGGTCCAATGGGTCCAAGTCAGTAAAACTATTTCATGTTTTTAACTGTCCAGTGAAGAGTTAATGCAGGTACTAAAAGTATAAAAATTATAAAAAAGCGTAATTGCAAAAACCAGCATACTGTCATTTTACCGAATTCTTCTTTGCTTACATGAAAAGTTGAATAAACTAAACTACTTCCAAAGTCCCAAAATGTTTTAGTCAATATAAAAAATATTATTGCAAATATCAAACTAACCACAAAGTATTTAAACAGAAAATCTCTTATAAAAAGCAGTTTTTGTTTTTCCATAATATCAATGATATCATTAGTTTTTGTAATATTATTGCTCCAATGAAAAATAAAACAGATTTTCAATTTTCAGCAGCTATCTGTGGCTTTAAAAAAACAGGTAAGCAGGATTTAGCGGTTATTTACTCGCCAGTTTCATGTACTTATGCAGGTGTTTTTACTACTAATCAGGTTCATGCAGCATGTGTGGATGAAGATAAAAGATTATTAAAGAAAAGAAAAAAAATAAGAGCTATAGTCATTAATTCTGGTAATGCAAATGCTTGTACTGGTAAAAAAGGTATTCAGGCTGTGAAAAAAACACAAAAAATCGCAGCAAATCTTTTAAAAATAAAATCTGATGAAGTTCTTATAGCCAGTACTGGTGCAATTGGAATTCAGCTCGATATGCAAAAGATGGAAGCAGGCATAAAATCTGCAGTTCTAAAACTAAGCCCTAAAAATTTTAAAAATGCAGCAAGGGCAATATTAACTACAGATAGATTTCTAAAAACTGTTTCCCAAAATACAAAGGACTTTCAAATCATAGGCTTTACAAAAGGTGCAGGGATGATTCACCCAAATATGGCAACAATGCTTTGTTATTTTATGACAGATTTAAAAATGCCACAACATCTTTTGCAAGAAGCCTTGGAAATAGCTGTGGATAGCAGTTTTAACTCAATAAGTGTTGATGGTGATATGAGCACAAATGACATGGTGGTAATTCTTTCAAATAATAGGTCTTGCCATGAAGTAAAAAGCAAAAAAGATCCTTTGTTTTTAAACTTTCAAAAAATATTAAATGGAGCATGCATTAAGCTAGCAAAACAAGTTGTGCTAGATGGAGAAGGTGCTCAGAAACTAATTGAAGTAATAGTGCATGGTGCAAAAACAGAACAGGATGCTAAGAAAATTGCTAGATCAATAGCCAGTTCAAATCTGTTTAAATGTGCAATATATGGTTCAGATCCAAACTGGGGAAGAGCTGCTGCTAGAATAGGATGTACAGATATAAAAGTAAACCAAAATAAAATAGATATTTTATTAAACAACACACCTGTTTTAAATAATGGAAATCCTGTAGCTTTTAACAAGATAAGACTAAATAAGGAAATAAAAAAGAAAAAAGGTGTAAAGGTAAATGTAAATTTAAAGCTTGGCAAAAAATCAGGTACAGCTTATGGGTGTGATTTAACTAAAGAATATGTGAACTTTAACTCGGCTTATTTTACATAAAGGTAGATATTATGGAAACACAACTAAACATTTTTGAATTAAAAGAACAGAATCAAGAGGTAAAGAGTGCGAAACAAGAAGTACAAGTCCCGGCGCCGGAATTAAAATTCAATTCACTTGCAGAAACCAAGTCTGTTGCTTTGAAGTGTGTAAAATGTGAACTTTGTAAAGGCAGAACAAATGTAGTATTTAGCGATGGTATAGAAGATGCAAAATTAATGATTATAGGTGAAGGACCAGGTGAAAATGAAGATTTGCAGGGATTGCCTTTTGTAGGAAGAGCAGGAAAATTATTAGATAAGATTTTTGAATCTGTAGGCTTAAACAGAAAAGAACATCTCTATATTTGTAATATTATTAAATGTCGCCCACCAGATAATCGGGCACCACTTCCTGAAGAAGCTAATGCTTGTATGGAGTATCTTGAAGCACAAATTAAATATGTAGATCCAAAAATCATTGTGCTGGCTGGTGCAGTTGCAGTAAAGGGTATTTTAAAAATGAAAGATGTAAAAATAACTAAAATGCGCGGTCAGTGGATTGATGGTAAAGAACCACTCCTAGAAGGTAGACAAATAATGCCAATATTGCATCCTTCTTATTTACTCAGACATGAATGGAATAAAGCACCAGATTCACCAAAAGCAATGATGTGGAAAGACATTCAGGAGATTAAAAGAGTTTTTGACGGTTTATAAATTATTTTAATGTCACAACTTTATAGTCAGGCATAAACTCACTTTTGATTTTTAATGCTGCTTCTTTATTTGCATCTTTATCAGTGAGCTTTTCTTTTACTTTCTTTAGATTCTTTTTTATGATTTGTAATTTTCCTGCTACATGAAGCCATTCTTTTGTAAGCTGATAGTAGTTTTCCGAAGTTGCTTCATTTTGAATAAGTTCAGGTACTATTTTTTCGCCGTAAATAATATTTGGCAGTCCAATCATATCAATTCTTTTTACAAAGAGATATATAAGATAATTTATGAAATTTCCCTTATAGCCAAGTATCATTGGTGTTTCATATAAGGCTGCTTCTAAAGTAACAGTGCCTGAAGTCAGCCAGACAAAGTCACTGGCACATAAGAGTTTGTGATTGTTTCCTTTTGGAAGTATTTTTATTTTTTCTTTCACCTTGAAATCGTTATTTTTAAAATAATTATCAATATGATTTTCTAAATTAGAAATAGTATGAGCCTCGGCAATCATAAATTTATAATTTGGAAAAACACTGTAAAGCATTTCACAGGCTTTAAGTAAAACTGGAAGCATATAGTAAATTTCTGAATTTCTACTGCCTGGAAATAATCCTATAAGTATATCTTCATCTGTAATTGCAAATTTATTTCTAATTTCTTCACGATTTAATGTTTCAACCTCATTTATAAGCGGGTTTCCAACATAGTAAGAATTTACTCCATGTTTTTTATGAAACTCTTCTTCAAAAGGAAGTCCGCACAAGACAAGATCGCAATATTTTGCCAGTATTTTTGTTCTTCCTTCATTCCATGCCCATACTTGTGGAGGTAAGTAGTAAACAATTTTTGTTTCAGGCAATCTCTCTTTTACTTTTTTTGCAAGCCTTAAATTAAATCCGGGAAAATCCACCAGAATCAATACATCCGGACGGAATGTGCTTAATTCAAACAAAAGCTCTCTTTCCAGGTTTAAATATAATGAAAGTTTGCTAATGACTTCTGTTACGCCCATTGAGCCTAAATATTTACAGTCAAAAAATATATTTGCTCCAGCGTCTTTCAGGTAATTACTGCCTATTGCTTTAACTAAAAGATATTGTGGTGGTATTATTTTATAAAGTTCTTTAAGCAGACCACTAGCATGCATGTCTCCTGATGATTCCCCGGTTATAAAGAAAAGCTTCTTCATTTATGGTTAATTCTAAAACACAAAATGCACAAATGTCTTTATTTACACCTGAAGAACCTTTGCCATACAGGATAAGGCCTCAGAAAATAGAAGATATTATCGGACAGAATCATTTACTTGGTGAAAATGGAGTATTAACATCCTATATAAAAAATAATGCTCCTTACTCAATTGTCTTATGGGGACCGCCGGGTATAGGGAAAACATCGATTGCATTACTAATAAAACATAATTCAAGCAAGGACTTTTCATTTCTTTCTGGAGCCAGTACTTCTATAGCTGAGCTTAGGGAAGAAATTGTTAAAGCAAAACAAAAGCCTGGAAGAAACATTTTATTTATAGATGAAATTCACAGACTTGCTAAAAACCAGCAAGATGTTTTGCTTGAGCCAGTTGAAAGTGGTCTTTTAATTTTAATTGGCACTACTACAGAAAATCCGCATGTATCTATAACAAGAGCTCTGCATTCACGAGTAAAAGTTTTTGAATTAAAATTACATAATGAAAATGATTTAAAAAATCTTATTCACAGAGCTTTATCTCACTCAAGTGGTTATATAAAACATAAAATCACAGATGAAGCTGTTGAAATGCTTGTAAGAACATCAAGTGGAGATGCAAGGAGATTGCTTTTTAATCTAGAAGAAGTAGCAAAATCAGCAAGTGATTTTCTTATTGACGAAAAAAAAGTAAAAAACATTTTATTAAATCAACAACTTCAAATTGGTGTAGATCCTGAACATCATTACCATTTAGTCAGTGCACTTCAAAAATCTATTCGTGGTTCTGATCCTGATGCTGCTATTTACTGGCTTGGTAGGCTTTTGGCAGGTGGTGCTGATCCAGTTCATGTAGCTAGAAGAATACTGGTTACAGCTTCTGAAGATATTGGTCTTGCTGATAATAACGCTTTAGTGATAGCCACCTGTGCCTATCAGGCGGCACAGTTTTTAGGAATGCCGGAAGCTAGAATTCCACTTGCTCAGGCAGTGATTTATCTTTCATGTGCACCAAAATCAAATACAACAATTGTATCTATAGATAATGCTATGAAAGATGCATGTAGTTTTACTCCGTATCAGGTGCCGTTACATATACGAAATCTGGGCGGTGAAGGTTATAAATATCCGCATTCATATAAAGATGCTAAGGTAGACCAGAGTTATTTACCGGATGAACTTTTAAATAAGAAATACTTCTTGCCAAATGAAAGAGATAAAATAAAGTAATGATTACAAAAGACTTTCTTTTGAACTTAGAAACTAATCTGGCAAAAACTTACTGTGTAACAGATATAGAGACAACAGGCCAAAAACCAGAAGATTCAGAAATTATTGAACTGGCAAGTGTAAAGGTTGTAAATGGGCAGCTTAAGGAAGAATTTTGTTCTTATATTAAACCGCAGTTTCCAGTTCCAACATACATTACCCAGATGACAGGAATAAAAGATGAAGATGTAAAAGATGCACCAAAGCTAAATAAAGTATTAAATGACTGGTTGGGTTTTATTAATGGAAGCGATTTTTTTTGTGCACACAATGTAATGTTTGATCATGACTTTATTTATAAATCTTTAAAGGTATTGAACTTACCCCTTGAAAATATAAGCAAGCTAAAGTTCTTTTGTACGGTAAAAACTGCCAGAATCTTATATCCTGAACTGCCAAGCAGAAAGTTAAATGATTTGATTATTCATTTTAATATTCCGGTTGAAAAAAGACATAGAGCTCTAGATGATGCCAGAGCAACTGCAAAAATACTTCTTATATTTTTTGAACAAATAAGACAAAAAAAAGATCAATTACTAGAACTTATGGAAAAAGCACAGAGTGATAAATTAAAATCTTTTGAAGCTGCCGAATATTTAAGTGTGCCTAAAGACAGGGTTTATGAACTTGTTAAAAATAAGACTTTAAGGGTAAATGAAACATACACTACAAAAAACGGACATGAGGGATATTTATTCTTAAGAAAAGATGTTGAAGACCTGGCTAAAAAAACAGAATTTTTAGAAAACAAAATCCAAATTACTGGATTACTCACTGACTCCGAGTAACTCATCCCCTTTTCCAACACCTAGTATATGAGCACCGGCATTTAATAGAGCTAGAGCTTCATCTTTTGTTCTTATTCCACCGGAAGCTTTAACTTGAATCTTATCCTCACCATACTTACCAAGTTCTTCAAGCGTTTGCTTGATTACTCTTACAGCATCTAAATTTGAAACTTTATTTTCCGTAAAGCCAGTTTTGGTTTTTATTATGAGTTTGACATTCCTATCGCTTTCTTCATCAGCAACTTTGCAAATAATTTGTGTAGCTGTTTTTATAAGCTTTTCATTTAGCATGTCAACTTCTAAAATTACTTTTAAAGTTTTCTCTTCCATAGCTTTTACAATTGCCTTTAAATCTTTTTTAAAGCTTCTAATATCTTCATCCTGAAGATATTGATAATTTGCAACTATATCTATTTCATCAGCCCCATCTCTTAAAATTTCTTTTACGTCCTTGACCCGACTTTTTGTTAAGCCTTTTCCATGAGGGAAATCGCAAACTGATACTGTTAGTACGGAACTTCCTTTTAATAAGCTTTTAACAAGTTTTACATTGCATGGATGGACAACAATAGATCTAAATCTATGTTTTATTGCAATGGCACAGGTTTTTTCTATAGCTTCTCTTGAAATTGCATCTGGACGTAAAATACTTTGATCAAAAGTACTAGCAAGCTGTTTTACTTCAATCATAATTACCCCTATCTGAGATTGTTGGATTGCTTGCTATTTTAACTTATAAAGGTTCTTAAAAGGGTTAAAGAATTCTAATTCTTACAAGATTTTGAAGGCAACTTTTTGTAAAGTAGTCACCCGTTAGCTCATTATGGTTAAGCAGGGTTTTATACTTTTTAATTTTATGCCTTCTTTTTGAGCCTGTATAATAATTTACAAGCCTGTCACAGATAATGACAATTTCTTCGCCTTTACCATTAGGGTAGATTATGCCTGAAATTCTTGAGCTGTGGGTTATTTTGCCTGAATAAACAATCAAGTCATTTTTTCTTGCTAATGTTATATTGTCAAAGCAGGCAGTTGAAAAAAAGTTCTTTTCCTTTGACCTTTTTAGGCTAAGCAGTTTTATTAATGTTAAGGGTGCATACTGTGTGGCATTGGCTTTTTGTTCGAGTAGTTCTTTTGGCATAGTAGAGGTTAGGACGCAGATGACTCAATTTGGTTTTCTTTAAAATAGATAATATTCTTAATAGTTTGTACAAAAGCATTTAATAAAGGTTCTTGAGCAAATATTCATGCTTAATAAAAGTTCATTGGGTTTTAGTTAATACATTTCCAGATCAAATTATCCTGCTTCAGCTTGTTCTACCTGGCTTTCAATTTTTTTTCCGCTGGCTCTGCGGTGACGTTGCTCCTCGAGCCAGCTTTGCAAAATTCGCTCAGCTTGTCCAAATAAATTGGAACAAGCTTCGCTCCATTAACTGGCTTCAGCTTGCTCTACCTGGCTTTCTTCTTCTGTGTGTTTTGTGACAGAGGCTACGCAATCGGTTTCATCTAGTTTTTGTAATCTAACACCTGTAGCCATTCTACTCTGGCAACTAATGTCATTTACTTTTGAACGTAAAACTACACCGTGAGCTGAAGCAATAATTACTTCATCAGTTTCTTTCACTACATCTAATGAAGCAAGGTGACTTGTTTCTGATTTAAATTTGGTACCGATTAAACCAACACCGGATCTGTTTTGTACTCGAAATTCTTCTAATTCAACTCTTTTTCCAAAACCATCAGTTGTTACGAGTAAAACTTGATCTTTTGAATCTGCACTGAATGTAGCAAAGCCAACTACATAGTCCCCTTCACGTAAGTTTATGGCTCTTACACCTCTTGCAGTTCTGCCAAGCTGTCTTAAATCTTCTTCATTAAATCTTAAAACCATTCCATCATAAGTACCAATAATTATGTGATCTTTTCCATAGCTTGTTCTTACCCAACCTAATTGATCTCCTTCGTCAAGATTCATGGCAACAATTCCTGAACGTCTTACACTTTCAAAGTTATCCATTGAAATTTTCTTTACTACGCCCAGTTTTGTAAGCATTACAAAGTAATTATCTTCTTTAAATTCGCTTGTAGGATAAATAGCTGTAACTTTATCTTCCTGACTTATTGAAATCAAATTAAATATTGCCTGTCCTTTATGCTGTGTACTTCCTTCAACTACATCGTAAACTTTTGCGCTAAACACTGAACCACCCTGTGTAAAAAATAGCAGTGTGTCATGCATATCTGCAATTATAAAGTGTTCTACTGCATCTTCTTCTCTGGTCTTGATTCCACCCTTTCCTCTTGTAGCTCTGTTTTGTCTTTCAAATTTTACAAGTGGAATCCTTTTCATGTAACCTTTTTCAGTCAGGAAAACCACCATTCTTTCATTTGGAATTAAATCTTCTTCGGAAAACTCTTCAGCTGCCGGGACAATTTTAGTTCTTCTTGCATCTGCATATTTTTTCTTTATTTCAGTAAGTTCTTCTTTAATAATGTCTAAAATAAGCTGTCTTTGAGAAAGAATTTTCTTTAATTCTTTAATTCTTTTGTTTAGTTCTTTATGTTCTTTTTCAATTTTTTCTCTTTCAAGCCCTGTCAGTCTTCTAAGCTGCATTTCAAGAATTGCACTTGCCTGAGGATCATCTAAATTAAACTTTTTAATTAACCCTGCTTTTGCTGTTTCTGCATCTTCAGCAGCCCTGATTAATTTGATGATTGCATCAATGCTTTCAAGAGCTATTAGTAAACCATCTAAAATATGAACTCTTGCTTCTGCTTTGCCAAGTTCAAACTTGCAGCGTCTTGTAATGATTTCAACTCTGTGTTCAACAAATTCATTTAATAATTCTTTCAGACTTAGTGTTCTTGGCTGCTTTCCAATTAGAGCAAGGGTATTAATTGAAAAAGTTTCTTGTATTTGTGTGTGTTTGTAGAGGTTATTTAATACTACATCTGGTTTTGCATCTCTTTTTAGTTTAACTACAACACGAAGTCCGTCTCTTCCTGACTCATCATTTAAATCTGCAATTCCTGTAATCTTGTCATTTTTTACTAGGTCTGCAATTTTATTTATAACCATTTCAGGACCAACCAGATATGGCAACTCAGTAATTACAATTCCTGTTACCATTCCACGACCTGAGCTGCTTGGAACTTCTTCTACTGATACGTGACCACGGACTGATACTGAGCCACGTCCTGTTTCAAATGCTTCTTTAATACCGGTTGTTCCCATTATTTGACCACCGGAAGGGAAGTCAGGGCCTTTAACGTGTTGCATCAATCCTTCAATAGTTATTCCTGGATTTTCAATAAGTGCTATAGTCCCGTCAATGACTTCACCGAGATTATGTGGGGGAATATTGGTAGCCATTCCAACAGCGATTCCACTTGCTCCATTTAAAAGAAGAGTAGGTACTTTTGAAGGAAGAATTACAGGCTCTTTTAAGCTGCCATCAAAATTATCTACAAAATCAACAGTATCAGAATCAATATCGCTCAATATTTCCATTGATACACCTGTAAGCTTTGCTTCTGTATAACGCATAGCTGCAGGGCCATCATCAAGTGAACCAAAGTTTCCATGACCATTAATTAACGGATAACGAGAACTAAATGGTTGTGCTAACCTTACGAGTGCTTCATAGACAGCAGTATCACCATGTGGGTGATACTTACCTAAAACTTCTCCTACTATACGTGCACATTTTTTATAAGGTTTGTCAGGAGTAAGACTGAGCTCACTCATTGCAAATAAAATTCTTCTGTGAACTGGTTTTAAACCATCTCGGACATCAGGAAGAGCGCGGCTGACAATAACACTCATTGCGTAGTCTATAAAACTACGTCTCATTTCATCTTTAATATCTACTTCTACTAATTTCCCTGGATTTGGTGGAGTATCGTCTTTTTGCTTAACCATATCGAATAATTCTAACTTATTTTTAGTGTAATTTCAGTAAGAATTACATCAAAAATTAATTGGTGTAATGACACCTAATTGGTATAATTTCATTGGATTAAAAATAGCTCATAACAAATTTATAATGGAAGTTTCAACTTGTTTGAAACTATAGAAAGAAATGGATCTGCCAAAATATATACATGGTCATGTAGAAGGCTTGCCAAAAACACTTGCTAGTAGGGTTTCATTCTTACGTAATGCAAGGAGAATTCATATTGCGGAATTGTCTCTTAAAGCTTGGGTTCCAGTAAAACTTCTTGAAGATATAGAGGCTGGAATTGAAACCTGGTTACCTGTAACAATAAGACAAAGAATCGCAAATATTTTAAGAGTTGATCCAAATATTCTTGAAGAAGTTGAGGTTAAAAATATAACTAACCAGGATTTACCAAAAGAACCGCCTCTTGAATTACTTGAGCGAATCTCAGAAGATATTTTAAGTGGTGTAAAAAATATAAACTGTCCTATTTGTAATAATTCTTTAAGAGTATGGGTGCAGGAAGGTTTTGATTTAAATGAAAGCCCAATTAAAATACCAAAATCTCACTGTACAGTTTGTGTTTTTCAGCTGAAAATCTAAATTAAAAATACCATTTTGGTGTACTTACAGCATGTAAGAAATTTTGCTCTACTTTTATATCTTCAAATAATTGATTTTCATTGGTTATGAAAAATGTCTTTGATATATTACTGGTTGCTTCTCTATCTCCAATTATATGTAGCATGTGCTTAAGTTTTTCAAGACTATCCTGACTGCCATTTCTAAGTTTTAAAATAAATATATGCGGGCTAATATTATTTACTTTAAGCCAACTATAGAATTCTGACCGTAGCTCTTCTTTGTTTTTACTTAGATCAATTTCATAAGTATGAACTTGTAAATCATCTCTTACTCGGTCATTTTTTTTGTAATTTGCATGTATTAAAGGTTGTAAGGCTTCTAAAGTTTTATCCACAGTTCCAGTAGTGGGCTTAAATAAATATCTGTTATTTAAGACACCGTCTGATGTTCTTAAATTATCCCCAAAAAGTGTGTCTGAAATAAACTTTGCATTTTTACGATCTTTTTTTGTCATTTCAGATGTGGCTGTTGTTGAGGCAGCCAGGGTTGTAGCTTGGCTTATATGTAAAAGGCCAAGATAACGTCCAACTAGAGAATTCCTAAATACTCCTATTATCGGCATAATATCTCCTATAAAATTTTTAAATCGGTGAAAATATTCTAGCATTTGGCTTAAGTACTGACATTAAAAGTAATTAACTTTGTTGTAATTACTTAGGTGGCTCTTACGGTGACGTTGCTCCTCAGAGCCATCTTTTTATAGATTGTTCGGCTTACCAAGTAAATTGGATAAGCCTCTCTTTATTAAATCGCATAGATTTTGGGCTTAATTGTGACACGATACAGACTATCTGAGTAGTTATAATTTGTTTAAGGTTTATTTTTCTAAGACAATTTTATCTGCTTAATCCACTCTTTAAGTTCAGAGAGCATTTTGTCATTTGTCATGTGTATGGTAACAGGTGTAATTGAAATTTGATTGTTTCTTACTGCATAAACATCTGTGCCTGGTAGTTCATCTTCTTCTGTAGCTTCACCAGCAAGCCAGTAATAAGTTTTCCCTCGAGGATCAACTCTTTTTTCAAAGTAGTCATTATAAGGTCTTATTCCAAGTTTTGTAATTTCTATGCCAGCTATTTCACTAAGAGGTAATGCTGGGATATTGATATTTAGTAATGTTCTATCGGGGAATTTTAACTGACCAATATAATTTAACAATTTGGAAATAAAAAATACTGCTGCTGAGAAGTCCTGTGGTTTGTGGTCTGCAAGGCTTACTGCAATGCTTGGAATATTGAATATAGCTCCTTCCATAGCAGCACTTACAGTTCCTGAATAAAGCACATCAGTGCCCATGTTTGGACCATGGTTAATTCCAGAAACTACTATTTGTGGAGGCTCTTTTAAGATTGCACCGATTGCGATTTTTATACAGTCACTTGGTGTACCATCTGTTTCATATGCACCTTTTACATCTGGCAGGTGATTTACTTCTTCCATTCTTAAAGGTCTGTGTAAAGTAAGTGAATGTCCTGTAGCACTTCTTTCACGATCTGGAGCTACTACATAAACCTCATTATTTTTAACCAAGCCTTCGGTCAGGGCTCTAATACCGCCAGAATAAATTCCATCATCATTGGAAATTAAAATACGCATATTTATGATTATAGCTTACGATGTTTTATCTGAGGATATAATTCTTGTAGTGACAGTCCTTTTGAATGCAGCATCTATGTAAATGATTGAAACAAATCAACAAAACAAATATTCTTTTGAAACCAAAAATGTCCTCTGGATAATTTTAGTTTTAAATCTTATTGTTTTGCTTATAAAAATATTTGCAGGAATAATTACTAGATCTTTAAGTATCCTTGGGGATGCTGCACATTCTGCTGCAGATACACTGAATAATCTTGTGGGATTGGTCATATTGAAATTTGCAAGTGAACCACCGGATAAAAATCATCCTTATGGACATGGAAAGTTTGAGACGCTTGCTGCATTTGCAATTATTGTTTTTCTTGCAATTGCATCTGTTGAAATTATTCATGGTTCATTAAACAGATTGGTTCATCCAGTAGAACTTCCGCTTTTTAAAAAGGAAGTAGTGTGGCTTCTCGTTATAACTCTAGTTATAAATATAGTTGTATGGATTTATGAGAGAAATAAAGGTAAAGAATTAAAAAGTGCTCTTTTAATAGCAGATTCATCGCATACAGGATCTGATGTGTTAATTACACTTTCAGTCTTAGGTTCGCAAATATTTATAGCAAAGGGAATGTATTGGATAGATCCAATCGTTGCAATAATTATTGCAGGGTTTATTGCAAAAGCAGGATATGAAATAGTTACAAATACAGCTCCAATACTTGTAGATGAAGCATGGCTTGATCCTAAACTTGTTAAAGAATCAGTGATGTCCATAAAAGATGTTGTTGATTGTTATGATATTTATTCTCGAAGAGGTCCATATTCTGCATTTATAGAATGTAAAATTAAAGTTATTCCAAAAGATTTATATACTGCTCATCAGGTTGCTGATCAAGTAGAAGAGAAACTAAAAAATGAGTTTGGAAACTGTAAAGTGACAGTGCATGTGGAGCCATGAAAAATGAGTTGAAGGAATTAAAACAGACAAAATGGATTGATTACTAAAAGCTCAAGCTTGTCTTGAGCTATAAAAAGCAGTCTGCTAAAATAAAAACAAGTGTTTTGTTTTAAGGATTTTTAATCAATGAGCATTATAAATATTTTATGCAAATATCACAAACCTTATATAGATACCTTATCCCTGCGCCTGTTTTGAAACAAGAATGTATTATTGCAGGCCAAGAAACACACCTTGAAAAGCTGCTAGACAAAGAAAACCTATCAATTAGAAATGGTAATAATACTCCCATATATGGTTTACCCAGCGTTTTAGATTCTCTTATAAGAGGAGCTGGCAGGTACTATGAAACTAAAATAGAAAATTATTTTACAAGGATAGGATTTCGATTTATTACTGAAAATATTAGGTATGCTTCTTCACGTGGTCTTTTAAACTATTTTCAAAAGCAAGAAATTGGATTAGACATTTTATCTATGGGTCTAAAAAAATCATTAGAAATTACACTTGGTACAGCTATTATAGATCCAAATAGAGAGTCAGAGCGTCTAAAGAGGATGGGCAGGGGTTTATTTAATATGGTTGCAAGGCTAGGTTCACGTATAGGATTAGTTGGACTAAAGATTTTAAAGAGTGATCAATTTAGTTATAAAACTTTAGCAGATGAGTTTTTAAGCAGGACTCTTTGCAGGATACTCTATCTTGACTCGGATAATTGGTTTGTAGGTATTGCTTGCAGAACAGTTGAACAATTTGGAATTAATGAATGGGTTAGACACCTGCCAGCCTATAATTATATACTTTCGAAGCTATCCAACCCACCTACTAAAAAAAAAGAAGGTATTGTAATGGTACCTCAAGGCTCTTGATAATCGGCTCATTGAACACTGTTTTATAATATGAGTCATGTCAATAATAAAAGATATAAAAAAAGCTAAAAAGAAAATTCTGGATATTTCAGGAAGATTTGACCTGAGTAAACGAAAGCTTGAATTAAAAGCAGTAGAAAAGATTTGTGAAAATGTAAAAACCCAGGGTGATAAAGCTCTAATTTTTTATACTAGCAAATTTGACGGAGTAAATTTAAAAAATATTAAAGTTTCTATATCTGAAATAAACAATGCACCAGAGCATATTTCAAAATCACTTTTAAAATCAATTTCTAAAGCAATTGGCAGAATAACCGCATTTCAAAAAACCAATGTGCCATCTACCTGGATTAAAACTTTTAGCCTTAAAGAAAAATTAGGTTATAAATATGAACCACTTGAATCCGTGGGTGTTTATATTCCTGGTGGGAAAATCCCTTTAATCTCTACAGTTTTAATGACAGTAATTCCTGCTAAAGTCGCAGGTGTAAAAAGAATTGCTGTTTTTACTCCACCACTAGTACATAAAGGAATACTTGCCGCATGTAAGCTTTTAAAAATTAATGAAGTTTATCAAATTGGTGGTGCTCAGGCTATTTTTGCTGGTGCTTATGGAACTAAAACTATAAAACCAGTAGACAAAATAGTAGGACCGGGAAATATTTATGTAACTCTAGCTAAAAAAATTGTTTTTGGGAAAGTTGGCATAGATGGTCTTTATGGACCAAGTGAAATAGCAATCATTGCAGATAAATCTGCAAAACCTGAATATCTTGCAATGGATCTTTTAAGCCAGCTTGAACATGGCTCAGGGCTTGAGTCTGCATTTATGGTTACAAACAGTGAAAAGCTTGCAAAAGAAACACAAAATACTCTTTTTAGATTTGCAAAACATCTCACAAATAAAAAAACAGTTTTAAATTCGTGGAAAAAAAACAGTGCCATTATAGTTGTCAGAGATTTAAATAAAGCAGTTGAGCTTATAAATATGCTTTCTCCTGAACATCTTGAAATAGTTACTAAAAATCCATTTTCTTTGTTAAATAAAATTAAGCATGCAGGTGCAGTTTTCTTGGGTGAGTACTCATGTGAGTCAATAGGAGATTATATAGCTGGACCAAGTCACTGCCTTCCAACCGGTGGAAGCGCCAGATTTTCAAGTGGACTTACTGTAATGGATTTTATGAAAAAAATAAGTGTAATATCATTTGATAAAAAATCTTTTAATAAAGTAGCAAAAGATGTAGTTGAATTAGCTTATGCTGAAAAACTTAAGGCACATGGTGATGCTGTAAGGATTAGACTAGATCATGATTAAAACCCTGCATCGCTTTTTGTATGCATGGTTGTTTTTGACTAAACTTCCAGCCCCGCCATTACCAAAGGCTACTAAGGAAGACTGGGGAAGAATTACTCCGTATTTTGTTTTAATTGGTTTTATGCTTGGTTTTATACTTTATTTTTTTGCAAAGTTATTGCATAAGTTTGATCTTCCAGTAATGTTTTCTTCTCTTTTACTTGTGCTTTTATGGAATTTAATTACAGGTAGTCTTCATCTTGACGGTTTAATGGATACTTTTGATGGAATAAACTGCCAGGATCTAGAGAGAAAAGTAGATGCTATGAGAGACAGTAGAATTGGAGCTTTTGGAGCTATTGCTGGTATTTTTGCTGTTCTTTTTAAACTTGTGGCATTGTGTACTTTAATTTTAAATAAAATGTTTATTGTGATTTTAATCTCAGTTCCACTTGCAAGATTGCTTGGAGTATATGCACTGTCTTTTTTAAGTTATAGTAAGCAGGCAGGAACGAGCTCTTCATTAATTGTTACAGGCTTAAAAAAGCCAATAGATTTTTTTGTTAATTTTATTGTTTTTATTATTGGATTTTTAATTTTATTTTTCATATTTCATTTGCAATTATCATTTGTTCTTTTAATTTTAATGTCTTTTTTCCTTTCACTTATTTGGTCTTACTGGCTCAATAATCATTTTAAGGGACATAGTGGAGATACTTATGGGGCATTGATTGAGCTTACAGAAGTAACGGTGCTTTGTCTTGCAGTGGTTTTAAAAAATCATTTGTGAATAAACTTTTTCAATTTTATTAATAATTGTTTCCTGAGAAATATCTTTGTATAATTCTGCTACAGTCATTAAACCACCTGCTCCAACACCTTCTTTTATATGTCCATGTTCATAAGCATTTAAACCAGAGTGTTTTGAGTCTTTAAAACTTATGTTTGATGAAATAAGAGGAACACCACAAAGTTCTGCAAGTTTTTTTGTTTTGGCGTTTTTATCATTAGTGATCCAGGATGTGGTTGATACTATTGTGTCATGTGGATCATATTCAAGAATTTTTCTTATGAGATGGTAAACAGCAATCATTTGAGAACCACCAGCTAACATGACAGGAAGATTTGCTTTCTGAGCCCCTTTAATAAATCCGCATATAAAAACCTGCATTGGATCGCCAAAATATTCTGCTGCTTTAAGTGGATTTTTCTTTATGCTGGAAAACTTTTCAGCATGTGTAATCAGAGCATCTTTTACTGTCTGGTTTTTCCATAGGTGGTTTCCATCAGGAAAACTGGAACTTACAAAGTCAAAAGCATTGATTCCAAGAGCACATAAAATACTCAGTGCTGTAGTAGTACCGCCTGGTACACATTCTCCAATAACAACATATGGATAATCTGTAAGATTACTGGCTAACTTTTCACCCTTCTGAAATAAAAAACTTGTTTTAATCGGACCTAAAGCATTTCCTGTTGTTAGGCATTTTGCAGGACCCATATTTAAACTTATATGTTTTCCTCTGGGTTTTATAAATGCACCTACATCTATTACATTTACATTTAGCTCTAAAAGTTCTGTCATTGCTTTTGAAAGAATAGCTGGTGATGGTATTCCATTTGGTGAAACCGGCAGACTTTTTTTAAACTCTTCAGTTTTAAAAATTAAAAAATCAGCATCAAGAGCAGGTGTAAGTTTTAATTGATCTAGGTTTTGACCAGCGGCTGATATTCCAGGAATAAGTGCTGTTTCAGTAGAACCTATTACAAGCATAAATAAAGGTTTTTTTCCTTTAACTTTGTTTACAAAGTTTTGGCATTCTTTCCATTTGGTGATGAAAGAAAAAGATTTTGCTTTTGTATCTTTGGTGATTTCTAAAATGGTTTTAAACATTTTATATAGCCGCAGGCAAGCTGCGGCTTCCCTTGGTCATACTTCATGAATGATCGGATTTGCCGAGTAAATCGGACAAATCCTATTTTTGTAAGTACGTTTAGTTTTCATTTTTTATACAGCCATCGACAAAGCCTGTATTTATTTTCCTTATAATTTGGTATTATTTTACCTGATGGACAATAAAAATAAAATTATTAAGAAGTTCCAGGATAAAGGAATCACTGTTTTAGACCCAAGAAATACTTATATTGGTCCTGGTGTACAGATTGCAAAGGGAAATGTTATATATCCCAATACCTTTTTAAAAGGGAGAATAAAAGTTGGTCCAAAAAATACTTTGGGACCAAATCTATATATGGAAGGAAAAATTACTATTGGCTCAGGAAATAATATTTCTTTTTCTCACATTACCGACACAAAAATCGGAAATAATAATTTAATAGGACCATATGCAAGACTTAGAGACAATGTTTCTATAAGCCATAATGTTAAAATAGGAAATTTCGTAGAAATAAAAAACAGTACTATTGGAAAAAACACACAAATAGCTCATTTAAGTTATATAGGAGATGCAACTCTTGGAGAAAGTGTAAATATTGGTGCAGGGACAATTACTGCAAACTATAATTCAGTCACAGGGAAAAAGACAAGAACAATAATTAAAGAGGGAGCTTCCATAGGATCAAATTCTGTTCTGGTAGCACCTATTGTAATAGGTGAAAATGCTCTTGTAGGTGCTGGTTCAGTAGTTACAAAAAATGTTCCAAAAAACGCTTTAGCTATTTCAAGAGTAAAACAGGAAAATAAAACTGATTGGGTAAAAAAGAAAAGTTAATTAGCCCATGCCAACTTGCTTACCGGCTTTAATATTTAGTTTGCCTATTTGTATACCATCAGCGCCTGGTTTATATAAAAAAGAATGAGGAAGAGAATTTATTGTTAATTCAGGTGCTTTTTTTGTGGTGGGTACTTTTTCATGATTTGAAACTCTTGTAAGTATTGTATAAGCTGGTTTTGCTGTCCAGGTTTTTTCTGTGGTTTCTTTTCCTGCAATGCTTCTATTCCAGGTACCTTTTGCTTGTGGTGCTGGAGGAGCTGTTTTTTGTGTAGTGGCTGTTGAATTGTTTCCAAGTTTATTTTTTAAGGACTCAATTAATTTTTTTAAGTCATCATTTGGATTTTCTTTAGGAGCTTGAGCTGTTTGATTTTCATTTCCCTGAGTATTTAAAGCGTTTCTTGCTGTTGCAGCACTAGCAATGCTAACCGTAGGGTCGCTACCTTTTGTTCTTGCTATTGGTCTTCTTTGTGGTGTTCTTGGAGGCATTTTTTTATCTCTATTTCATCTCTGTTTTAGTTAAGAACTGTTTAAGGTCTCTTACTACTGAGTATAAACATTTGAAATGTAAAGTCAACTGCTAAAAATTAAGATTGTATCTAAAACATTACATAGATTAAGGGAAATTTTATGGTTTTAGTTAAGAAGTTCAATTTCTTAACCAGTTTTATCTGCCAGAACAATGTTTAAAGTATCTGAATTGTCATTGTAAGAAATGTTTGAAAGTCTATGGTTTGGTTGAATTTCTCCAGAGCTAAATAAATACCTTGAAGTTATTTGTCTTAAAACCTGAGTATTGTAATCTTTATGAATTCCTAATTCACAGCCTATTAATAGTAGTGCGTCATTTAAATCATCTAATACTTCTGAATCTCCAAAAGTAGCTTCTGGTTCTTCTTCGACTAATCTATTTGAAAGAAAACTATAAACAGGATCTGGAATCTCACCATTTTTAAACCTAATCTCTACTTTAAAATCTGCTTTTCTTTGCTCAAGTTCCTGCCAGAATCCAAGAAGCTCTCTTACTGTGGTTATATTTCTTTCATCTAAATTTCTGTTTAATTTTCTAACAGTACTGTAACAAAGTTCATAAATAGAGAATTCCAGTTTATCAGTCTCATCTACAAAAACAGGCTGAGTAGCAAAATTTAATCCAAGATTTAATGCAAACTCTGTTAGTCTTTGAAGTCTATCTGTACAAATCAAAGTATCAAATTTAGTGCTTCTCCAGGCTCTTGCTAATCCCAAACCTTCAAATATAACTCTGTCCTGTTCTCTGGGATTTAAAGAAAAAGCATTGATTTTTTTAAGCCAATTTTTTGTTTCAGAGACTAAAGTGAAATCTCTATTTGGAATAATTCTTGGTTCTATTTCATGTAAGGAATGTGAAATAAGTCTTATAAGTGAATCTTTTGATAAATTTGCATAGTTTGTGCGTGAAATATCACCAGTTCTAAAAATTCCTCCACCAGGAATAAAATTATAAAAGTCAGTACCTACCCGAAGCATATTTGTAAACCTCTATTAATATTTGAATTAAGTAAATAATAAAATATTTGATGCAGATTAGTAAAGTAGTTTAGGAAGATTTAATATGTATTAAAAAATAATAAAGTCAAAGTTAAGGTATTTTTGACTTCTTGTTTTAAAATTAACTAGATATGCCTAAAAAAACAATTTTGGTTTTGGAGGACAGCACTACTTACGAAGGAAAACACTTCGGGTCTGAAGGAACTAGTTTTGGGGAAATTGTTTTTAACACAAGTATGACTGGCTATCAGGAGATAATTACTGATCCATCATATGCAGGCCAGATAATTACATTTACTTATCCTGAAATTGGGAATTACGGTACAAATAAATCTGACTTGGAATGTAAAAAAAGTTTTGCTAAGGGAATTGTAGTTAAAAACTTAAGCCCTATTCATAGTAACTGGCGATCTGATGATGATTTAGATGGATTCTTAAAATCTCAAAACCTCATAGGAATTTCAGGAGTAGATAGTAGATCAATAACTCGAAAAATCAGATCAACAGGTGCAATGAAAGCAGGAATTTCTACAGAAGTTTTAGAGCCAAAACAATTACACAAACAAGTTTTAAACTCACCATCAATGCTTGGAAGAGATTTAGCAAAAGAAGTTACCACCAGAGAAAACTATCGCGGTCCAATGCCAAAAGTCCAGCCTGCTTATCCTATAGTAGCCATGGATTTTGGCATCAAGCAAAATATTTTAAATAGGCTCAGTGCTTATGGACTGGCACCGCTTGTAGTTCCAGCACATACTACTTTTGATGAAATAAAAGCAATTAATCCAGCGGGGCTTTTTCTTTCTAATGGTCCTGGCGATCCAGAACCAGTACAGTATGCAGTAGAGACTATAAAAAAAGTAATTGATAAATTAAACATACCAATATTTGGAATTTGTCTTGGGCACCAGCTTTTAGCTCAGGCTTTTGGAGCCAAGACTTATAAAATGAAGTTTGGTCATAGAGGAGCAAACCAGCCTGTAAAAAATCTTTTAACTGGAAAAATAGAAATTACATCACAGAACCATGGTTTTGCAGTAGATGCTGAAACGCTTCCAAAAGAACTTGAAGTTACTCACTATAATTTAAACGATAATACCAATGAAGGTTTCAGGCATAAAGAACTGCCAATTTTTTCCGTACAGTACCACCCTGAAGCATCACCTGGACCGCATGATAGTGATTATTTGTTTAAACAGTTTTTAGAAAATGTGAAAAGGAAATAAGAGCTGATTTATCTAAACTTTCTAGCAAAGATAGGATTTGTGTGGTTTGTTTTGTTTATATGACTTCAGACAAGCTGAAGTCTCTATAATCAAGTTCTAAGATCGATCGGTTCTGCCAAATGAATTGGACAGAACCTATAATTATAAACTTAGAGGATTCATCCGATTTATTCGGTGAATCCGATCAAATGTGAGGTTTAGATACGAGAGCCGCAAGCTTGTCTTGCGGCATATAAAAAACAAAAAAAACCCCCCGACAATTCGGGGGGCCTTTACATGAACCTGCTGGTTGACAGGGGTAATGGGGTGGGATTAACCAACAAGTTCAATAGCTTGCTGAACAAGTCTATCAGCTACTTTATGTGCATTAATTGCTGCAGCGTATTGTCTTTGAGCTTCAATGATATAGTCAACTTCTACCTTTGACCATACATTTGACTTTTCAAGTGATTCATTGAAGACCATTGCTGTACATGGGAGAGCTGGTCCACTCTCTGAAGTTTGTTTCCAGTAAATATCACGAAAATTATTTAATCCATTTAAGTTCTGGAAATTATGAAGTGTAACTTTATAAAGAGATACTTCGCTATCTCCATATTTTCCCCAGACAATTCCACTTTTATCGATTCTAATTTTTTCATATTTACCGAGATATAATCCTGTTGTTGGATCCATCTGTAAGTTAATTGGTTGTGGTCTTCCAATTTCCTGACCTGATCCTACCTGTGGATAAGATCTTTTTGCAGGGTTATTAAATGGATCTGTAAATGCATCAAACTCATAATTTGGTCCAATTTTATTGTATTTGGAATTTCCATTAAGTTGTACATTTGAGTGAAGTGGTGTTCCCATTACAAGAAAGCCTTCATTTGATGCAAGGTAACCATTTTTATCAAAATGGAAATCACCAAGTCTTGTATAAAGGATTTCATTGTTTTGTGGATTTAATACTGTAAAAAATCCTTTTCCTCTTAACATCATTTTAGTTGGTTCGCCAACTCTAACAATTTGACGACCTTGTTTCCATGAATAGCCAGCATCTTCTATTATGCCGCCATGGAGATAATCACGGAATGAAAATCTTTTTGCATTATATCCCGGTGCATCAGCATTAACCACATTTGTTGTTAAGTAATCAATCATCTCTAGTGATGATTGTGCTGCGTTGGCTGCCATTGTTGTTGCGTTGAACATTGTTTTCTCCCTTTTTCCTTATAATAAAACAGGTTCTGTCTTTTTATTTGATTGCTTTGCCTGTTTTTTTCTTTTCTTTGTTGTTTCTGACTCAGTGTTAAAAGTAAGTTCTCCCTGATAAGTATTAAACTCACGTAAAGATAAATGATGATGTCTTAAATTACGATCTAACTTATCCTTATTTTGTTTAATTAACTCACCAACTTCTTTTGAACCCAGAAGTGAAGCAGTTATGCTTTTATCTGAATTCAACCTGAGTACAAGAGCCTGAACATCGTTAAGCATAGGAATGTCAATTCGCACTGATTTTTTAGATATATCTTCAGTTACTGAAGGTGCAAATTTTTCCCATGCATTCAGTACCTGAGATTTAGACATTCTTCTTTGACCTCTTTCATAAGTAGGTTGCATTAATGCTTGACCAGCAGCATTATTTGCATTGTTTAAAACTTGTTGTCTTGGATCTTTGGAGAGATCATCTTCTTTTGATTTTCTTTCATTTCTAAATTTGTCCAGTAAGAGATAAGTGTTTCTTAGTTCATGAGATGCTAATTTCTCATTTTTACCTAGAAGAGAGCTTATATTTGGTAGTTCATTTCCAAATTTCTCTTTTTTCTTTTTTGTACCTTTTGTATCTAAAACTTCGCTTGCTTTTTCATCAGTTTTCTTTTCCACTTCTTTTGCTTTGGTTTCGATAACTTCTTCAAAAGATTTACCCAAAGTAGACTGGCTGGAATTCTTTAAAATGGAATTTCCAAGTTTAAAGGAATCAATGTCAGAAAGTTGTAATATTGGTATTGCCATTATTCCTCCACCTGACTTTCAATAAGTTCTCTAGCATGTTTTAATACACCAATTTCATCGAGTCTAATTCTTTCATTTCTGTTTTCTTCATCTGTATAATCTTTGTGTTTTTTAAGTTTATGTCTTTTTAAAGCTTCCAGTTTCATTTTTGCCTGTATAACTTCTTCTTTTGCTGTAATTAGTGCATCCTGTGCTGCTATTAAATCTTTTTCAAGTTTTGCAATGATTTCGTTTAATTGTTTAATTCTTCTTACATAAAGAGTTGCATGTGAAAGGCCTTCGTTGATTAGTTCTGCATGGAGATCGTTTCTTTTTTCTGTGGTAGCACTTAATTCATATGAAACTGTTCTGAGATGATCCTCAGCTTTCTTCATCTCAAGAATTGCTTCATCAAGCTCTTCTTCTCGGATTTTAAGTACTTTTTCTAAACGATATTTGAATTGCATAATGCTCCTTTATGCGTAGAGGTAAAGTACATGAAGATGGTTAAGAGAACGTTTAGGAAGAAAATTACAATTTTAGCGATAATCGGGCTACCCCACAGGTTAAAGAGATTTTAACTTATTAGCCTGCTAAATGCAGCTTTTACAGAAACATAATTAGGAGCATATGCTGAAATAAAGTTCTTTATTTCCGGTAGTAACTCAAGGTCATATTCTAAACCGACTGAAATTACAATTAATTCTGGATATTTTGAAAGAAGGCTGAGTATTAGTGATTTTTGTCTTGTTCTAGCTGCAATATCATATGAAATTAATATTTTCCTTGAATTTAGTTTTGGTTTTTTTAAAATTGCTTTAATTTCTTTAAAACTTGGGTTTAATGAATAAAAATGCAGGGAGTAGTTTTTAAAGGATACTTCTTTTAGTATGTTTTTTAAGTCAATTTCTCTTAGTTTTGGTGTTTGTGGATAGATTATTTCTATGTTATTTGTCTTTTTTAGCGGTATAAAAAATAAATCTTTTTTTACCCAGTGTATGACTTTTTCTGCAAGGCTTTGAGCAATTTTGTGATTATTTATTTTAGATGCTGTAGTTTTTTGAAAACGACTTTTATCTATAGTTTTTGCTTTGAATAAGACAATTCTTTTATAAGACTCTTCAATTCTGTGTTTTAAGCCTTTATCTTTTGTGGATTTTTCTTTTAAGTAATTAAATGCTTTAAGTGTTAGATTGTTTTGCCAGTTAAACAGCAATAAATCATCTCCCGCAAGTACTGCTTCATGTGCTGCACTGGTTAAAGGATAATTTTTTGTAACACCCTTCATATTTAATTCATCAGTGATTATTAATCCTTTAAAACCAAGCTCTTTTTTTAGTAAATCACTAATAATTTTTTTGGATAAGCTCGCCGGTTTTTTATTATCTTTTTCTATTTTTGGCAGTTGTATATGACCTACCATAATAAGTGGAACATTACTTTTTATAGCTTTTTTAAAAGGAGACAATTCAAAGTCATTAAGTTTTTCAGGTTCTTTATTTAGCACAGGTAATGATAAATGTGAGTCAATATTTAAATCACCATGCCCGGGAAAGTGTTTCGCTACAGGTATAATGTTCTTCTTTATATATAGTTCTATAATAGTAGAGCCGTATTCTGAAACTATTTTAGGACTGAAACTTATAGATCTTGTGCCAATTATTGGATTTGCTTTATTTGAATTAATGTCTAAAACAGGTCCAAAAACCATATTAAAGCCAAGCTCTTTTAATTCATCTGCAATTATTTCATGGGCTTTTAAGAGTTCATTTAATCCAATTTTGCTAAGTCCCCATACGCTTGGCAGCGAAGTACAAATATTTCTTAGCCTTTCAACTGAGCCACCTTCTTGATCAACAGCTATAAATGGTTTTATTTCAAGGCAGTTATTTATTTCTTTAATTAGATCCTTAACTTGTTTCTTATCTTTTATATTACATTCAAAAAGAACTATTCCACCTGGTTGAATGGTTTCCAAAAAAAGTTTTGTTTGTTTTGTTAAAGAATATCCCTCAAAGCCTGTAAAAAACAGTTGACCGAGTTTTTTATTTAAATCTAAAGTCACATGGAAAATAATATCAGATCTAATTACTTAGCCATTAGTGGAGGTTTGCTTGTATGCGGCAAACCGGAACGTCGTAAAACGTTATAGATCTTTGCAATTTAATGTGCAAATTTGAAACCGGGCAGATTTTTACACTTGTTGTAAAAATTGCCCGGTGTGATAAATTAACGTGAATATATTATGCCCATTTAGGTGTCCTTTCTAACGTAGGTTATTACTAGATTACATTAAATCTTTCATTTCTTTTACAGCTTCTTTTATCCCTACCATTACTGCTCTGCTTATGACTGAATGTCCTATGTGTAATTGATCTATGCCTACAATTTTTGCTATTGATCTAATATTTTCATAATTTAATCCATGTCCTGCATTTGTTTTTAATCCTAATTCTCTGGCAAATAATATAGCTTCTTTAACTGTGTTTAGCTCTTTTTCATCAGACTTTTCAGAGTAGGGACCCGTATGGATCTCCACATAATTTGTTCCTATTTCTTTTGCGATTTTAATTTGTTCTTTGTCTGCATTTATGAAAATGCTTACGGCTAGATTATGCTTGTGCAATTTTTCTAAATATTCTTTTAAGTATTTTTTTTGACCAGTTATATTTAAACCACCTTCAGTGGTTAATTCTTGCCTTTTTTCTGGCACAAGAGTAACTAATCCCGGTTTTACTTTAGAAGAAATCTCAAGCATTTCATCTGTTGCAGCCATTTCAAGTGTAAATAAAACAGAGGTGAGAGGTAATAGATAAGAAGAAAGAAGGAGCACATCTCTATCGTTTATATGCCTTCTATCTTCTCTTAAATGCACTGTTATTCCGTCCGCTCCACCTTCTATAGCAAGTTTTGCACCTGAAAGAGGATCAGGCTCAATAGTTTTTCTGGCTTCTCGAACCGTTGCAATATGATCTATGTTTATGCAGAGTTTTGGCATGAGAATATTATAAACGGAACCGACTGTTTAATTGCCTACGTAGAGGCGTATTGCAATACGCCTCTATCAATAATTCATATATAATAATAACGTTGATATGAAATCAAAAATCAAACGTATAGTAATAATTGGTCTTGGATTAATAGGAGGCTCACTGGCTCGTGACTTAAAAGCAAGTGGTTATTATGTTATTGGAATATCAAGAAAAAAAGAAACAATAAATACTGCAAAAAAAGAAGGTGTAATTAATGAAGGTTATATTAGTTTAGAGGGAAAGATCTTAAATAGTGTTGAGCTGATTATAATTACTACTCCTTTAAATAAAATAACTGATTTTATTACGCAGATCTCAAAAATTGTAAAATCAGATGTAATTCTTACTGATGCAGGAAGCACTAAGTCTGATATTTGTAACTTTGCCAAAAAAGTTTTACCGCCAAACATTATTTTTATAGGTGGTCATCCTATGGCTGGTACTGAAGAGTCAGGATTTAGTACATCTAAGAGACATCTTTTTAAAAAATGTGCATGGATATTGACTCCTCTTGATAAAAGTAAACATACAAAAAATGCTATTGCTAAACTTCTGAAAATTGTAAAATCAACAGGAGCAATACCCATAATTACATCAGCTAAAAAGCATGATAAGGCTGTAGCGTTAATAAGTCACATGCCTATTTTGATTTCAATAGCACTTTGTCAGCTTGTAAAAAACACAAAAGATAAAGAACTTTTTAAATTAGTACAATTAATTGCATCAAGTGGTTTTAGAGATACTACACGAGTGGGAGGTGGTAATCCGGAATTGAACAAGGATTTAATGACTTTAAATCTATTACAAATAACCCCATTTGTTGTAAATTACGAAAAAGAAATCTCTAAAATAATTAAGCTTGCCAGAGGAAATCCAAAAGCATTACTAAAAACTTTTATTGAAGTAAGCTGCTGGCGAAGTAAACTCTATGACTTGTCTGGCAAAAATAATTATTTATGAAGTAGCTCTATACGCAACGATCTAAGTAATTGCACAAAGTGAAGGTTTGTCTACCGACAAACCTGAACGTCATTGAGAATCTGCCACGAAATAGCGACATAATTTGCTTTAGCAATTATGTCGCGTTATATAAACAATCCCACTCGCAGGTATTGTTTTGATTTGTACTTAAAATCATCTCGTTTAACTTCTTAGCTGAATCAACAATTGATTTGCTCGGTATAAATGTATCTGGTGGAATCACAATATTTTTAATTGTAACTTTATCTTCTATAACACAACCCTCTCCAATTTTTGAATTAATAATTGTAGAACCGATTCCGATAAAAACTTTGTCAGAAATTATAACTGGACCATAAACAGAAACTTCGCTTGAAATAAAAACATTATTTCCAATAAACAAATCTCTTATTTTCTTTATTTCAGGTTCATTAATATCTGAGTCGTTTTCTTCAGTGCTGAGTAAAACACAATCTTTTATGATCGATTCTTTTCCTATATGAACATTTTGATTTTTCCTGGCAAGAATTTTACTTTTGCCAATATTTGTATTTTCACCGATAAATATTTTGCCGCTTATTTCGGCCTTTGGATTTATTAAAGCAGTACTTGAAATGTGTGGCTCACAATTTTTAGTTGAGATATTCTTTTTACGAATCGTCCATTGATTCATATTGACACCTTTTCTAAGACTAGGTCTATTTTATGAAATTCAGCTTATTTTTTCCACTAAGAGCAGTTTAAATAAGTAATTTAAATTGTAAAATCTTTGTAAGATTAAGAAGATAAGAAGCGGGTTATTTTTATTTTTTTAAACTTTAATGAAACAGGGTTGGCTATAAGAATTGCACTGCTTTCAAGGATCGTATCAATTGGAATTAAATTATTTGCTTTTAATGTTTCTCCTGTTGCAACAAGATCAATAATTGCATCAGTTAATCCTACAATTGGTGCAAGTTCAACAGAACCATAAAGTTTAATTAGCTCTGAGGTGATTCCACTTTTATAAATGTAGTCGTTTGCAAGTTTTGTAAATTTTGTAGCGATTTTTGAATTTGCAGGTAAGTCCTTAACGTTTTTATATAAAGAATCTTTTTTTACTGCAAGAACAAGTTTACATTTTCCAAACTTTAAATCTTTTAATATGACTACATCAGGCACCTGTTCTTTTAAAACATCAAGGCCTACTATTCCAAGATCAGCACTTCCATGTTCTACATAGACTGTTACATCACTTGGCCTGACAAGAAGCCCTTTTATTCTATTTTTTTTATCGAAATAAACTAATTCTCTATCGGTTGTATTGGAATTGAAATTTATTCCTAAGCTACTAAGATACTTATGGCTTGCGGAGTGTAAGAAGCCTTTGGGAATAGCAATGGTTAATTCTGTTTCATTCTTGGTCATAGTTTTAGTGTCGCATGCTTTCCTAACCTATGTATTTTATCAATAGAGCCAAATGTCTTTTTTATGTTTTTCTTGGCTTGTATTAGTTTTGGCTTTTGAAATTCAGGAAATATTTTACCTTCCATTTCAAGAACAAGTAGTAAATCTTCAAGACAAAGTGAAAAACCTATAGCTGGAACGTTATAACCAAACTTGTTTATGAGTTGATCATATCGTCCACCTGATCCCAAATTTCTGCCAAGCTTAGGAGTTATTGCTTCAAAGTAAATTCCTGTGTAATAATCCACATCACTTGTAAGACTTAAATCTATTTCAATATTATGTTCAAAAGTATTTAAGACTTTTTCGAAATAGTTAAATGCTTTATTTAACTTTAATCTTTTTATTTTTTTACTTAGTTGCTTAATTTTCTTTAGTGCATCTTTTGTGCCCTTTATCTGAAGCAATTCATTCCAGAAGATTTTTTCATCTTTTGAAAGCCTTGATTTGTTTAATATTGCCCTGAATAAAATAAAATCTTTTTTACTTAGCGCTTTATATAAATCATGAGCAATATTTCCAAAATATCTGAAAAGCTCATTCCAGAAATCAGTATGATTAACTAAAATTAAATATTTTTTTAAACCAAGTCTTTGTAATCCATCATGTAATATTTTTAAGCACTCAAGATCTGAAGAACCTTCTTTTGTCCCTATTAATTCAATTCCAATCTGGTAAAGCTCACGTTCATTGGTAGTTTTTCGAGCCTGGTATCTAAATACCTTTCCTACATAATAAAATCTAAATGGAAGGGGTTGTCCTTTTAGTCTTTCCGCCATAACTCTGGCAATCGGTGTGGTTAAATCAGCACGTAATGCAAGAAGATCTCCCTGCTGTCCAATTAATTTAAATGCAATGTCGGAAAGTTTATCGCTTCCTTGTACAAGAGTGTCCCAGTTTAAAAGTATTGGCGTTTGAATGGGTTGATATCCCCAGAGTTCAAATACTTTTGTAAGAGTAGATCGAACATATTCCTGTTTAATAACTTCATCTGGAAGCCAGTCCCTTGAACCTTTTGGATTTCGTAATTTCATATAGCCCTCGACAAGCTCGGGCTTCCTTGTGCCAGTTCTTCCCGATCGATCGGATTTGCCGAATAAATCGGACAAATCCTATCTTTGCAAGTAAGTTTGATTTTCATTTTATTATTCTTTTTTAATTGGTGGTTGATTGAACGATTCTCTTAATAGGTCACCGATAGATAAAATAGCACTTTTAGTGCCGGTTATAACAGGAACATCTACTCCTCTTTGATCTAGCTGTTCCAGAAACTCCAGTTCAGCGATTTTAGGATCAAGCTGAAGTGCCTGACCTTTTACTGCAAGTGCTTTTGCGTCACCTTCGCCTTCTATAATTCGTCTTTCTTTTTCACGCTCGGCAGTTTTTTTAATCCAGTTTTGTCTCTGGGATTCCTGTAGAGCAATTTGTTTTCTTTCTACAGCCTCAGCAAATGATTGTGAAAATGATACACCCCTTAAAAGCAACTCATCAAGGATTACACCACTTTTTAAAAATGAACTTTTTAGAGATTTTTCAGCATCAAGTGCTAAGCCTGTTCGACTTGTTGTGTAAACAGTATCAATTGGGTATTTAGCTACAATATTTCTGAGCACACTTCTTGTTTGCGGAACTATTAATTTCTGTGCATAATCCCTTCCAAGATCCTGATGTAATCTCCAGACTTTATCTTTTTCTATATGTGCAATAACTGTTACATCAATGCCTACCTGCTGTCCATCATTTGTTTGGCACTCAATACTTTGACCAACATTCCCAGCTTCATATCCATCTGAAAATGTATAAGCTGTTTTTCTTCCATCATATACAGTGATTGACTCAATTATAGGAATAACAAAATTTATACCTTCATTCAAGACTCTTTTTTCAACTCCGCCAAATAAGTTAAAAACTACACCGACACTCCCGGGAGAGATAACTTTAATCAATGAACCGCTAAGTATCAGAAATAAAGAAATAAAAATTGCAAACCCAATCGCTATAAAATTTTCACTGCTTTTCATTTATATAGCCCTCGACAAGCTCGGGCTTCTTTGTGCTAGCTCTTCCCGATCAATTGGATTTACCGGGTAAACCAGATAAATCCTTTTCATTGTTATTACGATAGATTTCATTGTATAATTATTCTCCATTGTTAATTGCTTAAGTTTTCTGAAAAAATTAATTTTGCTCTTTTTCCGTAAATCTGCGCTCTTCTATATTTTATATAATCAGGGTTTGCTCTCAGTGCGTTTACCCTTAAATTAATAGCTTTTGCTTCTCCTTCAGCCTGTAAAATTTTTCCATCTCTTTTTGCGCGTTCTCCGGCAAGTATATATTCCATTTTCAGGTATTCCTGAAATGCCTGCTGCTTGCGGTCAATTGCATCCTGAAACTCTTTTGAAAATTTTACGTTTCTAATTAATACTTCTTCTATATCAATAAAATATCTTTTTGCTAAGTCATTTGAAAGATGCTCTTGTACTTTGTTCTGGATTTCCTGTCTTTTAATACTGTATACATCTTCAACAGGATATGTAGCAAGTATCTCTCTTAAAGCAGTTCTTGCTTTTGGAATAATAATTTTTGAAACATAACCTGGTCCAATATATTTATGTAGTTTCCATAATTCAGATGGCTGAGGTTTTGCCCGTACAGAAAGTTCTATATCTACTCTCTGCCCATCAGATGTCAGAGAATGAATCTCATTGCTTAAAATGTGACCTTGTTGTCCCTGATCTTCTGATGCAAAACTATATGTAGATTGCTTTACGTCGTAGATCGTTGCTCTTTGAACTCCCGGTATGATTATATGAATACCTTCACCAAGAACACGCTTTTCCATGCCTCCAAAGATATTAAAAATTACTGCTCTTTCCCCTGCATCAACCTTAACTATTGAACCCGATAGAAAAAAAACAACTAAAAAAAATAATAAAATGTAACCCCATGAATCTTTTAATGCATTAATGAAATTATTGAGATCCAGTTGTTGTTTTGGATTTGGGCTAAAGTAGTCAGGTATTTTAATTTCAGTCATTGTTTTTCCGTTTCTTTTATTTTAGCCCTCGACAAGCTCGTGCTTTTCTGTGCAAATCCTTCACGCTTGATCGGTTTTGCTGGGTAAACCAGATAAAACCTTAATTTCAGATAATATTTTTAGCAAATTGATCTTAGCATTTATAAATTTAACTCAAACATAGCTTTAAAAGGGAATAATAACATTGAATAGTCAGATTATAGGTATAAAATCATAGATAAATCACTGGTAATTCTATATGGTAACAAGAAATAAAAACAAAGAATTAATCAGACAAATTGGTATGAACCCACTTAAGCCTGATAACTTTCAGGCAAATAATCAACCTCTCATGAATAATTTAATGTTGTGGTCTCAAATAAAAGTAGATTTGAATGATATTGTATTGAACTTTTTTTCACTTAAGGTACGTACCAAGCTTGTTGCAATATTACTTGATCTGGATGTAAACAATTGGATTGGTGTTGCTGCATCATGGCAGCATAATAATCAAAATGGTCAGATTAGAGTTGATGCAAAACTTACTGAATATCTGCTTAATACTGCATTTGGAAATTCTCCCATAAATCAACCTTTTAATATTAAAAAAGTCAATCAGTTAGAACTTAGAATACTGCAGGCATTTCTTGATAAACTCGAAACAAAAATGAAAGATACATGGGAAGTTGATGCAAAACATCCTTATTTAGTTGATTTGATTTACCTTGTCTGGCTTATAGAATCTGATGATAAAGAAATAGGAAGGATTGCTTACGGAGTTCCAGCTTCTTTAAAACCTAAAGTTTTGCCCAAAATTGATCCTAAAGATGCTATAGATATTAACAAACTTGCTAATACCGGTATAAAAGTGCCAGTAAATTTCGAGGTTGGACTGACAAAGCTTTCTTTGAGTGAAATAAAGTCTTTTGAAGCAGGGGATATGGTCATTTTTGAGGATAGTGATATTGGTAAGTTTAACTGGCACTTAGGAGAAATAGGTCTCGTCTTACCTGAAGAAGATCACCCGATTTTTATAAATGACATAGAAAATATTCAAGAGTTGGCCAAAGAAATGATAAAAACTACACAAACACATGATGATGATCCTTTATCCAGTTTACCTCTGGAATTATCTGCAGAATTCCAGAAGGTTTTTATTCCTCTGAAACAGGTTCTGGAACTGAAAAACGGAGGTGTTCTGCCTCTCGGTACAGTTTTAGATTCTGAACTTGTTTTAACAGCCCAGGGAAAACCAATTGCAAAGGGTGAGCTTGTAATAATTGGAAATCAGTTTGGGATGAGGATTTCAGAGTTATTAATAGGAGCAAAAAAACCGGGAAAAGGTCAGTCAGGCATTGAGTTAGGTGACATTTTAAGTAGCCAGGCACAGCCAAAAGCTGATATAAAAGCAGGCAGCTTTGCTGATGAATTAAAAGATCTTGAAGAAAGCTAAATAATGGAAGTTTTTTTTGCTTTTCTTATAAAGCTCTTAGTAATTTTTATAGGCGGTGGCATTATGTCACTGATTGCCTTTAAAGTTGCTGAAGAAATGACCTCACTTCCTGAACTTATTGTCAATTATGAAAAAAGATCTATCAGTGACGGTGTAAAAATTTCAAAAAAGAAAAATATAATTTCAAAATCCGGACTTTATGAATTAATTCTTCCCGGTGGTAAAGCATTGAAGGTCTTTTCATCTTTTAATGGAATGAAAGTATTTAAGGATTAGAAAAAATGAACTGGGAACATGCTTTGCCAAACTTAGAACCTTCGCTCCAGATAGTAGTATTAATGGTCCTGCTATCAATGCTTCCATTGATAGTAGTTACAATGACACCTTTTTTAAGGGTAATAATTGTTCTGTCGCTTCTCAGAACATCTATTGGGACTCAGCAGGTGCCGCCTAACCTTGTTTTAATAGGGATGGCAATAATAATAAGCGGATACGTTATGGGACCAACCTTAGGTGAGATAAATCAGAAGGCTTTGATACCACTAAGTAATCAGAAAATTACAGTTCCCGTGGCAATGGGTGAAGCATATGGTCCACTTAGAAAGTTTATGTTAAAGCAGACTGAAATGAAGGATCTGGCATTTTTTTATCGTATAAGTAAGACTCCAAATCCAAATAGTCCTGAAGACGTTGAGTTTAGACAGCTTGTCGCTGCGTTTTTACTCAGTGAGCTTAGAACTGCTTTTCAGATTGGGTTTTTGATTTTTATACCATTTTTAGTTATTGATCTTATAATTGCAAATATTCTTCTTGCTTTAGGTATGATAATGTTATCGCCCACAATTGTTTCTTTACCATTTAAGCTTTTAATATTTGTTGCAGTGGATGGCTGGACGCTGATTATAAAAGGTCTGGTACAGAGCTTCAATTGACGAGCCGGCGGATCGACGAAAGGGCGATACGGCGAAAAAAGGAGTATAAACGAATTTACAATTAGAGGATTCATCCGATTTATTCGGTGAATCCGATCAAACTTAGGAGATTGATACAGAGAAACTCCAGCTTGTCTGGAGTTGTATAAAATAAACGAAATGGACTGGATGCCACAAGCAGTAAGAGATGGAATAATAGTGGTTCTTGTCATTTCAGGACCACTAGTTATGGCTGCTGCTTTTATTGGACTGGTTGTGGGGGTATTGCAAGCTGCAACGCAGGTGCAGGAGCAGACAATAGGTTCAGCTCTAAAAATTATTGGTGTATTTGCCATAATAATTTTTGCAGGATTCTGGATGTATCAATATTTAAATCAATACACTTCAAAAAGTATTTCTTCGGCTTTTACATCTGTTACAAGGCAAACGCAAAAAGCAGTACCGCCTAATGCATTTAGTGGCATGGAGGATATGGGAGGGTTCAAGGAAAATTTTGGAAACAGAATCAATGCAGCCAATCAACCGCTTGAAGTTATAAAGCCAGAAAAAATAGAAGAAAAATTACCTCAGGGTGGTTTGCCACCATCTGGGTATCTGGGTGCTCCTGAAATCCCAAAACCACCTGCAGTAAAAAAAGTTTTACCTCCCCCGGAATTCCCAAAAGTACCTGCTAGGGTAGTAAAGCCAGAAATACCACTCTCAAAGTTTCAAGAGCCAAAAACTATTGAACCTTTAAAACCTGAAGGAATTCAAACTGATATTGATAAGCAGATAGATAATATAAATATTGAAAAATTAAAAGAGCAGGAAAATAAAAATGAAAATACAAAAACTGATATGAATACTGAAGGTGGAGAAGGCAATGAAAATATTCCATCCTGGCTAAATTAAAGGCAAGGTAAAGAGGTAATAAACGTGTTTGATATGCTTATAACTCAGACAAAAATCCTTGAGCAACTCGGAGGGATCTGGATTATTATTCTTTTAGTTTTCTCCCGTTCAATGGCATTTGCAAGTACAGCGCCACTTATCGGACATAAAACAATACCATCACTTGTTAAGGTTGGTTTTGCGATTTTACTTACTCTGCTTCTTATACCAAATCTAGAATCTCCTACAGAATATCCCAAAAATTTTCAGTTTGTTTATCAAATTGTTATGAATGTATTTGTGGGATTGCTTCTTGGCTGGGTTTCAAATCTAATAATTGAAATTGGTAGAGCAGGCGGTGAAATGCTTGATATGCAGATGGGTTTAAATGCGGCTACAATATTTGATCCAGGTTCACAGACTCAGTCAACTTTAATAGGCAGATTGTTTGACATGATTACTTTAACATTATTCATTTCAGTAGGAGGAATAGAAAAAGTTATAGAAGCATTTAGTAAGAGTTATACAACTTTTCCCATTATTGTTGATCAAATAAATTTGAACTTTACTAAAATATTACATGCAACTGCTGATGTAGCTGCAATAGGGTTTATAATGGTTTCGCCTATAATAATTACTATTTTGGCTATTGATCTAATTTTGGGTTTAATGTCCAGAGCAGCACCTCAAATAAATGCTTTTCAAATCAGTTTTTCAATTAAGCCAACAATTGGCATTTTACTTGTATTAATTCTTTTACCTGTAATTCTTCAGGTATTGGTTAAGTTATTGGATAATCCTAATAAGTACATGTATTAAAATTATAAGACTTCTGTCAATTTTATTAGATATAATTCTTATATGAAACTAACGACAAAAGGACAGTATGCAATACAAGCAATGATAGACATTGCAATCCATTGCACAAAAGCAAGCCATCCAATATCGCTTCGTGAGATTGCACAGAACCAGAGTATTCCACTTCCATTTTTAGAACAGATAGCTATACAACTAAGGCGTGCCGGGCTTGTTAAAAGTACACGTGGGCCCTCTGGTGGGTATGTGCTTTCCAAAGACAAAAAACAAATTTCACTTGCAGATATTATTCAGGCAGTAGAAGGACCCATAAATGTTAGTCCCAATACAGAAAACAGGTTTGAAGTTACTCATGAACTTTGGCAAAAACTAAACAGGAATATTTTTACAATGTTAAAATCAATTACTTTAGAAGACTTGTATTATGATTCAATTAGCTACAAGGCTTCTAAGGAAAACCAAGCATATGTACAATAAGAATCAAAAATTAATTTATGCAGATCATGGTGCCACGACAAAAGTTCGTTCTGAAGTAGTAGAAAAAATGTTACCTGTTTTAAGAGAAGACTTTGGTAACCCTTCTTCAATACACCATTATGGCAGAAAAGCAAAAGAATATTTAGATGTTGCTAGGCAGGAAGTTTCATCAGTAATTAATGCAAAAGAAGAAGAAATATTTTTTACAAGTGGTGGAACTGAATCAGACAATATTGTGATTTTAGGCGTTGCAAAAAGCGTTGAAGAAGGACTATTACCAGGGAAAGAAAAGCACATAATTACAACTAAAATAGAACACCCAGCGATAAAAGAACCTCTTGAATATCTAGAAAAAAGAAATTGGAAAATCACATGGCTAAATGTTGATAAAGAAGGATTTGTAAATATTGAAGAGTTTAAATCAGCCATTTCACCATCGACTGTACTGGTTTCAATAATTCATGCAAATAATGAAATTGGTACAATTCAGGATTTAAATAAGATATCTGAGATCTGTAATGAAAACAATGTTTTATTTCATACAGATGCAGTACAGTCATTTGGAAAAATACCAATTGATGTAAGTAAATTAAACATTGATTTTATTTCAATGTCAGGTCACAAAATCTATGGACCTAAAGGGGTAGGAGGACTGTATATTAGAAACCTAAAAAACATTTCTTCTCTCATTATTGGTGGTGGGCAGGAAAATAAAATCAGACCTGGAACTGAGAATCTTCCGGGTATAGTTGGTTTTTCTGAAGCAGCAAGAATAATAAAAAAAGAAATGTCTTCAAGTGCAGTAAAGTTAAGAAATCTGCAAATTAAGTTAATGAAAGGATTGTCAAGTGTTAAGGATGTAATTTTGACAGGTGTTTCTTTGGAAAAAGTTCAGAGCAATGTACCAGTTGAAAAATATTTATATAGATTACCCGGTCATGTAAGTATATGCTGTAAAAATTTTAATGGAGAGAGCCTGGTGCTGCAGGCAGATTTAAAAGGAATTATGGCAAGCTCAGGTTCAGCATGTAAAAACAATGAAATTCCTGATACTAATTTTGAACCATCTCATGTGCTTCTTGCTATGGGAATTAAGGATGAATATGTTAAAGGCTCTTTGAGGCTGACTTTAGGCAGGGAAAATACAGAAGAAGATGTAAATTATATTGTAGAGGTTATTAAAAGTATTATAGGAAAGTTACAAAAAGTTTAATTGTATTAAGTTGGCTTTAGCTAGAAAAATTGCCAAGTGGTGAAAATAGTTTAAGAGGATATTTTTCTCATAATTTCATCATATGTTTCTTTTTGATTGGTTTTTATTGAATATTCCAATGCCCCGGATAAATCTCCCCATTGTATTAACTGCTGGATTTTTTTAGCTGCATCTTCATTACTTACAGTTAATATTTCTATTTTTTCTTTTTTAAAGCCTTTACTGATTTTACAATCATCATTTAATGTAAAAGTTATTTCTGTTCCACTTGGTAGATAAATATTAGGTTGTTTTCTTAACATTTGTTCTACAAATGATAGTCCTGAACCGCTAAAACCTCCCCAGATAAAATCAGATATTCCATTTTGTCTTGCTGATAAAAGTCCATTAATAAGAAAACTGATTCCAAGACTTGCTCCAAATGTTGCAGGAGAAGTAATTATAGATAAAGAAGCAATTGTATTTGCTAAGGCAAGTGAACTTGAATTAACATGAGGTGGATTAATACCTTTGAAAACTGGTGAAGTGCTTGATAAATATATTTCTGTTCCATCATTTAAGTAAGCTTTATTTGTAGAAAGTTGTAAAGTGCTATATCCTGAAAATCTTTTACCTTCTGAACTCATTGAAATTAAACCATTTGCATAGATAGATTCATTGTTTTCGTTTGGGATTTGTAAATTGATGGAATTGTTTATAGAGTTGTTTTGACTAGATATATCACTTTCTAAGACTGCATTTAAATTTGTACCTTTTTTTATAATGTCGAAGTTTTCTACAGAGTTAATATCTATTTTATAAATGTCTATTTTGGGCAGCAAATTATCGTTTGCTTGGACTTTTTCTACCAATAAATACATTGTTAGAAACAAAATAATAAAAATTTTTACAATGGTAATCATAATTCATACAAATCTATTTATTTTTTCTATAACTCTATTTTCCCCCTCCAATTACTGTAATTGCGTTGTTAGAAGGAATATTAGGTATAATACCTTTTTGAAGTCTTGCATACCTAGGAAACATATTGTCTTGAACAACCCACCCTGCAAAGGCACCTGTTACACTTCCAAGAACAGTACTTATAACATTAGGTGATATCAGGTGTATAAAATGTCTTGTTTCCTTTCCTTTTGATGCTTCCAATTCTATAGTGTCATTAGGTCTAAGTGCAATTTGATCAAAGGCAACTCCTTTGTGAATTAAATCATGAATATTTATTTTATAAGTTCGGTAAGTCCCATCATTATCGTATCTAGATAATCGAATCCTTTTTAAGGAGCCTACTTCATTTGTTCCACCGGCCTTGCCTATTGCATCAAGCAGGGTAGCATCATTTGGAAGTACAAAACTGCCTGCTGTCTTTACTTCTCCAACAACGTTTATTGGGACCTCCTGGTAAGCTAGTTTTCCAAGAAGTACTACATGACTTTGTGCCTGATCATCAATGTTGTCAGCGGCTTTGATAAAAATAGAATCTCCAGGTTGTAGATTTATATCCTGTAAAGTATTCTCTCCAGTAAGTAATGCTTTTAAGTCTACAATCTTTTTTTCATTTCCTGAACCTCTTGTCACAGTAATGTTTTTTATGTCTGCTCTTGGTTTTAATCCACCGGCTAGTTGAATTGCTTGTGTTAATGAAAGTCCAAAAGTATTTATACTACTTGTAGTAGTTGCACCTTTTTCTGTTGTTGTTGTTGTTTCGATTTTGTACACACCAGGTTTTACTATTTCCCCGCCAATATAAACATTGATTGGTCTGTATCTGCTTATTTGTGTGAACACAAGTGGATTTTTAAGTGTTTTTCCAAATTGAGATCTTATTTCAATAGATAGGTCATCCAGTGTAAGTCCTGCAGCTAAAATATTTGTCTGTGCCCCATTAGGAAGTGGAATTGAAATGTATCCATCACCAGATACAACTACATCAAATTTTTCTACTTGTCCAAATAACTCTCTTAAAGTCCTGTCAGTAATAGTAAGCTGATCCCCTGGACCAATAACATATGGTGGAGTTAGTGTCGCTTGTAATTTTATTTTGCTGATATATCCATTTTTTTCTTCAATAGTATCTTCACAAAAAGCAAGTTGATTCGTTAGCATGTAAAGAGCAATTAAGAAACATAATACTTTTAGAGTTATATTTTTAATTTTTGTATTTCCTGTTTTATATTTCATACTTTCTGTCTCGTTCTTTTATGCTGCCGATTGCCCTTCAGAATATCTCTTTGTATTGTCATCACCATAACCATAGTAGCCATATCCATACCCATATGCGCCCTGGCTACCAATTGGAACTCCATTTAATACTATTCCTATTGCAGTTACTTTAGTCTTTTTTAATAAATCTATTGCACCCATAAGTTCTTTTCTTGAAGTCTTGCTATGCCTGGAAACCATGACTACGGTGTCTGCATATTTAGCTAATAGAAGTGCATCTGAAAATACTCCTACTGGTGGAGTATCAAGAATTACCAGGTCATATATATGAAGAGCTGTTTCTAGTAATTCCCTCATTTTGTCAGATTCAAGCAGTTGTATCGGGTTTGGAGGTACATCACCGCCAGGCAGGTAGTCAAAACCAATGATTCCTAAAATACTTTTTTGCACAACGTCATAAAAATCAATCTCATTGATTAATGTGTTGCTTATACCTACAGAGTCTTTGGGTCTTGATAGATACTTATATAATGAAGGGTTCCTTATGTCAGCATCTATAAGAAGTACTCTTTTACCACTTTGAGCATAAGTAATTCCAAGGTTTACTGATACAGTTGATTTACCTTCATTTTTATTTGGACTTGTAACAAGCAATAATTTCTTGTTACCAGATAATGAAAGAAATGAAAGATTTGTCCTTAGAGCGTGAATAGATTCTGTAAATGGCGATCTTGGCTCTTGATAAACAACGGGTAAATCTCCAATGTGAACGTTTGGTAGTTGTCCAAGGAAAGGACAGCCCATTTCTTTTGGCAGGGTATCAACACTTTTAATCACATCATCAAAGTACTCAACAAGATAAATAATAATTGCTGCAAGGCAAAGACCGAATATAAAGCTGCTTAATAGTGTCATTGGAATATTAGGGAATTTTGGACTTATAGGTAATGAAGGAGGATCAATAAGTCTTATATTTGTTATATGTGAAGCGATTACACCCTTCATTCTTGATTCAATTAATTTCCCTTCTATTTCCCCCAGTCTTCTTTGGGCTAAATCGTTTTGTCTTAAGAGCTGTGTATAAATGTATTTTTCACTTGGAAGTCTGTCTAACTTTTTTTGTAGTGCAGTTATTGCATTATTTATAATTTTAAGTTGTTCCTGTACGGCAAGTTCTGCTGCTTTTGACTGAAGAAGATTTTTTGTTAATTCTGCATGTAGTGGATCTTGCGAATAAGAACTAACATCTACTTCTCTACCAACCAGTTCTTTTACTCTGCTAAGTATTAATTTTTTACTTCCTTCAATTTGTTCTTTAACTTCTTCGAGCTGATAATGTCCGGGTTTAACTTTGGTTTGCAATTTTACAAGCTGAGTTTCTTTTTCATACAGCTCTTTTCTTAATGCTGATAAAAATGGATCCTGGCTTATAGTGCTGGCTAAAATTGCATCATCTAAACTAACCATTAACTGATTTGCTAATTGTTCTGATGTTGTTTTTAATTTTATGTATTCACCCTCAACACTAAGTTTTAATTCTCTTAAGCTGTGTGAAGTTCTAACTAGATCCTGATTGCTTTCAAGACTTATAGTTTTGCTTCTTTGCTCAAACTCTCTTAATCGTTTGCTTGCATCCAGTGCTTCGCGCTCAGCTTTATTTCTTTCTTTTTTTAAGAATCTTATTGCACTTGCTGTGTCACTGGCTTTTAATTCAATTGTTTTTTCAATGTAACTATCTGTAATAGCCTGCAGAATTTCTTTTGAATTCTTAGGTATTGGATCTTTGTAATGGAGCTCTACAATGTCTACGTTTCGATCGGCTGATACCTCAAGATTTTTGCTTACAGTTAAATAACTGATATATTGCCCCCTGTTAGGACCTCCTTTATATCGCATATTAAATTGGCGAATTACCTTATCAAGAATGGTGGCAGATCTTAGTATTTCAATCTGAGTTTGAATTGGATCGCTTAATCTTGCGACTGTTCTAAATGGTTGTTGAAATGAATTGTCAAGCCCAATGTCTTTTACTTCAATAAGTATTCGGGCTCTGCTTTCATAAATAGGCGTTATAGCAAGTGAATATATCCATGCTATGGTTGGCACCAAAAAAATGATTAACAGGCCCAACCTCAGGTGAATTCTAATTGCTTCAAAGAAATTCAAGTTTTGTCCCCTTTTTAAGAGTGGTAGCAAGAGCTTCTAATTCTTAGTTACCACAAGGTAGATAGGGGTAAACTGTGAAAGAATAGAAAATCTGCCAGAAATAGTTCTTCTACATAAAACTTATTATTTAAGGGATAGCCCTAAAAGATAATATCTTTGGGTACCAAATAAACAGCATAGTCTTTGTTTTCAAAAATTGTCTTAAAGTTATTCAGATCATATTTATAATTTTTATTCTTTAAATTTACCCAATCTTCTATTCTAGAAAAGGATTTTTTTGTTTTGGAAATAAGAATGTATTTTATTGGGGCTTTGCTTCTTTTAATTACCCTTTCAGTGTTTATAGTATGTTTGCTTGAAGCATATTTTTTTACATTATTATAATCAGTTTCATTGATTTCATCTGGAATATCATAGTAAATGCAATATTTTTTATACCAAGATATTTCTGAATCCCCTGTTAATGGTGGAGCCTGAAATCTGAAGAAGTCAGATCTTAAAACTGTTGTTCTAATGTCTGCATCAGTATAATTTAAAAATAAATCATCCTTGCTTGTATTGTTTTTAATCCAATTAAGGAAATTGTCTTTTTCAGATTTGGTAGTTGATTGTATCTTGTCAGCCCAGGTTAAATTTATAAATAAAAAGATTCCTACGCAGATACACAAAGAAATTACATCTACAGCGTTTAACAGATGCTCCTTGAAATTAAATAAATTTATAAGTGATGCAGTAAATAATATCCACGTTAAAACTACAATTATGACGCCAATTCTATAGGGAGTTAAACGAACCAGAATAGGGAATCTTACGAAAGTTGTAATTAGAGAGACGAAAACAAGTAATCCAACCAGTGAATAGTTAATGGTAAAAAGCCTAAAAAAATTCTCTTTGAACCTAGTAATACTATTTTCAGTTAAATAAAACTTAAAGATAAAGAAACTAATTATTCCAAGTATTAGTGAATATGCAAAGAAGACAATTGTCGTTTTATCGCATGAATATAATGTGGGTATTTTATAGTGATGTGGAGCACGTATTATTTCCATTACAAAAGAAGAATCAATATTACTTTTAATAGTTTGTCTTGAGGTAAACCATACAAAAAATGAATAGGGAAAAACACTTAAAAAATAACCCAGTCCATATGTGATGGCAGATTTTGTGGTTTCTTTCTTTTTTATTATATCCACGAAAAGACTAAACAATAAGCCAAATGAAAGAGGTATTGTATATAAAGGATGTAGTATTGTGCCAAAGAACAAACAAATAATTGCAAAAATATATTTTTTGTTTATGTGAAATGATGTTGCAAGCAGTAGAAAGGGATAAGTAGCAAACTCCGGATCAAAAAAATCAAAAAATAAATTTCGCTGATTTGGAATTACATAAACTAATTCCAGGAATAACATTAGACTTATTATTGATAAATTAATAATAGATTCATTGCAGTTAGAAATAAGTTTGAATAAGTATCGTATGGAAATGTATAACAGGCAAAGAGTTAGAGCATGAAGAGCAAAATACAGAAAGAGTAAATCATTCAGTTTGAGCAGTTTTCCTATCTCCGCAATAAAATTAATATAAGGAGTTACCTGCGTGAAGTGAGAAGTCATTACCTGTACAAAATCATCCTTAGTATAAGGAGCAAGTCCCATCAGTTTATTAATCAGAGGTATTTCCTCTGGATTATTTGATTCCGGATTAAAAATAAACAGATTCATTTTATAGTAAAAGTTAATGAATATAACCATTCCAAGAAAAAACATTATTGATTTAAATCGTTTTGAAGTCATGGATTATGATTTTTTTATTGAATACAGGATGAAGTTGTCGTAGAGTGCTCCGGTGAACTCTTTTAAGAATCTAAGCGAGTACTTCTCTTTTATTTTAACTTTTTCTATTGGTATATTTAAATCATTGACATATTCATGAGATGCAAGCACGACCACTGGTTCTTTTTCAAAAATTTCATCAGAAGTATTTGATAAATCCTGAACAAGCTCTGAATATTTTAATATTGTCACTAAATCTTTAAACTTTGTAAAATCAGAACTTTTGCCATTTGGTCTAAAGTATTTGACATCCTGTTGTCTATCTAAAGAATAAAAAGGTTTAAGTTGATTTCTGTACACTAATATCGACTCTATGAAAAAATCATATTTTGCAAGAATCCTTTTCTCTGGAAAGTTCTTATCTATAAAGTATGCAACGTTTTGACCATGCGAGCTTAGTCTTTTTGCTTTAGGGATTAATGAAGCGAAATTATAAAAACTAAAGAGTAAAAGTATTATAAGTGCATATTGAAATATGTTTGTTTTAATGATTGTTTCTTTCACCGGATGGCTAATAATTATTAAAAATGAAATTATTGTATAACTTAAAAGCCAATTGTGCCTGTCCTGTGATGGGCATTTTAATGCACCAAGAAGAGAATAAGCTGTGAAAATGAGAATTAGAGAAATTAAAAAACCAATAACTTCAACCTTTTTTCTTTGAAAAGCGATTAATGAGAGTAGAATGATGATTAAAAGAAAAGCAGATCCAATCAAAAAGTTGTTTAGAAATATATGATAAAGAAAAATCATGAAAAAATCTAAAGTTGCATTTGTGAAAAATGGTTTCATTCCTCTTAGTCCTTCTAGGGCAAGATCTTTTGGAGGTATTAATTGAAGCATGCAAAATAAATATCCAATTAAAGGAATTAGATAGTACTTATCCAGCAATATTCTTTTTTCAATAAATCGGTTAAATACTAGAAAAAGAAAAAAACTGATAGAGATAAATATGCCATGTGGACAGGTTTGGGAAAGCAAAAAAAGCACTATATAAATCCAGATTTTCTCTCCCTTGTCTTTTGTATATAAATAAGCAAATACTAGTATTAGTAATACTGCAATAGTATATTTCCGTACGTACATTATGTATCCGATAAATGGAGCTTGCAAAAGAATTAACAACTTAAATGAGCTTGGGATTTTTATCAAAAAAAGAAGTACAAATAAAATTAAAACTTGAATAAATAAGTGAAGTGCTTTAACTACGAAAGGAGTTAAAGGAATAAATTTTGATATTATCCAGAGGATAAAGTGATATAAAATTGGACCACCATCATAACGGATAGCATTAAAAAGTTGAAAAATTGATTTTTCATAAGTAACAAGCAATAAAGGTCTTGCATCATCTCTATATAAAACATGACCTCTTAAGAGAAAGTAAGTCAGTAATGTAAATAAAATTAGTAATAAATATCGAATAAAAATACTATTGTTAAAAAAATTTAAAAATCGTAAGAACCTTTGATCAATTTTATTCTTTAAATTGTTCAATAAATCAGACATTTTGACTGGTCTTTATTTTGCTGCTTTTATAGTTTTATTTTTTAACATATCTCTAATAGAATTTGTTATGGCTTCTTTTGAGTTAAATTTAGACTTCCAGCCAAGTTCATGTATCTTATCTAAATTAAACCTGACTACAGGGACATCCCCTTTCCATCCTCTTTTGCCTCCTGTGTACTCCAGCTTCACGTTTTTCACGTTCATTTCTTTTATGACTATATCTGCTATTTCATTTACTGTAATGTAGTCATCGGTTGCAACGTTAAACACATTCACTCTTTCATTTGTTTTATCGATGATAAGTAATATTGCATCTAAAATATCTGATACATGTATATAAGATTTACTCTGGCTTCCATCACCGAGAATGGTGAGTTTAGCTGGATTGTCAATAAGTTTATTTATAAAATCATAACCAACACCATGAGTTTGATTATCTCCGACAACATTTGCAAAACGATATATCCATGATTGCATATCAAACATATGACAAAAGGCACTGATTATACCTTCTGCTCCAAGCTTACATGCGCCATACATGGAGCTCGGCAGTAATGGTCCAAAATTTTCAGGTGTTTCAGTGAGACCCATATCTCCGTAAACACCACTTCCTGATGAATAGGCAATTTTATTAATTCCATTTATACGCATGGCTTCCACAAGATTATAAGTAGCTATTACACTGAGTCTTAAATCTAAATCAGTTTCTATCATTGCTTTTGCTATATCAGGATTTGCAGCAAAATGAAAAATAAAATCATGATTTTTAACTGCTTCTTTAAGATGTGGAAGATCAAGCATGTCTCCTTTTATAAGTTTTACTCTTTTATCTTTAAGGTATTGCTCAATATATTCCATTTTCCCAGAACAAAAATTATCAAATATGGTTATTTCATTTTCTTTTTTTTCAAGCAATCTGCCTGCCATAGTTGAACCTATGAATCCTGCTCCGCCTGTAATAAATGCTTTCATAATTTTATTTTTTAGCACTACAAAATAAATTTAATCCAAACTTATGATATTCTAGCGTAATTTTACTTGGTTTAAACCCTGTTTTTACAAGCAATGGCCATATATCCTTCTTATCATAATACATTTTATGATCATCCATCTCTGACTTTGGACTTAAACCAAGTTTATAAGCAGAAAATTCTAGGAAACATTTACCCAGCCAGGTTGGAACATTTATAAGTAAAACACCACCTTCATTTAAATTCTCATATGATTTTTCTAAAACTGACAAAGGATTATTTAAATGTTCAAGTACTGAAATTATTAAAATTAAATCAAAAGACTTTCCTTTTAATTGGTCAAAAGCAGATTCAGCTGGTGCTTGGATAAATTTTAAATTTTCTATATTGTTTAACTCTTTTGAAATTGATACATCTATTCCAACCCCTTCCTTTATATATGGCAACAATGCACATAATAACTTTGCATAATAGCCACAACCAATTTCAAGACAGGATATTGAACCATTGATTTTGTTTATAGCTTTTCTGACTTTACTAACAGATAAACAAATGCCAAATTTATCTACAAATGACAATTTATAATCCTGTCCAAATGATTTTTCTCTAACTGTCATAAATCCTCCCATAAACTATCTATTTTTGTTTAACAAAAATGCATGATATGCAAAATTAAATAATATTGTCTGGATTCCGGAAATAATTAACAATAATCCAAAAATAACATACCAGGGCATAATTTTAAGTTGAAAATCATTGATATACCAGTCGTAAATTAAAGTTGAAGATAAAACTAAGCCTATAAAAAACAAAGCTGTACCTAATATTATTCCCTTGGTATATGTAAAATTTTTGTAGAAATATTTTATAGAAATTCTTTGATAAAACCTTTGCAAGTCAGAAAACGATTCTACAAGAATACCCATTTGAATAGCTGATAAACCCAAAACAGAAAGTGCTAATCCTAAGATCATTGTGCCGGCGGTAAAAGTAATTGTTCCTATAGTCACAGGTCCTTTAATTTGCATAAAAATAAGAAAGAGACCTAAAATAAAAAAAACAAAGCCTGGTTTTAATATCATATGATTGGGGGCATACAGTAGCATTACTTTTAAGTTTATCCAGCCAGCATGCCAGGGTGAAAACCAGCCTGATCTTTTATGATGACTTTTTCTTCCTTCCTGGTCCTTGTAAAAATTAATTGGAACTTCAGTGGATTTTAATTTTAGTAAAGCAGCTTTTACAACCATTTCTGAAGCATATTCCCATGAGGTACTCCTAATATCAATTTTTTTTAGAGAATCAAGAGTTAATGCTCTTAACCCGCAATGGATATCTGAATAATTTGTTCCAAGTAATATATTAAGTATCACTGTAGTTAATGGATTTCCAAAGTATCTATGTAAAGCTGGCATTGCACCTTTTTCAATATTTCCTTTTATTCTGGTTCCCATTACATATTCAAAACCTGCATCCAGCTTGTTAATAAATTTATTTATTTCTCTAAAATCATAGGTACAATCGGCATCACCCATGACCACATACTTGCTATTTATATAACGAACAGCATCAATATAAGCTTTTCCAAGTCCTTGTTTAGGAACAGAGATTACTTTTGCACCAAGCTCTCTGGCAATCTGAGGAGAATTGTCAGTTGAACTATCGACGATAACTACCTCACCTTCAATGTTTGCAATAGCTAACCCTTCCTTAGCATTTCTAATTGTTTTAGCAATAGTTTTTTCCTCATTTAAACAAGGTATTACAATGCTAACTTTAAGATTTTTTTCTTTCACGTCAGCTGACACTTTTTAATGAATTTGATTTAGTTACAATTGCTTGTCCCGTAGATAACCATACAGGAGATTCAGCTTTATCTAAGAAGAATTCATCAATAGCATTTTTTGCACCCGGCGCACATAGAAAACCATAATCATCAAATAACATAATTCCTCCTTGAACCATTTTAGGATAAAAATATTCACAACATTCATATACAGATGAATATAGATCAGCATCTATATGAACAAATGCGAATTTTTCACTTGTTACATTTGGGAAAGTGTCAGAAAATAAACCCTTGTAAATGGTAACATTTTTAAAATTACTCAAATATTTTTTTACTTCGTCATAACTTGTATCTGAAAGATCCCTCTTTTTGAAAAGATCTTGCTTTTCATCAGGTGATGGAAAGCCTTCAAAGGTATCAAATAAAAGCAGGTTTTTAGTTGGATTTAATTTTTCAATTACTTTTGCTAAAACCTTGGCTGATCCACCACGATATACGCCTAACTCAGCTATATCACCTTCTATATTAATTACACTTTTTGTAAACTGGTACAAAGTATATAACTTAACTGCATTAAGTGATGTTCTTTTGTGAACATCTTTCTGTAACTCTACAAAATCTTTATCTTTTTTCCAGAGATCGACATCTCTAACTCCTAGATAGGCGCAAGTGACTTCAAACCAAGCATTTGAAATCACAATTTTAAGAAGTTGCAAGGTATATTTCAGACTTCGTAACATAGGAGACATTTTAATACGTTCTATCGGGTTATGCGTTTTAATTTTCATTATTTCTCTTTATAGCCCCAGGCAAAAATTTGGCAGCCTGAATTTTTAATGAGGTTAAAATAAAACAGAAAGTTAAATACTTTACACACTAACCAAATAGGTAAAATATGTTTGTTAGGTTCTTCATTCTTTTTTTTCATTTCTTTTAATGCAATACCAACAAGCTTCCTGTATAAAGTATGAAATGGTGCACCCCAATAAACAGACTGAACTTTTATAAATCCACAAGAAGATAACATTGTTTTTACCTCATTGGTTGTATAGTGTTGTAAGTGTCCAATTGATTTATCGTATGTAGTCATTTCTCCTGAGGGTAGTGTTATAAAAAAAACACCATCTTTATGTAACCAGTTATAAGCATTTTTTACAATATTTTTAGGGTTTTCGCAATGCTCTAATACTTCGGAGCAAGTAATTAAATCAAATTGTCCATTGAAAGATTCATTTGAATCCTTTTGAGCGTCAATGCAATAAAATTTAGAATGAGGAATAATTGACTCCATTAATTTCCCAGATTCTACGGAAAGATCACAGCCTAAAAATTCAGATTGTAGATAAAAGCTTTTTAACTCGAATAAAAGCTCTCCAGTACCACATCCAATATCTAAAATCTTTTTAGGGTTCAATTTTAATTGTTTTAAAAAATATCTAATCATCCTTCTTCTATGGACTTGTGCTGGATTGATTTTTGCTAAATAACTATCTCGTTTCCATATTTCGTCAAACATGGAATTAGATAAAGTTGTATTATTTGTTGTAGTCACAGTCTTATTTTTCCACAAAAACGTAATTTTATATTAATGAATATAAATATTATGTGAAGTTTTTTATTGAATCTATCAATTATAAGGGAATATATAAAATTGTATACATACAGATGTAAGATGTGACAGTCCTTATGCATTAATTGAGAACAAATGGATAGCAATAAAATAGAAAATCTAGAAATAAAAAGAATAAGAATTCTGGCTTTTGTGCTTGTCTGTATCTTTGGATTTCTTCATGCCTGGGCAACACGTTTTTCAATGACTTCAGATGGAATAACGTATCTTGATATGGCTGACTACTTTTTAAAACTCGATTTTAAAAATGCTTTCCTTGCATCGTGGTGTCCTTTATACCCAATAATTTTAAGCATTGCATTCTATTTATTTCATCCAACCTCATACTGGGAATTTCCTTTAATGCATTTTGTCGATTACTTTATTCTACTTTTAACATTCTTATCATTTGATTATTTTTTACAACAATTTATAAAATATCGTAGAACATTTATTACAGGCTCTTCAAATAAAGATTTTGTATTTGTATCAGATAAATCAATTCTTACTCTCAGTTACACACTGTTTATTTATACTTCAATTCATTTTATTTCACTCTGGTCTCCAGACATGTTGTTTAGTGCTTCAGTATATCTAGTTACAGGAGTTATATTGAAAGTATTTTCAACTAAAAGTAATAATTTTGATTTTGCTCTTTTGGGAATTACCCTTGGACTTGGATATTTGGCTAAAACACCAATGTTTATGCTTGCTTTTGTATATCTGTTTATTAGTTTTATTGCTTTAAAAAACATAAAAAAAACAGTAATAGCTTTAATAATATTTCTTTTAGTTTCAATGCCCTACATAATTTCAATATCTTCATCAAAAGGTTATCTGACAATAGGAGAAAGTGGAAAATTAAATTATGCTTGGTATATAAATGACACTCCATTTTTTGTACACTGGCAGGGAGTCCCCAAAGGAAATGGTTTTCCGATTCATCCGACAAGAAAAATATTTAATGATCCGCCAGTTTATGAATTTAATGGTCCGGTAGGTGGTACTTATCCTGTATTTTATGATCCAACTTACTGGTATGAAGGGATAAAACCACGTTTTGATTGTTTCAGGCAAATATGTGGAATTGCTGCAAGTCTGCAGATTTATGGAGACATTTTTTTTAAGTCTCTTGGGATTTTACTGTTCGGCATGTGTCTTCTTATTTATATGGGAAATAGAAAGCTTAAAAGTATTAAAGATGCATTTAATTGCTGGATTTTAATTGTGCCTGCATTGCTTGTTTTTATTATGTTTTCACTTGTACACCTTGAACCAAGATATATTGCAGCTTATATAGTTTTATTATGGTTGGGCTTATATTCTTCAGTTCGCTTGCAAAATAATTCATACTCTAAAAAACTTGTTGAAGCTACTGTAATGCTTTCTGTTTTAATATTAATGATTAGTATAGGAACTATGTCAGCTAAAGAAATATCTGGCTGGCAGAAGGTTGGTTCTGTGCACACAGACTGGGAAATCACAAAAGGACTCGAAAAATTGGGAATTAAACGTGGAGATAAAGTAGCAACCATTGGTTATGCTGTTCCTTATTCTGCTTACTGGGCAAGAGTTGCAAAAGTAAAAATAGTAGCTGAAATAATCAGGCAGGATGCTGATAAGTTCTGGTCTCAAAGTGAAGATGTAAAAGGACAAGTTGTAAAATTATTTGCAAAAACCGGTGCAAAGATCATAGTAACCAATCAACTCCCAAAATATTATTCAAAAGGTAAGTGGATACAGATTGGTAGTAGTGAATGCTATGCATACTTCCTATAATGGTTTGTCATTCGAACTCATCTTTGCCTTAAGCAATAAGATTAATACAATTTTATTTAAGAAACAAATAATTAATCCCCTTCCCCTGTGATTTATATAACTTTGTTGTTGATTTTTCTAGTGATTCCCTTAAACTCTCTGAATATATAGGGATAGCAATAGATAAAATTTACTATAGTGTGGGTAATATAAAAGAGTCGGATAAACAAGGAGGTACTTATGAATCTTATTGCAAAGTTCTTTGTAGATGAAGAAGCAGCAACAGTTGCAGAATATGCACTTTTGTTAGGCTTAGTACTTGTAGCAGTAACAACAATTGTCACTGCATTTGGTACAAGAATTAATTCTACAATTTCAAAAGCAACAACTAATTTGCCTACATAATAGTTTTGGCAAGAAAAAAGTTAAGTACAACCCCACATGGAGGTTGTACTTTTTTTATAACCCTCGACAGGCTTGGGCTTTCATTTCATTTATATGCCGCAAGACAAGCTGAAGCCAAAAAATTTAAGATAATAAAAAATATTATTATTAACTTTTATTAAGTTAAGATAATAAGTAATTTTAATAAAGAAATCTAAATTTTAGAATCTGATGGATAAAATTTACCATCTATAGGGTATGTATATGAAGCTAGTAAAAACCGGAGGTACTTATGAATCTTATTGCAAAGTTCTTTGTAGATGAAGAAGCAGCAACAGTTGCAGAATATGCACTTTTGTTAGGCCTAGTTCTTGTAGCAGTAACAACAATTGTCACTGCATTTGGTACAAGAATTAATTCTACAATTTCAAAAGCAACAACTAATTTACCTACATAATTATTGGGGTAATAAAAATTTTAGGTACTGTTAACAAGAAAACTTGTAGCAGTACCTAATTTTTTTTTCTTTTTATATAGCTTCAGACAAGCTGAAGCTTCTATTGGTCAATTCCTTTCGCCTGCAAGTATCTAATCAGGATATAAAATAGTTATTTGTTTAACTATCCTGATAAAATATTTTTGTATAGTTATGATTGAAAAATTTTTAATTCCACAGTCGATAATTATTCTCTTGATATCACTAGTGGGTAGTATTTTTGACTGTAAATATAGGAAGATACCTAACTGGCTTAATTTTGGTACAGTCATTCTGGCTTTACTTTATAATCTGATTCATTTAAATCTAAATGGTATTGTTTTTTCTCTTCTTGGTTTTATTGTGGGTATTGCAGTACTCTTTATTCCTTATTTAATGGGAGGAATGGGAGCTGGTGATGTAAAGCTACTCGGAGCTATTGGATCAATTGTTGGATTTAAAAAGATTTTGTGGATTTTCTTTTATAGTGGAATAAGCGGATTATTTTTAGGCATTATCTGGATAATTTTTTCACCTGGGCACTTAAAGTTTTTGATTACTACTGGGAAAGTCTTGCCACCTGTAGATAAGAAGCAAAAACTTCCATATGGTCTTGCAATATTGTTTGGTGTGATTGCATATATAATTTTAGGTACTGATAGATTTCTATTTTTCTAATAATAGTGGTTGTAAACAACAAATTTTTGTTTTATCAGTTAACATACCTAAGTTTAAGGGTTTAGTGCTTTTAAAGCAGGGTAAAAAATAACTATGGAACCACGTATAAATCCATTATTTGTAATGATTGCTGTGGCCTTATTACTTGGTGCAAGCGCTGCTTTTGGTATATGGAAATATTTAAACAATACACAGGAAGAAGTAAAAAAACTGGCTGCAATGAAACCTGTCATAGTGGCTGTAAAAGAAATTAAAGCGGGTAAAAAAATAACTAAAGAAGATTTAGGTATAAAAGACATCCCTGTACAGACCTCTATAGAAGGAGCGTCAGATTCTCCACAGCTATTTTTAGATAGATTTGCTAAAAGTACAATTCAGAAAGATGAAATCCTGACAGAATCAAGGCTTGTTAAAAAAGGTGCAGCAGGTGGCTTATCCATAGTTATTCCTGAAGGAATGAGAGCAATAACAATTAAAGTTAATGATGTAATTGGAGTAGGAGGCTTTGTAGCTCCTGGGGATCATGTAGATGTACTTTCGGTTTATAAAAACAGAGAAAAAATAAATAAAGATGGATCGTCAAGTGAAGGCGAAGCATATTCAAAAACAATTTTACAAAATATTCTAGTTCTGGCTACTGGAGATAAACTTTACGACCCCAATAACTTATCTGAGTCAAATGCAAAGATTGTTGAGCAGGTTACGCTTGCCATTAAGCCAAATGAAGCAGAAAAACTAACACTTGCAGCTGCAAAAAGTCTTTTGCATCTTTCATTAAGGCCTTATGGAGAAAATAAAATTGCCCAGACATATGGTGTTACCCCTGAAGATGTTTATGAGTTTTCTAATATTCCTGACAATCAAAATGTAGCCCAGTCAGTTCCGGTAAGTGCAAAAGCTTATTATAAAGATTCAATTGAGGTGATTCTAGGAGATGCAAAAAGTTATTTTAATTATTAAAGGATGTTTTTAGTAATACCTCTGAGGGTTAATTTTAGTAGGTGTTAAAAGTGGTTAATTTTATCTAGTTGTGTGACTCCTCTCATAATTTATGTGTGAGATCCGAATGTACAATTTAGATGAGTTGAATATATTAGTAATGGGTTTTATGTTAAAAAAAAGATATTCTCGAATTGATAAAGGATCTGTTACAGCAGAAGCAGCTCTGGTTTTTCCGCTGCTTTTAGCTGTGCTTTTATTTATTATAGAATTTGGTCTAGTACTTTATCTTTCAAATAGCATGAATCAAATTGCAAGGACTGCAGCCAGATATGCTTCTGTTACTGCTAACTATACTCAGTCAGGAACTTTAACTGCTTCCGGAGCAAGCTCTATTGTGCCAGATATTTCAAAACTTACCTTAACAATTTCCCCAACACCAGGTTCAATGGTCAGTGTAGGTGCTTCTGTTACTGTAACTGCTCAATATAACTATACTCCAATTGTAAACCCCTTTGCACTAATACCTCAGTCAATGGTTAGTTGGGCACCAGTTGTAAGGAGTACTTCTGTAGCAAGAGCTGAAGTAGCAAGTGGATAAAAATATGAAAAAACAAAATAAAAATTTGCGTAATAATAAAGGTATTGCTTTGCCGCTTTTTGCACTTATGTTAACTGCTTCGCTTGGACTTGGAGCAATGGTAATTGATGTTTCTCAGGGCTATGCTTTAAAAACCAGAATTCAAAATGCAATTGATTCTTCAGTACTGGCTGGAATTTCACAGCTAAACACCAATTCAAATGTAAGTACTGTAAAAAATACAGCTTTAACTTATTTAAACAATAATTTAACATCTACAATTCCTTCTTTTCAGTCATTAGCTCTTGATAACTCAAACCTTGCAATTCAAGTTGGTGTCTATAGTTCAACAACTATGACATTTACACAGAATGAACAGGTATCGGTAGCAAATGCAATAAGAGTATCTTATACATATAATGCAAACACATTTCTTGCTCCAATATTTATGATTAATAATATTCAGATTACAAATCATTCTATAGCAGCAAAACAAATTGCAGGTTATATAGGACCTGGTACAGGATTTCCACTAGCACTTTATCGTTCAGCACTTACTTCAGCTCTATCAAATTCAAATAGGGTTAATCTGTACAGTGGAGGAGGTAGTATGGATAATTCTTTCTGGACTAATTTTACAAGCAGTAATCCAAGTACAACAGATATTAAAAATGTGACTGATTATTTTCAGTATGGTACAGGAACAAAGCCTCCCGCAGTTACTGTTAATGATAGTTTTAGAATTAATGATGGTGGTATGGGTGGGGTTTTTATGAATCTTGAACCTTCAATACTAGACGGAATGACTTACTTATTTCCAGTCATAACTTGTACAGGTGGAGATGAGGAAGGGCAGCATGGAGGAGACCACGAACATGAAGATGGTGAATGTACAAGTTCTTCATCATCAGCAATGGCAGAGGGATTTGTGGCAGGAACTATTGATGATATTGTAGATAGTATGGGAGACAAACATATTTCAATTACAATAGTTCCAAAACAGATTGATAACACTTATGGAGGTGTTGGAGTTGGTCCAGGGGTTGGTAACATAGGTACAAATGAAAAAGCACTACTTGCAAATTCATGTTCACCTGTTGAATAGGGGGTAATACTACTTAATTCCAGTCAGTTTATTAATTTATTAGGCTTCCGGATTTTATATTGGTAAAATTTAAAAAAGGCTTTTTTTATGAAACGTAATGATAAAGCTATAGCGCTCCCATTTTTTGCTCTTGTTGCAATAGTTATTCTTGGACTTGGAGCAATGGTAATAGATGTTGCTCAGGAATATGCACTTAAGACAAGAATTCAAAATGCTCTTGATGCTTCAGTGCTTGCTGGTGCTTCACAACTTAAAAATGGTTCAAGTATAAGCACTATAAAAAATTTAGCATTAAATTATTTAAATAATAATTTAACAATGACACTACCTTCATTTCAGTCACTTGCTTTAGATAGTCCTGGGCTCTTAATAGAAGTTGGTGTTTATGATCCTTCTACTATGACTTTTACACAAAATGAATCTCTTTCAGTTGCCAATTCTTTAAGAGCTTCATTTACATACAGTGCAAAAACTTTTCTTGCCGGGATATTTATGATTAATAGTATTCAAATATCCGATGATGCAGTTGTTGCTAGGCAAATAGCAGGATATGCTCCACCAGGGACAAGTTTTCCTCTTACAATAAACAGTTCTGAACTTACAAATGCACTAACCAATGAAAATATGATTGATTTATATCAATCAGGAACAGGTGAAAATTCTTACTGGACAGTTTTTACTAATAATTCTCCAAGCAATACTGATGTAAACAATATACTTGATTATTTTCAGTATGGTACAGGTACAAAACCTTCTACTGTATCAGTTAGTGATAGCTTTGTAATAAATAATGGAGCTATGAGTGGGATATATAATAATCTGGAAAAAGCCAATTTTGAAAATATGACTTTTGTCTTTGCTGTTGTTACACCAAACATGTCTAATATAGTTGTTGCAAATGGTTTTGTCGGTGCTGTGATAAATAATATTGAAAATAGTATGGGAGATCAGCATATTACAATAACTGTTGATCCAAACTATATTGATAATACTTATGGTGGTTTGGGAGTAGGTAATGGACCGGGAAATATTGGCATGCCTGAGCAGTCACTGCTTGCAAATGCTTATGGTCTTGTTCAATAAATTTTCAGTATATTAAAATCTAGTTGATTTGAATAAATTTTTTGTATTATTTTCTGTATCGGTATTTTCAATACTTTGTTTAAGAGTATTCTCATTAATTAATGTATTTTCTCTGGCTAATCGCATGGCTTCCTGAGCTTTTAAAAAGTTTGCTGTTTCTTTTTCCCAGGTATCTTTCAAGGCTTGTTCTTTTTCTCTAACTAGCTTTTCTTTTTTTGCTTCAGCAATTTTCAGATGTTCCTGTTGCTTTGCAATTCTGGCTTCTTCTTTTTGTTTCTTTAGATCGGTAATCTTTTGTTGTTCTTGTTCCCATGCAATTTTAGCTTTTTCTTTTTCTCTGATTAGTCTTTCTTCTTCTTGTTTCTTTATGGTGGCAATTTTTATGTATTCCTGCTCTTTATCGAAAGCACGTTTTTCTCTTGCCAGCTCATTTGCAATTTTAGCTTGTTCTTTTTCAAAAGGGATTTCTTCATTGCTTGATTTTTTAATACTTGGCTCTATTTTTAGCTCTTCTTTTTTAACGGGTGATTTAACTGGCGAATCATCAAACTCTATTTTTTCAACATCAAGCTTTTTCTTCTTTTGTATAACAGGCTCAGTAACTTTATCGGTCATTTGCATTGCAGGTGGTGCATGCTCTTCTTTTGGTAGTTTTATTTCAGGTTTTATCTTAGGGACTATTGGTTTTTCTATCATTTGTGGAATTTCTTTTGACTTAACTTTGACTTTAGATTCTTCTTTTTTAGGAACTATAGCTGGCTTACCAGTCATCTGTGCAGGAATAGCTGGTGCAGTGGATTTTGCCTTTTGTTTTATTGGCTGTGTAGTTGGTGTAACAGCTGTTTTTGGAGCAGGTGGGGTTTCTGGTTTCTTTGCAGCTGGCTTTTTAACAGGTGGGATTTTTGGTTTCTTTGCAGCTGGCTTTTGAACAGATTGGGTTTCTGGTTTCTTTATTTCTGTTTCTTTGGAAGTCGGTGGTTCTTTTATAATTTGTTCTGGACTGACAGGTTCTTCTATCATTTCAGTCTCAATTAATGGATCTGTTTGAGGTGGAAGTGTTGGTTGATTTGGATAATTTATGCCAGCATCCAGGGGTCCTGTTGGATTTGGACCTTTTTCATCTTCAAGGTTTTTAAGAGTTTGCTTAATTGATTTTTTAACTAGTGGAAATTCATCAAACTCATGATATGGCACACTTGTTGTTCTGTCTAATTGTGCTATTTGATTTGGTTCTGAAGGTCCAATAATCTTTGGTGAAACCACGATTAAAAGTTCTGTCTCACCTTTTCTGAATGATTTACTTCTAAAAAGTGAGCCAAGGATTGGAATATCACCGGCTCCTGGTATTTTTCGTAAGCTTCTTGTGTTGTCTTCACGAAGCAGTCCGCTAATAGCAAATGCCTGACCTGACTCAAGTTCGACCTGTGTTTGTGTTCTTCTTGTTTTGAAAGCTGGTGGTCTAAGAATAGTTGAACCTGCCGGTGCAACGAGATTTGAAAGTTCTGTATCTATGTCTCTAATTTCAGGAATAAGCTGAAGATGAATTTTGTTTTGAGTTGTTATAGTTGGAAGAATACTAAATCTGATTCCAAATGGTTCATATGATATATCCTGTCCTGCTCCACCAGTTACAATTACAGATCGTTGAATTGGAACTTCTCCACCAGCTAGAAATGAAGCTGGCTCACCATTTGAAATTACAAGGGTTGGTTCAGCCAGTGCTTTAACTTCTCCTCTTTGTTGTAGTGCCTGAATTGCAAGTCCAATACCGTTATTAGGATTAAAAATTGCACCAGTTATTCCCTGTCCGATTGACTGTGCTATCGTAGAACCACTCATACCTCCTACTCCATAACTAAATGTTGGAGTGCTGCCACCTGAAAAATTAGATAAGCCTGCAATTGAACCTACACCGCCAAGAGGATTACTTACATTATTTCCGCCGACAAAAGCTCCACCCTGTAAAGTGTTTCCACCAAAGGTCTGATTAAATCCTAAATCTCTTGATAGTGATCTTGATATTTCATAAAATCTGATTGCTACAGAAATTTGTGGAGGATTATTTACTACAAGAAAACTGAGTACACGTCCTCTCTGGGTGGTTACAATCACACTCCTGCTTAGATTTGCGTGGCTGTTTGAGGTAAATGAAAATAGGTCACGTGAATTAAACTGTGTTCCGCCTGCACTAGCAGAGCCACCGGCACCAATGCCATCAGAATTTCTATGTAGATCATACTGCCCTGCCAGACCATCTATAATTTGTCCGCCTGGTTGGCTGATAATTCTGATTCCCTGATCATCTACGTAAGCACCTGCAATTTGAAGTGCTTTTGCAATTACCTCAGCATTTGCAACATCACCGGTTAATATAATTTTTTCTGATACAATTGAATTACTTGTTGTAACACTACCAGCACCACTATCTCCACCAGTTGCACTACTACTTGTCCCTACAGCTCCACCACTTGCACCACCAGCTCCACCGCCATCAGGACTACTGCTTACATTAGCATTCCCCCCAGTTACACTACTTAAAGGTGGAATATATTCAACCATAATATTTTTATCTAGAGCTTGTAATTGTTTGGTTAGATAAGCAATATCAGGCCATACGGAAATATCAAACCTTGATGGTATTGGCTTACCTTTTTCCCATATTAAAAAAGTGCATGTGCCAAGTTTTTTTGCTCTTACAAAAACCTGTTTTTCATTTAAAATCTGAAGATCAGCAATTGATGGATCGCTTACAGCGATTCTTGAAATTGGTGAATCACTGGAAATTATTTCAGCTTTACCCAAGATAATTTTTTTATCCTGTGTTTTATCTTGATAATATTGTGCCTCAAGAAAATAGACTTTAGAATTTGTTGGTAATGATGAAATTAAAAAAACAAATGTCAAAAAAAGACAAACAATCCTAACACTCTTTAGATGTCTTATATTGCTTAAAATCACAACAACTTGAGAATATGCAATAAGTTAAATTGTTCCTAAATGAATATGAGAGATATGCTGCTCATATCTACATATTATCTAATTTGTATAAGTCTTAACTAGAACTTACTAAATGCTGCAATTATCTTTAAGACAGGAGGACCAAGCGTAACTGCAAGAATGCATGGAAAGATAAACAGTACCATCGGTACCATCATTTTTATTGTCATTTGTGCTGCAGTTTCTTCAGCTTTTTGCCTTTTTCTCATTCTTAAAAAGTCAGATTGATCTCTTAATACTTGTGCAATTTGGGAACCTGCTTTTTCAGTCTGAATAATTATACCTGCAAGATTTTTTAATTCTTCGGAGGTTGATCTTTCACCCAGATTTTTCCAGCATAAATGTCTATCCTGACCCAGGCTCATTTCTCTGTTAGTTAGGACAATTTCTTCCTGGAGTTCTTTGCCTCCCCGTCCAAGGTTAGAGGCTACCCTTAAAAGTGACTGATCTATACCCATGCCAGCTTCAGTGCATATGACCAGAAGATCAAGAGCGTCTGGAAGTACCCTGTCAATATTTTTTCTGCGGGCTTCTGCTAGTTTATCCAGAATTATATTTAGTAATAAAAAGCCAAATCCACCAAGAGCCATACTGACACCCAGTTTTTTTTGTATAGTGTCAAAAGGCAATACTATTAAACCAACGATAAAAAACAAAATAGCACAAACTAGTTTAAGTCCATAAAAAATAGTTATGGCATTTTTTGCTCTGATGCCTGCTTTAATTAAAATTAGTCTTTTAGATTCTTTGCTGGAGTAAGAAACCTTATCTGCCATCCAATGTCCAACTTGTTCACCAAGTGGAATTAGGACTCCTTTAGTAAATGATTTCTCTCTACTTAGTGACTCATCTCCAAGCATGGATTGTTGTACATTGGCTTTTTCGGAAAGCCAAAATTCCAATCTTCTATTTACCTTTTGTGTATCGCCACTAAGTTGTTTGGTTCTTATTATAATAATTACAACCAGTGTAATTGTGCCAAATGTGCACGCTGTAATTAATAAAGTATTTAATAGAATTATATCCATATTAAACATCCAGCGCAGTAATTTTTTTAATCATAAGATAACCAACAGTCATTGAACCCAGACAACTCATAATGATCTTTTGACCCATTGGGTCTTTAAGAAATGGGTTATATGTTTCAGGTGCAAGGCAATTTAAAATTGCGAACATAGCAAAAGGCAAAGCCAAAAGCATTATGGAAGACATCTTTCCTTCTGCTGTAAGTGCTTTTATAATGCCCTGTAGCCTAAATCTTTCTCTGACAGTCATAGAAACTTTACCAACAAGTTCAGATAGATTTCCGCCCATTTCTCTGTTGATTATTATTCCTGTGCATAGCATTTGTACATCCATTGTGTCCATTCTTTCAGCCAGATTATTTAAGGCATCAGTTATTGCTACACCGAAATTTATTTCTGTGATAACTTTGCTAACTTCTTCGCTAAGTGGTGGTTTAGAATCTTCAGCAAGATGTTTTAAGCCACCCAAAACATCTAAACCAGCTTTTAAATCTCCTCTTAATAAGTCAAGAGCTTGTGGCATTTGTTTTACAAATGCCTCTAATCTTTTTTCTTTGAGACCTTTTAGCCACATAAATGGCAGGTAACAACATACAAAACCAACAAATGGAAATCCAAGCAGTTGCTTGACAAGAATTGCTCCTATAAAACCAATTAAAGTTGTCATTAATAAAAATTCGCTGACTTTTATTGTTAAACCGGATTGCTCAATTAAAATCATTAACCGGATAATTCTCTCTTGGAGTATTTTTCTCAGTGCTTCATCAAGCCAGGGTATTGTACTGAGTCTTTTGTCTTTTCTGAGTTTAAGTTCTTCCAGAGATTTTGGTTTATCATCGTCACTGAACTGGCTTTGTGTACTGGCAGCTTTTTCTAGACGTTCAGTCTGGGATTTGTTTGCTTCAGATTTTTGCCAGTAAACATAGCTAACCCAACATATTAGGATAACTACTATGAATACTAAAGCTGTAATTAAAAGTATTCCCATTTATTTATAGCCCTCGACAAGCTCGGACTTCCTTAAAAAGAATTAAAAATAGAAGCATATTATAGGGCTTACCCCGACATTTAAAATATACCCATTAGAATGGTGTTATCAACAAAACCACAATAAAAATCCTATTGAAAAATTGTATAAAACATTTAAAATCGCCCCCAGTAACATTCAAAATAACATTCAAAAAAAATAGAAGTATGAAGATTGGTTTATTTTTGAAACATTTCTTTAATGATAGGGTGAATTTTAGGATAATTGGGGAAGAGTAATTTGTTCGGATTACTAAATTTGACAACATTAAATGAAAATTAAAGAATTTAAAATAGAATATTTATGGGCTTTTGTGGTTTTAGGAATGTGTTTTGCTTATGTTTCAAGCATGCCAGTTGATCAGTATGATTTCTGGCATTATATAAAAACAGGAAATATCACATGGCATACTCATAAAATTATAGATAAAGAAATCTTTACTTTTACTGCGTTTAATAAGAGTTATATAAACTTGCACTGGGCTTCACAACTTTATTATTACTTTTTTTATTCTGTTGGAGGTATTCCTTTGCTGGCTTTTATGCATGCATTAATTATTACAGGGTCTTTTTTACTTGTTTTTAAACTTTGTCTGGATTATTCAAAAAATATGAGAATTGCTGCAATAGCAACCTTTATTTCAATAGTGCTTTCAGTAACAAATTTCGCATTACGTCCGCAGGAATTTTCAATTTTGTTTTTTGCTTTAACCCTATTTTTACTAAAAAAAGAAAAGTATTATTTTATACCCTTACTGTTTTTGCTATGGGTTAATATACACGGTGCATTTGTTACTGGTCTTATACTTGTAACGGTAGAAGTGGTTGGAAGCATAAAGTTTGCTAAAAAATTTGAGATTTCAACCAGACTTTTAACTTTACTCATTCTTTGTTTTATTACAACTCTTTTTACTCCGTGGGGGCTTAAGCTTTATCCTGCGATTTTTAATATAGAATCGCAAAACCTCTCAAACCTTGTTACGGAGTGGTTTTCACCTTCATTGCATACCTGGGCAGGATTGATTTTTTTTATTAATTTCCTTTCGTTTTTTATTTTAAAAAACTTTAGTACAAAGAACTGGAATAGAACAGATATCTTGACGTTTATTGTATTTGCAGTGCTGGCACTTCGCTCACAAAGAGCAATTATATGGTGGGCAATTGCAACAGCACCAATACTTGCCCTTCATTTAAACAGTGTGATTTTGAATCTGAAAATAAAAAATAACTCATCTGAAGAAAATTTGCTTTTAAACTATATTTTTGCACTTATACTTGCTCTTTATATTGTCTTTTGTCTGCCATGGCTAAAACCATACAATATTTTTCTGCCAAAATCTAAACATCTTCTTATAGCTCTGGATACTCCTTGTAAGCTTGCAGATAAATTAAACACGATTTCTTCAGCACATCATATATTTAATAATTTTTCATGGGGTTCATATTTCATGTGGTCTTTAAAAGATAATCAGAAAATATTTATTTCTCCATGGCTTTCTGTTTTTCCTAAAAAAACAATTCATGATTATTTGCTTATTTCAAACGGTAATGCTTTTTGGGAAAAAGTGCTTCGTGATTATGATATAGATACGTTAGCGCTTGGAAAAGAAGAACAGGGTAGATTACTTACGCTTGTAAATAATTCCCCCAATTGGGTAAAAATCTATGAAGATGAAATAGGAGTTATTTTTAAAAAAACAGAATTATAAAATGAAAACAAAACTTACTTGCAAAGATAGGATTTGTGTGATTTATTCACCAAATCCGATCAGACGAAAGGGATTGACCAATGAAACTTCCTAAAATTACAATTGAACATTTGTGGATAATTCTTATCATTGGTACGGTTTTTGGATATGTTTGCACGGTGCCTGTTGACGAGATAGATTTCTGGCACTACTTAAAAGCTGGTGAGTTTATGATGACTTCACACAAATTTATTGACAAAGATATTTTTTCTTTTACGATGCTTAACCAATCTTATGTAAATTTTCACTGGGCTTCACAAGTTATTTATTACTTGCTTTATAGTGCCGGTGGATTGTATTTGATTGAGTTTATTCATGCCCTTATTATTACAGCATCATTTATACTGCTATTTTTTCTTGCTAAAGAGCGTACTGAAAACATAAGGATAGCTTCTGCTTCACTATTTATTACTTTTATGCTCTCTGCTACAAATTTTAGTTTAAGACCACAGTCTTTTTCAATCTTATTTTTTGTTTTAACAATGTATCTTTTGCATAAGCGAATTTTATGGGCTATTCCACTTTTGATTTTAATCTGGACAAATGTTCATGCTGCTTTTTTACTGGGACTTATTTTAATATTGATTGAATGGGTTTGTAGTATAAAAAATATAAAATCAATATTTAACTCACCATTTTTATATACACTTATAACTTCTTTTCTGACTACTTTGTTAAACCCCTCAGGCATTGGACTTTATAAATCTGTTTTTGCCGTAGAATCTGTTTCACGCAAAGTTAGTTATATCACTGAGTGGGAAACCCCATCAATTCATGACACAACCGGTCTCTTGTTTTATGCAGCATTAATACTATTGTTTGTTCTGCTAAATATTTCAAAGGCTAAGTTAAACAGAAAAGATCTTTTAACCTTTTTAATTTTTTCATTCCTTGCATTAAGTTGTCTTAGATCTGTTGTATGGTGGGCATTAATTATGACTCCTGTATTTGCGGAAGTTTTAGGTAAAGTTTTTAAAAAAGGTGGGTTACCTAACTCAGGCACCAGTTTACCCTTCGTTAATTTTATTATTGTTCTTGTTTTCACTCTTTATTTGACTGGTTGTATTCCGTGGCTAAAGGTAAATAACCCATTTTTACCAGCTAGCAAGAGACTTCTTATCAATGATGACACACCTCTTGAAATAGCCAATTTTATAAAAGAAAATCACAAAATTAAAAATATATTCAATGATTATTCCTGGGGATCTTATTTTATCTGGGCTTTACGAAACGATCAAAAAGTATTTTATGATCCACGATGTGCAATATTTCCACAAAAAGTGATAAGTGATTATCTGTTAATAACCGGTGGTGATTATTCCTGGGAATCCCTATTAAAATATTACAGAGTTGATGCGCTTGCATTAAGTAAAAATGAGCAAAATGAATTAATATTACTTGTAAAAGCATCAGCTGACTGGAAGAAGGTTTATGAAGATAAGCTTGGAATAGTATTTTTAAAGCAAACTAAACGTATTGGGTGAAATCTTGTAACCCAGCGATTCAATAGTTTTACAAAATACTGGTCTGATTCCTGATGGCTTAAACTGTCCTTTAACTTTTCCGTTTTCATCTAGACCCTTTTGTTCATAAGTAAACACATCTTGAGTGCTTATTATGCCGCTTTCCATACCGGTTACTTCTGATATCTGTGTAACTCTTCGTGAACCGTCAGGAAATCTGTTTAGTTGTACGATTAAATTTACAGCTGAAGCAATTTGTTCGCGAATTGCTCTTTGAGGTAAATCAAATCCTGACATAAGACACATTGTTTCTAATCTGCTGAAAGCATCACGTGTAGTATTTGCATGGAGTGTTCCCATGCTACCACCATGACCTGTATTCATAGCCTGTAAAAGATCAAGTGCTTCACCTGCTCTGATTTCACCCAGAATTATTCTTTCTGGTCTCATTCTAAGTGCATTCTTTACAAGGTCTCTTTGTGATACTTCACCCTTACCTTCTACGTTTGGAGGTCTTGTTTCTAACCTGACCACGTGATCTCTCTGGAGCTGTAATTCTGCAGCATCTTCTATAGTGACTACACGCTCAGTAGAAGGAATGTATCTGGAAAGTGCATTTAAAAATGTCGTTTTACCGGAACCAGTTCCACCTGATATAACGATATTCATACGGCATATAACGCAAATCTTAAGCACCTCGCACATGCCCTCAGTAATTGCACCGACTTTAACAAGATCATCAAGATCAAATTTCTTTTCAGAAAACTTTCTTATAGAAAGAGAAGCTCCGTCAATTGCAAGCGGCATTATAATTGCATTAACTCTGGAGCCGTCAGGAAGTCTGGCATCAACCATTGGAGATGATTCATCAACTCTTCTTCCCACCTTACTTACAATTCTTCTGATTACTTTCATTAGCTGTGCTTCATCCTGGAAGAAGTAATGTGTTTTTTCAAGAATGCCTTTACGTTCAACGTAAATTGAGTTAGGTCCATTAACAAGAATGTCGTTAACGGTTGAATCTTTTAAAAGAGGCTCAAGAGGTCCAAGTCCTAAAACATCATCAGTCAGTTCTTCAAGCAGTTTTTTTTTGTCATTTAATCCTAAAGGTATTCCTTCTTCTCTAAGGAAACTATCAAATAAGTTTATAATCTGACCTTTAATCAATTCTGTATTTTTATCCAACTCCTTTCCAAATTTAGATGTATCCAATTCAGCTATTAATTTTGCATGTAATTTCTTTTTTAATTCTACATAGGTTTTGTCTACACTGTTAGGTGAAACGGTTATTTTTTCAGACGGTGTTCCATCTACTGTCTTACCGCCTTCAGGTTTTTCCATGCGTGAGAAAACATTTTTTGAAAAACCACCTTGATTCATTATCATATTGTTGCCTTCCTTAAATAATCTAATCTGTTTGAAAAACAAGTCTTATTTCCACAGTTAAAGTATTCGACCAATTAAAGTAATTTAGTACTATTGCAGAACAGTTCTTTAGCCAAGTTCACAGAAAATCAAATAAAAAGTATAGTGTCTCTCTAGGGATAGCCCTGACTTACCTCTTAAGCCAGCTTAAAAGTCCTTTTTTGACTTCTGTTTCAACTACGGGCAGGTCGCTGTCTATATTAATAATTTTTTCAGCAAGTAATTTATAAGAACTGGCGATTTTAGAATGTGGGGCTATAACCTGAATTGTCCTTGCTTCAACAGAAGCATTTACACAGGTTTCCCAGTCATTTGGAATAGTGTGAAATATGGATTTGTTTATTTGCTTTTGAAATGTTTCTGCTTCAATATTACCTCTGTATAAATCCACCCTGTTTATTACTGGTTTAAGTTTATTCTCAGAAATACCAAGTTCAACCAGAGCTTGCATATAAAATTTCATGTCTTTTACTGAAAGGATATCTAATGTAGTCAGAACAAGAAGTATGTCTGCGTGCCTTATAAAAAACATTGTAATTTCATCTACAACTCTTGCAGCAGTATCGACAATGATATAGTCATATAAAGAAGATGCTATCTTATGTATATGCTTTAAGATTGTAAAATTTGTGTCAGTAGAATCTACCTTATGAATCAATCCTCCTATTATTCCAAGGTTTTTATTTACATTTGCTACTGCATGATTAAAATAATCCACATCTACATTTTTGCCCTGTTTGCACAGATCAATCAGGTTGCATTTTGGAATTGTATTTAGTAATAAAGAAACGTGATTGGCATAAGCACATGCATCAATTATTAAAGTCTTTTTCTGAAAATTGTTTGATAATTCATAAGCAAGGTTTACTGCTGTTGTAGTTACTCCGGTTCCGCCTTTATAGCTTGAAATAGTTATTATTTTTGCGGATTTTTTTGCGATAGCAAGAGTTTCAGGAGTTTCTTTTTTACCGATTAAAGATGTAAGACGACCTAAAGTTGAAAGTAAATCAACTCTTTTTAGAGGTTTGAAAAGAAAACTTATACAACCAAGTTTTATTGCATCAACAGCTAATTCAAGATCTTTTTCTCCAGAAAAGATTATAAAGTTTTTGCCAATAAGTTCCGATGATAGATTGACTAAAAATTCTCTGGTGCCTGATTCCCATTTAGTGAAATCAATAACAATTAAATCTGCCTCTTCATTTCTTGAATAAGTATCCTGAAAAGCAATTTCAACCGGACCTTCCCAAACATCAGAAAAAGTTTCTTCCCAGTATTTCTGGTCTTCTACAGTTGCTTCTCTAACTACAATTACTACTTTTAACATTTCATCTTTTTTATGATTGGAAAGCTTATTAAGTACTTTAAATTAAAATACTACCAATAATCAATAATAATTGTAACTTAAGTCATACTACTTAAGCTCTCAGCTCCAGACAAGGAGGATATGCTAACTGACTTGCAACTATAGGATTTGTCCAATTTATTTGGCAAATCTGCTCAGATGTAAGAATTGACAGATGAAAGCCCGAGCTTGTCGAGGGCTATAAAAAGAATCAGGATACTACTAACATGTTTTACGTCCTTAAATCCATGATTTTGTATAGAGTTATATTTTATATTGTTTTAATTCCAATTTTCATTTTCATAACTGCCTGGAGCTCTTTGGCAGTTGAGGATAACGAAAGTACTTTTAAAGGTTATATTACAAATAAATCTTATGCTCCAATAAAACTCAGGGTGTTTGGAATTAACTCTGATTCGATTTATACACTGGAACGAAATCTTGAAAACAATTCATTTGTTCCAAGTGTAGATTTAATGATTACTGCTGAAAGTACGCAGGATTATTCAATAGTTTTTAATGAAAAGAATATTTTTATTCCGAAATCTACAAAATTCATAGGAAGTATAAATGAAATTATCCCGCCTAAAAGCTTTAATAGGGTTGGTTTTTACAAAGTAGCTTTTGATGAAGTCATATGTCCTGATGGTCAGTCTATTAATCTTATGTCTAAGGTTACATCAAGTTCTACTATAAATACTTATAACCCCATAAAGCATCTTGGAAAAACAACATTCAGTTTAATTGGTGGATCTCTTGCTGGTACTTTCTTTGCTTATAATTTGGGAGGACTTGGTTTAACCTTAGCAAGTCATGGGTATTCACTTGCAGCAGGTGCAGCCACTGGAGGGTTTGTAGGTGCAGCCAGTGGAGCGTTTTCTAAAGGAAAAACTTCTTCTATACAGCCAGGAAATGATTTAACCATCGTGCCTATAAGTGATGTAAGTTTAAATGAATTGAGTCAGATAGCCTGTAAGGAAGTTGTGAGCAAAAATGATTCTGAAACAATAAGTCAGAACAATGTAACAATTGAAGTTCTTTCAGTAAAACAAAAAAGAGACATAATCGGAGAAAATGCACTTAAGTTAATGGTTAGAATTACAAATAATTCAGATGAAAACTATCATCTGAGTAATTTCTTTTTACGAGATTCACAAGGTAAAGAATATGCTTCATCTGTTATAGATTTAAATAGTGATGTGTTTGAAAGCTTCCCGCCTAAAGAAACTAAAACTACCTGGGTTGAGTTTTTTGTAGATTATCCCAGAACGAGTCACTGGCTTGTATTAAAAAACCGGGACTATACTAAAGAAATAGGTACCTGGAAAATAAAAGGCTAAGCAATGATATTTTTATTTAAATATATATCAAGTGACTAATAATGTTTCAATTTCATTTCTAAGTGTTTCTTTAAACTCAGGATGGGTAATGGAAAGTATAAGACACAGGGTATTTGAGCCTGAATGATCATTTTTAATTTCAAACCTTTGTAGTGTTGGTTCAAGAAAATCCGGAGCTCTTACAACAGTAATTAAAACAGCATTTACATTGTTTTTTGATTCAGACAACTCAATTTCTATAAGTCCCTCATGCTCATATTCTGAATAATCTTCTGGCTTCCTTACTTCTTCTTCCATGGGTAGACCGCTATCTCTTAAATCATTCAGGATGTCTTTTGCTTCCTGAAAAAAAATCTTGAAGCCAGAAATAGAAACATTTCTGACATGTGAGGTCATTGTAGGCATATATGCTCCCTTGCATTTGTTTTTTAATTAAGAGATTAAAAAAATTATAGCACAAGATAATAGAATGATCCAATTGTTATTTAAATTTTTAAATGTAAATTTGCATCTTACATTTAATTAAGCAGGTTTGAAATTGGCATGGTATTGTTTTGAACTTCTTTCATGATAGTTGATAAACACTGATTAAAATCAATTCTTACAAGAAGCACTGCAATAAATCGACTTAAAAATAACCATGCAATTCCAGATGCCCAGCCTAAATTGTGTATGTGGAAAAGCACCAGAAGTCCACCAAATAAGAGAGTGACTTGATAATCACCTTCAAGTAGCTTATATGATTTTATAAGCTCTTCCAATTCACAGACATTTCTGTGTATTGTATTTTCCATTCTGATTTTGTTTTGTACGTTCATTATTTTCTCCTTTTTTTATAAAGCTCTCGACAAATCTCTATTAAACAGTTCAGAATTATCTAGTTTAAATTTTGTGCCAAGCAATTCTCTACGCTTTGATAAATAATATGGAATTGCTTTATCAGCTACTTCGTTATAAACCTCAATCTCTGTTTTAAAAACCTTATTTTCAATCTTTTCTAATCCAAACAATTTTAAAAATACAGAAGCTATATTCATAAAACATGTAGCAGTACCCATATAAAACAAATTTTTTCTTTTTTGGCTGAGTTTATTTACCTCATCGTTTGTTTTATCTTTACTGTGTTTAATATTTTCAAGATGTTCTGGTAATAAAAGCCTAAATAGATAAATAATCTGCTGAGTAGCACAGCTTGTCTGATTAATAGTGTCTATAAATCTATTTTTAATATTAAATAAATCAAGAATTGATTTAATAGGTGTAAAAACAGCAATAGCAAAAAATCCATATAAACCTAAAAATGGTGCTATTAGTTTATTTACTTTTATACTTGAAGCAATCTTTTTATCACATCTTTTAATGTATTGTTTATCATCTTCATCATGTTTTTTATTAAACTTTCCTTTAAAAACAGCTTTTAATTCTTCAAATAACTTTCCTGAAATACTTTTATTTAAACTATTTTCTAACCCAATTAATGCTTTTGCCCTAAGCTTTATATATTCTTTGTCTAAATTACCTTCGTTTTGAATATTTTCTACTTTTTCAATGCTCTTTTTAAAGCCAAATAGACTAAGAGGTTTATGAAAGATATATTCCAGAACATTAGTTGCAAAACGTTGGTTAATTTCTTGAGGCATTCTAATTCTCCACCAGAGGATATTAGGCAAAGAAAGAAGGGACTTAATGGCTTTTTGAATATTTTCACTAAAGAAACTTAAAATCGGCAAAATCCATGGATTAATTTTAGTTTCAAACCTATAAGCCTCATCTGCAAAAAATGCTGAGGCATGATTTCCATATTCTTTAGCTTCATAAAGGTTTTCAGCCCTGTCTTCATCAGGTCTTTCGCCATAGAGTTTAAACTGAAAATATCCCCGTAGGGCAGAAGCAGAGTTTTGAAAAAAAGAAAGAACGCTTTTAAAGCTATCTGGAAGAGATTCAAAATTATTTAAGAGTATTTTCCCGATGCCGGAAATAAGTGAACAAAGCATCCACATAGAAGCCTGCCCGGATTTCTTTTCATTTTCTTCTGCCCAGTTGGCTGCTCTAAGAGAATGGTGTATGGATTGGTCGAGGATAGATTGGGCTTCGGTGGGGGTGAGACCGTTATTTACAAAAGCAGCAGAATAATCTTTAAATGTTTCACTATCAATGCAAATCTTGTTAACCCATTTATACTCGTCTTCATTCTTATAAGCTGAATCGATAATGTTAATGATTTCATTTTCTGAAACCCTTTTATGCCCCCACTTAAATTCTGGTGGAATAGGATGTTCCATTTTTACTTGATTATTATTTTTAGCAATACTTTTTTTTGGGTGGTTAAATAGGGAATAGCTCTTAATATTTTTAACTTCTAGCATTTACCTGAAAACCTCATAATTATTGGGTTATTAGGGCTATGCCCAGAGAAAAATGTATTTCAAACTCAGGTAAAACCTTATGGTGAAGCTAAAAAAACACCTAGTTTTGCGTAAAGAATAGTTAAGAGACTCAGGTATTGCCTGTATTGCAGTTAAGAAAACAGGCTATAAGTTTTATAGTGAAACTGAGGAGCTACAAATGTCAGATTTAAAAACAAGATCAATTAATGCTGAAGGTTTAAGTACTTTTTTCAGACAGCAAAGACAAGATTCTATTAAAAAAGTTGAGATAACTAATCCACAACTAGCTGCACAAATGAGAGCAGCGGATGAAAGGACATCAAAAGAAACATTAGATTCTGGTGGTTGGGGAAATGAAGTTAAGTAATTAGATCAAACAAATTTTTCAAGTCCAACATATTACCCACTTGGTGTCTGGTTTTAAATTTTTAAATGAAGATGATGATGCTAAACATATAAATCCTACTTCGGTATTATTTTTATTTCCTTTTGATTCCATTTCCATTTTTGTCGTATTCTATTATCTCGATAGGTTTACCGTGATCAAATTTGCCCAAAAAACTTATCATTCCATTCTCATGGTATTTCTTAGATTCACCATGCGGTTTGCCGTCAACAAAGTATTGCTCTCCTAATAATGCTCCACTCTCATAATAACCCTTATTAATACCATTTCGCACACCGTCTTTAGTAGTAGAAATCGATTGTAGAGCCCCACTCTTATAATATTCTTTCCCAATACCATTTGGTTTCTCATTTTTGACGTCTACTTCTAAGTATAATTCCCCGCTTTCATAATACTGTTTCACATGCCCTTCCATCTTATTATTTACATTAAACCCCTCTTGTTGCAATTTGCCGTTCTCAAAATAAGTCATAAACGGACCATTCAGTGCATCATTTCTGTATTCAGCTAGCCCGCTTAATTGACCACTTTTGTAATATCTTTTTACGTACCTTCTTGTTTTCTCTTTATCCCAAATAATTTCTTCTTTTAATTCACCGCTGGGATAATACTTTTTTAACTCTCCATCTTTGAGCTCAGTTTTTATTTTACCGCTTAAATAATATGTTTTGAAGATACTTTCTTTAAGATTTTTATAGCTACTGTACGTAAAAATCATTATTCCGACAAGAAAGGAAATTAACACCATTGTTAATGGTGAGATTTTTTCTTCTTCTTGTAGTCTTGTTGCTATTACAGACAGCAAAACTAATATAACTCCCCCACCGTAAATTAATAATGCAGGGATCCAATTACCCATAACGAAAATAACATATATAGGTAGTAATGGTAATGCGAGTGGTACTAAAATAGTACCAATGCATAGTCCAAGCCATCCGTACGCATTATACAGAATCCGATATTCAAGGACCAAGGTTAGCAGTCCATAAAATATCGAAAAAAGAAATACTAATATTGTAAACAGTTTTCCTAATATCTTGTACATAATTTCTACAATAATAATCCCACAAATATAACAGTTCTGATTATTTCTGTGACTAGACCCCTGATATTATTTAAACATGGGAAATACTATTGTTGATATAATTTTTATAATCCTTCGGATTTTTTTTATAGTAGCAGCAGTAATAGTAATATATCTATATTGGCCACTTCTAGAGCAAATAAACAAACAAGCTGATACCATGTTAAAAAATCTTCCCAAATATATATTAAAGCTCTTTACAGTCAAAGACTCAGCAAAAAAGATTTTATTGTTAATTTATGCAATTACTGTTTTATGGCTTTGCATATTTCATGTACCATGGAGAGGTGGGAATATAGAGCATCCTACTGCTGCTTTTTGTGGATATGGTCCAATCTGGGAAGCTCCTCATACTATAGCTAGGATTGATTTTAATGTTTTGCTTATAGAATTATTTGCTACAACAGTTGTTTCTGGTGTATCGTTTTATTTGTTGTCTAATAACAGGAAATAGTAAAATCTAAATAAAATCTATGGATAACTACTTTGATTCCTTTGCTCTTACTGGTATAACAATAATCTTAATAATGTTTTTAGGGCGATACAATAAAAGTTCAAGTCCTACTATGTTACAACAGCAGATGCTATTTCTTAGATATAACTGATGAAAACATTCTGAAATCTGTTCTCTTGTTGAAATTATTTATTACTTCTAAATTGTCCAATCCCCCAAACTGAGAAAGGAAAGGTTTTCCATGTGTCTTTGTTAGATGAGGAGACTTACAACTAAGAATAAGAAGATGACTTTCATCATGGTTTTTTGCAAGTATATAACTTATTTCTTCCTTTCTTGTTTCTTTATTAACAAATGCAACTCTAGGTAAGATCATATTATTTTCTAGATGGACAATATTTTTTATAACCCATTCCTTAGAATGCCACCTCCCAACAATCTTTATGTACTTTGGGATTTGTCCTTCAAATAGAAACTCAATGTTTTGCCTTTCTCTTGATGAGTACTTAAGATCCTTATTAAGATTTAGCTCCTTAAAAAGTTGCAAATTACTAAATAATGTAGTGAATACATGTCCTTCTAATCTATTGAGAGGGGTAACTTGTTTAACACCAATATATTCTTTTCCTTCTTTTGTTTTAAAGTGAACTTCTCCGCTTTGATGATATGTGAATTTTGAAAATGGGTCTCCTAAATCTATATACTTTAAAAGCTTACCTTCTATATTTAAAATTCTTTTTCCATTGCCAGGACAAACCATGTTATAAACGCCAGGATTTGTAAATCCGCAATAAGGAAGATTTATATGAAAGGCTGCTTCACTATCAAAAATTACCTGTAAAACCTTATATTTGTATCCACCAGCGATAATGGTTACAACAAACATGTTTGAGCATAGCGGTAGGATTAGAGGAGGATTATTCATACATAAGTATTTTTTTTCAATTGTTGATCCTGTTTATTCTTGATTAATTACTAAGAAAAATGTAAGTTAAATGGACATCATTAGTATCAACATAGTGGATCCATAAATCTAGTGGCTTAACTCTGAAAGTGTTTTTCAACAGACTACATCTATCTTCAAGCCCTCGATAAATACCCTTTTCAATACTAATAGTGTCAGTTATTAATTCCATAATATATTCTCCCTATCTTACTTAAATTGGCAGGACTTTCCTGTCCTCTAATCACTTCTCAAATAACTATATTGAATCTGCTCTTAAGTACTTTTGAAGATACCTATGTGCATATCACTGTTTACTTTGATTGAGTTTATTATAAATAGTTTTCTGTTAAAGTCAATAAAATTTCACGTAAAGAATCCTTGCGAATAAAAATTAAAAGATCATATATTCTTTTAGGTTAAATTGTTATTGGGTAATAATCTCAAATAAGCTCCTCTAAAATAAACAAAAAACCAAATCTGTCCCTGTAATACTAAGTAATAATGTTTAATTTTCTTTAGTCTACAAAGACATGTAAGAGAGTTAAAATCTCCTTAGTTCCTGTAGAGGCTATTTCTTCTTTACTTTTTATGACTGCGGTATGCCCACTTCTATACCAGGTAGATTTATCTATAAAAGACATTACATCATAGTGATCATTTCCTGGAAGCACACATATTTCGTTTATAAAACATTTTTGCATAATATCTATTACTCCTTAATTTTGGTTAAATTAACAGGACTCTTATGTCCTCTAATTGCTTCTTAACAACTATGTCGTTCAATGAATTTGCCCTTAAGCACTTTTGAAGTGTACCTCCATACATATCATTATTTATTCAGATTGAATCTATTATAAATTGTTTTTTGTTAAAGTCAATAAAATTTCATATAAAGATTTTTGCGAACAAACATTAAGAAATTATATATTTTCAGGTCAAAATTTATTTTTCAAGTCCAAGCAATTATCCACTTGGTGTTGGGTTTCAGGTTTTTAAATGAAGCAGACTTTGCATCATATACAATACCAACCTCAGCTTTATTTTCATTATAAATTCTACCTTTTATTGAAAATCCTTTATCTTCAATGAATTGCAATCTTTTTTCTACACAATAAAACTTTAAATCTTCTAAAGAATCAAATTCTATAGCACCATTAAACATAAAATTTATAACCTGCCTTCTGATTTAAGCTTTGTAAGTAGACTCATTATATTAGCTTCTGTTGGTGGATTCAAGGAATTTTTTAATAATACAACAATTTCTTCTTTAGTTAATTTTAAAATACCTATCGGCTTAATAGATCCATTGACAACCTTCAGTGATTCTGTAGAAGCAATTGAAAGAGAACTTCCAATTACTACACCTTCATAAGCTCCATCACTTGTTATTCCGCCTTTTACAAAGTTTGGATTTATACCTGCAAGCATACTGTCAGGGAGTTTTATGTCTAGATTAGCAGTATCAAACTCAAGAATGCTTATGTTTTCTCCCTGGAAACGCTCAACATCTTGAATAGTATCCAACCCTATTTTCTTTAAAAGATTACTACCTTGTAAATCTTTTATATCATTAGTATTTGTAAAGAATGTTACATTATCTTGATTTGAAACTTGCCTTGTGCCTTTAAGAACTTCATCTAACTTACTAGTTAAATCAATACGTGCACCTCTTGCTGGCACCCCTGTTGATACCCCGCTTTCAAGATTGTTCTTAACTCTAATGAGAGTTCCATTTAAGTTTTCTTTCTCTACATTTTTTGCAAATACAAAAATCAGATCATTTAATTCCATATCATTCAAGGGCACTATTAAATTATCTCTATTATTTGTTTTAATTAAAGCGTTTCTAGCATCTTCACTTAATGAACTAAATTGCGAAATAATTTTTGATTTATCAAGATTTCTTAAAGTAAATCTTTGAATGACATTATTGAAAATTGCTTTCCCACTAGCACTTAACTTCTCTACAATTCCAACAAAACTATTTAATTCATCTTGTTTTTGTGTTTGAAGAACGGAATCTATAATCTTACTTATTTGTCCTTGTTCATTAATTATTAGTTTTTGAAGTTCGACATAATCATCCAACTTACCAGCAGCTTCAGCAACTTTAACTTGCTTACCAAGATTAGCTGGAAGGATTCCAGGAATAGCTGTGAATAATGTGCCGATTGTATAACCAATCTTCCATCCCCTTGCCTGATTGTAATTAATGCTTGCCGAGTTATTCCAAAGAGCTTTTACTTCATTAAATCTTGTGTATATATCAGCTTCAAGACCAATAATCCCAAAAACAAGCATTAACCATGAATTAATAGGAAGAATTACATTCCAAGCAATTATTGCTGCAATAGTTCCAATAGTCATTGGATTAACATAAGCAGAAATATCATTTCCAACTCTAATTTTTAAACCTTCTATAAAATCTTTCCAGATTGAAACATCTTCGATGTATTTAATATCTGGATATCCTTCAAAGTGAGTAAGAGTACATTTAAGAGGATTTTCAGCAGTTTGTAATCGAAGAGCTGGATCAAGAGTTGATGCTTTTGCTTCATCTATTGCACAGATAAATCTCCAATACGCATTGTTTACTTCTTTTGTATAAGTAGTAGTTAAATAATCTTCTTGATTTAGATAACCTAATGTAAATAAAAGATCTTTTAGCTGTCTTACCGATACTTCTTTTCCATTAACTATTGCTGTCTTACCATCTGGGTCTTTTTCAACAAACGCAGCTTTATTATCCTCTTCTACATTTTTGACCTCAACATTTTTCTTGTCAGCGAAGATCACATTTTGATCAGATGAAATATCAATACCAGCTAAAATAGGCTCAAGATCGATTTTCTTTTGAATATTTTCAAGGAAAGTTTGATTTCGTTTTAATTTAACTTCAAAGGAAGTAATATCAGGAGGAAGACATGAAAACTTGTAGGTTCTTGTGAGTTTGTTTTTGCCTGAGATTACTGGCTTACAGTCATTTGGATTAGGAGAGATTATTACATCATAATCATCACCAAAGGTGTTATTTGAAGTAGTCACTTCACATGTGGTGGATGAAGAATTGTTTGGGTGTTTGCATTTGGCTTTAGTAATTTTTACATCATCAAGGAGAATATATGTTTTAGGCTCTCCTTTAAACTCAATGTAAGTTGCACTGCATGAGCTTGTATATTCTCCAAACAATTTAAGAGGACCAAAAATACTGCCACTTAAAAAGTCATCTTTAAATTCTTTAATATTCTTCAGATTAAAATTAAGCAGATTTTCATATTTAAAATCATTTTCCCCGACAGATATTCCTTTTGAAGCCACAATCTCATCTTTGTTTTGTGGAGAGATTTTCTTTATTAGTTTTGTAATGGAAGCTTCAGATGGTTTTACTCCATAAAATATTTCACTATTTTTGCAATCTTTAATTAAATTAGCTTCTTCACCTGAAATTGTAACTTCTGATGAAACCTTAACTTTGTTATTTTCTTTTGTGCCGACAATAGTTCCATCAAGTGGTGAAGTGATAGTACTTGAAATATTGGTGACAACAGGAAAGTCAAACTTAGCAGTTCTTTCTATTCCGGTAGGACTGAAATGATCAGCTGGAAACTTAATTGGGATTTCAAGCGTAATTGTTTTAAGTGAGGTTGGTTTTACTGTAAAGGACAGAGTGAAAACATATTTTTTATTATTATTTATGTCTATATTCCCAGAATTAATGTTTATTTGAGGTAGTGGGTCTATATTCCCCCACTTTAAGTTTGAAAGCAATAAATCAGGGATTCTAGCGGTGGAGTTATACGGTAAATTATCGGTTGCAATAAATTGAAGCTGGACTTTATTTTCTTTATTTAAAAGAATCTTTCCATCATTTATTACTTTTGGTTGATTATCAAGAGTAACCTCAGTCTTGTATGTAGACAAAGGATATTCAACATTAGGGTTTCTAGTGATGTTGAAAGTATGTGTATAAGTATGGGAATCAAATAAAGTATTTGCATTTGTTCCAAGCACAGTGCCGTAATCTGAAAGACTTATTGGATTTAAATTAACTTTTGTTTTAAGGATATATTTGCCGACATCCCATTGGATATTTGGATTAAAGTTTTGTTCTTGTGTTTTTGTAGGATTAAAAAGGTTTGTCAACTGATTATCAGTGGAAGTCAGATTAAATTTTAAATCTGAAGAAAAAAGCTCTGCTTTGCAAACAGCACCATTTAACTTTGAACATTTTCTAAGGCATGTATTTAGGTTTGTGTCTTCACTGCAGAAGGATTTTGTAGCATGAGTGAAATCATTAATATCAAAACAGCCTTGAGGTTTTCCAAGTGAAGTGATTTTGTTAGTTATATCAATAAAAGGCGAGTCATTGTAGCTAATTTCAAATTTTGGATTATTAAGCCCTAAAAACACCTCAATACCGTTAACTGCTTTACCGGTAAGAGAAAAAGGACCCCCATCATCACTAAAGCAAGTGTACAGATCAATTTCAAAAGGATTGCCGGTAATAAATGGACATGGAATATTTATGCCAAGCTCATTATTTAAAGAATTATATTTTTCATTGTAATTAAAGTGTTCATTGAAATTTGTAATTGTTTTAATAGGTGAAGTGCAGCTATTTTGAGTACTTAAATCTTTAAGTTCTTTTTCAAGATAAACGTTATCTAAGTTTTTGTTTAAAATTAAATTGTCACTTGTAGTATTCCCACTAAGATCATAAGCAGTAATTTTTACATTGTAAAAAGAATCAGTTACATTATCTAAAACCTTAGAGAACAAGTACTCATCTGTTTCATCATTATTAAGTTTAATTTCATCTTGTGAAAATATTTGACCAGTGGAACCATCAATTGATATCTCTACTTTTTGTAGGTTTTGTTCAACAACATTACCTTTAATGATTATGTTTCCTGAAGTTATATCCAATGTCGCATTTACATTGCTTGCTGCTGAATCTACTGTATCCAGCGTAACTTTCCTCGTCAAACTCTTTTGCACCGCCCCTGTACTATCAATTAACTCAAACCAGTAAGTGTTTACTCCTTCACTTAAACTAATTGTTTGTTCACTAGAAGCTGGATCCAGTTCAGTAACATTGTCATTTCCACTTTCATCAGTTACATGAAAAGTTAACCTGTTTTCACCAGATGATGGATTTGAATATTGTTTTTTAATCTTGAAAGTTTGAATTGGGTTGTTTGTAAAGAAATTATCCTGTGGGTCTGTTACTTCTATGGAACTTACTAAGATTCCATTTGTAGAAATTATGGGGCTATTAAATGGATATTCATTTGTATTTTCTTTAATTTTTATTTTAAGAGTGGGAGTGAAGTCTCCTTTTGTAGCGTAGGTGTGGGTAAAATTAATCTTCTTTAATTCACTAAGTGCTGATTCAGGAGTCGCCGGCTCGCCGATTCGCCCTGTCGCCGGTTCGCTATTGTCCCCGTAATTAAACTCATAACTTGTAATAGTACTATTTTTAATAAAACTCTTATCTGAGATCATAAAATTAACGATAAGTGGAATACTTCCAATACTTACATCAGGGGTTAGATCAAGTGCTACAAACTCAGGCTTGTCAATGATGGAAATGGTGCCTGCTTTAGATGACCAGGTTTCAAAATGCCCATTATTCCAGATGGCAGTAACGGTAAGTTCAGGATGAAAATCAATTTTGTCACGATTTATATCACTTCTTTTGTAGAGATGAATTGGATCTGGAGAAGTACAGTCCACGTCAGGAGATTGCCACGTCGCATCCGCTCCTCGCAATGACGTGTTAGCGCAAGAGCCATCACCAAAATCCCAACTGTATAGTAAAGAAGGTTGTTTATTTCCCCTGATTTGAACATTTGAGTGGAATTGTATTTTTAAGTTTCCAGCGTTATCAAAATCAAATGCTTTGTTTTGTATATTTTCAAAGCTTGCATGAAGAAGGAGTTTTTGACTGGGCAATGTAACCTGAATGGTTTCACTTTGTGTACTGTCTGAATTACCAGCCATATCAAATACTGTAAGATTTGCATAATATGTACCTGGATTTAAAATATTTCCAGTGGTAAATGATTTCCCACCAGATAAGATCTGATTTCCAGTGACTGATAAATCTTCAGTATTAATTAGCTGGTTTGATATTCCGTCTTTGTATTTAAAGAGCTTCCAGATGTTTTTTTCAGGAATTGTACTATCGAGGGCTTTTGTATTCTCGTTCGCCGGCTCGCCGATTCGCCCATTCGCCGATACGTCCTCATTAGGATCATAACTTTTATCTAAAAACCCACTCTTAAATGGTGCATCACCAGTGGTTTCATAATTTTCCGTATCTATTTTTGCTATTGCCACAGGTGGAAGATCTTTGTATATAAAGATTGTCTCTGGTCTGCTTTCAAAAGTAGATCCGTCAGGATTAATTATCTTTGATTTGATTTCAAAATAATGAGATTTTTCACCAGATGTAAGTTTGTATGAATGTTTTGTATTTTCTCCTATAAGTTCTGTTCCGTCTCCGTAATTCGTTTTAATGATAGTCATTGATTTATCTGTAATATTTCCTGAGAGATTTACATTGACTGATATTTCCTGGTTTTCCTGAGCAAAATTACCGTTTGCAGTAGAGTAAATTCCTGAGATGGAGTTTTTAACTGAGGCATTGGTTCCAATACTAAATGATTTGTGATGTGAAATTGGAATGTCCTTAAATCTTTGAGCCAGTATATCTTCGCCGGTTATTTTATTTAGTAAAATATCGTCAATTAATTGTTTGGTCAGAATGTGAGAGTAATCGTCTTTTATTCCACCATTGTTTTTTCTTATAAGAGTGGCAAACACATGATAAATGCCACTTTCAAGATCATATGGCAGTATAAAACTAATATCAAAAAGCGAAGGATTGGCTATAGTAGATCCGATGGTGTCCTGTGCAATTGTTTTTCCGTTTTTGTCACAGACTACTATAAGGGTTTTATCAGCAAGGCTTAGATTTGTACCTGAGGTAATGCTTATATGGAGTGAAGCTGTAGGGCCATCAGGATTAAATGTATAAGCTACATCGTTTTGTGAAATGTTTAACGGTGCCCTTAAATACACTTTTGCATTGTCAGAGTATTTATTTGTTTCGGAGTTTTGAACGTTAATTGTTAAATAGTTTTGACCTTGTGAGAGTTTTAAGTCAACTGGCAATGTGACTGTAATTTTTTCAAATCCGCCTGGAGATTGCCGCGTCGTGGCTTCGCCACTCCTCGCAATGACATTTCCTTGATAAAGTACTTTTGGGTTTTTCCCAAAATCTTTTCCACTTATTTCAAGTGTTCTAGAGGAAAAATCTGATTTATCAAGTGGGTTTATAGAAGGCGGATAGATTCCTGTAATCTGTGGTTTGGTATTTGGTGAAAATGAAAACTTAATATTATCCAGTACAAAGATTGTTTCCCCGTGAATATCTGGCAGTGAGAGCTTTATGGTGTTACTGCCTTCTTCAATATTTTTAAGGGTTATATTCCACCTGGTATTTTTTGTAATAGTAGAAAAATCTCTTTCCCGTAGTGTTCTTGTTAAATTGTATGCTAAACGGTTATTTAGATAAAAATTAACTGTAGGCTCATCATTAGGACTTATAAGTCCCCCTGTTACCTCAAGATTTAAATCACTGTTTTTTGAAACTGTAAATGGAATAGTAATTTCTCCAGCTTCTTTAAATACAGTTGTGTTATTTGAAATATATACATTTCCGCCAGTACGACTTAACGCTGGATGATTCCCGTTTATTTTGCTTTCAATATTGCCTTCTGTATCAAACAAGAGATATTTTTCAGGATTTGATTTTACTTCAAAGTCTACTAGTTCTGAATAAAATATCTTTTCATTTCTTATAGCCACTTTTTTAACTTTTATTTTTACTTTTCTAGCACTTGATGTGTAGTGTGCCGGTATAAGAGCTAAGAGGGTGGTATTGTCTTTATACTGAGTTTTTAATTCACTGTTATTCCAGATGACTGTAGAACTTGGATTAAACATTGTTCCATTGATAACAAGACTTACTGCACCAGAGCCTTCCTGTGAATCTTTTATGTTTAAAGAACTTATGACAGGAGTATATTTTTCATCAGGTTGATTTGGAATTAAATCGTTAGGGTCTATGAGGAATGAACTTTCTTCACCAAGTTTATTTCCACTAGAGTCTATAGGTACATATGTAACTCTTGGCTGATTAATTTCGCTTAGTCTTTCAATAAAAGGAGAGCAGTCTGTTCCGGCTGCACAAGAAATATTTAAATGTGTTTGAATCACGGGCATTGAAGTGTCTGCTTGATTTGGAGCTGTGCTTGTAATAGATACGTTTACTGCTGAGTAGTTTTTAATATTGTTTGAATTAACACTTCCGGCAAAACTAAGATCAATGTAAGGTGTGCCATTTCCTGAAGCCATTACAATGGATGGTAATGGCGTAACTGTATTAGTAATGCTTGTGGTAGTAGGAACTCCAAATGAAGAAGGTCTTCCAGTGGTTATTTGAGTATATGTTCTTTCTCTTAAAATACTTTCTCTATTCGCCGGTTCGCCCATTCGCTTTATTGCCGTTTCGTTCTTATCACTAGCAGCAAGATGAATTAAGTTAATCTTGTCTTCATTGGACTCACTTTCAAGAACGTTATCCAGCTTTTCTATAACATCTGCATTTGCTTTTTCATTAAGCTCTTCTCCTTCAATTGCAACTCTTCCTGTATCAGTAGTTTGTCCTGAAATTGTAATGTTGCTTGAAACTATCTGACTTGAATCCGTTTTCCCAAGCCAGTTATCAGCTTTATCTTTGGCAAATAGTAAAAGTTTGTATTTTCCTTCTTTTGTGTCAGTGGGAATAAATATATTTTTCACATAGTCAATTTGTGCCATAAAAGAATCAATATTTTTGTTTCCCGGTGCAGGTTCTATTACTTCAAAGAGAGGATTATTATTTTCATCGACAAATTTGTATCCTACTGATTCAACCCCTATATCATCTGTAATGTGTGCTTTAAATGAAATTGATTCTCCTCTTTTAAGTACTGGATTTTCAATTGCTAGAGTGATTTGTGGTGGAGTACTGTCAGTTGGTTTTTCTTCATCTGTAGAAAAACTAAATCCTGTAGTCTCGTGAACCTGTGGTTCTGTGGTTTGAAGCTTAAAGGTAAGAAGTGATTTTTCGTTGATTCTTGTGTGAATTTGATCTTCACTTGAAGTTACTCTAACAGTTTGAGCAAGAGCAGTACTTTTTAGTCCACGATTGTCCTGAACAGTTAGTTGCGCATTAAAAGTACCTTTATTGTTATAAGTATGTTCGGGAGATATTTCATTTGAGGTTTGTCCATCTCCAAAATCCCAGAGATATGAAATAATATTCCCATCAGTTTTTGGATCATATGAACCTAAAGCATCAAATTTTACTGAAAGTAAGTCAGTTCCAGTGAAGTTGTCTGATGTAATCTTACTAATTGCTACCGGGTTTTGCCCAGGAAGAATGGTAATAGTTTCACCATTTACTTTTGAAGTTCTTCCGTCTTCTGTTTTTACTGTCAGGACTGGAGTATATTGACCTGGTACTTGGAAAATATAAGAGAATTCCTCTTTATTCGCCGTTTCGTTTTCTTTTATTTGTTTGTTTATAATTTCAGAAATGTCAATGAGATTTTTATCTTTGTCAGGCTCATGTGCTATCCATGACCAGCTGTAAGTAAGCATTTGATTTAACTGAGGGTCAAAACTATTTTGTGCTGAAAGTTTAACCATGGCTTCATTTGAAATGCCAAGCCCTACTCCTTCAAGCACTGAAACGATTCCAACTGGTCCTGAGTTTTCATTTACAAGAATGGTTTTAGTATTTGTTTTTTTACTTCTTCCATCACCAGTAGAAACTGTTAGCGTGGCAAGATATGTTCCAGGCTTGTCGTAAGTATGAAGTGGATTTGGTTCAATACTGTCAGTGCTTCCATCGCCAAAATTCCACTTAACATTTATGAGACTTCCGTCAAAATCTCTTGATCCCTGAGAGCTAAACTGTACTGGTAGAGGAGATTCTCCGCTTGTTTTATCGATTGCAGCGCTTGCAATTGGAAGAGGTTTTAAAATTGTTATAGTATCTTCTTTTTCTATAGTTTTATTTCTGTCATCAGTTACTGCTAGTTTTACTTTATAGGTTCCAGCTTTATTAAACTCATAATCTATTTCTTCACCTTCTCTAACCTCTGATATCTGATTTCTTGTATCTAATATTGTCCATTTATATTTTGTTATTTTCCCATCTTTGTCAAAGCTGTCTTTAGCTTGTAGTTTTACAAACAGTGAAGGGAGTGGATTTGCGCTGTCATTTTTAAGTGATAAATAACCAGTACTTGGAGAGATATTTGCAATTGGATTTGGGGGAGAGTTTGGTCCAAGATAGATTATAGGATTAAGAAATTTAATTGATGCAACACCAAGAGAATCAGTTACTGTAATTTTTGGAATATATGTACCTTTCTTTGTAAATCTGTGTGTGAATATTTTTTCACTGGATTCTGTGTTTTCATTATCAATCTCCCATTTAAATATTATGGGATCGTTTTCTGGATCAAGACTCATAGAAGCGTCAAAAGCCACTTCAATATATTCATCTGTTTCATTTGTAGTATAAGATGCATCAACAATTGGTGCTTCATCTTTTTCTCTTATTTCAATTTGTTTGATTGTTGTATTTGTTTTGCCATAAGCATTTGTAGTTGTAAGGCTTACTGTGTATTTGCCAGGCTTTGAATATTTATGAGTGGCTGTAGGATCGCTTGATGTATTTGTTTCGCCGTCTCGCCCACTCGCCGTTCCGTTCTTAGTGTCTCCAAAAGTCCACAAGTAGTCTAATTTTTGTCCAAAATATTTTGCCAGAAGATCTTCTGTATCTCTTCCGTCAAAAGTAACAATTTGTGGACTAACTCCAATATTTGGTGCAGCATTTATTTTTGCAATGGGCACAGGGTCTACTATCATTACATTAAAACCTTTACTTAAACCACCATCTGGAGGGGGATTTGCTACAAAAAGCTCAAAGCTATTTTCTTTTTCAAGGTAATTTGCAGGAATATTTGCAATTAGTTCTTTTGATGATTTATATTCTGTGTTGATCATTATGGTGCCTATGGATGCAACTGCTTCTTTTGCAAAGTTTTCTCCTGTTAAGCTTAGAGAAATAGAGGTACCATTATGTGAAATCGGAAGAAGATTAGGTGAAATTGATTTAAGAAGCGGTATTCCATTAAATATTTTGTAAGATATATTTGCGCTTGAAACTTTTATTGATTCACCAGTAAATGAATTAAGTGAATAGCTTACAGGGTTAGAAGAAATTTTTATTAAATCTGCTGTTTTTGAAAGTAAATAACTTACAGGTTTTGAGGAAATGAAAATTGTAGTTGGTAAGAGTGATGTATTAAAACTTACAGGTTTTGAGCTTGCTTTAATTAAAGCACTAGAGTTACTGATATTAAAACTTACAGGTAATGAACTTGCTGATATAAGTCCAGGAAATGCTTGTGTACTAAAGCTTACAGGTAGAGATTCGAGTTTAACCAAATTGAATGAGGACGTTTGAGCTTTAACTGGTAGTACTAACAACGAATCTAAGAATATTAGCTTTATACAAAAAAATAGTAAAAAGATTTTTTTAAATTCTTTCATAGTTGAGTTTTCCTGTTTCCCAATAGTTAAAAGTCTAAAAGTACGTTATGGCAATTCTTCTAAACGTGCGCCCCAGATGTAAATTTTTTGTAGCTTTGTATTACCAAGCCCGCCAATATATATTTGTTTTGGATAGCTTGTAATAGTAGAGTCGCTACTTACAGAAAACTTTTGCCATGTGGGTGTGACATTTACGTTTGTGTATAAAAAAAGAGGAGTGTACTGAGGATAATTATTAGCAATCCATGAAGCGTAGTACTGAATGTTTAGTGCTTGTGATGTGGCAGCACTTGGCGCTATTCCAATTGGAATAGTAACATTACCTGAATCAGTCCTCATCCATACTGAAAATTTAACGTTTTTTCCTGTACTTTTCATTGTGTCAAAGCTGGTAGTGCTGTTTACATTTGGTCCATAACTTTCAAGACTAAGAAATGTTGCATCACTACTAGCATTGTCAGGATCTATGGCTGCATTGGATTTTGTTGTGCTAGCCCACCAGTTATCGCTTCTTTGCCACCCAGCTCCTTGATTAAAATTAAATCTTAAAAGAGACGAAAGTAAATTTCCTGTAGCATTTACTGAATCACGATTTGGAGTTGGTATGTTTGGTTCAGGAGGAAGTTGACCTGCATCTATTTTGGGCTCAGTTCCAGATAGATAAACTCCCGGCGCCGGTATAAATGGATCGGTTTCAGCTTTAATAACTTTTGCAGTGCCTGCTTCTATTTTTACTGGAACCGATGCAATTCCACTGATTAATTTTGCACTTGGTATGGTTGGACTTACTGAACCGTCAGTGTTTGTAGTAAGCAGTTTTACATTTGTTCCATTGGGAATATTTTCTCCTTTTACTTCTATAGTTTGATCGCCGGTATAAGTGTAATCGAGGGAAAGATCAGGTAATGAAATATCTCCTTTTGGATTTTCTACTTCATTTCCTGCAATTTTTGTAATTGCAAGATTTGCGACTTTTACCTGTTGAAGAGGTTTATCGTTGTGGGTTATTACGTTTGTGACTTGAAGTATTCTATTATTTTCTACGATGTAAAGATTATTTGATTTATCCACCAGAATTGTATTTGGTGACAAGAGTGATATATCTTTCATTGATTTAGTCTCACCAAATTTTATTGACTCACTTCCCCCTCCTGCTACTGTGGTAATTAATCCACTGTCTTTTATAATTTTTCTAATTCTGTTTGTAGCACTGTCGGCAATAAACATGTCTCCATTTTTATCACCGCAAAGGCATCTTGTACCAAATAGTCCTGCAAAAGCACTTTTTGCAGCACCTCCATCGCCAATATCTGAAGCACTTCCTGTTCCATCGCCAATGAATGGTAAATTCGTTATTTCATTATTCTCCTGTACAAGTTTTTCTGTGTAATAAGACCATTTAGAATCTCTATAATCATTACTTGCAAGGTAACAGGTACTGCTCTCATCAAATGCAAGCCCGTTAATTGTCAGATTCTGTGAATCACTAAGAGTAGCTTTTGGAGTAAAGCCAATTCCTGAAATAGTACTTTTAGCTGCAAATATATCCCCAGTATTTATCAGTGGATCAAATCTTAAAACCAGGGCTCCGTAATTTGTAAGACTTCCTGTGATGTAAAAATATCTGTCGTGGTCGTAACTTATATTATTCAAACTAAAGTTTAAATCTGAAGAGGTTGATGGTAAAAAATAATTATTAAAAACAAATACTTCTTTTATGGTTTGATCTTTTAATGAAGCTTTTAGCAGTCTAGGAGAAAGAGCATTGTTTTTATTGACAGAATAAAGAAGATAAAGATTTCCATATCGATCAAAAGTAAAATCAGTTAATGGTCCAAGATTTGCATCATTGAATTTAACAGGATTTGTAAAATCAGAAGGTAAGCTCCCTTTTGGTTTGCCTATAACTTTGTATATTTTTCCATCTTTTAAATTTATTTTTGAAATTACTTTTAATGTGGTATCAAAAAAGTAGATATTTTCTTCAAATGGATCAAGCTGAGCAGATTTGAATCCTCCAATATAAGAATCTTCTTTCTTTATACCTTCAGGATAAAGAGTGTAATAATCACCGCTTCCTGTCTTTGCAAAAAGACTAATAGCTGAGCTTGGTTTGCTTAGTTCTTTTAAAGTAACTTCTTTTTGTGCCTTTGCTGAGGGTAAAAAACAGAAGCTGATTGAAAAAACCATATAAGTAATTGCAAGCAATAGACCTAGAGAGCTTTTAAGTGTTGTTGTAAAATCGATTTTCATAATTATTTCCTTTTTTTTGTTAGGGTTGGCAAATAATTCAAGCAAATGATTGATTTTTTTTAAACTCAGGAAATGCCTGTATTGTGATTAAGACAAATTTTGCATTATGTCCACAAATCATAAAAAAATACCAAAACAAAATTTATTTTAGAAAAAATACATAAGGTAAAACCCTGGATTTTTAATAAATGACACAAAAATCTTTTCAATTTTTTAATATTTCAATTTGATTTCTTGAAGAAATGTTTCAATGGTTAAAATCTTTGTGTAACCGCTGGTTACATTGTTATGTCATGGTATGTGATAACATTTTTGTATTATGAAAGAAACAAATTCATCTATAAAGGTATGCAAGGTTAGCGAATTACCATCTGGCCAGTCAAAATGTGTTCAGGTCAATGACAAGGAGATAGCAGTATTTAATGTACATGGGAAATTTTATGCAATTGATAATATATGTATTCATGCAGGTGGATCATTGCATGATGGATCTTTAGATGAAGAAAAATGCCAGGTAACATGTGGCTGGCATGGCTGGGGTTTTGATCTAGCTACAGGAAAATGTGTTACACACCCGCGTCAGGATGTTGTTACAGGAACTTATACGGTAAAAGTTGAAGGCGATGATATTGTTGTTTTAGCTTAAAGCATTATAAAATGAATACATGTCTTTTGAGCATTTAAAAAAAACCGATCCTGAAATTTTTAATTCTGTAAAAAAAGAGTTTAGTCGTCAGCAAAATAAAATTGAACTTATTGCAAGTGAAAATTTCACCAGTCTGGCTGTAATGGAAGCCCAGGGCACAGTTCTTACAAATAAATATGCTGAAGGTCTTCCAGCAAAGAGATATTATGGTGGCTGTGAGTATATAGATGAAGTTGAAAAGCTTGCCATTGACAGAGCTAAAAAACTTTTCAGTGCTGAACATGTAAACGTTCAGCCGCATAGTGGTGCTCAGGCAAATTTTGCAGTGTTTCTGGCTGTACTTAAACCAGGGGATACTATACTTGGAATGTCTCTGGATCAGGGTGGGCATTTAACCCATGGCTCAAAAGCAAATGTGTCTGGGAAATGGTTTAAGTCTGTTTTTTATGGTGTAGATGAAAATGGATATATTGATTATAACGAGCTTGAAAAAATTGCAAAAACAGAAAAACCAAATTTAATAATAGCTGGAGCAAGTGCATATTCAAGAACCATTCACTTTGATAAGTTTAAACAAATTGCAGATTCAGTAAATGCATTATTAATGGTTGACATGGCACATATTGCAGGACTTGTTGCAGTTGGTCTGCATCCAAGTCCGTTTCCTTATGCAGATTTTGTGACTACTACTACCCATAAAACATTGCGTGGACCAAGAGGTGGTCTTGTCTTTTGCACTGAAAAATATGCTAAGCAGATTGACTCAGCAGTATTTCCAGGCAGTCAGGGTGGACCGCTTATGCATGTAATTGCAGCAAAAGCAGTTGCATTAAAAGAAGCACTTGAACTGGAATTTAAAAGTTATCAGGCAGCAGTTATAGAAAATGCAAAAACACTAGCTAAAACTTTAATTGATAGTGGTATTGATATTGTTAGTGGAGGAACAGATAATCACCTATTGTTGGTTGATCTTAGAAAAGTAAATTTGACAGGTAAAGAGGCAGAAATTTTATTGGATGAGGTAGGAATAACCTGCAATAAAAACACAATTCCGCGTGATCCGCAGTCTCCATTTGTAACAAGTGGTATCAGACTTGGTACACCGGCAGTTACAACAAGAGGCATGAGAGTAAAAGAAATGAAAATCCTTGGAGAAACTATTGCAGGCATTTTGCGAAATCCAAAAGACATAAAAGTAAAAGAAAAGACTGTGCATACTGTAGAATCTTTATGTAAGGGGTTTCCTCTATATGACGTTCAACTCACTTGTCAGTAAATGTTTATATAATATTCAGCTAATCCAGTTGTCTGGGTTTTTTATTGCACTTATAATTTCTTATCTATTAACCCCTTTAATTCAAAGTCGTGCACTGAAGCTTGGTTTATTGGATAAACCTTCAAATCGAAAACTCCACGATAAGCCAATTCCACGCCTTGGTGGTGTAAGTATTTTTGTAAGTCTCTTTTTAACTACGGTGTTTTTTATTGCAACATACTGGAAATATAGAACAACATTACCCGGCACATTTACACTTTTTGGAATATTTGCTGGCGGTACTATTATTTTCTTTCTTGGTCTACTTGATGATATAGAACCGCTTCCTGCTTTATTAAAACTTTTTACACAGATACTTGCAGCGTCTGTGGCATGGTTTTTAGGGATAAAAATAATACATCTTGTAAATCCTTTTTATCATGCAGATTTTTATTTTTTCAAGTTATCAATAGGTGATCAGGTCATTCAATTTTATCCAATAATTAGTTATCTTTTAACCCTTGCCTGGATTGTAATAATTACAAATGCAGTAAATCTTGTTGATGGGATGGATGGACTGGCTACGGGAGTTTCTCTGATAAGTGCCATTGCAATATGGGCTGTTCTTGTAGATTACAGGATTAGCCAGCCAGCTGGAGCATTAATGGCTGCTACGCTTGCAGGTGGATTACTTGGATTTTTAAGATGGAATTTTAATCCTGCAAGAATATTTTTAGGAGATTCCGGTGCATATCTTACTGGTTTTGTTCTGGCGTCGCTTGCAATTTCATGTGTTACAAAAAAGCTTGCACTTGCTGTAATGACTCCTGTATTAATTCTTATATTTGCTTTGCCCATAGGAGACACTGTATTTGCAGTAATAAGAAGGACTTTAAATAGAAAATCAATTATGGCGCCGGATAAAGGTCACTTGCACCATAGAATTCTTGCTATTGGACTTTCACAAAAAGCTACTTCTTATTTTTTGTATTTTGTTTCTGCTGTTTTAGGTTTAATTGCTACATATATAGTAAGTATAAAATCGTCTCTCAGGTTTTTAATACTAATTGGTGTAGTGTTTTTAATTGCTATGTTTTACACGTGTATTATTAACTGGAAACATCAAAAATTATTTAGAAATATCTTTATGAAAACTAAGTAGAGGTGTATTGCAATATGCCTCTACTGCTAATACCCGGGATCTCCCGTGTTTGGATCCTGTTGATTAAACAATAAGTCCAGAGGAAGTCCTCCATATTGATTTTGCTGGAGAGGGTTTCCATATGGTGGCATATTTTGTGAATTTTGCTGGTAAGGAAGACCGTAGTTTGGCTGTCCGTAATTCTGGGGTTGAATAGGTTGTGGAATCATTACTGTTATTGGATTTCCATAGTTGTCTTTAACAGTTTGCATGGTTTGTTCATTAATTAATAATCCTGTATTTGGATCTATGGTGTAACTTTGAGGTCCGGGATTTTTTTGTGGAAGCTGAAGAGGTTCTGGCTTCCCTGCTGGTATTCCTGCCTTTTCCATTAAAATTGTAATTCTATCTAAAAGAGGTCTTTTTCTATTTTTTGATATTTCTGATTTTGAAAGAAGTTTATTTTCAAGAGCAGTCACTCTTGCCTGAAAAGGTTGTTCATTGAATACTTTATTAAAAACCCTCTTTTCAATCTGACTTATTGTGCCAAGTACACCGACATTAAATGTCTCATCGTATAAAACTTTTGGTTCTTCTTTAATTTCTTCTTGTGGTTTATCAGCTACTTTTTCTGGAGATACCTGAAGAATTGGTTCTGGAGTTACCTGTACCTGTTCTTTTTTCTGTAATTGCAAAGCAGTAGTAAGTTTGTTTAATCTTTCAGGAATAGCAATTCCAGAAGACTTTTTCCCAAATATAAAATCTTCCAGTCTGGATAATCTTAGATCTTTAGTATCGGATTTAAATTGTTGATGAAAAACTTTTTCTTCTAACTCATCAATGTTTATTAAATCTTTATCTTGAGCTTCTTTTGTGCTTTCTGTCTGTGCAATTGAACCGTAATGAAAAAAATAAGTTATTTGAGAAAAATAAATTAAGTTAATTAAAGTGGCAATAATAAAAGCTTTTAAATACGAATGATTAAAATCTTCGTTTTTTTCTAGCTTGTGCTCTTTTTCTTTTTTTCTTAACACTAGGTTTTTCGTAATGTTCTCTACGGCGAATTTCCGTTAGAATACCTGCTTTTTGGACCTTTTTTTTGAATCTTTTCAATGCAGATTCTAAGCTCTCGCCATCTTCTATTCTTACCTCTGACAAGTTAACCTCCTTCTTTTTATATACCACAAGACAAGCTTATGGTTCCATATGCTAACCCCTTTCATCAGATCGGATTTGCTGGATGAACCAGAGAAATCCTTTCTAAATAGACCGGATTACGAATTATCATATTATCATGTGGTTATATGGGCAATATGTTTTTATACTAATTAAATCTTTTGGAATAGCTATTATCTGAGATATTTTAAAAGAATTGAAACAATAGTCAGATAAAATGAAAAACTCAATATGTCCAGTAAAGTTGTTATCACAGGGGAGCTGGCAGTAGCAGGGTCTTTCTTTAGGTATTGAAGTAATATCGGAAATACAGTTCCAAGAAGTACTGCAACCGTCATTGAACATAAAAGTGCAAATGCAACTACAAGTCCAAGTGCAGGAGTGCCGTGCAGGTACCATGCAATTAATCCGGTGAACAATGCACAAGTGGTTCCAAGTGCAATTCCTATTTTAAGTTCGTGGTAGACATATTTAAAAGTATGCTTTAGTTCAATATCTCCAGTTACAAGTCCTCTTACAATTATTGTTGCTGTTTGTCCGCCTATATTTCCTGATAACCCGGAAAGTAATGGCATAAATGAAATTGCAATCGGGGCTGAAATTACTGTTTTATCAAAACTTGCAATAATAAATGCTGCAATTGCTTCACCTATCAGAGTCACTAATAGCCATGGAAGTCTGGCAGCAGTCGCATAAGTTACTTTGCCTGAGATTAATTGATCTGATGTCACTTCATTGCTGATACCGGACCCCTGGTAAATATCTTCTGTTGTTTCTGTGCTTAAAATATCAACGACATCATCAACTGTTACAATCCCTTTCAAGGAGTTATCTTCATCAATAATTGGGAGTGCAATTAAGTCGTATTTTGAAATTGTTTTTGCAACTGTTTCCTGATCATCTGTAACTTTGCAAGTAATTATTTCTGTGTTCATGTGATTGACAACAAGATCATTAAATGGTGCACAAATCAAATTTCTTAAACTTATAACTCCTGCAAGTATGTTACTGTTGTCTACAACATATAAGTAATAAACTTGTGCTTTATAGTCAGCAGCTTGCCTTCTTACATAATTAAAAGCAAGGTGAACAGTCATATCTGAGCGTAGTCTTAAAAAATCAGTAGACATGATGCCACCAGCTGATTCTGGTGGATATGCTATTAACTCCTGTACGTGAGCCTGTTGTATGGGATCAGGGAGTTCTTTTAAAAGCGCAGTTTTTTCTTCTTCTGGTAGTTGAATGATAATGTCTGTAGCATCATCTACATCCATAAGTGAAATAATTGATGCTGTATGTTTTGGTTCAAGTGCTTTTAAAAGATTCATCTGTGCTTCATGATTTAATTCAGCAAGCACTTTTGAAGCAGCTTCCAACTCAAGAAGTTTAAAACATTCTGTTTGTTCTTCAGCATTTAAATTTTCAAGTGTTTCTGCAAGATCCTGTGGATATTGATCATTTAAAAAATCCTTGAGTTTACCTTCTTGCTTATTTTTAAGCAAAATATTTAACTGATCTTTTAGTGTGATTGCGTGTTTAACCTTCATAATATCTAGGATATTACAACGGGTGAATTTTTAATAGCTAATCTTTTGTACTGTGTTGTTTGGGTATTGTTACTTCAGTTGTTGGTACTTTTAAATCATGATTGTTTTGTCTTTTCCCGATAAACGGTGAAGTTCTTTCACGCACTGTCTGTAAAGCATCTTCTTCCATAAATAAAAGTCCATTGGCTTTTGCAGTTGCAATAGCTGCTTTTTGGTCTTCACTGTCGGGCTCTTTAACAATATATGGAATTAAGCTATCTAGATCTATAAATCTGTCAGCAACATCAATTAATTTTGGCGAGGTATTATTTCTGAAACCTGCTACTTCTACGCGAGCACCTTTATAGGCTACTGCATTTACTGCATAAGCAAAGTCTTCATCTCCACTGACTAAAATAGCTGTTTCATATTTACTGCATAAGCCAAGCATGTCTACTGCTATTTCTACATCGAGATTTGCTTTTTTTGTACCATCAGGAAATATTTTTAATTCTTTTTGTACAACTCTATAACCGTTTCTTCTCATCCACAAAAGGAAGCCTTGTTGTTTTGCGGCATTTTCATCAACACCTGTATAGAAAAATGCTCTAAGGAGAGAACCACCATGGCATAAGAGCTTTAAAAGTTTTGCATAGTCGATTTCTATTCCAATAGTTCTTGCTGCATGGAAAAGATTATTTCCATCTATAAATATGGCTATTCTACCTCTTGAAGTACTACCTGCTGGATTAAGCAAACTGTCCATTTTTATGTATATGCTCCTTGAATAAAATTGTTTATATATTTATCTTTATAAGTTGTAACTATCTTAGTTACTTGTTTTTACTTCAGTCTTTATATCAATTCGTGGAAAAATGAGACTTGCTTCATTGACTTTAAAGACCCCATTAATCTTATCTGAGCTGCCCGACCTGTCCCATCCTACTTTTTCCCAGTCTTTATACTCATTTATTTTATCATATCCAAGTTGTTTGTATATTTTCAGACTGGTTTCTGGTATAAAGGGATTTATTAGAATACTTATATTCCTCAGAATTTCTAAGGTTTCGTAAAGACAGCCTTTCGCCCTCTCTAAATCATTGTTTTTAATTAATTTCCAGGGCTGTTTATCATTAAAAGCCTTATTTGTACTATCTACAAGCTGCCAGACTGAGTCCAATGCTTCTTTTAGTTCAAGGTTATCCATATGGTTTTTAAAGGTTGCAATTGTTGAATCAAATTTATTTTTTAAGCCAAGAAAATCTTTTCTTTTATCGGCATCATTGAGTTCAATTACGCCATTAAAATTTTTAATAACCAGATTAAGTGATCTATTTAATAAATTACCCAGATTATTTGCAAGGTCTGAATTAATTCTGTTTATAAAGTTTTCTCTTGTGAAGTCACCATCTTTGCCAAAAGTTATTTCACGTAAAAAATAAAATCTAACGGCATCAGTTCCAAATTCGTTTATTAATTCATAGGGATTAATTATATTTCCAGTGGTCTTTCCCATCTTCTCACCATCTTTAGTTAAAAACCCATGACCAAATACTTTTTTGGGTAAAGGTAATTTTGCTGACATGAGCATGCAGGGCCAATAAACTGCATGAAAACGTAAAATATCTTTCCCAATTATGTGAACAGAGCAAGGCCAGTAGGTTTTAATGGCATTATCAAGAGAAATATTTTCATCTTCATTTATAAGTTCTGAAATATAACCAAGTAATGCATCAAACCAGACATAGATAGTTTGCTTAGTGTCATTTGGTACAGGTATACCCCAGCTTACTGATTGTCTGCTTACAGGAAAATCTTTCAGCCCTTCTTTGATCCAGCCAAGGACCTCATTTTTTCTGTAAACAGGCTGAATAAAGTCCGGATTTTTATGAAGGAAATCAGTTAGTTTATCCTGATATTTTGAAAGAGCAAAAAAATCATTTTTTTCTTTATATTCCTGAACTTTTAATTTATGTATGGGGCATAAATTACCTTCTAATACTTCCTTTTCTGTTTTAAAGTCTTCACATCCTTCACAGTACAATCCTTCATAATCTGCTTCATAAATATCTCCTGTGGAGAAAACCCTTTTAAAAAATTCCTGAACTATTAATTCATGTTTTTTTGAAGTGGTTCTTGAAAATCTGTCAAATTTTATATTTAACAGGGTCCATAATTCTTTAAATTTCTCACTAATAAAATCACAGTGCTCCTGCGGTTTCATATTTTTTTCTTTTGCAGCTTTAAATATCTTTTGTCCATGCTCATCTGTTCCTGTCAAAAAGCAGACATCATATCCCTGCAATCTTTTATAACGGGCTATGCAGTCACAGGCAATAGTTGTGTAAGCACTTCCAATGTGTGGAACATCATTTACGTAGTAAAGTGGGGAAGTAATATAAAACTTATTTTCTGTCACAAACTTATTCTAGCAATGGGGTCTAAAAAATTGAACTTTTTTTGACTGGCTCAGAATATTGATAGGAAGTAGTTGTTTGTTCTTTTTCTTTCGATCTTCCCCAGAAAGCATCTTTTAATGCTCTGGACTCCTGAGATTCAGTATTTATAGTGAAATTGCTTGGTGCAAATATAAACACTCCCTGACCAATTCTTTGTTGATGTCCATCTAAAGCATGAGTTGCACCAGAGAGGAAATCTACTACTCTTTGGGATTGTTCACTGTCAAGATATTGTAAGTTAAGTACAACCGATCTTCTGCACCTGAGTTCTTCTACTATTTCTAGTGCTTCATCAAATGATCTTGGTTCAATTACTATTACTTCGCTTTGTGGTGTTATGCTTGGATGATCTATCACGGCTGTATTCTCCTTATTATTAATTACATTTTGTGTTCTGGTTTGTGTTCTGGCAGATGCTCTTGGTTTTTGAATTGTACGGCTTAAGAAACTATCTTTTATTGGTGTGATATCTTCTTGCCACAATCCTCCAAAATCATCAGAATTATAAACATCTACTTCATGTCCGCCGTACCACATTTTTTTTATACGTTCTACTATGCTCATTTATCCTCCATATTTAACAAATTTTCCTTAAATAAAATTCTTCCAAGTCTTATCATTGTTGCTCCACATTCAACAGCTATTTTATAGTCATTGCTCATTCCCATTGATAGTTCTCCCAGAGTAGCATTGTAGGATTTATTTATCTCTTTTCTTATGTTATTAAGCTCCTGAAAACAGTTTTTAATAACTGCATTGTCACTGGTATTTGGTGCCATGGTCATAAGTCCAAGAATTTTTATGTTTGAAAGATTTGAGAGTCTATCAAATATATTTTTTAATTCATCAGGTTTAAAACCAGTTTTTGACTCTTCTTGTGAAATATTAACTTGCATAAGAACATCTTGAATGTGATTGTTTTTTTGAGCTACTCTGTCTATTACTTCTGCAAGTTCAAGTGAGTCTACAGAATGTATAAGATAAACTTTTGGAACAATGTACTTTACCTTATTTTTTTGAAGTCTCCCTATAAAATGCCACCGGGCAAGATTACTAAAACTTTCCCCGTCATAATTCTGGGATATTTTATTTGTCGCATCCTGTACATAACTTTCACCAAAGTCACGGATACCTAATTCATAAGTTTCAGAGATCTGTTGCTGTGTTGCATATTTTGTTACAGCAATAATTTTGACCTTGATATTATCTATTTGTTCCTTGACCTTATCTATTTGTTCCTTGACCTTATTTAGGTTTTCTTTGATACCCACGTCATCAGGCTTTAAATAGTTTTTGTGAATTCTGTTCAGACAATTGATTTAAACACAGCAAAATCTTTTATCTGAAATTCAAAACACAAAATTTATTTCAAAATTTTCTTTATTAGTGAGCTTCTTTGCCTACAATAAAGAACATTCAAATCAAAACATGCTTCAATAAATAATAAAAACATAGATTATAGATAACTTGCAAGGATAATAAATTTCTCCTTTACATTTCATGTTGAACTGAAAATATCCATTTATTTCGGGACTTTTAAGCAATTTAATATTTTAAGTAGCTAAAGATAACTGATTAAGCTTTAAATTTTGGCCGAAAATGGCCCAATGTATGGTTATTGTCTACTTTAACTTTTAAATAAAATCTTTGGTATTCTACCTTTTGAAAAGGCTTTTTTCATAATTGCTTCTGTTGAGTTTGGATCTGTAGTTGTTACAGGTACTTCTTTTAGTAATAATCTTGTATTTTCAGTAAGTATGTTTAGTATATCTTCCTGGAAATTAAGGGTTTTATTGATGTTGTCCAATCTTAGTTTTAAAAGCTCAAGCTGAGTTCTGATTTTTTCCAGATTCCCATCAGTTGTTTTATTTGACATTTTTACCCTTTAACCCTTTAATATTAGTTTTTAAAGATCCAGTTCTTTATGAAGTCTTTCTTCTTCCTGTCTTATAAAATCAAGCTTTTTACAAATATTGGTGAGGATATCAGCTTTGTTGTTTACTGCTCCGTAATCAGTGAGCAATTGGGCTGCCTTCATTTGATAAATGAGAAGTTCTGCTTCTGAAATTAAATCTTCTTTTATTTCTCTAAGACACATATGATTTCCTCATATGAATCTTGCCCTTTAAAGCTAATGAGTAAACTCAACCAAGCAAATAAGTATTTAAGGGTTAGCCCTGTCATTTGATTTGCTATGATAACTAACCTTAAGAAAATAAAAGAGGTAATAAAAAATGGCAAAAGTGTACTACGAAAATGATGCAGATTTCAATTTAATTAAAAATAAAACCATTGCAATTATTGGATATGGAAGTCAGGGACATGCACATGCATTGAATTTAAAAGATTCTGGGGTAAAAAGAGTAATTGTCGGATTATATGAAGGTTCTGCAAGTGCCGAAAAAGCAAAAGGTGCAGGTCTTGAAGTTTTACCTGTAAATGAAGCAAGCAAACAGGCTGACATGATAATGGTACTTTTACCTGATGAAAAACATAAAGCTGTCTATGAATCAGAAGTTAAGCCTTATTTAAAGAAAGATAAAGTTTTAATGGTAGCCCATGGATTTAGTCTTCATTTTGGGCAGATAGTACCACCTGCTGATATTGATGTAATTATGATTGCACCCAAAGGACCGGGTCACAGAGTAAGAGCTACTTATGAAATTGGACATGGTGTACCAAGCCTAATTGCAATTTATCAAAATGCAAGTAGCAAAGCAAAAGAACTTGCGCTGGCTTATGCAAAAGGAATTGGAGCTACAAGAGCCGGTGTTTTTGAAACAACCTTTAGAGAAGAAACAGAAACAGATTTGTTTGGTGAACAGACTGTTTTATGTGGAGGCTTAACAAGCCTTATAAAAGCAGGATATGAAACTCTTGTTGAAGCAGGATATCAGCCTGAGATGGCGTATTTTGAATGTCTGCATGAAGTAAAACTTATTGTGGATTTAATTTATGAAGGTGGACTTGCAAAAATGCGTGACTCAATTTCAAATACAGCAGAGTATGGTGACTATACAAGAGGTCCACGAGTAATAGATGAACGTGTAAAAGAAAATATGAAAAAAATACTTGTTGAAATTCAATCAGGTCAGTTTGCAAAAGAATGGATACTGGAAAATCAGGCTGGACAGACAAATTTTAAAGCTGTGCGAAAAATGGAAGCATTACATTCAATTGAAACGGTAGGTCGGGAATTAAGAAGCAAAATGAGTTTCTTAAACCCAGTTTTAAAAAAAGACTCTAATTTATCACAAGGTAAAATCAAGGTTGAACGATAACTGGTATAAAAAAAACCTATCTCGATTAAGGTCAAGTAGTGATAGTTCTGAAATTGGTTCTGTAGCTGCCTCACCAGTTCGCCGTATTCTTTTATGCAGACTCGGTGGAATTGGAGATGTAGTTCATACATTGCCCCTTGCAAAGTATTTAAAGGAAAAATATAAAAATGCAAGTATTGAATATATTACATCAGGTGAAGTTTCAGAACTTTTAAATAAATATTGTAGTTTTATAGATAGGACTTGGGTTTTTAACAGGCAGAATAAAAATAAAATTGCATCTGAAATTACAAATACCTCTTTAAAAATTGATTATTTTTTTAATTTGCATAGTAGCTTAAGTTTCTTTTTCTTTAATTTGTTTTACATTCATGCACGAAAGTATTTTCACTATAAAAAGAATAATAATTTTCATGCTGTTGTAAATTTTGCAAAAACTTATGATCCTGCCATATCGGCACTGGAGCTGGAATATAAGACATTAACAGTAGATAATTTTCCAGAACTACTGAACAAATATGAGTTAAAGGAAAATAAATATATTTGTATTGTGCCGGGTGTTGGAAAAGTACGATTACACAGGGCATGGACAATTGAATCATGGGCAGAACTTACTGAAAAGTATTTAAGGATGCAAAATGATTTTAAGGTTGTATATCTTGGTGGAGATGATGAAAATAAACTCATTGGTTTTTTACCAGAGCATGAAGGGAAAATAGTTAATTTAATAGGAAAGCTGAACTTAAGAGACACAACAAAAATAATCAGTGCTTCTGCACAACTAATCTCATGTGATACCGGTATGCTGCATATAGCCTGCGCATTATCAAAAAATGTTATAGGACTTTTTGGACCCACATTGACAAAAAGAAGTGGACCGTATACAGGAACATATAAGGTGTTTTTCGGAAAAGATTGCAGGTGTGTAGGTGGATTTAAAGATTTAAAAAAATGTAGAATATCGAAAACATATTCTGGTGAATGTATGAGATCTATATCTGTTGATGATGTTTTGGCTCAGTTAATTCCTTCATTGGTTAGTCTGTAATTTGTAGATACGTCCCATTGGGGCGTATCTACGATTAATGCTATTATATTTCTACTATGAAACTATCATTAAAAAACGGATTATTTTTTGGTTTATTGATTGGAATAGCATCTGCTTTTTTATATGCTCCAAAGACTGGTAAGGAGATGAGAGAAGAATTAAAAGACAAAACAGATTCTATATCACACCACTTTTTAAGTTTTCTTGAAAGTTTGGTTGATTTAACAGTTTCTGTCCTGGACTTCTTTAAGACGGCAGTTTTAGAGCAAAGTGAAAAAGTATCAAAGGCTCTTTCCTGTGGAGTTAGTGCAGCAAAAGAAAAAGCAGAAGAGCTTAAAAAATACTCAACAAGTGCAATTCCAAAGTAAGCAATTAATTCTTTTATGCTTGATTTAAATTTAGTAGTAGTTATTTCTTTAGCACTCCTTGCTTTCTTTTCATTTTGTTTCTTTTGTGTTTTTATACCTATTGCTCTTCAGTTAAGCAGGACGTTAAGTTCAGCACAAAACCTGATGGATACAATTAACGATGATTTTGAACCAACTGTTAAAGAAATTAAACAGAGTATTGATGGAGTAAAAAGGGTTGTAATAACTGGTACTACAGCAATAAGTTCAGGTGTTGATGAAGCAAGTATACTTGTTACATCTGCTGCTTATGGGGCTCTTACAGGTATTAAGGAATATTTCTCTAGTTACAAAACAGGTAAAAAAAGCTACAATTATAAAAGCAATGGAAAGCAGGAGTAAATCTAAATTTAGTCAATGAAAAAATAAAGTTTACTCGGAAAGATAGTTGTATAAAGTGTTAAAGAGGTAATTATTATGGCAAAAGAAGAAGGAAGTTTTTTTAAGTTTGTGTTTGGACTCTTTTCTGGAATTGTTTCTGGAATTGTTGCTGGATTATTAATTGCACCAAAACCAGGTAAAGAAATGAGGGAAGACCTTGTTAGTAAATCCAAAGAATTTAAAGATCTAACCAAAGACAAAATCTCAGAATTAAAAGTTTATGGAAAAGATCAGGCAGTTAAAGTTGCCGGGACAATTCAGGAAAAGGCAAGCAGAATTAGCACAAAGCTCGATGAATTATCCAAGCATGGTAGTGAAGTATTGATTAAGGATGAAATCCAGTAATAAAAACGTGAATTCGACTCTGCTTATTAGAAGCTTATTTTTTGTAGCGTTGAATCTTTTGGCAGGAAATTTTATATTGCAGTCAACTGCTGAAGATAGTGGGCTGCCTCTCAGGGCTCCGCAAATAGAGCAGGAATCTGATGAAAGCATTCCTACAACCATTGATGTAAAAAAATTACCTAATTTCCCTAATCTGTTAAAGGGTACTACAAAAAGAATCTCTGCAACTGCAACAACAATTCCTGTGAACACAAGGCTCAGACTTATTGTGGATAATTTTATTGATGCAAAAGAATCTATGCTGGGAGATTATTTTAAGGCACATATTCTAGAAGATTTTTATATACCAACAGATCCACCGCAGTTAATAATTTCAAAGGGCTCCTGGGTAAGAGGTACCATAAGCTTTTTAAAAAAGCCTGGTATTTTTAGTATGGCAGGAAAAATAGGTCTGCATCTTGATCAATTGACATCACCGCTTGGAGAAGTAACTCCACTTGATGCTGAACTTGATCTTCAGCAGGGGATTGTTAATAAACAAGGTTTACTTGATCCAATGACAAATTTTGGAACAAAAGCGCTTGAGCCTACTCAAATGCTTCTTGAAAGCCAGGCTGGTAAAGTAATTACAGTAGCTACTTTAGGATCACCCGTTATAGGTACTTTAATTGGTGGTTCATTGATTGCACTTTTTTCTCGTGGAGACAATGTTGCTCTTTATAAAGGGCAGGAACTTCAGGTGGTTTTAAAAACAGATATTCAGCTAACTGTAAATTAAACTAAGATTTTAATTTCTCCCACTATTTTCCCGGAGTGATTTTTAACAACTCCATTTAAAACATCTTCAGGAGTATTTCTTTTTAAATCAGTTTTTGAAATCCAGTTTAATTTTAAAAGTAAGTTGATAAATACTACTAGTCGTATTTTTGGTGATCCATCAGCAATTTTTACAATGGCTGAATTGCCATTGTATGCAGCTATTATAACTCCTTCAGCACCGACCTTAGAGATTAAATTTAATTTTGAACTTTTCATTATTTCGCTGTCTATTTGTCCTTTTCCACCTACATAGTAAGGGTAATTATTCATTGCAGAGATGATCTTTTTATATTGGTTACATCTAGGATTTGTAAAATTAGAAAACATCTTTGCAATGTTTATTATAGGCAGTGAAAATGTAGGAGCACTGCAGCCGTCTATTGCTACTGATATGTTTTTTGTTTCTGAAAGATTTTTTATATGATTAAAGATTGATTTTTGTAGCTTATGATTTGGGTTTAAATATGTTTTTAAATCCCAGTTGTTTTTTTTACAGCAAAGCAACATTCCAAGGTGTTTTCCGGAACAATTATTATGTAAAACAGAAGGTTTTATATTCTCTTCAAATAACCTCTTTCTTTCTTTTTCATCTAATGGTGGGTGAATCCCGCACTGTAAATTTGTAACTGAAAGATTATGTTTTTTTATCAAATCATTTAAGATATTAATATGTTCTTTTGAACCTGTATGAGAGCCACAAATTATTGCAAGTTCTTTCGGGTTTAAATCATTTGTAGCTTCTATTAATGGAATTGCCTGAATTGGCTTAGCAGCTGATCTTAAAAAAACTTTGTTAGAAATATTTCCCCTTTGAAATATAATTTTTTTATCTTTATTTAATACACAAACCCATCCATAATGTAAAGTTTCAATAGAGTTACCTCTTGTAGTTATTGATAAAAGCTCTGGTTGTGGATAATTGTTGAAAGTCATAATAATAATGGTATAACTACATTGTAAAGCTTTAGAGTATGATGTCTTATGTGATATTAATTGATATATAGAGGGTAATATATAAATAAAATGATAACAAAGAAATTTCTTAGTTTACCGCTAACAGTATGTTTAAGCATTGTTTTGTCTTTGCCAGTTTTTTCATTTGATCCTCAAAGTGCTGCATTTTCAATCAATGCAGAGACAAAAGACATGAATACTGTTACAGATGCTCAGAAAATAAATGAACTTTTGGAAGATCTAGAAAAAAATTGGAATCTTCATAATATTGATAAGATTTTAAGTTTCTATGATGATAGTTTTATAAATGGTGATGGTATAGGGCTTGAATCAGTAAAAAAACTTACGCAGGAATTATGGGAAGCTTATCCTGATATTATGAGCCAGTCCAGAGAAAGGTCTGTAAGGGTTTTTGGTGAGTATGCTACTGTAGACTCTACCGATATATATGAAGGAGCTTCAGCAAAAGTTAGGCAGGAAGTTGGAACAAAAGGTGCGTTGAAAGCAGTATCTATCGGGCAACTTTTTTTTAAGAAGTTTGGCCCTGCCTGGAAAATTACCAGCGATAAAACTTTCTTTGAAAAAGTTAGTATTGGTTATGGTATAGGAACTGAGTTAATTGACCAGAATAAAATTAAACTTACTTCACCAGAACAGGTAGCTGGTGGTCAGCAATACACAGCAAAACTTGATTTTAATTTACCGGAAGATATAAAACCAGTATCTGCAATTAGTAAAGAGGTTTTAGTTTATCCTCAGGTATCGGTAGAAGACAAATTTAGATTAATTGCTGAGGAGGGCTTGGAAAGGCTTTTACCAGCTAATAAAATTAATAAAAACGAATTAATAACAGCTACTATAGGCTTAACTGGCGGGGCACTGAAACCAAAGCTTCTGGGACTTGTTTTTTTAACCAGAAGAGTTAATGTAATTCCGGTTTCAAGGGAGACCAGTGAAGTAAGTATAATAAAAACACCTGCTAAATCAGCTTTAAATAAAGATGTTGATCAATTAGATTTTTATCCTAATGAAAAACAAAAGCAATTACAAAAAGATAAAGATAAATCCCTGGACAGTGATATTCCAGAACTTGAAGAATAGCGCTTTTCTTGCAAATAAAAAAATTGGTCTTGCTGTCTCCGGTGGGGTAGATTCCATGGTATTGCTTGATTATTTTCTTCAATTGAAGAAAATAAAAAACATTGATATCTTTGTTTTGCACTATAACCATAAATGGCGAAAGGAATCGTATAGAGATGTACAGCTTGTAAATAACTACTGTAAAAAAAATATGATTAAGTTTGTTTATAAAGAAGCAAAAGGTAAAGTAATTAAAAACGAAGAGACTGCAAGAAATGAAAGATATTCTTTTTTCAAAAGTGTAGCCAAAAAGTACAAATTAGATTTTATATGTACTGCTCACCATAAAGATGATCATTGTGAAACTGTGATATTCAGGCTTTTAAGGGGTACCGGACCTGCCGGATTATTACCACTTAAGGAGTTTTTAAACCTTACAAATAAAACAGTATTATTTAGACCATTTTTATCTCTTACTAAAAATGAAATTGTCAAATATGCACAAAATAAAAAAATTCCATTTATAGAAGACAAGACAAATGAGGATATAAAATATAAAAGAAATCTCATTAGAAAAAAAATAATTCCATTATTTGATCAAATTAATAATAAATCCGTTGAAAATCTTTTAAGATGCAGTGATTTGATTTATTCTTGCTACAGTGTCTTGGGGAGTTATTTCGATGATTTACTGGATAAAATTTCTCTTGGAAATAAATATACTTGGAACAGAAAGCGTTTTTTACAATTTGACGAATATACTCAAAAAACTTTTCTCTACTGGTTTCTAACAAAATATGAAATACCAGGCTCTTTAAATAAAATTAACTTATTTCTTGATGTTGTAAATAATTGTGGGAAATTGGAGCTAAGTAAGGATTTCTATGTTTGTTCTGATAAAAACAGAATCTTTTATAAACAAAAAGCTTATACAATTACTGATGCGAAGAAAAAAAAATCTGCAGTCAGGATTGTCTTAAACGGGAAAAGACAAAAAATTGGTTTACAAAATAAAAGTAGATTTGTTGTATATCCCTTCAGTAAGCAATTCTTTAATAGGGAATTCCCTTGTGATAATACTTATGAAGCGTATGTAGACCTTTCTAATTATAAAAACAAGACTTTTACAATTAGGCATAGAGAAGAAAAAGATATATTTCAGCCTCTTGGCTTTCCACAGCCTATAAAGCTAAAGAAATATTTAATAAATAAAAAAATTCCAAAAGAAAAAAGATATAATTTGCCTTTATTATGCTTCAATAATGAAGTACTTTGGATTCCGGGCTATGCAATGAGTAATAAGCTTAAAGTAAAGCATAAACCAACGCATATTTTGAAGATAAAAAAGGATATTTAACACTAATAAAATCATGAAACAAAAACAATTAACAATATTATATTCAAGAATACAAATCCAGAAGATGGTTAAAACTTTAGCAAGAAAAATTGTAAAAGATTATAAAAATAAAAGTAAATCAAAACCTCTTGTAATAATTTCAGTTTTAAAAGGTGCATTTTTATTTACTGCTGATTTAATGCGTGAAATTAATTTACCTGCTCAACTTGAGTTTGTAAGAATTTCTAGCTATGGTTCAAAGCAGGTTTCAAGCGGGAAAATTGAAGCTCCATTATTGCTCTTGCCTGATCTCAGCGGAAGGGATATTTTAATTATTGAGGATATTGTAGATAGTGGAAGGACAATTAGTTTTTTAAAAGAATATATATGGGATCAATTTAAACCAAAAAGTTTAAAGGTGGCATGTTTAATGAATAAGCAAGCAAGAAGAGAAGTAAATATAAAAGCAGATTATATTGGATTTGAAGTTGATGATTATTTTCTTGTGGGATATGGTTTGGATAGTGCAGAACAATATAGACATTTGCCATATTTAGCAGTTTGTGAGTGAAATTAGCCGATTATAAAATTAATAGTCAGGGTATAGATAGACTAGAAATTACAAAATTCAAACACAAAAAATTTGTAAATTGGTAGTACTTTTCGTTGGGTTTATAGATCATATCTAAATGGTAGAATACAAATCAGCCGTGATAAGATTATAGATGACATGAAAAAATTCAGCAGCACAATTCCTTTTGTTATCCTGTTTATGTTACTTAGTCTCTTTGTTATTACTGTAATAGCAAAGAAAGAAAAAAGTAATGTACTTACCTACAGTGAGTTTTTAAGAGTTGCACTTCCCGGAGAAGGGGCATCACCTGTAAAAAAAGTTATTTTAACAAATGATACTGACAATATCCTTGTTGTTTTTTCTGATAACACTGAGAAAACTGTAAGGGTTCCAAACTCAGATGGAAAAGCTTTAAAAGATCTGGCAGATAATTTAAGTAGAAATCTAATTGAGGTTGAAGTAAAAGCTCCCAGTGGAAGTAGTTTCTGGTTAAGTTTTCTTACTTCTATACTTGTTCCGGCACTCTTTTTAATTATGCTTATCTTCATGATTCGCAGTGCTCAGAGCGGAGGTTCACAGGCTATGAGTTTTGGAAAAAGCCGAGCAAAAATGCAGCATGATTTAAAAGTAAAAATAACCTTCGCAGATGTAGCTGGAATTGATGAGTCAAAACAGGAATTACAGGAAGTCGTTGACTTCTTAAAAAACAGTGAGAAGTATCTGGCAATTGGTGCGAGAATTCCAAAAGGTGTACTTTTAGTTGGAGCTCCTGGTACTGGTAAAACTTTACTTGCAAAAGCAGTAGCAGGAGAAGCAGGAGTTCCATTTTTTAGTATCAGTGGTTCTGATTTTGTTGAAATGTTTGTAGGGGTTGGTGCCTCACGTGTAAGAGATTTATTTGAACAGGCTAAAAAAAATGCTCCGTGTATTGTATTTGTAGATGAAATTGATGCAGTAGGAAGGCAGCGTGGAGCAGGTCTTGGTGGTGGTCATGATGAAAGAGAACAAACTTTAAACCAGTTACTAGTTGAACTGGATGGATTTGAATCTACCACTGGAATAATTGTGCTGGCAGCCACAAATAGACCTGATATTCTTGACAGTGCACTTCTCAGACCCGGTCGTTTTGACAGGCAGGTTGTTATTGATAGACCTGATGTAGCAGGCAGGGAAGCCATATTAAAAGTGCATGCAAAAGGAAAACCCTTTGCTGCTGATGTTAATTTAAAAGTACTGGCAAGACGCACACCCGGTTTTACAGGGGCTGATCTTTCAAATATGTTAAATGAAGGTGCGCTTCTTGCAGCACGTATAAATAAAAGAGAAATATTTATGGAAGATCTGGAACAGGCTATTGATAAGGTTTTAGCAGGTCCTGAGAGAAGAAGCAGAATTATTACTCCAAAAGATAAAGAAATTACTGCATATCACGAAGTTGGTCATGCTCTTATTGCATTTTGTGAAAAAGACTCTGACCCACTTCATAAAGTGACAATTATTCCTCGTGGCATGGCGCTTGGTATTACTATGACTTTGCCAGAAGAAGATCACCTGAATCTTTCAAGAGCACAACTCCTTGCAAGAATTAAAGTATTGCTTGGCGGGAGAATCGCAGAAGAAACAGTTTTTGGTGATATTACTACGGGAGCTCAAAATGATCTCCAAAAAGCTACAGAGCTTTTGAGGAAAATGGTAACTCAATTTGGAATGAGTGAGAAGCTGGGACCAATGACCTTTGGTCAGACAAATGAACACGTATTTTTAGGTCGTGATTTTGGTCATGTTCGCGACTACAGTGAAGAAATTGCTACTCAGATAGATGCAGAAATGAAAAAAATGATAACAAAGCTTTATGATGATGCCAAAAAACTTCTTCTGGGAAAAAGAAAACATATGGATGCCCTTGCACAGGTTTTGCTTGATAAAGAAACAATTGAAAAGGATGAGTTTAAAGAGATTGTTGATAAGGTGGATAATGGTACATTTGTTTTTGAGTCAAAGAAAATTAATGGGAAGTCAAATGTTTCAACTGGTGAAATCAGCACAAATGGCTCAACATCTCCACAGGCAGAACAAGTAAAAAAAGATTAATAGCTTTAACGCCAGTCGCCAATTAAACTAAACAATGACCAGAATAAAGGATGTCCATATTTTGGATTTTCTTTTAGTTTTAGCTCAGCTTTACGAAGAGCTTCAGCTTTATCTGAGCCGGCTTTCAAATTTTCATAAAAACTTTGCATGATAATTTTTGTAGCTTCATCATGAGCTTTCCATAATGAAGCAAGAATTGTGTTGGCTCCTGCTACCCGGAATGCTGTAGAAAGACTACCGACAATATCATCAGGTTCATTTGATAAGTTTCCAATTTTTGCAGTGTCACAACCGCTTAGAACCACAAGCTTGCTATTAGGCAGGTTTAAATCATAAATATCTTTTAGTAATAATTTTTCCTGTATAAAAGTTTCCCCTTTTTGTTTTTTGCCTGAAACAAGGTAACTTGAATTTATATCTGTAGCATCTAAATATCCATGAGTGGCAAGATGTAATATGTCTGCTTTGCTTGCAAGTTGATTAATAAGAGGAATATTAAATGGTTGCTGAACAAGAGTCATTGTGGTTTTACTATACAGTTTGGCAATTATTTCTGCTTCTTTGTTTGCTCCAGTTAAAGTGCCATCAGGATTAGCTATAACAGTTATTGATGACATGGCAGAAAGAAGTTGAGGGGTGTTTTTACTTATAGCAATAACGCTATCTAAATAAACAATTGATTTGTCTGATATTAGAAACCTTAAATCCCCATCTTTTGTAGGTTTTGCAAGTGACTGAAATGGTAGATATCTCAGCCATCCATTTGCAATAATGGCTACAACTTTTTTATTTGCAATGTCTCTTTCAATAGGACCAATCAAGGCATTATAAAGAAATACATTTTTTTCTTTTAATGGTTGAATGTATTTCTTGTAGGCTGGAGACTTATCGTTTTTCCAGCTTATAATAGGTGTTACCCTTCCGGTCTTTTTGATATTTTCAATTTCATTCTCAAATAAATTCCTGTAAGCTTGAACTTCCCGGTTTAAAATATCTCTAGAAATATTTTTATTGATTCTGGTTTTTAAGTTTTTATTGTCAACAACAAAAATAATCAAACCTTCTTCTGAAGGTACATATTGTAATATAACTGAATCGTTTGGAATATTGGGTTGAATTGCGGCTAAGTCAAAAGGTTTTTGGCTGAGCAATTGTTTTAGCTGTGGTTTGTATTTCAAAAGGTTATTTAATAGAACAAATGTCTGAGATCTAGATTCTGCATTTGCAGAGCTTAAAAGTTCTCTGTACTTGGCAAGTTTTCTTTGATCGGGTTTGTCTTTTTGTTGTTCTATGGCAAGTACCTTTTCAAGCTCTTCTACCTTTGTCTTCAATGACTCTGCTTTTTTAAGCGTATTTGATAATTCCTGATTTTCTTTTACTTCATTTAATGCAAGCATTATTAAATCGGCTTGGTTTTTTATTTGTTTTGTTTCTTCTATAGTAGAAATTAGTTTCGCTGGATCTTTGATTTGATCAATCGATGGTGTAATAGTTTCATTAAGTGCCTTGGTATCTGAATTACTAAGAATATATTGGCTTAGGGTCTTAATGTTTTTAGCAATATTAATATCCTCTAAAATATTTTCTGCCATCTCGCCTGTAGGTTTTTCAGGTGCTTTTTCATGTGACCCTAAACCATCATCTTTGTGATTATTATTGTCAGTTGGGTTTTCAGCTACGCTTGTGGTGCCTGAAGGTTGTTGAGGGTGGTTTGTAGTAGTGGTTACTGTACTTATGTCTATATGACCTGGACTTGGAGTTGTTTGAGTTGATGTATTTTGCTGATTGGTTACAGTATTTGTGTTAGTTGTAGCATCTAGCGAGCCTAAATCAATGCTTTTTATGTTACTTGATTTGCCCTGTGAACTTGATACTGCAAAGCTAATTGAATCTGAAGCAATGCCATTAGGAAGGTTGACAATGATTTCACTGGCATTGGCTGAAATAATTTCTACTTGCCTGCCTGTAACAGTGCCATCTTTAGTTTCAAGTAAAGTTACAGTGTTTTTTAGTGGATCTGTCTCAAACATTGCTCCTTTCAGGATAAGTAAATTTTTATTAGTAGGATCTGCTTCTATAGAATATATCCCTGGAGAGGATGGGTCTGAATTAAATGGATCTGTACTTTCAGGTGTGTCTGTGATGAGAAAATTCGTTTGTACCTGACCACCAAGGGTATTTATATAAATTTGATAAGTACCTGGAGTAAGATTTTCAGCAAGTGTAACAGATAAGTAAAGAGTAGTGCCATCAGTTGAAGACCTGTAGGAATTTATAAAAAATCCATCAGTAGGTGATGTAACTACAGCTTTGTTTAAACCTGTCCCAATTATTCTAATTAAAATAGTTGATCTAGGGTTACCTGAATTTGGATCTACAATATCAATTTTTGGTGCACCTGATGGAATTACCTGTATAGGGAAACTTGCTTCTTGTCCATTTTCATTTTTTACAAAAAACTTTTTTTCACCAAGGGCAGTAGGTTGGGCTGCAAACTGAACAGTTAAACTATCACCATGGATATCCTGTGTTAGAACTACACCAAATACATCACCGCCAGTAACCCCGATAAAAGTTGAGTTTAAATTAATTCCTGTAACTGTTGCTGTAGTCACCTGCCCCTGTGGAATATATTGTGGGTTGATACTATAAATTGCCGGTGCACCACCATTTAGTCCTTCAAGATGATGTGCAAATGCTGATGGCATTAACAGTGCAGAAAAAATTAATGTTGTGAAGACAACGGAAATAAATTTCTCAATATAATTTACACTTGTAATTTTTTTACTATGGATTTCCAAACACAAGAACTCCCTGTACAAGAAGGTTTTTAGTGATTTTGTCTTGCCCAATAAGAAAACCAATATTTGATCTTGGATATAAATAATATAATCCAAGATAGTTTTTGTTATCAGGATCTTCAATAAAATCTTTTTCATCAACAGGTTCACCATATGCTGCAATCATTTTATCAATAGGATCACCAATATTTACATTGATTTTTTCTACTATATTTTTTTGGTTAAAAGATATAATTCCTATTACATATTCTTGCTTATCATCAAAGAAGACCTCAAAGAGCCCTTGATATGTTCCATCTGGTTGAGGGGTGCCATAAATCCATATTTTTCCATTGTTTTTGGTTTCTTGTGGGTTATGTAAAAGCTCTCTTACTTCTCTTGGTCTGCTGCCAATCTTAACCTTCCCCAGGCTATCAAAAGATTTTTGTATTTTTTCAATATTTTCTGAAGACTTTTCAAGAGTTTTAGGATCAATTACCCAGCTCCCCCTAAAATTTCCATCGACAATACTGAGAAGCAAATTTCGGGCATAGCTTATAACTGTTGAGCCTGTTGCTGCTTTATGTTTTTGCTCAGTTGTAAAAGAATAAGCTTGTGTTGTGTAAATAAAATTAAATAAAATAAGACAGCTTAAAAATGATCTCAGATAATTTTTATAATTTTTTCTCATTGGCAAGTTAATGATTCTCTTTCTCGTAAGCTTCTTTTAAATCCTGCATTTCAAGTAATCCTTTAAGAAGAGAAACACATACAACCTCATTTCTGGGATTTACTTTTTTTATTGCACTATTAATTCCAAGCTTATCATAAATAGAATAAAGATGATATTGAATAGTTTTGTTGCTCATGTATAATTTTTCAGCAATCCAATCATTTGTTTTTCCTATAGCTACTGCGGTGAGGATTTTTTGTTGTATTTCTGTAAGTTGATTGTTCTTTTTACTTACATTTAATTTCCACACAACTTGTTGTACATCTGGATGAAGCCATACTTCTCCAGAATAAACCTGTTTAATTGCCTGTGTGAATTGCTCCTGACTAGCAGTTTTTAAAACATAGGCAAATGCTCTGTCTACAGGAACAGTCTGTCTGATTTTTCTTACATAAACTTCATCACCATAGTTTGAATAAATAACTATACCGGTTTGTGGAAGACTATGAACAATTTTTTGAGTAGCTTCAATGCCATCTACATCAGGCATTGCAATATCCATAATTACAAGAGCAGGTTTGTTTTTTAAACTTAAGTCAATTGCTTTTAATCCAGTATCTGCTTCTAAAACATTGCATGAGGGAAATGTTTCCTCCAGTACTTTTTTACTGAATGCTCTTATTGGTGGATGATCATCCACCACTACAAATGTATCTTTTGTTTCTACTTGTGTCATAGTATAAATTTGCAAACAACTGTCTTTTAAAGTATATAATAATTATTCCAATGTAATACACTAGCAGTAATCCTAGTGTTTTAAGGATTTAACCTCTTTACAGCACAAATTTTTCAATAAATACAGTGTTAAAGGCATTCTTCGGAATGTCTATGTTGTAATTGTCAAGAATTAAAGTCTTGAGTTATTGAGGGGGTTGTGTAGAAAGCTTTCCACCAGTGGGTATTGGTGTTAATCCGCCACCGCCAGGTAATATTGCTGTGTCATGTCCTGTGCCACCTGTATTGGTGTTTACAATAGTTGGTCCGCTGCCTTGTCCACCACTTGTGCTGGTTGCACCAAATCCGTTACCTGATGGACCACTAGTACTACTTGTACCAAATCCACCACTTGGTTTTTTACCACCGCCAAATGGATTATTGCTACTACCACCACCACCGCTAAATAATGCTCCAAGATCCTGATTTTCAGAGCCTCCTCTACTGCCTATAATGTCTGAAAGAGAACTGGTTGCACCAATATTATTTTGATCAACACCTGGAGGTATGACCGTAATTAAATCATTTAGTTGAGTAGGAATTTGAGCTCCAAAGTAACTTGCAAAAGTAGCAGGTGAATTTTTTATAAAATTATTTTGAATAGAATTTCCTCCACTAGTATTAAAGAAAGCACTTGCAAATTGTTGACCTTGTGTAGTTGGATTAAAGGATTTAATTCCAGAGTTAGATGGACTACCTGAAGTACTACTTCCTGTTTCACTTGGTTTAGCTTCTTCAGGTGCTGAGAATACCTTATCTGACGCTAGTTGGAATCCTTGTGCGCTTGCAAATTGTGCTCCAGGTGGAAATCGTTTTGCAACAGAAGAAGGTACTACAGCAATATCATTAGATACAGCAAGCCCATTTAGTGACTCACCTTCATATTTATTTTTATCTTGGCTTATTGAAACAAAATTTAGATTTGATAATGAAGGGGCACTTATTGCACCTTGACCAAGATTTACTTTTACATTTGTCGTTTCTAGCGGTTTAGTAGCCAGATTATCAGATCCATTTCCAGTTGTAAATATGGATCCAGGTAAACCATTTATTTCAAATTTGTCATCTCCTGAATTTTTAGCTTCTTTTATTACTTCGGTAACATTAGCTTCTACGCCTGGATAAATTTTAAGGGTATTAAATTTAGTATTTTCTCCAGTGATTGTTCCATCTTTTACACCTTCTTTTAATTGCTTTAATTCATCAAAAGTACTTTTTGAATCCAGTTTATATGCAATACCACCACCAAGTGCTGCATCTCTAGGACTTTCGCCTTCACTTAATAATGGCTTAAATGCTCCAAGAGGAGCACCGATTTTTCCATAAATATTTGCTGATTTATCTGATGGAACAGTAAAGTTTAGTTGTGATTTATCTGTTGATCCAATTATATATGGATTTGGATCTTTTAAATAGTTATTTAATTTCTTGGAGTCTGAAGTTTCAGATGTAGGTGCTTGTACAAGATTTGGTGCTATGCTTGTTACATCTAATGCAAACCCTGCATATATGTTAAATCCACCTGAAGTAGTAGCAACACCGCCTGAAGTAGAAGTACTAGATGTTGTTGTTGAAGCTCCTCCACTTGTGCCACTCAAGGATGGATACATTTCATATATTGAATTTGCAATACTTGGTCCCAGTGCTTGTGTTACAGCTTTAACATCTTCATAACCTGCACTAATAGGTTTATTTTCTCCTATGTCACCGAATTGTTTCTGTAAACCAGTTATTGCTTTGTCAAAATTATATTTTGATGGAGTGGATCCCGAGGTATTACTATCTTCATTAAGAGCGTATGCTGCTCCAATAAATTTTGAGATAGTTGTTGATCCAGGACTTAAAGTATTGTCATTATTAATATTGGTTTTTGAATTTGTTTTATCTCGAGCAATTGGTGTACTAAAGGAAGTTTCTTGTTCATTCCCACTCTCAGTATTCTGTGCTTTAAATACTGCTTCAACAAATAATGGTTTATGACCAACTTCTTTTCTTGTTTGTCCGTTTTCTTCCTGAATATATTGACCTTGCCAGGATACTTCATCTTTACCTGTAAGTTCATTTGTTTCAGTTACTTGAGTTAGTTTTGTCTTTATTCCTATGGAACCAGGTGCAATACTTTTAAAGTCTTTTCCTGCATGTAGGACAATTGTAGCTTCTTGTGTGGGTGCTTTTCCGCTTGCTATCTGATATTTTAACCGTGCAAGTTTTTCACCACTGGCTGGAAGAGGTACTTTTAATTTTCCTATGATTAATGTAGGAGGAATTATTTCAAAGGTTGCTCTTAGCTTTGTTGTTCCTCTTGATGCTGTAAGGATATATGTTCCTTTTGGAAGTAAATTGGCAGGTCCAAGCTTTGTCAGATCTATTAGAAGAGTTCCATTTTCAATAGAGCCTTCAATTTTCACTGCTTTACCCTTTGCTAGTGTAGTTTTTGCAGGTTTAATAGCTACTGATGGATCTAAATCTGCTCCATTTGTAATCCTAAGTAAATTCTTAGATGGATCAACTATACTTGCATTTATTGTTTCCCTTTCAAGTGTTAGTGCTTGAACTGTTCCTTTTGCAAATGCAGCCTGATAATTTTGGCTGATTAGTAAAAGTAAAGAAGCAATTATTGAAAGTAATGGACGAAATAATTTTGGGACTGCCATGACTGGATTCTCCTATTTTTTCATCTTTAAAAATAAACGACTACCTTTCTTAGAATACCCTCATTTGGGATATTTAGACTATAGTTAACCCTCTTTTTTATCTTTGTTAATGTGATTTGATCACATTTTTCTTTGATTGTCATGTGTATAATACAAATAATGACTATGGCAATTTCTAATAATTAAAGATTTGGGGTTATACCTTTTTGTAAAGGGTAAAATAACTATAAAATCTTTTAATAGGGTATCTTTAGAAGCTTTAGCTGGATGTAATCTAAATGATCTATATGATTTATTAAAAAAAATTAATAAATCTTTTTTCTATATCATTACTTTCTCTTAATACATTACGTGCTTAATGTTACCCAGCATGACATGAATTGTCTTTAAGACATTTTATAATGCTAAAAAAAGAAAATCAAACTATAGAGCTATAAGGAGGAAAAGGATATGTTTATATTAGATTTTATAGTACCAGGAAGATTGTCAGGTGATACCGGTGATAAAAACCCAAGCTCACGTTTAGCAGAAATCAGAAGTAAGATTGTAGATGCTGAGCGAAGAGTAAGAGATTTAGAAGCACAGCTTACCTCATTAGTATTAGGTGATGGGGACGTAACAGATGGTCAAGGACATGTTGTACCAGTTGGAGGAGCAGGACCAACCGATGCAAACTCAGTCAGAGATGCACTTTACAGAGCAAGAGCTTATGAAGGTGAATTGAGAACTGCAGAGCAATTCTGGAATCAGATTGTTGAGTCTAACAAGCAAGCAGAAAAAGATACACATGACCTATTCAAGAGAGCATAATAACAATATCTCTTGTAAGAACAAGAAAAACACACGGCAAAAAACCGTGTGTTTTTTGTTTTTATTCGGCATTAAAAAAAATTAATAATTTCTATAATGTTCCTTTAACTATTATTTGAGTTAATATCACTGTTCGTAAGCAACGAATAATTACCAGACTTTAGGTAATTGATAAAGGAGAAAACAGTTTATGCCAACAATACATTATGTAAACCCTATATCAGAACTTGCAACAGCTCAGGAAGGCATTGCTCAGGCACAACAAGACAATACTTTTGCAGAACAGTTAGTTCAATTAGCTGTTCTTGGTTATGGTGATCCATATGCAGCAAGGCATGTTCTTTCAATAGCCAGAGCTCAAATGGGTAACCAGGCACAACGCGAAAGCTTTTGGTTTGATGTAATTAAAGAAGAAAAAGAAAGTATGAAAAAAGCTTGGGAATTAATTAAAGACTAATAGGGTTGCTCCAATGTGAGCAACCTCTCTTAAAGAGGAGATAAAGATGTATATTTCACAGCCAATAACATTGACCGAGCACTATGTTGACAATGACTCAACAAGAAATAAATATACTGGAATGTTAAATGCTAACTTTCAGGACTATATAGACTCACTTGCAAAAGGCGGTCAGTTTGAAGTTAGAGCGGCTAAATTAAAGCAAAGAATCAGTGCATTATTTAGCGGGCTTGGCATGGCAGCTGGTGCATTTGGAGGCCCTTCAGGAATAGCACTTGGTTATTCTATAGGAAGTACTGCTGGAAAATATTTAGGAGGAGTTGCAGGTCAGAAAATGTATGGTCAAGCAATTTCAGATATGGCAAATATAGCTCATGAAGCAAAAACCAGACATGCACAGCTTGCAACAGCTCTGGCATTTACAAATCAGATAGATGGAGCAATTGATACTATGCGTCAAAATGAAAATAAACGCAGGAAAGATGATTTGCAGGCAATGCAGGTCTAATCTGTAAATAATTAATAAACAGTAGAGGCAGGTTTAAACCTGCCTCTACTGTTTATATGCAATAATTGATAAATCTGTAGAATATTGAGGATTTGTGGTCATAAAAAAAATTAATAATTACGCTATCAAATTTATCACCCCCCTATCTTTATATAAGTGTAGAAATATGATGTCAGGTTAAACAAAGGTTAACAGTGGTAAATAAAATAGAAAGGTAAAGGTTATAAATCATGTCAGAAGTAAATAATAATAAACCAGTAACACCGCCACCAGCAGTTAGTGGCCCAAATAAGGTAAACAATGTTACAACAAGTCCTGCTGATGAAACTCAGGAAGTTGCAAAAGCAGCTCTTCCTCCAAAGGTAAGAAATGCATTTAATGATTTTCCATTAACCAGAAAAGGTACAGATAAAGTTGATAGAGGACCTAAAGTAAACCAACTCCTTGCAGATGGTTTTGGAATTCTTTCAGGTGATGATGGTGGTACGATTGCTTAGTCTTAAGTAATATTTTTGTGGCTACTATAAATAGAAAACAAATTGAAAACTATTATGAATCTGAATGGAATGAACTGACTTCTTCTAAAACGATAAATTTACTTATAGAACTTACCTGCAAAGCTTACCATTTAAACCAACCTGCCATTCCTGGGTTTGTAAAAGAAAAAGAACCTCCTAAGCCACAAAATTTGGGACAAGTTTAATTTGTCACACATACCAACCGAAATATATGCATGAATATTAGAATATAAAACATCATGCAGGATATTAAATCTTACAGCGATTTAAAAGAAAAAAGTCTTGAAATAATTTTAAATTATAAACCTTCTGAAAAACATGAAAAAGCAACATCTGATGAACTGCAAAAACTAAAAAATGATGTAAAAAGAGCAATAGCTCTACTACCCAAAGATAAAAAAGATATTATAGAGTTGAGGTATTACCAAAATTTATCTTCTGAACAAATTGCACAAAAAATTGAAAAATCTCAAGATGAAGTAAATAAAATCATTTTACAAGCAATTGATGAAATTAAAACTAACTTAAAAACCAATCTGATAAAAAATACTCAAACACCAAATTTCCCTGAAATTTCAAAAATAAAACCAAATGAAAATCTAAAATCAACTCCATTGCCTTCAACCAATAGTTCATATTTCGCTGGATTTATTACAATGGCTATATTTGTAGGAATAATATTTTTTGGTGGTTATTTCTTACTGCAGAAATTAGGTTATGAAAAACGTAAATCTTTTGGCAGTAAAATAAGTCTGAATATAACAAATCAATCACAAACTAAAAATTTAAACAAGATCAAAATATCAGGTTCAACCAGCGTATTTCTTTTAGCTAGACGCTGGCAAAATGCTTTTAAAACTAATCTTCCTAAATATCAGATTGAGTTAATATCATCTGATTCAAACCAGGGAATACTGAGTCTTATTGATGGAAAAATAAATATTGCAAGCTCAAGCAGACCAGTTTCATATGCTGACGAGCAGCTTGCATCTAAACGAGAGATAGAACTTATTGAACACAGAGTTGCTTTAGATGCACTTGTAATAATTGTAAATAGTAAAAATCCTGTTGAAGAAATCAGTCTGGATACACTTGAAAACTTATTTAATAATGTAATAAATAACTGGAATTCATTGGGTGGCTTCAATGAAGCCATACTACCTGTTGTAAGAGAAAAGGGTAGTGGTACAAATGGCTTTGTTATAAATCGAATATTGCAGGGAAATGATTTTTCATCAAAAATACTAAGAAAGAATTCAAACGAGGAAATCATCAAGCTTATATCTGAAAATACAAATGCAATTGGTTTTATAAACTCTACAAGTTATCCGTGGGATAATAAAGAGATTAAATATTTAAAAGTAAAAAACTATGAAGACTCTGTAAGCTATTCTCCATTTGAAGGACAAAAGTTAAATGAACAATCAATTCGTTATGGTGATTATCCACTTTCTCATTATTTGTATTTTGTTACCACAAATGAATCTCAAAAATGTGTAAAAGATTTTATTAGGTGGATTCTAGGACCAAAAGGTCAATCAATAGTAAGGTATTCAGGATTAATACCCGTGAAACATGATACGTAGGGGCATACCAGCGTGTTACGGTGTAGGAGCAATACCAATTGTTTGCCCATAAAAAAGGAGAAGATAAATGCCATACGAAACAGGAAAAGAGATAAAGCCCTTTGAAATAGAAATAGATAAATATCGTCCATATTATTATGCAGGAGCTTCAGGTGATTTTAATCCTATTCATTTAGATGACGATTTTGCAAAACAAGTTGGACTCGGTGGAGCAATTCTTCATGGATTATGCACCATGGCTTATGTTTATAGAGCTGTAATGGAAAACAATGATCCATCAAAAATAAAAAAAATAAAGGTTAGATTCAGACAGGTTGTAAGGCCACTTGATAAGTTAACTATAAAAGAAAAAGTAAGCGGTGTTAAGAAGAATTTTACTTCTATAGAGCTTGTTGCTGAAAATCAAAAAGCCGAGCAGGTTATAACAAATGGATTTGTAATGATAGAAAATTAAAATTGCACACCTACAATTGTTTAATATTTAATGCATTATTGGCTAATTTATCAGCCCTTAAATTTTCCTCTCTTGGAATATGAGCTATTTTAAATGATTTTAATTTGATGATTAATTCTGATGCTCTGTCAAACAGTTCTTTAATATATGCATCTTTTACCTTATAGGTTTTATTTATTTGTTTTACAACAAGCTCGCTATCAGATTTTATTTCAATATCATGGTAATCATTTTCTAAACTAATTTCAAGGGCTCTTATTAAAGCCGTATACTCTGCAAAATTATTTGTTTGATTTCCAAGAAACTCGGATATCTCATGAATAATTTCTTTACCTTTTGAAAAAGCGATTCCTATTGAAGCTGGTCCTGGATTACCTTTTGAGGCGCCATCAATGTTGATTGTAATTATTTCTCTGGTCTTTAATTCGTTATATGTCAGCAGTGATAAATCTTCTACCAGGAGGATGTTGTCAGGTTTTATATTTGTATAAATATTTTTTAAATATGAGTTATTTGTAATAAAAATCTTATCCTTTCTAAGAAGGTATTCTAATTGATCTTTTCTTGTCTGAGCAATGCATTTTATATTTTGAGTTTCTAAATGCGCTTCTTTTAGAAAGATATTTGTATTTTCTTCGCAATCATTTGTAATTAAGATTTGTTCTGTACCGTTGTTTAGCTTTTTGAGAATCTCAAGATTTTTATGATTGATAGAATCTTTTATATATTTAGTACATTCAGTTAATGATTTACTGACAAGAGTCTTAAATAATTCATTTAAATTATCCAGAGTCTTTTCTCTTAGATGATTGTGTAGATTGCTTGATATTAAAGAGTGAAAATAACTTACTGGCATTAAATTTACTGGGCTTGATAATTCTGCTTTTTGTGTTTCAGAATTAATTCCAAGAAGCTGTATTGTTTGTGTTCTTATTACATTAAACGTATTCCAGTTATCAGTTGTATTTTCTGCAACGAGTTGAGCCATTGTTGCTACAAGCCTTGACCAGTAACCATTAAAATCAACAAAAAAAGAATCTCGATCCCATAAAATTGTTTCAATCTTGTACTCTGAATTATTGTATTTAAGGATGATTGACATGATTTGATTGTACTGTAGAGACGTCCTATGGAACATCTCTACAGTATCATACGTTATAATTTCACTATGGAAAAAACGGATAAATATACAACAGTTGCTGTAGTAGGTCGTCCAAATGTGGGCAAGTCTACTTTATTTAATCGCCTGGTAAAAGAAAGAAAATCAATTGTTGATGATATGCCTGGTGTTACAAGGGACAGACTTTATTCTGATATTGAGTGGAATGGAAAGGGACTTACTCTAATAGATACAGGTGGAATTGTAAATGATAAAAATCAGTCTGATTTTGATATTCATGCAGAAGTAAACAAGCAGGTTTTTACTGCGATAAATGAAGCTGATTCTGTTATTTTTCTTGTAGATGGAAAGGATGGCATTACTTCTCAGGATGAGAAAATTGCTAAGGAGCTAAGAAAAATAAAAAATAAGAAAAAAATATTTCTTGCTGTAAATAAGATAGATACTGAAAAGCAGCTGCCTTTAGTTTATGAGTTTTATAAGCTGGGTTTTGGTGAGCCTTACGCTATTTCTGCTTTATCAGGATCAAGTGGTCTGGCTGATATTCTGGATGAAATATCAACCACCTCAAAATCTATTGCCAGTCAAACGGAAGAACCTCTTAAAATTGCAATCGTTGGAAAACCAAATGTCGGTAAATCTAGTATGTTAAATTGTCTGGTTGGTGAAGAAAGAGCAATTGTTACACCAGTTGCAGGTACCACAAGGGACAGCATTGATACTTTAGCCTTGGTTAATGGAAAAAAATATATTTTAATTGATACGGCTGGACTTAGAAAAAAATCAAAAGTGTCAACAGTGGTTGAACGATATGCTACTACAAGAGCAATAGCAGCAATTGAAAAAGCAGATGTAGTTTTGCTTATGGTTGATGCAATGTTTTCAATTTCTGAGCAGGATCAAAAAATAGCTTCTGTAATTAAAAAACGATTTAAACCTTCAATAATACTTGTAAACAAATGGGATTTAATAGAAAGCAAAAAATCAAGCACTATGAATGAGCTTGAAGAAGAAGCGAAATCATTTCTTCATTTTATTGACTATTCAAAAATGCTTTTCACCAGTGCACTTGAGAAAAAAAATACCCATAAAGTATGGGCATTAATAGATGAAGTTTATGAAAATTACAGCAGGCGTATTTCAACAGGTCAATTAAATAAATTGCTTGAGGAAATCATTTTATTGACATCGCCTCCAAGCAAGCAGGGAAAACTTTTACGTATTTATTATGTGACTCAAAGTAATATAAAACCACCTGAAATCGTTTTATTTGTAAACAAGTCAGATTTAATGAGTGATCAATATTTAAAGTTTGTAGAAAAACAGATCAGGCAAAAATTTGATTTTTCTGGCAGCCCAATAAAGCTAGTTTTAAGAAATAAAAGAAAAGATTGAAATCATCCTCTGATAATAAAAGTCCATAAGCCTTCAACGACAAGTTCATTGTTTTGATTATAGGATTTTGTTTCCAGTTCAATAAAATCATTGTTATTCTTTTCGTGAATATTTTTAATTTTACCTGTTGTTTTAATAATGTCATTGGCTTTAACCATCCTATGAAAATTAAATTCCTGTTCGCCATGTACAAGCCTGGACATGTTTAAGTTTATTTCTTTATCTTCAAATAAACTTTCCATTGCACCTTTTGCAAAAACAACTACAAACATTGGGTGTGCAATAACAGAACCGTATTTTGATTTTTTTGCATATTCTCTATCAGTATATAAAGGATTTAAATCACCTATAGCCAGAGCATATTCTTTTATTTTCTCTTCACCAATTATATAAGTAACTGGTTTATATTCACGACCTGCAAATTTTTCATCTATTGTCATTAGTTAGCATTATATCGTAAAAAAGTTATCATTGTATTCCCATATTTTTTTGTTTTATAAAATGTAAATTGTTCGGGAATTGAAAATTTACATTTTGCTTCATGTTCTATTGAAATCATTCCATTTTTATTAAGTAAATCATTTAATGCAATCACTTTAAGAACCTCTTCAATAAACTGTTCCTGTCCATATGGAGGATCAAGAAAAATCAAATCATATTTTTCACTTTTTATTCTTGATCTATTTAGAGCTTTTGGTAGACTTCCTGAAATCACGGTAGCTTTTACTTTACACAAATCGAGGTTTTTAAAGATCAACCTTATAGAATCTTTGTCTGCATCTATAAGAGTTAATTTATCTGCACCTCTGCTTAATGCTTCAATTCCTAATACACCTGTACCAGCGCATAGATCTAGTACATTTATTCCCACTACAAAATCCTGTAGGGTGTCAAATATTGATTTTCTAACAAGTGCCATTGCTGGTCTTATAGAACCAGTTTTGCAATTAGCAAGTTTTCTGCCTTTTAATTTTCCGCCTAATATGTTCATTAATGCATTAATTCTTCAAGCGAGGCAATATCCTGTTTAATAGAAATTTCAAAAGGAATATTTGGCTCTAAAGTTACATTCCAACATGGAAGGATAGTAGAACCTTGATAAACCTTTTCAAGCCTTTCATTGTTATAAGATAAAGTTTCAATTGGATACCTGAATAAATTACAGGGTACATTCCATGAAAGAATAAGATTAATACCTGTATTCTTATTGTACAAGCAGATTTGATTTATATTCTTTAATTCTTCGCTTGATTTTACGTCAGGGTTTGGAGTTTTGTTGTCTGTATTTTCGCCAAGATAAAAATAAACATCATTTCTGGTTATATGAGAAATATTAAAATTAAATTCTACAGCAAATAAAAAACTACATTTATTTGTACTTTTATTTGTTAATGCATAGTCTATAAACAGTGATGCATCTCCGGATCTGGTGTTAAGTTGTTTTTTAAATTCAATTTCAGGACAGTCCTCAAGCTTTTCAAGTTTAATTGGAGTATTAAATGTTATTTTGCAGGTCTCCTCTTTTGCTTTAATTTTTTCTATATTATATGGAATAATTATTTCTTTGGTTAGGTGTTTTAAATTGTTTGCTTTACATTGTTCTAAATTAAGATCGTTTTCTAAGAAGTGATCAACTAAATTTACTTTTGGATATTTATCGTAGATGAGATTTCCATTGTGGGAGAGAGAGGGTGAGGCATTATTTTTGTGATATAGTTCAGATTTCCTTGACATTGTGTTTATAATGTTTATATTTTTAGGTCTATAGTCGTGTTCAAGAACTGAACCTCCTGAAGCCGGAGATATATAAATATTTTGTGTTTCTGTTTCTACTATGATTTCATCATTCCCATCGCAGTCATAATCAATCTCTGAAACCTGAATCCACTTGCTTCCCTGTCTTGAAGCTGAATCTATTAGTTTTTCTGCTTTAATGAGATTTGTGTAAGTGTTATGGCGGGCAAGTGGTTGGTATATTCCGCCTGAAGTATTATCCCAGTAGGGATCACTGCACTGACCTTTTAATAACAAATCATGAGCCTGGTTTATCATTTCTTTAATTACTTTAAATCTGGATTTTCCTTCTTTTGCAGAATTAATTTTTTTGCTTACTCTTAGCATTTTTTTGTGTAGTAAATTCGCTTCAGGATATTTTAAAAGAAAGTTTTTTATTGAACCATTGTCTTTGCTTAAATTATGTAAGGTTGGTAAATAAATTCTGCCCTGAGGTTTATTGCTTGTAAAATAATCATTAAAAAGTTTCGTGTCAACCCCTTCAGTCTTTTCATTGATAATCTGAAAAAAATTCTTTAACCACTTTACAGTGTCTTCATTGTCAATTAACCCATTGTAAAAAAGTACAATAGAAGGTTTTTCGCTGGAAGTACTTTTTGCATGGTCAATTACTTCCTTAAGAACTTCATCAGGAGAGCTTTTTAAAATTAATTCATTTAGTTCAAATTGTATTGGAAAAACTGCAACTTTTCTTCCTTCTTCTTCGGTAAGATAATAACCAGTGATTTCCTTTTCAAGTAAACCCGAACTTGTAAAATATTCTTTGGAAAGACAGGTATAATGAATCCTTGATTTTGCAAGATTAAGTGCTATTGATGGCTCCCATGAATATTCAGGAATCCAGGCACCATAAGGTGTATAACCGTAAATGTGATTTAAGAGCCTGTTCATCAGCATTAGCTGTGTTTCTCTGTCCTCTTTTGGAATAAAGGGAAAGATTGGTTCATATAAACCACCGCCAAAAAGTTCAAGTTGATTTTTCTCAAGCATGTTTCTTAATTTAGAAGAAAAATCAGTATATTTTTTATCCAGATAAGTTAACAAATTTCCACTCAAATGAAAGGTTGTTTTGATGTTTGGGAGATTTTCAAGACAATCAATAATATTTATATAGTTCTTAAATAAACTTACACCGGAATCATTCTTTAAAGCTTCAAATGGTGCATGACCATGGAAACCTACTAGCAGGTTAACTTTCTTATTCATAACAAAGGTATTGTAGCTTTAGTTGGTTATCATTACACTTTAGTCCTTTACAAATGATAAGTGGTATCCCTGCATTATTGTATATAGATGAATATTATTAGCTTCCTTTGTGGTAGTAATTATTAAGGAATTAACTTAAAAGGATAATTTACATGCCCAAAATATTAATTGCAGATGATGAACCATCTTTAAGACTTTTAGTAAAAGCAACACTAAGTTCAAATAAATCTTTTGAGCTTATTGAAGCTTCAGATGGAAATGAAGCTCTTTTAAAATCACAAACAGAAACTCCTGCTCTCTTACTTCTAGATGTAATGATGCCTGGTTTAAGTGGTTTTGAGGTTTGTGAAAGATTAAAAAATGATCCAAAAACAAAAAATATCGTAATAATAATGCTTACTGCAAAAGGCCAACAATCTGACCGTGATTGGGCTTTATCGGTAGGCACTGATTATTTTCTTACCAAACCCTTTAGCCCAATAGAATTGTTTAATTTAATAGATAAAATTTTGTCCAAATCAAAAATCGAAGAGTAGTGGTATATCAGCGTGCCTGCCCAGTCCTATCCTATATAATGTTTTTATGGATTTAGAAATATCAAGTAGAGAAAATCCCCACTATAAAGAATTAAAAAAATCTATAAGAGAAAATAATGACTTTATCTATATAGAGGGTAAAAAATTACTTGATGAAGCATTAAAGAGTTCTTTAAAGCTTGAAAAGATTTTTATTGATAAAAGCAATAAATCGTTTTTTGAAAAGCTTTTGCCAAAAGAAAAAGAAACCGAAATCATTCTTATTAAAAATGAACTTTTGTCTGAATTGTTCACTACAGATAGTAAGCCTGATAGTAGCGATCTTGTTATAGGACGGGCAAAAAAAACAGAATATAAGCTGACAGATCTGTTTGATTTGAAAAAAGATTTAATTTTTCTTGAGGAAATTCAAGATCCGGGCAATCTTGGAACCATTATCAGATCGGCTTTGGCTTTTGAATGCAGCGGAGTAATTTTATCTAAAGGTTCAGCAGATCCATTTAGTACAAAGGTTATAAGATCAAGTGCAGGTGCCGTTTTTAAATTACCGATAATTTGTTCGCAGCAACTTAAAAATATATATGCTCTGGCTATGAAAAATAAATATAGATTTATAGCTACTTTAATTGATAAAGGAAACGAAATAACAAAGTTAAATAGTCTGCAGCCCTCTGTAATTGCTTTTGGCAATGAAGGTCGTGGATTATCTGATGAGATTATAGATATTGCATCCGATATAATTAAACTTCCTCATTCTAAAGAAGTTGAATCTTTAAATATTGGAGTAGCTGTAAGTATTGTTTTATGGGAACGATACAGATTAAAAATTTAATATAGAATTTATGGGGAGTATTTTGTCAATTGATTATGGTTTAAAGCGAATTGGACTTGCTATTTCTGATAAGTCCAGATCTTTTGCTTTTCCATGTGGTGTGATTGAAAATAAAAATTTTAAATTTGTTTTGTCCCAAATAAAAAACATTATTCAGGCAAAAGAAATTGATTTGATTATTATCGGAATGCCGTATAATCAGAGAGCAGGAATCAGAGAGCAGAAATTAGAGAGACAGCCATCAATGGAAAAAATAGTTTCTGGCTTTGTAAGAAAATTAAAAAAAAACCTGAATATTTCTTTTGAATTGGTTGATGAAAGATTTAGTTCATTTGCAGCTGGTGAAAATTTGAAAGAAAGTGGTATTTCTGCTAAAAAATCAAAAAAGTTTATTGATGCAGAAGCTGCAAGGTTAATTCTCCAGGATTATTTAGATTCTTCAAAAAACTAATAATTTTAAGAATAGGTGGTTAAGTCATTCCTTAACCTTGCAGGCTATATATAGCGTGTAAAGAAAGGTGAAATTACTACTTGTAGTGTAGTTCATGAAACCTTTTGATAGAATATTATGTCTTGTACTACCAAGCTTAAGTTTTGATTTTAAGATAATAAAAATCAAGAATTAAAAACAGGAATTAAAAATGGCAATAATTCAAAATAATTTATCTGAAGAAAAATCTTTAATACAGAACAATAGTCAGGAAAAAAGCCCAATACATGATAGTCCTATTGTTAAAGAAAAAATGAGATTGTATCTGGGATATGCTCCGGGAAAAACAACAGCATTAAACGGTGTAGCTCTGAGAGCTTTAGGAGCTGGATTAAAGGTAAAACTGATTTTGTTTTCAAAGTGTCAAGAAACAACAAGTGAATCAAAAATTTATCAGATCTTAAAAGCACAATTCCCTAATTATTTTGATTATTTTTTTGCAGGCACTTCAAGAATTAGGGAAGATGGAAGTTTTAGATTTTTTGGAGATGCTGATGGATGGAATCTGCAAGATGAACTTAAACTGGAGCAGGGTTTAAGGCATTTGGCAAATGATGTGGTTTCTGGAGAGTATGATTTACTTTGTATAGATGAACTTACGGATCTTTTGTATCATAAAGAGCAAAGGGTACCAGAAAAAAATGCCAGATTAATTTTTGAAACTATGAGCCCGAATACTACAATTTTAATAACAGGGCATCTTTGTCCTGAATGGCTAAAAGAAATGGCATCTACTATAGTTGAAGGGAAAGTTCATAAACATTACTGTGGATATACAAAAGGTATTGAGTGGTAGTTTTTGTTTTATAATGTAACTATGTCAGCTTCAGACAATAAAGACTCAAACAAAAAAGTTCATGCAATGGTAATTACTACCCAGAAAGTAATTGATCTTATGGGTAAGGATTTACTGTCACATTTTGTTCAGCATAAAGTTTCTCTTGTAAATGTTATGCCAGCTGTTGCTTATGGACCGGATGCTATGTCGCTTGTCCTGGAAGGTAAACAGGGTAACATTAAAAAAAGTTTAGAGCAGCTAAAAAAACTTTGTCTTGTAAAAGAATCAGGTATTGAGTCATCACCAGCTAAATCTTTACCACCGATATTAAAAGGTTATTTATCTGATATGGAAAATGATATTAGCTTTGAAAAAATATTTTCATACTGTTCAAAAGAATACCTTGATTACTGTAAAGCACATAATATAAGCCCACATCCTGAAGTTGTTGAAGCTATTAAATAATCAATTAAGTTAATAATTTTAATAGCTCAGTTATTTCTTTTTTTACTTCATTATTCGCTTCTTTTAACTTAATTTGAAGCAGTTCAACAATTTCAGGGTTAGTAATTTCTTTTATTACTTTAATCACAATACTTCTTATTTCTTTATCTGGATCTACAATTGTGTCAACTAGAAAACTAAAAACTATCGGATCGTTTATTTGAGATTCTTTAACCAGATTTTTTATTGCAATGATGGCTCCCATTTTTGTTTCTTTTCTTTGAGCTGGATTTAGCCTACAGATAAAATTATCACAAAGTTCTATTGACAGTTTTTGTCTTACTTCTTTTAGTTTTTCCTCTGAAATGATAGTCATATAGCTAATTGTAGATTAGATTTAATGTTTTTATTCAGGTGGCTCGCTCATAATTCGCTTCGCCACCTTTCCAGAGTGCACTAAATATCTGCTTCTCACCACAATGTCCAGGTTTTGCCGAACAAGTCGGACAAAACCTTTCCTGACTAATTGTTATTGTGGTCATTTTATAGGTGGTGAGCAGTTACAATTTTTTTAATCTTTTGTTTAATTAATTATAAAATTTCAAATAGTTAAGCCTTTTTCTGATTAGAATTAGCCAATATAAATTAAGAATACTTGTAATTGTGCTTAAAAATGATAAACTTTTCACCAAATGGGTAATTTAACTGAAAAAAAAGAAACAATACGAAAGGTTTCTATTGTTATACCTGCTTATAATGAAGAAACCAGTTTAAAGGTTTTGCTGGATGAATTATCTTACTTTCTTAAGAACTTTTCTTATAACTATGAAGTAGTTTTTGTAGATGATGGTAGCTCTGACAATTCTTATAATATTCTTAAGGATGCTGCATTGCAAAACCCAAACTATAAAGTTTTAAGACTGAGAAGAAATTATGGTCAGAGTGCAGCTCTATTAGCTGCACTTGACAATATAACAGGAGATGTAATTGTTCCACTTGATGCAGATTTGCAAAATGATCCAAATGAAATACCCAAACTTTTAAACTTAATTACTGAAGGATATGATCTTGTTAGCGGCTGGAGAAAAAACAGACAGGATAGAATGATTGACAGAAAAATTCCTTCAATGATAGCAAATAAGCTGATTTCAATGGTCTCAGGAATAAGGCTTCATGACTATGGTTGCTCATTAAAGGCATATAAAAAAGATGTTCTGGATGGAGTTAGATTATATGGTGAATTGCACAGATTCTTACCAATTTGTGCCTCATGGAATGGTGCAAAGGTTGCTGAGATAGAGGTAAATCACAGACCAAGAATTTTTGGTAAATCAAAGTATGGAATAACCAGAACTTATAAGGTTATATTGGATCTTATAGTGTTGAAATTTCTTTCTGACTATTCAACAAAACCAATTTATTTTTTTGGTGGTTTTGCTTCACTTTGTTTTGTTTCTTCTATACTGCTTGCTCTATGGGCTTTGTATTTAAAAATATTTCGCCAGATAGATCTAGATGGAACACCACTTCTGATTTTTTCAGCAGTTTTTATTATTGTAAGTGTGCAGCTGTTATTAATGGGTATACTTGCAGACCTGGTTATGAGGACTTACTTTGAATCACAGGATAAGAAAACTTATCAGATAAAAGAATCAGTTAATCTGGAAAAAGAAACTAAACTGGTTTCAATATAAAAAGTTTTTGATAATAGTTGAGCTATTACTAGGTAATATAAAAAGTGTTTTTTTCATAAAGGATATCCCTGCTCGCTAACCCTTTAAAATAGTTAAATAAGCCTGGAAATATATGAATTTTACTTAATTTGGGTGACTTTTGACTGTATTTGGCAATAATTTATGCAGGGCTTAAACAGGTTTTTACCTTATTAGAAAACAATGTAAGATGTGAATAAAGAAATTATAAATATTAAATAATGTATAGGTGGGAAGTAAAAAAGCACAAAGGGTGAAGAGTTATTAATCGTAATCATTTAGCAAGTGAAATAGTTGTTGGATCAGTTGTATTTGGACTGCTCATTTTAATTCTTATACCATTACCTACATGGTTAATGGATATTGCTCTGGCTATAAATATTTCTTTTGCAATAGTTACTTTAGGAATTGCACTGTATATTGCCAGACCTCTTGATTATGCTGTATTACCCTCAGTGCTTTTAATTACAACCCTACTTCGATTATCACTAAACATAGCAGTTACAAGGCTAATACTTTCACAGGGTTATGCTGGTGAAGTAGTTACTGCATTTGGAAATATAGTTGCAGGTGGAAATATAGTTGTAGGTATTATTATTTTTATAATTATTACAGTTGTTCAGTTTATTGTTGTTACAAAAGGTGCCGAAAGAATTGCCGAAGTTTCTGCAAGGTTTGCACTTGATGCAATGCCTGGAAAGCAAATGTCTATTGATGCTGATTTTAATGCAGGTTTAACAAGCAGTGAAATGGCAAAACAGCGAAGAGCTGATCTTGAAAGAGAATCTTCGTTTTATGGAGCTATGGATGGTGCAAGTAAGTTTATAAAAGGTGATGCTATAGCTGGCATTATAATTACGATAGTAAATATTACTGCTGGTTTAACCATTGGTGTTACACAAAAAGGATTAGATCTTTCTCAGGCAGCGACAAAATATACGATACTTACTATTGGTGATGCTCTTTCTGCACAGGTGCCTGCACTTATACTTTCTATTGCAGCAGGCCTTATTGTTACCCGCTCAACTTCAAATGCAGAGAGCTTAGGGCAGGATATTGGAGCCCAGATTTTAAGCAGACCAAATGCACTTGCACTTGCATCTGGACTATTGTTTTGCATTGCATTTTTCCCGGGACTTCCTACTTTTGCTTTTATGGCTTTATCAGTAATTATTGGCGGCATGTCTGCATTTGTTTATGCACAGAGAGCACAGGCTAAGAAAATGACAGAAGAACAACAGGTTTCAGAGCCAAAAATAAATCCAAGCAGTCCAGATATGATGTATTCTTTGCTTGAGGTTGATAATCTTGCTATATGGGTTGGAAGAAATTTATTGGATATTGCAGATCCGGGAAGACAGGGTACTCTTGTTCCTGAGATTGCATCACTTAGACATCAGTTAACTTTAAACCTTGGTTATGTTTTACCATCAGTAAGAATTATGGATGCACCAAGCTTAAATGCAAATGAATATAGAATTGTTATTAGAGATACAACTGTTGCATCAAGCGAAGCTTATCCCGATCGAATGCTTGTTTTGAGAGAGTATTGGGATAGAATTTATTCTGAGCCACCTCCTGGTGCTCTTCCTGGCTGGGATTCAGCTCTTCAGGAGCCTGCTTACTGGATAGATCCTGACTATTTAGAACAAATTGACTGGCAATATCCTGCAACTCCTGCCGTAAGAGTTGTTACTGCACATCTTGCTGAAGTAGTCAGAAGAAATATTGATGAACTTCTTACAAAAGCAGATGTTAAAAGAGTGCTTGAACAGGCAAAACAAAAAGATGCACAACTTGTTGACGGACTTATACCAAGCTTAATCAGTCTTGGTGATTTAAGACGTGTACTGGTAAACTTGCTTAAAGAAAGAGTTTCAACCCGAGATGTTCAGTTTATTCTGGAAAGACTTGAAGACTTATGTGCAGGTATAAAAGATCCAGATCTATTGTCAGAAAAATTAAGAATAACTCTGGGAAGGCAAATATGTCTTGAGTTTGCTACACCAGAAAAACAAATTTATTCAGTTGCATTTCATCCAAACTGGGAAAGAAAGCTTGAAGAATCATTGCAAAGAGTTGAAAACAACCTTGTACTGATTCTTGATCCAAAACAAATTCAACAACTGGTTACCATGATTTCCCGCTCCTCAAAAAGAATTAATGAAAGATATGGAAGAAAGCCTGTTTTAATTTGTGGTCCAGGGCTGAGATTGCCTTTATATAGACTTCTTGAACAATTTGATCCCCATATTCACGTACTCTCATATGCAGAATTGTCCCCTGACTTTAATGTTCAGGTATTAGAAACAATAGGACAGGAACAACAGCAGGGTGGAGGGGTTGCACAGCCAGCGGCATAGGACGAAATAGCGGAACGGCGAGCCGGCGATACGGCGAAAGGATAAACAGAGTATATTAAAAAATTATGGAAAATTTACTTGATGAAGAATACTTAAAAGACCTGCGAAGAGCAGCAGCAGAGATTTTGACTAAAAATGAAACTCGTAAGTGGACTGGTTATGTCAGTAAAGTGGTTGGACTTTTGCTTGAAGCAAAACTTCCTGGTGCTATGGTAGGTGAATTATGTAATGTGATTACTGATCATGGGGAAACAAAACCAGCAGAGGTTGTGGGTTTTAGAGGAGAAGTATCACTTTTACTTTTACTTGTTGATGGAAGAGGGGTTCATCAGGGAAGCAAAATTATTCAGACCGGAAGACTTCTTGAGGTCATGGTGGGAGAGGGTTTGCTTGGAAGGGTGCTTGATGCATTTGGTAAACCAGTAGATGGAAAAGAACTTGAAGGTCCGTTATTTCCAAGACCGCTTGAGGCTGCACCACCTGAAGCTTATGGCAGACCTCGCATAGATACTGTGTTTGCAACAGGAGTAAGAGTTATTGATGGGCTATTAACTCTTGGTGAGGGACAAAGAATAGGTATATTTTCAGGATCTGGGGTAGGAAAAAGTACAACGCTTGGCATGATAGCCAGATACGGTGATGCAGATATAAACGTAATTGCTCTTGTTGGCGAAAGAGGGAGAGAAGTTCAGGATTTTATTGAAGTAAGTTTAGGTGAAGAAGGATTAAAAAAATCTGTTGTAGTAGTATCTACATCAGATCAGCCCGCAATGTTACGTGTCAAGTGTCTCTATACAGCAACAACAATTGCAGAATATTTTCGTGATCAGGGTAAAAATGTTTTGCTTATGGCAGATTCTGTTACAAGACTTGCAATGTCACAAAGAGATGTTGGTCTTTCAGTTGGTGAACCTCCTACCATGAAAGGTTATACGCCATCGGTATTTGCAATGCTTCCAAGGATACTTGAAAGATCTGGCAGATCAAAAACAGGTACAATAACAGCTATTTATACTGTTCTTGTTGAAGGTGATGATTTTAATGAGCCTATTGCTGATGCAGTGCGTGGTATTTTGGATGGTCATATAATTCTTTCACGTGCAATTGCTGCAAAAAATCATTATCCATCAGTAGATGTATTAAACAGCGTTAGCAGGCTTTTTCCTGAACTGGCAAATAAAGAACATCAGGAAGCTGCAGGTTTTATTAGAAATATGATAGCTACTTACAATAATGCTGAAGACCTTATTGCAATTGGTGCCTATGAAAAAGGCTCGGATCCACGAATTGACAAATCTGTTCTTTTAAAACCAGTAATAGATTCGTTCTTACAGCAGGGAATTTTTGAGACTTCAAGTGTTGATGAGACAATTAAGCTTTTAATAGATATTCATCAACAGGGTAAATAATTTAGGACTTGCGCAAAGTTCGCAGGGCAGAGGTACCGCTCGCTCACTTGTGCGAACAATGCACACGTTCGCTCGGATACCTCTGCCCTGCTCACCATTTTGCGCAAGTCCTACAATTCTTAAACTGACATATGAGGAAATAACAATCAGTTTTGAAAAGCGTATTAATAAACTTAAATAAACTCAAAGATTTATGAATGTTTTTTGCTTTATGGGTAAACTATTAAAACTATGAGTTTTCTTCCTGAAAATAGACAAGAAGAATTTATTTTAGATACAAAAGCGGCCAGACTTGATTTGGATCTTGTAGGTGAGTTGCTCAATGATACTTTTCCTCAGGTGGATCAATTACTGGTTAAAGCAAGGCGTGCTTGTGCAGTGTTTACACAGTATTCTCAGGAACAAGTAGACAAAATTGTTTTTGCAGTTGTTAGGGCAGCTATTACAAATGCAAAAGAGTTTGCAAAACTGGCACATGAAGAAACCAGAATGGGAATTTTTGAAGATAAAATTTTAAAAAATATAGTTGCAAGTGAGTTTTTATATAACCAGATAAAAGATAAAAAAACTGTTGGTGTAATTAAAGAATTAAAAGATGAAGAAATTGTGGAAGTTGCCGAACCGATTGGTGTAATTGCGGCATTAACACCGGTTACAAATCCGACAAGTACAGTAATTTACAAATCAATAATTTCATTAAAAACAAGAAATGCAATAATTCTCAGTCCTCATTTAATGTCAAGCAAATGTGTGGCTTATACCGCCAGTGTTTTGTATAAAGCAGCTCTTGAAGCTGGTGCTCCTGAAGGTTGTATTGGATGGTTAAAAAGAAACTCAAAATTACGCAAGCAAACTGACTACTTAATGCATCATAAAGAGGTTGATTTAGTATTTGCTACAGGTGGAACATCTATGGTAAAGGTTGCATACAGTAGTGGTAAACCAGCTATTGGAGTAGGTTCTGGCAATACTCCGGTTTATGTTCATAAATCATGTGATGTAGTAAGTACGGTGATGGATATATGCATATCAAAAACATTTGATAATGGGATGGAATGTCCTTCTGAACAAACTTTAATTGTAGATAGTGAAATTTACGATTTGCTTTTAAATGAGTTTAAAAAAATCAAATGCCACATTTGTTCAACTCAGGAGACAAAAAAACTTACTTCTGTGGTTATTGACCCTGAAACAAAAGCAATGAATTATAAATATGTGGGTAAAGAAGCATATTTAATTGCTGAGGCTAGTGGAATTACTGTACCCAAAGACACAAAAATTTTAATTTGTGAAATTGATGGAAATGATAAAAACCACCTGCTTTTAAAAGAAAAACTAATGCCAGTGCTTGCTCTTGTAAAAGCAAATTCTGAGAGTGATGCGCTTGATAAGTGTCTGCTTGTTAATTTCTCTGGCGGTACAGGACATACGGCAGGAATATTTGCTAGTGATAAAAATGTAATAAACGAATTTCAAAATCTTATTAATGCCGGAAGAATAATAGTAAATCAACCAACTGCGCTTGGAGGTCTGGGTGGAATTTATAATAATCTTTCTGCAACCCTTAGTTTTGGATGTGGTACTGGCGGAGGAAACAGTACTACAGACAATGTAAATATCTATAATTTGCTAAATATAAAAAGAGTTCCAAGAAGACAAATAGCTCCTATGTGGTTCAGAATACCAAAACATGTTTATTTTAACCAGGGTTCCCTATCAGCTTTAAAAACAATTGAGGCTAAAAATATTTTGCTAATTACTGACAAAACAATGGAAAAAAATGGTGTTTTAAAAAAAGTAATTGATAATTTGCCTCAGGGCAGTTCATATAAAGTTTTTAGTGAAATAGAACCTGAACCTACTATGGAAATTATAAATAAAGCTTTAAATCAGATTAATGGATTTAATCCTGAATTGTTTATTGCTGTTGGTGGTGGCTCGGTAATTGACGGGGCAAAAGCCATAAGACTTTTATATGAATGTCCCGATGTAAAGCTTGAGGATCTGTCCGTAGATTTTGTAGATTTTAGAAAACGTGCAATTAACTTCCCAACTTTAGGAAAAACAAAACTTGTTGCAATTCCAACTACATCAGGAACTGGTAGTGAGGTAAGTCCAGCCTGTGTGATCTCTGACAAAAAAGCCAATTTAAAAATATCAATCTTTGACTATAATTTAACACCTGATATTGCAATAGTTGATGGAGAGCTTGTTTTAGGACTGCCTGTAAAACAAACTGCTGACACTGGAATTGATGCTTTTACCCATGCGCTTGAAGCATATGTTTCTCTGTATGCATCTGATTTTACCGATTCTTATGCTCTTCAGGCACTGAAAATTATTTATGAGTATTTGCCAATAGTTGTTAAGGAACCTGGAAATCTAGAAGCCAGACAAAAAATGCACAATGCAGCAACACATGCAGGCATGGCATTTAGCAATACCTCAGTAGGAATAAATCATGCTTTGGCTCATGCTCTTGGAGCAAAGTTTGGAATACCTCATGGCAGGGCAAATGCAGTATTTTTATTAAGTACCATTGATTATAATTCAAACATACCTAAAAAATTCATGCCATTCTCAAATTATAAAAAATATATAGCGCCTGAAAAATATGCTCAGATTGCAAAAACTCTTGGTTGTGAAGGAAAAGATGTTAGTGAGCTTGTTTGTGGATTAAAAGTTAAAGTTAAAGAATTGCTCAGAAGTGCAGGATTACCGGTAAGAGTTAGTGAGCTTGAAATTAAGCTTGATGATTATCTAACTGCTATACCGGATTTAGTAAATAAAGCATTTAGTGATTTAAGCATAAGAACAAATCCAAGATTGCCACTTTTTGAAGAACTTGAGGAGATTTTTAGAAATGCATACTAATTACCTCTCTCCGACTTCTTCTGAAACCATCTCTAATGAAACCATTGATGCTATTTTTAACACTCTTGACAATGATTTGCTGGATAGAAAAGAAGCAGAAATTAATCTTAAAGATGTTTCTTTTATATCTGTTTATTTTTTAGAAAGACTTGAAAAACTTATTCAAAGGGCAAAAGATTTAAATGTTAAAGTTCAAATTTTAAATGTACAGCCAGCTATTTATAAGGTATTTCAAGTGGCAAGGGTTAAGGATGTATTGGCAGTTTGCATTGCTTGAATTCAGCTTTAATAATTAGAGGATTCATCTGATTTACTCGGTGAATCCGATCCTGTGAAAGGAATTGACCGATGGAAGCTCAAGCTTGTCTTGAGCTTTATAACAAACAGGCTATTAAACCCTGTCTGCCAGCACGTTTTCCCTGCATTCTGTGTGAGTAAAGAATGCTGTTATGAGTAGCAGTATCAAGTTCTGAAGTATAAATTTTCATAATGCCTGCTCTTTCAAGCTGAAGTTTATTTGCCAGTTTTAAATCTGCTTTTGGTTTTGGTCCCATGGTATCTAATATAGAATCAGATTCGCAGGCGTTGACAAGCTCGTTTGCAACTTCTTCATCTACTTCATAATGTTTTTGTTCTATAGCTGGTCCAATTGCTGCAATAATTTGTGATGGTCTAGCAAGGTAATGTTCCTGCATAGCAATAACTGCTTTTTCAGCAATGTTTGCTGCTGTTCCTCTCCACCCGGCATGAACAAGCCCAAGTAATTTTTTCTCATGGCAATAAAGCAGTATAGGTACGCAATCTGCTGCAGTAATTAAAATTGGAATGTTGGTCAGGTGAGTAATCACTGCATCTGATTCAGTAATTTCCGGAGTTTCATTTTTTAAAACCAGAACTTTATCAGAGTGTATTATGGGAAGAACAACTAAATTGTGATAACTTAGATCAAGGCTTTTGCAAAGAGTTTCCCTGTTTTTCTCAACACTTTTTTCGGGAAAAATTGTTGGTTGATGTTTTGCAAGATTTAAGTCATTTGCTCTACCTGTAAATAGATGTTTTAAGTTTGGAAACTGCAAAAATGGCTCACATTGCCATCCTTTTACCTGACCAAAATTAACATCTGTCCAGGTATTTTTTGCAGATTTCTTTGAAAAGAACATAGGGTAAAATATAACACACTGAAGAGAATTGATAATTAAAAATTGATAATTGACAATTTGCTGAGGGTATTTGCAGAACAAATCTATAAAAATTGTACATTTTTCAGACCTCCACTTTGGTAGTGGGGAACGATATGGTGCAATAAACCCTGAAACGGGTTTAAATAAAAGGTTTGAAGATTTTATAAAGGCTCTGGAGAAACCCATTGATTATGCAATTGAAAATAAAGTTGATCTTGTTATTTTTACTGGAGATACATATAAGCATGCAACCCCTGAACCTGTATACCAGAGGGAGTTTGCAAGAAGAATTAGAAGGCTTTCTGAAAATAAAATACCCACAATTTTACTTGTAGGTAATCACGATGTTTTATACAGAATTGATGGTTCAGATGCACTTGATATTTACAGTACACTGGCAATTGATCATGTGACAGTTTTTAATAAAATTGAAAATAAAAATATTGAAACAAAAAATGGAACTGTTCAAATAATTGCACTTCCACATATTACAAAAAGCAGACTTTTAACCAAAGAACAATATCGCAGTTTAAATGCTAAAGAGCAGGATAAGTTAATGATTGAAAAAGTAAAAGATGCAATAAATGGTTGTATTGAAAAAGTCAGTCCAGATTTGCCGACTATATTAATAGGTCATGGAACAATTGAAACAGCACAGTTTGGTTCTGAGCAGGATTTATCTATAGGAAAAGTTTTAAGCTACCCATTAAATTATTTCCAGCTTCCCGTAATTGACTATGTTGGTTTTGGTCATATTCATAAACATCAGATTTTACAAAAAGAAAAACCACTAATTTTATATGCAGGATCTCTTGAACGTGTTGATTTTGGAGAAGAAGAGGAAGATAAAGGTTTTATCTATCTTGAAATTATAAATAAAACAGTTAAACATGAATTTATTTCAACCGAACCAAGAAAGTTTATAACAATAGCATGTGATTTAACTGGATCAATTAATCCTCAGGATGATCTAGAAGAAGAGATAAAAAAGAAAAAACAAAGTGGGGCAATTATAAGAGTCAGGTATAAAATAACAGAAGAAAACTTTGACAAAGTTGATCAGGGAAAAATAAAACTTCTTTTAAAAGACAGTTTTTCGCTATATATACAGCCTGAAATAGTTACTAAAGAAAGAACATACAGGCTGGCGGAACTTGACTCTGATTTAATCTCAAATCCTTTATCAGCACTGGAAAAATATTTATTTGATTATACTGAGGAAGATAAAAAGGTTTTACTTGAAAAGGCTAAAGAATTAATTAATTCTTTAGGATGATAGTGATATACCTGAGCTGGCAAGTTCTGCTGAAATTAGTTTCTCTAAATCTTCAGGACGTGAGCTTTTTGCTAGCGCATCTTCTGGTCTGATAAGTTTTTTCTTTACAAGATCACTAAGACTGTTTTCAAGTGTTACCATGCCAAGCCTTCCACCTGTCTGAATAGAAGAATACATTTGTGCGGTTTTGCCTTCTCTAATGAGGTTTGCAATTGCAGGAGTATTAATTAAAATTTCCATAGCCATTACCCTGCCTTCAATCTGACCATTTTGATTTAATTTTGGAATTAAAGTCTGGCTAAAGACTGCTACAAGGCCATTACTGAGCTGTATTCGGATTTGTTGCTGCTGCTCCGGGGAAAATACATCTACAATTCTGTCTATTGTCTGGGCTGCAGAACTTGTATGCAATGTACCAAACACAAGGTGTCCGGTTTCTGCTGCTTTCAGAGCAAGTGAAATAGTTTCAAGATCTCTCATTTCGCCGATTAATATAACATCTGGATCTTCACGAAGCGCTGCTCTAAGTGCATTGTCAAAGCTATGTGTATCTGCTCCAACTTCTCTTTGGTTTACAACAGAACGTTTGCTTGTGTGAATGTATTCTATAGGATCTTCAATTGTTAGTATGTGATCTGATCTATTTTCATTTATCCAGCCTACCATTGCAGCAAGAGTAGTACTTTTACCTGAGCCTGTTGGTCCTGTTACAAGTACAAGTCCTCTTGGTTTAGTACATATTTGCTGAGAAACTTTTGGAAGATTTAATTGCTCAAAGGTTGGGATTTTTGAAGTGATAGTTCTAAGTGCTGCTGCAAAGCCATGTCTGTCTTTATAAGCATTTACCCTGAAACGTCCTAGACCCTCCATGCCATAGCTAAAGTCAAGCTCAAGTTTTTGTTCTAGAATTTTTCTTTGTTCAAGTGTAAGAATGCTGTAAATTAATGCTTTTGTATCTTCTGGTTTAAGAGGTTCAAAATCAGTTTGCACAAGTTTGCCATCTATTCTTAGGACTGGTGGTAAACCAACACTTATATGCAGGTCACTTGCTTTTTTCTGAATAACTAGTTCTAATAGTTCTTTCATTTTTATTTTCTGTTAATTTTCTTCTGCTTTAATCAGTGTTCTTAGAATTTGACCGGAATTAGCCTCGCCGGTTCCTTTACTATAAACAGTTAAGATTTTATTTTCACTATTTGCCAGAATTAGCGTACCATTTTCAGATTCTAACAAAATATGATAAATCTCCCCCTGATTTGTTTTACTAATCTCTTTGCTAAAGAAATTAAACTCATTTGAAATACTTGCATGTTCATCCTTATGTAAGACTGGTTTTTCTTTCCAGCTTTCAGCTATTACAGTTCCGTTATGGTTTAAAAACATAGAACCTGATATTTTTGGTTCATTTTTAATAAAATTAAGTTTTTCTACGTACTCAGTAATATCTTCTTCCTGAATAGTTCTTTCATTATTTACAAGAGCAGGCTTTTTTTCTGATTTTTCTGTTGAATTCTCTTCAATTAATTCTTTCTTTATTTCCTTTTTCAGACTTTCTATTAATTCATCTTTTATGTTTTTAATGCTTTGAATTAAGTCTTCTTTTATTTGCTCAACATCTGATGTCTTTTCTGGAGAAATATATTCTTCTTGTCCTTGATTTTTTTTAGTTTCCTGTAGTTCTTCGGTTACTTTCAATTCTTCTTCCTTTTGACTCTTTTCAACAAGCTTAGCCTGAATCTCTGCTTTAAGTTCTTTTTTCAACTCTTCTTTGATTTCATTTAGTTTGTCTACTTCATTTAAATCCCGGAAACTTGCTTCACGCACATCCTCGTCTTTTATTTCAACTGACATTTGTGCTTTTGGTAAGGTATATGGCTTTCGTGTTGTTGGTTTTTTTTCATATTCTTTTTTCTTAAGATGTGGTTTATCAGTAATTCCTGAGGTAAGTTTTTTTACAGCATTTAATGAAGAATATTGCTCAAAAATTGCCTGTAGATCTTCTTTGATACTTTGTGGAGGAAATGGACTGGCTTTTGAAGTGGTTCTGGGTTTTTCGACAAAATCAAATTTCTCTGGTAGAGCCAACCCCTCTCTTTTTATTGGGTCTTCTTTTTCAAGATCTTTGCTCTCGACACTAGATGATTTTTCGAGAGCATCAGAATAAAAAAGCTTACCTGAACTTTCTTCAGGAAGATTTGCTTCTGAAAACTCAAGCTTGGGTTCAAATTCAAAAGGCTTTAAAAAATCATCCCCCAGACCCGGCTCATTAAAAGACTTTGGCTTTGCTCTTTCATTATCAAAATCTGGGTGTCTTGGTGCAGAACTCTGAAAGTTTACAAAACTTTGTTTGTCACGATATTTATTCTGGTTTTTGTCTTGTGCATCTTTACTGAGTTCTTCATCATAGACAAGTCTGAAATTTAAAAGTAAAGTAATAAGAGAAACTAAATTTGCTGCAAACAGAGCATAAATATTTATATAAAATTCCCCATCTTTTACAAGAAATGCAAATTCATTTGGAATGCTAAAATTGTTTACTCCCCACACAGAAAAACAAATTATTAATGTAGTAAAAAAATATACTACTGCTAGAATTACTGCCTGTAAGGGTTTAGCTTTTGGATAAAATGCAAGAACAGGAATAAAACTAAGTCCTGCTTCACCGATAATTAATGCTGAAAGTGACAATATCCTTGTGGTATTTAAATAAGTAGGAGTTAATGTCACGCAAACTATACCAATAATTACTACAGGTATAAAAATGAATAATTTTGGTCCACTTAAACGATACATATTTTAAATTTTACTTGTAAATAAGCAGTAAGTCATTACCCATGTACAATTAAACCCTGAATCTTGCACTAAGACAAGCACTTAGATGTTCTTTTATCTTGTTTATTTCTTCATCTATCTGGTTACTTGTCAGGGTTTGTTCAATATTCTGTATTTTTAGTCTGTACGTTAAACTTCTGCTTTCACTGTCTAATTCATAGACACTTACTAAATTTACACTTTGTACAAAACCAGATATTTTTTTGTTAATCTCTGAGATTACAATGCCTGCAGGATGTTTTTTAGAAATATCAATTGTTATGTCTCTTAAAACTACCGGTTGTGAAGAAATTTTTTCAAATACAGTAATTTTTTCAAGTTCAGAAAGTATGGGCTCAAGACTTATTTCAAATAACATTGTTGAACCAATAAGTTCAAATCTTTTTTGTAATTCAGGATGCAAACAGCCAAATGTACCAATTTCCTTATTGTTTAAAGTTAGTGTCAAAGCCATCTTTGGGTGTAAATATTTTTCCTGATTTAATGAAGCAATAGGAAAAATATTATAGTTACACCTATACCTTGTAAATAAACTTTCAATAATTCCTTTAACTTCAAAATATAGATGCTCTGCACGATCTTTTAAATCCCCTTGATTTAGTAACCAATTTTCATTTAAACTAGAAACAACTCCGGCAATTTTTAGGCTTTCAGTAACACATGTTTCAGCATCATTTGGCTTCTTTGAGGAGTCACGATAGTATACTTTTCCAATTTCATAAAGCTTTATATTGATAGCCTGATGACTCTGATTTAATTTAAGTGCTTCTAAAAGACCAGGAAGTAAGGATTGTCTTAAGACTGAATGTTCTTTTGATAAAGGATTTAGCATAGCTACTGCTAGTGATGCATTAAAGGGGAATTCTTTATAATTTAATATTTTTTCGCCTATTAAACTGCTTAAGTAAGCTTCAGAAAAACCATTAGCAACAAAATGATTTTTTATCTTTTCAAGAATGGTTATAGATTTATTTCCTGAAAGACCGGATGGAGGTGGAGTTGAGTGTATATGATCATATCCATATAGCCTTGCAATTTCTTCTATCAAATCTATGGGTCTTGAAATATCACCAGTTCTGTGTGGTGGTACCAGTACTTCCAATTTCTCTTCATTTAAGGATTTTGTCTTAAACTCCAGAAGTTCAAGTAAATCTATAATTTCTTTATTTTTTAAATCAATCCCAAGTACTCTTTTTACTTCATTTATATGTAACTGGATCCGGCATTCCTTTTTTATGGGTTCTCCTGAAAGATAAGTTAAGCCAACTTTAAAGTTTTTATTATCTTGCATGGCTAATTCTTCAACAAGTTCTATTGCTTTTAGGAGAGCGTTGTGTGTGAATGTGCTATCTACACCCCTTTCAAATCTCTTAGAAGCTTCTGAAGTTAACCCAACTGTTCTTGAGCCACGCCTGACCTTTACAGGGCTAAAAACAGCTGCTTCAAAAACAATATTTTTTGTATTTTCTGTTACTTCTGAATCCTTGCCGCCCATAATCCCTGCTATGGCAACCGGATTTTCAGAGTCAGCAATTACCAGAACTCCTTCCTGTAATTCTCTAAGTTTTCCATCCAGAGTAAGGATTTGTTCACCCTTTTTTGCATTTCTTGATACTAGAGTGCTTCCTTTTAGTTTTTCTCTGTCATATGCATGCATTGGCTGACCAAAAGCAAAATTTATATAGTTAGTTATATCTACAATATTGTTTATTGCTCTTATTCCAACGGACTCAAGCAGTTTTTTTAACCACTGAGGACTTTCACAAACCTTAATATTTTCAATTGTTGTAGTATAAAAAACATAAGTCTCAGTGGTATTTTCAATTTTGCTTTGAACAATCTGGACAGATTTATCAGTTTTAGGGGTTTTAAAATTAATTTCTTTGGGTTTTATTCTGCATACGGCTCTAACTTCTTTACTTAAGCCATAAACTGAAAGAGCATCTCCTCTATTTGAACGACTAGCTACCTCTAAAACACTATCTTGGTTTAAACAAAGGTAGTCAATAATACTCTGACCAAGTTTTGATTCACAATCTTTAGGAAGAATTAATATTCCGTCTAGTTCAGTTGTAGGTAGCCCAAGTTCGCTAGGAGAACAAAGCATTCCATTTGACTCAATTTCTCTAATTTTTGAAGTTTTAATGGCTAATTCAGAACCATCTGTTCGATTTACTACAAGAGCTCCTGGGAGAGATACTGGCACGATTTGCCCAACCTCGATATTTTTTGCGCCACAGACTATCTGGATTTCGTTTTTCCCGTCTGTTGTCACCTTGGTAACTGAGAGCCTGTCAGCATTTGGATGTTTGGCTATTTCTAGGATTCTTCCTACTAGTATGGGTCCTTTAAGTTTGGGACCAACTTTTTGGATTTCTTCCACTTCAAAGGAACCATATGACAATTTTGAAGCAACTTCTTCGGGGGATATACCGTCTAAAACTAAGAACTTAGAGAGCCAGTTTATTGAGAGTTTCATAAATAACTACCAATGAAAATTATGACACAGATCGATAAAAATAAAAATTCCCTACTATCAAAAACCTTGAATTTGCTCTTAATTGTTTCTAAATTTGAACAATTTGCGATTTTATCCTTTCTAATTTTACTTGAAGTGAGTAAGAAAATTTTGCTTACACGACACTATAAAAAAATTTCAAAAGAAGTAAATATGAAAGATAATCTCCTGTATAATCAACAAGTTGTTAGAGGATTTTTTTCTGCTCAAGAAAAATTTGTTTAATAAAAATTCTGTAAACAGGGAATAATATATAAATGGAAAACAAATCAATAAAAAATAAAAATAAAAATAAAAATAAAAATTTCAAAGGAGGTAAATAAAGCATCGTTACTAGCACCTATTCGGTGACTGCCCAATTCCGGCCAAAAATATAATTTGGAAATTAAACTGGGCAAATGGTAGTTGGTAAAAATTTAAAACGTGCAAAGGAAAAAATCAAGCGCGTGTTTTAAATAAAAAATACAAAAGGCTGGAGGAAGAAAGGAATGTTTGGACCACACTTACTTTTAGAGGCATACGGATCTCCCAAGGAAAAACTTGCGGATATTGGAATGATTAGTAATTTACTGGATATATATCCTGATAAGCTTGAAATGCATAAAATTATGCCCCCATACGTATTTAAATATGATGGTGGGGAAGTCAAAGAAGATTGGGGCATAAGCGGAGTCGTTTTAATTGCTGAGTCACATATTGCTTTACATACTTTTCCTGAAAAAGGATTTTTCACTTTAGATATCTTTTCATGCAAAGAATTTGATGTAAGAAGTGCTGTAGATATAGCGCTAGATATTCTTGAACCTGTACATTTTGATGAAACAGTTATTAGCAGAGGCAGAGAATTCCCCAGGTCCATTGGGCGGGCTGCAAAGGTTGTCCACCAAGAACGAAGAAGAATTGCAAGCGTAAAATAATTAAAGGATTTGACGGTTTACCCGGCAAATCCGATCAAGCGTAATAAATTTCCTGATGGAAGCCGCAGCTTGTCTGCGGCATTATAAAAGAAGAATCGCAAGCGTAAAATAGATAGATTTTACTGTAGGGACGTAGCATGCTACGTCCCTACTTGTTTTTATAGTGGTTTCATGGTCGGAAAAGCTATAACATCCCTAATACTTGCTGAGTTTGTTAAAAGCATTATTAACCGATCTATGCCAATACCTAAACCACCTGTGGGCGGCATTCCGTATTCAAGAGCAGCTATAAAGTCTAAGTCCAGTGAATGTGCTTCGTGATCCCCTGCTGCTTTTTTACGAGCCTGTTCTTCAAGCCTTACTTTTTGGTCTAATGGGTCTGTTAATTCTGAAAAACTGTTTGCAATTTCCCAGCCATTTATGTATAACTCAAACCTTTCAACTAATCCTGGTATATTTCTATGTTTTTTAGCTAGGGGAGAAATTTCAATAGGATAATCTATGGCAAAAATAGGTTGAATTAGTTTTGGTTCAACTTTTCCTTCAAACAATTCAATGACTTTACCTATTTCTAAGCCTTTTGGGTCAACTTTTGCATGTTCTTTTATAAGATTATGCATTGAAATCCTTGCCCAAGGCTTTTCAAAATCAATAATTTTCCCCTGATATTCGATTTGTAATTTTCCATTTACTTTTAAACAAATAGATCTAACTAAATCCTCAGTTAAATTCATCATATCGTTATAATCTGCATATGCTTCATAAAGCTCAATAGAAGTAAACTCTGGATTATGCTTTATGGAAATACCTTCATTTCTGAATATTCTTCCAAGCTCATAAACTTTTTCAAAGCCACCCACAATTAATCTTTTTAAATGGAGTTCAGTTGCAATTCTTAAATATAAGTCAATTCCAAGAGCATTGTGGTGGGTTATAAATGGTCTTGCTTCAGCACCGCCGGTTTCAGTCTGTAAAACAGGCGTATCAATTTCTAAATATCCTTTAGCATCCAGATAGTTTCTAATTTCAGAAACGATCCGTGCTCTTTTTTTTAAAGTTTCTTTTGGTAGTGGATTAACAATTAAGTCTAAGTATCTCTGCCTGTATCTGGTTTCTATGTCATGAATACCAAGATGTCTTTTTTTCCCTTCTATAATTTCCGGAAGTGGTAGTAGAGTTTTGCACAGTAAAGTAACCTCACTGACTTTTATGGATAATTCTCCACGTGGAGTTCTTCTTACAATGCCTGTTGCTCCGATAAAGTCTCCTTTATCAAGAAGCGGTAATAGTTCAATGAGATTTTTGTCTAATTTTTCTTTGTCGCAGTAAAGCTGGATTTTCCCTGAATCATCATATAGATCTATAAACATCCAGTCATTTCTTTCATTATGAATACGCCCGCTTACTGTAACTGTGTCGTTTGTTTCCTGACTGTTTTGCAGATCTTTGTATTTTTCCTGAAGCTCGTGGTTTTTATGGGTTCTGACAAACTTATATGGATATGGATTTATTCCAAGGCTCTTTATCTTTTCGAGTTTTTGTAACCTTTGTTCTCTTAATCTGGATGATTCGTGATGTGTATCAGTTTGTGGATCTTTTAAGGTCATAACGCTACTGCAGGTGCCTGATTTTTCATGTATTGTGAAAAGCCTACTGAAAAACCATTTACACTTATCATTATCTCTTTTACTTTTTCAGTCATTTCATTTTGAGTAAATAACGAATTAATGTATGTGCCAATTCCCACCCCACTGGCTCCCATAGCAATTGCAATAGGAGCAGTGGTTGGTGTAATTCCGCTGGCTGTAATCAAGTTTGCAGATGGAATTGCTTTTTTAAGTTCAAGAGTATTTGTAAGTGTTGACGCTGCTTTTAAAATATCATTGTATGTAGTATCGTTTCTTTCAGATACTGGATTATCCAGTGTAAAACCTTCTGTTTGAAGCATGTCTACACCTAGATCAAGTAATTCTTCTGCTAATTTAATCTGATTTTCTGTTTCCAGAGTGGCTGGAATTGTACAGCACAAAAGTATATCTGGAGACATTGATTTTTTAACAAATCTGGCAATATCCAGTACTTCTTTTCTTGAAAACATTTTTCCTTGTTTGTAGAAACTTTCATAGTTTCCTATTTCAAGTACATCTGCTCCAATAGTCTGGGCTCCAACAAGTTTTAGTGGATCAACACTTGAGACAAAAAGTGGTAACTGTACAAGTGCTCTAATTAATTTTATGATTTCTGCATTATCACAAATGTCAAGTGCTGTTGCATTACCAAGTTCTGCTGCCATTGCTACACTCAAAGATTTTTGTTTATCATAGTTCTGAATTCCAGAAATAATTTTTACAAATTTTTTGTTTTTAATTGCATTTAAAACTTTTTCTTTATTTGATTGATTAGTCATTTTATATACTCCTCTACTTTCCTTAATATAGATAATGATATTACAACAAAACAATCTTTTTTAATAAGATAATTCCTGAAAAATTACTTAAATTTAACCTCAATCTTCTCTCCAACGTTTGTATGGGTATATTTTGCTGCATTCCCCTTAAAAATAAATAATTCCATATAACCACTGCTGCCTTTAATTGCTGTTAATTGCTTGAGTATAGCTTTTGCAAAACTTGACACAGGTCCTTTAAAGCTATGTTTTTTGAAATTGCCTGAAATGGTTAACGGTAATCCATCATTTGGTATATTTGTGATCAGATTTCCAAAGTGATCAATGTATTGAATTATTCCTTTATATCCAATTTTAGTTTTAATAGGTTTATTGGTTAGTAGGGTAACTAGATTTTCTTTTTTAAATTTTCTTCCAAATTGCCGTGGTTTTATTCCGTTTGCAAGGTGCCCTGCAACTGGAGCAAAAATATCTCTTCCATGAAAAGTCTGACTTACTTTTTTTAACCAGTATTTTCTTTCTGTAAGTTCGTAAACATTCTGAATATTTTCTTTTTCTAGAATTGCTGTAAATAAACCATTGTCAGGTCCGATAAAATAATAATTTTTTGTCTCAATTAATATGGGTTTTCTTAAACTTCCAACGCCTGGATCGACTACACAGACATGAATGGTCTTTTTAGGGAAATACTGGTAACAGCTGTTAAGTAAAAAATTAGCCTGATAAATATCCTGTGGAGAAATATTGTGTGTTAAGTCTACTATCTTGACCTTTGAACAAATATTTAAAATTACTCCTTTCATGACACCATCAAAAGGATCATCATTTCCAAAGTCGGTTGTGAGTGTAATTATTGGCATAAATTGAGAATTGATAATTTTACTAAATTTCAATTATAAATTATTTTATGACTGTGTTGCTGTCTGTTACTGTTTCAATGCCATGATTCATTATGTCATCTATAGCTACTTCAACTGGTGTTAAATCCTGAGCACTGCTAAGCTCGATTTCTAGTTCTTGTCCTGATGCAATCTTTACTTCCTGACCATGTTTTTTTAATCCATATACAAGACCCGTTGCTCCACCAATTACAGCAGTAGATGTAATACTCCAGCCGCCGCTAAATACTGCACTTGTTGCAGCAGCACCAATTGCAGCAGTTTTTACTGCTTTATTTCCGGGGATAAAAGTTAAAGTTGCACCTTTTAAGGCCCCAATTCCAATTCCTTTTGCAAGCCCTGTTCCTTCACCTTTTAAATTGCGGTTTTTATTTGTATAAGTTTTATTTGCTGCAAACCTTGTCCCATTTAATGGGATATATTTCCCTGATGGTAAAACAATTTTGTCAAAGGCAATCTCAATTGTCCCCTGCATGCTTGCTTTACCAGCATTCATAATATTGTAAACATGTCCTGTGACAATGCTTCCAACAGGAATCAAATTTGAATCATTAACATTAACATCATTTAAAATTGTTGCGCTGAATTCATCGCCTATTTGATTATCCAAACTGTTTAATTGCTGATTTACTGATATTTTTAATTTTGTGTTTTTAGGTAATACGTCTGTTTTACTTGCATTTCCTTTTAAAACAGTACCTTTAACAATGTCACCTTCTTCTGTAAAATTTTCACTACAATGTGCAGGCAGCAAAATATAATTTAAAACTAAAAAAATGCTTAAAAAAAAGAATGCAAAATGTTTTTTCATTGACTTCCTGTTATCTTTATTGAGAAATTAGCCATTGGATTTTAATCAGAACTATAGCAATACACTTAAATCGTTAAGTTAGACAGATTATTTTTAATGAGCTTTATACTCTTAAAATCCGTAATAATTAGCTGTTTTTACCTCCTAATTCCTATTTTTCCCCCATGTTATCTTCATACCCTAAAATAAACTCTTATAACATTTGGGAAGAGCTAATAACTTTGAAGAGAAAACCTAAAAATATTATTGTTTTACTTTCGGGGGGACTTGACTCTTCTACCATTGCATATCTGGTTAGTAAAAAATCCAAGTCTTATAGTAAGAATAGGGTTTTCATATTAACTTTTGATTATGGACAGAGGCATAAGAAAGAATTGAAAAGTGCGTCAGTACTGGCAAAGAAGGTCAAGGCTGTTGAACACAAAACGGTTAAACTGGATTTAACTTTATGGGGCGGGTCAGCACTTACCGATAGAAGAATAAGTGTACCTAAAAGGCAAATGCTTTTTAAAACTAAAGATGAGAAGCTGACAATTAAATCAATTCCAAACACTTACGTTCCAGCTAGAAATACCATCTTCCTGTCTTTAGCCATTGCATATGCAGAGGCTGTAAAAGCTTCTGAAATATACATAGGGGTAAACTCTCTGGATTATTCTGGCTATGTTGACTGTAGACCCGAGTTTATAAGAAAGTTTCAGGAGCTAATAAAAGTAGCTACTGTAGCTGGTTCTAAAGGTAACATAACAATGATTAAAACACCATTAATAGACATGACTAAATCAGAGATTATAAAACTTGGTCAGAAGCTTGGTGTTGACTGGTCAGTTACATGGAGTTGTTATATGGGCGGGGAATTAGCATGTGGACTATGTGATAGCTGTCAGCTACGACTTAAAGGTTTTGCTATGGCCGGGATAAGAGATCCATTAAAGTATAAAAATTTACCCTTGTTTTATAGAAATTTTTTATGTTCTAATTAATTGGCAAAATGACTGTAAATTGACTGCCTTTTTTTATAATGCTTTCAACATTTACTCTTCCATTTAAAGAAGTAACTATTTCTTTGCAGATTGATAAACCTAATCCTGAACCAGAAATATTTTTAATATCTGGGTTATGTGAGCGGTAAAATCTATTAAATATTTGTGGAATCTCTTCTCTTTCAATTCCTACCCCGATATCTGAAACTGAAATCATCAGTTCTTTTTTATCCTGAGACATTGTAAGTGAAATAGTTACTGCTCCTCCACCTGGAGAGTATTTGATTGCATTTGAAACTAAATTATCTAAAACCTGCCTGAATAGTTTAGAGTCTGTATGAATTATTGGATAATTATCAATAATCTTATAAGAAATTTTATGCTCTTTGTACAATGACGAGAACTCATCCACGGTGTTTTTAATTAATTCTCCCACATCACAAGGCTCACAGTGTACCAGCCAGTTTTCTGAGTCTATTTTATTTATTTGTAAAAAATCACTGATTAAGTTATATAACCTGTTTGCAGCCTGTTGAATTTGATCTGCCGTTTCTTTTGATTCTTCAGGTGATTGTTTCTTTGATATAAGTATTTTACTGAATCCAGTGATGCTGGCAAGCGGTGTCCTTATTTCATGGCTTATATTATTTATAAAATTTGTTCTTACTCTGTTCTGTTCCCTTAGTTTATTGTTTTGGTTTTGAAGTTTATAGAGTTGATCGATTGCTCTATTATATTTTTCGTTCTTTAAAATGGCTGCTTCAAGAAGAGTTTTAAGTTTAATCAGAAAAGTTATTTCATCAGAGTTATACGTGGTATTTTTTTTACTTGATGTAAGTATTAGCAATCCTTTTTTATCCTCTTTTATCTGGAAATTAAGTCCTAATAAAGAAAATATATTGTATTTAGTTAAAAAATCATCTTGAATATTTAAATATTCCCACATGTAAATGTTGTCAAATACTTTTTTTGTTTTATCGGGGATGTTGTGTACTCTGAGCTTGATCATGGGTAGGTTTGTATCTTCACAAAGCTCATGCAGTATAGAAAATTCATTTATATGATCAAGTGATTCCCATATTTGTATTCTTTCCGCGTTAAATGTTTTGCTTAAAATCTCAAAAGTTTTATTTAATAAATGTTCAGCATCCTGCTGGTGGACAATAGCTTCCAAAAAGCTTATGTATGCTTGTTCTTTATTTAGTACTCTCATGAGTTATATTGTACTGTTTCTTAACTGTTTATTATGGCTTTGAAACAGAAGGATTATCTTTTATATACCACCTCCAGGGAAAATTAGCTCCCTGAGAGATCCCTATTCTTTTTGATTGAACTATAGAAAAGTCATTTTTTAATAAACGACTCTCAGTGACTATTAAAGGACTGCTACTGTTACAGCAATCTAATTTATTGTGGTCTTTTGTAATTTTTAAATATCTGCAAAGTTTCCCTGGTCCGCTTGCAATGCGATTATCTTCATCAGGAATTTCAAGAGCACGAATTAAAATCGCACCTGGTATGTCTTTTTTTTCTGTTATAAAGTTCAGGCAAAAGTACATACCGTAAATAAAGTACACATAACTAAATCCAGCAGGCCCGAACATTACTTCATTGCGAGGAGTTTTACCGCGGGCTGCATGGCATGCAGGATCATTATTTGTATATGCTTCAACCTCTACAATTAATCCTGTTTTGTTTTTTCTTTTTTTAGATTGTATTACTATAGATTTTCCTAATAGTTCAGGAGCTACTTTAAGTGTTGATCTTTCAAAGAATGATCTTTTTAGAGGCTTGGGCATGATATTTAGAATATTTTAATAAGTTTAAAAAGAAAAGGTTGTTTGTTACAATATAACCATTATGATAACGAAAGAACAGGTTGAGCATGTAGCAAAGTTAGCAAGACTTACTTTAACTGAAGAAGAAAAAGAACTTTACACAAAACAGCTTTCAAAGATCCTTGATTACATTGATCAGTTAAATCAGGTAAACACCGATGGTATTGAACCAATGACACAGCCAATACCTACTGTAAATGTAATGAGAGAAGACATAGTAAAAAAACAATTTGAAAGAGAAGTAATGTTAAAAAATGCCCCACATGAAGAGTACGGATTCTTTAGAGTACCAAAAATCGGAGAGTGATGACAAAGTATATATTTGTAACTGGGGGAGTAGTTAGTTCACTTGGAAAAGGGATTTTATCTGCCTCACTTGGCTGTCTTTTAAGAGCAAGAAAATTTACAGTTACAATTCAAAAACTGGATCCTTATTTAAATGTTGATCCTGGAACAATGTCTCCATATCAACATGGTGAAGTATTTGTAACTGAGGATGGTGCTGAAACAGATCTTGATTTGGGGCATTATGAAAGATTTGTTGGAACTGATTTAAGCCAGATAAATAATGTTACTGCTGGAAGTATTTATCAGTCAGTAATTAACAGAGAAAGAACCGGTGATTATCTGGGTGGAACAGTTCAAATGGTTCCACATGTTTCAAATGAAATCAAAGAAAGAATCAGACGTGCTGCTACTACGAGTAGTGCTGAAATAGTAATTGTAGAAGTTGGTGGAACAGTTGGTGATATTGAAGGATTAATATTTCTTGAAGCCATAAGGCAGTTTAGAAATGATGTGGGAAGAGAAAATGTAGCTTATGTGCATGTGACATTGCTACCGAATTTAAAAGCAACAAGTGAAATAAAAACGAAACCGACACAACACAGCGTTGAAATATTGAGAGGAAAAGGTATTCAGCCAGATATTCTTGTCTGTAGAACAGAAAAAGTGATTCCAAAAGCCATAAAAGAAAAATTATCACTTTATACTGACGTTGCTATTGAGTCTGTTATTGAATGTAAAGATCAAAAATCGATTTACGAAGTACCTCTTGCTCTTGAAAAAGAAGGTCTTGCAGAAAGAATCTTAGATAAATTGTGTCTGGTTAGCAGTCCACCTGATTTAAGTACATGGACTGAGCTTGTTAATAAATTAAAAAAACCAGAAGGAGTTAACGGGAAAAAGCTTGTAAAAATTGCAATTGTTGGGAAGTATGTGAAATTATCAGATTCTTATATTAGTGTTATTGAATCAATCAATCATGCAGCTGTAAATTCTGGTGTTGAAGCTGAAATAAAGTGGATATTGTCTGATGACTTGGATGATGCAACAGATCTTAAAGAATTATTTTCTGATGTAGACGGGGTAATTGTGCCAGGTGGTTTTGGCGATAGAGGTATTGAAGGGAAAATTAATGCTATTAAATATGTAAGAGAAAACAAAATCCCGTTTTTAGGATTATGTTTAGGTATGCAGTGTGCTGTTATTGAATTTGCAAGGAATGTTTGTGGATTAACCGGAGCTAATAGTAAAGAATTTTCTTCAGATACATTGCACCCGGTAATCGATTTAATGCCTGAACAGGAAAGTGTTATACAAAAAGGCGGAACAATGAGACTTGGTAAATATCCATGTACGTTGTTAGTTGGTACAAAAGCAAGAAGTGCTTATGGCGAAGATATAGTTTATGAACGCCATAGACATCGCTATGAATTAAATAATTTTTACAGAGAAAAATTGAATCTGGGTGGCATGATGTTTTCAGGACTTTCACCTGATGAAAAACTTGTAGAAATTATAGAATTAAAAAATCATCCATGGTTTGTAGGCAGTCAGTTCCATCCTGAGTTTAAATCACGCCCTGAAAAATCACACCCACTGTTTCTTGGATTTATGAGAACAATATTAGGATTACCTTTAATAAAAGAAGAATTGAAAACTGAAACAAGAGTTAAAGATTAATCTTCTTTCTGAAGTTTATGAGATCATATAAATACTTAGACATTGCAATGGTAACTTCTGTAGTTACTTTGCTTTTGGCAAACTTTGCTGGCAACAGTAAAATTACAGAAATTGGAGGCTTAACTTTTACAAGCGGTGTTATTTTTTTTCCGGTGTCATATTTACTGGGTGATGTTTTAACTGAGGTTTATGGTTATTCAAAATCCAGAAGGGTAATCTGGATTAGTTTTGGAGCATTAATTGTTTCAACTATTCTTATAAGGATTATGATCTGGCTTCCACCAGCCAAAGAATGGCATAGTCAGCAGGCTTTCGAAATAATTTTTGGAAATACATGGCGTACAGCAATAGCATCAATGCTAGCTTTCTGGGCTGGTGAATTTGCAAATTCATTTACGCTTGCAAAAATGAAAATTGTAACTAGTGGAAAATATCTTTGGACAAGAACTATTGGCTCAACAGTTGTAGGAGAAGGAGTTGACAGTTTAATTTTTTATCCTATTGCATTTGCTGGCTTAGCTGGTTTTCCCTGGCATTTAATTTTTTCTGTTATGCTTTGCAACTATACTTTAAAAGTTTTATGGGAAGTAATTGCTACTCCGTTTACATATAAAGTTATTGGGTTTCTAAAGAAAGCAGAACATGAAGATTACTATGATTACAGGACAGATTTTAATCCTTTTGTGGTTGAAACATAGCCTAAATCTAAGCCTTTAATGATATTAATACTTATTTAATAAATTAGATTTTCCACTAAAAGTATAATAGAGCAATATTATTCTCATTTATTTAGAAGTTTTTATTATGTCCACTATTTCAGCAGCAGCAATAAATCCAGCAACTACTTCTGTTCTTCCATTAGTATCAGAGAATAGAGGTGGCTTTATTAATTTGGCAAAACATTATGCAGGGATTATTGATTCACGGGAGTCTACTTACAGAACATGTTTAGATTTGACTGGTTACTTTTTCCCATGCGTAGCAGCAGCAGCATTTAGAAATATATGGAATTTTCTTGAAACTGGATTTGAAGCAGCTTTTGATGTGATAGCTATATTTAGTGCACCACATATTACAAAGTTTAGCGGTTTCTTGAGCAGTAAGTTTTTATTGAAAGAAGAGGAGAGAAACAATTATTTAAACTATTTAAATTTTCAGCTTACAGAGCTTGAAGATAAAGAAAGTTTTGAGCGAGGGGTAAAGAGAATTGCAAATGAAGAAGTACATGACAGAAAAAGAATCGGAGAATTATATTTAAAAGTAAATAATGAGAAAAAATCTGATCATCATTTTCAAAGAGCAGAAGAAATCGTTGCATTTGCTAAATCAGTTAATTACTCCGATAAGCTAAGAGAAAGAATATATGGTTTAAAAAGAGCCACCATAGTTACTGAGAGCTTTTTTGAGGGTGCTATGTTTGCAAGTGAAGGGCTTCTTACTAGAATGTTTAGAAAGTATGTCTTAAGGCAGGATCAATTTACAGGCACGCTTGGCTATTCAAGTGATAATAGTGGAAATTTTGGCGGGAAAAGTTTTTCACTCTTTCAAAAAATTGGTATTGGATTTTCTTTTATAATTGCACCAGTTATAAATCTAGGACTATTCTTTAAAACAAAAGATGTTAATAAAGTAAAAGAAAATAGCACGTTGAAAACAATAAATAGAGAATTAGATATGACTCACGGTGTATTTCCAAAATTATGGCTGTTGTTTACTTATTTAATGGCCCCATATATAAGCGGGAAAATTTTTACTGCACAAGATAAATATGAACTTTTTGAAACAGTGTTTAAGAATCTCTTACTAGGTCCATCCTGGTGGTTTGGACACAGGGCTACAAATGGTTTACTTGCAAGGAGTTCAGACAGACAGCTTGAAAAAGATTTTGGTAAAAAAGGAATTCTTGTGGAAGAAAGTATTTATGAGAAAAAGCCAAATGAAAGTTTATGGGAAAGACTAAAGAAAGCATGTCCAGAACCTACAAGGATTCAGCATGTTTTAGATAAAACAGAACACAATGAAGAATTAAAAAAAGAAGCAGTAGATCTCCATGCAAAAACACTTTATAAAGGTTTTGGTCTCCACTCATTTTTGATCTGGGTTTTAATGATGGGTGGAAACTGGGTTACGAAGAAATGGGTTACAGCTGGAAAAGAATAAAGATTACATTGCACCTTTAGTTGACCTTGCTCCCTTAATCCTAGGATCAATTTGTTTTGCATGGTCAAATGCAATTGCAAATGCTTTAAATCCGGATTCAATTATGTGATGTGAATTTACTCCTGAGATTTGTCTAAGATGTAGTGTAAGTGGAGCATTAAAAGCAAGTGCTTTCCAGAATTCTAAATTTAACTCCAGCTCAAAATCATTTATTCTTTCTTTATTAAATTTTAAATCATAGTAAATAAAAGGTCTTGTGCAGAGATCTAGAACACATTCTATGCATGCTTCATCCAGAGGTACTTTTGCATCTGCATATCTTACAATTCCCTGACGATCGCCCAGAGCATCTTTTATAGCCATACCTAAAACTATTCCTACATCTTCCACAGTATGGTGAGAATCTACTTCAAGATCTCCTGTGGCACTTAAATCAAGATCAATAAAACTATGTTTTTTAAGTGCTGTAAGCATATGATCAAAAAACGGAATGCCAGTTGCTATTACGCCCTGACCAGTTCCGTCAATATTTAAACTACAGGTAATGCTGGTCTCAGATGTTTTGCGTTCTATTCTTGATATTCGTTGCTTTGTAATTTTTTCTTGCCCAGACATTCTAAATACCTCTAGATTGGATTAATATTATTATTTATATTCCACGTTTTTGATAAACGTATGGAATTTTATAAAGATCTAATAATTTGAGGTTTTTCATGCAAGATAAGAGCTTTTTAATGATTCCAGGGCCCACTCCAGTGCCTGAATCTGTACTAGTAGAGCTTGCCAGGCATCCTATAGGACACAGGTCAAAGGAGTTTTCAGATATTTTTATGTCCTGTATAGAAGACTTAAAATGGCTGGGAAAAACTAAAAATTCAGATGTTTTTATTTATACTGCAAGCGGAACTGGTGCTATGGAAGCAGCTGTAGCAAATGTGCTTTCACCAGGTGACAAAGTTTTATCTTTAGTTATAGGAGTTTTTGGAAAAAGATTTGGTCAGATTGCTCAGGCATTTGGTGCTGATGTAGGAATGTTTACAGCAGAGATGGGGAAAGTTATTGATCCAAAACTTCTTGAAGAGAGACTATCTCTAGATAAAAATAAAGAAATTAAAGTTGTAACAGTTACGCATAGTGAAACATCTACTGGTGCAGCAAATGATCTAGAAAAGATTGCAAAGATTGTAAAAGCTCATGGTGCACTTTTAATGGTGGATGCAGTTACAAGTCTTGGTTGTATGAATGTAGAAATTGATAACTGGGGATTGGATATTGTAGTTTCAGGCTCTCAAAAAGGATTTATGATACCACCTGGACTAAGTTTTATTTATGTAAGTCCTAAAGCATGGGAATACAATAAAAAAGCAAAATGTCCAAGATTTTACTGGGATTTTGGAAAGCATAAAAAATCTTTAGATGAACAAACCACACCCTTTACCCCAAATGTTTCATTTGTTTGTGTCTTAAAAAAAGCATTTGAAATTATGAAAAAAGAAGGATTGGAAAATATTATTCAAAGACATGAACGATTAAAAAATACTTTACGAAGTGGTATGAAATCCATTGGCTTGAAACTTTTAACAGAAGACAAAGATGCAAGTGCTGCTATTACTGCTATTTATCCGCCAGAAGGTGTTTCTATCCCTGATGTAAGATCAGCATACAAAAAAGATTGGGATATTACTGTGGCAAATGGACAGGATACATTAAAGGATAAAATTTTTAGAATAGGGCATCTGGGCTTTGTAAGCGATAGGGATATTGAGATGACACTGGCTGTAACAGAAAAGATTTTTGGAAAGCTTAAAAAAAATTAATCTAGTATTTAATAGTTTATTTATAATGCTTATAGAATAAATATAAATAAGCTTTTATACTATTAATTTATGAGAGTTAATACAGGCACTTCAATTCCAAAGAAATTTTGGAGAACTACTATAACGCTTCCTGAGGGCGGCACAATATCTGCTTCTTCAACTAAAAATGGTTTAACTGGAGGATCTCTTTCTAGAAAGGTTGGTGGCTTATGCACACCTTCAGAGCGTAATGCAAACCTCGAAGGAAGCAGAGTCTTTGAAGGTTATTCTTATACAGGCTTAAGTGAAAACATCAGTATTAGTGTTTTAGATAAAATTGAAAAAACTGTAAAATCGTGTATGGATGAAGACCACTATAGAGTAATTTTACTTCTTCTTGGATCAGATGCAATAAAACTAATTCTTAAAGAGTTTAAAGAAACTTTTTTAAAATTGTGTCAAAAATATAATATGAAAATAGCAGGTGCTTATGGAAATCAACCATTAGATCATCCTCAAACCGATGGCTGGGTTAATATAGGAACTTGTGTAATAGGGGGACATGATGTAAAGTTGCCTCCAGGTGTTTATCTTGGTTCTAATGGAAATCTAATTGATGCAGAATTTGCAGAACATACTCCTTTTATTTCTCTTCCTCCATATGATGATACTCAGATGACTTTTATGGATATTAGAGATCCACAATATCAAGAAAGATTAGATTTTATAAGAACAATCTCAAAACAGAAAATTTCTGAGTTGGGTTTAAATACTACAGAAAATGATAATGTCCTTATTTATAGAGTCTGTGAAATAAGAAAAGATTTAAGTGAGTTGCGTAGTTTAATCAGAGAAAAAAAACCAAAAGCAGTTGTTTTAGTTCTATATCATTCTGGTACAGCAAATACAAATCGATACACTCCAAAAGCTAATGTAGCAAAGCTGGTAGCAGAATATCAAAAACAAGGAATAATGTTTTTTGGGCTTACAACTAATGGTGAACCTACGGATTTAACTTTATATGAAACATCTACTGCTCTTAGAAAAGCTGGGGTAATTCCTGTTTATGATGAAGGGACTATTGCTGTTGCAAGAATTAGACATGCAATAAATACTGGGATGGAAAGACCTGATGAAATTATTGATTTTGTACTGCCTGATAGTCCTATGGTAGGTAAAAACAGAGATCAAATAGGAGCCCTAAAAGCTTTATACTTGCACTAACTTATCCTCGGATCGATTTTTTTATACAAGGAATCAATTATTACATTTGTGGTTGTAAGAATAAATGAAAAAACAATTGCAGTGCCTGTAATTAAAAAATAATCCCTGTTTGTAAAAGCAGTAATAAAATATTTCCCCATCCCCGGAATGGCAAAAATATATTCGACTACAAAAGAACCTGTTATTAAAACTGCAATTATTGGACCGAGTATTGTTGTAAATGAAATCAAGCAGTTTTTAAATGCATGTTTAAAAATTATCATTTTAAGTGGCAATCCTTTTGCAAGAGCAGTTTTAATATACTCTTCTGAAAATTGTTCCAGCATTTGTGATCTGACTATTCTTGAAATATATGCAGTCGGTAAAAATGAAAGAGTAATCACTGGCATAATCATATGATATGGACTTTCCCATAATGCTACTGGAAGGAGCTTGAGTTTTAATCCAAGAATATTTATGAGCAGAGCCCCGATTAAAAAATTAGGCAAAGAAATTCCAATAGTGACTAAAATTATTAATAAATTGCCAATATTTTTTTTGCTTAAAACTGCTGCTATTATTCCAGTTAAAATTCCAAGTGGAACAGCTAGCATTAATGCAAGAATCCCGAGGGTGAAGGATACAGGCAGGGCAGAAAGTAAAATCTCATTTACAGATCTGTTCGTGTATTTTAATGATGGACCGAGATTACCTTTTAAAAGTTCGGATAGATATAAAAAATATTGAGTAAGTATTGGTTCGTTTAAGTGATATTTTGCTTCTAAATTAGCAATAATTTCTGGTGGTAATGCTTTATTTCCACTGAATGGATTTCCTGGAATTATGTGCAGTAAAAAAAATGTAATTGAAGCAACCAGAAATGTTGTTAGAAATATTTTAAATATACCAAATGTAACCGTTTTCACATATCAAATCATAGCAATTTGACTGTTAAAAATTACATCAATAAATCATTATGCACTCATTCCAATAATATATTTTTGCCAGATTGGAAAAATTGAAGTAGCTAGTCTACTTAACTCAAAATGCAATTGACCTAAAGGTGCTCTTGGATGTTTTAAAAGTTTCATCTGAGCTTCTTTTGGAGTTCTATTCCCTTTTTTAACATTACATCTCTGGCATGATGCTACAACATTTTCCCAGGTATCAGTGCCACCGCGGCTTCTTGGAAGTATGTGATCTATTGTTAGATCATGAGTTTTGTTTTTGCAATACTGACAGGTGTATTGATCTCTATGCATTAAATTTCTTCTTGTTAAGGGAATTTCTTTATAAGGTACTCTAATATAATTTCTTAATCTAATAACAGTTGGTAGATGAAGATTTGAATAAACTATTTTTCCATTATGTTCTATTTGTTCTGCTTTTCCTTTAAAAATTAAAATAACGGCTCTTTTCCAGTTGCAGATATTTAATGGTTCGTAAGATGCATTTAGTACCAGTACTTTGCCCTTAGAGTGATTCATCTTTTTTCCTTAATATGTTTCATTGTTAATTTAACATTAAAACATTTTTTTCTTTAATTTATTTAGACTACTTTTACATATAAAAAGTTATCTGAGTAAATAATAAAGTTAAAGTGTTAAAAACGCTTTATTTTAAGTTAAAAGCTACTTTATACAAATTTACCCATTTGTAATTTTTTTTCCACGCTTTTCTTAAATATGAAAGTCCTTTAATCAGGCTATAATTAAACTGTTTAATCACAAAATAACCAAAAAATGAATTATATTAAAGAATTTGATGATAAATTTAAAGAAGCTTGCGGGGTTTTTGGCATAGTGGCTCCAGGGGAAGATGTAGCTAGACTGGCATTTTTTGGGCTATATGCTCTGCAACATCGTGGCCAAGAGAGTTGTGGAATTGCTGCTTTTGATGAATTAAATGTTACTGTTCATAAAAATGTTGGTCTTATTAGTCAGGTTTTTGATGAAAATATTCTTTCAAAATTAAAAGGACATCTTGCAGTCGGGCATACAAGATATTCAACTACAGGTTCAAATATGGTTTGTAATGCTCAGCCTATTTTAGTAAATTATAAAGATCTAAAATTTGTTCTTGCACATAATGGAAACCTTGTAAATGCTACAGGTTTAAGAGATTTTCTTCTTGATAAAGGTTACAGTTTTGAATCTACTACTGACAGCGAAGTAATGGCAAGATTAATTATTTATGCAATGAGTCAGGGAAAAGATTTTAAATCTGCCATCCAATCAACTTTTAAGCAGTGTAAAGGTGCTTTTTCGATTTTAATAGGAACTCGTGATCATTTAATTGCTATAAGAGATAGTGATGGTGTAAGACCTTTATGCCTTGGAATAACTCTAAATAGACAATATGTAGTAGCTTCTGAAAGTTGTGCACTGGATATTATTGGAGCAAGTTTTGTAAGAGACATTGCACCGGGAGAAATTTTATTTATTAATAAACAGCAAAAACTTGATTCAAATTTATTTGTTTCATCAATTACACCGCATCACTGTATTTTTGAATTAATTTATTTTTCAAGACCTGACAGTACTTTTAAGGGTTTAAGTATTTATCACTTCAGGAAAGAACTTGGAAGACAATTAGCTAGAGAATCTCCAATAGATGCAGATTATGTAATATCTGTGCCTGACTCTGGAACACCTGCAGCCATTGGTTTTGCTGAAGAATCAAAATTACCATTTTCCGAAGGTCTTATAAAAAACAGATATATTGGAAGAACTTTTATACAACCATCACAAATGTTACGAGAACTTGGCATAAGGCTAAAATTAAATCCACTTAGAGATATAATTGCTGGAAGAAAAATAGTTGTGGTTGATGATTCTATTGTGAGGGGCAATACCTCAAGAAAAATAGTGAGACTTATAAAAGAATCTGGAGCAAAAGAAGTTCACATGAGGATTAGTTCACCTCCTGTTCAGTGGCCATGTTTTTATGGCATTGATATAGATTCCAGAGAGCAGCTTATAGCAGCTAAGCTAAATTCAGTAGATGCAATTACAAAATATATTGAAGCTGATAGTTTGAAATACATTAGCCATGAAGGAATGATAAAAGCTACAGGTTTACAGGGAGAAACATTTTGCACAGCATGTTTTAGCGGACAATATCCCATTGAAATACCTGGTGAGCTTGAAGGTTCAAAGCTTAGATATGAACAGGCAACTAAAAATTAATAAGAGGATATATGAAAGAGCTTTCAGAAACAAATACAAATAGTAAAAGTGTAAAAGATTTAAAATCTTACAGAACAATAAGATCTATAAAAAGTTTAAAGTTAAAAAAGAGCACAAAAATTAATCGCTTTCATATTTTGCTTGATCTTTATGAATGTGATGATAAAGCACTTGCAAAAGCTAGTTTACTTGAACAAAAAATAAAAAAAGTATTAGCTCAATTTGAGTTTGAGCCTAAAATCCAGACCTTTTATCAGTTTCAGCCATTTGGAGTTACTGCAATAGTTTGTGCTGAAGGGATTCAACTTACTATGCATACATGGCCTGAATATAAATCAGCAGCAATGGATCTTTATTGCTTTAATTCAAGGCGTACAGCAACTCAGGTCTGTGACCAGATAAAAACAGTATTTAAATCTGGTGAATATGATATGAAGGTTAGAAAAAGATAATTTTGAGTTTAGACTTGTATTTTTTTCAAAGCAAGAACAGTATTATGTCCGCCAAATCCAAGCGATGATATAAGTGCAATATTTACTTTTTGTTCTCTGGCTTTATTGGGTACATAGTCTAAATCACAGTCAGGATCAGGAGTCTGATAATTAATAGTCGGGGTAATAATACTATTTGTAATTGTTAATGCTGTTACAGCAACGCCGCATGGTCCTGCAGCACCAATTAAATGACCTGTCATGGATTTACTACTGGATATTGCTATTTTTTTTGCATGATTTCCAAAAACTCTTTTTATTGCCAGAGTTTCGCGTGCATCATTTAAAGGAGTAGAAGTTCCATGTGCATGAATATAATTTATTTCTTCAGGCTTTATTTCACCGTCAAGCAAAGCCCCAGTAATAGCGCGTGCTGCGCCATCTCCTGTTTCATGTGGGGCAGTTATATGTGATGCATCACAGGTAGCAGCTCCACCAATGACCTCAGCATAAATCTTTGCGCCACGTTTTCTGGCATGTTCTAATTCTTCAAGTACAAATACAACTGCTCCCTCTGCCATAATAAAACCATCACGTTCTTTGCTAAAGGGGCATGATGCCATCTCTGGAGGGCAGTCTCGTTTTGACAATGCACCCATATTACTGAATGATGCAATGCTTAAAGGGTTAATAGTGCATTCTGTTCCACCAGTAATTACTACATCTGCTTTATTTAATCTTATCCAGTTAAGGGCATCTAACATAGAATCAAGACCGCTTGCACAGGCTGTAGAATCATTTTTTGCCCTGCCTTTTAATCCCCATAAAATTCCTATATAGCCTGATGGTGCATTTGGCATAAGGCGAATTATTGATCTTACCCCGATCTTTTTTTGACCACCGGTAAGTAAAGAAATCTGATCATTACAGGTAGTATTTATCCCGCCAATTCCAGTTCCAACAAAAGTTGAAACACGCTCAGTGTTCATTTTTGAAAAATCAATCTTAGAATCTTCTATGGCAAGTTTTGCAGCAACAACTGCAAATTGAGTAACCTTATCCATATCTTTTTGGAGCGATCTTAAGAGTTTTGGATCATTGAAATATTTTTCAAGTGTAAAGCCTTTTATTTCTCCAGCAATTGTTACATCAATCATTTTCCATTCGTCTTTATCGGCGTCTTTTATGGTACTTACACCACTTTTTCCATTAATAAGGCTATTCCAAAATTCATTGTTTCCTGTACCTATACAGGTTACAGGTCCTATTCCAGTTATGACGATTCTTCTCATGTTCATTTTATATAGCTCCAGACAAGTTGAATAAATCCTTTGGGTTGCCAGTACGGAATATCCAAAGAGATAAATACTTAAGCAAGTTTGCACACTTACATATTATACAGAAGATGTTTAAATCCGTAATTGTTTGGATAATAATTATTTTTTTATTGTGTAAATTTACACCGATATTGCTTGTTATATTTTGTTTGATACACTTTTTAAAAGATTATTTTTGAACAGGCTCTACATTTAAGCCTTTTATAATGTGAGGCTTGTTAATAAGATTTTCTATGCCATGTTTTAATGCATAAAGCACTGCCTGAGTACGGTCATTTACACTGAGCTTTGTGAAAATATTATTAATGTGTGTTTTTACAGTTGACTCACTAATAAATAAAAGCTTTGATATTTGTTTGTAGTTTATGCCCTGTGTAAGTGAGTGCAGAACTTCTAATTCACGATCTGTTAGAAGCTCTAATAAACCAAGCTCAAATTTTGATTCTGTCTTTTGAATCAGGAAAGATGATCTTAATTCCTGCGTTGATTTTCCGCAGATAAATAATTGTCCTTTTGCAACCTGTTTTATTGCAAATTCAAGTGACTCGACTAAGTTTTCAGCAAAAATTATTGCATCAACACTTGCAACAAGATAATTTATAAGTCTGCCTGAATCATTATCATTTACCACAACTAAAATTTTTGTTCTGGGATACAGTTGTTTTGCTTTTGAAATTACTTCAGTAAGTTCTACAGCTCCGGGAAGACCCGAGGACACTATTAAAAAATTTGGCTTATGATTCTCAAGCTCAGAAAGTATACTTTCTTTTGTATTTATTGGAGCTCTGTTGATTTGAATTTTTAAATTGCTCAGTAATTGCAATAAGTTCATGTTATTTAAGGTTGGATTTAAGGTCATTAGGGCTGTACTTTGCTGTAGCATAAAATTACTCCTATTTATCAAATTTTTTCATTGCGCTATTATGTTTTAGGCAAATTCAAGGGATTACTATCAGGGGGAACCCTACAATAGGAGGTATTATGATTAAATGTTGTTAAAGGAACTTAAAAGGAAAAGCCACGAAGATTAAATCTTTTAAATCTTTGATCACTTTTAACAAATTAGCAGTTTTTTTCCTTATTATTTCACTGAATTTTGGATTTAGTTTTAAGGATAATGAACCGGTTAGTCTTCTAGACTCTTATAAAGGTAAACTGAAGGTTAAGGTCAATTTTACAGATAGTCCACATCAAAAGGACTTTTTTAATACTGAACTTGATAAATATTTAAAACTTGGTTTACCAGATGGTCTTAGAGGTGTTTGGAAAGGTACTTATGAATTAAAACACGATTCAATTTACTGGACAAATTCTCATATAGAAAATGCAAAACTATTTAAAGTAATAAATTTTGGCCCATATAATATAAGTATAAAAATAGATTTTAATAAAAATGGTTCTTTGACTGATTTTGATATTGGTCAGGAAGATATAAGATACCGTTCTGTAAATATAGAGATGGCTAATGATAAGCAGATAAATTACTGGGCTAAAGCAAATAGCAAAAACTGGTTAGAAATAATCAAGGGAAAAATATTAAGAATAAGTGATAATGAGCTTTTTACAGAATTTCAGACAACTGTCTATGAGAATAAGATTCCGATTTACGCATTTAATGGGAGTTCTGTTTTACAAAGGCTCCCATAGGATATAGTTGAAATGCTCGAAATATTTTTTGCTATTAATTTTTGTATGCGTGATAAGATATATAACTCATGAAAGGACAGGCTTAGAGTCCTATGATGAAAAGGAGAAAAAAGTTATTAATATGGCAGATAAAATGGCAGAATTTGAAAAGTACTTAAAAGAGGGGAAATATGATTGTAAAGTTCACCAAGGTGACATTATAAAAGGAAAAATTATACACTTAGAAAAAGATGGGGCATTAGTAGATATTGGTGGAAAAACAGAAGCCTATTTACCATATAAAGAATTAACAAACAAACCAAAAAGAGTAAAAATTGAAGAACTTGTCCAGATTGGAGAGGTGCATGAATTTTTTATTATTCGAGATGAATCAGACGATGATCAGATAATTTTATCCCTGAAAAAAGTTAATCAGGCACAGGGCTGGAATAAATTAGAAGAAACCAAAAGAGCTAATGAAAGTATTTCAGGTCCTGTAGCATCAGTTGTTAAGGGTGGAGTGATACTTGAGCTTTTTGGCATTAAAGGATTTATTCCTACAAGTCAGCTCAGGCTAAAACCAGGTCAGCAAGAGAATTTGCTTGGAAGTAATCTTTCGGTAAAAATTCTTGAAATTGATCAAAAGAAAAACAAATTAATTCTTTCCCAGAAGCTTGCTATTCAGGATGAAAGAGCAGATCTCAGAGAGAAGACTATGCAAAATCTTGAGATTGGTCAAATTGTAAAAGGTGAAGTTGTAAGAGTAACTGATTTTGGTGCATTTATAGATTTAGGTGGAATTGATGGCTTGCTTCCAATATCAGAGTTTTCATGGCAGAGGGTATCAAACCCTCAGGATGTTCTGAAAGTAGGACAGCAAATAGAATTAAAAGTTCTAAAAATTGACAGAGAGACAAGCAGAATTAGTTTAAGCTTGAAGAGAATGCAGAGTGATCCATGGAGTGAGCTTCAAAGTAAGATAAAAGAAAATGAGTTGATAAAAGGTGTTGTAAGTAAAGTTGCAAACTTTGGTGCTTTTGTAGAAGTTTCGCCTGGAGTTGAAGGTCTTTTACCCAGGGCAGAAATTACAAATGATTCAGAGATGCCTAAAATCGAAGACTATTTAACAGTAGGTCAGGAAATAGAAGTTTTTGTAAAACGATTTGCGCCTGACGAACACAGACTTAGCCTTAGTATGAAAGAAGCAAAAGACTTTAAACAAAAAGAAACCGCAAATAATGGCTAATGCACATATCAAATGAAAGAGATTTTATAATACGCAGATGGTCTGATCTTTATGATTTGGATTGGTATATATTAGGACCCACTTTAGTTTTACTTATTTATAATTTTTTACTCCTTACAAGTGCTGCTGGTGGAGCTTATCTATCGAGGCAATTATTTTTTTTAATACCGGCATTTTTTGTAGCACTTTTAGCACTGGTGTTGAAAATTAGATTCTGGGAAAAAAGTGCTCTATGGTTTTATATATTCAATATTCTTTTATTGCTGATTGTTCTGATTAAAGGTGCTTCTGCAATGGGGGCTCAAAGATGGATTGATATTGGCTTTATCAGATTGCAACCTTCTGAGATTGCCAAGATAGCAATAATCATCAGTCTTGCATCATGGTTTACAAATCACCGGTTAAAAAATTATACGGATATTTTTACTTCGCTTTTAATTTTAGCCCTGCCATTTTTGCTTATATTTAAACAACCGGATTTAGGGACATCGCTTGCATTTATTGCAATTTATCTTGGAATGTCTTTTTGGGCAGGAGCTACAATTACACATCTTCTTGTTGGAATTTCTCCACTTGTCAGTCTTATAACCAATGCATGCGGTAATGTTGTTTTTAATTTTGGTACGTATGCAATTAACAATAAAATAATAGAATTAAATGTCACAGAACCATTTTTTATTTTTTTATCTTTATTGCTTATATGGCTAGTAGTTAATTACAAACCATGGAAATCGCCATGGATAGTGCTGTGGATTTCAGGTGTAATGTCAGCTAATTTTTTAATTGGTTTTATACGTCCTGTTTTGTGGAGCTTATTACAGCCATATCAGCAAAGAAGACTTACAATTTTTTTAAATCCTGAAAGTGATCCTCAAGGAGCTGGCTATCACATAATTCAAAGTATTTTAGCAATTGGAAATGGAGGGTTTTTTGGATATGGCTGGCAAAATGGCAGATTAACTAAAGGCAATTATGTTCCTGCGCAACACACTGATTTCGTCTTTTCAACTGCTGGTGAAGAGTTCGGGTTTATTGGTTCTGTAATTATAATTCTTATGTTTGCAATTATTTTATGGAGAGCATTATATATAGCCAGATATTCTAACGATCAATTTTCAAGTCTCGTTGCAATTGGAATATTTTCATTTTTTTCATTTCATATATTTGTAAATATTGGAATGACACTTGGTATTATGCCTATAACTGGCGTTCCGCTCCCGCTTCTTAGTTATGGTGGTACTGCGCTTATGGTTAATCTCTTTTCAATATTGCTTTTACTGTCAATATCATGGAGGACATTGCCTAAGAAAATATTTTAGATGGAGAGAGGCCCCGTTGGGGGCGTCTGTACTGGTAAAATATTTATATGACAGCCAAGAAAAAAAAAACTAATGAAGAACCACAAATTGAAATACTTCCTCAGTCATCTTTACGTACACGAAGAAGAGTTGTTCTGGATTTTCCGCCTACACAGATACAAACACCGATTACATACATCCTTGCAAAAGAATATGATGTAGCAAGCAATATTTTAAGAGCAGAAATTGCTCCGGAAGAAACAGGAAAGCTTGTTATAGAACTAGATGGTTTCCCGAAAAAACTAGATGAAGCAATACAGAGAATAAAAGATTTAGGCATTGGAGTTGCAGAAATAGCCAGAAAAGTTTCTTTTGATATGGATAAATGTATGCACTGTGGAGCCTGTATTTCAGTATGTCTTGCTGGAGCTTTAAAATTAGATAAAGATTTTCATCTCGAGTTTATAGAACCCAAATGTACAGTATGTGAAATGTGTGTAACTTCATGCCCGGTTGATGTAGTTAATATTAATTTATAGCCCTCGACAAGCTCGGGCTTTCTTGTGCTAATTCTTCTCGATCGATCGGATTTGCCGAATAAATCGGACAAATCTTATAGCTATAACAAGTCAATATTTTTTAATTAGTTTTGAGTGTAAACAGTATCTGGTGAGAATGGAGGAGCACTTTCTACTGGAACTATTGGTTCAGCTGAGGTTGTTCCTTCAACTATTATTGGTATTGGCTGCTTATCATCCTGAGCAAACGCAGTGCTCATGTTTAGCAAGTTTGATGCAAAAACAATAATCAAACAAATGATTGTATTTGTAATTAGTTTCACTTTTTTTTCCTAGCCGCCGTATAAGCAAAAATCTGAGCTAACCCAAAGCTCTTTAGATAATTGCTCTACTTGAATTATCGGTATAAAAGCCTAGATTAAGCGGTTTACTAGGCTTATTACTAAGAGAAAAATTTAATAGAAACAGTTTTTTTAAAACTTTTGTCCCGGTTATTAAAATTAAATAAGAAAATATAGATGAGGCTCTGAAGGCTATCACTAAAGCTTATTGATTACATTGTTTCAGTGGTAGCCCTTGTATATAAGTTATAATTACTTCTATGTCACTTAATGATATTCAATTAGAGCGCTATGCAAGGCAAATAGTGTTAAATGGAGTGGGTGTTTCTGGGCAGGAAAAGTTGCTTGCAAGCAAGGTTCTTGTGGTAGGTGCTGGTGGATTGGGTTGTACAGTGCTTAGTTATTTAGTAGCTTCTGGAATAGGAACAATTGGTGTAATAGATTACGATAAAGTTGAATTATCTAATTTACACAGACAAATATTGCATTTTACTGATGATATAAACAAATCAAAAATTCTTTCAGTAAAACAAAAATTAAACAAAATAAATCCTGATGTAGAAATTAAAACTTATGACTATAAACTTGAAAAAAGTAATATAGAAGAAATATTCAGTGAGTATGAAATTATAGTTGATGGACTTGATAATTTTAAAGATAAGTTTTTAGTAAATGATTACAGTGTTTTGCTAAATAAAAAAATGGTTCATGCAGGAGTAACCGGATTTGAGGGGCAGATATTAACTGTTATTCCCCAAAAATCAGCCTGTCTTAGATGTTATTTTCCCGAAGAACTACCTGATAATTTAAAGCAAAATTGCAAAGAGATAGGAGTAGTTGGATCAACTGTTGGTGTAATAGGTTCTATGCAGGCAAATGAAGTTATTAAGTTAATTCTTGGAATTGGAAAACCACTTACTAACAGGATCTTAAAGTTTAATGCTTTAGAAAGCTCATTTTATGAATTTAAAATTCAAAGGAAAAATAATAATTGTCCTATTTGTAGAGAGATTACATGCAATATTCTTCAGATGTAAAGTGTTATTTCCTTAATGGGTTATGTATTTGTTCGTGATGATGGGAATGATAGCTGCATTCATTTCCACCGGCTTTTACAATAGTTGATGTTAATAAAATTAAACCAAGTGTATAAATTAAAATTGCACTTATCACACCTGATGATTTCTCAATATTACTGATTGATTTTTCAAGGATGCTTTTCATTAAACCTTGACCAAAAATCATTGACAATGCTACAAGTGTTAAAGCTAATCCCAACCCTGTGCTAAATGAAAAAACATATAAAAATCCATTTAAAAGATTTCGTGTTCCACCTACAGCAGTTGCAGTCATAAATACAGCAAGTCCACCTGAACATGGTATAAAACCTGCAGTTAATCCAATAAACAATGTGCTAGTTACTTTTAAGTTTTTTGTAAGAACATCATGTGCAGAGCAGTGGTGCTCATGTTCATGATGAAACAATGGTTCAATAATTCTGTCCCACATAAGATAAAGTCCTATTAAAAATGTAAGTATACTTGCAATAAAACTTATAAAAATTTCTTTGTCAAAAGGCGCAAAATATCCAAGTGCTTTTAAGCCTATAAAACCAATTAAATAAACACTTGCTGTATGAGTAACGGATGCTATAAGTCCAATGAATATTGCATCAATTGCTCTGCTTGTTTTGGTGCTTAGTACAAAAGTTGCAATAAGACTTTTTCCATGACCAGGTTCCATTGCATGGACCATACCAAAAAATAATGCTGTAAATATGTAAAATAAGTTTATGTCAGGCACAGTTTGGATTTTAACATAAAACTGTAGGGGCTTACTGCGGTAAGCCCCTACTCAGATGATAATATATGAAGCAGGTGAAGAGGTAAAAGGGTAAAAATATGCGGGAAGAAAAAGATTCAATGGGGGTTTTTAATATTCCTGATGATGTTTATTATGGAGTACAGACAGCTAGAGCACTCGATAATTTTCCAATTTCAGGTTTAAAAGCAGATCCTGATTTTATTAAAGCAAGTGTTTTAATTAAAAAAGCAGCAGCAAAAGTAAATACAGAGCTTGGACAGCTTGATAAAAAAATATCTGAAGCAGTTATAAAAGCAGCTGATGAATTATTGTCAGGAAAACTTTTAGATAATTTTGTAGTGGATGTTTATCAGGCAGGAGCAGGCACTTCTCATAATATGAATACAAATGAAGTTCTTGCAAATAGAGCCGCTGAAATACTTGGCGGGAAAAAGGGAGATTATAAAACTGTAAGTCCAAACGATCATGTAAACTGTGCACAATCTACAAATGATTTTTTCCCTACAGCTATGAGACTTGCAGCTCTTCTTAAATCACGTGATTTTTTAAAATTACTAGATAGTTGTTTGAAATCATTTGCCCACAAAGGTACAGAGTTTTTTCCTATTATTAAAGCAGGCAGAACTCATCTTCAAGATGCAGTACCGGTAAGACTTGGAAGAGAATTTGAGGTCTACTCGAAAGTTTTTCATGATCATAAAATTAGAATTGAAAATGCTTTTAATGAATTGAAGGTTCTTGGTATTGGTGGAACTGCAGCCGGAACAGGTTTAAATGCACATCCGCAATACCAGCCAAAAATTGTTAGTGAGCTTTCAAAGCTTACTGGTTTTGAACTCTCTGGAGCATCTGATCTTATGGTTAGTATGCAAAGCATGGCACCTTTTGTTTCGGTTTCACATGCTCTTAAAAACTTTGTGCTGGACCTTACAAAGATTTGTAATGATTTGCGCTTAATGGATTCTGGTCCTACTACCGGGCTATCTGAAATAAAACTTCCTGCTGTACAGCCTGGCTCTTCAATAATGCCTGGAAAAGTAAATCCATCTATGATTGAAATGATGAATCAGATTTGTTATCAGGTTGTTGGATGCAGTACTACGATTGAGTATTGTTCTCAGGCAGGACAATTTGAATTAAATGTTATGATGCCTGTAATTAATTTTAATCTTTTGTATAGTCTTAGAATTCTTACCAATTCCCTAAATGTCTGGAATGAAAAATGTATAAAAGGGATTACAGCAAATTCTGAAAGATGTAAAAGGTATGCTGAAAGCAGTCTGTCAAATGTAACAGCATTAAACCCTTTAATCGGCTATTTAAAAGCAGCAGAAGTTGCGAAGAAAGTTTTAGCTACTGGAAAAACAATTAAAGAAATATGCCTTGAGGAAAATCTGGTTGAAAAAGAGAAACTTGAAGATGCATTAAACCTTGAAAAACAAGCCGGGAAGTAAGGGTGTATTGCAATATGCTCTTACTTGTTTAAATATAAATATTTTCTCCCGACTTCACAGTCTTTTTTAATCTGATTAATTAATTCTTCTTTAGAGTTGAATTTTATTTCATCTCTAAGCCTATCAATAAAATCAATTTTAATTTTTTTCCCATAAAGTTCTTTAAATACAAAATCTAAAATATGAGCTTCAACTTTTAATTCACTGTTTTCCTCTTTAAAAGTTGGACAGTGTCCAATATTTATTACTGCTGGTAGTTGCTTTTTCTCTCCCTCCAAAATAATAACTAAACCCACATAAACACCTATTGCTGGAGTGATTAAATCACCTGGAATCATTAGGTTTGCAGTTGGAAAACCAAGCTCTGTACCTCTTTTAAGTCCCTGAGTAACATTACCTGAGATTGAATAATATCTGCCAAGAAGCAAGTTAGCAGATTTTATCTGACCTGCTGCAATATTTTTTCTTATTCTTGTGCTGCTTACAGGCTCATCATTAATGTTTATGGGTGGGTTTATGTGAATTGTAATTCCCAATTTTTTTGCCCATTCTTTTAATTTGTCTGGTGTGCCTTCCTGATTAAATCCAAATTTGTGATCATATCCAATGCTTATATATTTTGCACTTAAAGAATCAATAAGCACATTTGTAAAATAATCCTGAGCTCTCATATGTCTAAGTTTTGAATCAAACTCAAGAGCCAGTACTGCATCTATATTTAATTTTTCTATAAATTCTAGCCTGTCTTCAAAAGTAGAAAGTAGTTTTGGTGCCTGGCCTGTAATTTCTGTGTGTGGGTGGTTGCTAAACGTAGAAACAACTGATAGTAGATTATTTTTTTTTGCAAATGATACTGCGTTTTTAATTATTTCAATATGCCCTAAATGAACACCATCAAATACTCCAAGAGCAACTGATGAACCATTGGGAAAGATGTTGGGTTTTATCTGGTTGTATATTTGCATTTGGTATCAATATAACATTTATTAAAAACATCTGCTATTTTATTAAAGGGTTTCTAATGGCTAAATTAATTTCAGAAGATGAACAAGTGAAGAGTAGTTTCGAACTAATTCTTTTAAAAGAAAAAATCGAAAAAAGACCAGGTATATCGTGGTTACCATATAAAATTGTTATTAAGAGTTCTGAAAAGGAATTGGTATATGAAAAAGAAAATAATAATAAAGGTGCAGGTGATTATGTACTTTCCCTGGAGCCTGTAAATGAAATTAAAAATTTAATGAATGGTATAAATAGCTTTTTGGAAAATCAAAATAAAAACTTATTTTCCTTTGAACCTCTTGAACCTTCATTTGAACTTGTTTTAGAAAGATCCCATAAAGGATATTCGGTATGTTGTTGGATTGATACTGGTAATGTAATTTCTGACCACTACACCTGGGATGGTTTTGGAATAAGATTTTTTACTACAGAAAAAAATATAAAGTTGTTTGTAAATGAGCTTGAAAAAGAAGGAGTATAGGAAAGCCCGAGCTTATCTAGGGCTATAAAAAAAGAATGCCTAAGAGAAAAGACATAAAAAGAATATTGCTTGTGGGAGCTGGTCCTATAGTCATTGGGCAGGCTTGTGAGTTTGATTATTCTGGTACGCAAGCTTGCCGGGCTTTAAAAGAAGAAGGCTATGAAGTTATTCTGGTAAATTCAAACCCAGCTACCATAATGACTGATCCTGAGCTTGCTGATAAAACTTATATTGAACCAATTACACCTGAGTTTGTTCGGGAGATTATTAAAAAAGAAAGACCTGATGCACTGCTACCCACTATGGGAGGGCAGACCAGTTTGAACATTGCAGTGCAGCTGGCAAAAAGTGGTATTTTGGATGAATATGGAGTAGAGCTTATAGGGGCAAAACTTCCTGCCATCGAGCTTGCTGAGGATAGAGAGCTTTTTAAAAACAAAATGCAGGAAATAGGACTTGAAGTTCCAAAATCATACATAGTTAAATCAAAATCAGATGGGATATATCTTGCTCGCGAAATCGGGTTTCCACTTGTTTTAAGACCGGCATTTACGCTTGGTGGTAGTGGCAGCGGAATAGTTTATAACGAAAAAGAGTTTGAAGGTATGCTGGATAAAGCTCTTGAAATGAGTCCAATTCATCAGGTACTTCTTGAAGAAAGTGTTCTTGGCTATAAAGAATATGAACTTGAGGTGATGAGAGATTTAAAAGATAATGTTGTAATTATTTGCTCTATTGAAAATCTTGATCCTATGGGTATTCACACCGGAGATTCCATAACAGTAGCTCCTGCTCAAACATTAACAGATAAAGAGTATCAGGTTTTACGTGATGCATCTATAAAAATTATAAGAGCTATAGGTGTAGAAACTGGTGGTAGTAATATTCAGTTTGCGGTGAATCCGAAAGATGGCAGAGTAGTTGTTATAGAAATGAATCCGCGTGTATCAAGATCAAGTGCTTTAGCAAGTAAAGCAACAGGATATCCCATAGCAAAAATAGCAGCTAAGCTTGCTGTAGGTTATACACTGGATGAAATTCCAAACGATATTACGAAGACTACCTATGCAAGCTTTGAGCCTACTATTGACTATGTTGTAACTAAAATCCCCAGATGGGCTCAAGAAAAATTTCCTGGCTCTGACCACACACTTACTACCCAGATGAAATCAGTAGGTGAAGTAATGGCAATAGGAAGAACTTTTAAAGAATCTTTTCAAAAAGCTTTAAGAGGACTGGAAATAAAAATGGTAGGTTTCTATGATAAAACTTTTTTGCATCTTTCCAAAGATCAAATATTAAAGGAAATTCAAAATCCATCACCTGAAAGAGTTAAACATCTGTACGCTGCCCTTTATAAGGGTATTTCAATTGAAGAAATACACAGGGCTACTGCTATTGATGTATGGTTTTTAAAACACCTTGAAGAAATTGTTCTTGAGATAAGAAAACTGGAATCATTAAAATTAAACGACATTGAGAATAAAGAAAAATTGTTTACTTTAAAATCAATGGGCTTTAGCGATAAACAGCTTTCAATGATTTTTTCAAATGAGAAAAATACTGTTTCTGAATCTGATATTAGAAAACTTAGAGAGAAACATTCTGTTTATCCTGTATTTAAAACAGTTGATACCTGTGCAGGCGAGTTTGAGGCTTATACGCCGTATCATTACTCGACGTACGAACTGGAAAGTGAAGTAAAACCATCTGATAAAAAGAAAGTAATGATTCTTGGTGGTGGTCCAAATAGAATTGGTCAGGGAATAGAGTTTGATTACTGTTGTGTGCATGCAGTTTTTGGTCTACATGAGGATGGATATGAAACTATAATGGTTAATTCAAATCCTGAAACAGTTTCAACTGACTACAATGTTTCTGATCGTTTATACTTTGAACCGCTTACTACTGAAGATGTTTTTAATATTTACAGGCTTGAAAAACCAATTGGTGTAATTGTACAGTTTGGGGGTCAGACACCATTGAATATTGCTAAATCATTAGAGGATCTTGGTGTAAAGATTTTAGGAACATCAGTAAATAGTATTCAACTGGCTGAGGACAGAAAATTATTCAGTGAAGTTATTAAAGAACTGGACTTAAATCAACCGCCATCAGCATCAGCAAAGTCTGTAAATGAAGCAATTAATATTGCTGAAAAACTTGGATTTCCTCTTTTAGTAAGACCAAGTTTTGTGCTTGGTGGAAGAGCAATGGAAATATTTTATAGTAAAGCTGAAATGGAACAATTTATTGAAAAAGTATTTGAAGTTGAGCCTGAGCATCCTGTGTTAATTGATACATTTCTTGAGAATGCAACTGAAATAGACGTAGATGCTATTTCAGATGGAAAAGATGTAATTGTCTGTGGAATTATGGAGCATATAGAACAGGCTGGGGTACACAGTGGTGATAGTGCATGTGTTTTACCACCTCAAAATATTTCACAAAAACACATAGAAGCTCTAAAGGATGCCACCGTAAAACTTGCAAAAAAACTAAATGTTATTGGACTTATGAATATTCAATTTGCAATAAAAGATGAGGTTTTATATGTTCTTGAAGTAAATCCCAGAGCAAGCCGCACCATTCCATTCGTTTCCAAGGCTACAGGTATTCCATGGGCTAAATGTGCAGCTAAGATAATGTTAGGTAAAACAATTTCTGCGCTTAAATTAAAAGAAATCATACCTGAGTGGATTTCTGTTAAAGAAGTGGTTTTGCCCTTTCATAAATTTCCAAACTCAGATATTTTGCTTGGACCTGAAATGAAATCAACAGGTGAAGTAATGGGTATAAGTAATGATGCAAGTAAATCTTATGCAAAATCTCAAATAGCAGCTAGTCAGCTTTTACCAACGAGAGGAAATATATTTATCAGTGTTAATGATAAGGATAAAAAAGCAATAATACCTGCAGCAAAAGAATTACATAGAGCAGGACTTGGTATATATACTTCAATCGGTACAGGAAAAATTCTTGAAGAAAATGGAATTCCATGTAAAGTGGTTAAAAAAGTTTATGAAGGCAGACCAAATATTCTTGATCACATAAAAAATAAAGAAGTTCAATTAATCATTAATACTCCAATTGGAAGAGAAGCACGTGAAGATGATAAATACATAAGACAGGCTGCAATTCAATATTCAATACCTGTTGTCACAACAGCCCGTGGTGCACTTGCAACAGCTCATGCAATTAAATCTTTAAAAGCTGGAATAGTCGATGTAAAACCACTTCAGGAATATTACAAAACTGCAGTTTTGGCAAAGGATTAGCTGACCAAAGCCTCCAATATTGCATTTCTCATTACATCAAGAGGTGCAATATTCTGATTAAGCCAGATATTAAGTGACTCTGCTCCCTGCCTTACAAGCATTTCAACTCCATTAATTGTTTTTTTGTTTAAAGCTCTTGCATCTTTTAAGAGCTTTGTTTCTTGAGGTTTGTAAATTATGTCATAGACTACTGCATTAGAAGGTAATTGTTTTAAATGATCAATTGAAACAGGTGAGCTGTTTATATCCGGATACATGCCTACTGGTGTGGTATTGACCAAGATTGAAATATTTAAAAGATCTAGATTGCTTAATAAGTCAGTTTCAATAACAGTATTTGATTTTAATTTTTCTTTTTTTTGTTCAAGACTATTTTTAAAATCATTTAATTTATTCTTATCACGGGCAAATATTTTTAAGATTTTAATTTTGTTTGAAAGAAATGCAATGGCTACAGCACATGCTGCGCCACCACAACCAAGCATTGCAACCTCTTTCTCTAGAATATTTCCTTTTATATTTTCTGGAATCCCTTCCCAGAAGCCACTACTATCAGTATTATCACCAATAGTTTTTCCATCTTCTTTGAAAATTATTGTGTTTACTGCTCCAATTAGTTTTGCTCTTTTAGTTAATTCATCAAGAAGTGGAATTATGGATATTTTATGAGGAATAGTTACATTTACACCGTTTATTCCAAGGGCTTTTAATTTTTTAAAAAGTTTTTCTAAATCTTCTGGATTTGTTTCATAAGATTTATATTCGCCATTAATATTTAACTGCTGTAGGGCAGCAGTTTGCATTACTGTAGAAAGGGAATAGCCCTGAGGGGATCTTATTATTCCAAACTTTAGCATTTTATTCCCTCAAGAGCTTTTTTAACTTCTTCTCTGTCATCAAAGTGAATCGTTTTATTTTTTAGGATCTGATAATCTTCATGTCCTTTTCCAGCCACTACTATTACGTCATCTTTAGTAGCTTTTTTTACTGCAATTTGAATAGCATTTGCTCTGTCTGGTTCTACGGTTACACCCGAAGTGTTTTTTATACCGCTTAAAATATCGCTTATGATTTGGTTTGGATCTTCAGAGCGGGGATTGTCTGACGTGATTATTACGATGTCAGAAAGCTCTTCTGCGATTTTTCCCATTTTTGGACGTTTTGTCGAATCTCTGTCGCCGCCACAGCCAAAGACACAGATTAAATGACTCTTTTGATTTTGTTTTCTTTTTTCTTCTTTAATTAGTTTTGCAGCTTTTAAAATATTTTCAAGTCCATCTGGTGTATGGGCATAATCTACGATGCACATTGGAGCATTTTGATTTTTTTCTGTGATAATAATCTGAAATCTTCCAGCGACTTCATTTGCTGTTGCTATTGCACTGACTATATCTTTTATATCAATGCCTTCAGAGTATGAAACAGTAATTGCAGCAAGTAAATTGTAAACATTAAATAATCCATTTAATTTTGAACTTATTTTAAAATCTCCGTTTGGGGAAGTTAGTAGAAAGGATATGCCGTTACTGTTATTATTAAAGGAAATGTCTTTAGCTTGAAAATCGCTTTTAATTTTAATTCCATAGGTTAGTAATTTGACTTTATCTTTTACAATACTGCTAAATCTACTAACCCAGTCATCGTCATTATTTACAACTGCATATTTGTTTTCCTGGGATGAGTTGTTTGTCATTTCAAACAATTTTCTTTTAGCCTTACAATACTCATCCATGGTTAAGTGAAAATCCAGGTGATCCTGTGTAACATTGGTTAATACTGCACTTGCAAAATTACATTCATGAACTCTGTAGAGACTTAGTGCATGTGAGCTAACTTCCATTGCAATGTGCTTAAAACCTTTTTCCACAAGTCTTGCTAATTGATTTTGTAAATCTGGTGACTGTGGAGTTGTATGTTTGGCTTCGTAATAGTCAGACTTTGTGTTTTCTCGCGTACCAAGAGTGCCTATAACTGCTGTTTTTGAATTATTATTTTCTAAAATGTGTTGTATTAAATGTGTAGTGGTGGTTTTACCATTGGTTCCGGTAATACCGATGATTCTAATTTTTTTACTAGGTTCTTTGTAAAAAATATTTGCCAGTTCTGCAATGGCTAATTGTGTATCTTTAACGTAAATTACTGGTAATTTTGTAGATATCTCTTTTTGAGCCAAGATGGCTTTAGCCCCTTTAGCTTCAGCATCTTTAATATAATTGTGACCGTCAGTTTTTTCTCCGCTTAAACATACAAAAACATCACCATCTTTTATTTGTCTTGAATCGTATGATATTCCAGTAATGGTTATATTTTCTTTGAAATCAGGTTTTTGTCCAAAAATGTTTGCTATTTCATTTATAGTTAGTTGATAATTCATGGTTATTATATTATTCTAACTTAATATGGAAAAAATCATACTAGGTAAAAGCGTAAAAGAAGTAAATATAATTGGTTATTCTTTTGGAGATATAAATTCTTTTAATAAAACACTTATTATTGGATGTATACATGGTGTAGAACCCCAATCAAAAGATGTTTGTGATTTTTATATAAATGAAATTAAGGATAAGCCTTTTTATGAGGATTGTTATTTACTTTTAATACCCTGCATAAATCCGGATGGCTTAGCTTCAAATACGCGTGGCAATGCAAATGGAGTTGACTTAAATAGAAACTTTCCTTCTTCAAGCTGGAATAAAGTGCCAGTATCGGGAAATATTTCATATCATCCAGGGGGTGAACCGGCTTCAGAACCTGAAACAAAAATAATAGTTGATTTATTAAAAAAATATAACTTTAAAAAAATTATGGCAATTCATACAAACCACTTTATACAGTTTCCAAATCCACCTATGATTAATTATGATGGTGAACAGTCAAGAGAACTTGCTGAGAAACTAAGTCATGCAACAGGACTAATAGTACACAGTGAAGTTGGATATCCTACGCCCGGATCGCTTGGCATATGGATTGGGAAAGACTTGAAAAAGATTTCAGTTACAGTAGAACTAGATGATGAAAAAGATTCCAAAGAGCTATATAAAAAGCATGGAAGAATGTTTGAAGTGGTAACTCTAAGTTAATAGGACTTACGCAAAGTTCGTAGGGTATGGCACCATTCGCTCACTTGTGCGGACAATGCACACGTTCGCTCAGATGCCATACCACTGCTCACTATTTTGCGTAAGTCCTAACTTACTCAGTTAACCAGTTCCATGTTTCTGATACAGTACTTGTAAAAATATTCCATCCACGTGGTACGTCATGTACAGCTGTTACTGCTGGTCCTAGACCACCACCAAGCATTAATGATATGGGGTTCAAGGCAGCTGCATGTAATCCAAGAGACTTTTTGCTGAATAGTTCACCGCTTTCTCTGCTTATGGTTCCTGTGTTTATAATGCTGCTGGTTTCTCTTTTTGTAAGGATACAGTTTTCAAAAAACCTTTTAACATCTTCATCAGTGCTGCTTTTGTCAAAGCCTGTAGCAACCAGTTCTTTTAGTTGCTTTGATTGTTTTTCATGTTCTGTAAAATAATCATCAACTAATTTTTCAACCTCTTTTCTTGTTCCTAAGTGTTTAAAATTTTCAAGAAAGTTTATTAATTGCTCTTTGTCTTTAATAGTTTCTCTAGCTTCTTTGATTTTTTGATTAACACTTTTGTAGGTTTCTGTGGCTGGACTAGAAGATGTTGCAGTTACACTTGGTGTGACACCACCTGTTGGGTTACCTTGTGAAGTTTGAACTGATGGGCTTATAGTAGTCATTGTTGGTTCTATTGGCATAAATTACTCCTTGAATTTTATTTTAGTATTAAGCTGTTGCCCAACTAAAGAAATTTTTAATGCTGCTGCCAATTCCTTTAATTATATTTCTGCCGCCAAGGTGACATACTAAATTACCCAGACCAAAACCAGTAGCAGCTACAAGAAGCATTCCCCAGCCAACTGGATTTGTAGTTAGAGCTAGAGCAAGTGCTAAACCTGCAAGGCAACAGCCTAGGTTTATAAATGCATCTGTTTTATCTTCTTTGTTAAAATCCTGACCAATATCATATATGGCAAGTCCTGCACCAAGAACAGATAAAGCTGGTCCGGCTGCTCTAAGAAGGTTTCCTGCTTTTCCAAAAAAGCCTCCAACCTGTGGAAATTTTGTAAGTAATCTTCCTAAGCCTGTTTTACTAAACCATGAAGCTGCTTGTGCAGTCTCCTGTGTAGCTTCGGCAGCGGCAGTTGTGGTTTGTGCTGCACCATTAGCTAAATCAGATGTGGTTGTTACTGTAACTACTGACTCTGGCACTATTAATCCAGATGTATTTGTAACCATACCAGCAGGTAAGCTAGTTGGAGGAGGAGGGGCTACTGTAGGATTAAAAACTGGTGAAGCACTTACAGGTGTAACTGTAGGAACAACAACAGGAGCAGGTGGTGGAACGGTTGCACTAACTGCAGCAGGTGCTTTAGAAAATGAATCTACCACTCTTGCAGTAGTTGAAACTGCAGGTCCGCTTGTTTGAGAAAGAGCAGCTAAATTTTGTAAATGATTATGTGGTTCTGGTGGTCCAGATGGCTGGGCACCAGCTGTTGGTTGACCAGTTGGTATATCCTGTTTTGGTCCTGAAGTATATGGATTTGGTGTACCTTTAGTTACTGTTAGGCTTTCGTCTGGCATTTATGTTCTCCTTAAAACAATATTTTCAATTAAATTTATTAAATGGTTCACATATATAAAGTACAGACATAAAAAAAATTGCTATCAGGAAAATAAAATTAATTATTTTTTATCTAATTATTAATTTAAACTTATACATTCTTTAATGAATGTAAGAAAATAATTCTTTAACCCTTTTTATCTTTCAATGCTGTATGTGACGGTTACATCTGGTTTCCTGAAGCCACTTGTTGTAGAGTGTTGATTGGCTCCTGACGCTTCTGTTACTCCTGCAGTAAACATTTCATTTGTAGAGTTGAAGTGACGGAAATAACGATCTCTGCCATATATTTCAGGATTGTTTTGTCCATCAATCATATAAGCAAATGTATTTAAAAAGTCATTCCATAAATCTCTATGCTGAGCATCGTCTTTAAACTTTGATGGAGTTATGTCACTGAAGTCTCTGCCGGTTTTTTCTTTTAAGTAATTGAGAATTCTTTCGGTAGTGACTACAAACTCATAACATTCTCCGTTATCTTTCCAGTAGTAAACAGTAGAATATTGGTCTTGAATGACTATATTTGTTTTCCATTCACCAGCAGAATCTTTTGTTAAGAATGTATCAGCACCACGTAATGCTGACTTGAAAAATATTTTTGTGCTTGTTATGTTCTCACGTACTGAATCAGTTGTGGCTAATTTTCTTTGTGGCAGGCTGCCATTTGCAAAACGTATTGGGTGATCAGGATTGCTTAAAGCAGACCAACAGCTTGCGTCTTTACCTGCCTGATAAAGATTTTCTATAGCTTCTTCAGGGGTGCTTCCTTCTCCTCTTCTGTATTTAAAAGAGCATTCACCAAACTGTGCAAATCCTTGTTCTCTTTGAGTATATGCTTCAAGTGCATTGTCTTCGAATTTAAAGTGAGTAAGGAACCACTTTCTGGTAGATTCTGCATCTTGAGTATTTATATTTGCACCATCTCTTTGTGCAATGCGTTCTAGCTCATAAGGAGAAATTTGATATTCAATACGATGACAAGCTTTACTTCCATCAGGTTTTGTCACATCATAAGCCATGAGCATTCTGTATATGTATTTGTTTACACCACTAGCATCTTTATAAGATACTTTATAGAATTGGGCTGCAGCGCTGCTTTTACTATCGCTTCCCCAGCCTGATATTGAAACCCAATCACCTTTTGAAATAGTTCCTTCTCTATGTTTTCTTTCACCACCCTTTTTGCCTGATGCTTCAAGGCGATTTAGATAAGCAGGAAGTGAATCAATAGGTATAATTGTTTTAGATATTTGTGGAGCAGGTGGGACTTTTCCAAATATGGAAGTACCAAGATGTGCTACACCCCTTCCCTGACGGAAACTAACACCTGAAATTTTCTGTAGGTTTGTTAAGTTTGGATCATTTAGAAGATTGCCTTGAATTATTTTAGTTAATGTTTCTATATCGTTTGAGCTGGGATTTCCATATAAACTTAATCTGGTTTTTCCTTGAGGTATTCTATTATTCTCACTATTGAGCTTATCAAGTCTTGTTAATTCTAAAAAGTATCCCTGTTTATCTAGTATTCCTCTAAGAGTTTGTACTGGTAATGTATATTCTTTAATGAGATTTTCACTTGTAAAATTTTCGCCTGAGAAAATTAAAATGTGTAACTGACCATCAGGAGTTATTGCTATTTTTGCTGTGCGAATTGAATCAAGTTTTATAGCTTGCAGACTAATTGTTTTTTCAATTTCTGAAGCTCCGGGGAAATGGTATTCGTTTTGATGTTTTATTCCATTTACAAATTGTTCTATATCATTTGGTGCTGTTCCAGGCTGACCGACATCCGGTGATGCAGCAGTTGAAGTTCCCGAAGTAGGTGAAGATGGAGTTGGAAGTGGAGTTGATCTTGGAGCAGTTGATGGTAGTCCAGTTGTAGGATCTTTTCTCGCTGGAGCTTTCTTTTTAACAGCTGTATCTAAACCATCTACAGTAAGCTCTGTTTGTGAGCCTGAAAGTTTAGCAATATCCAAAAGCTCGCGGGAAGAAATAAATCCATCATGATTCTTGTCCACGGCATTCAATACACTGGTTTCATTTACGATTTTATCTACAGCAGCGATTAATTTTGGATCTTTTAAGCTATCAGCAACTCTAATAAGATCGGCCGGCTTAAAATGGTCTTTTGTCTTTACTTGTTTATTTAATGCAGTTATGAATTGATTTATATCTGTCATTGTTAGTAGTTTTTCCCTCTTTGATGTATTCCCTTAATATATATAAAGGGTAATAACTGTTTTTTTTTATAGATATCTTGTTTGGGCTTTGTATGAAAATTGTGAAATTAATAGATATTGAATTAAGACAGGGTTAAAAAATAAGCACGTCATTGCAATGACGCTAACCATAAAAAGCGTTTTGTGTTGAGACGCCCCCCGTCCGGGGGCGTCTTTACTCCATTTGTTTATCTGCCTAGCGGTCTTAAAACAGCTTTTCTAAGATTTTCAAGACCACCTTCATTTTCGGGAGTAGCAGGATCATCAACTGCTTTGCGGAACTGAACTTCTTTTAACTTTTTAATAGCAGATAAATCAAGATCACCAGTAGTGGCATCAGTCTTCAAATAGTTTTTTGTAATATAGTCTACAAATTTCTGTAACTCTTCTGGGTTACTATCTGCTGTTATTTTAATGGTTTTAGGCTGTTGATCGCTTACAACATAAGGTCTTGAGCCAACCCTTAAGTTTGTTCTAAAACCTTTAGCTGCTTTTTCAAGTTCTTTTAATGGAATCCTTATTTCTGTAATTGATGTTGCTTCACTAGGTGTTTCACCATCTGGATAAATTAATACATGAACTTGATCATTTCTACCGACAAACATTTGAATGTTTGTTTTATTACCATCTGATCCCGCTGTAAATGGGGCAATTTTTATTGGCTGGGTTACAAATCCATATTGATCCGTAGATGAAAAATAATTAGAAGGTGTACCTATGTATTCTAAAACATCTGAATCTATATCAGCCCCAGCACTACTAGTAGCAGATGCTGTAGGATCTTTTTTGGGAGTAGCTGCTGGAGGAGCTACTGGTGCAGGTGTTGTATCCAGATCATTTTCTTCCAATTTCTTTTTATCGTCTTTGTGTCTGGCAATAGCAACAGCCTCTGCAATGCTCAATGTGCCATCTTCATCTAAATCAAAGCTTTCAAATCTATCTGTTACTTTTGTTAATAACTTCCTTTCATCAGTATTAATATCAGTATCATCGGTGATTTGTTCAGTTAATTCATCTTTAGTTAGTGGTGTTACTAAGTATTTCTTTAATATTGGCAATATATCGGTCATTATTTTTCTCCTTTAATAAATTTCTCTAATAAGTAAAAGGAATAGGTTAAAGAAAATTGATCGTGTTTTTGTTTTTAAGTATTAATTTTTTTTAATCTTAATGTTTTGATTAAACATTGATTAACAAGGAATTCATTATATGCTTCAATGTTTTAGATCCAAATTATTAATATTTATTTATTTTAATTGTAAACTGTCAATATTTTTTTTAACCTGCCTTTGTACTACCAGAAGTAAACTAAATTATTTCAGGTTTACTTTTAATCTAAACTTACTTACTGTTTAAAACGCAGGTATTAACCTCGTTTTAACTATGAGGTAAGTGAGATTAAGTCTAAGGCTGTAGGTATGATTTTATACTTATGTCTGCTTAGTCTAATAGATTATTTAAAAAGAAATATATTTGAGAACAAAGTATAAGGAACTCTACTGACTATGTTAAGAATTAGTAGTATTAGTGATGTTGTTAAGCTACCTTTTCAGATTGTATTTGGCGCGGCACATGGTACTGGAAGTGCCTTGTACAAGGGTAGTAGCCCAAGCACTTTTGCCGGGGAAGAGGTGTACAATATTATAGGAAAGTTTTCTAATGACAATGTTAGCCTTGGATTAACTCAAATAAAAAAGAGCCATATTTTAGATGATTTAAGACGTATTTTTCAGAAGGATGGATTAAAGACCTTTTTTAACACTTTATTTTCTACTGAAGCTGCTAAAGCTGCTGGCAAAGCTGTTTTAGGATTAAGAGGAATTGGAGTATTATTAGTCGGTGGTATAGTAGCCGCTCTTGGAGTATATTTTGGTTCTACTTTATTTATGGAGTCATGGAGAAAAGTAACCCAATTAAAACAGGGTAAGCCGGCTGATCTGGTAAGAAATCCATGGGTGCATGGTGCTCATGGTTTAACAGGACTGGCTATGGCTGTAGGTGGTGCAATGGCATTCTTCCCCCCAACCATGATATTTGGTGCAGGGCTTGCTGTAAGCGGGTTTATAGGTGCAATGGCTCTTCATGGTGTCAGGTATGTAATGGGCGGTCAGCATCCATTAAGATATTATGAACAATTGTTCTATCCATTTGATAAATTAGCAAAGAAATTTACAAATAAAACAAATTACTATTCATAGGTTATAATCAGGGGAATATAATAAAGTAATATTTAAGAAGAGGTTAAAAAAATGTCAGAAGAAGGTGGAGGTCTAGTAGGGTTACCTAATTTTGCGGTAGTAGCTGATGGTATGGCAGGAGAAACTGCTGCAAACATCATGTACCGTGGATTAAGTGGCCAGTATAGATCAGAAGATCTTGCAGTATTAATAGCACAGCGTCAGGCTAGTATAGGTCAAAAGCCAAAGCTTGATAAGCTTCAAACTAAAATAGATGATCTTGAAATGAATCACATGACTACAGCTAATGAGGCTAAAAGAAAAGAGCTTGAAGCGCAGATAAATAACTTAAAAGCCCAAAAGACACAAGTTGAAAAACAGGCTAAAAAGGCTTTGACAAAAGATAGATATTTAAGGGAATGGAATCTTGAAGCAAGTAGAATAAATCAAGTAAACATTGTAAGAAGTTGGAGTCTTGGTGCTGTAGGAAGACCTGACCAAAAAGACCTTTTGGATAGGATTATAGCTACTCGTGATAAAGAATCTGCATTTAGAGCTAGGCAATTCCTTGGTGACTCAGCAGGTAATGATGGTGGTCTGACAACCTCATCTTTTGTTACTCAGTCATATTCGGGTGGTATGCACGGTCAGAATTAGGTTTTAATATAGCTCCAGACAAGCTGGAGCTTCCTTTGGTCAAGCCTTCCGTTAGATCGGATTTACCTGGTAAACCGGATAAATCCTATTTTTGCAAGTATGTTTGGTTTTTATATTTTATAGCCCTTAATTTAATTTTAACTATTTCACGTCATTGCGCATATAGAGACATTGCATTGCAATGTCTTTCCTTTTTTTATAGGACTTATGCAGGTACCAGATAAAGAGCACTGGCACAGCTATGTGGTACACCAGCTGAGTAATTACAAACAAAAATAAGCGGCTTTTAGACCGCTTATTTTATTTATCTAGAGTAGATTATCTATTATCTGGCTCCGTTTGCTAATTCATTTGAACCTTTGATTTGAGCAAAGAAGTTCTTGATTTGATCTTTCCAGAATTCGATGAAATCTTTGTAGAATCCAAGCTTTGTTTTCCACTTGGTCATTTCTTTTAAAATCATGCCATGTCTTGCGGCTGTAGCTGGATCTTTACTATCTCCATCTGTAACGACTTCTAGTTCCTGCTGTAAGGTATCAATGTTACTTTGGGCAACTATTTGTCGTTCGCCGAAGAATGCTATTTGACTCATACATAATCCAATGTCCATTTATTTACTCCATTTTATTAATCTTTTCACAGTATATAAAGTAATGCTTTTAAAACATTTGATAGTGGCTCATAATTTTTACTAGTGAAAATTGTTAATCTTAATCTTTGTTTTAAAGACCGGTTAAATGTTTTTTGTGCCATTTAACCGGTCTTTAATCTAAGCAGAAAGTGATCCTGGCATATGCTTACTTAAAAACTCTAGTTTACCTGTAAGTTCATTTATAGTTCTTAGATCAAAGTTTAACTCTTCTTTATTAAACATTCCTTTATATCTTATTACTCTTGCCATATTAAACCCTGATTCTATGAGTTTTTGCTCAGGAATACTTTCTGGAACCAGAGAAAAACATTTACTGTACCCGGTGATTGTTTTATCTTGCTGTATTTCATTTTGAATTATAGCCAGTGATAGTTTCTGATCAAGGCAGACATAAAACATTATTTTTGACCCGAGAGAAAATACTATATCAATTTTTTTATCTTTTAAAAAATCTGTAATAGATGCAGAACGCATTAAGTTTAACTGGTCGGTAAACAGATCTAAAAAAGAAATTTTATAACCAATATAACTGACTATCAATCCATGCTCTTGAAAAAGATTTTTTAGTTTTTTTGATTTTGGTGCAGTGATTAGTACATAATGCCCATTTTTTCTCAATTCATTTATGATTGCTTTGTATGCAGATAAATGGTTAGGGTTATCTATGTCGATCCAGTCTTTCATGGTTATCCCTATTTATAAACGTTTAAAAGATTGAATTTATGTCCATTATATTATACAGGAGAGTACTTGTGGATATAGATATTTCAGATATAAAAAAGAAGAAATCTCTACATAACATTAAACTAAGAAAAAATAAGATATCTTCTGGCTGTAAAAGAAGAAGTTCCAGAATCTCTCACCAAGAAGGATTTTTTTTATCTATGACTAATAGTATTAAATTCTTTTTAGCATTTACTCTAACTGTTTTGCTTATACCTTTTATTTTCTTAAAAGAAATTGATGTGTATCTTGAAGAATCAATGTTTAATACTCTTAAAAAAGTTTAACGGCTGGGGGTAAGAATGAGAGCAATAATACTAGCTGGTGGAAAAGGTGAAAGGCTAAAACCATTTACGGATGCTTGCCCAAAAGGCATGGTTAAAATTGAAGGCAAGCCTATACTTGAATATCAAATTGAGTGGCTAAAGCAGTATGGAATTAAAGAAATAATATTTGCCTGTGGATATAAAAACGAAGCTATTAAAGATTATTTTAAAGATGGAAAAGACTTTTCTGCAAAAATTGACTATTCAATAGAAGATGAGCCTTTAGGCCGAGGAGGCGCTATTAAAAAAGCCTGGAAGATGATAATGGATGAAGAAGCAGTATTAGTCATGAATGGAGATATTTTTACTGAAATGGATTTAAATAGAGCCATAAATGCACACAAAGAAAAGCAAGGTATAGTTGCAACGATTTGTATGTTTCCATATAAAAGTCCATATGGAATAGTAAGGGTAGATAATTTCGGACTGGTTACAAGTTTTGAAGAAAAAAGAACTTTGCCATACTGGGTTAATGGTGGAATTTATATTTTTGAACATGCTATAAAAGCTTATTTGCCTGACAATGGAGACCATGAGCTTACTACATTTCCTGAGCTAGCTACAAGAGGGTTGCTTTTTGGGTATAAATCCCTGGATTACTGGAAAGGAATTGATACTATAAAAGATATGCATGAGTTTGCAAGTGATAAGAGGCAGAATATATCTTCACTTAGGACGGTTGCTGAAGCTATAAATCCGATTTAGGTTACAAGATCAGTTTAATTATTAAAAATCTCATAGGATAGTTATATAACGTTTATATGTGTAGAATTGCTGGTATTTGTGATTTTAGTAAAAGTTTAGGCAGTGAGCTTGAGAAGATTACTATTTTGATACGTGATTCAATGGCTCATGGTGGACCTGATGATGCGGGGATTTATATTCATCATGAAAATGGCATAGCTCTTGGACACAGAAGACTTTCAATTATAGATACATCTGCGCTTGGACATCAGCCAATGAGCAATAGAGAAAAAAACATATGGATTACCTACAATGGTGAAATCTACAATTTTCTTGAATTGCGCAAAGAGCTTGTTGGTTGTGGCTTTGAGTTTAAATCTAAAACAGATACAGAAGTTCTTATTTATGGCTATGAACAATGGGGCATTGAGGAATTACTTTCGCGCCTGCGTGGTATGTTTGCATTTGCTATTTATGACAAAAGAAATAATGCATCGAAACTAATTCTTGCAAGAGACAGATTTGGAATAAAACCGCTTTATTACTATAAAGACAAGGAAAAATTTATTTTTGCTTCTGAAGTCAGGGCATTAATGAAATCGAATCTTGTGCCCGATGAAAAGAGTCAAGAAGCAATGGTCAGGTTTTTGCAGCTTGGTTCTGTGCCCGCTCCGCTTACAACAGTAAAAAATGTTTATTCCATTCCATGTGGGCAATATATTGAAGTTAATAAAAATGGATTAACCTTAAAAGAATACTGGAGTGTTTTTAATTGCTTTGAGAAATTTAATAAGAGTCAGGACTCATATGAGACTGCTTTGGGAAATACAAGTGAGCTTTTGGAAGAGTCTATTAAAATGCATCTTATTAGTGATGTTCCGCTTGGAGTGTTTTTAAGCGGTGGAATTGACTCGTCTGCAATAGTTGCCATTGCCAGTAAATTTAAAGAAAATAAACTTAAAACTCTTTCAGTTGTTTTTAATGAAGATAAATACAATGAAGCAAGCTTTGCAAAAGCTGTTGCAGAACGTTATCAAACTGATCATAGGGAAATACTACTTACCAGCAATGATTTTATAAAAGAAGTTCCTAATATATTAAATGCAATGGACGAGCCATCTGTAGATGGAGTTAATACTTACTTTATTTCAAAAGCAGCAAAAGAAGCTGGATTAACTGTTGTGCTTTCTGGCATTGGTGGTGATGAAGTGTTTTTGGGTTATAAACATTATAAATATGCCGTGAATCTTGGTGATAAATTAAAAGCATTAAAATATTTACCATCCCCATTAAGAAAAACTATGCTAAGTACTGCACTTTCAGGATTAAAACTTGTTACAGGAAAGCAACTTGAAAAGTTATCATACTTAGAAGAGCCTGACAATTTAAATCAATATATGCTCTTTCGTGGGTTATTTGCTAAAAATGAAATTTTAAATTTAACGGGTCTAAGTGAAAGAGAGTTAAATTCTTATGGAAGTCCATTTGATTTAAATTATAATTTCAAAAATAAAAATGCTTTAAAGATATTTAATCTTCTTGATTTTTATCATTATCTTCAAAATCAGATTTTAAAAGACGCAGATTTTATGAGTATGAAGCATGCTCTTGAAATCAGAGTGCCGTTTCTAGACCATAAGCTTTTTGAAGGTATTATTCCTCTGTCTGCTGGTTTTAAATTGAATAATAATATTAATAAACCTTTACTTGTAAATGCAATTAAAGGTGGCTTACCGCAAGAAATTGTAAATAGAAAAAAAATGGGTTTTACTTTTCCTTTTGATCTATGGCTAAAAGAAAATCATATTAAACTTATGGAACAAACTTTAGATAAGACCACCTTAAATACTGGAGAAATTGATAAGATTTGGAAAAGATTTTTAGCTGGTGAGTTACATTGGTCAAGAGTTTGGGCAGTTATAGTAGTAGAGAGTTTTAAATGAAAAAGGCCTTGATTACAGGAATTACAGGACAGGATGGTTCATATCTAGCTGAGTTTCTTTTAGCTAAAGGTTATGAAGTTTATGGTATTGTTCGCCACTCAGCAATTGAAAATAAAGAACATCGATTTAACAGAATAAAGCATGTATTGGACAAAGTGACCATTTTTTCTGCCTCCCTGGAAAATTATCCAAGTATTTATAATGCAATTGAAAAAATAAAACCTGATGAGTGTTATCACTTGGCTGCACAAAGCTTTGTGAGCTATTCATTTGAAGATGCTTTTTCTACTTTTGATACGAATATAAATGGTACGCATTATATTTTATCTTCTATTAAGGAAAAAGCTCCAAAGTGCAAATTTTATTTTGCTGCATCAAGCGAGATGTATGGAAATGTGAGTGAAAGTCCACAAAATGAAAACACTTTATTTCGTCCACGATCACCCTATGGGATTTCAAAAGTTACAGGATTTCACTTAACTACTAATTTTCGCGAATCATATGATCTGTTTGCACTTAGTGGAATCCTTTTTAACCATGAGTCACCAAGGCGAGGCATGGAATTTGTTACACGAAAAATTACAAATGCTGTGGCAAAAATAAAATCAGGTTTAGTAAATGAACTAAGACTGGGAAACCTCGATGCTAAAAGAGACTGGGGATATGCTTGTGATTATGTGGAAGCTATGTGGCAGATGTTACAGCAAGATGATCCTGAAGATTATGTTATAGCAACCGGTAGGTGTCATTCTGTAAGAGACTTTGTAGAGCTGGCGTTTGACTATGCAAAACTTGACTGGAAAAAATATGTGAAAATTGATGAGAAATTTAATCGACCTGCTGAAATATTTGAACTTATCGGAGACTGTTCAAAAGCTAAAAAGAAATTTGGCTGGGAACCAAAAACTTCATTTGAAGAACTTGTGAAAATAATGGTGGACGAGGATATAAAGGCTTTAAGCTTAGAAAAAATAAAGGTTTAATAATAGTAAAATGCATATTTTAGTATTACTAACAGATCTTTTTGATTCAGTTGGAGGTATACAAACATTTAATCGTTGTTTTGTAAAAGTACTTTGTGAAATGGCTAAAGAGAAAAACTGGAAAATCACAATTATAGTGTTGAATGATACCGGTAAAAGCAATGTTTCTGAACAATATTTGAGTACTGATATAGCAAATTATATTTTTTGCAGTAGATCAAAAACCAAACTTATTTCAATGTTTTTTGCTAACTTAATGAAGACTTCAAAAATCATTGTTGGACATTTAAATTTTCTGCCGCTATTAAGTATATTGAAATTCTTTAGTTTAAAAATAGAAGCTTTTCTTATTATCTTTGGTGTAGATGTTGAAAAAAGATTTTCATGGTTATATAGAATAGGACTTAGTAACGTAGGTAAAATCTTAGCTATAAGTGAAAACACAAAAAATACATTCTTGTCAAATAATAAATTTGATGAAACAAAATTTAATCTACTTCCTTGCACTTTACTCTCTGCAAATGTAGGCAGCTTAAAATCCAGGAATGAATTATCCCTTCCAAGCGGAAAAATGATTCTGACTGTTTCACGTCTTGATGCTAATGAGGAATATAAGAATATTGATTTAATAATAAAGGCTTTCCCTGAGGTTTTAAAAATAATTTCTGATGCATTTCTTGTAATTATTGGTGATGGAACAGCTCGTAAAAAGCTTGTGGAAATCGTAAAAAGTGAAAATTTAATTAATAAGGTAATATTTGCAGGAAAAATTACTGCTGACTTACTGCCAAGTTATTATAATACTTGTGATGCTTTTGTTTTACCCAGTACTAAAGAAGGATTTGGAATTGTTTTTCTGGAAGCCATGTATTATGCAAAGCCATGTATTGGAGTAAATTCTGGTGGAGTTTCTGAAGTAATTGAAGATGGTAAAACTGGTGTACTTGTAAAACCGAAAAATATAAATATTCTTGGTGAAACTATTATTAAATTGCTTTCAGATGGTAACTTGCGAGAAAAGATGGGAAAAGCTGGGCAGAAAAAATACGAAGAAGAATTTTCTTTTGAGAAGTTTAGGGAGAGATTGGAGAAAATATTGTGTGAATGGGTATAGTTTAATTATAGTAATCAAGTAATGTAACTATGACAAGTAATAATTTTCAAAAAAATAAATTTGTTCAATATCTTGTAAAATTTATTTATTTTGCAAAGATAATTTTAAAAGATATTTATGGTGTGTTTATTTCAGATAAAGATAAAATTAAACTAAATCACTTAGATATAGAACCTACTAATATTTGTAATGCAAATTGTGTATTTTGTGCATATCAGTATCAGGAAGGTGAGCGATATAAAACAATAGACTTTAATTTTGTCGAGAAATTATTAAATTCATTTTGTAGTGCTGGGGGAGGAAATATTGGACTGACGCCAATTGTTGGCGATCCGCTAGTTTCTCAAGATTTAGAGAAACTAATTGCTATGTGTAAAAGTCGCAAAGAAATTAAATGTATTGGTCTGACTACTAATGGTATTTTGCTTACAGGTAAGAGATTTATAGCTATAAAAGATTTAGGAATTACAGATATTGTGATAAGTATGAGCTATCCTGAAGAAGCCGAATATGAAAAGATTTACCGCTCAAAAAAATTTAATACTTTAATGAGTAATTTAAACGATCTTCTGATTTTGGATAAAGGACTGGTAAATATAACTCTGGCAATTAGAACCCCAAGATTATCATGGAATACCCACCCTTTATTTAAAAGAGCAAAAGCCTCCGGATGGAATGTTTGTAGAAATTTCTTTTTTGATGATTGGTCTAGTAGTGTGACAGATGCTTTGAAAGAGCATGGGTTATTACTAAGACCATTGCGTGGCAAGCATTTGCCTTGTACTATGCTTCAAAGTGGACCTCATGCTCTCTCTTCA
>Ga0209515_10000051_pt1 | contig 204098 bp, 173 predicted proteins | sample Subgroupgradi54m_FD_187454 | JGI IMG/M metagenome (GOLD analysis project Ga0209515, IMG submission 187454) | Subsurface groundwater microbial communities from S. Glens Falls, New York, USA - GMW60B uncontaminated upgradient, 5.4 m (SPAdes)... ...
AATTTCTTTTTTTGATGATTGGTCTAGTAGTGTGACAGATGCTTTGAAAGAGCATGGGTTATTACTAAGACCATTGCGTGGCAAGCATTTGCCTTGTACTATGCTTCAAAGTGGACCTCATGCTCTCTCTTCAGGAAAAATAACTGCATGTGGATGTAGAGATCTTGAAGGAAAATCTGAGCTGGCGGATGAAAAGCTATTCAGTCCATTTTACGAATCTGGAGATTTAAAGAAGGTGTATTATGGGACAATGGATTCTTTAAGGCAGAGATTTTTGCAGGGTAACCCACCATCTATTTGTGCAAGCTGCAGACATTACACCCCTGAATATAGGTTTGCAACACTAGGAGATAAAATTGTTCAAATTTTGCTTGACGTAAGAGCGGCATTAGGATTTATTCTATGTATGAAAACTTAAAATACTGTCAAAATAATATTAATTTGTCTTGGCTTTGTTGTCTGTAAAAGTCAGGAGAAGGGTTTATGTTTTCAGAAGAGAAACAATTTTACGAACAACAATATGAATCTGATCATTATGCAAAAGGTATAGATGGCAGGGTAGAAAAAACAGCTCTGGAAAAATTTATAAATTCTTATAATTTAAAAAATAAAAAAGTTCTTGAGATTGGTTGTGGAAGAGGTGCATTTCAAGATTTAGTACATGATTGGACTGGTGTTGATATTGCATCTTCTACTCAGAAGTATATAAAAAAAGAATTTGTTGTTGCTTCTGCCGACAAATTACCTTTTAATAGTGAAAGCTTTGATGCTATTTGGAGTATAACTGCTTTAGAGCATGTATCTAATCCAGAAGCTGCATTAGAAGAAATAGTAAGGGTACTGAAACCGGGTGGAGTAGCGTATTTGGCTCCAGCCTGGCATGTCAGATCTTGGGCTGGTGAAGGCTATGAAGTAAGACCCTGGTCAGATTTTAAATGGAAAGGAAAACTTGTAAAAGTTTCAATACCATTTAGAAATGTTTTTTGGGTCAGAGCTTTATTTACATTACCATTTAGGTTATTGAGAGAGTTTTTATTTTTGTTTCAAAAAAATATACCAACAAAGTTTAATTATAAAAAATTAAAACCAAATTATGAAAAGTATTGGTGTGCTGATTCGGATGCTTGTTGTTCTATGGATCCACATGAAATGTTGCTTTGGTTTAAAAGTAGAGAATGGATTACTCCAAGTCATCCAAGTTTATTGAAAAGATTTTTAGTGCGTCATGATGCAATAATAGTTCAAAAACCAAAACATTTAGATGGGTTGACTGAAAACAAATTTAAATTGGCACTATTAGCTTCTCACCCAATTCAATATCAAACACCATTTTATAAACTTTTATCTGAGGAGCAGAAAATCAATTTAAAGGTTTTTTTCTTTTCAAATAAAGGACTGCAAGAGTATAAAGATGAAGGATTTGGGCAAGAATTTAAATGGGATATACCGCTACTTGATGGTTATGAGCACGAATTTTTACCGAACATTAGTCCTATATCTAATTCTTCCGGGTTTTGGGAACTGATTAATCCTGATATTGTAAAAAAGTTGAAAAAAGATAGTTTTGATGCTGTATGGATTCATGGTTGGAATAGATTTACTGACTGTCTTGCAATGTTAATTGCATTTAGTAGAGGTATTCCTGTTTTACTGCGTGGAGAATCAAATTTACTACCTAAAATACCGCAGTGGAAAAGCTTTATAAAACGTTTAATATTAACATGTCTTTTTAAGAGAGTATCTGCATTTCTTGCCATTGGAAAATACAACTCAGACTTTTATGAACACTATGGTGTATCAAAAGAAAAAATATTCTTGATACCATACACTGTAAACAATATTTTTTTTATTTTAAAAGCAGACACATTGATTTCAAAGAAAAATACTTTAAGAGAAAAATATGGTATTCCGCTTGATTTATCGATTATACTTTTTTCTGGCAAATTAATAGATGTAAAAAGACCTTTGGATTTACTAAAAGCATATGAAATAGTTTCAAAGAATTATAAAGTAGGATTAGCCTATGTGGGTGATGGTAGATTACGCAATGAGTTAGAAGATTATTGTGATAAAAACCATGTCGAAAATGTGTATTTTATGGGCTTCAGGAACCAAACTGAATTACCCGAGTTCTATTCAATGGCTGATGTATTTGTCTTGCCATCTTCTTTTGAGCCATGGGGGCTAGTAGTAAATGAGGCAATGTGTTTTAGTCTTCCTATAATTATAAGCGATCAAGTCGGTGCAGGGGGTGATTTAGTTAAAGAAGGAGTAAATGGATTTATATTTCCAGTAAGAGATATATTTGCTCTTTCTGAAAAACTAAAAGTAATTCTTGCAGATAAAAACTTGGCGCAGAAAATGGGGAGAGCGTCAAAAGAAATCATAGCAAAATGGTCTTATAAAGAAGGAGTTCAAAGCACCTTAGAAGCTATGAAAACAATTACGAAATAATTTGAGTTATGAAAATACTTCTTGTTGGTGATTTTTCTTATGGTTCATTGGGGCTATCTTATTTTAATGCTTTTAAAGAGCTAAATTGTGAAGTTTTTCAATTTGATCCAATAGAAGAATATAAAAAGATAAATCGATTTCATAACAATCGTTATGCAAATTTTTTATTTGAAAAGTTATTTTGCTGGACAGTGAATAAAAATTTTATGGATAAGACTAATATATTAAAACCAGAACTTGTATTTGTAATCAAAGGCTCTTTTATTTTCCCCGAAGCCTTAAAAGAAATTAAAAAAAATATGAAATCTCTATTGATTAATTTTAATCCTGATAATCCTTTTAATTTAAATCGCAGTGCGTCAAATAATTTCATTAGAAGAGCAATTCCTTTATATGATTGTTATTTTATCTGGGGAGAATTCCTTATACAACAGTTAAAAGATGCAGGTGCAAAAAAGGTTGAATATCTTCCTTTTGCATATGATCCTGAATTACATTTCCCTGTTCAGGTCTCAGAAGATGAGAAAAAACTATATGGCTCTGATATTGCTTTTATTGGAACATGGGATAAAGAGCGTGAAAGGTGGTTAGAATATTTGTCAGATTATGATTTAGCAATCTGGGGGAATGGCTGGGAGAAATTGAGTATAAATTCAAAGCTTAGGAGTAAATGGAAAAGAAAACCAGTGTTTGGTGAAGACTTTTCGAAAATATGTAATTCTTCAAAAATAATATTAAACTTTATTCGTAAGCAAAACTATAATGCACATAATATGAGAACTTTTGAGGTTCCAGCTTGTAAAGGATTTATGCTTACTACAAGAACACAAGAACAATGTGAGTTCTTTGAAGAGGAGAAAGAAATGATTTGCTATGAAACAGTAGAGGAGCTAAGAAATAAAATAGAAGAATATTTGCCTAAAGAATCTTTGCGAAAAAAGATGAGCCAAGCAGCATATGAAAAGGTGCTACCACATACATATACTGAAAGAGCAAAATTTGTGCTTAATATTTTAAAATGAACAAATACTATCTAACTTGCAACTTTAGGATTTATCCAATTTATTTGGTAAATCCGATCAAGCACGAAGAATTGATCATTAAGGAAGCCCGAGCTTGTCGAGAGCTATATAAAAACCTAAAGGATAAAATATGAGCTTTGGTAAACAAGCAATACATGCGATTCTCTGGAATACTTGTGGAAACTACATAGGCTTTGGAATCAATTTCATTTCTCAACTTTTACTTGCAAGACTTCTTATGCCAGAAGATTTTGGACTTTTTACTTTAGCTATATCAATTTTTGAAATTTTATCGCTCTTGACTTCTTGGTCTTTTCCCCTAGCAATTATACAAATACCAGAAGAAGAGGATCTGATCGATACAGCTTTTTGGCTTTCATTGCTAGAAGGTATTATTGTTTTAATAATAACTGCGATTATTTCTTTAGGATTAAATACATTTTACCCAAACCATAAAAATCTTCCTTTGGTTTTTTTTATTATTGGCTTAGGCAGAGTGATTTCATTTATAAATGGAATTTATATAGCGTGCTTAGAAAAAAATCTAAAATATGAAAAGTTGACACTTGTAAAAACTATTATAAGTGTTATTACAATTGTTTTTGCTCTTATATTTGCAATTATGGGATTTGGTATTTGGAGTCTTGTTATTCGTGAATTGATGATAGTTTTTCTGTCATTTATTGGCTTTAAATATATTTCAGGTTGGAAATTTACCTGGAAGTATAATCAACAGTTGTCAAAAAAGATTATTTCTTTTAGCAGTAAAATGCTACTTTCAAGGAGTTTAGAGTCTATCTTTTATCGCTTAGACAGCTTTCTCATAGGAATTTTTGGTGGTGTAAATATGCTTGGATATTATAGTCAGGCAAGATATCTTGTAGATGTCTCAAATACTATATCTTCTTCTGGGAGTGCTGTAGCAGCTTTGCCGGTATTTTCTAAAATACAGCATGATGAAATAAAATTAAAAGAAGCTAGCAGTCTATTAAATTATTTCTTGATTAGGCTAATGCTGCCTTTCTCATTGATTTTTATGTTATTTCCCTATGAAATCGTGGTTTTACTATATGGAGAAAAATGGAGAAATGCAGGTCTTTCACTATTATGTATTGGATTATATGCTACTTTGGTTCCTTTATTTGAAAATTTAAAGTCTCTTTTATATGGAGTTGGAAAAGTTGAGGTAATTGCATATATTAGAATTATTCAAATTTCTATTGCTACTCCATTAATCATTTTTGGTATACAATCTTTTGGTATTGTAGGTTCATCAATTGGTTTTATGATCTCTATTTTAGTTGGGGTTTGTGTGATTTACATAGTGATGCTTAAGTATACTTTGGGAAGCATTAAGAAGAATATTTTAGTTCCAGTAACTAGTGGAATAATATCTTGGGTTTGTGTTTTTTGTCTTAAAAGATATGTGTTCTATGATTTAGCTGGATTACAGTTTCTTTTGCTTGTAATTGTGACATTAGGAATTTATTTTATGTTACTTTTTTTATTAGAACATGAACTACTAATAAAAAATCTACAAAGGATATATAGTAAATTAAAATAAAGGTAAATCATCATGGTGGGTTTATGAAAGTAACTATTTTATGTGGTGGGAAATTTCATGCATTTAATTTAGCTGAACAGCTTGATAAACGAGGTTATCTGCATAAGCTTATAACTTCTTTTTATAGTCCAAGAAGAGAACTGTTGCCAGAATTTAGAAAAGATAAAGAACGAATTGAATCTAACAAGGTTATTACTAATATTTGTCCTGAAATCATTAGACGAGGCTTTAATAGCATTCCACTTATTAGAAATATGGCGAGCTGGAACTATTATTCCCTTCAAGCTTTTGATAATTGGGCAAGAAGTCAAATTGACAAATGTGATTTATTTGTTGGGTGGTCGGGTTATTCACTAAATACACTAAGGGTTGCTAGATCCCATGGTGCAAAAATCATTTTGGAAAGAGGCTCCTCTCATATCGAATTTCAAAAACAAATTCTAGAAGAGGAATATGAAAAATATGGAATAAAGAATACACCTATAGATGAACGTATTGTTCAAAAAGAATTATGTGAATATGAAGAAGCTGATTATATCTCTGTTCCTTCAGAATTTGTTAAGCAAACATTTATTAGTAAAGGCTTTAATCCGAAGAAAATTATTCATGTTCCATATGGAGTTAATCTTGAGCATTTCAAGCCAGCTCAAAAAGAAGATAATATTTTTAGAATAGTTTTTGTTGGAGGATTAACTATTAGAAAAGGCATCCATTATCTTTTAGAAGCTTTCAAGGATCTTAAATTAAAAAATTCAGAACTACTTTTAATTGGTTCTGTAAGTCAAGAGATAAAACCATTCTTAAAAAAATGTGAAGATTACTATAAATATATAGGTGTAGTTTCTCACTTAAAGCTTTATAAGTATTTATCGCAGAGTTCTGTTTTTGTTTTACCTTCTATTGAAGAGGGCTTGGCAATGGTTATTCCGCAAGCAATGGCTTGTGCATTACCAGTTATTTGTACTACAAATACAGGTGGTGCAGATATTGTACGTGATGAGCAGGATGGTTTTATTATCCCAATTAGAGATGTAGATTCTATTAAGGAAAAGCTGATTTATTTGTATAAAAACCCAGAGAATGGTAGATCTATGGGAGAATCAGCTCTTAAAAGAGTAAGCCAAGGTTTTACGTGGGATGATTATGGGGAAAAAATCACTAAGTCCTATCTTGAAATTTTAAGGAATAAATCAATAAGATAAAAAGATTATTATTCTTATGAGTAGACTAGTACAAAATTTATTCAGACGATTAGTTTTTGGGTTTAGAATTATAACTAAATCTAAGCTTTATGATTATACTTTATCTTGTCCATTTTGCCAGAGTTATAAGACAAAAATACTTCAACACAAGTACTGGATTTTACAACTTAAACAATGTGATAATTGTGGATTAATGTTTCGTTTCCCAAAAGATGCTATCCAATCCTCTCTTAGTTTTTACAATGATAGTTATAGTCAAGATGATGATTTAACAACTAATATCCCTAATCCTGAAAAGTTAAAGCAATTAAAGTGTAATAATTTTAAAGGTTCAGGGAAGGATTTTTCTGAGCGTATTGAAATGCTTAAGCGGTTAACAAAATGCAAGGGTAAGCTTTTAGAGTTTGGTTCATCTTGGGGATATTTTTTGTACCAAGCATCTAATAATGGATTTAATTGTTCTGGGATTGAGGTATCGAAACGACGTGCAGAATTTGGAATAAAAAACTTAAACGTGTCAATTGCTACTGAGTATGAGTCTGTTCCAGATGCTTCTATTGATGTTATATATTCATGTCATGTTATAGAGCATATTGCTGACTTGTCTAAGGCATTTAACTTTTTTGTACGAGTACTAAGAAAAAATGGACTACTTGTTATAGAATGTCCAAATTGTTCGTCTGATTATGCTAAAAATCAAGGAGTATATTGGGGACCTATGATTGGAGAAGTACATGTAAATGCTATAACGGCAGAATTTTTAGAAAAAGCATTAAAATCTTATGGATTTAATGTAAAAATGATAACCAGACTTGAAGAAATTACTGATTTAGAGAGTTTTTTATCTAAATCACAAGAAAATTGTAATTTACAGGGTGATAATTTAATTGCAATTGCACAGAAGTTTTAGAATATTGGCAACAATATCTTTGGTAACCGTTGTTTATTTCTTGAGAAGTATTAATGACTAATTGTTACAAGGAAATATTATTAAAGTGAGCAATAACTTTTGATAATTATTTAGTTAAACATCCAAATATATTTGCTCTTAGCCAATACAACTGTTTAAATTTGTTAACAATTCTTTCATAAGCTAAACCTAATATAAAAGGACAAACATTAAACAACAAATAACTTGGCTCAGTCTCTATAAACCTAAGCTCAGTTTTTTTAAAGCCCACTTTTTTAGACAGTTTTATAATTTCATTTTCGGTATTTAGCTTATAGTATGTAAGGTGTGGCTCATGTGCATTTTCATCTTTTTCTTGCACTAACTTTACTACTAATTTATGAAACCAGTGAGGTGTCATTTTTGAGATTATTGATACATAATGAAATTTATTTGGAGTGCGAAAAAAGAATGAACAATTTGGCTTTAATGTTCTATATACTTCTTCTAAAAATAAGTCAGGATCTTTAACGTGTTCTAGAACAAAATCTGACCAAATCAAATCAAAGAAATTATCGTTAAATAGTAGTTTATTGTTTTCAATTACGAATTTATGCTCTAGATCAGTATTGTTAATAACAGCTTCGTCAATATCTGCTCCAAAAACAGTTTTAACTTCATTCTTCAAAGATTTAATCTTACGTTCTGAAGTTGAACCTGCACCAAGATTTAAAACCACAAAGTTCTTTTTGGCAAAAGAACGCACCCAATCATAAAAGATGACAGTTCCATCAAACTGATCTCGAGGATAATATTTATCTAATAATTCCTTAGAAATCATTGCAAGCTACTTTTATATCCATTAATATTAAAGGTATCATCCCTACCTAAGGGAACGTGATAACAAGTGTTGAAGTTCCTCAACATTGCAACTATGTATACTTCTTGTCCGTCTTGCTTTTAGGAAATACTACTAGACTAGAAAGTTTTAAATATGACAAATATTATTTATTTACAAGTTGCTTTGTTAGCTTTTTTAATAGTTCTTATTTTTTTTAAAGAAAAAGGTATAAAGCTATATAATCCTGTAATCTTAGTGTCGATTATTTATTTTGTATCGTTTGGTATGCCAAATATAATTATGCTAAATGACCCGAGTGGTTTTTGGGAAATGATGCTACCGAATAACGACATCTTAGTAAAGGGATTATATTTTGTTATTTTAGTTTATATATTTTTTTTAATAGGATTTTACTCTCCTTATTACAATAAACATATTAAAAGGTTAGTCTCAAATCTATTTAAAAATATACCAAACATAAATAACTATACTTTAAACATCAGGAACTTACCTTTAGTTTTAATATTTCTATTTGTTGTTGGCTGGATATCCAGGGTGATTTTAATTTTAAATGGTAATTATTACCATATTGAAGTTGGATATAATCCGATTAAACCACCGGAAGGATTTTTGCTTATATCTCACTACCTAGGAATTGGTTCTTTATTCCCAATAATTGGACTTAGTATATGTTTTTTTGAGTGGCTTAAGAAGCAAAATCAAAAAAAATATTTAATTATTTCAATATTATTGCTTTTACTAGAACTTGTTTATGCTTTACCTAGTGGCAGTAAAGAACGGGTTTTATTACCTATAGCTATTCTTCTATTCCTTTGGTCATTAAAGGGTGGGTTACCACTTGCTCCAGTAATATTTTTTAGCAGTATATTTATTTTTTTTATATTTCCCTTTATTGGTTTGTATAGAAGCTTATTTTTAACTGGAGATATGTTCATAGATTTTCAAAGAGCTTTTGATTTATATATAGATTTGTTCAGAGGATTTAATTTAGAAAAATTAAATCTTATCCTTACTCCTATGTTTGCAGAAAGGTTGAATTATTCGATTATTGTAGCTAAGATTGTAGAAGATACTCCACATATATGGGATTTTAAACTTGGCTATAGCTATCTTATGTTTTTCATTGCTATTATTCCTAGAATAATCTGGCATAATAAGCCAGCTGTTAGTATCTTTGCAAATGACTTTGGTAGAGATTATGGCTTTATTAGTCCAGTAGATTATATGACATCTATCGATATGACATGGGTAGGTGAAATGTTTATAAACTTTGGCTGGTATGGAATTTTGTGTGGTTTTTTTTACGGACTCTTTTATCAAATTATTTACAGTTATTTCTTGAAAAATGGAAAGATCTCTGTACTATCTGCATTTTTTTATTCAATTGGGCTTTATTATATGGTTCGTGGTGGTATGTTTACAATTCAATTTGTAGGAGTCGTAAAAATTTATCTGGTGATTTTATTTTTACTATTTCCATTCATAAAAAAAATAGAACTTAAAAAATGAATATTCTTTATCTTACTCCAGCATATTACCCTGCTTTTAAATTTGGTGGTCCTATAGAATCTGATTACCAGCTTAATGTTGCACTTGTTAAAAAGGGAATAAATATTGATGTTATGACCACAAACTGTGGATTGGAGGATAATAAAGATATAAAAACAAATCAGTGGATAAATACTAACGGGATTAGAGTTAAGTACTTCCCTTACTTCACCAATGAAAGCTATACTTTTTCTCCCAAATTCTTTTTGACAGTATTAAGAGAAATTAGAAATTATGATTTAATTCATATTTCAGCTTTTTGGAATTTTCAAGCTTTAGCTGGAAGTTTGGTAAGTATTATTTCTAAAAAACCATATTTAATATCTCCACGAGGTGTTCTTTATGAAGAAGCTATAAATAGTGAATCGAAACAACTTAAAAAACTTTATTTTTCTTTGGTAGCAAGACATTGTCTTAGCCATGCTAAAGCTATTCACTTTACTACAGAAGATGAAAGAGAGAATGTTGCAGATTTTATTAAGACTTATGTTAATAATAAAGCTTTAGTAGTCCCAAATGGAATAGATTTGAGTAGGTATAATAAGCTGCCTGAAAAGGGATTATTTAAAGCTAAGTATCCTGTTTTAGCTGATAAGAGATTTATATTATTCTTAAGTCGCATAAATAAGCAGAAGGGACTAGAAATCCTTGTGGAAGCTTTTAAGAAACTTGCAGATATTGACGATAAAATATTTTTAGTAATTGCAGGTCCGGATAACGATGACTATACACGCCATGTAAAAAAAATACTTATGCACAATGGTTTATTTGAAAAAACATTGTTTACAGGAATGCTAGTTGGAGAAGACAAATACTCTGCATTAGTAGATTCGGAGGTTTTTGTTTTGCCTTCTTATTTTGAAAATTTTGCTATGTCAGTTGTGGAAGCAATGGCATGTGGAGTGCCAGTTGTAATATCAAATAAGGTTGGCATTTATAGAGAAGTTGAAAAATTTAAAGCAGGTATAGTAGTAAAAAATGATCCCATTGATATATTTCAAGGTATAAGGATGATTCTTAATGATGCTAATTTAAGACAACAAATGGTATTCAATGGTAAACGACTTGTGTCTGAACATTACAATATAGATAATGTTGCAAGCCGGATGATAAATGCATATAGTAAGCTTGTATTGTAAAAAATAATGAACCTCCCTATTTCAGTTGTTATACTAACTTATAATGAAGAAAAAAATATTGCAATTTGTTTAGATAGTATAAAAGATTTTGCACAAAATATATTTATTGTTGACTCATTCTCAACTGATGAAACGTTAGAAATAGCAAAACGATACACAGATAAAATTTTTCAACATACATTTGAAACCCAGGCTAAACAGTTTAATTGGGGGCTTGATAACTTACCGATTAATACTGAATGGGTGATGAGACTAGATGCTGATGAGGTATTAAGTCTGGAGTTGAAAGATGAGTTACAAAACAAATTAAATACTTTTAGCTCTGATACTAGAGGGTTATATGTTAAGCGAAGAGTTTATTTCTTGGGAAAGTGGATGCGGTTCGGTGGGTATTATCCTATATGGTTGCTTAGAATATGGCGGAAAGGGATGGCTCGTAGTGAAGAATTAATAATGGACGAGCATATAAAACTAATCAAAGGTAAATCTTGTTACCTTACCAATGATATTTTTGAAGAAAATAAAAAAGATATTAACTGGTGGATACAAAAGCATAATGATTATGCTACTCGTGAGGCAATTAGTTTGTTAAATTTAAAATATTCACTTTTTAAAAATGATACTTTAAAAAGTAATATATTAGGTACTCAGGAACAGAAAAAAAGATGGATAAAAGAGGAAGTCTACAATAAAATGCCTATGTTCTTTAGAACATTATGCTATTTTTTATATAGATATTTTTTACGATTAGGATTTTTGGATGGAAAGGAGGGGCTGATTTGGCATTTTCTCCAAGGTTTTTGGTATAGGTTTTTAGTAGATGCAAAGATATATGAAATTCAAAGCAAAGCTCGTAAGGAAAACAAAAATTTGCTAACAACTATTCATGAGCTATATGACATAGCTCTATAGCATTTCCAAGTAAACGACTTATAAGGTAAGATTTTATCCCCAAATTATATAAAAAACTCGGTAAAATCTGAATAACAGGACAGTAGGTATAAGCTAAATAAAGGTGATTAATGAATCTAGTTTTTGTTAATAAAGTTTATAGAGTTTTACGACGCAAACTAGATGCTTTTGTGGGGAATTTTTATTCTTTAGATAAAATTTTGCAAGAGATGGCTGCAAGACCTTTTGAGCTTCATTTGGAATTAACTAACTTATGTAATGCCAAGTGTGTTTTTTGTCCTTATCAATTTCAAAAAAGAAAAGTAGACTTTATGTCTGATGAAGTTTTTTACAAGACCATTAAGGATTATTGTAATATAGGTGGCGGATCTGTAAATCTAACCCCAATAGTTGGAGATTCACTTATAGATCCAAATTTTCTTCAAAGAGTAACCTATTTAAGAGCACAATATAAAATTGATCGCATTCATTTAACCACAAATGGAATTCTCCTTGATAAATTTGGAATTAAAGAAATTTTAGACTCTGGAATTACATCTATTTTTATAAGTACTGCAGGCTTTCAAGAAGACATGTATCGCCGAGTATACCAGTCTAATTCTTATCAAAAGATGAGAAAAAATGTTTTGGAATTATTAGAATGCAATTCTAAAAAACCTAACCCTGTATATATCAGTATAGGGCTGCGTGCAGATCGTTCTTTAGAAGATGTTTTAAAAGATGAAGATTTTCAACCTATTCTAGCTTATAATCCGGAAATAGATTTTACCTGGTCTTTTACATCTGCAAATGGAAGGATTACACGTGATATTTTGCCAGAAACTATGAAGTTGAGAGTTGTGACTTCTCGAAAAAATCCATGTGTTCAATTATATAATGGTCCTATTATTCTTCCTGATGGTACTGTTATGGCATGTAGTTGTGTTGCAGCTATGGATGCAGTAAGTGATCTAGGGATAGGTAATATACTCGAATCAAATTTACTTGATATATGGCTTAGCTACAAAATGAAAGAAATTAGATCTAGTTTTGGAACTGATTTATTAAATAAAACATGTGCTGGATGTGATATGTATAGAGAACCTGAATTATATAAAACTTTCGAAGGTCGTGAAAAAGCTAAAATCAACAAACAAAGATTAAAAGGAGAGATTATTTTTAGGAAAAATAAACCATCTGAACCGTTTCCTGGTGGTTGATAATAAATCCCCCTATCTTTTATATTATGAGCAAATTTTTAACTTCTATTTATACTAGTTCACTTAGATCATTTTTACGTAACATAGGTCTTATTAGTTTGTTAGGAATAGTTAGTAATATAAAAACTCGCTGGAGACATTTTCAGTATGATAAAACTCGCCCTAGTACGATAGATGTACATGTAAATGGATGTCAATCTACTATGCTAGTTAGAGACCAGTCAGAATATGTAAGAGTTCTTTCAGTACATCAAGATAGGCACATAATAAGTGAATTGATAAAAAACCTACAGCCTGGGGAATCTTGCTGGGATATTGGTTCTAATATTGGATTATATTCAATTTTACTTGGGAAGGCTGTTGGTGATTCTGGTAAAGTATATGCTTTTGAACCGGAAGAACAAGCATTTGAGAGACTTAGACAAAACATTGAGTTTAATAAATTAAGAAATATTTCCCCTCAAAAAATTGCACTAGGACAAAAAAATAAAAAAATGAGACTAAAAGTAAATGGGCACTATAGTTCAGGTACTCATACTCTTGTTGCCGTTGATACAGATGGTGATAAAAGTATTTATGAAGATGTTGATGTTGTTACTGGAGATGGCTTTAGAGCAGAAAAAAATATAGAAGTGCCTGTAGCTATTAAAATTGATGTAGAAGGTGCTGAAGAAGAAGTGCTATTAGGGCTTAGAAAAACAATTAAAGATAAAAGATGTCGTATGATTTTATGTGAGATCCATTTCTCAATACTTGCTTCATCAGGACGAAAAGATGCTCCTCTGAGAATAATTGAGTTGTTAAAGGAATGTGAGCTTAATAATATAAAATGGTTGGATCCCTCACATTTGGTTGCAAAAAGATATGAGTAGAAGCTTTGCTGAGAATAAACTAGACTTATGATCATACTTGGTTTAAATGCATATCACGGTGATTCATCAGCCTGCCTGGTTATAGATGGAGTTTTAATTAATGCAATTGAAGAAGAAAGAATTAACCGCATAAAACATTGGGCGGGGTTACCAGTAGAGTCTATTAAGTGGTGCCTGAAAGATGCTGGGGTAATAATTCAAGATGTAGATTACATAGCTATTTCAAGGAATCCATCAGCGCATTTGCATAAAAAACTCCTAAGAGTTTTAAGTAAAACCCCATCGTTAGACTTTTTAAAAAGTAGGCTTTCTAATGTTTCAAAAATTGGTGATATTAAATTTGAAATTGCTAAGGCTTTGAGTATTGATGTGAAAAGCATAAAAGCAAAAATTGAAAATATAGAACATCACAGAGCACATATAGGTAGTGCTTTTTATGTCTCAGGATTTAAAGAAGCAGCTTGTATAACTGTTGATGGATTTGGTGATTATATAAGTGCTATGTGTGGTGTTGGAAAAGACAACACTGTAGAAATATCTAGTTGGGTTGAATTTCCTCATTCGCTTGGTGTATTTTATACTGCAATGACTCAGTTTCTAGGTTTTTGGAATTATGGTGATGAATATAAAGTAATGGGACTTTCAGCCTGCGGAAAACCTACTTATTTAAATGAAATGAGAAAAATAGTTAAGTTAAAAGACAATGGTTTATATGAACTTGACACATTATTTTTTTTACATGATAAGGAAGGAGTTGAAATGCTCTGGAATAATGGCAGTCCAGTGATTGGGAAGATATTTTCAGATAAATTAGTAGAATTGTTTGGACAGCCTCGTAATAAAGATGGAGAAGTTGCAGAACACTATAGAAATATTGCTGTATCAACTCAAGCTATCTATGAAGAAGCTTTTTTTCATGTTTTAAATGACGTTTATAAAAAGACAAAGCTTGATAAACTTTGTCTTGCAGGTGGTTGTATACAAAATTCTCTTGCGAATGGAAAGATTTATGAAAATACTTCGTTTAGAGAAATTTATATTCCACCAGCTTCTTATGATGCAGGTACAGCAATTGGTGCAGCAATGGTTGTCTGGCATGAGGTTTGTAAGAAGCCAAGAAACTTCATAATGGAAAGTTCTTATTTAGGACCTTCATACACCAATGAAAAAATTAAAAATGAAATTGATAGGTTTAAAAATGAGTTATCAGTCCATAAATGTAAAAGCGAATTTATAAGCGATGAACTATCTTTGTGTAAAAAAATAGCAAGATTTATAGTAGATGGAAAAATCGTAGGATGGTTTCAGGGTAGAACGGAGTTTGGCCCAAGAGCATTGGGTAATAGAAGTATTGTTGTAGATCCAAGAAATCCTCATATGAAAGATATATTAAATGCAAGGATAAAGAAAAGAGAATCTTTTCGTCCTTTTGCCCCTTCAATTTTAGAAGAGAAAACAAGTGAATGGTTTGAATATGAATATCCTGTACCTTTTATGGAAAAAGTTTATAAGATTAAGGATAATAAACAAAAATTAATACCAGCAGTTTGTCACATGGATGGGACGGGTAGATTACAAACAGTATCTCAGAAAACAAATCCAAGATACTATGAACTTATTAAACAGTTTGAAAATCTTACGGGTGTTCCAATTATTCTAAATACTTCATTTAATGATAATGAACCTATTGTCAACACGCCAGAAGAAGCTTTAAGATGTTTTTTAGGTACTAAGTTAGATGTTTTAGTTTTAGAAGATTATATAATTATTAAAAATGAATAATAACTTTAATTGGAAATCAAAAAATGTCTTAGTTACTGGTGGTGCATCATTTATTGGCTCTACTCTAGTTGATGCTTTACTTGATAGAGGTGCATCTGTTCGAATCATTGATGATTTAACAAGCGGAAAACTTGAAAATATTCAAGGACACTTAGATAAGAAAAAAATAGATTTTCATAAAGCAGATTTGCGCGAAAGCAGTGTAATTGAAAAAGTAATGAAGGATATAAATGTAGTATTTCATCTGGCTGCTGATCATGGCGGCAGAGGATATGTTGATTTACATCAGGCAGGTCCAGCTTCAAATTTATTTCTTGATGGACTTGTATTTTGGCATGCCTTAAAAGAAAAGGTAGAAAAAGTTGTATTTGCTTCAAGTGGTTGTGTTTACCCGAACTATATTCAAACTGATGTATCTAAAGAAATGTTTTTAACTGAGGATAAAGTTGGTCCGCCTTATGATGCTGATAACATGTACGGTTGGGCAAAGCTTATGTCAGAACTTACGCTTAAGGCATATTATAAAGAATATGGTTTGAAGACTGCATCTTGTCGTTATTTTACTGTTTATGGTCCACGTGGAGTAGAGAATCATGCACTAATAGCCATGATAGCCAGAGCATTTATTAAACAGGATCCATTTGAAGTCTGGGGTGATGGAAATCAAATTAGAAACTGGACTTATATAGATGATATTGTTCATGGGACAATTTTAGCAGCAGAAAAAATAGATGATGGAACAGCAGTAAATCTTGGTACTATGGAAAGAAATAGGGTGATTGATGCTGTAAATCTTATCTTTGAATATACAAAGCATAAACCTAAAATCAAATTTCGAACTGATATGCCTACTGGTCCATTAAATAGAGTTGCTGATAATGCACTTGCAAAAAAGCTCTTAGGATGGGAATCAAAAGTTTTATTAAAAGAAGGTCTTAAGAGAACAGTTGACTGGTATTATTCTGTAAGAAATAAAAATCAAGTTGCAAGTGAACTTGATAGCATGTTAACCGGACGCTAACATGAATATCTTGTTTTTTAATCGCTCTTTCTATCCTGATACAGAAGCTACTGGACAGTTTTTAACAGAGCTTTGTGAGGATTTAACAAAGTTTGGACATAAAATAACTGTAGTTTGTGGAAAATCTTATCATGTAAGCAATGGTGAAAAGAGTTGTTTAATTCAAAGAGAATCTTATAAGTCTATTGAAATACTTAGAGCATCAGGTACCATCTTCTCTAAACAAAACCTTTTTCTTAGATTAGTTAATCTTGGCACATATTTTTTAAATGCATTTTTTGCAGGATTTTTGGTACAGCAAAAGCCGGATATTGTAATTGCTCTTACTGATCCACCTTTGCTTGGGTTGCATGGAATCTTTTTTTCAATGTGGTATAGAGCTAAGTTTGTTTACTATTGCAAGGATGTTTATCCTGATGTAGGAATGATTACAGGAAGACTACGCCATCCCATTTATGTTTTTATTCTCCAAATTGCTAATATTCTATCTTTTAAACTTGCTAATAGAATTGTATGTATTGGCGAGGATATGAAAAAGAGAATTGAGAGCAAAGGTATCAATGGAAATAAAATTGATATTGTACACGATTGGGCAGATACTAATGAACTGTATCCAGTGCCTAGGGATGAAAATCCTTTTGTAGTTAAGCATGATTTGAAAGATAAATTTGTTGTGATGTATTCAGGCAATATTGGCTTAACTCAGGGCTTAGACAGGATAATAGAACTTGCTTCATACTTTAAAACCAATGAAAAATTAAAGTTTTTATTAATAGGTGAAGGCGCTGATAAGGAAAGTCTTCAAAAGCTTGTAATAAAAAAACAATTAAATAATGTATTGTTTCTTCCTTATCAACAGAAAAATGAATTGAAGTATTCTTTAAGTGCTGCAAGTATTCACTTAATTACCTTGCAAAAAGGACTTGCTGGAGTAATGGTGCCAAGTAAAGTTTATGGAATACTTGCTTGTGGAAGACCATTTATTGCTTGGATAGATGAAGAAAGTGAGATATCTGCTATAGCTAATAAATTTAAATGTGGAATAATTGTTTTACCAGAGGATTTTGATGCTGTAAAAGAAAAAATTGAATGGGCAGTAAATAATCCTCATAAGCTTCATGAAATGTCAGAAAATGGCAGAAAAGCTGTGATGGAATTTTTTGAAAGAAAAATAAGTGTGAATAAGTTTAATAGGATAATAGCAAAGTGATTTTATAATTTTTGATAATACTTACTTCTTATTTCCAGATCTAATTCTTGTTCTATTTCTTGTTTTAAAGACTTTAGCTCAGGTTTTAATTCTAAAAATATATTTTCAATTTCTTCGAATCTTACTAGGCATCTTGCTAAGCCTCTTAACATGGTGTCTAATTGTAGTTGTCTCTCTCTTAATTTTTGTACAGTGTATTGTATGTCTTTTGCCTTATCTAAGGTAAAGTCTTTCACACCATTTGAAAGCAAACTAAACTTCTTTTTTTCTTTTTCAAGTTTTAATTCAAGTATTTTTCTAAGTTGTGCATATCTTTTGAAGAAAATTCGCTGAGTGTTCAATTCTCTATATTCTAACTTTGAAGAATTCTTATCAAATGACCTGATTGATACATTTAGAGTTAGTTCATTCCCATCTTGAAAATAGATTGAAATAAAACTACTGATTAAAAACCAATAGCTTCTTTCTCCAGAATCATAAAAATCATCAAGAGCAAAAATATTTCTTAAATCATTTGGGATTTTGTCTTTTAAATCGCTTGGTAGATTTAGTTTGGGTATAAGGTATTTGGTTTTAATCACATATTCTAATTCACGAGCCCCCATTAGTAAAGTTAATCTTGGTTCATTATTTAGATTATATTGATAACTTTTATTTATAAAAAGTAAAAGTGTTTCTTGTGTTAATTCATCAAAAGTCATTGGGCTGTCAGGTTTTAAAAAATCCGAAAAAAGGCTTTCATATTCTGATGGTAAAGTACCTTTTCTGCTCATGTAATCAGTTAAGACTTCCCTTATCTCTGCCTCGGATGGAAAGGGAGATAAGTATAAAGCAGGAATTAAAAGAAATTTTTTATATAATTCTTTGCTTCTTTCATCGGGTGGCAGAGATAAAATTTCTTTTGTATCTCTTTGTGAATTTAATTCTGCAAGAGCCTCTTTTTTATATCGGTCAAAATCAAGGTTTTTTAATTCATCAAATTCAGTTTTTAGTTTTTCAAGCTCAGCTCTCTTCTCTTCTTCTTTTCTTTGTGCTTCTTCTATTGCTAATTGATGAACTCTTTGATTATGATCATAGAGAAGAACTAAACTACCTAGAGTGGCACTGACACCACCTGCTGCACAGACTCCCAGGAAATTACGTCTAGTTCTTAATTTTCTTGCTATATCTGTTTCTCTTATTGGACCATAGTTGTCTCTAATGAATTGTTTTTCGGTTTCAAGTACTTGCCTGCAAGTGTTTGTTACAGTTATATTTGCAGATGAACAAGTACTCGTAGGTGAAATTTGAGGTATTGTAGTAGAGTCTAAGTGGGCATCTGTGTTTGCAGGTGCAGTAAAGTTATGAAGAGTTGATAGGTCTATTGCTGGAGATGTCTGTTCTAGGATGGGGAACTCTCCCACTAAATATTCTATTTCAGCCAGTTCTTGCAGTAATTTGTTTGGAATTGGACAACCCTGTGAGTGCAGAAGATAAATTTCTAATAAATCTTCTAAATAAATACCTCGTTCAACAAGTTCTCCTGAGCTATGTTTTGCCATGGTAATAATTTCTCTGGTAGTGTTGTCTGTATGTGGTCCATTTAAAAGACTTAATTCTGCACATAATACAGCTTGACCATTAGAAAGTCTGTCTGATATATGCTGTGCTCTTGGAATATCAGACATAATTTGTTCAGCCCAATTATAAGCACTTTTTGGTTTTGCAGAAGGTGTATGTGTGTCAGGCTCCAGGTTAGAAATTAAATATTCAATCGCTTTAAGTTTTTGTTCATCAGCTAGATCTTTTAATTCATGAAACAAGGTTTGTTTATAAAAGGCTCTTGCAACACGTCCCAGTCTAAGACTGAATGCTCTTAAATATTGGTATGTATCTCCTTTAAATAGTTCATCAATAATTGCTTTTCTTTTTTCTTCGATATTTCTTTTGTTTAAATAAGAAAAGTTAAATTTTGAAGACTCTAAGCTATTTGTGCCGTCAAGAAAACCAATTTGTCCTATGACATATTCTAAAAGTAATTCTTGTACTCTATTCTGATGTTTTATTACTTCGTTTAATGGATCAGTTCCTTTAATTCCCAAAAGTATTTTTAAAGCATGAAGTTTATCTTTAAGTGAATCAGGTGTACTTAAATCAATGATTTTAAGTTCTTTAGTTCTTTGTGATAAAAATGAAGGGGGGCTTGGGGTAAAATAATTTTTTGGCAGTTCTCTTCTGCCAGCATTATAAATGTGAAAGTACGTACCAGTTCTATAAGGTTGCCTAAATGGCAGAAGGGTTTGAGATAATCCAGTTGAAATTTTCATATGTAAAGACTCTAAAGATAATTCTTTAAAATAGACTAATGGTTTCTTTGGTGCTTTTGCAAGGGCAAAATAATTAATTAATTTTAATCTTTATTAGAAATATATAGAATGTTAAGGAATCTAAATTGTTAAATGATATTAATTAGATCTTTAAAGGATATAATATAAATGTTTTGTAGTAAATCGAGCTTAAAAGACTTAAAAGGCAACAATAAATTGATTTAGGTTACGAATATATCTTACAAATTAAAATGACAAACGTAGCAGATGCAGTTGGAAAAATAAGTGCAACCAGAAGGGGAGTTGTTACACAGCCTGTTGCTAAGCCTGTACCAGTGGCTCAGATTGTAAAACCGGTAGGGAGTTCAGGAAATGGTGCTACGCCACTAAATACAACAACAATATTTCCTACCATAAAAGATCCAGCAGGGTTACAAGGCCAAACTCTTATAAGTGGAAAATACGCTAGCCTAAACTATCAAAACTTTCAATATGTAGCCAGTGGTGGAATGGGGCATGTTTATAGTGCAGATGTAATTGATCAACAAGGTGCTGTTAGAGGAAGATGTGCAATTAAAATAATCAACGATTATCATCCTGATGATAAAAGACTTAGGTTATTTCAAACAGAAATAGAAGCTATGCTTAGATTAAATCAGCACCCACATATTGTTCATGCAGTTGACTATGGCTTTCATGATAAACTTCCATTTGTTGTAATGCCTTATATTTCTGATGGAGTCCCTTTAAATGAAGTTAAAATGCCTGCTCCAAAGATGGCTCATATACTGGCAGATATTGCTTCTGCATTAGGATATGCACAGGGAGTTGGTTTTGCACATCTTGATTTAAAGCCACCAAATATATTAGTTTCTAAAGCAAAAGAAATAATAAATGGTTCATTTCCGGAAAGGTTAAAAGCATACTTAACTGATTTTGGACTTTCAAGGAATCTAGACATTTCTACAAATACAATGACTGGTACTGTAAAGGGTACAGTGCATTATATGGCGCCTGAAATATTTAACGGTGTAAAAGGTGATGGGATATCAGATTTATTTTCATTTGGTGTAATCCTTTATGAAATGTTCTGTGGTAATAAGCCATTTGCTGCGGATACTGTAAATGGCGTAATGGGACAGATTATGAAAGGGGATTATGAGTTGCCAAATACTGAGAGTGGAATTTTAAATAGCCTAATAACCAGATTATTAACTACTGATAGAAGAGAGAGAACTAGACTATTGCCCAGTGGATTTAGATCCGTTGAAAGTGATTTGAGGGTAGCAGCACAAGAACTAGAATCAGACCCATTAAAATTGTTCTTAAAAAAGGCAAGCTGAAAAATCCGTAGATTACCTGAAACTAAAAAAATTGTCGATCTGGATAGTACTGAAATAGCTCTAATACATAAGAAGATTAATGCTTTTATCGTATTTCCTATAATCATAATGTAATATTAAATATTGTTATGCCAAGAGTATTAGTTACAGATAAATTAAACGAGTCTGGCTTAGATATTTTACGCCAGGTTGCTGAGGTTGATTATAAGCCTGGAATCTCTGCTGAAGAATTAAATTCTATTATTAAAAATTACAATGCACTTCTTGTAAGAAGTCAGACTAAAGTTACTAAAGATGTAATTCAGGCATGTTCTTCAAATATGAAAATTATTGGAAGGGCAGGTGTTGGAGTAGATAATATTGATTTGGATGCAGCTACTGAAAAAGGGATTATTGTAGTTAATTCTCCTGAAGGAAATACTACTGCAGCAGCTGAACATACCATTGCCATGATGATGTCTCTAGCACGTTTAATTCCACCAGCTGATACCAGCATGAAAAAAGGTGAATGGAGAAGAGCTGATTTTTTAGGATTTGAGGTTTATAACAAAACCCTGGGGATAGTTGGTCTTGGAAAAATTGGATCCAGAGTGGGAAAAACTGCACAGGCAATTGGCATGAAAATCATTGCATATGATCCATTTGTAAGTCAGGAATTGGCTTCACAGCTCAGGTTCCAGCTTGTTTCACTTGATGAAATCTGGAAAGACTCTGATGTAATAACTTTTCATGTACCTAAAACATCTGAAACAGCTAATCTTTTAAACAAAGAAACAATTAAAAAATGTAAAAAGGGAGTAAGGATTGTTAACTGTGCGCGTGGTGGAATTGTAGATGAAGAAGCACTGGCAGAAGCTATAAAATCCGGGCATGTAGCCGGTGCTGCTTTTGATGTGTTTAATGAAGAGCCTGTAAAAAATAGCCCTTTGCTCTCACTTCAAGATAAAGTTGTGCTTACACCGCATCTTGGTGCCAGCACTGAAGAAGCACAGTTAAATGTAGCTCTTGATGTGGCTGAGCAAATTAGAGATGTACTAACAGGGGGTTTTGCAAGAAGTGCGGTAAATCTTCCTGCAATGAAACCAGAAACAATTGCAGAGGTGAAGCCGTTTATGGCTCTTGCTGTAAGTTTGGGCACCGTTATAACGCAGCTTATTGATGGTAAAGTTCAAGAAATTCAGATAGAAGCAAAAGGTGAACTTGCTAAAAAAAATACAGATCCTCTAACAATTGCAGTTTTAAAAGGGGTTTTATCAACTAGCGTTGAAGGCGTAAATTTTGTAAATGCCCCTGCAATTGCCAAGGCTAGAGCAATAAAAGTAATTGAATCCAAATCTTTTGACTCAGGTGATTATGTAGAAGAGTTAAAGGTAACGCTTAAAACAGATAAAGCAATAAAAATAATATCTGGTACTTTACTTGCACAGGGAATTCCTGCCATAGTTCAACTTGATAGTTACAGCATGAATGCAACTCCTGCTGAGCATATGCTTGTAACTCATCACCAGGATAAGCCGGGTATGATTGCGCAGGTCTCAACAATTCTCTGGCAGGGAAATATAAATATCAGTTCAATGCATGTTGGCAGAAAAGGGCCAAGAGAAATGTCGGTAATGATTCTAAATCTTGATGACCCAATTTCACCTGAGCTTGTAAAAAAAGTGTCTCAGGTACATGGTGTACTAGAAGCCAGATACGTAAGGCTTTCTACAAGTGAATAGAGATTATTTAATATAATTAATACATAATAAACGTGTAACGTCAGCGATCTTCTTGCAATTACATGAAAATGTTAGAATATCATCTTGTTTCTTAAGTAAGGAAAATCATGCCAAACGTAAAACTTTTATTAAATGAAAAAATTGACAAGCTTGGTGAAATAGGTGAAATTGTTTCAGTAAAGCCTGGCTATGCAAGAAATTATTTACTTCCAAACAATTTAGCTACTATTCCTACTGTTGGTGAAGTTAAACGTATTCAAAAGAAAAAAGCATTACTTGAAAAACTATATCAGGAAGAAAAAGCAAAAGCAGAAGAACTGGCTAAAAGTATAAGTGACTTAACAAAACTGGTTATTATAGGTAATGCTGGTGAAGCCGGAAAATTATTTGGCTCAATTACTGCAAAAGATATTGCTGAAAGACTTGGAAAAGAACTTAAAGTAGAAATTTCAAAGAAACAGATCTTATTAAAAAGATCTATAACTGACCTTGGTGAGTATGAAATAAAATTAAAACTTCACAATGAAGTCACTGCTCAAATAAAGCTTATAGTAAAACAGGAAGAGTAAATAAACCTTTAGTATTATAATTACCTTTTTAAGGAGTTTAATCCTATATGTTTAAACGTCTGCCAGCATCCATTAAATTATTATTTCTTTTAGTTTTGTTAAATACAATTATATTTTCGGCCTACAATTGTTTCTCAAAGCCTGCTAGAGGTTTTGAGAATGTGAATAGAGGTGAAAAACTATATCAAGTAAATTGTTCAGGTTGTCATTTAAACGGTCGAAATCTTATAAAAGCTGATAAACCTATTGTTGGTTCAAAAATGCTTAAATCAAAACAAGATTTTAAAGCTTTTCTTGATAACCCACCTCAGCCAATGCCTAATTTTAGAAACATTACTGAAAAACAAGCTCAGCTTGATTCCTTATACAATTATGTGATTTCTTTAATGGGGAAATGAAATGTCATTTATAACCTTTGAAGGAATAGACGGTTCTGGTAAAACAACGCAAATAGATCTTTTGAAAAAATTATTTTCAAATAGAAAAGATATAATTTTTACTGCAAATCCAGGCGAAACCCATCTGGGGAAAGAATTACGTAAGATTCTTTTACACAGAGTAGATCTAAAACTTTCAGAGATTAATGAAATGTTTTTGTTTTTTACCGGCATACAGGATAATTATGAAAAGGTCATACTACCGGCAATATCCCAGAAAAAAATAGTATTGTGTGACAGATATTATGACTCAACAATTGCATATCAGGGTTTTGGCAGAAGGCTTGATATAAATAAGATTTTAAAATTGGTTGAGGTATCAGCTCTTCCAGAACCTAATATAACAATATTATTTAGAATTGATTTTAATATTTTTCTTGAGAGAGTAGACAAAAAAGGTTCAAAAGATAAAATTGAAAACTCAAAAAATGAGTTTTATAAGAGTGTAATTAATGGCTATGATGAACTATCAAAAATACATAAAAACAGGTATGTAGTACTAGATGGCTCAAAACCTGTTGAATTATTACATAGACAAGTAAAAGAAGTGCTTAATGATAGACTAAATATTTGCTAAAATAACTTACGCTATTTATCTTTAAATAGCTTTCATAAATTAGAGGTTTTGTCTGGTTTATCCAGCAAAACCGATCCGGTGGAATAGGTTGACCAATGGAAACTTCAACTTGTTTGAAGTTCCACAAATAGAAGCTCAAGGCTTGTCTTGAGCTATATAAAAAAACGCCGATATAGCTCAGTGGTAGAGCAACGGTTTTGTAAACCGTAGGTCGTCAGTTCGAATCTGACTATCGGCTGATTAAAAAAGCTTGTTATGAAAAGCAAGCTTTATGGGCGGCTGCCCGAGTGGCTAAAGGGGGCAGACTGTAAATCTGCTGACGCGAGTCTACGCTGGTTCGAACCCAGCGCCGCCCACATGCCCACCTAGCTCAGTTGGTAGAGCACGTCCTTGGTAAGGACGAGGTCGACGGTTCAATCCCGTTGGTGGGCTTATGTAAAAATGACTATAGGTATTTCAGAGCTATTTAAAAGAAAACATTTTTGGGAGAAAAACAGTGAGGTGCAGTGTGGTTAAATTACACCAGGTGCATTGCCATAAAAATCTATTCTATTAAATTGATTCTTTTGAAATAATTTAATTATTGGGAAATCACTTTCTGTTTGTCCCCATCCAACATCAGAATTATCTAATATGATTGCACCATTATTGCTTAGTAATTCAATAGACTGAACTGCACATTTATATCTATTCAATCCGTCAATTATAATTAAATCAAACTTGAGCTTATTTCCTAAGTCTTTATTGGTATCTTTGATTTCATCTGTTGTGAAAAATAATGAGCAATTATGCGGCAAATGTTTCTTAATGTGATTATACCAACTATGATTACTTTCAAAAGACAAAACTTCTTTAGCTCTTTGAGCCCACCACAAAGTAGACTGACCGGCTCCCCATTCTAGAATCCTTTTATCTTTGAAATCTTTATTTGAAAGAAACTCAATAGTAGGATAGGTATACCAAGGTATAGGATTGTTATGCTTGTCTAAGGCTTTATTTTTTAAAGAACTTATGCAATGTCCTGTTCTATAGCTGGTTAAAAATGGAGTAAGTATTGCTGTGCCAATTGTTCTTAAATATTTAAAGACAAACGCTGGTAGTATTTTTCTGGCTATAGGTGCTATAGATTTTATACTCATTTTAGTTTGATAACACTATATTTCATCAATAATTTTAATTGCTAAGTTATAAATTTACTCTTACTTTATAATAAAGATTTTATTATAGTTCTTGTTATAATCTTTACAATATCACCTAATATTAATCATTATTGTCTCTTTCTAGATCAGGCTAGCACTAATTATCGTACTTACATAAACCCCAATATTTATCAAGGTGGTTCTAAAACTACAATAATAATCCTTCGGTAAGGACGAGGTCGACGGTTCAATCCCGGTGGTGGGCTTTTTCAAGCCTTAATTTGCAAAAGCCGTCTCTCTTCTAACAGAAAACTTATTTGAATCTGGTGGTAAAACCTCTACCTGAAGTTCAATTTGAATTGGTGTGGTTAGCACTTTTACCATTGGCAGTAGTGAAACATATAATTCTGGGTTCCTTCTTTTTACAATATTTTCAAAGTAATCTAGAAATTCTGTGGTACCTATAATATTTCCATTTTGATCTTCATCTGCTACAAAAATGAGATCTTTTGGTTGACCGTATCCACAGTATGCTTTTCTTCCTCCAAATAAATCCCTATTTGTAAATGTTGTAGTTCCGGTAATTTTTTGTACCCCTTCACTGGCTTTGTTATCCAGTTCAGCTTCTGTTTTCATGTTGAGTATATCTTCTACAGATAAATTTGCTTTTTGTATTCCTAACTTATAAGCCAGTTCTTTAGCCCGAACAACAGGGTGTGAATTAACATAAGCATTAAAGATGAGTCTGTAATATAAAAGCTTAAATGCCGTTATTGCTCCTTCTTCTGTAAAGCACATCCTTACTTTTCCGGAAGTATTTCTATAAAGCCTCATTTGCTCTGCAAAATCTTTATAAGTTTCTTCACTCCATGGTGTAAAGCCCAATGAAGTATTAAAATCTCCCCCACTTGATCGTGTATATTCTGTAAGATCAGAATATTTCCAACGCAGTATCTCATCTTTGTGAGCAATTATTGCCTGTGCTTTTTTTAGTACTGTTGCAGCTATTTTTCTGCCATTTTCTGGATCTATCTCTAAATAGTATTTGACAACCTCATTATAAATATCAGTACCTTCATTTAAACCCTTTACACTTTCTTCATCATTGTCCAGTCCACAGAAAGCAGTTTCAACAAGGTGTGATCTCATAAAGTGTCCATTATCGTGAGTAAGACATGCTACTTTAAATGCAGCCTCATTGTCTAAAAGATATTGTTTTAATTCAGGGTCAGTTGTATTTTTGAAAAGTGCATCAAAATACATTATTCCAATAGCACCAACTCTTCTGCTATGAACATATCTGTTTAAATATGAGCGTTCTAGTGCCGCTTCATTTGGTAAACCTGTCTGTGACTTTAGTTCTAATTTTTGAAATTGTTCTGTAGCAGAAATTCTATTTAGTAATTCATGTAGTCTGTCATGATTAATAATTGGTTCAAATACATTGCTTTGATCTGTTCTGGGAACCTTTCTTTTATTTACATTTGTAATAAGAGCTAAGAAATGTTCCATAACTAAATGTGGCTGAAGTAAAATTTTAATAACTTCTTTTGCTTTTGGTCCAAACATGTCCGGTATTGAAAATTTTACAGCAGATTGTGCAGCAAATCCAAGATTTGCAATTCCAACTCCCCAGCATCGAAGCCCCATTGCTATATGTTCTATTGCTCCATTAAGTCCCAAGCCAAGTCCCTTCAGTGCTAAAAGTCCATAATTTACTGCAAGTACTGGTGCTGCAATAGCTTTACTCCATCCTTCTACGTGCATCATTTTTGTTTCAGCCGGCACTCTTCCGTCAATTAATTTTGCTCTGTTTTTTACAGTGATACCATCTCTTCCAAGTGCAATTAAATTGACAAGTGAAGTTAGACTGTATGGTATATAAAACAATGATTTTATTTTTTCGGACATTTTGCTTGAAAAAAGAGAAGCAAATCCAAGTAATCCCCCACCTGCTATTAAACCTCCGCCTGCTGACTGGAAAATTTCATATGGTTCATCAGTAAGTGTTTTTTTCCAGCCCTGTTTTGTAGAAAATCTGCTCCAAAAACTTTTAACTGCTCCTTCATAAGGCATTAAAAATTTAAATGCTTCAAGTTTTGGATTATCAAAAATAGAGCTTGGCATTGATGGGGCATTTTTTTTATCTCTGCGGTTAACTTCTCCCATACCTATTGCATTTAAACCGTCAAATATTGAAAAAATAGCCAGACCCCAGGGTTTGTTCAGATATTTACTAAATAATCCCATTCCAAAGGCTCCACCACCCCAGTTTACACTTTCATGTGATGCAGCATTTCCAAGTCCGGCAAGCGATGCAGCAATAAATGATTTATTTGTACTTGAGTATCCATCATCAATATCACCACGTCCAAATATACTGTTTAAAAGTAGCTTAGCTCCCGAATAAAAAAGTCCAAGGGATGAACCAATATTTAAAACTACTGCACCTATAGTTGCACCAATTCTTGTTGCTCTTTGAAGCGAAAGCTTTGTGCTGTTTTCATATTTGTGTTCTGCTATATTAATGCCGTTATCAGCAAAACCTTGCAAATTTTCATATTCAATATGACCCTGTGCTAATTTATCTGCTTTTAAATTTCGTGGTAGATATGAATTAGCTTTTCGTTTTTTATCGTAACTATCTCTAAAGCTAAGTGATGCTTCATCCTGTCCCAGATTTAGTGATACTGCTGTTGACATTAATTTTAAATACTATATATAGTGTTTTAAATGTATCTTTTAAATCAATTACACTAAATATTAGACTATATTTAAGAGCAATGTTCAATATGTGTAGGGGAATTATTGTCTGAGTTTAGGTTAAAGACATGATTTAACCATATAAAAAACTGTGTATAAGTTAAATATCTTTAGATTACTTTTATTTTTTGATTAAGGTTTTGTCAAGTATCCCATTCTGAACTAGCTTTCTTGCAACTGTAGGATTTGTCTGGTTTATCCAGCAAATCCGCTCTTGCTAAAGGGATTAGCCAAAGGAAAGTTCAGCTTGTCTGAACTTATAAAAATGAACTACCCCCAACCGGATTTGAACCGGTGTTACCGCCGTGAAAGGGCGATGTCCTAGGCCACTAGACGATGAGGGCGTATTAGAGAGTCAGATGGCAAGAAAAATTAAAAGATCATGGTTCTAAAATTACTTGCTTCTTGATTTTAGATTATGAACATAATAATTGCAAGGTAAAAATCTTCTATAAACATATATAGAAGTAAAACGTTAGAATTACTCTATATGAAAACTCTAAAAGAAAAAATTGTTTTTATAGTATTGACAACCATGTTATATCTAACGATTCTTTCTGCTTATTCTCAAACTCCTACAATTGTTACAAGTCCAACTCCAACTGTAATCTCAATACCAACACATCCATCTCGGGTTACCACTCCAGCAGTTACACCTACTCCAAAACCTTCACCATTAAGTGTTCAGGAAGATTCTGATAATTCACTTGGACTAATTTTTTCAGTAAAAAAAATAGAAGAGGCAAATAATCTTTTAGCTGAAGGGAAAACTGATGAAGCAGAAAAAAAATTAAATGAGATCAAAGGCTGGCTGATTAATGCTACTGATTACCACTATAATTTATATCAAGTCATTAATAAAAACAGTAAAACAGAACAAGCTGCAAAAATTGAAAAAGCTCATGCTCTGGACTTTGCAAACCTTAGAGATCAGGCATTTTACTTACTTGCCAGAATCTATATTTCCCAGAATAAATTAAAAGAAGCAACGAAACTCTTAACTGACATAGTTAAATCCCAGTCTGAATCAGAACTTGGGAAAGATGCTTATAAAACCTTGCTTGAAATAAAATTTTCTGATCAGGTTAAATAAATTATTCTTTAATTCCTGTCATCGTAATTCCCTGAACAAATGTTTTTTGTGTAAGGAAAAATATCACAACAATAGGAAGAATAATTATAGTTGCACTTGCCATAAGAAGTGCCCATTCTGTTCCGCCATGCTGTGCTTTAAACTGCTGGAGAGCAAGTGAAAGAGTGTACTGGTTATTATCGATTAGATAAATAGAAGGTTTCATTAAATCGTTCCATGTGTATAAAAACTGAAATAAAGCAACTACGGAAAGTGCTGGCACAGAAAGAGTTAGGTAAATATTTTTATAAATTGAAAATTCGGAACAGCCGTCAATACTTGCCGCTTCATGTAGTTCACGTGGAATTGTAAGGAAAAATTGTCTGAGTAAAAATATAAAAAAAGCATTTCCGCAAAATTGTGGAGCAATTAAAGGCATATAAGTGCCATACCAGCCAAGCTTCTGGAAAAGTATAAATTGTGGAACAAGAGTCACCATCTCTGGAAGCATCATCGTGCCAAGGGTTATATAAAAAACAATATTTTTATATTTCCAGTTCAAAATGCTAAAAGCATAAGCTGCAAGTGAACAGGAAACCAATACCCCGATAGCATTTAAAATGCATAGGAATAAAGTGTTTCTAAAATATTGAAATAAGTTAAAGTATTTGAAAATTATAAGATAGTTTTGCCATGATATTGGATCTGGTATCCATTTTATGTCAGGTAAAAAAATCTGTTCTGGAGTTTTAAATGAGGTTGATATCATCCAAAAGAGAGGAATTAAAAAAAGAAAACTTGTAGTAAATAATAAAGAATGAATTAAAAATGACCGGATGATTTTCATGTCTTTAAATTTTGGGAATTGACTTTGAGATGTTTTGTTCGGTTATGTTAACGGCGGCTTTTGGTTTATCTCTCAGACCTACAGAAACCTGAAACTCAATTATATCAACCCCTTCTTCTTGAAACTTTCTTAATGCAATTATTTGTGCTTTACCCAGGAGTTTTGCTGTGTAATTTAAGTTTATAGAAAAATTTGCAACGGAATCTATACTGAGTGCCCTACCAAAAATATCAATAGTAGTACTTTTGACTTCCAGCCGGTCAATCCATACGCCTTTTGGTGTCATGTCGCCAATTTCACGTAATACACGCGACCAGGGTTTTCTGTTATCAATAAGCGCTGAAAGGAATTCTGTTTTTATATTTAAAACTTTGTTCGTCTTATCAAAATTTAAAAGCTTATTTAAGTGAGTCTGTGCAAATGTAATTCTATTGTTAAAGATGCCTTTATTTGTTTCAACCCCTGGCATAATAAAATTGTTTATCGTTAAAGTTGTAAATGCTGTAATAAAAATAATAATTGCAGCTACAATTATAAACTTTGAAAACTGTGGATCAAAGCCTGTAATGGGAACAGAAAAGATTGTTTTTGATTTGGTTTTAGCGTCTTTAAATACTCCGCCAAAGCTTTCAATTTTCGTTTTTATGGGGTTTAGTAAATTAGGTAAAGGATATGTGGTGTTATTGCTTACTGACCAAGCAATTCCAAGGGGAGGAATGATTTCGTTTATGCTTATCTGCTGAAATACCCTTCCAGCATCGACAAAATCTAATGGAAGAGTAAATGGCTGGATGTTAAATGGTATTTGTGAAAGATTTGTTTCCTTTACAAATGGTCCACATGTAAAAATAGTGGAGATTTGAGTGCCTGGAATTTGAGATTGAATTAAATTAACTGATTGAAAAACCTGATCGTTTAACTGATGACTTAAAAAGAGATGTTCGTAGATGGGTTCCTGTCCGGACCATACAATAATTTCTGATCTAAGCTGGGAAAGCCATAAAGTTGCTGTGAGGTTGCTGTCAGATCTTGGTTGTAAAAAAGCTCCCAGAGCAAGAAATGACGGGCAAACAGAAAGTGGTTTTAATCCACACTTCTGACAGATTAATTTAGCAAAGTCTATAAGTGGCTTTTGAAGTGAAATCCCAAGCACATCAAGCCTTTTAATGCCATCAGCTTCTTCCCTCTCGGTGTTTTTTAAAGGTATCCAGGTTGCTACTTCATTGTTTGGATTTATGTTGCTTTCCTGAATAATTATCTGACCAATTTCATTTTGAGGTATTGTTAATGGAATAGGAACTGGATGGAGTTTAAAGTACTGCATTGAAAACCCAATTGCACATTCTTTAGTTTTAATGTTTGAAGTTTTAAGGTACTGGCTGATGATACTTATTGTTTTGTTTATATCCTGAAAAACCGGAATGTTTATTTTGAACCCATTTGTCAAATTAATTTTATTTTTTACAAACTGAACTTCAACAACAACAACATTACTTTCTGAAATTTCAAAACCAAGAATTTTGTTTAATTTTTTTGGATTTTTATTTGCCATTTATTGTAATTATTATAATAAAACAGGCTATGGTTAGAAATGGAACAAAGGGTACATATTGTGAATATTTTTCTTTTGGGATTTTCAATCGATCACCAGCTACCCTAATTGTAAAATGACTTACAGAAGCTAATAAAGATGCAATAAATAACGTTAAGAAGGCCCCTTTGTTACCTAAAAATATACTAATTAAAGCAAATACTGTAATATCGCCGCCGCCAATTGTTACTCCTTCTTTAGTCTCATCCTTAACTTCTGTTTCCTCTTCCTTTGAGAACAAGAGGCTAATAAAATAATAAATAATTTCACAGCCAAAATAGATTAAACCTATTCCCGAATAAAATATTATTAATCTGTCAAATTCAAAACCTGAAAATATTAATCTATAAGTCTGAAAGCTAACCAGGCTTATAACCAGTATCCAGCATGGTATAAGAACTTTGTTTGAAAATTTTTGATTAATAAGTAAGTAATAAATTGTAATTGCAACTGCGATGAAAAAAACATACTCAAAAAAGAAATAATAAATGGTCCATAAGAGAAGTGGTATACATATGGAGTTTATTTCAAGCCTGTATCGTTTTATAAGTGTAGCCAAAAAATACAAAGAATCAAGAAAAATAAATGCAATGCCAAGAGCCTTAAATAAGGATAAAATTGATTTATTCATAATACTACTTGCAAGAATGAGTATGATTATTGCAGTGTAGGAAATAAAATGCGGTATAGTCCTATGTTTTAAGTCAAACATGGATAATAAAATAAGTACAAGGGAAAAAGAGAGAAGTAAACATATTTCAGCCATGCTTTGTTTTCGTACTATTGCTGTAATAAACAAAATCAGGCATATAAAACCGGTGGTCAATTCTGCATACAAGCATGAGGCATCAAATTTTTCTTTACAGAAGTAACACTTCCCTTTTAGCAGTAAAAAACTGACTACAGGAATATTTTGCCACCACTCAAGATTTTTTTTACAGTGCTGGCAGTGAGATGGTCTTGAAACAAATGAATGTTCTGTTCTGTACCTGTCAACAATAAGTTTAAAAAAGCTTCCAAAGCAGGAGCCAATAACAAATACAAAAAAACCATATAAAATATTTCCTAATTGTAAATTCACGTATTAATTCTTTCACTGGTTTTAGCATCAAAAAAGTGAGCTTTATTTAAGTTAATTGATGCTTCGATATGACTATTTGTATTTAATTTGGATTTCCCAGAGGTTTTAATTGAAAATGTTGTTTTATCCTTGTTAGTTTTACTGAATGCATAGATAAGATATTCATTTCCAAGCATTTCAATTAGTTCTATCTGTGCTGGAAATATTAAATCATGTTTTTCATTTATGGAAACATTTTCTGGTCTGATTCCAAGAATAAGTTCTCTATTTAATAAATCTTTTGACTTGAGTATGCTTGTAGAAGTATTTAAATTAAATGTTTCTCCAAGAAATAATACCTGTGAACCATTAACCATTTTAAAATCAAAGAAATTCATAGCAGGATTACCCACAAAACCTGCCACAAAAGTGTTAACTGGTTTATTGTAAACTTCTTCTGGTGTGCCTATTTGCTGAATTTTTCCTTTGTTTAATACAACAATTTTATTTCCCATTGTTAATGCTTCTATTTGATCATGAGTAACATAAACAACTGTGGTTGATAAGGTCTTATGTAATTTCAATAGTTCTGCTCTCATCTGTGTTCTCAGTTTTGCATCTAGGTTACTAAGTGGTTCATCCATTAAAAACAGCCTTGGTTTTCTTATAATTGCTCTTCCAAGTGCTACTCTCTGTCTTTCACCGCCTGAAAGTTCTTTTGGTCTTTTAGTAAGATAATGTTTTATACCCAGCATTTCAGCAGTTTCATTGACAGCTTTATCTATGGTTTCTTTATTAACTTTTTTCATTTTTAAAGGAAATGAAAGATTGTCATAGACATTCATGTGTGGATAAAGTGCATAGTTTTGAAAAACCATTGCAATATCTCTGTCTTTTGGAGGTAAATCATTAATAATTTTATTGTCAATTGAAATCTGTCCGCTGTCCGGGTTTTCAAGCCCTGCAATTGTTCTTAAAATAGTAGATTTACCGGAGCCTGATGGACCGACAAGTACTATAAACTCTCCATTATTTACTGAGATGGTTATATCATCTAATACTTTTGTGCTGCCAAAAAATTTTGAAACGTTATTTATTTCCAATGTAGCCATTTCTATATAGCTTCCTTTTCTTTTAGTTATTATACGAGGATTTGAGTGTGTTATGTCAGAGATAAAGGCTTGACCTTTATCTCTTTTGATAAATAATCAAAAGCTTTTATTACGAAATTAATATCATCCTCACAATGTGTTGAAATAGGTGTTAAACGAATTCTTGCCTGCTTTACAGTAGGTGGTCTTATTGCTGGAGCCCAGATGTGACACTCATTAAATAATTTCTCGGAAATATTTAATGCTTCTTCAATACTATTGAAATATACAACAATTATCGGTGTTGTAAACGTATTTAGTTCTAATTTAAAATTCTTTTTTAAACCAGAATGTAATAGTTTTGCATTTTCCCACAATTTTTCTTTTCTCCAGTTTCCATCTTTTATTAATTCAAATGATTTTAAAGTTGCACCGATTACTGCAGGGCTTGGACTTGTCGAAAATATAAACGATCTGGCTTTATTTTTTAAATATTCAATAACATTTTTTGGACCTGAGCAAAACCCACCCTCAACTCCTATAGCTTTGGAACATGTTCCGATTTTAATCGGGAACGATTCTTTAAGTTCTAATTCTTCTATAACACCTGAGCTTTTTTTACCAAAGATTCCTGTGGCATGTGCTTCATCTGCAACGGTTATACAATTGTATTTTTCTGCCAGAGCTGCAATTTCCTCAAGGTTTGCAATATCACCATCCATACTAAATACAGTATCTGTAACGATAAAGTTTCTTTTATGTTTGTCTTTGTTTTCCTGTATTAATTTCTCTAAATGATTTGAGTCTTTGTGATTAAAAATAAGTTTATTTGCTCCGGAAAGTTTTATGCCATCAATTATTGATGCATGATTGTATTCATCCGAATACACAGCATCGTCTTTATTTATGAGGGATGATAGAACTCCCAAGTTTGCTGCATAACCCGAGCTAAAAAATAGGGTACTTTCACTGCTTTCAAAATCACTGATAATATCTTCAAGCTGTGAATGTAGTAATGAAGTGCCGCTTAAAAGCCTTGAGCCGGTACTCCCAACACCAAATTTACTTACAGCATTTTTGCTTGCATTAATTAACTCTGGATGATTTGCAAGTCCTAAATAATTATTTGATCCAAACTGTAAAACTCTTTTTCCACCAGCAATTTCAACCCACGGCCCACCTGCAGTTAAAACAGTTTTAAGTTCACGTTTTAATCCCTGAGTAGTTAATATTTCCAGCTCTTTATCGATATAAGAAAAATTGTTCATAATATAAAATTGATTTATATTATTTTAATACCTTTAAATTCTCAATATCTTCTTTCCAGCGTTTAAAGAGGTTATGGTCAATTCCAAAAAGATCCAAAACTTTACCTACTACAAAATCAATTGCATCGGTTAGTTCTTTTGGATTGTGATAAAAGCCTGGACATGCCGGTGCAATAACAGCTCCTGTTTTGCTAAGTTTTAAAAGGTTTTCAAGGTGAATGGAGCTAAATGGCATCTCACGGGGGACAAGCACTAATCTTCTTCTTTCCTTTAGACATACGTCAGCGGCTCTTGTGATTAAATTGTCTGAAGTACCGCAACTAATTGCAGCTATAGTACCCATGCTTGCCGGTACAATAATCATTCCAAGCGATCTGTAAGAACCGCTTGAAATTGATGCACTAATATCATTATGTGCCCACACATTTAAGAAAGCACCATTAATTTTATTATTTGATTTTACTGTAAAATGAGATAATACTTGTTCTTTTAATAAATGAGGATTTAAAGAAAGATCGAGATTGATTTCTTCTTTTGCAACTTTAGAGGCACTTTCAGAAATTATAAAATCAACCTTATAATTATTTTCGAGTAAAAATTGGAGAATTCTAATTCCGTAAACAGTACCGCTAGCACCAGAAATTGCAACTGTAATCGGACTTATTAAAGCGTTCACGTTTTATTTTTAAACCTCATAAACATTATATCTAAGTTAAAACAATAATATGCCAACCTCAGTATTAGAAAATATTTCAAATAAGCAACCAAGTGCTGATACTTATTTAAGTCTTGTAAACAATCTTTTATTAAAGGTTCAAAAACCCGGTCAGTATCTAGGGATTGAGTGGGGACATCTAATAGAAAACGAAACGACGAAACGGCGAGATGGCAAAGGGGCAAAAAAAAGATGGTCAGATGTAAAAGTTCGAACTGCGTTAATTTATCCTGATCTCTATGAACTTGGAATGGCAAATTTTGGAACCAAGATTTTATATCAAATAGTCAATAGTCATAGTGATTATCTCTGTGATAGAGCATATGCTCCAATGCAGGACATGGAAGCACTTCTAAGAAAAGAAAATATTTCTCTGTGGGGTTGGGAAAGTTTTAAACCGCTTGGTGATTTTGAACTTTTGGGATTTTCACTTTCTTATGAACTTTCTTACACAAATGTTTTAAATATTCTTGAGCTTTCAAAACTAAATATTCTTTCAAAAGAAAGAAATGAAATCTTTCCACTCGTTTTTGCTGGTGGTCCTGCTGCATTTAACCCTGAGCCCATGGCAGAATTTTTTGATTTTTTTATTGTAGGTGATGGGGAAGAGGTAATCATTGAAATTCTTGATCTGGTAAAAAATGTAAGGGCAAACCAAAGTGTTTGCCCAAAAGACCAACTATTACTAAAACTTGCTCAAATTCCTGGTGTATATGTGCCAAAATTTTATACTCCGGATCCAAATGAAAACTATTTACCAAAATCTGTTCAATCTTCTTTGCCTGAAAAAATTGTAAAACGAGTCGTAGATCTAAGTGATAAAAACCAGCCTACAAGTGGACCTGTTCCTTATCTGTCATCAGTGCAGGATAGGCAAACTATCGAAATAAGGCGTGGCTGTGATCGTGGCTGTAGATTCTGTCAACCTGGATATGTTTATCTTCCAGTCAGAGAACGTACACCTGAAGATCTTGTGAAGCTTTCAACTGAAGCGCTTAAAAATACTGGCTATGATGAATATTCTTTGCTTTCACTTTCAGCAAGTGATTATACACGGCTTCATGAAGCTGCAATTAGTTTAAATAGTGCTCATTCTTCAAAAGGTATTTCTCTGTCTATGCCATCCCAAAGAGCAGACAGATTTGATATGGAAATTGCAAATGAATTAAATACGGTAAGAAAATCAGGAATTACGCTTGCTCCGGAAGCTGGCACAGAAAGGCTTCGCGAGGTAATAAATAAAGGTTTAAAAGAAGTAGAAATAAAAAGGGCAATTGAAAACGTTTATGACAGTGGTTTTCATCACGTAAAACTTTATTTTATGATAGGTCTTCCTACAGAAACTACAGATGATCTCGATGGAATAATAAATCTCCTCAAATGGGCAAGTGATCTTTCAAGAATAAAAAATAAAAGACCAATTGAAATAACCTGCACGATTTCTACTTTTGTGCCGAAAGCTTTTACACCATTTCAGTGGTACAGCCAAAACTCAGTAAGTGAGTTTCAGCAAAAAATAAATTACTTAAAACAAAAAGTAAGAGATTATAGACTAAGAACAGTAAAGCTAAACTGTACGGATCCAAAAATTGCACTTTTGGAAGCTGTAATGAGCAGGGGAGATAGAAGAGTATCAAAATTGATTTATGGTGCTTATAAAAAAGGAGCTAAATTCGATGCATGGGATGAGTGTTTAAAAATGGATACATGGCATGAAGCAGCAAAAGAATGCGGACTTGATTTAAATTATGAAGCCACAAAATATAGGGCAATTAGTTCTGTAAATCCATGGGATGTAATTGATACAGGATTATTAAACAAGTTTTTAGTAGATGAAATTACAAAAGCATTAAATGTCGTAGAAACTTCTCCATGTACTGAAAATACTTGTCATGCATGTGGAGTATGTTTTGAGCTTGGAGTTTTAAATGTGGTTACTACAGACAAATCAAAAAACAATAAGTTTGTTAAAGAAATAGAAAAGGAAAACGAACCGGTGAGTGGGCGAGGCGGCGAAACGGCGAATAGGAAAACTGGCGATAAATTAAAATTTGAATTGCCTGTTAAGTCTGTGCAAAAAGTTGAGATAATACATTCCAAGTTATCTGATCTTAGGTTTATATCTCATCTTGATGTTAGTAGGCTTTTTGAAAGAGCAATGCGAAGGGCAGATTTGCCCATTAGCTTTACAGAAGGATTTAATCCCCGGCCCAAAATGCAATGGTTAATGCCTTTACCTTTGTATTATGAAAGTGGTTATGAACTCATGCACCTTGAGTTGTCTGATTATGTTGAGGATTCTGACTTACAAATTAGGTTAAATCAGCAATTACCACCCGAATTCCAGCTTATAAGTGCTAAAACAGTTGATTTTAAGCAAAAATTGGGTGATGTAAACAATATAAAAGTTTTATATAAAATTTTGACTTGTAACCCACATATGTGGGAAAAATATATATGTGAGTTAAGAAGTTTGATTGAAAGTTTTCTTGCTCAAAAGTTTTTAATTCTAAAAGTTTTAAAAAATAAACAAGACAATAAAAATAAGTCTGAGAAACAATTAGATATTAGATCTCAAGTAGAGGGGATAAAAATTATAAGTGAGTCACCACTGGAACTGGAATTAATTCTGTCAGGAAATACTAGAGCAGAAATGGTTTTAGATCAAATTACCCCAAAAGAACTTAAAGCAAATGATTTTCAAAGAAACTGGCAAACTGATTGGAAAATTACAAGAGAGATAATCATTAATCGTGAATAGAAATAAATTTTGGTTTATATCATTTTTAGATGAAAGGATTTGTCCGGTTTATCCGAGAAATCTGAGCAGGCGAAAGCAGACTACCAATGGAAGCTTCAGTTCGTTTGAAGCTATATAAAAATGAGAATATACAAACTTTCTTGCAAAGATAGGATTCATCTGATTCATTCAGTGAATCCGATCAAACGGAATGAGTAGCACAAAGGAAGCTTCAGCTTGTCTGAAGCACATAAAAAGGAAGGGACAATATGAAATCGTTAATAATATCGGAAAGAGACAAAATTGCTGCAATTATGGACAATGACAAAGCAATTGAATTCTTTATACACAAAGGGGATCTTTTGTTAGGAGATATTTATACTGCTAAAGTTGAAAATATTATGCCAAGCATTGATGCAGTGTTTGTAAATCTTGGCAATAACAGAATGGGATTTTTACATGCCAGCGACATACCTGGTCAGGGGAATTTAAATGATAGGGTTCAGCCACATCAAAAAATGCTTGTTCAAATTGTAAAAGAACCAACAAGCAATAAAGGACCGCGTGTAAACACTGCAATAAGTCTGCCTGGAAGATTTTTAGTGCTTACTACAGAAAACAATAACGTTTCTGTCAGTAGAAAAATTGTTGATTATCAGGAAAGAAATAGGTTGAAAGCCATGGTGTCGCTCTTAAAGCCACCCGGTGTTGGCATAGTGGTTCGTACTGAGGCTGAAAGTAAAGATGAATATGATCTTGAAGAAGATTTTAAAATGCTTTGGGATCTGTGGAAAGAAGTCTCAGATAAACATGAAAACCATAAATATCCCGGACTTGTTTACAGAGATCTGGATTTTATTTACAGGGTAATTAGAGATGCCTACACTGCAGAAATTGATGAAGTTGTTTTAGATACAACAAGTGGCCAGTTAAAATCTCAACAGATATTAAAGAACTGGACCGGAAAAGATATAGAAATAATTCTGCATAAAGAAGGAAATATTCTTTCTACTCGAGGTGTTGAAAAAGAAATACTTACTGCTCTTCAGACAAAAGTTGAGTTGCCCAGTGGCGGATATTTATTTATTCAGACTACAGAAGCTCTTACAGTGGTAGATGTAAACTCGGGAAGATTTACAAGCTCACGTACTTTAAGGGAAACTGTTTTAAAAACCAATCTTGAGGCAGCACATGAAATTGGCAGGCAGTTAAAACTCAGAAATATTGGTGGGGTTATAGTTGTTGACTTTATTGATATGGATGACAGAAGAGATCAAATGAATGTACTTGAAGCATTTGAAAATGCTTTGATGTCAGACAGAGCAAAACCACAAATAGGTCAGTTAAGCGATCTTGGACTGGTTGAACTCACTAGAAGAAGACAGGGTCAAAGTCTTATGGAGATTTTTGGACATTCATGTAATTCTTGCAATGGTTCAGGGCTGGTTTTTGAAATAAATCTAAGCGGTGAACTTAGAAGGAATAGACCTGAAGGTCAGGAAGAAAACAGGCAGGAAAGATCCGACAGGAATGACTGGAGAAATAATAGGAATAATAGAAATAGAAATCAAAGAAGACCTGATCCAAGACGAAGACCTGATCAATATCAATCACAAAGTACAAGAGATACAGAAGTTAAACCGCCAATGGCTGGTGAAGAAGGTTCTGAAGTATCGCTTGAAGAAGAGGTAATCCCACCTGAAACAGAAGAATCAAATAATGGTGAAATTGACAATGAAGTTCAGAGCGAATTTAATGATGAATCATATGAACAAGAAGAATCTGACAGTGATTCAGATGTTGAATTGTCAAACTTTTCACAGGATTCAAAATACAGCGTAAAAGCTGATGATGTTTCCGGTGTTTTTACTCTTACACCAAAAGAATCAGAAGAAAACTAAGAAACATCTTGTGTTAAAAGAAAGATCCTCTCTGGGCATAAAATTTGGGCTTGAAAGAGTCCAGAGGTGTCTTAAGTATCTTAGTAATCCGCAGGATGATTTTAAATCTGTTTTAATAGCTGGGACAAATGGTAAAGGCTCGGTAACTTTTTACCTTTCTAATTTAGCCTGTAAATTTACAAACCTTAAAATTGGCAGATTTATAAGTCCTCATCTTATTTCATGGACAGAGAGATTCGTAATCAATGAAAAAATAGTAGATGAGAAATTGCTTAATGAAACTTTTGGTGAAGTAACTACTAAAATTAAAGCTTTTGAAGCTGATACAAATGAAATGCTCACTGAATTTGAGCTTTATACAGTGCTTGCTTTTTATTTGTTTTCAAAGGAAAAAGTAGATATAGTATTTTTAGAAGTAGGCATGGGAGGAAGACTTGATGCCACAAATGTTGTAAGTACTGAAAATACTCTATGCTCTGTTATAACAAATGTTTCATATGATCATATGGAATATCTTGGAGATACCTTAGAAAAAATTACATATGAAAAAGCTGGAATTATAAAAGAAAATAGTTTTACTATTACAGGAGCTACGGGCAATGTCCTTAAAGTAATTGAAGATGTTTCAATAAAACAAAGATCACGACTTTTATGTGTAAAGGTAAATCCTGATGATGATTACAAAAATAAAAACATAAAAATAGCAAAAACTGCCTGGGGAATAATTTCTAAGAAGCTTCATTTAAAGAAGGATTTAACTGAGATAGAAACATACTTAAAAAATCTACAGTTTTCTGGCAGGTTTCAGTATTTTAAAGATGAAAAAATCCTTATGGATGGGGCGCATAATCCAGAAGCTGCAATAGAACTTAAAAAACTTTTAGATAAGACTTTTTCTAATAAAGAAATTGTTTATATTATTGGAATCCTGAATAAGGATTACAAGTCTTTTATCGAAAACTTAATGCCTGAAGGTAGTGTAGTCATATGCACTGAACCAAAGTCAAATCGTGCTACTAAAAAAGAAGCTTTAGCTGAATATGTTAGTAGTAAAGGATTTAAATCAATTCTAGCAAACAATTTGTCAGGTGCTATTTCTTTGGCAAAATCCAAGAAGCATGATTTAATATTAATTACAGGCTCATTGTATTTAGTTGGTGAGGCTTTAGAGTTAATTGAGCAAAAGAGAAATGAGATTACTGTGTTCAAAGAAACAGCCTTAAAAATTGGATCTAAACTTCCAGAGTTTAATTTACCTAGTGCAGATGGTAAGAACTATTCACCATCATCATTTCAAGGCGGTAAGGTTTAGTTGGTTATGTTTACATGTAATCATTGTCCTTATGTTCAGGCATATGAAAAAAGACTTATTAATCTGCAAAAAGATTTTAAAGATAAAAACGTAAGCTTTATAGCAATAAACTCGAATGATGAAGAAAATTATCCTCAAGACAGTTTTGAAAATATGGTGAAAAGATCAAAAGAAAAAGGATACAATTTTCCATACCTAAGAGATAAAACACAGAATGTAGCTAAAACATTTGGTGCTAGTTATACGCCAGAGGTTTTTGTTTTTGATGAGAAAAGAACTATGCAATATCATGGAAGAATAGATGATAACTGGCAGGAACCCGATAAGGTTACAAAACACAATTTAAAAGAAGCTATTGAATCAATTCTTTCCGGAAAGCCAGTGCCAGTCGACAGAGCAAATACTCAGGCTATTGGCTGTACGGTAAAGTGGGCTAACTGATTAACTTCAAATCTAGTCCAAATATTTTTATAAAACCTTCGGCGGCACTTTGATCAAATAAATCACCTTTTCCATAGGTGGCAAGATTATGTTTATAAAGTGAGAAAGGAGATTTTCTTCCCACCATGGTTACATTTCCTTTAAATAATTTTACCCTTATAATTCCTGTAACTCTTTTTTGAATGTATTTATTAAACACATCTATGGCTTCCCTGAGCGGGTTAAACCAGCGACCATCATAAATTAACTGGGAGTATTTTTGATCTAAAACTGATTTAAATAAAATTGTTTCTCTGGTGTGTACAAGCGACTCAAGATCTTTATGTGCTTTAAGTAAAACAACTGCAGCAGGTGATTCATAAACCTCCCGACTTTTAATTCCTACTACCCTATTTTCAATTTGATCAATTCTTCCTATCCCATGATTTCCTGCAATTTGATTTAATTTTTGAATCAGCTTTAATCCATCATATTTCTTTTCGTTCAAATTTACCGGGATTCCATTTTTAAAACCAAGAGTTAAATAAACAGGTTTTGACGGAGCAGATTTTGGATTCTTTGTAAGTGCATAAGCTTCTTCTGGAGGCTCTTTCCAGGCATCTTCTAAAATCCCGCACTCAACTGATCTTCCCCATAGATTTAAATCCACGCTAAACGGAGATTTCTTTTTTACAGGTACAGGTATATTATATTTTTTTGCATATTCAATAGATTTTTCTCTAGTCATTTTCCATTCACGAGCTGGTGCAATGATTTTTAAGTTAGGACCAAGTGCCATGGTAGAAACGTCAAATCTGACTTGATCATTTCCTTTTCCTGTGCAGCCATGTGCAATTGCATCTGCTTTTTTAGATTTGGCTACCTGAACAAGAAGTTTTGCTATTAGTGGTCTAGCCAGTGCTGTAGCCAGAGGATAATCGCCATAAATCGCATTTGCAAAAAGCGCAGGCCAAATGTATTCATTTATAAACTCTTTTTTTGCATCTATAACTAGAGATTCTGAAGCACCTATTGATAATGCTTTCTTTTGTATTGGTTTTAATTCTTCTCCTTGTCCTAAATCAATAGCCAGAGCTATTACTTCACTGGCTTTATTTTCAAGAAGCCATCGTATTGCTACAGATGTATCCAGCCCGCCTGAATAAGCTAAGACAACCTTTTTACATTTTGATGTTTTTTCATTTTTCATAATTTGATAGAATATCACATTATATGAGATCATCGTTACCAAAATCAGAAAATACAGAATTATCTAAGATAGTATTGCCAAACCATATTGCAATTATCATGGATGGCAACAGGCGCTGGGCTCAAAGTAAAAATGTACCCAGTATGCTTGGTCACAAAGAAGGTGTACAGGCACTAAAAAAAATCACCAGATATGCAAATGATTTAGGCATTAAGTATCTTACAGTTTATGCATTCTCTACTGAAAATTGGAACAGGAAGAAAGATGAGGTAGAGTTTTTAATGTTTCTAATTCAGGAAGCCATTCAAAATGAGTTTGATGAAATGCATGAAAATAATGTAAAACTTTCAGTTCTTGGATTTTATGAGGATTTGCCAAAACCCCTTCCAAAAGTTTTAAATGATGCGATGGAAAAAACAAAAAATAATACTGGCTTAAATCTTCAAGTGGCTATTAATTATGGCAGCCGTGCTGAAATAGCACATGCAGCAAAAGAAATTGCAAAAAAAATAAAAACAGGAGAAATAAATATAGAAGATATAAATCCTGAATTAATTAGTAAAAATCTCCTTACAAAAAATATTCCGGACCCAGATCTTTTAATCAGAACAGGTGGAGAACAAAGAATTAGTAACTATCTCTTATGGCAGTGTGCTTATACTGAATTGTATTGTACTGAGACATTGTGGCCTGCATTTAATGGCAGCGAACTTGATAAAGCGATTGAAGAGTTCAATAAAAGACAAAGAAGGTTTGGAGTTTAAACAAGTGTTTGTAATTGTTGCTTTTGATCTTCGGCTATGCAGGCTTCAATGACAGGATCTAAATTACCTTCTAGTGCTGCGTCTAAAGTGAAGTTTTCATTTAATCTGTGGTCTGTTACCCGGTTATCTTTAAAGTTATAAGTTCTGATTTTTTCGCTTCTATCTCCAGTACCCACTTGCATCTTACGTTTTGCATAAATTTCTTTTTGTTGTTTTTGAAGCTCTAAATCATAAAGCCTGGATCTTAATAACTGCATGCCTTTATTTTTATTTTGTAGCTGACTTCTTTCTTCAGTACAGTGGATCATTAAGCCAGAAGGTTTATGAACTATTCTTACAGCCGTTTCCACCTTATTTACATTTTGTCCACCAGCACCACCTGATCTCATGGTGGTTACTTCAATATCGTTAGGATCTATTTTTATATCAACCTCATCTACTTCAGGCATAACAGCTACTGTTGCTGTACTTGTATGCACACGCCCTGAAGCTTCTGTAAGTGGCACTCTTTGCACCCTGTGAACACCAGATTCAAATTTTAATTTGCTGTAAACATTTTCACCTTCGATTTCTATAATTACTAGCTTATAACCGCTTATATCTCCTGTATTTGAATCTATTATTTTTGTTCTCCACCCCTGTTTATCTGCATATCTTGTATACATTCTAAGTAAATCACCTGCAAAAATTGAAGATTCTTCCCCACCTGCTGCAGCACGTATTTCAAGCATAATATCTTTTTCATCGTTTGGATCTTTTGGCAGAAGTAATATTCTTAGTCTCTCTTCAATAGTTATAAGTTCTTTGCTTATCTCGTCAATTTCAGACCTTGCAAGATCTATCAGTGATGCATCTCCTTCTGTTTTTATTATTTCTTTAGCACCTTCTAGCTCTTTGTTAAAAGATTTAAATTTTTGATATAAGTCATAAGTTTCCTGGAGTGATTTTTTTGATTTAGATACTTTTTTAAGCTGGTCCTGATCTCCATAGACAGCAGGATCGACAAGCTTTTTTTCTAGCTCGTGATAAGCTTTTTCTATATCACCCAGTTTTTTTATTAGGATGTCATCCATAATGAAACGGAGAGAGAGGGATTCGAACCCTCGGTACCTTTTTAAGGGGTACACAGACTTTCCAGGTCTGCTTCTTAAACCACTCGAACATCTCTCCTTGGTATATCGGAAAAATCTCGGATCAAACAAGATTTCCCCTTTTCTCTATTTGGTGCTCAGGATATTCCTCATCGGAACATCCTTTGCTTATTTCTTTTTTATAGCCCTCGACAAGCTTGGGCTTCCATCTTTTACTTTCTTTCGTCTGATCGGATTTGTCCGCCTTAGGCGGAATAAATCCTTATCATTTATATTGCTTTAGGTGATCCTTATTTAACGAATAAATTATAACTTATTTAAGACTTATGCAAAGTTTGCAGGGCATGGGTGCCCATTCGCTCCTTTCCCGCCTAAAGGCACACGTCGCTCAGGGCACCATGCCACTGCTCACTATTTTGCATAAGTCCTGTTATCATTTATTTTATGGCAGTATACAATTCAAAACGCTACGATGGATGGCTAACTAAGTTTTATCAGTATTTAGTAATTTACTTATTGTTCGTGCCTCTATACTACATTTTTTATCGCTTAAAAGTATATGGGAAAGAAAATATTCCAAAAGATAAAAAACCCTTCATTATAATGTCTAACCACCTATCAAACAATGATCCTCCCATTCTCTCTACAGCATTTATGATTCCCATAGCTTATATGGCAAAAAAAGAACTTTTTTCTACTCCATTTTTTGGATGGGCTATTACTATGCTTGGTGCTTTTTCGGTTGATAGGGATAAAATTGAAAAAACTACAATTAAAGCTACAAAAGAAATTATTCAAAAGAAGTGGTGCCTTGGAATTTTTTTGGAAGGTACTAGAAGTAAAAATCCCGGGGTTTTAGGAAATCCAAATATTGGAGTTGCTTATATTTCAAGCTTAAATAATGTACCAATACTGCCTGTAGGAATTATAGATTCAAATAAACCCTTTGGTCCGGTAACAGTAAAAATCGGGAAATCGTTTTACCCTGACAAGGATTTAGAAAAAGCTAGATGGCAGTGTGCAGAAAAATTGTCAGAGCTTACTGGGTTTAAATTATCTACAACTTCACAAGCTTAGCAAATCTTGGATCCATTAACTTTTTCCCATGGTTTTCAAAACTTACATTTACTAATAACTTTTCATTCTGACCAAAAACCTGCTCAACTATACCCACCCCAAACTTTTCATGCTGAACTTTATCTCCCACTTCAAACTGAACTTTTAAAGAACTTTTTTCATTTTTGGTTAAGCTTTCCTGTGTCCTGATTTTTGTGACATTGGTTACACCTTCTTTTGCAATGAGTTCTTCTATTTCATATTCTGAATACTTTCGCGTAATATTTTTTTTCGATATGTGATGTTTATTGTTTGGGATTTTTTCATCGACACCGCCGTAAAATCCTGTTAGTAATCCTTTTTCTGTTTCTTCTATAAATCTGCTTACCTGCGTGTAATCTTTTAACCCAAATAATCTTCTTTCTCTAGCGTAAGTAAAATAAAGTTTTTCTTTTGCTCTGGTTACACCTACGTACATTAATCTTCTTTCTTCTTCTAGTTCACTGGTATCGTTTGTGTCTATTGATCTAATGTGCGGGAGAATTCCTTCTTCAAGCCCCGAGATAAATACTATGGGATATTCAAGCCCTTTTGCTAAATGTAGTGTCATTAAGGTGATTTTATTTGTAGTTTGCTTTAAATTATCAAGATCTGTATAAAGAGAAACCTGTGTAAGAAAATCTCCTAATGTTTGATCGCCACTTTGTGGCATATCATCTGTTTCAAGGGTAGAAGGTGTATAGCTGGCTTCAAACTCATTTGCTACTGAATATAATTCCCGAATATTTGCCATTCTTTCTTCAGAATCAAGTGTTCCTTCATCTTCAAGCTCATCCCAGTAACCCGATTTTTTAAGCAACTGATCCAGTAAATCACTTATAGATAGTGACTTTGAAGCTTTTCTCAAATACTCCATTAATTCTATAAAATTTTGAACTGAAACAATTGTTTTTTCGGATAAGTCTGGCACATCTTTTATTTCAAGCAGTGCTTTGTATAAAGTAAAACCGTTTTTATTTGCATACTCTTCGATTTTTATAAGGGTGGTTGCTCCAAGTCCACGTTTTGGAATATTGATTATTCTTTTTAGTGATATGGAATCGCTTGGATTATAAATAGTTTTAAAATAAGCAATGATATCTTTGATTTCTCTTCTGTCATAAAATCTAAACCCGCCAATAATCTGATATGGGATATTTTTTTTAATCAATGCTTCTTCTATTGCCCGGCTTTGAGCATTTGTCCTGTAAAGTATGCCAATATCATTATATTTGTAATTTGATTTTAATAGTCTCAGAGATTCTTTTGCTATATACTGTGCTTCTTCTATTTCATCATCTGCTTCAAAGCAGATAATTTTGTCGCCTTTTTCTTTTGTGGGCAATAATACTTTTTCTATTCTCTCTTTATTGTTTTTAATAATTGAATCTGCAGCTTTTAAAATTGTTTCAGTGGATCTGTAATTTTTTTCAAGCTTGATGATTCTATTTTCTGGAAAATCTTTTTGAAAACCGAGAATAATTCTAAAATCTGCTCCACGCCAGGAATAAATACTTTGATCTACATCTCCTACCACTGTAATTCCTCTCTTCTTCCATATATTTTCTCGGTCAGCTTCAAGCCTTTCTGTTTTTGTCAGCCCTTCTGAAATGAGCCTTACAAACTCGTACTGAATCAAATTAGTATCCTGAAACTCATCTACAAGAACATGCTTAAATCGTTTGTGGTAATAATTTCTTGCTTTTTCATTTTGTTCTAAAAGTTTTAGCGAGTATAAAAGCAAATCATCAAAATCAAGAGCATTATTTTTCGCAAGTTCTTTTTGATAGAGATCAAATATTTCAGAGATTTTTATGTCGCGGTGATTTTTGGCTATGTCTGCAAATGTTTTAGCTTCATAGCCTTGTGATTTTAAGGTGCTTATAAAGGATTTTATGTTTTTTGGCTGATAGATTTTTATATCAAAATCTAGAGCCTTTATGCATTGTTTAATTATGTTCGTGCTGTCTGACTCATCGTAAATCACAAAATTATTTGTCCATCTTTCGCCAGTACTTAAAACCAATTTATGTATGTCATGACGCAATATTCTTCCGCAAACACTATGAAATGTACCTATCCAGATAGAGTTAGATAGCTCTTTTGGAATGAGTTTATTTAATCTTTCTTTCATTTCATTTGCAGCTTTATTTGTAAATGTTACTGCTAAAATACTTTCTGGCATAAAACCATTAGAAACTAGGTGAGCAATTTTATTCGTTAATACTTTAGTTTTTCCTGAGCCAGCACCGGCAATAATTAAAAGTGGCCCATCACCATGTTTTACAGCTAAAAGCTGGTTTTCATTTAAATCGGAGTTGATGGTATCATTTGAAATCTGTGTCTCATTCATGGTGATTTATCTTAGTTAGAAAGGCATAAACAAATTTTTAGCGAAAGTAAAAGAGGATATAGTAGCGGTGGGCAATTAACAATGCCTACAATTGATACTTTAGTTGAAGAGCTAAAGTTAATACAAAATGTCGGCACAAGAAAAATTGCAATCATTGGTACAAGAAACTTATCACTAATGCATCAGCAGCTTGTTGAGATTCTAGCTTATGCTCTTGTAATAAGCGGAAATATTATTATAACAAGCGGTGGAGCAAGTGGTGTTAACTCAGCAGTTATAAAAGGTGCATGCAGAGGAGATCAAAATAAACTTGAGGTAATTCTCCCGCAGACAATTGGTCAGCAACCTACAGAAGTTCAAAATGCATTAATCGGTATTAAGGGTGTTCTGGAACATCCAGACAGACAAAATATGACACTTGCAGATGCAAGTAGAATTTGTAATAGGGAAATTGTTGAAAGCTCACACCAGTTAATTTCATTTTTATATCATGATAGCCATACTTTAAAAGAAGCTATAGAGTATGCACATATGCAGCATAAGATTGTGACTATTTTTTACCTTGACTAAAAATGCCCAAGCGAAGTCCGAGGCTATGTGAGGACGGAGCATGAGAAAAATAAATATGCACATATGCAGCATAAGATTGTGACTATTTTTTATTTAGATTAGAATGAAGTCATGCCCTTGTGGCGGAATGGTAGACGCAACGGACTTAAAATCCGTTGGCCTGAACAAGACCGTGCCAGTTCGAGTCTGGCCAAGGGCACGTATATTAATCAGTTATATTTTTTATTTATGCATGATGCTCATGCAATTCATCTAATGAATTTGGATCAACTTTTATGCTTGGTCCCATAGTGGTGCTTATATAAACAGATCTTATATAAATGCCTTTAGCACCTGGTGGGCGGGCTTTATTAATAGCATCTACAATTGCTGAAAAGTTTTGTAGTAGTTTATCTTCGCTAAATGAAACTTTTCCAATGGGTACGTGAACTATTCCGCTGTCTTTTTCAGCTCTAAAACTTGCTTTACCTGCTTTAAGTTCTTTAATGGCTTTAGTTAAATCATTTGATACTGTACCGTCTTTTGGATTTGGCATAAGACCTTTTGGACCAAGTGCCTTACCAAGCTTTGCCATCTGCCCCATCATGTCCGGAGTAGCAACAAGCTTGTCAAAACCAAACCAGCCGCCTTCTATTTTTGCAATGATATCTTCTGTTCCTGCAAAATCAGCTCCTGCTACTTCAGCTTCTTTTACTTTTTCACCCTTTGCAATTACTGCTATTTTTATACTCTTACCGGTTCCGCCAGGAAGCGCTGTTGAACCTCTTACTTGCTGATCGCTTTGTTTTGGATCTATTCCAAGCCTGACTGCCAGATCAACTGTTTCATCAAACTTTGATTTTATTTTGCTTGAGACTTCTTTGATTTTTGAGATTGCTTCTTTTGGCTTATAGGATTTTTTATCTCCTAAAATCTCATTGATTTGTTTTCTTTTTTTTGTTAGTGTTACCATTTTTTTTCTTGGTTCAAGCGAACTTTCGTTCTCCCAAGCTCCCTTTATTTTTTAACTAAAACCTCCATCAATGCCAAGTGGTAGTACATCAGTTGAACTGAAAGATGATGCAACTTCACCTCTAGCTACATCAAAACCTAACCTATCTGTTAACGTAGTAAGACCATTTTGTGGATTAACTACTTGTTTCTTTTTAACAGCAACAGGCTTATCACCAGCTCTACGGCTTCCAACAGTTCCAAGTTGCAATCTTGGTCCTAGCCTTGCTTTTGGTCCATCTGCTTTCATTGTCATAAATTAACCCTCTACAACAACGCCCATAGATCTAGCAGTTCCCATAATAATGTTCATAGCAGCTTTAACATCAAGAGCGTTTAAATCTGGCATTTTATCTTTTGCAATTTCTTCAATTTGTTTCAGGGATATTTTCCCAACCTTTTCTCTGTTTGGAACTCCTGAACCTTTTTCAAGCTTAATTTTCTTTTTAATCAGGTCTGAAGCAGGAGGAGTTTTCATAATAAAATTAAAAGACCTGTCTTCATAAACACTGATAACTACAGGAATAATCTGACCGGGTTTGTCTTTGGTCTTTTCATTGTATTCTTTGCAGAATGCCATGATGTTTACACCGTGTTGACCAAGTGCTGGTCCAATTGGCGGTGCTGGATTTGCTTTTCCTGCCTCGATTTGTAATTTTATTTGCGTGTGGAGTTTTTTCTTTTTTTTTGTCGGTGCTGCCATTTCTTTTTATAGCTCAAGACAAGCTTGAGCTTCCCTCTTTTACTTCTTTTCGTTTGATCGGATTTGCTGGATAAACCAGACAAATCCTTTTCTTAATCAGCGTAATTTTGTGTACTAAAAATCACACAGGATTAATAATTTAACATATTCAACAGGTAATAATTATGTAATTACTTCATCTCTGGCTTTAGCCAGCGTTCCCATAGCCAGAAAACACTTAAATACATTTGGATATAACTGGCTTGAATATTCAACCTGGTTATCACTAACCCTTTTTACATTTGGAATTAATTCGCAGGCATCAGCATGATTTGGCTCGCTAAATACTACAGAAATTGTACATGGTGAAGTTACCTTGTAAACTTTCCATTTTTCTTTTTCTTTCAATGCTTGAATTGCACCTGCTTTTAAATTTCTTAATGTAATGTCAAATGGATAGGACAGTGCTGAGTAACGGCTGAGTCCTTTTTTTGTCTGAATAGCAATTACCTGATTTCCAAGCAATGTCTGAGCTTCATAGCAGACCTCTTCATCTCCTGAAATCAGTGCCACCGGTACATTATAAAATCCGGCAAGTGCTGCATTTAATCCTGTCTCGCCTACAAGAACTTTATTTAAATAAACCTGTTTAATAATTTTTGGTCTGTATGTGTGACTTAAAGTAGATTTTGATCCTGCCATTGCATGGTAACCAGTAAAAAATACTGCATCGTATCCGTCTTCCACAGTAGCCATCATTGAAAGCGGTTTTTGCCAGCCTGAAACGACACAGGCATTTTGAACCATTGCATTGTTTAAATTTCTCATGTGATTGTGAGCATCATTTATAACAATGTGCTGAGCACCGGCTTCTTTTAATCCTGACACCACAGCATTTAATTCCTGTGCCCACTTTTGAAGAGTCTCTTTATAGAAATCTCCCTCAGGATAAATTTGATCAGTGTGAACTACTCCACTGACACCTTCTAAATCTGCTGAAATTAATATTTTCATTTTTGTAGGATTACACTTTCATATGTCATTACTTTATCAGGTAATTAGATTTAAAGAAATATATTTTAAAAGGAAGGTTCTATTAATCTCAATTCTCTTTCAATAATATCTCGTGGGGTTATTGTGGTTATAGTTTCAGCTAGCTTATTAACATAGGTAGTTAAATTTCCTCTAAAATCTTCAAGAAGCTCATTGGGCCCTCTTTCACTAACAGTATCTCCCTCGAGAATAGCTTCTATTAAAGCAGTTCTGGCTCCATCAAGTCCTAAATCTCTTTCTACGACTGCTCTTCGAGATAGGTTGTGAATTGGACTTCCGCTCTCTGCAGCTCCGGCTAAACAATTCTCATCAACCCTTTCAAAAGTAGTTGCCATAATATCTAAGTGCAAAGCCTCTAAAAAATTTAACTCAGCGTCTTCATAGCTACTTCTGCTCTCATCATCTTTAATCCTGAGTTGAGTGGCTATTGCATGGCTTAGGGGATCAGGTGCTCTTACAGTCATCATAAAATTTTCAAATCCTCTTTTGTTACTGTATATATTTTAACCGCAATGTCACCATGAAAGGGAATTAAGAAATACTAAAGATAAATAAAATTAGAAAGATTTAATGAAAATACTATAAATTCTTGCTTATTTCCTGAATTTGTACTTTATAATGATAGGTTTTCATGAATAGAACAAATCCAATATCTACAGCTCATACAAGCCCGCCCAGAATAATTTCAGGCAGTCAGGCTCTTCCTGTTGAAATTGAGGACTTTGGCGCTACTGCCGATAGTCCTCCCACGACAAATACGGACGCTGTCACTGCTGTTCACTTGCAAGAACTTGAAGCAAGGATGAAATTGGAAACATATAAGAGATCTTTAAGTTATCTGCTTCATGATGTAAGAAATTTTATAGTTGTAGCAATAGGAGGATTGCTTCCTGCCGGTAACAGCGATGAATTAAGTCAGTTTCATGGTTTGATACGTACATTTGCATTAGGTAGCGGTACAAAAGAAACTCCTACTTTAATTACCTGGATAAATGAAGCTTGTGCAGTGGGCAATACTAAAGAAGTCCTCAGTTATTCCAGAGTCTTAGGCGGTCAAGTCGAATCAACATGTAGTCTAATGGTAGATACTGCAAGAAAAATTGAACAGCAAAGTATAAGCCCGGTAAAAGAAACAGTTTCTGTAGCAATAGGATGTTTGGAGCGTGTTTTAAAATTAATACAAAGGTTTAATCAAACTGACGGTGATGCAGATAATTTAGGTGTTATAGAAAAAGTTGAGTTGGCTAAACTGGTCAGGCACTTTCTGGATATTATTGAAAATGATAGCGTAATCAGGGACACTTTAAATCTAAGTTTAACGATTTCCGGAAATCTTGCAGTTGAAATTGACCCGACTAAGTTTGATAGCTGCATGATGAATCTTATAAATAATGCTGCAAAAGCAGCAAGGAAATTTAAGCCTGATGGAAAGACTGACCTTAATATAAATATAGAAGAAAGAGAAGGAAACATAGTAATTTCTTTTTCTGATAACGGTCCGGGAATTCCTGAAGATATCATAGGAAAAATATTTGAAAGAGGTTTCAGTACAACTTCTGGTGAAACTAAAGCAATTGGTGGCGGAGAAAATAAAGGATTTGGATTACCGAATGTTAAAGACATTGTAGAAGCAGCAGGCGGAAGCATTACTGTAGAAAGTTCTCATCGTACCCAATGCGCCGAGTCTTTTACTACATTTACTATTACATTACCGAAAGCAGAACCAGGTGCACCGTTAGTAGCTGTTACTGGTGAAATAAGACCTTTAAATAATGGACCTTTTAGAATTCTAGTGGTTGATGATGATGCAGACAGTAACCAGCTTTTACTCATGGTTTTAAAAATGTCCTTTACGGCTAATAATACTCCACAGGGATGCAATTCTACTGCAGCAATTACTTTTGATGAGGCGGAAGGACTTTTGAAAGAATCAACACCGGATAAACTTCCACATTTAATGATCCTGGATTTTAAGTTACCTGGTGGGAGAAATGGTACGGAATTAGTGAGATTATTAGAAGGTAGAGGTGTGAAAGGTGTAAAATCTATTCTAATGACTGGATTTAACCGAGAGCATATAGAGGGTTCAGTGCCCCATGGCGTTGATGTTTTAACGAAACCAATAAGTTATATTAGTACTTTAGTTCCAATAATTTCAGCACATATGAATTCTATTCCTGAATATCGTCTTCCCGATAAAAAATAAATAATGTTTTTATATAGCCCTCGACAAGCTCGGGCTTCCTTGTGCTAGTTCTTCCAGATCGATTGGATTTATCGAGTCTTTTACAACTTGGGGATAAATCCTATATTTGCAAATAAGTTTGATTTTCATTTATTCATTACTAGAATCGTTTTGTAATAATCAATCATTTTTTTTAAACCTTCTTCTAGCGTAATTTTAGGTTCCCACTTTAAAATTTGTTTTGCTCTAGTTATATCAGGTCTTCTGCGCTTTGGATCTGCCTGTGGTAAAGGCTTAAACACAATTTCACTTTTTGAATTTGTAAGTTTTTTAACTATATTTGCAAGCTCAAGGATTGTAAACTCATTTGGATTTCCAAGATTAATTGGCTCATGATAAGTTACATCCAATAATTTATAAACCCCATCAATTAAATCGCTTACATACTGAAAGCTTCTTGTCTGATGCCCATCGCCATAAACAGTAATGGGTTTATTTGTCAGTGCCTGACTTATAAAGTTTGAAATTACTCTGCCGTCATCCGGTCTCATGCGCGGACCATAAGTATTAAAGATTCGAATAATTCTGGTATCGATATGGTGAAATCTATGATATGCCATGGCGGTAGCTTCAGCAAAACGCTTGGACTCATCATAAACAGAGCGTTCCGAAATGGGATCTACATTTCCTACATAGGTTTCTTTCTGTGGATGCTCAAGCGGATCGCCATAAATTTCAGAAGTGCTGGCGAGAAAAAACTTTGCTTTTTTAGCCTTAGCCAGACCCAGAGCATTTATAGTGCCGCTTGAACCAACTTTTAAAATAGGAATAGGATATTTTGTGAAATCAACTGGTGAAGCAGGACTGGCAAAATGTAAAACCCAGTCAACTCTTCCATCCACCTCAATATATTTATAAACATTTTGCTCTAAAAAAATAAGATTTTTATTTACTGTAAGGTTATCTTTTTTCCCTGTAATTAAATTATCAATTGCCACGACTTCATGACCAAGCGATAAAAACATATCCACTAAATGTGAACCTATAAACCCTGCTCCACCTGTAATTACGATGCGCATATAATTATTCTACCCAATATACATGACTATACTTACAAACAAAAAGAAATAACAATAAGTTTTATTGTAATCGGCTAAAGATTTAAAGTAAAAGTTATAGTAGAATTGATTTCGGATAATATAGCGAACACTGAAAAAAAAGAAAAAGCTTTAAATCGTCAATCAAAACTTTCTTATGGGGTCATAGTTCAGTTGGTTAGAACGCATGCCTGTCACGCATGAGGTCGCGAGTTCGAGCCTCGCTGGCCCCGCCATAAGAAACAAACATTATCAAAAGCTTGTTTACTCATAATTAATTCAATTAATAAACTTACATTTCTAGCATTTGAAAAGTTAATATTTGAGAGCTCTATTTGGGGAATAAGATCATCAAAATTCATAAGTTCGCTAGAAAGCCAACTGATATCTACTCCCTTTTTTTTGTCCTAGTCTTTGCAAGAACCCTTTTTTGACTAAATTGGTTAAAGAATGTTGTATGGTTCTTCTATTTAGCTTAGTTTCTTTTTCAAGTTCAGAAAGTTTAATTCTTTTTTCTGGACTGGTTTTAAAGCAGTTTAAAATTTGCATTGAAGCTTCTGTTAGTTGTATTAAATTTCTGTATTTTGTTTTATAAAATTCAATATCCTTTAATGAATCTTCAAGGACTTTAATAAAATACCAGGATAAAGATTCAAGATTGTATCTACTAGGATCTTGATTAAACTTACCATCTGACACTTTGTGCAAGGTCAAATAATACTCGGACTTCCTTTTTTCGATATTTCTATCTATTGCTATTTTCTTTGCTATAGTTGGTAAATATTTATCACCAGATTGCAATAAAGCTAGTATGAATAATGCTCTACCTAATCGACCGTTTCCATCTTGAAACGGATGAATTGCTAAAAATCTGAAATTGAATTCCGTTGCAACTAAAATTGGATGAGGGTGTTCACTAATCACTTTGTTATACCAAGTTACCAAATCATCCATTGCTACCTTTGTTAAAACTCCTGGTAGAGCTGGTTCTAATACTACTTTTTGTTCTTTTGTTTCATGATTAATTGAAACTACATTATTAGGTGCAGTTTTGTAATTCCCTCTATGGTGTTCAGCTTTTGCATAATGCTTTAGCAAGGCATTATGTAGGTTTCGAATCTTGGACTCGGTAAGCGGAAATAATTCTTTGTACTGGCTATATATTATGATTAATACTTCTCTACAACCAATTACTTCCTCTATACTTCTCTCTTTATCTTTTGAAAGTTTGTTTATGATATAACTTTTTTTTTCTTCAAACGCAGTAGTTTTCCCGTCTTTTTTTAATACACTATTGACCCATTCAATTTCTGAATTTGTTAAAACTGCATTTTCTATTCTTGTTGAGGCACCTACATTACTTATCAATGCTTGCTCTTCGATATAATCTATTTCTTGAGTTGTTAATGATTCAAGCTCTTTATATTTTTCGATAATTAAGCCTTCAAGCTTTTTAAGCTCTTTTTCTAGTTCTAATGTTGCCCCAAATGAAAGCATGATATAAATATTATACACAGATATGCACAATTATGCACAATGGTTTTCTTGTATAGGTTGTATATAATTGTACATATTCAAGAATAATTTAATCAAAATAGCTCTTTTGTTATGTTTTTTGGTACCATTGGTTAAAATTAAGTTAAGTAATTTTAACCAACGGAATTCATAGATAACTTTCAATTATCTGATACGCTCAATTTATCAGACTATACGCTATTACAACAATTCCAGAATTCATACAAAATTAAAATCCTCTCCCCTTCAGTTTTATATAAATTACCAGAATAAAATCAACTCTGTACATACTTTAGAATTGGTGTCTTAGATTTGGGGTACCTGCCAATCTTCCAGAAATACTCCACTTCTAACTTTTAAATAATTTAATTAGACTTAGTGTCATTAGTTTTTAAATCAGACAGACTTCTCCAGATTGCTACTACTAAAATACCTAATCCTACTGACATTAATGTGTGAGATACACCATAAACTATTTGTCTAAGTATATGGCAACCACCAAAAAAATTATGATCTATTTGCACAAAGTCTAGCTGCCCCATACGTATGGAAATAACATAATGATATCCTTTATAAAGCATAAGTAAAACAGCTAAAAATGCATTAGGTAAATAAAGCCAGGAACCCCATTTTAATAATTTGTTGGAGATAGTTTTTCGACCTAATAAAAGTCCAAAATGTAACATTCCAATTACTGCTAATGGTATTAATACCCCGATTAAAAAAATATGTCCATGAACAAAAGCTAAGTGGTAAACTGCTTCCCAGTGAATTCCTGGTGGATAAGTAGCACTAAAAGGTATCTTTCTTGTTGATTCCTGGAAAAGGATTCCACTAAGTAATGCAAAAATTGTCATTCCACAGGCAAAGCGTATAAATCTTATATAAAGTGTTTGATAGTAGTTGGGGATTTGCATTTTATTTACTCTTATATTTTATAACCTTATTTTACCATTAGAAATCTGGCTATGGGACAGAGTAAATCTGTCCTTTGTAATATAGTGAGTAGTGCTAGGGTAAATTATTTAGTTTTTCTGTGAAGAAATACCTTATCAACATTTAAAACTACAAATATAAAAGATATTCATATTTGTTCTTCAATATGAAAGTTTTATTTGTATATTTCTATTCAATTTTTGAAATAATTAAAGTTTAGCTCACTCCACTATTGATAAGTATCTTTTTTATAAGGTTAATATATTCAAGAGTAAAAAACATATTAATATTTTCATGTTGTGCCTTTTTGATTTTAAATAGATACTTAGGTTTATTTGCTTCTCTGTATAACTTCAAACTATGAGTTATTGGTATAACATCATCATTTTCAGCATATGAAATAACTACTGGTACCTTTATTTTTTTTATATTTTCGGCAGAATTAAGAAGGGAATCTGATACAAATGGTGAAATAATTTCTGTATATGTTGACTTTGCAATATCTCTTAAAGAAGAGAAGGTAGACTGCAATACAATTCCATGAACATTTCTTCTTAGCGCTAATTCAGTTGCTATTGCACCGCCATAAGAATACCCAAATAAATTAATGTTTTCAGGTTTAATTTTTTTCTTTTTTGCTAAATAATCATACATTGCGACCGCATCATTAATAGAGTTTGTGATGGATGGTTCACCTTTACTTTTACCAAACCCTTCGTAATCAACTATAAGTATGTTGGCTCCAACCTTATGTAACTGTTTTATATCATCTAAATACTGGCTTATGCTTCCTTCATTCCCATGCAAGAAAATAATATTTTTGTTTGTTCGTTTGTCAGCTGAAATATACCATCCAATTAATTTGACTTTTTTAGATAATTTGATTGATACTTTCTTGTATTTAAGTTTATATTTTGATGGAGTTATAGTTAGCCTATTTTTTGGATAAAGAAGAAGAAGATTAATTAATTGACCTTTAATACCAAAGATTGCTTTACATTCAAGAGTAACGAACTGAAGATAAAATAAAAGAAACAGTAAGAAAACTATTTTTATGTTTGTACTAAATTTTTGATTCATATAACCTTTTGCTAATAATTAAGACGAAGGATTAAAGAAATCAATTTATGTCTTAGCAGTTTTCAAACTAGAATCTCTTGCTTTAGACTGCTAAGAGCTATGCTTTACGCAAAAAGAGCAATCTATATGTTCTATTAATCAAAACCACTTTGCATTGTTTCCAAAGAAAATCGTGGCTTGGAATTGGGTAACGATAAATCTTTTTCAATTTTCAAGATTCCGCTACGCTCAACTTTTTTGAACTCAGCTTTTGCAGTTAAATATTCTATATGTGATAATTTGTTTTCAGAATATTTAAATAAATTAATTACTGGAGTCCAACTTCCTGTATTAAAATAATACCCCTCAGGGCTTAAGGCAGTAACTATGGGAATATGAGTATGTCCAAAAGCAATCATATGATAACCTTTTTCTTCATGCATGCTTTTAGCGATTTCATTTTGAAAGTTATTTGAGTGCGTGCGACGAAGTAATTTAGATACTACAAAAGATAAGGCAGGAAGAATAGGAGGAAACTGCACCGTAAGATTAATAAGTAACTTAAGGAAAAATCTGGGCAACTGTAGTTTCTTTGATAGGTATTTAGTTACCCAGGGCTCTTTGTAGATTTCTAGAATAACACCTCTAAAAATAACTTCAATAGATTTAAGTTTAGTTTTGGATTCATGATGATTACAAAAAATATTTGCAATTGATTCAACCCAAAATGGTAAAAGTGAAAGAGGACGTAAATATTCAATATCATATAAATGATATTTTATGTTCGAAATAAGCTCTGAACTATATCCGTGACTTTTTAAAGAATCAACAGTTAATTTAATAAAGCGATTAACAATTAAAATATTTATTACATCGCCTAATGCTGGTTCGTGAACATTATTACTTGTGTTAAATGGATCAAATCTGTGTCCGTGTTCTACATAAAGCCCTAGGTCAGGATGTTCAAATGATTTTACAAAACTTATTTGCTTATCTATTTTTAGTTCCTGTGGGATTCCATGAAGTAGTTTATCTCTGATTAATTCTTGCACACCAGAATATTCTCCAAGCAAGCTGTCATGATTTCCTATTACATATACGATTTTTGAAGACTGGTGCTTTAAAAGCTGACATAATTCGTTAATAATTAACTGGTTGTTTTCTATAATTTCAAGGACTAAATCTTTTAATATATTCTCGACCTTTTCTTTATCATCATCCCAAGGAAGTACTGAGTTATACCAGGAGCCTGTTATATCAAAAATATCTCCATTTAAAATTAAAATAACCTGGTCATCTGACGAAAAACTTGTATTTAATTCGGTTAAAAACTTTTGAAAATTCTTTCTTTCAGGATTTTCTTTATTTGAATGTTTGTCATATGGATCGTTATTTAAATGAACATCACTAACAATATATACTTTTAAATTACTTTGTGCTATTACCTGTTCTGTCATTAATTTTTAAATTCCATAATCAAGACTTCAATATAAAATCATACTCTTGATAATTGTAAGATTGATATTAATTTTAAATGAAAAAGGATATACTATACTTTGGTTTTAAACCTATTTTATGAGGTTGGGTGTATTTTAATAATCCTAGGAGGATAAATTATGAAAAAGTATTCATTTCTAGTAATAGTCTTAGCAGTATTGCTCCAAGTTAATAACTATGTTCTAGCTGAGACACAAGCAGTAGGCCATAAAGAAAAATCTAAAATTGCTACAGAAGCACATAAAGTTGCTGCTGAGGCAGCACATGTTGCATCAAAAGCAGCACATGAAGCTTCTGAAGTTGCTCACAAAGTGGTAGGTTCAGTAGAAAAAAAGGTAGAAGCTCATAAGGCAGCAGCTGATGCAGCTCATAAAGCAGGAGCAGCACATGAAGAAGCTGCACAAAAAGCACACCAAGCAGCAACAGCACATGAAGCTGCAGCAGAAGCTCACAAAGCAGGAAAATAATTACATGTACTGCTAGGGAGTTCCACTTTTTATTTTTTGATAAAACAAACCTGACGTTGTGTTGATGAATAGAGGTAGGGAAAGTTAGTATCCAAATAAATATTACCTTTATAGTAAAGACATTAGTAATCTGTCTTTTAAATTAGGATTTTTTCTATTGACTACTAATGGGATTATTTATAGACTATTCTCGTCTGTATTGTTAAAAGGAGAGTTATACAAATGAAAAGAGGAGATGTTGTTTTAATAAGTTTACTTGTGTTGATAGTTGGTTTTAGTTTCTTTAGTTTGAGATCTAATGAAGCATCTGGTCAAACTACTAGTTCCAGTAGTAGTAGTTCCAGTAGTAGCAGTTCTGGTAGTTCTATAACAGGATCAAGCTCAAGTGGTAGTTCAACAATCACATCTAGTTCAAGCGGTACTATAAGCTCAACATCAACTTCATCATCAACATCCTCATCATCATCTAGCTCAGGTGGTATAAGCTCAACATCAAGTTCATCAGGAGCTGCTGCAATAGTTTTAAATCCTGATTTCACTGGCAAATGGCTTGGAAGAGATAAGGGTGTGGGACTTGTTGAACTAACTCTTTGTGTTCAAAACAATATGTTAGAAGGCTCTTTCATTAGTAAAGGTAAAGGTATTATAACTTCTCAAATACCAGTATCTGCAAATGAAGTTCAGGTTACCGCCCAATATAAAAAAGGAAATACATTGCAAGCAGATTTAAAGTTACTTGGGGTAAGGCAGTTACAAGTAACATATTCAGGTTCAAGTTCAAGCAGTTTCATAGCTAGAAAGTTAAACAAATTTAAGCTTTGTTCTGTACAAAACTTTAACCCCAAAAATGAAGTTATGGTAAAACAAGTTAGTTCTACTCCAAGACCAACCCCAAAGGCAATACCAAGACCAACCCCAAAACCGACTCCAAAAGCAACACCAAAGGTAACACCAAGACCAACCCCAAAGGCAACACCAAGACCAACACCAAAGGTAACACCAAGACCTTAAACGGTTAACTCATTACTCCTTTAAACCCAATTGGAACTAACATCGTAGATATTGCAAAGAGCATTGAACTGTGTTTCTGAACAGACGAACAACTCTCTTTTTCCCCATAGACATCATTTTATTTCCCCAACCCACCCCGGTCAACAACACTTCAAGAGCCAACTCAAATATAAGCTTTACTAATAAAGCAAATCTGACGCTGTGCATATATAGTGCTTGGCATGGTGGGGTAAAATAAATTATGCAACTTTTTCTAATGCTCTAAGAGCAAAATCTAATCTAGCAATTTCCTCTAGATGCTCTCTAAAAAACGTTCGAAGTTTGTTGCATAAGCCCCGTCGGCTCCGATTTTTTTTAATGCTCCAGACAAGCTGGAGCTTCCGTCGATCTAATATTTACGAAAGATCGGATTTGCCGAATAAATCGGATGAATCCTATATTTGTGAATCGTTTATTAGATCTCCACAAGGGTTAGAAAAAAAATTAATTAGCCTCTTAATCCTTGGTTAGAACTTTATTCAAATTTAATCAGGCAATAATAATCTAACATCTGCTCTGTCAAGCTCATTATTTTTTGTATGAAAAATTACTGGTATCTTATTTTGTTCTGATGCTACTTTACTCAAATCTATTTGTAGATTACCTGGATTGCAACATCCTAAGTAAATCACACCAATATCTTCATGAGAGTATATTTTATGAATTGCTTGGAGAATATTTTCTATATAAACTGGTGGTTTACCAGGACGAACAGCAATCCACTTCCCGGTACTACGATCAGTATCACCATGAGCATCGATATAAACTATTTTTTTACCCTCTCTTGCTACATGTTTAAAAAATGACAACGCATACAAGACATCATCTTTAGTTGTATTGCCCTTTATCTCATAAGTTATTCTTTCAAGATCTCTAGCAAACTTAAGAGTTGCTCTTCCTTGTTCCATCTGTTTATGGATGAGAAGTTCATGCATAAGTTCTGTATCTCTAGGATCCGGAGTAAAGTAAATATCAAGGTTGAATGTTTCACCCCAAAAACACACCTGTGTATCCTTAATGGAGAAAAACCTACTTTCTAGAAAATTACTACTTTCTTCTCCTGGAGATTGTACCCTTATAACGCTACTATCAATATTGTGATCTCTGGTGTACATAGCTTCTACTAACCTCTGCTCATCACCTTCAAATAAATCTTTGGGTATTAGAGGAAAATCTAGTTTTGATATATCAGCTGGTTTGGTATCTGTTCTCTGATTAGGTAAAACAGGAGGTGTAACTGTTGGACCAAATATTTTTTGATTAGGGAAATAAACTCTCATTGTTTCAACATTATATAAATAATCAAATTTACTTACATTAAATTCTTTTAAGGAGAGCCCTTAACCTTCTACTTTCCATTAAATTCAAGCAGCTTTCAAACTCAGGTTAAGATTCACAAGATGGGAAACATCGTTAACTAGGACTCCAGATTTTAGTCTGGCATTTCAAATCCAGATACACCAACTTCTCTATGTTCTTTTATATATTCAACTATTCCTTGCTCTAAGTGCTCATAAAGTATTTCTCTAGGATCAACTTCACTGGTAGACATTCTAACAGTTTGAACTAAGCTGTCAAAAGCCATTTGAACTTCACTCTCAGGAAATAGGTCTATTAACTTCCTTACAACTCTATCAATATTAGCGTCTTCTGGCTGGCGGTATATCTTATCTTCTGGTTTAGTTTCACCATTCATTCTAGCTATTGAATATGCTAATTCTCTATTTTGAGTAGCTAAAGCACCTAGTAAGTTATAAACATTATTAGGAGAATGTTCCTCATGTATAGTTTCTCTTCCTACTCTTTGAAATCTAATTAAATGATCAAAAAAATGAAAGAAACTATTTAGCTCGTCTCTTGGTATGCCCCTGTTAAGTGAAAAAATATTATTAATGCGAGCTCCATGAAAATTTATTTGTGCTGCTTGTGTTGCTGTAACCATTACTTATTCCTCCAAAAATATTCTTTTATTTCAACTGCTTAATTAGTTTATATTACAAGATATGTAAAATCAACGTATTACAATTCTTGAATTTCATAACTAATCTATAGTGAAATAAAATTAAAGATTAAATAATTATTTTCTCACGCAGCCATTTCCAAAAACTCATTCACTTTAATATGATCTATCGGGTATGCACAGGTTCTAAGACTTATCACTCCCTATTTTGTCAAGCAGCTATCTCCAACTCAGGAATATAAATATGTCCTTTATGGTTTATAATTTTTTGTCGAACGTTGTCTACAACTCCCCGAGTTTTCAGAAAACAGTTTTAGGGATTAGCTTTCAATAATGGTTCTAGATTAACTATCTGTTTAACAATTCTTACTTTAATGTCATAAGCTGTGCTTAGACTTTTAACATCTTTTACATTCAAATTAGGATTGATAATCACTCCTGCATCTTCATAATTGTTTTTTACTATTGCATCCAAATGATAAACAGAATTTATCTGCCTTCTTAATTTATTAATTGTCTTATGTGAAATTACACCTGATTTGTTTCTTGAAGCTAAATCATCAACTAAAAAATCAAGGTAGTTAAGAGCCATACTAATGTTATTTTCTATTCCTATATAATCAGGTTTGTCACTCTTAAGTTCAAGACGAGCATTTTCTTCACTCCTTAAGGCATCGGTAATGGTTTGTAACTCTTTTGAGGCCTCACCATAATTAACGACATGTCCCCAGCCACAGCCACCTGGATCAGCCTGCCCGTAAAGTGATCCATTGTAATGATTATTATCACCTACACAACCTGAATCAGATGGATTTATTGTTCCACCTCCCTGAATAGTCGGATTTAAATTAGAAGGTATATTAGTGCCACTGATTGAATCGCTAACTATCTGTATTCCTACGCCAGGTCCATCAATGATAATCCATATACCTGAACCGGTTTGTGATTTAGCTGCCAGCACAAGATGCTGTGATAAAAATATTCCAATAATTATATATAAAAAAAGCTTTTTCAAATTTACATACTCCAGAACTAACTTATAACATCGAGTGGGTTAAAATACAATAATGCTTTCTGGATTCATAAATTAAGGCATTAAAGATATGAATAATTAACACAGAGGAAATCTGGTATGGTTCTTATTAAGAATATTTTTTAATGAACAAACTCCCGCAAATCACTTTACTTTTTTGGATCATGAAAATAGCTGCGACTACCCTGGGCGAAACGGCCGGAGACCTTTTATCTATGACGCTGAATATAGGCTATGAAGTTAGCTCTATAATTTTGATTGCGATCTTTTTAGTCACTCTTGTGACCCAATTAAGGTCTAAAAAATATCATCCATTGCTTTATTGGACTGTCATTCTTTCAACTAGTACTGCTGGCACAACAATGTCAGATTTTATGGATCGCACCTTAGGGCTTGGTTATGCTAAAGGCTCTCTTGTTTTAATCACGATATTGACAGTCATTTTTATATACTGGCATTTTAGTGATCACTCTTTTTCTGTGACAGAGATTAAAACGTTTAAAGTTGAATTACTTTATTGGACCGCCATTTTATTTTCAAATACCTTGGGCACCGCTTTGGGTGATTTCTTGTCCGATAATTCTGGTCTTGGATTTGAAGGTGGCGCCATTTTAATTGGCGGATTACTGGTGCTGACAGCCTTAGCCGTATTTTATACACGGATTTCTAAAACCCTATTGTTTTGGATTGCATTTATTCTTACTCGTCCCTTTGGAGCGACTATGGGTGATGTTCTTACAAAATCTCCTCAAAAAGGCGGTCTTGGCTTTGGTACTATTGGCTCTTCTTTAGTTCTTGGATCAATACTTGTAATTTTGATCCTATACACAAGTGCAAAACAAAATAAGGATATAAAAGGTGAAAGCAGATAGAGCACTTTTGTTCAGAAACTTTTTGATGTTCAAAGCCAATTCGACCCTGTAATAAATAGTGGTCTAGGGTAGTGAGGTAATAAACTATTGCGGCGGTACTGGTAATTTCGGTATATTAATATAACCCTCATGCTCTTGTATTGCTGTCTTAGCTTTGTTGACTACTCTCCGCCAATTTAAACATAAGTACTACGTTCAAAATAATTTTAAGATCAAGATTCTCTCTCAGTTATTATATTTATAACTCCACCAGCATTAATCTCTACTTGAAGAGTAATTGGTCTACAGCATACTTCACAATCATATGTAAGGAATTGATCCTGTCCGCCAGTCAGATCAATTCTAATCTCAATACTTTCTAAACAGTAAGGGCAGTTTATAACATGGTCTTCTTCAACACTTGGCATAGAGATTTATGCTAACATTATCACCGCTTAATTTGAGAATCAAATAAAGGATTTTAAATGATAGAAACCTTAAACCTCTCTTTATCTTTCGGCGGGAGAAAACTATTTGAAAACGTTAATATCAAATTCTCAGATGATAATTGCTACGGCATAATAGGTGCAAACGGTGCTGGAAAATCAACTTTTCTTAAAATACTTTCAGGTGAAATTTTGCCTTCAACTGGATCTGTGATTAAAGGACCAAATGACAGGATTGCTGTTTTAAAGCAAAATCATTTTGAATATGATGATTTCCTTGTGATTAAAACAGTTTTTATGGGACATCAAGAACTGTATAAAGTAATGGAAGAAAAAGAAGCACTTTATGAAAAATCACCAGAGCAATTTACTGAAGAAGATGGTATTAGACTTGGTAAATTAGAAGGTGATTTTGCAGGATTAAATGGATGGGAGACTGAAGCAGAGGCTGCCATTTTACTCAATGCCCTGGGTATTTTAAATGAATTACACAGCAAGAAAATGAAAGATCTATTAGATAGTCAAAAAGTAAAAGTATTGTTAGCTCAAGCACTTTTTGGTAATCCTGAAGTATTGTTATTAGATGAGCCGACTAACCATCTTGATACAAAATCAATTGCCTGGTTAGAAGAATTTTTACTGAATTATAAATCTACAGTTATAGTGGTTTCTCACGATCGACATTTCTTAAATAAAGTGTGTACTCATATAGCAGATATTGACTATGAGCAAATTACACTTTTCACTGGAAATTATGAATTCTGGAAAGAAACCAGTGAGCTTGTCAGAAAGCTATTATCCGAATCAAATAAGAAAAAAGAAGAACAAATTAAAGAGTTAGAAGATTTCGTTCGACGTTTTAGTGCAAATGCATCAAAATCAAAACAAGCAACTTCTCGCAAAAAACAAATAGAAAAAATCACTTTAGATGATATAAAACCTTCATCTAGGCGTTATCCTTATATCCATTTTGAATGTGGGCGAGGTGTTGGAAAGGAAATCTTGAGCATTAAGGGTTTAACAAAAACTATCAATGGAGAAAGGGCAATAAATAATTTTGATCTACTTGTTACTCCGGGTGAAAAAGTTGCTTTTGTAGGAGAATACGATTTTGCTAAAACTGCTTTATTGGATATTTTGTCTGGCAATCTAGAGGCAGACAGTGGAACATTTACTTGGGGGCAAACCACCAGTCTAAGTTATTTACCTAAAGACAACAGCAAATTTTTTGATAACTGTGATTACAATTCAATCGATTGGTTACGTCAATTTTCAGAAGACCAATCAATGGAATTTCTTCGTGGTTCTTTAGGGCGTATGTTATTTGGGGGTGAAGAGGCTCTAAAAAAAGTAAATGTCCTGTCCGGTGGTGAAAAGATGCGATTGATGTATTCAAAAATGATGCTAAGTAAAGCAAATATTTTATTATTAGATGGACCAACAGATCACCTTGATCTAGAATCAATTGTCTCAGTGAATGGAGCATTAGAAAAATTTAAAGGCGTTATTCTGATTAACTCACATGATCACAGCTTGGTACAATCAGTAGCCAATAGAATTATTGAGTTTACTCCAAATGGAGTCATAGATAAAAAGATGAGTTATGATGAATACTTAGAAAATAAAGAAATCCGAGCTCAACTGAAAACTTTATAATAGGGGTCGTTTATAGATTATTTAGCAAATTTGAAAAGCTATTAATCTGAGCTATATACGCCTCCTCAAAAAAGTTCTATGTTTGCTTCAGCTTTTGGTTTTGATAGTCTAGCAAAAAGACTTGCTGTCTAATTCAAATATAAAATATCAAAATACTAGAAAGATTAAATCTGAAAGTGTAATCTCAACTAAGTAATATAAGCAGTTTTATTGCGGTTTCAGTATTTCCCTCTTTTCTGCTATCATATTCACAATCTAAAAAATATTCATGAGAATACAACCACTAATTGAGGAAAGGATACTTCCTGGAAAGAAAGTTTCACGTAGAAGCTTTTTAAAAACTGGATTTTCTACGGTAACAGCTCTCTCAATGTTTCCAGAGAAGCTTTTTGGAAGAACAGGTACAAATATTAATTTAAACTCAAGGTACAGAATGATACCAGTTGGAAATGTACAAAGACCAATTGTAATTGTTTGGCTTGAAGGTGGTATGAGTCATATAGATTCATTTTGCCCATTACCAGAAGCACAAGAAGATATACGTGGTCCCTATGGAACGATTCAGACAACACAACCTGGGGTAAGAATCTCATCAATGCTTCCACTTACAGCAGAGCACTTAAATAAAATGGCACTTATGAGAAATATCAAAGTCAATGATCCAACGTCAAATCATCCGACTTCAACTACTTATATGTTTACTGGAAGTAATAGAACAATAGGACGAGATGTAAATGAAAGAGCGGTTCATGAATCATTTGTCACTAGATTTAGTGGACATTTCGGACAAAATAATATTGGTTATGTAGCTTTTTCAACACAACCTGGTTTTAAAACTTTTTATCCTGGAATGGCACATGCGGACAGCTTACTTATAGTGCAAGATCAAAGTGAACATGATAATTCAGGGAATCATCCTTATCCTTCACCGTTTCAAGAAAATACAAATCCAGAAATAATATCAAGAAGAAATCAATTACTCCGACAAATTAATAATTTTAATGTAAACAGTGAGCAAGTTAATAGATGGGATAGGAATGTAGAAAATGCGAATAAAATATTAAATGGAAATTTTAGTAGAGCATTTGATTTAACAAGGGTACCAGACAGAGTTAGGGATATGTATGGAAAAACATCTTTTGGAAATTCTGCACTAATTGCAAAAAGGCTGGTTGATGAAGAAGCACCATTTATTATAATTAACAACCCTGGGTGGGATCAACATTTTAAACTGAAAGATGAATCCCAATATTCTCTTAACTCAGGCTTAGATTATAAGCTGCCAGAGTTTGATAAGGTAATCTCAGCACTTTTTACAAATTTAGGAGACAGAGCAATTATTGCAATAGGTACAGAGTTTGGCAGGACACCAAGAATTAATAAGGATCAAGGAAGGGATCATTGGACAAAATCAGGATTTTTAATCATTGGTGGTGCAGGGATTACTCCAAGGGTATTTGGAGGAATTAATAATAGTGGAGAAATAACTGGTAATGATGGAATATTTTTAGGTGAATTTATGATGCCTACAATTGCAAAAGCTGCAGGATATGAATTTTATGAAGATAGGGGTGGTGCACTAAGTGCAGAACCAATTGAATATTATCCAATATTTTAATGTTAATTATGACTCCCATACAAGTGTTTTGTATTCACTACCAAATTCAAAGCGACTAAAGTTACTTTATAAGTGTCTAATGCACCCTGCTAGATTACTTTCTGCTCTCTGACTTAAACCCAAACAGCCAGTTAAATACACCTTGTTTTAATGAGTTAGATAAGTGTGGTGTCTCACCACAAAGTATCTTCATAGCATGGTGTGAATAATTAGGACGTTTAATTATTGGAAAAAGAAGTCTTGAAAATCTGTAGAATACATTACCTAATCTTTGCGAAGCATTAAAATGTGATGCAAATTTGTCATGAATTTGTTCTGTATATTGATCTACGGTGTCGCTTGCTACACATTCTGCAGCAATAGAACCACTTACTATCCCATTAAAAATACCATCACAAAAAAATGGATTTACAAGTCCTGCTGCATCGCCTACCAGTAAAATTTTCTCATCATCAGTATGTAAAGATTCTCGTCCATTCCACAGAGGAATAGGATGTGCATGAAAAACCAGATCGTTTACATTATGGGTAACTTGTAAAGAAGTAAGATATTGAGATATAGCTCCATGTATGAGTGCACGAGGTTTTTCATTCTTCAAAAATCCTTTATCTATGATTCCAGCACCAACATTTAAATGATCTCTTTTTGGAAATACCCATGCATAACCACCTGGTATTGAGTATTCTAAATGCAGAACATCTGGTCTTAGCTCAGGATGCCCCCTTCCCCATTCATGAGGACATTCGACTTCTATTGCCGTTATATTTCTGTGTTTATTTCTCAAGCCAACTATTTTTGCAATTTGCCCTTTTGCACCATCTGCGCCAATTAAATATTTTGATTTTGCTGTAAAATAACCTGAGGATTTTTTATCATCATTTGATGTTGCACTAATTGTTACCTTACCACTTTCTCTTTCAATTGATGAGACTGTCAGTCCTTCAAGCAAGTCAACACCTGCATTAGCAGCTTGGTTGGCTAGGGCATAATCAAAAATTGAACGCTGAACCATCCATATGGAAAAATCATCAGGACCCGAACCATTAATTGGAACAACTGAGGAGTTGGAGAAATCCCATGTATGCCTCATATACTTAACACTTGATTCAACAAAAGTGGAAGGATCTAATCCCTGTAAATAATTTCTAACTGTGCTTGGTATTCCGCCACCACAAGTTTTACTGCGTGGAAGTTTATCTTTTTCAATAAGGGCTACTTTTAATCCTCTTTGAGCAGCATTTCTAGCAGCTATTGAACCTGCTGGACCTGCACCACATACGACTACATCATAGGTTTTCATTTTTTTATAAAGATTCTATCTCGTAAGTAAAGATTAACATTAATCCAGAGAATGATAAATCAATACATGTCAATCATTCAAAATTAGTTCAAACATCAACTACAAAGTAAAGAAATTGGATACTGTAATAAATAGTGCAATAGGTGGTGGGGTAAAGGTTAGAACGTGGGTATTTTCTTTAGGATACCCCTTAAAGTTAATCTGATTTAGGGGGTAAACTTGTTTTTAAAGAAATAATTGGTTAATTTAAGCCATACTTGGAGTATAAGAGCAATTAGGAATATAAATGATTAAGAAAAGCTATGGATATTGTTTATATCTAATAAAAGTAGATTAAGAATAAAGAAACTATGTCAAAAAGATTTTTTTTAAATTTATTCTTATTTATATTAATTGGAGTTTATATTTATTTAAGCTCTTTTTCTGCTATAGCTCAGGATACAGGTAATAATGCTACAACAACAGATCAAGTAATTCCATGTAGAACATCAGGCAGTAACATAACCTCTACTATAGATATTTTGAATTCATGTGATGTGGACTTACCACCAGCAACGGCATTACAATGCAGAGGTAGTGGCAGTATTGGTAGATTATTACCTCGTATAACTCAGTTTAAAACATCAGGCAATACTTTTTTTATTGATGAAAATCTTGATCGTAAAAACATTGGGATTTTTGAAAGAGCTTCTGTTATTAATGAAGATAAACAATTTGATGTGGAAATTTTAATTAAGTATCCAGGTAACCTCACAAAACAAAATATACTAGAACTGCTTGTAGAAAAAAAGATAGTTGCTACGAATGGTGCCCAAATTATTTTTATTGTAAAAGAGTCAGATAATGGGGTTAAAACTACGTACATATATGATGGAAAGGATGTAAGTGGAAATCTGATAACTTCAACTATTTTAGCTAAGGTATATAGGGTAGGTAATGTTAGATATCATGGTGAGAAGATTATTACTCTTGATGGTACAGTAAAAATTCTTTTTCCACAACCACCGAAGTCAGTAAATCCAAATGGAAGTTTTAGTGATATGTTTGACGATGAGCAAGGAGCACTTGTGTGCACATGTAAAGGTTGTCCAATACACAGCTTTGACTTGCGAAAATTACAAGGAGCCTTTGATGGAGATTTAGTGAATTCAATCTTAAAAGAAGCAAGTGCAAGTGAAAGTGGTAATTAAACCACAGGAAATTAAAGCTAACAGCAGGCATCACATATATTAGACAGCATAAGAAACCCTTCTCTAGAAGATTTATTAATTCCTATCCCCAACCCATGGGAGTCAGAGTTTGAAGGAACATTTAAATTAACACTTGCACTGTAATAGAATAAATAGTGCCAGCTATGGTGGGGTAACTATGCATCCTAAACTATAAATAACGTTATTGCAAACCAGGTCCATTTGCATAACACGATGGTTCTATAACACCATCAGCGGGTTCACCTGATAGCAGTACTGAGCGTGATTTAGATATGGCACTTAAAATGGAACTCAACAATCTTTCATCTCCAGTTGTAGGTCTACCATTTTTAGCTATATAAAGTCCAATAGTGCCTGCAACATGTGGTGATGAAAAGCTTGTTCCTGATAAAGAACTAGTCCCTCCACCAATAGCAGTTGATAAAATATTTACTCCAGGAGCAATAATATCTACTTCAGTTCCATAATTACTAAAGTAAGCCCACTTATCATCACTATCACCACTTATCCCATTACTATCATCAAGAGCTGACACTGAAAAGACTTCAGGATACATAGCAGGCACAAAATTGTTTGTTGTAACATTTACTGCATCATTACCTGCAGCTACAACACAAATTACTCCTGCATTAACAGCTCTCTGGTATGCTTGCCGTAATAGATTACTTGCATCAATAAAACCTTGTGATGGATTTGTACCACCACGAGCTCCAAAACTTGAATTAGTAATTCCTATAACATTTGCATTGGCAGTAACATAATCAAGTCCTGCAATAATACCTCCAAAGCTTCCACTACCTGATCCACTTAAAACCTTTACAGAAACTAAGTTTATTTGAGGGCCTACTCCTAAAACACCAATTGTATTATCTAATGCTGCTATAACACCAGCAACATGGGTACCATGTCCTTGTATACTATAGTTATTGTCATTTCCCCCAGTACCATCCCCTGAGAAATCTCTACTAAGCGGAATATTTACCATTAAATCAGGATGACTAAAGTCTATTCCTGTGTCAAGGACTGCTACTGTAGCCCCAGCTCCTTTATTAGTAGTATTAAGATTAGCAGCAATCCATTTAATTCCAGTTGGAATAACTTGATTGCTTACCGGAGTTGGAGTAGGTGTAGGAGTTGGTGTGGGCGTTGGAGTAGGACTTGGTGTTGGAGTTGGGCTTGGTGTTGGAGTTGGGCTTGGTGTTGGAGTTGGACTTGGCTTTGGTGTTGGAGTTGGTCTTGGTTTTCGAGTTGACGTTGGATTACCTCCCATGCCATCTATGTCATCCCTGCTACTAATACTTGGCGATGATCTAACAAATGCAGAAACAGTAAAATCTTGAACAAGACTTTCTACTGCAGGATCATCAGCTAAATCTTTTTCCTTGCCAGGTGAAACAGTTATATTTGCCCCCATAAATACATTGCTATAAACATGCTCTACTTTTACACCATGTTTACTTACTAATTTATCTACACTATCTGACACATTTTCACTTGACTCTTTAAACTGAACTATATATTTCCCAGGAATTGGTTGACTTAAACCTTCTTCTTGTGCTTTCACTTGATTGAAAAAACTATTCCCTACGATTAATAACAAACTTAAAAAAAATCTTATTAGCATCTTTTCTCCTAAAGTTAGATTCAATTATAATCCTTATAGAGACTGTCGCCAAGTTAAGAAAGAATTCAATATTAAACTAAAAGAATTTACAAGTTATTACAAGTTAGTGATTTCATGATCAAATAGAGTATAGGAGGATTTAACCTATGCTTACAGGAAAGTACTTGACGTTACGGATTTTGATCTTGAAGATCTTTTCAAGCAACATGGAGAAGTACTTTCAGCCAAAGTAATTCTTGATAGAGACATGGGTTGTTCTAGAGGGTTTGGTTTTGTTGAGATGAGCTCTGATGGCAGTGTACAGTCTGCAATTAATGCACTCAACGGAACTGAAGTAAGAAGGAAGAGCTGTTAATGTTAGCATTGCAAAAGAAAAAACAGATGATAGAAATTCTGGTGGTGGCTTTAGTGGTAAACCTGACACTAGCGGTATGATTAATATGCTGGGTGGAAGATGAAATTGAAGCCGTCTTTTCTGAATATTCTCAATCGTTTTGAATATCAGTTTATTCTCTTTGATGAGAAGGCTGAAGAACCAATACGTGCTGAAATTTTTAGTGTCGAAAGATTAAAACAACACGCTGAAAGCCTGGCACTGGTTCAGGCTGTTACAAGTAATCCAAAAAAAGGATACAATCTAGCTAACAGGCTAAAGAATAACAAGAAAATTTTACTTGATTGTTATCATACAATCGGAAAAGTAGTAAGCGAGAAACAAGCAATTACACCTGCCGCTGAATGGCTGATTGATAATTTTCATATTATTGAGGGACAACTAAGAGACATAAGCGAATATCTCCCAATAGGGTTTTACAGAGAACTGCCAAAACTTTCTCTTGGGTATCTTAAAGATTATCCACGTGTATATGGCTTATCATGGGCTTTTGTAGCTCACACAGATAGCCGTTTTGATCCTGAACTTTTAACTCAGTTTGTGCGAGCATACCAACATGCTCAGCCTTTAACTATTGGTGAGCTTTGGGCAATAGCAATTACTCTTCGGGTTGTACTGGTTGAAAACCTAAGGCGTCTTAGTGTCCGCATATTAAGCTCTATACAGGCACGCAAGAGCGCGGACAGATTAGCAGATGAATTATTAGGGCTAAGTAGTGATATGCCACAGGATATTGCAGTTTTCCTGCAAGATCTTGAAGTGAAACAATTAAAAAAACCTTTTTTAGTACAGCTTATTCAGCGTTTACGATATCAAGATCCAGCTGTAACCCCTACATTACAGTGGATAAATGAAAAACTTGCTCAGATGAATTTAACTATAGATGAAATAGTCTCACTTGAACATAACAATCAGTCAGCAGCTAATGTAACTATCCGAAATATTATTACCAGCATGAGACTGATTTCTGCTTTTGACTGGCGTACATTTTTTGAGTCAATTAGCCTGGTAGATGAAACTCTTAGAACAAATCCTGTTTTTGCTGCAATGGATTTTACTTCTCAGGATCGTTATCGCCATGCTATAGAAGAACTTGACAGAGGCTCAAAATATTGTGAGCTTGATATTGCTAAGCTTGTGGTTTCAAAGACAGAAAAATATAAAGCAGAGAAACACTTAACAGGTAAACCTGTAGAAGAAAAGAAAATAGATTTAGGTTATTATCTAATTTCCTCAGGTAGAAAAATTCTAGAAAAGGAAATTAATTTCTCCCCGTCATTTGGAAAGAAGATTCTGAACTTTTATATTTCAAATGCAAATCTTGGTTATATAAGCACGATTTTAGTTCTTACTTTTGCTTTATTACTTATTCCTCTTTTTATGAGTTTTGAGAATGGAGTTCCTTTATGGGGACTTCTTATTCTTTCAGTAATCGGTTTCTTCCCTGCTTCTGATATTATTGTTTCACTTTTAAATAGGGTTATAGTTACTGTTATTGGACCACGTTATCTACCACGACTCAAACTAGGTGATGGTGTACCTGCTTCTATGCAAACATTTGTTGTTATGCCTGTTCTTCTTATTAATGAACAAACAATTGAAGAACACCTTGAACAGCTTGAGGTTCACTATCTTTCAAACCCTGATGGAATGGTATATTTTGCTCTGCTCTCAGACTGGAAAGATTTAGAGATAGAAAGTTGCTCTGAAGATAAAGAATTGCTTGATATAGTAGCTAGAGGAATTGAGCAGTTAAATTCCAGACATAGTGCTTTACCTAATGGATATAAACGATTTTTTCTCTTTCATAGAAAGCGAATGTGGAATCCGGGAGAAAATAAATGGATGGGATGGGAACGTAAGAGAGGTAAACTTCATGAGTTTAACCGTCTTTTGCGCAGTGCTTCTGATACCACATATATCACAGAGCCGTCTGTAGTTCCAAGGGATATTAAATATGTAATCACCCTCGATGCAGATACAAGAATGCCAATGGGTATGGTAAGTCATCTGGTTGGTACAATTGGACACCCGTTAAACAGACCTTATTTAGATCCACATCTAATGCGGGTTGTAGAAGGCTATGGAATATTGCAGCCAAGAATTATGTCCTCTCTTCCTTCAAGAACAAACAGTTCAGTTTTTCAAAGGCTTTTTTCAGGACCATGCGGAATTGACCCTTACACCTTTGCGGTTTCTGATGTTTATCAGGATTTATTTGGAGAAGGTACTTATGCGGGTAAGGGAATTTATGATGTAGATGTTTTTGAAGCAGCACTTAAGGGACGGGTACCTGAAAATGCACTTCTTAGTCATGATCTTTTTGAAGGGATTTTTGCAAGATGTGGTTTTATAAGTGATATTGAGTTTTTTGATGATTTCCCTTCGCATATAGAAGTGTCTTCTTTACGAATGGACAGGTGGGCAAGGGGGGACTGGCAGCTCTTACCGTGGATTTTTAGCCGAGAAGGTAAGTGTATTCCCCGTATTGGCCGCTGGAAAATACTTGATAACTTAAGACGTACGCTGTCTAGTCCTGGTATGTTGTTTACTTTAATTCTTGGTTGGTTTTTGCCACATGCACCTCATACCTTCTGGACTTGCTTTGTTGTAACAGCTCTTGCATTTCCTTCCTTTCTTTCCTTTATCTTTGGACTTATACCTAACAAAATAAGTAAAAGAAAAATTGGCTCCTTGCGTGTTCTTGCTTTTGATTTTTTAATTGGTCTTGAGCAAAGTATTGTCTTGCTTTCATTACTTATGTATCATGCCTTGCTTATGCTTGATTCTATTTTGCGTACTTTATACAGACTATTTATAAGCAAACATAAGCTCCTTGAATGGACAACTGCTGCAAAGCAAAAAACAGGAGCTAATCTTTTGCTAAGTTATTTTTTCAAAAGACATAAAGTGGCAATGTCTTTTGCAATTGTTCTTGGTATATTGCTTTTATTCTTTAAAACCAACAGTGTAATAATACTTGCTGCTCCTTTTATTATTTTATGGATAATATCACCTGTTATTGCATTGTTTATAAGTTTGCCACCAAAGTCTGATCCTATAGAACCTTTAACTGATGAGGGAATAAAAACATTTCGTTTAATTGCCCGCCGTACCTGGAGATTTTTTACTACTTTTATAACAGAAGAAGATAATTTACTGCCGCCGGATAATTTTCAGGAAGATCCACAACCTATTGTGGCACACCGCAGTTCACCAACTAATTTTGGACTTTATCTTCTTTCAACTGTAGCAGCAAAAGATTTTGGGTGGATAGGCATTGGAGAAATGGTAGACAGACTTGAATCTACATTGACGGCATTACAGAGTCTTCCACGTTATAGAGGACACTTTTATAATTGGTATGATTTACAAAAAAAACAGCCGATGGATCCGCAATATATTTCTTCAGTAGACAGTGGAAACCTAGCAGGACATCTGCTTGTTATTGCTCAAGCATGTGAGGAAATATTGCGGAGTCCTTTACCAACTCTAAAGAGAATTGAAGGAATCCAGGATACGCTTTGCCTTCTGAAAGAATCACTACTTAATATCCACGACAATAGACGTACCCTTATAGTTAATCTAGATCAGTTACAGTATGCTGTCGGTGATCTTGAAAACTTTTTAAAAGATTTTCCACAAACACCTTTTGAATATATTTCAAGATGGGAAGCACTACAAACCAGTGCAGACATCCTGGTAGATATTGCAAAAACTTTTGCACAGGAGCGTGGAGAATCTGATAGCAGCGAAGTGTTGTCCTGGTCTCTTCAAATTTGTTCAGATATTAAGAGTCACATAAGTGACTATGTACAAATATTGCCAGGGGCTAAATTCTTTAATAAAAACAATTTGCCATTTGATCTCATAGATGAAGAAAAAAAGCAGCTTGAGCTCTTGGATAGTCAGGAAACTTTAAAACTTTCGCTGACTGATTTATGCTCCCACTATGAAACAATTACAAGGGTTTTATTAAGAATTCAAGACAAAGATCTTCAAAAGAATTATCCTGATAGTACACGTTTTTCAAAGACAAGAAATTATATTGATGCTTTGATTTATGCAATTGACAAATCATTGCATGCCTGTGAAGCAGTCATGGAAAGACTTACAGTGATTTCTGAAATTGTATACAAATTATTCAATGAAATGGATTTTAAGTTTCTTTTTGATTCTAATCGTAATCTTTTTTCTATAGGTTTTAATGTTACCGATGGCTGTCTTGATACCTCTTATTACGATATGCTTGCTTCTGAAGCAAGGCTTACAAGTTTTATTGCAATTGCTAAAGGTGATGTACCTACTTCACACTGGTTTTGTTTGAATCGTGCTTTAACTCCTGTGGGCAGCAGAACTGCACTGTTATCCTGGTCAGGCTCAATGTTTGAATATTTAATGCCATCGCTGGTTATGTACACTCCTAGGGGAAGTCTTTTGGATAGAACATGTCGTCTAATTGTAAAAAAACAGATTAAATATGGAGCTGAACGTCATGTGCCCTGGGGAATATCAGAGTCAGCATATAACGTTAGGGACAGAGCTCTTGCTTATCAATACTCAAGTTTTGGAGTACCAGCACTTGGTCTAAAAAGAGGACTTGGAGAGGATCTGGTAATTTCTCCATATTCAACAGCCCTTGCAGCAATGTATTATCCAAGATTAGCAGAAGGGAATTTCAAGCGGCTTGAAGAAATGGGTACACTTGGACCTTATGGTTTTTATGAAGCTTTAGATTTCACCACTACAAGATTACCTGAAAATAAACAGGTAGCAATAGTCCAAGCATATATGGCTCATCACCAGGGAATGACATTAGTAGCTCTTACAAATGTAATTTTTGATGGCATTATGCGCCATCGCTTCCACGAAGTTTCAATAGTGAGAGCTGCTGAACTTTTGCTTCAGGAGAGAACACCACATAATGTTGCTGTAGCACATCCAAGAACAGAGCACTTACAAGCTAGCAATGTAAAAGATGTTACTCAAGCTACACTCAGACGTTTTGATTTACCTAATCTTCCGATACCTTCAACACATCTTCTATCAAACGGACATTATACAGTTATGGTTACCTCAGCCGGTTCTGGATATAGTCGTTGGAATGACCTTTCAATTACTCGCTGGCGAGAAGATGTTACCTGTGATATGTGGGGAAGTTATATTTTTTTATATGATACTGAAAGTAAAGATCTATGGTCTTGTGGATACCAGCCAACTGGTATTAAACCGGATTATTATGAAGCAACTTTTGCTGAAGACCGAGTAAGGATAGTTAGGCAAGATGGTGATATAGTAACTAATTTAGAGATTATAGTATCTTCAGAAGATAATGCAGAAATCAGACGTGTTTCACTTAGAAACACAAGCGTGAAAAGTAAGGAAATAGAAATTACTTCTTACAGTGAAATTGTTTTAGCTACTCAAGGTTCAGATCTAACGCATCCTGCTTTTTCAAATCTTTTTATACAAACAAAATATCTACCAGAAGTAACCGGTTTAATTGCCACAAGGCGACAACGTTCTTCAACAGAAACACCTATCTGGATGGCTCATGTTATAGCAGTAGAGGGAGATACAAATGCCAGTATTGAATATGAAACTGACAGAGCTAATTTTCTTGGGCGCGGATGCTCAATTAGAAGAGCTGTTTCTATATTAGAAGGGCAGCCTTTGTCCAATACTGTTGGTTCGGTACTTGATCCCATAGTAAGTTTACGTACTCGTATTCATATTCCACCTGGTGCTACAAAACACATTTCTTTTTCAACAATAGTTTCAAATTCACGTGAAGAAATTATTGACCTTGCAGATAAGTATCATGACCCTGTAACATTTGAACGTACTTCTACATTGGCATGGACACACGCACAAGTTCAGTTACACTATCTTGGCATTGATAGCATGGAAGCAAATTTCTTCCAGCATCTTGCAAACCGTATTATTTATTCAAATCCTTCCATGCGACCTCCAAGTAAAATTCTTAAACAAAATTCTTTAAGTGTTTCTGGGTTGTGGACTCACCAAATCTCTGGTGATTATCCTATCCTTGTAGTCCACATAGATAATGCAGATGATCAGGCAGTTATCAGGCAGCTTTTACAAGCATATGAGTACTGGCAAATGAAAAGACTTGCTGTTGATTTGGTTATTCTTAATGAAAAAGCTACATCTTATATTCAGGATCTTCAGGTTCTTCTTGAAACTATGGTAAGAACCACTATTAGAATGCCAGGAAGCCATATGCATGAAGGTGGCGGTAGCATTTTTATTTTAAGAGCTGATTTGCTCACTCAGCAGGAAAAAGAACTTCTGCAAACTGCAGCCAGATCAGTTATGTCTTGCAAAGAAGGAAGTCTAAGAGAACAAATAATGCGTATGAAACGCAGTGTTGATAAGCCTGTTTATCAACTAAAACGGCGAACCAATGCTCCTGTAAAAAAAGATTGGTCAGTAACTCACCCAACACTTGAATTTTTTAATGGACTTGGTGGTTTCGCTGATAATGGACGTGAGTATGTAATAATTCTTGGAAAATTACAATATACTCCGATGCCCTGGATTAATGTAATTGCTAATAATGAAATAGGGTTTTTGGTTTCTGAATCTGGTTCGGGTTATACATGGACTTTAAATAGCAAAGAAAACCAGATTACTCCATGGTCTAATGATCCAGTATGTGATCCAAGCTCTGAAGTGTTTTATATATGTGATGAAGAAACAGGTGAGTTATGGACTCCAACAGCATTGCCGATTCGTTTTGACAATGCAACGTATATTGCAAAACATGGTCAGGGTTACAGTAGTTTTGAACATTTTTCACATGGGATAGAAAGTAAACTTACACAATATGTTAGCTGGGACGATCCAATTAAAATTTCACATCTTACCTTAGAAAATAAATCAGGGAGGATAAGAAATCTTTCAGTGACTTCTTATGTAGAGTGGGTTCTTGGTTCTTCACGTAGCACCAATGCACCGTTTATAATTACTGAAATTGATGAAGAAACCAATGCAATGTTTGCCTATAATCCTTGGAATGCAGATTTTGGAAGAAGAATTGCATTTGCTGATTTTTGTAAAAAACAAAATTCTTGGACAGCTGACAGAACAGAATTTATAGGACGTAACGGGACTCTTGAACAGCCTGTAGCTCTGGTATATGGACAGGAGCTTAGCGGGAATGTTGGTGCAGGACTCGATCCATGTTGTGTACAGCAGGTAGTTGTGGAGATTCTTCCCCAGGGAAAAGTAGAATTGTTTTTTTTCCTGGGACAGACAAAGGATAGAGAAACTGCTCGCGAATTAATTAAAAAATACAGATCAATTAATATTGATTCTGTATTCGAAAATGTAAAAGAAAATTGGGAAAACATTCTTTGTAAAGTCCAGGTCAAGACACCAGATCGTAAAGCTAATCTAATGTTAAATAGATGGCTTTTATATCAAACCCTGGTTTGTCGCTATTGGGCACGTACAGCTTTTTATCAAGCTGGTGGTGCATATGGTTTCCGCGATCAACTTCAAGACGTAATGGCTCTTGTTCTTTCACAACCTTCTATTACAAGAGCACATATTTTAAATGCTGCAAGACACCAGTTTCTAGAAGGTGATGTCCAGCACTGGTGGCACCCTCCTTTGGATAAAGGTGCACGTACAAGGTGTTCAGATGATAGCTTGTGGCTTCCTTATGTCGTTTACCGTTATTTAAAGGTTACAGGTGATTACAAAATACTTGATGAGGTTGTTCAGTTTTTAGATGGAAGAGCACTTTTACCTGAAGAAGAAAGTGCTTATTACGAGCCAATACATTCTGACAAGAGTGCTACTCTTTTTGAACATTGCAAGAGAATACTGGACAGAAGTTTTAAAACAGGTGTACATGGATTACCACTAATTGGCAGTTGTGACTGGAATGACGGAATGAATCGGGTAGGGCATGGTGGCTTAGGTGAAAGTGTTTGGCTTGGATGGTTTCTTTATGCAACACTAACACAGTTTGCTTCTGTAGCCAAAGAACGAAATGAAGATGACTGTGCAACTCGATGGCTTAAACATACAGATGATTTAAAAAATGCTCTTGAAAAAGAAGCTTGGGATGGCGCTTGGTACAGACGGGCATATTTTGATGATGGAACACCGCTTGGTTCTGCATCAAATGCTGAGTGCAGAATTGATTCAATTGCTCAGTCATGGAGCGTTATTTCAAAAGCCGCTGATACTGCTCGGGCTTTTAAAGCGATGGAATCTGTTGAAAAGTATTTAATTAGACCCGGTGATAATCTCATTCTTCTTTTTACTCCCCCCTTTGATAAAACCCCTCTTGATCCTGGCTACATAAAAGGTTATTTACCTGGTATCCGTGAAAACGGTAGTCAATATGTTCATGCTGCAATTTGGAATGTAATTGCTTTTAGTATGTTAGGAAATGGAAATAAGGCTTATGAACTTTTTAGTATGCTAAATCCAATTAACCATTCAAATACACGTGCAGGTGTACATAGATATAAAGTTGAACCTTATGTTATAGCAGCAGATGTTTATTCTGAACCGCCTCACGTGGGAAGGGGAGGGTGGACATGGTATACAGGAGCAGCTGGGTGGATGTACTATGCGGGAGTAGAATTAATTTTAGGGCTGCAAGTTGAGGGAAATGTTCTTCATATTAATCCCTCTATCCCGAGTTACTGGGAAAACTTTACAGTTAACTATCAACACAAATCAACACAATATGAGATTTTTGTTGAAAATCCTAATTCAATTTCAAATGGTGTAAAAAAAATTGAATTGGATGGCAAGCTTATAATGTCAGTAAAAAATGGTATCCCATTAATTGATGATAAAAAAGTTCATATGGTGAAGGTTGTTCTTGGGTAAAAAAATAAGTAGTGCTAAGCGTGGTGAACATTGGGTACTAAGTTTCTAATCAATAAAGTAAATCTGATACTGTGGTGAATAGTGTAAGCTATGGTGGGGTAAAACAAATTATGCAACCTGTGGCAGTTTGTGGATATTAAGAGTGCCTGGATTCTCCCTTAAAAAAGTTTGATAAGTGCCTAGTCTACCTCCGCACACTTTCTTCTCATATAATTGTTTATTTTTTGTTTTTTTACTTGGCTTAGCGCTTGCCCTATCTTTTTTTTGCGTTACCCCTGAAGTAATTATTAAATAAAGCAAGGCAACCCTTATTTGCATTTAATTACTATCCAAAATGAGTATAGTTAAATTGTAGGGGAAGGTGAAAAAAAATGAAAAGGTGGGTATATAAGTTTTTATTTTTTAATGTTTCTCTGATTGCTCTTATTGCTTTGAGCTTGGTTTTTATTAGTAGTAATGAGACATATGGCCAAACCGAAGAAAAAAATTCTGTAGTAGATAAAGGATTTAGTGGTATTTGGCAAGGTTTAAAAAATGAAATCATTCTTAGGCTTTGTGTTAATGATGGAAAATTAGAAGGGGTTGTGAACCAAGGAGATGTAATTCAGAATGGAAGTATAACTTCACAAAGTGCAATTTCCGAAAATGAACTTTTTATATTTGTCAGAGGTGATAAGGATAAAACTGCAAAAGTTCACTTAAAACTCCTTGGTGACAGGCAATTGCAAATTAATTCTGAAAGTAGTAAAAATCCTCTAATGGCAAGAAAGATAAATCGCAATAAGGATTGTTATGTACCTATAGCTAACAACAAAGCGGTAACTATAGTTCAAGGTGGAGTTATAACCTCATCAGGTCCTGGTGCAACTAGTACGGGAGCAACTGTAGTTCAAGGTGGAGTTATAACTTCAGATCCTGGTGCAAATAGCACAGGAGCAACTGTAGTTCAAGGTGGAGTTATAACTTCAGGTCCTGGTGTAGTAACACCTACACCTAGACCAGCAACGGTTACTTATATACCATCAGTAACGCCTACACCATTAACAATGATATCTATTCCTAATAAGCCAGCAAATCCAAGCAATTCCCCTACCACAGGAAAACCAGCAAATGTTCCAGGCTTTATAGATGTTAGTGTATTGGGAGGTCCAAAAAACACTGGTCCTAAGGAAGGTCCAAAAGACACCGGTCCTAAAGAAGGTCCAAAATCACCACCTCCAGTAATGGGATCACCACCTCAACCAGTACCACCTTCATCTTCATCAAATCCTAAGAAACAAGATAGCTAGTTGTATAAATTCATAAGGTTTTATATAAGTTAGAGTTTGATTTAACTAACATGTAACGCAATTTTAAGATCAATTAATTAAAAAGAGAAACAAAAATATTCCACTGTAAGTGCTTTGAACAAGCAAGTTTAATGGAAGTAATAGGAACAGTTATGAAAATAAGTTTATTGTTGTTATAATGTTCTAAGTAAAATTTATGAAAGTTAAAGATGTAATGGAGTCTAATATCAATTTCCTATATGAGGAAGACACTATTTTACATGCTTCAAAGTTCATGAAAGAAGAAAGAATTAGAAATCTACCTGTTGTCGATCAAAATAAAAAGTTAGTTGGATTAGTTACTCTTAGAGAAATCATTGAAACTATCTTTCATAACCCCGATCAAATCTTAGTTAGATCAGCAATGCTAAAGCGAGAACAAGTAACAAGCGTTAAGTCAGATGTTGATTTAAAAGATGCAATAGAAGTAATGATAGCTAATAAATTTGGTTGTTTGCCTGTAATTGACGATAAAGGAAAACTAATTGGGCTTATTTCAGAGGCTAATCTATTAAAAGTTCTGCATAAATACTCTTCACTACCTGTAGAATCATCTAAATCATAGTAATTTATCTAATAAACCAAAATAGTAAAATCCTTAACCTTTATTACAAATAAAATATATTTCTTATCCAAGCATTATTAATTGTGCCATAATTCCGGGTTATTACAGAAGTAACTGGAGGCATAAATGAGTAGTTTAACTGTAAACAGAAGTCAACTGGCACAAAATATGTTGCAGACTGCATGGACAGCTAGGCCTCATGATGTTAAAAATCATGCCCTGCAATGGGGTACAGCAGTTGAGCCTTTATTTTACCAATATCATGGTCTTGGAAATGTGTCGTTTGACAGCAGAAAAATTGGTACCAGACTTCCTGAATATCTAGCTGAGGTTCAGAAACAAACACAAGGTATTTGGAGTGATGACAATGCTAGGTACAGTAAACCTTTTGGACAATTGGTATGGGATCAACAATATAATATGCTGCTAATTTTATTTGCATCTCTTGTCGGAGATAACAGGTACACTGAGGCAAAACCAGATTCATGTATAAGAGGAACTGATTGTACTGATGTAACAGAAGCAGCGTGTGAATATGCAGATGCTGCTCTTAGTTTTTCCAACCTGGCAAATATACATGGAAGCAGACTTGAGAATGCTGTTAAGATTGCACTTGGATTAATAGAAGACTATGAAGCTGTAGGATATCAGCTAACAAATCATGACCACTTTATGAATGCCACTATGGCATTTCATGATGAGATGAATAGAATAAATGGTTGGGGCACTAATGATCATTATGTTAGGCATTATGGAGCACATATTTTCTCAGATCCTTATGAAAAACTTATGCAACCGATAAAAGAAAGAAACATCCTTTTCATGCTGGCAGTTTATGCTGCATATCAGGCAGGTAAAAATCCAAGCAGAGCATCTTCACAATCGACTGTTTAGTAGTTTGATTAATTGTTTTTTCAGATGATACTTTGAGTAACATTTCCATTTCTAACTATAAATAAACTTCTAAACTGTTCATTATTAAATCTTTCAGCTTGTTGGTAATCAAGAAATCTAAATTTAGGTATATCAGATTTTTGATGTTGTAAAACAGTAATATTTGCCTGTTTGCCTACCTCGATAGATCCGTGATTATCTTCCTGTCCGATTAAAAATGCTGGATTATAAGTAGACATTTTAATGATATCTTCTACCTTTACTACTCCATGTAATAAAACCTTAGACATACAGTGAGGCAGGCTGGGTGCCATTTCCCATTTAGATTTTTTATGCTTATCAGTTGAGATTGACCATAAATTAAATCCTGCATTTAAAGCTTCTTCGGCAGTTTGATGAGAATAACTTCCTTCTCCATTACCCATGTCATAGTACACTCCTCTATCTTGCATTTTTTTCCAATCGTCCTTACATCTCATAATACTTCCTGAATGATGCCCTTGAAAACAATGGGTAATTATTATTTTTTGATCAAAATCTTCCAGCTCTTTTAAAATATCTAAAATTCCAGGACCATGTCCTATATGAATCATTAATGGCTTTTGTGATATCGTTGCAGCTTCTTTTGCATGTCTAAGTGCAGCTTTCCATGTTCCTTCTTTTGCCTGTAACCAAGCTAATCTTATTTTGATGCCTACTATCCAAGGGTATCTTAATGCCATTTCTGCAGTTTTTCTAGCATCATGTTTATCAATATTATAATTTTCAGCTTTTTCATCTTTTAAACCATCTGGAGCAATGTTTATATATGCCAGTGCATAATTAGGTAAATCTTGTTTATTAATAACTTTGTCTCGAAAGTCACTTTCAATTGTATTTGGTCCATCACTTCCTGCATCAATTGTCAAAACTGTACCCTGCATAAGAAAATCATGTTCAAGAGTCAAACCCTCTCCCCAAAATGAATCAGGAGCAACGTGTGCATGTCCATCAACTAATCCTGGGCAAACTATTCCATCTTCTGGTATCTCTATTATTTGAATATCAGGAGAGAGTACAATATTTGGAGAAATTTCTTTTATTGTTCCATCCTCAGCTATAGCAATGTTTCCTGGGGTTATAAATTGTTTTCCATTATGTAACTTTGCGCCGGGTTGTAGCTTTAGTACGAGATTAATTTTATTAATTGGAGGTGTACTCATAATTTTGAATAAATTATAACTAATAAATTATAATTTATTTTGTGTATCAGGTTAAATGTTGACCATGGTGTTGTTTTTCGCATGGAAATCTTTTATTTTTAATTAGTTGTAGCTTTTTATTCTTGCTAAATTTTTTAATCTCAAGTTCTCTTTTAGTTGCTTCTGATCTATTCTTGCAAGTTTGTATAAAAACAATGTCTTGGGGTTTTTCAAGCCTGAAATATTTAGCTCCTTTTTTATTACAGTGTTCATTAAATCTTCTGTTTATATCAGTTGTGATGCCAGTATAAAGTTTTCCAGTCTTAGTTCGAATAAGATATACTTGCCAATTTTTGGTTTTGTTCATTTTTTTAAGTGTTTTAAAACTATAGTCCTAAATTATAGATTTTTTGTTACTTATATCCAAAAAGTATATAAATGGTAAACAATACATTGCAAATTGTAAAAGGCATGTTGCTGGTTTGTATTAATTTCAATCAGCACTGCTAAATTTTTATTAATTACTTAAATAACACTTAAACTAATGTTTTTATTTATATATCTAACACCAGCATCGACTGTTGTTAAAGAGAAGAATCCAGTAAGGACTTCTATTTTAAAGGCTAGTAGTATATCGCCTCAGGTACAAAGTTTGCAGGATCAAATTTCATGTCTATTGACAAGTAGTGAAAGCATATCAACTCAAATAGCTAAATCATTGAATGAGGAGCTTGATAAGTCTATAGTCATCTCACATAACTTGATATACTCTCCCGGAGCTTTTGGTGTTAAAAATTGGGTAAATGTAAGATTGGTCAGTGAGAAGACTGCTCATAGTGATTTGAAACGATGGATTGAAGTATCTGTTGGCAGTGATTCAAAGTTTAGTGATGAAATTGTAGCTGAGATGGAAAATTATAGTTTTGCCCTCTATAAATACAATAAGTCCGGGCATGATCTTATGTCCTGGCATAAACCTTTTGATAAGAAAAATTTCTATCAGTATTCTCTTGATTTAGATCCTCAAGAAGTAAATCTAATCCCATCTGATGATTTTAAAACTACGGTCAGGAGAAATTATTTTCAAAGTTATAGTGATAATAATTCAATTGCAGTACTTGTTTTCAGGAAAGATAAAATTGGAACACGAAATTCGGATTACTTATTGGTTTATGATTTTTAGGCTTGTAGTTATTTAACTTACAACTCTTTCAGTATTTAAATCAATAAACGGAAATCTTTTACTGGTCACAACATCACCACGCATTTCAAATCTTCCAAGACCCATCAGGTTAAGTATTGTTTCTCCAGTCATTGAAGCATCGAATGTGTCTCCAACTATAATTCCATCATCATTGGTTTTGCCAATTACTCTACCCTCTTTGATATCATTTCCTGCAATAATTATTCCAAAAGCCTGTGGCCAATGATCGCGTCCCTTCGATGCAGTAATTACAGGAGTCCTTCCAAACTCAGTAGTTATTACTACATAAACTTTTTCATTCATATGTTCAATGTCATCTAGAAGAGCACTGAGAGCTTGTGCAAAATTAGGTATCATCAGTCTCATGTTTTTTTCAATAAGATTATGGCTGTCGTAGTTACCGTCATTTGCAACAATTACTCGAGCTCCTCTGTCTAGCATGCGACGTCCCAGCAATAATTGCTTGCCTATTTTGCTATCTCCGTACTTTAAAAGTAGTTCTTGTGATTCACTTCCTAAATCAAAGGACTGATTAAAATCACCATCTATAAGGCTGGCAGCTTTATGATGTGATTTATCATATCGATCGACTGAATCTCCTACAAGGGTGTGTCCTCGACTTTTTAGCATTTCTAGGAGCTTCATTCTTTCTCTAAATGTATCAATGGGTAAATTACCTCCTCTAAATGGATTTGTAAAAATGCCTGTGTTAGTGTCATAGCTAGAATATATAGTCTCTGGATCGTTGTGCTTTAATGCACCCCATGGTTGTGACCACGACCGACCTTCTCTTTCATTTTGCCCGAATAAATTAGAATTGATGTCTGTTGTACTTTGATGTAAAACAACATAGCCAATATCTCTACTGGCTTGCTGTGTTAAAATTCTTGAGAATTCTATAAATGGGTTTGTGTAAGTTGTAGGGGCATAAAAAGCGCTACCCTCTACTCTAGGACTTGCTGTATAAACTATTGAAGCGCCGCGATCGTGATCACTAATATTGGTGTGAAGATTATTAACAATTAAAAATTTATTCATGTGTTTTGCAAGTGGGTTTAATGGTTCAGTAATTTGTACACCCTTTGCAGCAGTACTTATCGGATTGAAGGGACCTCTAATTTTAGAAGCAGTTTTAGGATCAAAGGTATCAAAAAAACTAAGACCTCCTTGCATAAATATCAAAATTACTTTAGTCCTCGGATCATGTCCACCAGGAGTAATAAACTTTAGTTGATGTGGAGGTACATTATCTGTACCTGTTTCAGCTTGTGCAGGACTGGTAAAGGAAGGAATTAAACCAGCTGCAATGGGTATACTTAGAGCTGCATGCAAGAATCTTCTTCTTGTAGGTTTATAAACAAATTGGGATGAATTTGTAGAGAGTGGAACTTTCACACAATTTCCTTGAATTAATTTTTATTTCAGAATTATGTTTATAATAATACAAAAAAATCATTTTTTCAATGCAAAGTTTTAATAAAAAAATATGTTAATTAAGCTATAAATCATAAATAAAGGTAGTTTTATAAAATATTCAGCTATATAAATGATAAAAAGCTTTCTAAATAGCTATTAGCTTACAAAAGTCAATGCTTTTCCTGACTTGTTAGCTCTACCTGTCCTTCCTATTCTGTGTATGTAGTCTTCATATGTGCCTGGTGGATCATAATTAATAACATGTGTTATATCAACTATGTCTAAACCTCTTGCTGCAACATCAGTTGCCACAAGGGTTTGCAGGTGATTAGCTTTAAATAGTCCTAAAACTTTTTCTCTTTGTGACTGGGATTTATTTCCATGAATAGAACCTGCTTTAAAGCCTCTTTCATGCAGCATTTTTGATAAGTTCTCAACCCCTCTTTTTGTTCTGCCAAAGATCAATACCTTTTTAAACTCTTCTTTTATTAATAAATCATGCAGAACTTCAATTTTTTGTGCTCTATCTTTTACTTTTACTATGTCCTGCTCCACATTATCTGCGGTATCACCTGATTTGACTGAGATTTTAATAGGGTGATTACTTACAAAGCCTCTAATTAAACTATCAACTTCTTTTGAAACAGTTGCTGAAAAAAACAATGATTGTCTTTTTGCCGGCAGTAAAGCTATTAAACGTTTTATATCATTTATAAATCCCATATCAAGCATTCTGTCTACCTCGTCCAGAACTACATTACTAAAGTCAGAAAGTTTTAAGAGTTTTCTCTCGATTAAATCTTTTAATCTGCCCGGTGTTCCTATTACAAAATTTGGATTTCTCTTTAATGCATGTATTTGTTTGCCCATGCCTGCTCCACCGATACACAATGCTGAATAAATATTTAAAGATCTTGAAAATGTACTTAATTCATCAACTATTTGTAATGCAAGCTCTCTTGTGGGAAGAACAATTAATACTTTTTCATTTCTATTTTTTGTAATTTTTTCAATTAAAGGTATTAAGAATGAGGCCGTTTTGCCTGTTCCTGTGTTTGCAATTCCAATTACATCCTTACCCTGTAAAATCTCTGGAATAGCCTCGTCCTGTATTAAAGTGGGTTTTACAAATCCTTTATCTGAAATGTTTTTCTTAAGTTGTGAATTTATATTAAAGTCAGAAAACTGATTCTTTGGAATATATTCTTCAGACACATTTCTATTAACAGCTTTTTTTATATATCTGGATATGTCTGTGTCTGGAACGTTGTTTTTTGAGTTGTTTGAAGGACCTTTTCTTCTTCTCTTATGAAAAGAATAATTAGATTTAAATGTTTTTTCTTGCATATTTCTCCCGTTTTGAAGATTTTAAGTCTATCATTCATAGAAGACAGTTTTGTTCAAACACATGTAAAAACCCTTATTTTGACTGATAATTTGAGAAGCTTAATTATTTTTTTATTTTTAATGGGCAGTATTATCTATTTTTCTTACTTGCTGGAAATAATTATCTCTGCAATTTTGTCTCCAAGTTTTTTTGCTCTGCTATTTGTTTCATATTGTTCTGTCATGGATCTAACAGTATTAGCAGCTAATTCTCTATTATTCCCCATTAAAACTTGAGCTAATTTATGTGTTTCTTCATTTGTCATATTTGCTGCTTGAGTAAGTTGTGTTGCTTTTGATGAAATTATTACTGACATTAACTCACCATGTTTAATTTTATCTGGAGTAGAAATTTGATCTTTGAATGTTTTATCCCTGAGTAATCTAAACTTGTTAACCCCTGATGCTAAATCATTAATAGATTTATCCGGAATAATTTTATATGTTTTTTTAAGGTTTTATATACCATCCTGCAAATCGAGTAAAAGGACTTTCTTTTACCCCATCGTTATCTGATTTTTTTATGTTTGCTCTTAATGAGCTTTCAAGTTTGTATTGAATAAACATATAAATAATACTTCCATTAACTGTTCCAATAATTTCTCTGAGATTTGAATAAGCTACATCATTATCAGAATATTGTTTAAGATTAAAAGCAGAATCAAACACTGATTGAATAGCTGAATTAATTACAAAATAGAGTGGCACATTGTACAAACCTGCTGTTGCCATCACTCTTTCTTCTTTAGAACCTTCTATGTCACCCTGTTCTTTTAATTTTTTAATTAAATCTTTGCAAAGTAAAGCCTGGCAAGGAATGCTACCTAATAACCTCCCTGTAGCAGTATTTGCTGTGTATGCATTTACTTTTCCACCTGTAACCAGTGGGATAATATCTACAAAAGTCATTACATAGCTAAGAAATATAAGCAGTAAATCCAATTGATTTCTTTTAGAGCTCATCCATTCAATGGCATGATTTTTGCTCGTTAGATTTTTAAGTTTTCCAATCCCGTTTTTACATTCCTGTGAAACTTGACCTATAACAGGAGGATAAATATCTTTAATGGTTTGAATCGTTTTTCCTAAAGGAATTGCCCAGGGTTGATACCCATATTTAGGATTTTCACGCAGTAATTTCTTATATGCTTCTCTGAGCTCGTGTTGAAATGAGTTTGTCAGGAATCTGTCTGTAAGTGTTTGACCATAGGAAGTGTTAATTGTCATGAAATCAGAAAAGATTTTGCTTTGTCTTTTAATATCTGGAGAGTTATCAGAGCTTTCTTTTGCTATCCAGAGAGTAAAAGGAAATCTTGCAGCATAAGCTATAAAATATGAAAACAAACATGCCATAGCGTTTGCCCACTTGTCTGAATTGTTGTGAATTAAATTCTCTTCACTGATATCACCCTTCCCTTGTTTAAATTTTTCATAGTTCAATTTGTGAAAAACTATAGGTTCAGTAAAATAATATGTGAGATTGACAATTAGATTTGATAGATTTGGATCTATTAAACGTAGTATTTCTATTGAAGTAGGATCGGGTTTTTTCAGATCATTTGGTTTATCTGCTGGCATTGTTTGAGAAGTTAAATTGATTTCTTCAGAACATGATTTGTCTGCATCAGTTAAAGTTGCAGCAAAAGCTGTAAATGCTCCCAAAGCAGGGAAAAACTCGCGTCTTGTAATTTTCACAATGCAAAAATATTAACATATTAGGAAAATTTTCTTGGTAAGACCGTTACCATTTATTTTTTCTTACAACACTTAGAAAGTTCATTATTGATCAGATTAATTATTCGGGAGACTTTTTCGAAAAAGTTTACAATGACATCATTTTTGGAAACCCTTAAACAAATTTAATCTATTTTCTGTTTAGATTTACACATTTTCCTCTATTTCAAGGCTAAAAAATTATTATTTTTCAAGCAATTTTTTAAAAGAACAATTAAAATTCAATTCTTATATGGGTTCTATTAAAAGCAATAAAGTACATAATTCATCTCTTGCATCAGGTAATGGTGTTCATAGAAAATCGGTTAGAACCCCAATTGGAACTCATAGGAATAATAAATCATTTAAAGATGAGTTTTCAGGCAGTCTGAGTGAAGCAGGTAATGATATTGGAACTGTATTTGGATTTGTTGCAAAAGGCTTAAAGTCCTATTTTGGAGCATATTATGAAGCAGCACTTGCTATTAAAGAGATTACTGTACAAAGTGCACAGAATTTGTGTCAAAGAGTAAATTCATTGTTAGGTTCTAAAACTTCTCCAAATGTAGATTTGGAGGAAGATGTAAAAAATAAAACATCTGGAAATTCTTCAGGTAAATCTCAAGTCTCAGGAAGTACCTTTTGGAGAACAGATATTAAAGCTAAACCTAGAGCTATAAATAAGCCAAAAGTTAAGCATGAAAGAAAGTTTCTGGAAATTAATATTAGTGAGTTTGAAAGACTTCTGCCAAAAGAAACTGCAGAATTACTTCTTCTTAAAGTGATTGAGGAGATTGATCCAAATGAAAAGCTTTTTTTATTTCTTAATGATATTGCAAACGATCAACCTTTTAGTATTGCAGCAAATCGTTTTGGTGTTTCACATAATTTAAAGCTTAATGAAACCCAGGAAGCTGTAATGAATAAAGCTAGGATGGCATTAATTGAATTTATAAAACAAAGCACAAATAACAATGAGCTTGCTGAAAAAATCATTGACTTTATTTGTGTTTCTGCTCCTCAGGTTCAAGTAATTGAAGAAGTAGAAGTGGTTGAATGGCAAGAAGAGGTTGAAAGGAATGAAGTAGTACAATTTGCTCTTTCCGAGGAAGTTATAGATGAAGAGCCTGTTATTATAAGCATACCTATAAAACGCCCATGTAGAGTGAATCCTGAGAGCTTAATTAGAATTCAGTCTTACCAGAGACTTACAGGTATAAATGGAGAAGCGGTAGATGAATTTTTACAATTAAATAAAAATGATGCAGATGTTTGTTCAGCTTTCAGTCAGGAAGAATTAATTCTAAGAGTGGGGTTTCTTGAGGCATTGTCAGAACTGAAAGTAAAAAACAATGTTGATAAATTTCCAACTGATTTAATTTTACTGGAAAATGAATATGGAGCTTTTTTACGTTATTGCAGTGCAGATGTAAATCTTAGAAGTGAGATTGGTATTATGCTTGATGCTTCATCAAATTCTGAAACGCATTCTTACTCTACAAGAAAAGATATAGCAGCCTTTTTAAGTACAAAAGAACATGATGCTCTTATAGAAGCAAGAAGATTTATTAGAAGATTGGTTGAACTTGATGCGAACAGTGCTGATGGCGCAATGAGGCTATTTAGAAAAGCTTTAGAGGCTGAAAAAAGAGAGCCTGGTTTTGTTTTTGGTTTTTACAGAAAAGCAGAAGCAGCACTTAGTTTGTTGAAGCAGTTTAATAGTAGTTACTTGCCGCCAAATATATGCAAAATGACAATTGTAAATTCAACTGAAGCTAAAAACCTGGATTTAAAACTTGAAACTACGGATAAGATATATTTAATAAAAATCAAAAGTAATTTTTATAGAGTTGTAGAAAGTATAAGAGAAATTAAATCTATAGCAGGTCGTGTAAAGGGACTAGAGTTTTTTAATGGGTTAGAAGCGCCTTTTGAGAAAAAGAAAAAAATAATTCCTGTATGTGTTGTATACGGTGCAGGAAATACCATAACTGATTTAGAAAACAGACTTATTAATGAAGACAATAATAAGGAATTCTGCAATGGATTAAGAGATTTATTGGCTATTAAAACAGAGAATGAAAAATTTGAATTATGGGATATTAATGGCAGAAATATCGGTGATGAGTTAAAGGTATTATTAAATCCAGCTATTGGGATATTCCAGGATTTTCAGGTAGCCTAATTTAGATAAAATTTACTAAATTTGTCTTATTTCTAGATATTTCCCAGGGAAAACTCAAATAATAATAAACAAGTACATACATTTTGAGTCATTGTGGTATATTGTTTTAGCCTGGTAATCAGGTAGTTAATAGGAAAATTGGTGTTTGTGATCTTGAGAAGAGTATTAAGTGGTTATTTTATGATAGTTTTCTTTATCCTCTTTCGAAAGTGTTCAAGTACCTGAAAAAAAGAGGAAAATAATAATGTCAAAGAAATTGTTTGTTGGTAATTTATCGTTCGAAGTTACGGATTTTGATCTTGAAGATCTTTTTAAGCAATATGGAGAAGTTGTCTCAGCTAAAGTAATTCTTGATAGAGATAGTCATCGTTCAAGAGGTTTTGGTTTTGTTGAGATGAATTCAGAAAATAGTGCACAAAGCTCTATTGACGCATTAAATGGAACTGAAATAAAAGGAAGAGCCATTAATGTAAGCATTGCCAAAGAAAGAACAGATGACCGTAATTCAGGCGGTGGATTTAGAAAGAAAAGAAACTACAATAGTAATTATTAAAAGTAAGTTTTCTGACTAATTTATAACTTTTTGTTTCCATATGGACTTAGCATTTTGTAAGTTTTATATGGAAACAATTGTTTATAGGGTCTGTATTTCGAGGATTTGCCATCAAATAGACAGCCTAGGTTTATTTTTTTGATATATTAAATGTTGGGGTTTTTTATATGAGAAAGATATTATTTGTAATTTGTTTAATAATCTTTGTAATGCCGTCTTATGCTATGGATAGTGAAAAGGTAAAAGAAAAAAGTAAGCAGACTGCTGGTGTTATTTCAGGAATTGTAGCAAGTCCACCGATTGGATTTTGTAGAGGGTTTACGGGAGGCTTATTGCAGGGCTCAAAGTCTACTGCAGCTGCTTTTGGTAATGAAGATGTTATAACTTACAGGGTAATTGGTGGATTAACTTATGGCCTTATAAAAGGCTCAGCTGGTGCAGTTGTAGGTATTTTTAAGGGACTCAGAGACGGTATTCATTATGGAAAAGAATCCCCCTTTTCTAAAGAAAGTTATAGTTTAAGCGGCAATAATTTTTTTGATTATGATTCTTTTAAGTGGGACTGATTTAAGTAATTAGTAGCTTGTCTGATTTTTTATAAATTCAATTGTTTTTTTTAGAACAAATTGATTATTATCAATTGAATCGTGATTATCAAAAGGCATTCCTATTGAAACATCACTATTTTTTAATCCAATTGGATTTATTCCATTAATTAGAGCTGAATTCTCCTGATAAAAATTTAAATGATGGATAGAATGTGGAGGCCTCTTCTCTACAGGAATTCCAAGGTTATATGCTCCAAGCTCAATTGGATCAATATAAACTGTTGAAACAGGAATATTTTGTCCAATATCTTTCCATTTTTTGTTTAGTAATCGGTCTACTGTTCCTCCGCCAAAACTATAGCCAGTAAATATTACCTTTTGTGGCTTTTTATGACCACTAAATAATCCTCTTTCTTTTATTATGTCTTCAATGATATTTGAGGTATGTTCAAAAACCACATCAGTATTTAATGAGCAGTCATCATTTAGTAAAAATCTGTGTTTTAAATCGCACTCAGCATTGCCAGTTCTAAATATGATTACATCATGACCTTCTTTTTCAAGTTCTTTATATAGAATATTTAATCCGGCAAAACTTTCACTTGATGATAAGGTTTGAATATTTCCAAGACATAAAACAATTAATGGTTTTGATTCAGTACTTTGATGTATATTTGTGCGAAATAATTTACTTGGATCTGGACTTTGAGGATTAAATTGAAGTGACTGATGATATTCTTTTAATTCTTCTTCTGTCTTTGCCCCATTTCTTTTGCTCGCATTTTCAATATATTTATGGCATCTAATTTTTTCCAAAGTATTAAAAAAAATTGTCAGGGGATTATTTTCTCTAATTTCTTTCCAGAGCCTTTTGCAAAAATCCATCGCGGAAGCAAAAAATCTTTTTGCAATTGATGGCTGATTTAATTCTGAATTAATATTGTTCTGGTCCCAAGATGGGACATATTGATCTGTTTTGCCTGTATTATAGGTGCATTGGTTAGTTTCTCCAAAAGCTTCTTTAGCTGTTTCAGAGGCTGCAAAGCTACTCTTATTACAAGCGGTTCTTGTTATAGTTTCCAGTGTCATAATTTTATATTTTTCTCTTTTTTTATAGCCCTCGACAAGCTCAGGCTTCTATTGATCGATTCCTTGTCATCTGATCGGATTTGCTGGATAAACCAGACAAATCCTCTTAAATACTTATCTGTATAAAGAATACAAACCAATAGAATTTACACATCCTGTTTAGTTGCCAATGATTTTAGTTTTTTAAATTAAGCTCTGGTTAAACTATTGCAATACGCTTACTAATTGTATTTACTTGCACAATTTGCTTGTTTTCTGATAATCTATTTGTCTACTGAATTAAACTGAATATTTTTAAATTTTAAAGGATAAATATGGCATTTCAAAAAAGAAAACTTTTAACATTTTCTGAAAATGGTTCAAATGATGTTGATATTAAGGATACAAGGATGCTATCCCGTTTTGTAACTGAGCGTGGAAGAATACTGCCCAGAAAAATTACCGGGCTTTCAGCTCAACAACAAAGAAAAGTTACTAGAGCTATTAAAAGAGCAAGGCAAATGAGCCTTTTGCCTTTTATTAGTTATGGAGCATAAATAAGAGGAAATTATGTCGAGAAAATGTGAAGTTTCCGGGAAAAAAGCACAAACAGGAATGAGATACTCATTCTTACGTGCTCACTTTAACCCAACTGCAAAAAGAAGATTTCAGGTAAATCTGCAAACAGTCAGAACTACAATTAATGGTAAAAAAGTAAAGTTAAAAGTAGCAGCTTCAGTATTAAAAGCATATCCAGAAATAAGAGCTGGAATAACTTTACCGCTTAAAAAGAGATCCCGCAGAAAATTAAAAAAAGCTCTAGGTCTTTCTATATAGTTAATTATTTTTTGTCGCTGACTGCCAGTTTATCTTTTAGCTTAAACTTTTTAATTAACTTAGATGTAACTAGCCAGACAAGCTCTCCGGAAAATTCTATTGAATTGTCTAAAGTAACTTTAGCAAGAGAGCCTTTTTTTAAGCCTATTTGTTCTGCCCCAATTAATTTCCCTAAAAATAATTCTAAATCAGGTATATGACCTACAAGAAGTATTCTTTTTAATGATGAATATGGCATAAGTCCTTTTACAATTTCTTTAGAACTTGAACCACATGATAAAAAATCAACTATTTTTAAATCAGGTTTTGGTTCAAGATAGCTTACGAATATTTCTGCAGTTTCTTTTGCTCTAAGATAAGGGCTTGATAGAACCAGATCAATTTCTTCTTCCAAACTATTAAAAAATAAACCAAGTTTATTGATTTTTACTTTTCCTTCTTCAGTCAGCTTTCTGTCAAAATCTGTTTTAGACTCATTTTGTCCCTGTTCTTCTGCATGACCATGCCTTAGAATAAAAATCTCTTGCATTTTTTATAGCCCTCGACAAGCTCGGGCTTCCTTTGGTCGATCCTTTACGGCTGATCGGATTTGCCGAATAAATTGGACAAATCCTTTACTTGCAAGGACTTAGTGTTTAATACGAAGATCATGTTTTTGCCATTCTAATTGAAGTCTGTCAAGAATGCTAATAGATGTTAAAAACTTCTTTTTTAATGATTTGGTAATTTCACTGTTGCTATTTTCACTATCTGCTTTTTTTAACAAAGATTCAATGCTTGAAACTGAAGCTTTGCAGGATTTTTTTATAAGAATTCTATCGTGAATATTGTCTTTTCCTCTGTTTATTAACTCATGTCTGTTTTGAGTTAAAATTGCTTCGCTTCCGGATTCAATTGCAAGGTCAATCAGTTGTTCAATTGAAAGTGAAGATATAAAGTTTATATTTGTTATTGAAACTTCTGTATTTGGTTTTGTCATTTCCATTGTTATTGCCATTTGCTTTTTCACCATTGATTCTTATTTGTTTAACAGGCTATAAGATGCTGTGTATATAAAAAGTTACTAGATTAAATACCTTTTTATATAAATATTAAGAATTAAATAATTATTTACTTATGCTGAAAAAGCTCTTTAAGAATTAATAAACATTTCATTATTTCAATCTCTTTGAAATTAGCTTGAAAATCTGTAATTTAAGAGTGTTATGTGTTTTTTATTGTTATGACTGTAATGGATATGTAAGCTATATAAAATGCATATTTGACAAGACTGTAGTACTAAATATCTTTAGATCTTATAAAGCTCTAAGTAAGTCCAATATGAGCCAAAAACTTTTTTAACATAATTTTTTGTTTCGTCATAAGGAATGTCTTCTATAAAATAATCCAGGTCAGAGCTGGATGAAGGGAAATCAGTCATCCATTTTTTAACAGCATTTGGCCCGGCATTGTAGCTGGCTATTGCAAAAACTGGATTACCAAAATCCATTATTATTCTATTTAAGTAATGGATACCAAGAGCTACATTTATCTGTGGGTTATTTAATAAATCAAGTGAATGAAGGTTTACATCTGCTTCATGTGAAACTGTTTTTGCTGTTGGGGGAATTAATTGCATTAATCCACGAGCATTTGATATCGATAGTGCATTTGTTTCAAATCTAGATTCCTGCCTGATTAATCCACAGATAAGCATGGGATCAATATTAGGGTGTTTCTTTGCGGTGTTAATAATATATTGCCAGTAATATAAAGGATAAGCTAATTTCCAGATAGGGCTTTTGGCACTAATTTTATAGTTTGTAGTCAAAGTGCTTGCAAGGTTTATTGAAGTTTCGTATTCACTGTTTAATGCTTTAAGCCATGCTGTAATTTGTTTTGAGGGTGATTTATTCTTTCCTATAAGATCTATAGCTTCATCATATTGCTCCAGATTTATTAACTCAGCTACAGTAATTCCAAAATGCCTGCTTAAAGAATCTTCTTTTACTATTCTAGGGATTTGCCAATCAAAATTACTGTAGTCAGAAATGTTTTTTTGCTGATTCCACTTAGGGTCTTTTTGTGATGTAAGAGCAAGTAATCTGTTTTTCGCTCTGTGGCAGTAATAATTATCAAAAATTATTCCACTGGTTTCTCTGTAATATTCAAGTGCTTTTTCATCCTGTTTTTTGACCTCAGCAATTTTACCCAACCAAAAGCCAATCTTAGCTCTTGTCTCAGAGGTTGAATGTGGAGTGTCTTTACTTTTTTCGAAATGAACCTTGGCAATATTTTCAGCTCCTGAATAATCTTTTTCACTTATCTTTGACCACATAATCTCCCATACTGCATCAAGGGCAAATTCAGTGTCCGGATATTTTTCAATATAAGCCTTTAATAAATTTCTCTTTTTTCTTTTATTAGTTTCATTTTGAGCAATTTTATATATAGTGTAGTAAGTCAATTCAGGTATTTCTTTGCCTGTTTTTTCCCAGAAGGATTGTCTACTATAAGGAGGTATGGATTTTGAAGAGTAGAGCAGTGCAAATTTTGCATTTTTTGATCTTGGATAAGCTTTTGCAAACTGTTCAAGATAAGTGGCTGCTTCCTTTTTACTGTTTTCTCTAAATAGAGAATATCCAAGTTTATAGTAGTGCTTTGGATTCTTTTCAATTTTAAAAAAATAAGCAGCGTTTTTGTAATCTTTTTTATGAAAGAAATAATTTCCAATCAATGTATAATCATGCGGCTCCGTTTTAAGATTTTTATTTGTTTTAATAAAATTGGCAATATCTGTGGCAAATCTACCATCTGGGCTTAAGGTTAAATAATTTCTCCAATATCCCAGGACTTCATCAAAATTGTTATTATTGTAAGCATATTCACCGAGATAATAATTAGTAGCTATTCCAAACTGTGTCTTAGGAAACTCATTTTTAAGTGATAGTAAGGTTTTAATGGCATCATTATTAAGTCTAAGTCTGAGAAGGGTCTGAGCTAGAAAGTATTTTGCCTGTGGAATGGATTTTGACTGTGGAAAATCACGAATAAGTTTATTGAAATAATTCAGAGCAACCTTATCATTCCCCTGAATGGTATTTAGTCTGGCATAATGAAATAAAACTCTTTCTTTTAACGGATAATTTTTATTTAGCAGAGATTCAAGTATTGAGATAGATTTAGATATGTCCTGCTTCTTCTCATAAAGCTTAGCCAGAATATATTGTTTTTTGTACTCAGTGTATTCGTCCAGACCACTTGTAGATTCAAGCTTAATTAAGGCTCTGTCAATATTGCCTTTTGAAAGTGATATAAGTTCGCGAAGTATTTGTTTTGACTCTTGACTTTCATTTGGAATTGTAATTATTAATTCAGACTGTGAATTTACAAAAGCAATAGTTCCCGCAATAAGAATAATCAGTATGGTTATAAATAGTGCTTTAGATTTAATCAGTAGTTTCATTGAAGAGTTTGTTGTTTGCAAATGTATCTTTTTATTATAAGATAAGGTTTGTAAGTGTGTATTGCAATATGCGCTTAAAACATAAAATGGTTACAGAAAAATTAATTGACAAAATATCCAAAGTGCTTGACACAAATGCATCTTACATAAAAGTACGTGGTGCAAAAGAACATAATTTAAAAAATATTGATGTCAATGTTCCAAAGAATAAATTTGTGGTAGTAACCGGGGTTAGTGGTTCAGGAAAAAGCTCTTTAGCTTTTGACACAATTTTTGCAGAAGGGCAAAGACGCTATGTAGAAAGTCTTTCTTCTTATGCCAGACAATTCCTCGGGCAGCTTGATAAACCGGATGTAGAGTCAATTGAGGGATTAAGTCCTGCTATTTCAATAGATCAAAAATCTACAAGCCATAACCCTCGATCGACTGTAGCAACGGTAACTGAGGTCTATGATTATCTAAGGCTTTTATATGCCCGAATTGGTGTGCCGCACTGTCATGTTTGTGGTGAAAAAATTCAGCCACAGGCAATAGATCAAATTGTTGATCAGGTAATGTCTTTAAAAAATGGTGCTAAAGCTCATATACTGGCTCCTCTTCTACAGGGTAAAAAAGGTGAGTATCAGGCACTCTTTAGAGCGTTACTCGATGAGGGCTTTGCCAGAATTAGGGTAAATAAAAAGACTTTTTTGCTTGAAGAAGAAATAAAATTAGAAAAGAACTTTAAACATGATATTGAACTGATTATAGATAGGGTAGTTATAAAAAAAGAATCCAGATCAAGAATAGCCGACAGTATTACATTGGCTTTAAAGCGTGGCGATGGAATTGTAATAGTTGAAAATTTGGATGAAGAAAAAGATTTAATATTCAGCGAAAAGCTTGCCTGTCCTTTTGGACATGGCTCAATAGCTGAAGTCTCTCCAAGAGCATTTAGTTTTAACAGTCCTTATGGAGCATGTAATTCATGTCATGGACTTGGACATCATGCAGAGTTTGAGCCGGATCTTGTTGTTCCTGATCCTAAAAAATCGTTATCTGAGGGTGCAATTTTACCATGGGCAAAAACTAATAACCCTTACTATAAACAACTTTTACAGTCTATTGCCAAGCATTACAAAATAAGTCTTGAAATTCCATGGAAAGAATTACCTAAAAAAATCCAGAAAACAATTTTGTATGGAACTGAAGATGAAGAAATTAAATTTCAAGTAGATTCATGGGATGGGGATGAAGTCTGGACTTATAAAGGAAATTTTGAAGGTGCCTTAAACCAGCTAAAAAGACGTTATGAAGAAACAGAGTCTGAAAAACATAAACAGGATCTTGAAAACTACATGACTAAAAAACCATGTAAATCATGTAATGGTAAAAGACTTAAGCCTGAAATCCTTGCAGTAACTGTAAATGAGGTCTCTATTTCAGAGTTGTGTGCATATTCTATTAAACAAGGAATGGATTTTTTTGTTGATTTGTCTTCTGTGTTTTCAGCTAAAGAAAAAACAATTTCACATCAGCTTTTAATAGAAATCAAATCAAGACTAAAGTTTTTAATAGATGTTGGATTGGATTATCTGTCGCTTGACAGGAGTGCAAATACTTTGTCAGGTGGAGAAGCTCAGAGAATAAGACTGGCTACTCAGATTGGTTCAGGTCTTTCTGGGGTTTTATATGTTCTGGATGAGCCGTCTATAGGTCTTCATCAAAGGGATAATACAAGGCTTTTAAGTACACTGAAGTATTTAAGAGATCTGGGAAATACTTTGCTTGTGGTAGAGCACGATGAAGAAACCATACGAACTAGTGACTGGATTATAGATATTGGTCCAAAAGCAGGCTTACATGGAGGAGAAATTATAGCTGAAGGAAGAATACCTGATATTATAGCTGCCTCAAATTCTCTTACTGGAGAATTTCTCTCTGGTAAACGTTTTATACTTGTTCCAAAGACCAGACGTGAGGGAAATGGAAAGTTTATAGAAATTGCAGGAGCAAAATTAAATAATTTAAAAAATATAAATGTAAATGTGCCTCTTGGAAAATTTGTGGTGATAACTGGTGTCAGCGGGTCAGGAAAATCAAGTTTAATTAATGATCTTTTGTTTGAATATTTAAAGCATAAAATATATGGAAGTATTCCACTGCCATCTCATATAGAAGATGTATTAGGTATTGAAAATATAGATAAAGTAATAGTCATAGATCAAAGTCCAATAGGTAGAACTCCACGCAGTAATCCTGCTACTTATATAGGTCTATTTGATGTAATCCGTGAAATATTTTCAATGACAAATGAAGCCAAAGCACGTGGTTATCAACCGGGCAGATTTTCTTTTAATGTAAAAGGTGGGCGCTGTGAAGCCTGTAGGGGAGAAGGTTTGAATGAAATAGAGATGAATTTTTTACCCTCAGTTTTTGTTAATTGTGAAATATGTCAGGGAAAAAGGTATAACCGTGAAACACTTGAAGTTAAATTTAAAGGAGTTTCTATAAGTGATATTTTAAATATGACAGTAGAAGAAGCACTTGAGTTTTTTGATGCAATTTACAAAGCAAAGGTAAAACTTCAGACATTATTTGACGTGGGGCTTGGTTATATAAAACTTGGTCAGCCAGCTACTACACTTTCTGGCGGTGAAGCACAGAGAGTAAAACTAGCTGAACAATTATCAAGGCGCAGTACAGGAAAAACTATTTATTTGCTTGATGAGCCTACTGTTGGACTTCACTGGCATGATGTGGATCACCTGTTAACTGTTTTAAACAGACTTGTTGATAGTGGAAATTCTGTAGTAGTTATAGAGCATAATTTAGATGTAATTAAACAAGCTGACTGGATAATAGATTTAGGACCAGAAGGTGGAGATAAGGGCGGAGAGATAGTTTGTGAAGGGACACCGGAAGAAATTGCAAGATCTGAAAAATCTTATACAGGGCAATATCTCAAACGAGCATTAAAATAAATCTCGTATTGCAATTTTATTCTTAAAACAATTATGTTAAATTAATATCAATCATTTTTATTTAAGGAGAATTTTATGACAATAGATGTTAGAGCAGTAAGAAATAGTAATTTCGCAAGAGCAATTAAATTATCTGTAGAATTAGCACAGGCGAGTGAAACTATTCCTAGGGGTGATTTTAGAGTTATTGATCACAAGTATACTCCCGTATGGTTACCAGCTTTTCATCAAGATTTAGGCTCTATTTATATTCTCAAAGATGGGCATCCAATTAGAAGAATTACACAAGAAGGTCAATATATAACAGTAGGTGATAGTGGTTGGCAAGAGACCAAGTAACTTTGGATATTTTAAAGGATCTACTATAGTTCCTAACTCACTGAAACATAATTAATTTTGTATTTCTCAATTTTTATGTCTAGAAAATATGGTTAGTACACATCAAAATATAAAATTTTGGTTATCCTAATTACTAGATATTTCCTTGGTATATAAATCAAAGGATTCATCCCCAATCTTATATAAAGACTCGGTGAATCCGATCAAACGGAAAGAATCGATCAATGAAAGCTTCAGCTTGTCTGAAGCTATAAAAAAGGAGACAAAAATGGCAACAGCAACAAGTGGTTATACAGCAAGAACCTTTTCACATCTAAAAGGTTTAAAAGGCATTTCAGATGCACAGTTAGAAGAGCATTTTAAACTTTATAGTGGTTATGTAAATAACACAAACATTTTAAATCAAAAAGTAGAAGAGCTCACAAAAGGTGGCAAATCAGGTACACCAGAATATGCAGAACTAAAAAGACGATATGGTTTTGAATACTGTGGAATGGTTTTACATGAATATTATTTCGATAATATGACACCAGGTGGAGTTGCTATTGATCAAAACTCAAAGCTCTACAAAAAAATCTGTGAATGTTTCTGGGACTGGACTACATTTGAAAATGATTTTAAAAATGTAGGAAAAATGAGAGGAATTGGCTGGGCAATTTTATATCAGGATCCCCTTACTAAAAAACTCTCAAATCATTTTGTAGCTGATCATGAAATCGGAAATATACCAGGCTACAAACCAATATTGGTTATGGATGTATGGGAGCATGCATACATAGGTGACTATAAAGCAACTGAAAGAGGAAAATACATTGATGCTTTCTGGCAAAATGTTTGCTGGAAGACTGCCGGAGCAAGACTAATGGAATAGAAAGATAAGGAGACAATTTATGACTACCCAAACAACACTTACTGTAGGACAAGACGCACCGGGTTTTAAATTACAGGCTTACCCAAGTGGTGAGTATTCTTTAAGTCAGTTTAAAGGAAATAAAAATGTAATCCTTGCATTTTATCCAAAAGATGATACGCCAGGATGTACTTCAGAAAATTGTGCATTTAGAGATGACCTATCTAAGTTTGAAGCTGCAAATACTCAGGTATTTGGAATTAGCTGTGATGATGTAAAAAGCCACGAAGCATTTAGTAAAAAGTTTAATTTTACACAGGTGCTTTTATCTGATGTAGGTGGAGAAGTAGCTAAAAAGTATGGCACCTATCAGGAGCTAAAAGGTTATCCGTCAAGAAAATTATTTGTCATAGATAAACAGGGTAAAGTTCAGAAAATTATTGATGGAATGCCAAGTAATTCTGAGCTTTTAGATTTTGTCAAAGGATTGAAATAATAAACAGTTCATTTACAATTCTTGGGTTTAAAGTATTTTATTATTTTCTTATATTCTCTTGTTTATTAATAATTTTACTTTTTGCATTATTCCCTTCAAATGAAATAAATGATATTGAAACCGTACGCCTGGCTTTTATGCCAAATGTTACCCATGCAACAGCACTTATTGGTATAGAAAAAAATATTTTTCAGGAAGAGCTGGGTAAAAAGGTTGATTTTAAACCCATGCATTTTGTGGTGGGAAATAGCATAATAGATGCATTTATTACAAACCAGATTGATGTAGCGTATGTAGGTCCGGGACCCTTTATTAATGCGCTTTATCGAAAAGTACCTATAAAATTGTTAGCCAATGCCTGTAATAGAGGAACCGTTATTGTAGGGACGTTGCATGCAACGTCCCTATACAATAAATCACGCATTGCAATTCCTCAGTATGGAAATACACAGGATTTGATTTTAAGAGCATATCTAGATAAAAATAAACTTACTGGTAAGTCAATGATCCTTGCAATACCGCCACAGGACACTGCAACAGCTTTTTTTACAATGTCTATTGATGCAGCATGTGTGCCAGAACCATGGGGTACGATTTTAATTGAGAAAGGTGTTTGCAAGTTATTGGTTAATGAAAAAGAAGTTCTAATTGATGGAAATTATCCAGTAACAGTCTTAGTGGTAAATAAAAAGTTTGCAGAAAATCATCCTGAGCTTGTAGAGAAGATTTTACAAGCTCATAAGAAATCAAATGAACTTATTAAAGCAGATTTTGTGGGTGCTATAGAAATTGTTACAAAAGCAATTTCAAGGATTACAAAAAAAGAGCTAAATAAAACTATTATTGCTAAATCCTTTGCAAGATGTGATTTTAATACTGATCTAGATTTAAATACATTAGAAGAATTTAAGGCAATTGGTGTTATGGCAGGGTATTATAAAGAAGGGTTTTTAAAAGAAAAAATAATCAAAGCCAATCAGGAATGAAAGTTGTACTAATAAGAATAGTTTTTTTCTTTGTACTTTTTTTAATTTGGTACCTTGTTGTTGCTGTTGGAAAGCTTCCTTCATATATCCTTCCATCTCCTTTTGAAGTGTTTAATAGTTTTTATTATGGATTTTGTAAGGGTGGATATTTAATTGCTATATTTAGTTCACTAATAAGAGTTTTAATAGGTTATTTTTTAGCGCTTGGTGTTGGTGTGCTTACAGGCATAATGCTTGCAAGATATTACCTTTTGGATATAACTTTTGGAAAAACTATACTTGCGCTGCAGTCTATTCCTAGCGTTGCATGGGTTCCACTTGCACTTCTATGGTTTGGGATAACTGATAACGCTGTTATTTTTATAATTATTCTTGAAGCAGTTTTGCCGGTTGCACTAAGCACAAAAAATGCTATGAAAAATATTCCACAGAATTTCATTCGTGCAGCACAGACCCTCGGTAGTAAAGGACTGCACTTATATAAAAATGTAATTATTAAAGCTATGATACCGGAGCTTGTTACAGGACTTAGATTGAGCTGGGCATTTGCATGGAGAGCACTGATAGCAGGAGAGCTTTTTATAAGTGGAGCTGGTATTGGACAGACTCTTGAGCTTGGAAGATCGCTTGCTGACATGGCTCAGGTAATAGCTATGATTACTACAATTGGAGTAATTGGCTTTTTAACTGAAAATATATTTTTTGGGACAATTGAAAGAAAAGTCAGATTTATCTGGGGACTTGAAGGACAAAAATAGAAGGCAGGGGCATACCAATGTGTTTGCCCTACGAATGCAAAAATGTTAGAGCCAAAGATACAATTTGAAAATGTAACCAAATCATTTACTCATCTATCAAAAGATGAAACGATAGTTGATAGTTTAAGTTTTGATATATTTGCAGATGAGTTTGTATGTGTACTTGGACCCTCTGGCTCTGGTAAGTCTACAATACTTGGTTTAATAGCAGGATTTATAAAACCAAATTCCGGAAAAATATTATTCAATTCAAAAATTATAAATAGACCTGATAGCTCAAGAACTCTTGTTTTTCAGGATTATGCACTTTTTCCCTGGTTAAATATTTTAGATAATGTAACTTTTGGCTTAACTACAAAAAGTAAAAGTAAAAATGAAATAAAAGAAATCGCCCTTGAATATTTGAATCTTGTAGGTCTATCAGCTTATAAAAATCATTCCATTAGTCAGCTTTCTGGCGGTATGAAACAAAGAGTTGCTATAGCAAGGGCACTTGCTGTAGACCCTGAAGTTTTGCTTCTGGATGAGCCTTTCGGAGCTCTTGATCAGCAGACACGTGAAAATATGCAAATAGAGCTTTTAAGACTTTGGTCAAAAACAAAAAAAACAGTTCTTTTTGTAACTCATAGTGTAGATGAAGCACTTAAGCTGGCAGATAGAATTCTTGTAATTGGTGGAAAACCCGGTAAGCTTTTGTTTGATACTACTGTTAGTGTAAGTAGACCCAGAGATTTTAACAATTCGCAAATTGTAAATGTAAGAAATAAAATACTTGATAAACTCGCTCATCCGGACTTTTTTATGGGATCTGATATATGATCACTGATAAATTGTCTGGCTCTTTGTATGTAGTAGCTACTCCTATTGGCAATCTTGAAGATATTACTATACGTGCAGTGAGGATTTTAAATGAAGTTGATTTTATATTGTGTGAAGATAAACGGGTAACGATAAAACTTTTAAATAAATATAAAATAAAAACGAAACCAATCAGCTTTCATAAGTTTAATGAAAGTAAATTGCTGGGTGAAGTTATTGATAACTTAAAATCCGGAAAAAGTATTGCACTTGTGTCAGATGCAGGTACGCCTTTAATTTCAGATCCCGGTGGATCTCTCATAAGCTCTGCTTTTGAAAATAATATAAAAGTCATATCTGTACCCGGACCAAGCTCACTTACAGCAGCTATTTCGCTGTGTCCTTATAATGCTGAAGAGTTTTTGTATATTGGTTTTTTGCCGGATGAAAACACTAAAAGAATAAAAGTGATTTTAGGATTGCATGGCAGGGCAAAAAACGTTTTATTATTTATTGCTCCACATGATTTAAATAAATACTTAAATGAAATATGTGAAGTTTACCCTCAAGTGAATATTTTTTATGCGAGAGAGCTTACAAAAATATATGAAGAAAGCTGGTCTGGGAAAATAAAAGATTTAATTTTAATTACAAAAGAGAAAAAAATCAAAGGTGAAATAGTTCTAATTTTAAATTTTGATTCAATAACAAGTAAAAATGCTGTTATAAGTGATGAAAACCTTTTAAAAGATATGGAAAACTTAATAGCTTCTGGAATCTCTTTAAAAGAAGTTTCAAAGACTTTATCTAAAGAATATGATCTTTCAAGTAAGTATTTATATGACTTATATGTGAAGAACATCAAAAATAAAAGAAGAGGCAACTTATAAAGTCATCTCTTCTTTTATAAATCAGAATAAATAGTTTATCTTCTGTTTACTGTTTGCTTGAATTGTTTTCCTGCAGAAAATTTAGGAACTGTGCTTGCAGGAATTTGTAATTCTTCCCCTGTTTTTGGATTTCTGCCTTTTCTTTCTTTTCTTTTTCTTGGTTCAAATGTTCCAAAACCAACAAGTGTAACCTTCTCACCCTTTGTTACTGACTTCATAATGGCTTCCAATGTAGTTGAAAGAATTTCATCAGCTTTCTTTTGAGTAAGTTGTTCTTTATTTGCCAGTTGCAGGACTAAATCTTGTTTATTCATAATTTCCTCCATTTTTTTAAATATCTGACATTAATGATAAGCTAAAATCCTTGTACTGTCTAGGTTCTAGCGTTTTTAAAATATTTCTTGTAATTTGTCATATAGGTATAATTTTTTATAAAGCACCCTTTGGTCATACATGTTTTCAAGTAATCGTTGAATTTTCTTTAAATCTTTAAAGTATTTTTGTTTTTACCTACCGCCGGTTTTTTCGCTTTGCTCTCAAAACTGGCTTTGCAAAATGCACTTTTTAGTGACTTCTCATTAAGTAATTCAGATTTTACCGAGTCTATTATACAATTTGGGGATAAAATCTTACTTAAATTACGATGTTAAGAAAAAAATCAAGTAAATTAAAGTTAACCAATTTTCTTAAAGTAGCTGATAGTACTGGATCTGAAATTAAAGATGAATTATTTATTCTTAATGGCAAAATTACTGTAGATAAAGAACCGAAAAAGGCAAATGATGTTTTAGAAATTGATTGTAAAAATTGTATCCTTGCCCCAGGATTTATTGATCCGCAGGTAAATGGGTTTAATAAATGTAATTTCTGGGATGTTACCCCAGACTATAAAGAAATAGATAAATTAAGACTTGATCTTGCTTATTGTGGGGTAACTGCTTTTTGTCCGACATTAATCACAGCTCCTGTAGAAAAGATTGTTAAATCTATTGATCACATTAATTCATATATAGAACAGTCTGAGGGAGATGCAGGTGCAGCAATTCTTGGTATTCATATTGAAGGAGTATTCATAACAAAATTTGGAGTTCATGAGGGTAAATATGTCCAAAACAATTTAACCCCAGAAGCTATAAAACCGTTTTTAAAAGACAATGTCATTCTTTTTACCTTGGCCCCAGAGCTTGATTTAACCGGAGAAGCTATAAAACTGCTTAAACAAAACAATATTCTTGTTTCAGTTGGACATAGTAATGCAACATACAAAGAAGGAAAAGCAGCAATTGAAAAATATGATTTAAACACAGTTACCCACATGTTTAATGCATTAAGAGGAATTAATGGTTTTTCCCATAGAGATAAAGGTTTTTCTGGGCTTGAAATATTAAAAGAAAAAATAGATAACGAGAAAAAAATTAATCCGGATGAAGATGGAATAATGCTTGCATTATTAAAAGATAAAAATCTTTTGTGTATGATTATTGCAGATGGAATTCATGTAAATCTTGAAGTTGTCAGATTTTTGAAAGAGGTAAAGGGCAAGGCTAATTTTTCACTTGCTTCTGATATTGTTTCCAGTGATTTTTATAATGAATCTAAATCTAGAGGAATATTGGGTGGTGGGCAGATAACACTTAATAAATGTGTCCAGAATCTAATCAAATGTAATATTTTAAATATTGAGGACAGTTTGATTTCAGCTTCAAAACCTATAATTAGCCGCTTAAATACAGGTAAATATCAGAGGCTTGGTGAAATTTCTGTATCTTCTAGAGCTAATATTGTCATCTGGAATACTAAAAAAAACAATGTAAAGGGAACCATAATAGGACAGAATGCATTCTTAAATTATTAGATGTAGTCTTATTTTAAAAGTGAGTTTTAAATAAATGGGTTCATATGTACTAGGTTGGCCACAACCAAATGGAAAAGTAGCAATATTATGTAGATCGGGTGGATCTAACCCCGGGCCTGCCTTTTGTCAGACGAGAAAAGAAGCGCTTGTTTTAAGAACTAGATTAGCCAATGATCCTAGAGGAAAACAGAATAAAAAAGCGAGGGAAATAATAAAAAGACTTTTAATGTACATGTATATGGGTGATGAAACTATTATGTGGCGGCCGGGAGATTTATGGGTTTATCTGGATCCAAAAAAATTAGTACTTTTGGAGCATGTCAAATTCTAAGATGCGCTTTAACCATACATTAATAATACTTTTAGCGTATGCCTGATTAATCTTTCCTAGGGTAGCCACTGAAATAGGATATCCCTCAGGGGTAAATATAAACTGAGGCTTATTATGAGTATAAGTAACAGTAAATTTGGACTTCAACGATGTAGCCCAAGACCAGTTCCGGCAAAGGTTTTTGGATATCTGCTTATGTGTAATAAAGTGAAAGAAAATATAGTTTTAAGAGAAGCAGTAGAAAAAATAGCTAATTTACCCCTTATTTCAGCAATTACAAATAAATGCACTCCAGAAGGTGTAGTGCATGCACATTTGTCATTTTTACAGTATTAAAAAATTTAACTGATTATTAACTCGTAACTGATAGCCTTTTTGCTAATTACCCCTATGATTTATTAAAAATAGGAGGCAAAAAAAATCACCTCTTTAGTTATAAGAAATAAAGTACCTGGCTATTTCAACTATACTCAGCCAGCAAAAATAGGTAAAAATTTTCAGCTTGTTCAAGTTGAAGATATAGAAGATGCTGTTTTTACACCCGTAAAAAGTACAGAGATTTCTGATAATCATTGCATTTCATATAGAAGTAAATCAAAAAGTGATTTACCTTTAAGATCTGATTTTGGAGATGTAAATAATCCATATGGATTAATCTATGCAAGGCTTGAAGCTCTTCAGTATTGTAAAAAGAGTAATTAATAAAACCAGGACTTTTAAGCGAAGACAAAGAGCACACTGGCGCCGGGACGAACACCCCGAGGGAACCTAAGAGCAACTAGCTTTCAAAACCATAATCTCGTAATCATATAAATGATAGTAAGTTAAATCTGCCAAGAACCCCGATGGGTTTGGAGTCCCAAGCTAGGTGCCTTTGTCGGAGCATTTTGCTTAAGTCCTAAAAACAGATCTCTAACCGAAATACAATTTGACAATTCTTGTGGCTTATAGCATTATTAACTTTGCATTTTTGCCAAAGACAGTCAGGAGAAGGTCCTTCTTCTTTAAAAGAAAACCTGACCGAGGAAAGATTAAAAACTTAACCTTACTTTGGCCCCATATTTTTAAATCTGGGGTTTTTTATTTTAAAGGGGACATAATGAGTAAAAATCTGACAAAAGAGCAAGTAATAAGTAACTTAAAAGAAAACTTTTCAAAGACTTCATTTGCAGTAGCCACTGACTATAGAGGCATGTCTGTAACTGAAATCAGTAATTTGAGAAAAAGATTAAAAGAAAATAATGCAGATTACAAAATTGCAAAAAATACTTTGATTAAGCTTGCAATTAAAGATACAAATCTTGCTGAGTTAGAAAAACATCTAGCAGGACCAACTGCAGTGTTAATTGGTTATGGTGAACCCACAGAATGTGCAAAAATTTTTGTTGAGTTTATAAAAGAAGTTGAAAAAGGTGATGTTAAGGGTGCAGTACTTGATGGTAAGTTATTGTCAAAAGATGAAATTAAAATGTTTGCAAGTCTGCCTCCTAAGAAGGTTATTCTTGGTCAGATTGCAGGTTTACTGGTTGCATCTACAGGAGGTATTGCAGGATGTCTTGAAAGTCTTATTAGAGATATTGCACTTCTTAGCGAAGAAGTTGCTAAGAAAAATAAGGGTGGGTAATAAAAAGGAGAGAGAAAATGAGTAAAGTAGAAAAATTGTTAGAGGATATTGCATCATTGACAGTTCTTGAAGCATCAGAACTTAAAAAGATGATGGAAGATAAGTTTGGAGTTACAGCAGCTGCACCTGTTGCAGTAGCAGCAGTAGTAGCACCAGCGGCTGTAGAAGAAAAGGATTCATTTGATATAGTTCTTACAAGTTCTGGTGATAAGAAGATTGAAGTACTAAAAGTAGTTCGGGAAGTAACCGGTCTTGGACTTAAAGAAGCAAAAGATCTTGTTGACGGCGCTCCTAAACCATTAAAAAATGGTGTTAAAAAAGACGAAGCAGAAACAATCAAGAAAAAGGTTGAAGCTGCTGGCGGTAAAGCAGAACTTAAATAATTAATTCCCTTGTTCAAAAAAATATTAATTGCAAATAGAGGCGAAATTGCACTTCGTGTAATTAGAGCAGCACGTGAACTGGGTATTGAAACTGTAGCGGTTTATTCTCAGGCAGATAGTAATTCTCTTCATGTGCAGCTTGCTGATGAAGCGTATTGTATTGGTCCTGCCAGATCAGCTCAGAGCTATTTAAATATCCCAGCTATTATAAGTACTGCACTTTTAAGTCGTGTAGATGCCATACATCCTGGCTATGGATTTCTCGCAGAGAATTCAAGTTTTGCTGAAATGTGTAAGTCTCATGACATAAAGTTTATCGGACCAACTGCAAAAAATATTTCTTCAATGGGAGATAAAGCTACTGCTAAAAAAATTATGCAGGAATCAAGAACTCCTGTAATCCCAGGTACTAATGGCTTGATAGAAGATCCAAAACAAGCCATGGAGGCAGCAAGAAAAATTGGTTATCCGGTAATTGTAAAAGCTACAGCAGGTGGTGGTGGAAGAGGTATGAGGATAGCCAATGATGAAGAGCAGTTAATAGCTAGTCTTGAATCTGCTGCTCAGGAAGCAAGTAATGCTTTTGGTAATCCAGGAATATATCTTGAAAAATATATAACAAAAATACGACACATTGAAATCCAGATTCTTGCTGATGAGCATGGAAATGTAATTCACCTTGGTGAAAGAGACTGTACTGTTCAAAGAAGGCATCAGAAACTTCTTGAAGAATCTCCAAGTATGCATGTTGATGCAAAACTCCGTGAAGAAATGGGAGCTGGTGCAATAACTGCAGCAAAAGCAATAGGATACAGGAATGCAGGTACTGTTGAATTTATTTTAGATATGAGTACAAAAAAGTTTTACTTTATGGAAATGAATACTAGAATTCAGGTTGAACATCCTGTAACCGAAGCAATTACTGGCTTAGATCTAATAAAAGCACAGATTAGAATTGCTTTTGGAGAAAAGCTCTGGTTAAAGCAAAGCGATATTAAAATTAATGGTCATGCATTTGAGTTTAGAATTAATGCTGAAGATCCTGATAAAAACTTTACACCTTCACCTGGACGTATTGATGGTTATATAGCACCGGGTGGTCCGGGAATTAGAATTGATAGTCATTGTTATACGGGCTATGAAATACCTCCTTATTATGATTCTATGATTGGAAAGTTAATAGTATGGGATCAAGATAGAATTAGTGCAATAAGCAGAGCAAAAAGAGCTTTAGATGAGTATGCAATTACAGGTATACAGACCACAATTCCATTTCATTTAAAAGTATTGGATCATCCAAAGTTTATATCAGGCGATTTTAGTACAGATTTTGTGGCTAAAGAGTTTTCATAATTTTTACACTTTATACTTCAACTTCTTCGTCTTCCTGCTCTTCCAGATTTACGCCTTCAATTTGTGCATGCATTAATAAAATTACAGTTTCGTATTTAACATTTCTAAGTAGTTGTTCAAACATATCAAATGCTTCTCTTTTATATTCCATTAAAGGATCTTTTTGTCCATATCCTCTTAAATGGATACCTTCTCTAAGTGCATCCATATTGTGTAAATGCTCAACCCATTTACTGTCTATAACATGAAGCATTACCTGTCTCTCGATTTCTTTTATGTTTTCAGTTCCTAATTCATCTTTTTTCTTTTCATATGCTTTAATTGCAGCTTCATCTAAAGTGTCTTTGATTTCATCAAAAGATTTGTTAGCAAGAATATTTAAATTTATTATTGATTTTATAAGAGGGATATCTCCTGTAACAGAGCTGTAAAAATTAGGCAGGGCTTCATCTGACCAGCTTTCCTGCGGTGTCTCTGGATTAATGTGTGTATAAAGCGAATCTTCTATATGTTCTTTTATCATTTCTATTGTTGATTCGCTTATATCAGCGCCCTCAAGAATTTTTCTTCTTTCGCGGTAAATTACTTCTCTCTGTGTATTCATGACATCATCGTATTGGAGAACATGTTTTCTAATATCAAAGTTGTGGGCTTCAACTCTTTTTTGTGCATTTTCAACAGCGTTTGTTACCATTTTTGCCTCTATCGGTAAATCTTCTTCTGCTTTTAAAAATGTCATTATTTGTGAAATCTTTTCTCCGCCAAAAATTCGCATGAGATTATCTTCAAGCGATAGGAAAAATTTTGTAGAACCCGGGTCTCCCTGCCTTGCTGCACGTCCCCTGAGCTGATTGTCTATTCTTCTTGATTCATGTCTTTCGGTTCCAATAATATGTAATCCTCCAGATTCTACAACTTTCTTATGCTCTTCATCACATTGATTTTTAAATTCTGTATATAACTCCTTCCATTTTTCTTTATATTGTGGTGATTCTTCGTCAAACTTAAACTTTTGCATAGCTTCTCTAGTGAGGTATTCAGGGTTTCCTCCAAGAATAATATCAGTACCTCTGCCTGCCATATTTGTAGCAATTGTAATTGCACCGAATCTCCCAGCCTGTGCAACTATAAAAGCTTCTTTCTCGTGATTTTTAGCATTTAAAACATTGTGTAAAATTTTATTTCTAACTGCTTCAGTAACTTTAATTGAAATTTCAAGTTTTTCAAGTGCATATTCTAATTCACTGTCTTTAAATTGATTGTTTATTTCAGTAACTAGTGGTTTTATGTCAGAAGATTTTAAATTACCCGGTCTATCCAGAAGTTTTAACAATTTATCGGTAATTTCACCCTGAGCTTTTTTGTCTTTAAGTATTTTTAAAACTCTCTGTGCCTTTTCCTGCATGAGCCTGGTCATTGACTGTGGTTTTGACAATAATTCTGAAATAAGTTCTGATTTTTCAATGCTAATTGTTCCTACAAGAACAGGTCTTCCTGTTAGATGGGTTTCTACAATTTCTTCTATAACTGAATAAAACTTATATTTTTCAGTTCTATAAACCAGATCATCCTCATCTTCCCTTATATTTTTCTTATTTGTTGGAATTGAAATAACATCGAGATTGTAGATTTTTCTAAATTCATCTTTTTCTGTCATTGCAGTGCCAGTCATACCGGCAAGTTTTGGATAAAGTCTGAATAAATTCTGAAAAGTTATGCTGGCAAGAGTTAGTGTTTCTTCCTGAATAGGTACATTTTCTTTAGCTTCAATTGCCTGATGTAGTCCGTCACTCCAGCGTCTCCCCATCATTAAACGTCCTGTAAATTCATCTACAATGACTATCTCCAGTTTGTTATTGTTTTCAGGATTTGGTTTTATTACATAATCAATGTCAAGTTTAAATAGTTCTTTTGCTTTTAGTGCCTGTAAAAGATGATGTGCCAAATTTCCTTTTATATCCCACAGATCATCCACATTTAAAATATCTTCTGCATTCTTTATACCAAGATCAGTTAAAATTACATTTCTGGCTTTTTCATCTACCCAGTAATCACAGCGTTGATCATCTTTGTCTTTCCCTTTTTTTAATCTTGTGCTCAATTTAGACATTGCTATGTAAATCTCTCTTTGACCGCTTGTTGGCATTCCGGAAATTATTAAAGGAGTTCTGGCTTCATCTATTAAAATACTATCTACTTCATCTACAATTGCAAAAAAATAGTCTCTTTGAGCACAGCTTTTTAAGTTTGTTTCCATGTTATCTCTTAAATAATCAAAACCAAATTCATTGTTTGTGCCATAAGTAATATCTGCTTTATAAGCTTTAAGTTTTTCAGAGTTTTTTTGATGTGGAATAACTAGACCAACTTCCATTCCAAGAAACCTATATATTTTTCCCATCCATTCAGCATCACGGCTGGCTAGATAGTCATTTACAGTTACAACATGCACGCCTCTCCCTGTAAGTGCATTTAAATAAACAGGTAGTGTTGCTACGAGTGTTTTGCCTTCACCTGTTTTCATTTCTGCGATTTTTCCGTGATGAAGGACCATTCCACCTATAAGCTGAACATCAAAATGCCTCATATTTAGTACACGCTTTGAGACTTCTCTTACAGTTGCAAATGCTTCAGGTAATATTTCATTAAGTACTTCATAAGTTGCTTTGTCTCTGGTGTTTCTTATAACACCAGGTATTTTAGGTGCATCATCAGGTACTAAAGAGGTGCTTTCTATATCTTTGATTTTATTCTCAATTAAGCCTTTAAAATATGGAGTTTTAGCTTTAAGTTCATCGTCACTAAGTGAACTGTATTCACTTTCCAGAGCATTTATCTTTCCAACTAAATACTCGATTTCTTTTAGTTTTGCTTCATTGGTTTCGCCGAATAATTTTTCTAAAAATCCAAGCATAGGTATTATAGATATTCTGTTACTTTATGTTATCCTAAATTACGATATCATATGACAGCTTTAATTAAAGCAACCAGTGAGATAAAGGATATTCTTGCTAAAGAAAAAAGACCTTTGGGTTTTGTCCCTACAATGGGTGCATTACATGATGGACATATTTCTCTTATAAAAGCTGCCAGAGAAGAATGTAAATTGGTAGTTGTAAGCATTTTTGTTAATCCTCTTCAGTTTGCTCCAAATGAAGATTTTAAAAAGTATCCACGAAACCTTGAGAATGATTTAAAAGTATGTAATGAAAATACAGTTGATTATGTTTTTGCGCCGGATGAAAAAGAAATCTATCCTGATGAAAGTTCGAAAAATAAATCTATAGAATCGCCAAAAGAACTGACAGGAATATTATGCGGAAAAACACGAATAGGTCATTTCCAGGGTGTTGCAACGGTTGTTAAAAAATTATTTGATATTGTTCAGCCTGATTATGCATATTTTGGCGAGAAGGATTTACAGCAGTTATATGTAATTAAATGGCTTGTTAAAGAATATAATCTTCCGATTTTTATCCGTTCATGTCCAACTGTTAGAGAGCCAAACGGGCTTGCAGTTAGCTCAAGAAATCAGTATCTTACACTAGAACAAAAAAAGACAGCAGCTAATATTTATGAATCACTAAAATCAGCCAAATATAACATGCGTATAGGTATTTTTACTGTTAGTAAAGCAATTTTAGAAAGCCTTATTTTTCTCTCACAATATCCTGAAATTAAAGTTGAATACTTTGAAGCAAGGGATAAAGACTTGCTGGCTAAGGTTGACGAAAATAGAAGAAAAGGATTTTATTATTTTGTCGCAGCAAAAGTTGGGAATGTAAGATTGATTGATAATATTGAAGTATGAAACAGCATTATCAGATTGCTATAGATGGTCCTGCCGGAGCCGGTAAAAGCACAGTAGCAAAAATTCTTGCTAAAAAACTTGGATTTCTTTATATAGATAGTGGTGCAATGTATAGAGCAGTAACTCTGTATTTAATTGAAAATAATTTAATCGATTTGCTTGAAAACAAATTAAAAAAGTATGTAAAAAGAATCAAAATTGATTTTATAAATAAAAAAAATCACCAACTGATTTATCTAAATAAAAAAAATGTTTCAAAAAGTATTCGATCATTGTCTGTAAATAAACTTGTAAGTGAGGTCTCAAGTAAAAAAGCGGTAAGAGAAGAAATGGTTAAAAGGCAGAAAGACTTTGCGAAACATAATTCAGTGGTTATGGATGGACGAGATATAGGTACAAATGTTTTTAAAGATGCTAATTTAAAGATTTATTTAACTGCATCAAGTTCTGTAAGAGCTGAAAGGCGTAAAAAAGACTTAGAAAAGCTTTCAGAAATCGTATCTATAAAAAACCTTATAAAACAAATAAATAAGAGAGATAATTATGACAGTTCAAGAAAAATATCTCCTCTGATTAAGGCTCAGGATGCAATTGTAATTGATAGCAGTAATTTAACGATTAACCAGGTATTAAACAAAATCTCAATATTTTTACCATTAAATATAAAATTGCTGAAATATTTATTACCGGTCTTATGTTTTTGCTTTACAATAACTAAATATGCCTGAAAAAGAAAATAATAAAACCATAAAAATATCGCTGTTTCCATTGTCAGAAATTGTTTTATTTCCGGGAATGAATCTCCCTCTTCACATTTTTGAAGACAAATATATAAAAATGATCTCAGAATGCATTAAAGAAAAAAAAGAGTTTGGGGTTGTATGCTCAAAAAATGATGTTTGCTCAAAAGTAGGAACACTTGCTGAAATTACAGATGTTGAAAAACTTGAAGAAGGAAAAATGAATATACTCGTGGAGGGAAAAGAAAGATTTAAAATCATTAGTTTTTTAAATGAAAAATCATACAATGAAGCTATTGTTGAACTGTATATAGATACTGGTACGAAAATTGATTTTGTTGTTAAAGATACTCTTAAGGAAATAAGAGGATTATCTTTAAAAGCACTTAAGATGTTTGATGAAGTATCAGAAGAAGAAGAAAGCTCAAAAAAACTTAAATTACCCAGTAATCCAAATGAGTTGTTGTTTCTTGTGTCAGCAAATCTAACCTGTTCGTATGAATTAAAACAAGCTATCCTTGAAACTAGATCTATAAAAGTAAGAGCAAATGAAGTCCTTTCTCTTTTAAAAGAAGAGATTCAAAGACTTGAAGTGCTGGTTGAAAATAAATTAACCAAAAAAGATGTAGTTAAAAATGGTAAATTAAAAATTTAAATCAATTACCGGATTTAACCTGATTACCTTTTTTCTTTGAAAGTATGATTCCTATATAACTCCCGATAACTGAACTTATTACTGTAACTAAAAAGATAATTGCACATGTAGTAAAAAATATGGATGGAAGCATTAAATGAAAATCGGGTGTTTGTATATCTTTTGGCCAATTTTTCTCCATAGTTCTTATAAGCATATTTTGATTATCGTGGGAAGAGAATGACAGCACTGTAAGCATATCAAGGCATGTGGCGCCAATTATTCCAGAAAATAATCCAAGCAGTAAACCATCTACAAGAGTTATTGCTTCTTTGGTGGTTTTATAGGCTAATCTTACAGCTACGTATCCGCCAATAATGGCCCATAAAATAACCCCTAGAGCAAAAATAAGTGAGAGTACAGATGTGAGTAGAGCACCAAGAATTACAGGTTTTAAAAAAGGATCTTTCATATAGCCCTCGACAAGCTCGGGCTTCTTGATACCAACCTTCTATGTCCGATCGGATTCACCGAGTTTTTTATATAAACTTGGGGACAAATCCTATCTTTGCAAGTAAGTTTAGTTTTCATGAGTCAACTAATTATCATAACGCTAAATTTTATTATTTATTTGTCCATTTATATATAATTTATATAAATAATGGTAAATTACTATGCTTCCAGAACATGACAAGTTTAATGAGTGTACAAGTCCATATTGTGGTATTTCTAAAACAGGATAGTTTTTGCTAATTATTTCATTTGGCAACCCTCCTTTTTCTTTCCCAAGTAAAAATAAAGGATTTTCTGGGAATTTGAAATCAAAAAGTGATACTGAGCTTTTTGACTGTTCAACAAGTACTAAATTATAGTTTGTGGTCTGAATATAAGACAAAAAAGAATCCAGATTCTCAAAGTAATTTATTTTAGTCCATTTTTCACTTGATACAGATGCATAAGTGTTATAACTTGTTTCACCAATTAAAAAAAACTCTTTTACCTTTGCGCAGTGTGCTGTTCTTAGCAGTGACCCAATATTAAATTCTTTTGAAATATTGTAAACAGCTACACCAAAAGGATTTGTCCATGAATAGTATTCAGTTAATTTTTTTTCTCTTTCTTCAGTCATAAATAATTATGTTTATTGAAAGCTTATCATTGGTTTATATTTACTTTGATTGAAGACTTACTGATTTGTTGACTTCCTGAACAGATACATTAATCAATGGTTTTTTCCCTATAAGTTCTATTACAGTTTTATTTAATGTATCCCGGAGAACTGCTTTTATATTTAAAAGGTTGGTTTCTTTTCTCTCAACAGATTGCTTTACTGCCTCTTTTAGAAGCTCAACAGTTCCAAGACAAAATGCTCTCCAGTCTTTTCCTTTAGCAAATGAGCATGCTTCAGCTAATATCTCCGGACCTGCAATAATATTTCTTTTTTCATCAACTGCAATAGCTACTGTAATAGTGCCTTCTTCGGAAAGTGAAAGCCTTTCTTTCATAGTGATTTCATCTATATCCAGTCCTTTTGCCTGATTGTAGTAAATGGATTCTGCTGGAATTTTACTTGCTACTCTTGCAACCTGTTCTCTAATTTCCAGAACATCACCATTTTTTAAAATGTGAATGTCGTTTGGATTTATGCTAATAGTTTCAGCAATATTTCCGTAAATCACTAAGTGCCTTTCTTCTCCATGAGATGGGGCAAATGATCTTGGTTTGGATACAGTTAGCATAAATTTTGTTTCTTCCTGTGCAGCATGTCCTGAAGCATGTACGCCCTGCCCCCTGCCACCAATCACCTGAACTTTTTGTACAAATAATTGATCAACTGTATGAGCCAGTATTCTTGCGGTTCCCGGAGGTGGATTAGCACTTACTACTACAATGTCTTTTGCTTTGAGTTTAAGCACAGAATGCTCTTCTTTTCCAAGTTCAATTAATGCAGAAAGGAAATTGCCATATTTACCTGAAACGATAGCGACAAAATCTTTGTCTTTTACTGAACTGATTTCTTTTTCATCAATAAATAAGTCCTTATCTGCTTTAATAAAACCTGTTTTCATTGCTGCCTGTATTTTTCTTATTAAATAATCACCACAGAGCAATATTTTTTTATTGTTTTTTTGTGCCAGGTTAAATAGGATCTGAAATTTATGTAGACTATTTGCATAAGTAAGTATTATTATTCTTGAGGTTGAATCTCTAAATATTTCATCAAAGCGTTTTGTAATTGTTCTTTCAGACTGTGAATAGCCAAGTGACTCTATATTCGTAGAGTCACTGATTAAAACATCTACACCATCTTCTCCAGCCTGTGAATAAGAAAAATAGTCTAAAAGTACATTGTCAGGAGGTGTTTGATCTACTTTGTAAGAACTGGTGTACAGGATATTTCCTACATCTGTCTGAATGAAAAGACCATAAGTGTCAGGCAAAATAGAAGTATTGCTTATTGCTTTTATTTCAAATGATTCACCAGCTTTGAATACTTTTCTTCCTTCAAGAAACTCAGCTTCAGGTAATTCTGTGTTTTTGGGCAATTGTGTTTTTATAGTTTCAATGGCAAGTTCAGAACCATAAATTTTTGGAATTTTAACTTTAGTTAATAAATAAAAAACACCGCCGCAGGAGTCATCATGAGCTGATGTAATAATTAGTGCTTTTATTTTATTTTGGTTTTCAACAAGATAATTGTAATTTGGAAAAACCAGATCTACTCCGGTTAAATCATGGGGTGGAAGCATCATTCCAAAATTAACTATGACAATTTCTTCTCTGTATTCGAAAATCCAGCAGTTTTTCCCTATTTCACCATGACCGCCAAGTGGAATAGCTTTTAAAATATCTTTTACTTCTCGTTTTTTCATTTTCTTTAATAAAATATAAAAATTTTAAAGAAAGCTATACAGGAACTTTGCTGAAAAATATCTCTTGAAGCTTTTTTGTTCCCGTTACAATTCTTGGACCAGGTCGATTTAAAAGACTATCATCAATTACAGAAATATCTTTGGTTTTAATTGCACTGAGTAAGTCCCATCCTGATCTGTTTAGCACTTGTATTATATCTACTCTTTCTCCAAATCCACACCAGGATATTATTATTTTTTCTGGATTGTATTCAAAAAGCCTGTCAATGCTAGTTGCTGTACTTCTTTTTCCTGACGCTATTAATCCATAGTGACCGCCAGCAATACTTACAAGTTCAGGAATCCAGTTTCCAGATACTGTAGGTGGATCATGCCATTCTTCAATATATACTTTTGGTTTATATGATTTTTTTGATGAGATTTTTTCTATATCTAAAAGATCTCTTCTGACTTTTTCTACAAGTTGTTCGGATTCTTTTTTAGCATTTATAAATTTTCCGATTTCTAAGATGTCAAGGTAAATCTGTTCTAAGGTAAGTGGGTCTGAGTGATAAACATTGAAACCTGATTCTTTTAATTTCAGTGCAATTTTTTCCTGAACGATGTTACTTGTAATTAATAAATCAGGTTTTATTTTTTCAATTAATTCATAGTCAAGCTTTATCCATGAGCCAACTATAGGTTTGTTTTTTAGTAAATCTTTTGGGTAGTCACAATAAACCGTCTTGCCGACTATTAAATCCTGCCTGCCAAGTAAACAGATTATTTCGCTATGGGCAGGTGAGCAAGATACAATCCTTGGATTAGTCATATAATTGTTAGATGTAAATGATATCAAGTTTAGGTGAAAATAATTCCCCAATAAGGTATATACACCATGAAAAATTAAAAAATATGATTAATTCAACAACAATTTCATCTGTATATGGTCCAGTTGACTCATGGAGGCTGGGAAAGTCTTTAGGAATTGACTTAATAATAGATCCATCTACATGCTCATTTAACTGTACTTATTGTCAGCTTGGATTCATACAGAAAATTACTACAGAAAGAAAAGTTTTTGTCTCCACCAAAAAAGTAATTAATGATTTTAAAGAAAGTAAATGGCAGGATGCAGATGTAATAACTTTTAGTGGAAGTGGTGAGCCTACTTTAGCTTTAAATCTGGGTGAGGTAATAAAGGAAATAAAAAAAATTACTGATAAGCCAATTGGAATTTTAACCAATGCAACTTTGTTTAATGATCCTACTGTTAGAAAAGATGTTTTAGAAGTTGATGTAGTCTCTGTAAAACTTGATGCTCCTGATGATGAAACTTTACAGGCAATCAATAGACCTGCAACGGGTGTTAATTTGGATGTGATTTTATCCGGAATAAAGAAATTGAAAGAAGATATTGTAAAGGCATGCCGTGGCATACCTCTTCTGCAGATCCAAATTATGTTTATGCCTCAAAATAAAAATAAAATTGAAGATCTTGCAAAATTATTAAATAAAATTAAACCAGACGAAGTTGCATTAAATACACCTACCCGTCCTTATCCAAGCGGCTGGGATATTATTACGCGGGGTGCTCATGGTGAGGATGCAAAAAAAATAAAATATCCAACTAAACCTCTTAAGCAGCTTACAGATGAAGAAGCTAAACAAATAGAGCAGAGATTAAAAGAATTAACAGGGTTAAAAATTATTTCTGTGTATTAATGATGGGTAGAGACATTGCATGCAATGTCTCTACAGGCTATAATTTAAAAGCTATTTACAAGGAGAAATTTAAAAATGAAATTTGCTAAGAGAATGGAATCATTACCACCCTATTTGTTTGCTGAAATTGATAAAAAGAGACAAGCAGCAATAGCACGCGGGGTGGACATTATAAACATGGGCATTGGAGATCCTGACCAACCAACCTTTAAAAACATTACAGATACAATGCATAAAGCTGTTGATGATTCCAGTACTCATAACTATCCTCCATATCAGGGTATGAAAGAGTTTAGAGAAGGTGTGGTTAAGTGGTTTGAAAAACGTTTCGGGCAAAAATTTAATGCTGATACAGAGTGCTTGTCTTTAATTGGTTCAAAAGAAGCTATTCACAACTGTATTTTTGCAACCATTGATCAAGGTGATATTGCACTGCTTCCTGATCCAGCCTATCCTGTTTATAAATCTTCTACTATTTTATGTGGTGGAGTACCTTATATAACTCCTCTTCTTGAAAAAAATAACTGGATTCCTGATTTAACTAAAATTCCAAATGATATTGCCAAGAAAGCAAACATTATTATGGTTGGATATCCAAACAATCCAACTGGAGCAATTGCACCAATGGAGTTTTATAATGAATTAATTGCTTTTGCAAAAAAATATGACATTATAGTGCTCTCAGATAATGCTTATTCAGAACTTACGTTTGATGGTTATGTTGCTCCGTCTATATTTCAGGTAAAGGGGGGTGCAAAAGACGTAGCACTTGAGTTCCACAGCTTAAGTAAAACCTACAATATGACTGGCTGGCGGGTTGGTTTTGCAGTAGGAAATGAAAAAATTATTAAAGCACTTGGCACTGTAAAAACAAATATAGACAGTGGGGTTTTTAAAGCTATTCAAAGAGCAGCAGTTGCAGCATTTGATACACCGCGTGATGTTATTGAAAAAAATCTTTTAATAGTAAAAGAAAGAAGAGACGTGGCAGTAAAAGGCTTAAGAGAGCTTGGGTGGAATATAAAAGAACCTATTAAAGGTACTTTTTATCTGTGGCTTCCAATACCACCCAGTTTCAAAACATCGACAGAGTTTGCATCGGGAATGCTGGATAAATGTGGCATAGTAGTTCCACCCGGAGTTGGCTATGGTGAATATGGTGAAGGTTACTTTAGAATTGCCCTCACTGTAGATAAAAAGCGTATAGAAGAAGGCATTGCTCGCATGAAAAAAGAAGGTTTTGTATTTGCTCAAACCTGCTCTGTTAAATAAAAATCCATGATTTTGCTGATTGAAACATCTGTAGAGGCGCCATTAATGGTGTCTCTACGGGAATATAAAAATCCAATTGTAGTAATTTGTCTTGGGATTTTAGCCGGCACATCATTTTATTTTAAAAATATTCATTTTTACTATCTTATAGCAATCTTTATTTTTGCTTTTGTATATTCTCTATTTAATAAAAATAAAATATTATTAATGCTTTCTTTGTCTTTTATTGCCGGGTATTTTTATACGATTTCATATCTCAGGGTTTTTAATGTAAATCTTGACTATCTTTTAAATAAGAAAAATATTTATATAGGAGAGATTATAAGTTTTGATAATGACAACTCATTATTCTATAAAAAATATTTTTTAAAATTGAAATATTTTATTAAAGATCAAAGTTGTGTAGATTTATCTGACATAAAAATTCAGGTTCTGGGTACTCATTATGAGGAATATTCACCCGGAGATCTTATAGAAATTACAGGTGTTTTAAAAAAACCAAAAACTGCAGTTTTACCGGGCTTGTTTGATGAAAAAAGATTTTTGCAGATTAAAGGTGTTAATTATATTTTAAAAGCAGATCCAAGTACCCTTGTTTTTTTAGATGAGCCTGTTCAAAATATATTTATAAGATTAGTGAATAAACTTAGAAACAAATTAATTATGGTGAATGCACGTAATCTGCCAAAAGAAAATGCCGATTTAGTAAATGGAATAGTTTTTGGCTCAAAAGCAAGTAATTTAAAAGGTTTACTGAAAGAAACAATTCAAGATTTAGGCTTAAGTCATATAACAAGTGCTTCAGGCTTTAATGTTTCAATACTTGCAGCAGGTATTTTTTATATTTCTCGTTTTTTAATCAAGGGCATCGGAGGCAAATTAACACCAACTATTGTTTCGATATTTGCAGTATTAATTTATTCATCCATTTGTGATTTTTCTGCCTCTATTATAAGAGCCACAGTATTTATTGTTTTTGTTTTAGTTGGGAACCTTTTTGATAAAAAACTAAAAATATTGCCAGGTGTTTCCCTGATTGTTTTATTATTTTTTCTATTTAATCCTGTAAATATTCTAGATGTTGGATTACAGCTATCGATTCTGGCATTTCTTGGAATTACCTTATATGCAGGTGGATTTAAAACTTTTAATTTATTTTTTCAGTCGCTTTTTGCACAGATTATGGTCATTCCACTTATAGTTTTTTATTTTCACAATGTACAGCTCCTTGGAATAGTTGCAAATCTAATAGCAGTTCCACTTGCTTCAGTTATTTTAATCCTTGGTTTAATAAATATACTTTTTGCTAAGCTTGCCTTTCTTCAGTTATTTGTTCTGGTTTTATTAAGAGTATTTTCTGATTTCTTTTTACAGTGGGTTGATTACTTGTATAAATTTCCTTTTAAGCAAATATTTTTACCAAATATTAATTTTTATTTTTTAATTTTAATTTACATCTTTTTACTATATGCATTAAGTTCAGTATTTATTATTTCTTTAAGGAAAAAATATAAAGAAGTAATTGCATTGCTTATAGCAGCTTTTTTGTTTGTTTATATTGCTACAGATACAAGCAAATATTTAAAAATATACTGTTTTCCTAAGTATAATAAAGACTCAATTCTTGTCATACCTCCTTATGATAAACCTGTTTATTTTGCAAATAAAGTTAAAGAAGGTGATATTTATGATGTCAGATATTTTTTAAGACTAAACAATATAAAAAGCGATTTTATTTATTATGATCTGGGAAAGGATTCCGGGCAAAACTTTTCAAATAAGCTTCTCGTAATTAATCAAAGTAAAATCATTTTAAAATACAAAAATTTTGTTTTTCATGTAGTGAGAAATTATTCGGAGAAAATAAAGCCTGAAGGAAAATATTTGAAATTACCGATTTTACGAAAAAAAGATCCTACTTTTAATACAATATTTTCTTCTTTACCAGAAGAGTTAATCATAAATGACTATAAAAAGCTTTCAAAGAAATCATATAAAAACATAGAGTGGTTGAATGGGATAAAAAAGCAAAACTTTAAAACATATTTTTTAAGCGAAACTGGTACTATTACTCTTATAACAGATGGCTTAAGTGATAAGTTATATTTTTCGGGGTTTTAAACTATGGATAATGTTTTAGTAATTGATGTTGGCGGGACAAAAACTAATGTCTCTATCTGTTCATCTTCTGAAAAAAATGTAAATATTAAAAATCCTAAATTGTTTCCAACACCCACTAATCCTGAACACTTCATTCAAAAAATATTGTCTTTTCCTGATATAAGCTTGATAAATCGAGAGATAATTTCATTAAGTTTGCCTGGCAAATGGAGCAGTGATGGGGTTTTGAAAGAAAGTTTTTATTTACATGAATGGCTTGGGTATCCCCTCATTGAAAATCTAAAAAAAGAATTAAAAGTTAAAAAGTGTGTCTGGGAAACTGATGTAATCTGTGGAGCTCTGGGAGAGTATTATGCCAATGATTTAAATAATGGCAAATCCATCTTATATATAAATCTTGGTACTGGCATTGGTGCAGCATATATTAAAGATGGAAAACCTTTTAAATCTGATTTTGCTCCAACACTTAGGCTACAGAAATTAGTGTTTCCATATAATGAAGAGCTGTATTCAGGAGTGGATCTTATATCTGGTGGATCATTGCTTACAGTGTCTGAATATGACTCTGTAAAAGTTTTATTTGAAAACTATACAAAGGGTGAAGTGAGTGCAATGGATATTATTTCAAAAGCTCAAATACAACTTGCAGCATGGATTATAAATTTGTTTTATTTATTTGCACCGGATTTAATAGTATTAAATGGTGGTTTAACTTATGACTGGGAAGTGTTAGCCCAAGAGGCTATTGAACTGGCTCATGAAGAGCTGGAAAATCAGGTAAAAATTATTCCAGGCAAATTAAAAGAAAATGCTCCGATTTGTGGAGCATTTTTAAATGCTAATAACTTCTTTTAATTCAGGAATTTGTTTTTTAAGTAGTGATTCAATTCCGGCTTTTAAAGTCATAACTGAACTTGGGCAGCTGCTGCATGAACCTTGTAAATGAAGTTTGAGAACACCATCTTGAAAGCTATCAAATATTACATCTCCACCATCAGAGGCTACTGCTGGTCTGATTTGGCTATCCAGAATTTCCAGTATTTTTTCTTCAACATCTGACCTGCCTGACTTCTGAACTTTTTCTTCTGTTGTTACAACAATTGGTTTGCCAGATTCAACATGCTTTGAAATAGTTTCTATTGCTTTGTCGTAAATGGATTCCCATAGAGCATTTTGTGATTTTGTAATAGTAATGAAATCTTTTCCAAAAAGAACTTCTTCTACAGAACTTAGTTCGAATAATTTTAAAGCCAGTGGTGAGCCTTTTGCTTTTTCTTTATTTGGAAAGTTACAACTCCCCTTTTCAACAATTGTCTTATTAAGAACAAACTTAAGTGCGTTTGGGTTTGGTGTGCCTTCTGTGTGAATGGTTATTTTATCGTTCATGTTATTTATCCGTCCTTAGCTATTTAATTTTATATCTAAAAGCCCATAAAGTTTATTTCTTTAATAGGGTAATACGTCAAGGTGTGTTAACTTTTCGTAGTAGTGTCCCCTCGGCTATAAAAACAGCTCACATCGCTACTAGGAGGCAGTAACATACAACGCTATAATATACCCATGCCAAAAGATACAACGGCTGAAAATGTCTTTCAGAACCTTAGAAGCAGAGGTTTACGTGTAACTCCTCAGAGAGAAAAGATTCTCCAGATTTTTATGGAACTTAAAGAAGGTACACATCTTTCAGCAGAAGATTTATTTAATATACTCAGTAAAAAAAATGAAAATATAAGTCTTGCTACAACTTACAGAACCTTAAAGCTTTTATCCCAGTTTGGATATTTAAGAGAACTTGATTTTGCTGAAGGTCATAAACACTATGAATTAAATAAAGACAAAAAACCACATCATCATGTTATTTGTTTAAATTGTAATAAGACACTTGAGTTTGAGGATGATGTTGTAAATCAAGTGGGATATAGAATTGCTCAGGAAATGGGTGTAGAAGTAGTTGATATTCAATTTAAAATCTATGCAATGTGTCCCGGTCAGCATGACGATGAGACAAAAACTCACAGATCTTAGATCTTAAAATTACCAGATGCTTTTTAACCATTTTGCAAATGCAGTTATTGCCATTGCTCTGTGACTTAATTTATTTTTTAGATTTGTACTGATTTGTGCTGAAGTTTTGTTTAATCCTGGCACTATAAAAATTGGGTCATATCCAAAGCCATTTTTTCCTATCGGTCTAGTTGCAACTTTGCCAAGCCAGGATTTTTGAGTTTTAAATATAATTTTTCCTTCTGGGCTTGTTACAACAAGTGCACAAGTAAAACAACATTTTTTATTTTTTATTTTTTTTACTTTATTGACAATTTCAAGCATTCCTTTACCGGCTCTAAAAAACCTTGAGGACTTAATTCCTGGGTTTCTATCCATTGCCCAGACTTCTATACCAGAATCATCAGAAAATGCAATAACCTTTAATCTTTTTGATAGTGAACTTGCTTTTTTATAGGCATTTTCAAGAAATGTTTTGCCGTTTTCATTCACAGAAAATCCTTTCGGAGCACATTTAAGATTTATACTGGTGATTCTTAAAGAAGAAAGTATACTTTTTATTTCTTTCAGTTTATCCTTGTTTGATGAAGCAAAATATATTGTGTAGGTTTTTTTCATGTCAATTCAAGAAATTATCAGTAAGTTAAAAAACAAAAAAGATTTAAATGGAAATGATCTTTTAAATATTGTCCATGATTTTGAGAAAAAAATTCTAAATGATAAAGATATAGAAGATTTTGTAATAGCCTGGAGAGAAAAAAAAGAAACTCCTGAGGAACTTAAGTTACTGGTTGAATTACTTTTTAAAAAATCTCCACAAATTGATTTAACCCCAACTTCTGTTATTGATATGTGTGGTACTGGCGGCGATAGGCTAAACACGATTAATATTTCAACTCTTTCAGCTATAGTGGTTTCTTCATATGGATTACCTGTTATAAAACATTCCGGAAGAAGCTCTACAGGAATAAGTGGTAGTGTGGATGTTTTGTCTGATTTTGGTTTTGATGTGGATAATTCTACTGATATACGAGAGGCTTGTTTTAAGAAATTAAATCTAATGTTTGTAAGCTCAAAACTTTTAAGAGAGCTTTTTGGTAATGTAAAAAGAGTTTGTAAAAAATTAAATATACCTGGATTTGTAAATCTTCTTGGCCCGCTTACAAATCCCTATAAAACATCTTTTCATTTGCTGGGGGTATCTAGTCTTGAATGGGGAGATCTGCTTGCTAATACTTTAAACCTTATGGATTATAAAAATGGATTGATTGTGTGTTCGAAAGTAAGCGAGAGTTCATTTATGGATGAATTAAGTTTTTGTGGGAAAAATTACCTCTGGAAAATTAATAATGGCAAAGTAACTAGAGAAGAAATAGATTTTAGTAAATATGACTTCAAGAGTGTAAATTGTCAAGAGCTTGTTATAAAAAATAAAGCTGAAAATAAGCTATATTTTGAAAACATTCTGAGTGGTAAACTAGCTGTTAATGATCCAAAACTACAGGTGATAGCTTTAAATTCTGGAGCAGCTATTTACCTTATTGGGCAGGTAAAATCTATAGTAGATGGCTATAAACTAGCATTACAGCATATACAAGCAGGTAAGCCATGGGAACATTTTCTAACTTTCCTGAACTGTAGTAAAAGAGAGGTTGATTTTAATAGTAAAAACTAAGAGGAAGTAATTATGAAAGTTTATTCAATTTTATTTGCTGCAATTATATTTTTTACAGGAGTACCTGTTTTTGCAGATGGAATGTCAAATGCTTCAAAAACACTTTCAGGAGAGGTTAGTGATCCCCTTATAGAAGCACAGGAAAAATTAATGAATGCCAAAGGCAGCTATAAAACAATAAAACAGCAGGAAAATGCAATTGGAAATATGAGAAAAGCAACAAAACTTAGTTTAAAAGCAGCAAGGCTTCGAGCAAGAGCAGAAAAATTACAATCTAGAGCAGATCTGTTAGTAAATAAAGCAAATCAAACTGCATTAAGTCGTGGGCTTTATATCACAAATCCTCTTGCACCAGTTATGATGCAGCCTCCACCAGATGTATCCAAGACTGCTAAAGCGCCATCATTTGTGCCTGTACCTGGTCAGGCTATAAATATTGTTATTCCAAAACAAGAAGAAGTTTCATATGATCAAAATGGAAATAGTACTCTTCCTGAGCCACCAAATGTAAGTGGTTTTTAGTCCAGTTAAATTTTTTAATATCGATAAACTAAGCATATGCAATACTGCCAAAAGGTAATGATTGTCGTTGCCTGACAGGATGCATATTTAAAATTTTTCCTGCTGTAAAGCTAGTACTGAAATCAAAGTTTGTAGAAATTGGATTTACGTTAAATCTTTGCTGGATTTGATCGTATAAAAGCGGACTGTTATTTGATTGAATATTTGGTCTGTAGTTATTAAATTGTTGTAATTGATCATATAAAAGTGGACTATTGTTTGATGGAATGTATGGTCTGTAGTTGAAATATTGACTAAGTTGATCTTGTAGTAAAGGTGAGCTTTGGAAGCCTAGGCATGAGTAATTATAATAACTTGGGAAATAACTGTTATAGCTATTGTAACCTCCATAGCTGCCATAATTGCCGTAGTTACCAAAACCAGATAATCCATAATATGCAAAGTTCACTAAGTTTTGTATGTATTGTGCTACTCCATAGGCTGAATAGTTATAGTTTGGGTAGTTGTAATTTGAGTAATAGTTATCGTATGAATTATAGTCATATCCGTAAGATTGGTATCCATAATCATATCCGCCTCCAGATGAATTCTGATTATAAAATGGCGCATAAGATGTGTACATTCCGTATGGATTGTTATAATTATTTGACCAAAAATTTATCATAAAAATCTCTTGATAAAACCTGCTTATGTTTAGCTACTATTGTTTAGAATAACAATTAAGAATTGGTAAAAACTAATAAAAGATATTGCTATCTATAAGGGATAAGCCTTGATTTTCAATAAAGTATTTTATTTTACTTGTGTTAACATTATTTCTGAAGGTGAATAAATTGAAATCGGTATTAGAACCAGCTATTAAAAAAGATGAATTAATTATTGGCGGAAAAACATTTAAGTCCCGATTAATGATTGGCACTGGAAAGTTTTCTGATTTTAAAGTTATGAATGAAGCACATGAAAAATCAGGGGCTGAAATAATTACTGTTGCTATAAGAAGAGTGGATTTAAATGCTCCTGGGCATGTGGGCTTACTGGATCAAATAGATTTAAAGAAATACTGGATATTACCAAATACAGCAGGTTGTCAGACAAAAGATGAAGCCGTTAGAATTGCAAAATTAAGCAGGGCAATGGGGATAAATAACTGGATAAAGCTTGAAGTAATTCCAGATCTAAAATATCTACTGCCAGATCCAATAGCAACTTTAGAAGCAGCACGTGAACTTGTAGAAGAAGGTTTTATTGTTCTTCCTTATATAAATGCAGATCCAATTTTAGCTAAAAGGCTTGAAGAAGTTGGATGTGCGACTGTAATGCCACTTGGTTCACCGATAGGCACAGGTCAGGGAATTAAAAATCTATCTAATATAGAATTAATAATAAAACAATCTAAAGTTCCAGTAGTAGTGGATGCAGGTATTGGAGTGCCATCTGAGGCTTCACAGGTTATGGAAATTGGTGCAGATGCATGTCTTATAAATACAGCAATTGCATGTGCTGAAAACCCATCTCAAATGGCAGAAGCATTTAAATTGGGTGTAGAAGCAGGGCGTAAGGCATATCTTTCTGGCAGGATACCTGTAAAAGAATATGCAAGTGCCACTAGTCCAAAAGAAGGGGTTATAAGGTAAGAAGAGATGTCACACTGGGGCGTCTGTACGAGGAGAAAATGAAATGCGATCAAAATGGATAGAAAAAAGAAAAAATGATTCTAATAAATCACAGATGTATTATGCAAGAAAAGGAATCATTACTGAAGAAATGGAATATATTGCAACGGTTGAAAACCTCAAGCCTGAGTTTGTAAGGTCTGAAATAGCTCGAGGAAGAATGATAATTCCTGCTAATGTAAATCACATAAATCTTGAACCTATGTGCATAGGGATAAATTCAAAATGCAAAATAAATGCAAATATCGGTAATTCAGCTGTCACATCAAATATAGATGAAGAATTAAAAAAGCTTGAAATGTGCATAAAATACGGTGCTGATACAGCAATGGATCTTTCTACCGGTGGGAATCTAAATGAAATAAGACGTACCATAATAGAAAAAAGTCCTATTCCAATAGGCACTGTTCCAATTTATCAAGCAATTCAAAATGTAAAAGATGTAAGTGAGCTTACTCCTGATGATATGTTTGAAGTTATTGAACTGCAGGCAAAGCAGGGAGTTGATTATATGACACTTCACTGTGGGGTTTTGCTTCAGTATCTTCCTCTGGTTTCGACGAGAATTACTGGTATTGTAAGTCGCGGTGGAGCTATTATGGCTGAGTGGATGATAAAAACAGGGAAAGAAAATTTTTTATACACTCAATATGATCGCATCCTTGAAATCTGTAAAAAATATGATGTCACAATTTCACTTGGTGATGGTTTAAGACCAGGTTGTACTCATGACGCCAGTGATAAAGCACAGTTTGCAGAGCTTAAGACACTTGGAGAGTTAACTAAAAAAGCATGGGAACAGGATGTTCAGGTAATGATAGAAGGTCCGGGACATGTTCCAATGGATCAAATTGATATGAATGTTAAAAAGCAAATAGAAGAGTGCTATGAAGCGCCATTTTATGTACTTGGACCACTGGTAACAGATATAGCACCTGGGTATGATCACATTACATCGGCTATTGGTGCAGCTTTGGCTGGCTGGTCAGGAGCAGCAATGCTGTGTTATGTAACACCAAAAGAACATTTAGGTTTACCTGATCCAGAAGATGTCAGAGCTGGAATTATTGCATATAAAATTGCAGCACATGCAGCAGATATTGCCAGGCACAGACCTGGTGTAACTAAAAGAGATGATGAGCTTTCAAAAGCCAGATATAATTTTGACTGGAATAAACAGTTTGAACTGGCACTGGATCCTGACAGAGCTAAAGAGTATCACGATACGACTTTACCTCATGAGTATTTTAAATCTGCTGAGTTTTGTTCTATGTGTGGACCAAAATTTTGTTCAATGCATATAAATAGAGCAGTTGATGAGTATAATAAAACGCTAAAAAAACAAATAGAAGAAAAAGAATTGGTAAATGTGTAAATAGATTGTAGGGATGCTCCATGGTGTCTTTATTTGTACTGTTATACTCAAATTTAATTTGAGATTTACTAGATTCTAATGTAATATAATTCTTTAATAATTTATGAAAGTCGCTTGGCATTTCCCACTAAACCGTAGAGCTTTTTTAACTCCGTCTAGCACGACTGGTACATCTTTTGCTGGAGAAACACCACCAGAACTTATAACCTTAAAAAGTGGTTTAAGGGTTGTTTTGCAGAAAATACCTCATGTCCAATCATGTGCAGTTGATGTACTTGTAGGTGCAGGCAGTATTACTGAAATTGATGAGCTGGCTGGTATATCTCATTTAATTGAACATATGGCTTTTAGAGGAACTAATAGGAGAACTGAAAGAGAGATTTATAACATTGCCGGATCAGGAATTAAATTTAATGCTTCCACTACAGAAGAACATACCAGATATTATGTAGTCGGGCATGGAAGCTTTGCAGGAACATTTGTAGATCTTCTCTTAGATATGGTTTTTAATCCTAAATTTGATCCTAAAAAACTCAGAAGGGAAAAAAAAATAGTAAGTCTTGAACTGGAAGGCAGGAAAGATGATATTGACGATCGACGTACTGACCTGGTTACAAGGCAAATGTTTGGTAGTCATCCTTATGGAAGGAATGTAATTGGAACACATAAGTCTATAAGATCCTTTTCTCCTCATAGTTTGTCTGAATATCATGGAAAGACTTATCTTCCAGGAAATGTTGTTCTTAGTATTGTTGGAAATTTTGATACTGATGAAGTTATAAGAATTGCTGAATTATTTGATAATTTCTCTCGTAGAGAGTTCACTCAAGTGGATATTCCTGTTAAAGAAAACTTTTCAGGTGTTGTAATTAATAATAGAAGAAGTAATGTGGCACATTTAGGACTTTTTGCATTAGGTCCATCAACGTTTGACTCTGACAGGTTTGTAATAGATTTAATTGATATGGCATTGGATAATCCGGTTAAGTCAAGGCTGCAGAAACAGATTGTAGGGAGAAGACATATGGCATATTCAGTTAATTCAGATAATGATAACTCAAGATTTGCCGGATATTTTGGAGTGAAGGTTGATTCAGTTAAACCTGAACAAGTAGGAGAAGTTGTTGATATTATAATATCTGAATTTGACAGATTAAAGACTAGAGGAATAACTTCTGCTGAATTAGATGTACTAAAGAAACAATGTATAGCAGTAAATGATTCTTCTGATACTCTTGAAGAAACTGCAGAAGGAGTGTCAACTTATGTCTTATACCATGGCGAACCCTACTCAAAGACTAGGTATATGGAGAGAATTAATTCTCTTACTATTAATGATGTTAGCAGAGTTGCTCATAGAATATTTAGACCGGAAAATTATGCATTAGCAATTATTGGACCCAAAAAGGGGATAGGAAATATTTCTATTTAAATCTAATTCCTGTAACACATAAGTATTTAAGTACATAAGCACAATTTATCTAAGCATCCTGTTTATAGCCTGTGAAATCCATGGGATGTTTGTGTATTTTCCAGTAATGCAAAATATTGAACAGTAAATAATTAAACTAAGTGATCCAAAACGAATAATTGTTTGTAATATGCCATGAATTACATGGAAAGATTCACTAATGAAATCAGAACCGGGAATAAGTCCAATGATTTGAATGATAAGTGAAAATAAAATACCTAATCCCTGTGGAATGAACATATATAAAATCCCGATAAATATAGACTGAAAACAATGAAACCTGATGAAGTTTTTTTGATCATAGTAATGTTTCCTTGAAATTAAAAGCCATATAAAACCCCATATTCCAAGAGTTAAGTAAGCAAGTACTGCACCGGCTTTTTCTTTTGGATTTGGGATTTGGTTTGACATAGGCTAAAGGTTAGATTTGGAAACCGTGGACTGAGTTTTTAAGAGATTAACCAGTTCGGTTATATTATTTTTACATTCAATTTCTTCATGGGATTTAAGATTTTTAATTTTCAATATATTTTTTTCTTTTTCATTCTCTAAAAGAAATACTATAAAATCAAAGTTTCTTTTGACAACCTGTTCTATTTGCTTGCCTACATTTTGCGGCTGATAAATTATTTCTAATTTAACATTTATGGTTTCTTTTGATAAATTATCAGCTATTTGAAATATGTTTCCCTGATCGCTTATAAAAGCTACTGAAATTGACTTTTCGGGTGGATTCTCTATGATTAGCATAAGTCTTTCTATTCCTGCTCCCCATCCAAAAGCAGGAGTTGCTGGTCCTCCAAGATATTCAACAAGACTGTCATATCTTCCACCGCCACAAATTGTAGACTGACCTTTTAAAACCTCATCATTTGAAACTATTTCAAAAACAAAATCATTATAGTAGTCAAGTCCCCTTACTAAATTAGGGTTTGTGACAATGTTTTGAATTGTCCTTTGATCTTTTGTCTTATATAAACCAAGCAATATTTTAATTTCCTCCCATCTTTTAAGTGAGGTCTCAGATAAAAACTCAATGGGTTTTTTAGCTCCAGCATAAATTTTCTGATCTGCTTTTACCTTGCAATCAAGCATTCTGAGAGGGTTTTGCTCATATCTTCTTTTGCAGTCATCGCACAAATCGCCTAAAAATCCTTTTGTATATTTCTGAAAATATTCTTTATAGGATTTTCTTGAATCCAAGTCTCCAAGAGAGTTTATTTCTATTCTAAAATCAATTCTAAGTTCAATGAAAATCCGAGACAGCATAAAAATTGATTCTATTTCAGGGGAAACTGAACTACTTCCTAAAACTTCTGCGCCAATTTGGTGAAATTGTCTATATCTTCCAGCCTGTGGTCTTTCATATCTAAACATTGGTCCATGAGTCCAGAGTTTTACTGGTTTAGGTTCTCTATGCAGCCCATTTTCAATATACGAACGGGCTATACCTGCTGTAGGCTCCGGTCTAAGCGTAAGAGATCTTTCACTTCTATCCAAAAATGTGTACATTTCTTTGTTGACTATATCTGAACTTTCTCCTACACTTCTTTGAAATAATTCTGTGTGTTCGAATATTGGAAGTTCTATAAATTTGAATGAGTAATATTCCAAATGTTTTCTAAAGGTATCAATTATTTTTTGCCATTTAGGTGAATCTTTTGGCAAAATATCCTGTGTTCCTCGAGGCGCTTGATATTTCATGATGAGTATTCTGACGTAATTAAATAAAATTCGCTACCTTAAACCAAGTTTTTTTGTTATAAAGTTCATTATAAGGTAAAAAAATGGTGAAATAATCAGGTTAATTAAAGCACCATAAAGGCTTACCATTAACAATCTATCCTGAATATTTAGTGGATTTTTAATACTGTATTGCCAGCCGTTTAATAATTCGTAAGGAAAGGTAAGAATAAAAGATAAAACTATAAAGAAAAGAAGCTCATCTGAAAAAAGATTTTTTGTAAGTAATCCAGCAAAAAGACCAATAAAAGGATATGAGAAATAAAAAATATGATCATATAAAATGCTTGCTGTTAGAAATGAACATGATATTCCAAATAAAACCCCATAAACCGGTCCCATAGTTAAACCAATATAAATAACACCCAAGAGCATAAAATTACAGGCAGTGTCAAAGTATTGAATACGATTTAAAACTGATACTTGTAGAATCCATGTAATTACAGCAAAAATAAATACAAAAAAGTATTTAGATGATTCTTTGCGGGTTTTATTACTTATAAAAGTTATTTCTGCCATAATGTACCTTTATAGTATTATAATTTAGAAGCAATTTATTATTTGTACTCTGAAAATTTAAAAAATATTCTCAGATTCGTCGACTCGCCGTTACGCCGGATCGTTCTTATTGGGGAGTCGCCAAGTGGTAAGGCACCGGGTTTTGGTCCCGGCATTCGTGGGTTCGAATCCTACCTCCCCAGTTTTTTCAAATTAAGGCTTAACTCTCAAATATTTTCAAGAATTACGGTTCGAATCCTACCTTTGTTTTTGCTCATTTGAATATTTTTTCCTATCGTGCATTCTGTTTTGCGTCACGTGCAAATTATAAAGCAAATCTGATACTGTTTACTTTTAACTTATAAGAATCTCCTTGCTAGTTACTTCCACAAATATCAGGAAGAGCTGAAGTTATATCAGTATTAAATTTGTCAACCGCATCATTAAAGTCTGATATAGCCTGTCCAGAAATACAATTTTTCATTCTCAAAGCTATTGAGTACTTAGTTGAAGTTTTTAAAAGCAACCTTTTGGAAGGATTAGTACAAGCTTTTTGATGTACATCAGTAAATATTGATTCTAATTGATCTAAATCTGAGGTCACCTTATCTTGGCAATCACTTGCTTTTAAATCGTTATTTACAGCATTAATAGATTTAGAAAATGTTTTAGTAAAGGAACGGGCTGCTTTAGAGGATTTAGAAAAAATCTTTAAAGCAGTATTTATATCATCAATTTCAGTTGTCACATTAACTAATGAACTGGACGACTCAGAAGAAGTCCCACCAGAAGAGCTTCCTGTTAAAGTTACTCCACCTGATGAAGAACTATTAGGTTTGTTGTCAGTAGGTTTTGTTGGTTTAATTTTTGCATTACTATCCTCAACTACAATTAATGAATTAGTAAAGTGAGCACATATATATATCCCATTTGTTAATGAGTTAATTACAATTCCGGCAGGATCATTTATTTCATTTAAAATATACAAAAGACTATTTCCTTTGCTGTCAAAAACATCTACTGTACTGTTAAACGTATGAGTAATATAAACTTTATTTGTTTTTGAACTAAATGCAATATCTGTTCCATTAGAACCAATTGAAAAGTTGTCCACTACTGAATCACTTGCACCATCAATTATGTAAAGTTTTCCTCTGCTAAGTAAAGCACCACTTGTTATAGTGGCCACAAAGATTTTATTCCTATTCTCATCAAGAGCAATTCCAAAAGGATTTGTGCTTATTTCTTGAATTGTTTTTAGCACTGCATTTGTTGCTCCATCAATTACAGAAATAGTATCTGATGTAGAGTTCGCTACATAAATCTTGTTTGTAACAGTGTTAATTGCTAATCCTTGAGGACCTTTACCAACACTAATAGTGGTCAGAATAGTATTTGTAGAACCATCAATAACAGTAACTGAATTATCATCTTGATTTGTCACATATATCTTATTTGTCTTTGGATTAACTCTGACACTTGTTGGTTTTTTCCCTACATTAACTGTAGTTGTAACAGTGTTTAAAGAACCATCAATAATTGAAACGCTATTACTTAGTTGATTTACTACATAGACTAAATTTGTTTTTGGATTTACATCTATACCTTGAGGACTGGTACCTACACTTAGGTTTGTAATTAAAATATTTTTTGAACCATCAACAATGGAAACCGTGTCACTTCTTAAATTACTTACATAAATTTTATTTGTTTCCGGATTTACAGCGACAGATATTGGTGAGTCACCGACAGCAACACTTGTTTTTATTCCTTCAGAAATAGATGTGTTTGTTAATTGGGATTTAGTAGGCAATTGAAACATTAATATTATTAAAAATACAAAAACTATTATTTTTTTCATTTATTTCCCCTTAGATAATGGACCTGTAGATAAATCTTGTAACAAAGGGAAAATAACTGCAACAAATATTTCCAAATAGTTATCAAGCGTGGTTCCCTGTGGATTTGGATTTTGTGTTAAAGCATGTGCAAAAAAGATATTCGGATTGTGCTTTGCAATTTTAATATCTTGTTCCTGAATAGGATAATCTGGTCTTACAGCCAGAGAGGCTGCATAAAAACTTTTAAATTCCCATCTTGCAATCTTAAGATCTTCATCTTGAATCATAAAATTAGGATTTAAAGCAATCCCTGCTGCAAACAGGCTCCCCGGATTTTCTCTTGCTAATTTTATGTCTTCTTCTTCGATTATGTAAGTTGGGTTTTGAGTTATGATTGAGCCAAGAACTAAACTCTGAATTGGATCAGAATTATCATTTGGAACCTTTGCATTGCTTCTTGCAAAAGCTTTATCTTCGGTACTAACAACAAGATTTGGATTTAAAGCTAAACCACCGGCAAAAAAAGTTTTGGGTTGCTCTCTTAGAATTTTTTTATCTACTTCTTCTATCATATAGTTTGGATTTAGAGCTAAACCACCAGCAAAAACACTCTCTGGGTTAGCTCTAGCTATTTGAATATCTTGTTCTTCAATAATATAGTTTTTATTTTTAACAATTCCAGCTGCAAACAAAGAAGAGGGAGCATTTCTTGCAATTTCCTTATCCTTGGCTTCTATTACATAATTTGGGTTTTGAGTTAACCCAATTGCAAAATCAGAAAGAGTGTTATTTCTTGCTAGTTCTTTATCTGCATCTTCGATATTGTAATTAGGATTTTTTGTAATTCCTAATGCAAAAACAGAATTTACCTTGTTTCTTGCAATTTCTTTATCTCGTGCTTCAACAGTATAAGATGGGCTTTTTGTTATCCCTAGAGCAAAAAAAGTATTAGTTTTTTTTCTAGCAATATCTTTATCTACTTGCTCTATTTTGTAGTTAGGATTTTGAGTAAGTCCCCAAGCAAAAAAAGTATTGGGTTTGCTTCTTGCAAACTTTACATCTTTAGGTCCAATTGGATAACCAGAACTTGTAGATTGTCCTTCTATACAGAAATAAAAACTACAAAAAAAGAAAACAGAAGCTATGAAGATAAAAGTATATAACCTTATAAACCTATTAGATAGAAAGCTGTTCATTAATCCATCTCCTTTTACTGTTAAATTGTAGAGAACTTTCTATTACAAATCCATAAAAATAACTTTTTACATAATATTATCTTTCTTAGTGAAACACATATTAGTAATTTACTTTGTATATTACTGTCCTTAATAAACAAAATCTGACACTGTGTTATTAGAACAATTACAAAAGAACTGAACAGATACATAGCACTGTTTCCCCCTATGCCATCAACCTCAATTCCCATACCCAGAGGGGGTCAATTAAGCAAATCCGACACTGTGCAAGACAGTAGTGGTTAGTATGGTAAGGTAAAATAATTTATACAGCTAACCTATCTTTTGGATTATAAATATAAGGCTTATCCTGTATAATTTTAGTTCTAATGGTATCCACGACTGCCAGAAAACTAAAAAAAATAAAAAGCTTTTATGCTGCCCCTTTATACTCTTTTGGTGTTGCAATGTTAGTTTTCATAGCTTGTAATTCATCTTTAGTTAGCTTTAATACATCCATTGCTTTAGTCATATGAGCTCCGACAGTATTTGTAGAAAATCTAATCTTATTGCTGATTTCTGTATAAGTTAAACCTGATAAATATTCAAATAAAACATTTTTAGTTAGTATTTGCAAGTCTGACCATGCAGCATGATCAATTCCATGTGGACACTCTATGTTACTTAGTCTATTACTACGTAAATGTCTCATTTGATCTCTGGATAATTGTAATTTATCACAAGCTTCGTTTATGCTTTTATGAACTTCTGACTTTGATATGCGAAATCTGGATTCGATTTCTGTGATCTTTTTATCTGATAAATATTCCGAAACAATATTTCTTATAAGTAATGGTAATAATATCCATTTTGTTTCATTAATATATGATGGAGTTTCTACAGCTAAGGGGTTTCCACGACGCATTAATTCCATGCGATCTTCTGAAATATTTAATTCTTTTTCGGCTTGTTTACGGTGTGTCCAGATTTTTGTCCTGTCAACGCCATTTTTTCTTGCAATATCTTCTACCTTCATGCCACCAAGAAAATCAATTACAATGTTTCTTCTTCTCTCTGGCATTCTAGCCCATCTAATTTGATCAATGCCTTCAGGGCATTTTAAGGTGTTAAGTTTTTCAACACATGCTTGCAAGTTTTTCTTTGCATATAAAAGACTATGTTCTATAGAACTATAATCTCTGCCTGTAATTTCAGCAATTTCAGATGTTCTAAAGCCTTGAATATGTAAGCTTACGCTTTGTTTTTGTTCTCTAGGTAATACTGCTAATAATCTGCATAAACAAGTAAAAAGCTCTTTTCTATAGTTTACAGGAAAGTCTTTATCATTAATTTCTGGGACACCATCTGGGTAAATGAATCTTAAAAGGGTTTCTTGAACAGTTTCCTTTCCAGCATTGTGTTTTAATTGTTTTCTGCGTATTTCAAAAATGTTGTTTGCATCAATGCCTAATTTTTGTCGAGTTACAAATAAACTTCTTGAAAGTGCTTTATCATTTTGAAAAGCATTATGTTCCATATTTGTTCTGCTATCTATACCCAAAAGATGTATATCCATGGTTACTCTTTGTCTAGGGCTAAGATCTGCCCAAAGTTCTTTATTGATTCCACTTCCAGCCAGCGGCTCATCTGATCCGGCTATATGGTTAACTGCTCTTATTTCAATTTGCTTTAAGGACCTTCTTATATTTTGAGGATGCCTTTCTGTGATTTCAGCAATTTCATATATAGAAAATCCTTGTGCTAAAAGCTCAGCTACTTGTATTTGATTTGGTAATAAAAACGGGTACGACTTTAAAAGTCTAATACGATTGCCATTATTTTGTGTTTGAGTTGGAGTACTATTTAAAGCATCTTGACTAAATGCAATCATGTCTAATACTTGATCAACATTATCTACCTCAGCTGCAGAAAGCCTGGATGCAACAATATTATGCCTATTAAATCTTGAGGTGTTTTTATCTTGTCCTTTGTTTCCTAAAATAGTATCTATAGTAGAGCTAATTACTTCATCAGTTAAATTAGTTTCTGGAATTTCACCTAGTCTCAAAAATGTTTCGTTCATTATGTTTTCAACAGTAAGTAAATCTCTAAATCTACTACCTACTATTTGAAGGCGCTCTCTAATTAAATCTAAAATCGGACCTTGATATCTATCAAAAAAAACAATAACTGGATGTACGTCCTGACTTTTTTTTGCAGATCCAAGAAATGCGTTACCTGTATAGAAAGTAGGGACAGGATTATAAATAGTTAGATTAGAAATTCCTTGAGCCATTAATCATATTATGCTTAAAATAGGAAAATTTAGCAACATTCTAATTAAACATTTCTAATGAATTTATGATAAAAAGAAATTAATCTTTATAATTTATTTATGATTTCAATAGAATCTTATTTTAATTTTCAAAAACAAAGTGGACAGCATTATCTATTAGTCTATTAAAATCGTCACGCAAGCTCAGTTTTTTATACCGCTCGTTTCGCACGAATGCTCAACTCGCTTTTCAGTCACGGCGCTTTTTGCTGAGTGAATCAGACAAAAAACTTGGATAATTTCTGTCAGTTCTTAACCTGCAATATTCTTAGGTTTTAGAAGCAGATTCTTAAAAGTTAAATCTTATTTTTATAATTTGGCTTGGTTTTTCTTTCCTCAAAATTCTAAAATTGCCTCGTAAAGCTAAATCAGGTCAGTTTTTAACAGATGAATATACAAAATTTGTATCAATTTGTAAACATCCAATCATACTGGTTAAACTAAAGACACACTTAAGATATAAATTACTATGGGTTTAAATCTCATGATTAATTTCAGTAAAAGTTTTTTTATCTCAATAGTAATAGTCTCAATATTAGCTACCAGTGTCATTGCAATAAATGAAAGTGATGTTCAAGATCTTCTAGATATAATTTCCAATTTAACTAATGCTCAATCTAGCCTCACGGGATCTTCAACCGGAAGAAGTATATCAAGAGAAATTAGCTCAATTGTAAATCAATTAAATAATGCAACAAAAAACCCAGGAGTGTCATGCACTTCAAATATTAAAGTTGTTCTTTCAAGGTTGAAAAGTATTAAAAGTCTACTAACAAGAAAAACTTGCAACAAGCCAACAGCAAGAAAAAATTGCATACCAAGTAACTTGGCTGAAACACTTTTACAAGATATAGAAGATTTTATTAGTGAACTTGAAACAATATTAAGCATTGATGATGATGGCAATGGAACTATTGATGTATGTGACAATGATCCTGATGATGATGGATTAATCGGAGGAAAAGATAATTGCCCTTTAGTGAGTAATCCCAGTCAAATAGACACGGATAAAGATGGAATAGGAGATGCTTGTGATTTATTTTTATGTTGTGAGGATTCAAGCTTAGATTTTTCTTGGGAATTGTGTGAGAGAAGAACAATTAAATCATGTAGGGATAACGGCAATGTAGTAATAGGCGGTCTCCCACCTTTACCTCCAGGAAAAGCTGGTTTAACTGTAACTGATTCTTCTTCAGGTAGCATAACTACTTTTCCGATTATTAGCACTGAATTTTCTGTACTTTACCAAACTTCTGGAGGAATTTTTGATTTTCCATTTGGAGGAAATAATACATCAGGTGGGATTACTACAAACAACACCTCAGGTGGAACTACTAATACCTCAGGTGGCAGAACAACTGCAAATACTTCAGGTGGAACTACTAACACCTCAGGTGGCAGAACAACTGCAAATACTTCAGGTGGAACCACTAACACATCAAGTGGCACATTTATTAGCATGCTAAAAGATGCAATTAGTATGAGTAATATCCCTTCAATGGAATATACAGATGATTATATGTGTGCTGACTTTGCAGGTGATCTTGGAATGGAACTTATGGATAAAGGTTTTGACACCAGCTTTACTGCAATATGGCGTGATGGTGGAGCGGATGGACATGCTGTTACTGATATTCATACTACAAGCGGAGGCATTATATTTGTAGAGCCACAGACTGGAATGATAATTAATCTTGATGAAAATATGGATAGAATGGTTGGTGCAAATATTGATATGCACGTAGATACTTTTATGCCAACTGAAGGTATGAGTCAAATAGAAATTTATATGAGTAGAGATGATGCAGCTATGGCAGGCGCTCCAGGTGCTTAGGTACTCTTTTGCAAACAAGATCTTTACCTTACAAAAATTCTAAAATCGTCTCGTAAGCTCAGTTGTTATATTTGGTAACCTTTTGTTCAAACTTTTTTACCTACTCTTCATTCTTTTTTAATAATTGTAGTCTCTAACCTTTTGAAAAATACATTGATAAGGATATAGTGCTAGAGAGTAAAAATTTTGATAAATATATATATTAAGACTTTATTCCCAATTATGGCTTAAAAGGCAGAAATATACCCTGATGGAATACTTTCATTATAAAAAGCATCTATAGAAATGTGGCTCTTATAGCTTTTGGTTGATTTTTGGTTGTAGATAGAACAAATATATGAATGTTTTAATTTTTTGTTTAGTGTTGTTTTTATTTTCAATCCCATGTTTTGCAAAATCAGAACAAATTAAACTTTCAAATGAACCAAATGAATCAAGTTTTTTAAAGCTTGAAATATCAAACGGTCTTTCTCTGAATAAAGCCATTGAGGTTGCTGTTGGAAATAGTTTAGAAGTTAAATCAAAACAATCTGAGGTAAAGCAGTTTGAAGCACAGATAAAAACAGCAGGAGCAAGGCAAAACTTATTTGTTGAAGGCAGTGAATCCAGATCGGAAAACACTTACTATGGAGGAGTTAACTACCTTCTTGAAACAGGTGGAAAAAGAAAAAAAAGAATTGAGGTAGCGACAAAACGATTTGAAGCAGCAAAAAAAGATTTTGAAGCCACAATGTGGAATGTACGCTGTACTGCAAGACAGTTATACACCAAACTTGCTGTTGACCTGGAGTGGTTAAAAGTAAAGGAAGATATATTGGCTCTTAATGAACAACTTGTAAACATAGCTAGAAAAAGATTTGATGCTGGTGATGTTCCAATGATTGATATAAAATTTGCCCAGCAGGCTGCCTTAAACAGTAAGGCAGATCTTGTAGCATTTAAAAATGAACTCATCAATGACAGAATAAGTTTAAATACAAAACTTTCAATTTCCCCTTCAGCAGAGTGGACTGTGGAGACCTCTACCCAGGAGCTTTCTATGGTTAAACCAATAAAAGATAAAAAAGAATTAATTAATGTGTCATTAGTTACTAAGCCGGAATTAAAACAAGCTTCATTTAATATTCAAAGTGCTGAAGCCGAATTAAGGCTTTCCAAGTCGTTTAGAATTCCCAATATACAGGAAAGCTTGTATGTGGTAACTTCAAATGCTTTAAATATAAGCAATGTTACTCCCGATGTTTTTACTACCAATGTTAGATATGATGCAAACATTGAGCTTCCTGTTTTTAACAGACAACAAGGACCTATCTTGGAAGCCAAAGCAAAGATAGAAAAGTATTCTAATGATAAGATGCTCTTAATACAACAAATTGCTGCAAATGTGTCCATGGTTTATGAAAAATTAAAATCAATGCAGGAAAAGTTAGAACTGGCAAGAAAAAATGTTGAGAGTAGCAAGGAAATAACCGAATTGACCCAGGAAGGTTATACTGTTGGTCGTATGAATCTTTTACAGGTTCTCAGCGCAAAACAAAATTTAAAATTGGCTCAGGATACTTACTATACTACTCTGATTGATTTGCAGAGCTCAGCAGGAGAACTGGAGAGAGCAGTTGGACTGCCATTAAGTGAGGTTACTTTATGAAAAAAGTGTTAGGTCTTTGTTTTATACTGCTATTTATATTAACGGCTTGTGCAAAAAATAATCAAAGTCAGGATAATTTACTGACAAGCAGAAGTGGCATAAATATATTGCAGGTATCAGATGAAACTGCAAAAAGCATCGGATTAAAAACAGAGATAGCTGAAATAAAAAAAATTAACTTTCAGATTAAATACAATGGAATTGTTAAAGCAATTCCTAATAAAACTTTTGTTATTGCATCGCCTGTCAATGGAAGAGTATTGAAAGTTTCTGTGGAACCAAATCAGGTAGTTGCTAAAGGTGAAAAGCTGGCTGAAATATTAAGTCAGGATGTAGCTCAGGTACAATTTGATATAAAAAAAGAGTTAATAGAGCTTGAAGGGGATATTGAGGATGCAAAATTAAATCTCAGTTTAACGGAAAATAGCTATAGCAGGGAATCGAAACTCTTTAAAGACGGAATTACAGCAAAAAAAGATTTCCTTGAAGCAGAAAATAAATATAAAATTGCACAGCATGATCTTTCTGTCCTGGGAAAAAAGAAAGAATCAATAAACGAACTTGCTGAAAAAAGACTTTCAATACTTGGATCACATATTATAGATGGTTCATCAGATGCAGGTTCTGTAGAAATAAAATCACCTGTAGCAGGTCTTCTTCTTAAAAGAGCAATTAATCCAGGGGAAGTTGTTAATGCTGAAAAAATACTTTTTGAAGCAAGTGATCTTACTGAGGTCTATCTTGAGTCACAGATATATCAAAAAGACCTGTCAGGAGTTAGTCTTGGGAGAAAAGTAACATTTACTACAGAAGCCACACCTGGTGAAGTTTACAGCGGTGAAGTAAATTATATTTCTCAGACAATTAACCCGGAAACAAGAACAATTTCAGTGAAAGCAAAAATACGAAATCCTAATTATAAGCTAAAGCCGGAAATGTTTGGAAAGATGTTTATTAGTTTAGCTGATAAAGAAGCACTTGTTATAAATAAAAAAGCAGTGCAAAAAGTTGCTAATAGTGACATTGCATATATAAAAACTCAGGCAGGGTTTAAAGAAACTAGAGTTAAGCTTGGAAATCATACTGATGGACTAATTGAGATTCTGGATGGGTTGAAGTCTGGGCAGGAAGTTGCAACAGAGGGGAGCTTTTGGCTTAAGTCTGAACTTCATTCAGATTAAAAATTGAGATGGCATTATGATTAGTAAAATCATTGAGTTTTCACTAAAGCAAAAATTTGTAGTAATTGTAGTATCAGTAATGCTTGCAGCATGGGGAATAGTTTCATTCTTTAATATTTCGATTGAAGCATTTCCGGATGTAACTGATACCATGGTTCAGATTATTACCCAGTATCCCGGAAAAGCCTCTGAAGAAGTAGAAAAACAAATCACATTATTAATTGAGACAGAATTAAATGGACTTCCTCATACAACACAAATCCGATCAAGATCTCTGTCAGGCTTATCTGTTATTGATGTAATATTTGATGATACTGTTGATAAGTATTTTGTAAGACAGTTAGTTCTGGAGAGACTCAGGAATGTAAACCTGCCTGAAGGAGCAGATGTAGAGCTTGGACCACTTTCTACACCGATAGGAGAAATCTATAGATATACGCTTGAATCAAATAATCATTCAGCAATGGAACTAAGAACAATTCAGGAATGGATTATGCGGCGTAATTTAAGAAAAGTTCCGGGAGTAGCTGATGTAGTTAGCTTTGGTGGAACAGTGAAACAGTTTCAGGTGCTTGTTGATCCGCTGAAACTAAAAAGTTTTGGACTCACCCTGCGTGATATTTTTGATGCCCTCGCCTCCTCAAATAAAAATACAGGCGGTGGCTACATGAAAATTGATAATGAAAGATTTATTGTAAGAGGAATAGGACTTTTAACTTCTAATGAAGATATTGAAAATACTGTAATTAAAGCAATAAATGGTACGCCAATAAAAATGAAAGATATTGGTGCAATTAAAATTGGACCTGCTGTAAGACAGGGCATAGTTGGAAGAGATGCAAGCAATGATGTAGCTGAAGGAATTGTTCTGATGAGAAAAGGAGAAAATCCTTCAAGAGTTCTTCAGGACGTAAAAGCAAAATTAAGTGAGCTGCAGCATGAAAATCTTCCAAGCGGTGTAAATATTGTAAGGGTATATGACAGAGAAGAGTTAATTAAAAGAACATTAGAAAATGTTAGGGATACGTTGCTTATAGGTGTACTTTTGGTGTTCTTTATTTTGATTCTTTTTACAGGGCAAAAAATTTTAGCTGGTATAGTTACTTTAATTGTCCCATTAGCTTTATTATTTGCTTTTATTCTCATGAGGTTTGCAGGCGTATCTGCTAATTTACTCAGTCTTGGAGCAATTGATTTTGGAATTATTATTGACGGGGCTGTAGTTATGGCAGAGACAATATTTGTTGCCCTTGCTCACCACCCAAACATAAAAGAAAATGCACTTGTGGTTGGCAAAGCAGGTACACAGGTAGGCAAACCAATATTATTTGCAAAAATTATTATTATACTTGCATTTTTACCTCTTTTTGCCTTGCAAAGAGTTGAAGGGAGGCTCTTTGAACCACTGGCTCTTACAATGAGTTTTGCAGTTTTAGGAGCACTGTTTTTTACTCTTACACTGGTACCAGTTCTTTGCTCAATACTTTTAAAAAAGGATGTGGTAGAAAAAGAAATCTGGATAATAAAAAAGATCGAAAAGTTTTACATCCCAGTTTTATACTGGTCAATGCAAAGACCAAAAAGAGTTATTGTTATGGCTTTCTATGGATTGTTATTTAGTTTATTTCTTGCTACGTTTTTAGGAACCGAATTCTTACCTGAAGTAGATGAAGGAGCAATATGGATAAGAGCTACCATGCCTATTGATATAACTCTAGAAGATGCTCATGTAATTACTCCAAAGATTATCAAGAAAATAAGATCATTTCCCCAGGTTAAAACCACTGTTTATCAAATTGGTAGACCAGAAGATGCTACCGATCCAAACCTGCAAAACAATACTGAGATCTTTGTGGACTTAATTCCACGCAGCAAGTGGGGTTGTACAAAAGAACAGTTGATTGAAAGAATTGATAATGTTCTGGAAAGAAATTTCCCTGGAATTGCATTTAATTTTTCCCAGCCAATTCAGGACAATGTAGATGAGGCGATTTCAGGTGTTAAAGGACAGGTTGCAATTAAACTGTTTGGACCAGAAATCAAAGTTCTGCAGCGCAAAGCAAAAGAAATCTCAAAAGTAATCTCAAAGACCAGAGGTGTTACTGATCTGTTTGTTGATCAATTAACCGGGCAGCCTCAGTTGTTAATTAATATAGATAGGGAACTATGTGCCAGATATGGAATAAGGGTTGGTGATGTGCAAAACATTATTGACACTGCTCTTGCAGGTAAAGTGGCAACTCAGTTTATCGATGAAGAAAAACATTTTGATTTAATTGTCCGGTTGCTGCCAGAATACAGAAGTGATATTGATACAATAAAAAGTTTACAAGTGGATTCAGCAGATGGAACTCAGCATATACCTATTGCACAACTGGCTACTTTTGAAAAAACTGTTGGGTCTCCGATTATTTATAGAGAGAATAATAAAAGAAGAGCAGCGGTACGTTTTAATGTCCGTAAGCGAGACATGGGTGGGCTTGTTGCTGAGGCACAAAGGCTTGTAAGTAAGGCAGTAAAGATGCCAAAAGGTTATATTATTTCCTGGAGCGGTCAATTTGAAAGCCAGCAAAGGGCGATGAAAAGACTTTTATATATTACGCCGCTTAGCATTTTATTTATTTTAATTTTATTGTTTACTAACTTTGCATCACTTAAGAATTCATTGCTTATATTAATTACAATTCCTCTTGCAGCAATTGGAGGAATTTTAGGATTATTTTTTACTCATATTCATTTAAGTGTTTCTGCAGCAGTTGGGTTTATAGCTCTTTCTGGTGTAAGTGTTCAAAACGGAATTATACTTGTTTCTGTTTTTAACAGGCTAAGACAAGAAGGGCATGAATTAAAAATTGCTATTGTACAGGGAGTGAAAGAAAGACTAAGACCAGTAGTAATGACTGCTATGTTGGCTTCCATGGGACTTTTACCGGCTGCACTTTCTACAGGAACAGGTTCAGAAACACAAAAACCGTTTGCGGTGGTAATAGTTTTTGGAATGATTTCTGCTGTTGCTTTAACACTTGTAGTACTGCCTACTTTATATTGCTGGGTTGAACAAAAATTTAATAAAGCTTAGACAATAAAGCAAATTACATATTAAAATCATTCTTTTTTCTTATGACTTTTTATAATTTGAGGTAGTTGTACATAAAAATTTAATTGAATTACGTGGTTTAGTTTGTCCTGTGCAGGTGAACGATTATTTATATATTGAAAGTTATAGCCTCCCTCTGCAGATATATATTCATTAATTTTTCTGTTTAAACCTACAAAAAACCAATTTCTATCAAAGCCAGCTTTAGATCCAGGAGTCCTACTATTTAGGAATACCCACATCTCGTCCCATGTAACAAAAGACCATTTCTTTTCTTTTCCTAAAGGGATAGATATACCTATCAGATACCTGGGACGAACACCAACACCAGGATTGCCATTTGTAAAAATTTCTTCCAAACGAAGTCTGTTCCTAAAATTAAATTTAGAAAAAGGCTTAATATGTTCAATTTGTTCCCAAATTCTCTGCTCGTTGTTAAATCTTGGATTAAAAGTTGGATTCCAGGAATAACCTTGTGAGAGAGTTAAATGTTCGATAAGTTTGTAGTTTATATATGGCCTCAAAAAGAATTGGTCAAATTTATTGACTTTATTATTAAATTGTAATCTTGGGCTTGTCTCAAGTGTTGTACTCCACTTATCTGTTATGGGAAGAGTAATCCATTCAGGAATCCAAAGCCCAAAATCATTTTCCATAGCAAGTGCCTTATTAAAAGTTAAAGCGAGTAAAGTAAAAAAAATAGAAAATACAATTACCAAAGATCTTTTATAAGAACTCATTTTATGACGCACTGTTAATTGTTCCCTTTGAAATGAAAAGGAGGTTTACCCAGTAAACGTCCAGCTTTTCCTGTGTATTTATTTACAAGTGTAACCATTGCATGATAAAAAGCAATTGAACCAATTATTACGTGATCGACGCCTGCATAGAATTCAAGAGGAGAATTTAGTTTTATAAAAATATCCATTATAAAAACCCCAGTAATAAAAATATGAAGCAGCATTAAAACAAATGATTTATGCCCTGTAAGGTAAATCATAACTGCGGAAAACATTGCATAAATTAAAACAAGTGGAAGAAATAAAATGTTGTCCCAGTGAAAACCTTCAACTAAACCTAATATTTTTACTGTGAAATTTGTTGTCCAGTAAAAGCCATACATTGTAAGTGCTGTTCCTCCAAGTTGATCGTGATATCGTATATCAGCGATTCCTGCAACTATCTGAACAATGCCACCAAAGATAAGACAGATGATTGATATAGCAAGATCATCAGTGTGTGGAATTATTCCCATCTGCACAAGTCCCAGTGTTATTGCACCGACTGCAAGTCCAAATAATCCAATTGATAGAACATCAATTCTCAAGAGACCGTCTTTTTTATCCATTTTTCTTCTCCTTTTGTGCAAGTAGCACTTTACAAGTTAAAAGCCCTTTTAAAATTTGTTCTGGTGATGGTGGATCTCCGGGAATATAAATGTCCACTGGAAGAAATTGATCTACTCTTCCAAGGCAGGCATATGTTTTTTCATAGATAGATCCATTGCAGGCACCATCTCCAATTGCAACTACAATTTTAGGTTTTGGCATGGCATTGTAAGTTTTTTCCATAGCGATTTTTAAATGTCTTGTAACTGGTCCTGTCACAGTTAAAACATCAGCATGTCGCGGTGAAGCTGTAAATTCTATTCCAAATCTGCTTATGTCATAGAAGGGATTTGATAGAGCAATTAATTCGGCTTCTTCAGCATTGCATGAACCTGTATCCAGATGTCTTATTATTAGCGAACGACTGAGAGCAGTTCGGGTATTTGTATCCAGCTTTTTAATTCTTGATAAATCTTTTAATAAAGAATCCACATCAATAGCTTTTATGTCAGGAACTTTTTCTAGCACTATATCTTTAGTTATCCAGAGTTTAAAAACATTAAACATAATTACCTCTACCTATCCACACATGCATAACACAGATTAAAACTTTTATTTACAAGTGGTCCGTCTGGCACAATATTATTTCCCATTGTTGCCTGAACTACTCCCATCCAATTCATATAAGAAGCACTTCGTACATGAAATCGTAAGATTTTGCCGTCATTATTAAGCATTACCCAGTGTACAAGTTCACCTTTTGGAGATTCTATAAAACCTACTGAAGGAGTTAATTTTAAATAACTATTTATTTCTACTGAAATCTTCCCAGAAGGTAAGTCTTCAATAATATTTTTAATTAATTTTACAGATTCATATACTTCGTCAATTCTTACCTGTGTTCTAGCTAATGCATCATAAGTGTCATAAATCGGCACATTGAGCTTATATCTCTTATAAGCCAGATAAGAATTATCACGTCTAATATCTGTATCTATTTCTGAAGCTCTGGCTGGTGGTCCTACAAGTCCAAGTGATTTTGCTTTTTCTTTTGGAAGTAACCCTGTTAATTCAAGTCTATCAAGCAGGCTGTCAGAATTTAAAATCAGCTTTTCTAAGTCTTTAAAGTCGGTATTAAACTTTTCAAGTTTAACAGTTAAGTTATTAAATGACTTATCAGGTATATCTTTTTGTAGTCCACCAATAATATTTAAACCTCTTAAAAATCTGCTTCCCGTCAATTCGTGATTTATTCTCATTATTACTTCTCTTAAAGTGGCTGAATATGCAGATGCAAAAGCAAAGCCTCCACTAGAAGATATTGCCATTAAATCTGCCAGATGACTTGCAAGCCTTTCCAGTTCAAGAAAAACCATTCTTATAAAAACTGCTCTTTCGGGAATTGCTGTATTAGCGAGTGTTTCTAAAGCAAGACAATAAGCTACAGAATGACTGAATGAGCACATGCCACAAATATGTTCAGAAATTTCCAAACACTCTTCTGGTGTTTTTCCCTCAGCCATTTTTTCAATTCCTTTATGTGTATAAAACAGTTGTGCATCAAACTTATGAATTTCTTCACCAAGTGCACAAAACCTGAGATGTCCCGGTTCAATAATTCCGGCATGAATTGGACCAACTGCTATTTGATGAAAACCTTCTCCATGTGGTCCTTGAAATTCAAGTTCATGCTCAGTTATTGGTATCTGGCTATCTTTTGGAAAATCCTTTCGCATTGGAAAGTTTTTTCCGGGATGCCAGTCTCTGTGTAAAACCAGAGGAGGAAGCTCAATGCCTTCCGGTATAATGCCAAAGAGATCATGAATCTCTCTTTCATGCCAGTTTAAAGATGGGATTACTTTACTGATAGCAGGATAGGATGGATTTTTTTCTTCAATAAGTGTTTTAAGACTTAATAGGCAATTAAGTTTATTTATTGAAAATACAGTATATAGAGTGTAAGCTCTTTCTGTTTTTCTGCTATCAACAGCAGTTAATGTAATTAGTGAGGCATTTAAATCAGAAGAGTTAACCAGTAATTCGGCTGTTTTTGCAAGCAGATCCTTATCAATTAAAATTTCCAAATGATTTGAATCTAAAATTTTATAGTTATCCTGAATAACTAAAAGCTCTTTTACTTTTTCAATCAGATTATCCAGTTGTATGTTTGATTTTTGATCCATAATTAATAACCTGAAGATATAATCCTTGTTGCTTCATTTAAAAGTTTTAATAGTGGAGATGGTATCCAGATCCCGAAAAGTGAAATTAAAATAAAAGGAATAAATAAACTAATTACAGTTGATCTGCTGATTTCTCCTTTTGAAATTGTAATAGTATGATTGTTTTCAACCTGTCCAAGTGTAATCTGTAAAAAGTGATATGAAAGTCCACCAAATACAATTATTAAAAACAAAGTAAAAATAATACTTGATATAAAGTGGTTTCCATCCATAGCACCGGATAAAATATAAAACTCACTTAAGAAAATTGAAAAAGGAGGCATTCCACTTAGAGCAAGTCCTCCAAAAAGAAGAAACAAACCACTAACAGGCATGATTTGAATTACACCCTTTAAATGTTCCATATCTTTTGTATGAAACTTTAGAGCAAGATTTCCGGCAGAAAAAAACATAAGGGACTTAACCATTGCATGATTAAACATATGAAACAATGCTCCAAATATTGATAATGGATTTGCAAAAGCAATCCCGCAGGTAATTATTCCTATGTGTTCGAGGCTTGAATAAGCAAGAAGTCTTTTTATATGTTTTTGTGTAAGTATAAAAAGTGCTGAAAGTCCAATGGAAATTAAACCAAAAATTAAAATATATTTGCTTGTAAATATTGCTCCTGTAGATTGATTTGTTATTATTGTAAATCTTATAATTCCATAGATAGCGCATTTAATTAATACTCCAGAAAGTAATGCACTTACCGGAGTTGGTGCTTCACTGTGAGCATCTGGCAGCCATGTATGCATGGGTGCCAACCCTGCTTTTGTCCCAAACCCGATTAAAATAAAAATAAATGCTATTTTCATCAGATGAGGGTCAAGCTTGTTCCCTGTTTTAAGAAGATAATCCCAATTAAGTCCAAGTTCTCTTATCCCGCCTGCATTAGTAACTGCATAGTAGCAGATTATTATTCCTATCATTGCAATTGAAATTCCTACAGTACAGAGAATAATATATTTCCATGAGGCTTCAACTGATGATTCTTTATTATAAAAACCAACCAAAAATGCAGATACCAGGGTGGTGAGTTCAATTGCAATCCAAATCAGTCCAATGCTATTAACTGTTACGGTTAACAGCATTGTAAAAATAAAAATGCTGAATAGTAAATAATAGATTTTGATTTTAAATAAGCTTGCGTTTTTATCCTCAACATCATTTAACATATATCCTATTGAATAAATAGAAGCACAAGTGCTTACAAGAGTAATTAATATAATCATAAGACCGCTTAAGGCATCTAAATAAACCGTATTATTAAATAAATTTATACTTCCAAGAGCAATAATGTTATTGACAATTTTTAATCCAAAACAAAACAAGCTAATCATAAATATTGCATGAAGTCGACCAATTAAATATTTATTACTTAAGAGTAATGAGATAATTCCTGCAATTAATGGTAGAGATAAAAATATTAATAGTTGAATATTACTCATGATTATCCCTTTAGCTTCCTCAATTCTTCAACGTTAATGGTTTCAAATGACTGTTTTATCCTGTAAACCCAGACACCCATTACCAATGCACCAAGCAGTATGTCTAAAAGAACACCCATTTCAACTATTTGCGGCATCTCAAAAATGGTATCTACTGTAAGTGCAAATATTCCGTTTTCCATTACATACAGCCCCATAATTTGAGCAAAGGCTTTTTTTCTTGTCATCATAATAAATAATCCAATAAGAATTATTGAAATTGAAGTTTTAAGTAATCCGCTCGACAAGACCTGTAATTCCTTCTCGATTCCAATGCTTGGAATGATTTCAAATATAAGAGCTGCTAAAACACAACTGAGTAACATTGAAGCTGGAAGACCAATGTAGGTTTCAACCTCTCTGTTAATCCGGATTTTCTTTAGTACAAATGAGAGAATCCAGGGCACTAAAATACATTTACCTAAAAATGTTATCCCACAAAATAAATATGTACTAGGATTATTATTTAATGAACCTGCAAAAAGCATAATTGTAATAATTCCAAATGACTGAATAGCAAAAAGCTTTACCATGGTTTCAAGCCTTCTGCAACCAGTCATTAAAATACTAATGATTAAAACAATTACCACTACATAGTTTGATATCAACTCTATGGATTCTTTCGGGAATAAATGTGTAATTAAAAAAATCATAATCCCAGATGACTTCCTTTCTGAATACATAACACTAAAGCAATAACAGACATAACGAAAGAGGCAATTAAAATATCTCTAACCCTAAAAAGCCTGACTTTGGCTATTATTGTTTCTATGGTTGCAATTAATAATGAAATAAGAATTATTTTTAAAAGATAAATCCCTATACTGGAGAAGATGTCTGTAAAGGCAAAAGAAAATGTCACATGCCATGGGAAAAGAAGATTTGCAACAAGTGAAATTAAAATTAATTGCTTTAAATATCCAGATAAAAACATAATCCCTAAATATTTTCCAGAATATTCAAGTAGCATGCCCTCATGAATCATTGTGAGTTCGTAGTGTGTTTCAGGATTATCAAATGGAACTCTACCCATTTCTGCAATTGATGCTATTAAAAGAGCAAGCACTGCAAGTAAATAATATGGTGTATAAATTTTTAATCCATGATTTGAAATATTACTGATAATGTCATAAAGATTATTGCTTCCTGTCATAAACACAAAAATAAATAAAGAGAGCAGTAAAACTGGTTCTATTAAAACGGACATCATCATTTCCCTGCTGGCTCCCATTGAACAAAAACCGCTATGTGGTTCTGTGGCAGCACAGGCCATAAAAAATCTACCCAGACCAAGTAGATAAACAAAGAGAATTACTCCGCCTATCAAATTAATAGAACAATGTGATGAGAAAGCAGGGGTTAAAAGTGCTGCAAGTATAGTCGTAGCTAAAAGAATGACAGGGGTAAAAAGAAAAATCCAGGAAGTATTATTTGAAATGACTGTTTCTTTGTGGAAATATTTTACTAAGTCATAATACCCCTGAAGAATTGGAGGACCTTTTCTTCCCTGAAAGTTGGCTTTGATTTTTTTTATAAAAGTATTTATTAAAGGGCAAAGTAAAATCAATAGAACTAACTGAAACAGAGTTAAAAATATAGATTGTAAGGTAGTGCAATTCATAGTCTTACTCCAATTAAAGAAATAATTAGTGCTAAAAATATATAAAAAAGATAAAGCTGAATATTCCCTGACTGTATTGGTTTTATTTTGTGTGAAAGGGTGATAAGTAGGTTGACTATTGGCAGAAAGATAAATTTATGATAAAAACTTTCTGGTACATGAAGTTCTGCAAAAATTACATTTAATGGCTGGGTATATGCTTTTGGTGTATGCCCATATTCAGGCTTTGGAGATATGCCACAACTCCAGGTTTCATCTGATCTTATTGGCATTTTAGAACCAAAAATTTTTATTGAAGCTAAAATAACAAATATCAGTAAAATTAATAATATAAAAAGTACTATAGGAATATTAGATGCAAGATTGCTATTTCCTGTTTTACTTAAACTTACAAGTGAATGAATATTATAACCAAAAATATAAACAGTAACATTTTTAAGAAGATTACATACATAACCTGGAAAAATGCCAATACTCAAACAAGCAGTTGCTAATAATCCCATACCCAATGTCATTGACAGAGGAGCTTCTTTTATATGAGAGACTTGATGTGATTTTGGCATTCCTAAAAACACCCCTGAAAATACCTTGACAAAGTTTGCTGCACAAACTGCTCCAGTAAAACCAAGGAGTGCGGCTGCTATGGGTGCCATTAGTTTAATAGTGTCAGATTTAAGTTGGAATAATGAAAGCAATGACTGAAAAGTAAGCCACTCACTTATAAAACCATTAAATGGCGGAAATGCTGAGATGGAAAGAGCACCAATTAAAAAGAAAAAACCTGTTAGAGGCATAAGTTTAATCAGTCCTCCAAGCTTTTCCATATTTTTAGTATGCGTTTTTGAAATAACTGCTCCAGAAGAAAGAAATAAAAGCCCCTTAAATAAGGAATGATTTAATGTATGTAAAAGAGATGCTACTAGAGACAGTGCAGCAAAATCTATGTAGTTATAGCTTGTAAAAAGAATTGATGCAGCAAGTGAAAGTAAGATTACTCCTATATTTTCAATACTGCTATATGCCAAGTTGCTCTTAATATCGCTTTCACTAATAGCAAAAATTATTCCTAAAGTTGCTGTTCCAATTGCTATAAATCCCAATGCTAATCCCCACCAGTGTGGAAATGGATAAAGTATGTCGTAAGTAAATCTTATAATTCCATAAATTCCTGTTTTAATCATTACTCCTGACATAAGTGCAGAAATATGACTTGGAGCTGCTGGATGTGCTTTTGGTAGCCAGATGTGAAGCGGTATAATTCCAGCTTTTGTACCAAAACCAATTATTATAAAGATAAACAAAAGATTTTTTAACCATAATGGAATTGAGTTTCCAATTCCAAAATATGATGAGAATGAAAAACTACCCGTGAATTTGGCAAGAATTAAAAATGTAAAAAGTAAAAATATAGCACCAATATGAGTCATTAAAAGATATATAAATCCGGCATCCTGATTTTCCTTGTTTTTATACTCAAAGATTACAAACCCAAATGAAATAAGTGTCATTGATTCCCACAGTATTAGAAACTGGAATCCATTACTGGAAGAAACAACAAGTATCATTGAAAGTATAAATAGCTGATATAGAAATGTAATCAGTCCAATGTTTTTTTCAAGATATTCACCTTTCAAATAGCCAATAGAGTAAATTGATACAGGTATTGAAAGTAATGAAATTAATAAAATAAAAAATGATGATAACGGATCAATCAAAATCTCAAAATTGCCTATTGGAAATCCTAAATTATAAGAAAAATTAAAATTTGCTCTATTTATAAGTGAATGTGCTGAGGCATATAGACTCAATGATGAGGCAAGAATGGAAAACATTGCTGAAGCATATATGGAAGCTTTTTTAAATTTAAAGCCAAATAAAAGAGATATTATTGCACCAATTACAAAAATTAAAAATGAATATTCAAGTAATGTTTTTTCTGCCATGGTAATAATAAAAATATTTAATGTGTTCTAATAGATCTCTCCTGAAATCAGTAAACTAGTCAGTGAATATAATGCCTGATGTAATCCAAATATAGTTTTTGTTGTATCAAGAAGTTTAAAAATAGTTGGATTTTTAATTGAATAAAAAACACTATTACCTTCTTTACGAGTTCTTACAACATTATTTGCTCTTAAAATCGCTAATTGTTGTGAAACATTTGGACCTTCAATATCTAAAATATCTCTTAACTGATTTACAGTGTGTTCCCCATTGCGAAGTGCAAATACAATTTGAACTCTTATCGGATTGGCGAGAGCTTTAAAAAATCCAGCATTAAGTCTAATTAGTTTTTTCAATATCCTCCCCCTCTCTCTCAATCTGCAAATATTCGCAGATACTTATATGATAACAGGCAAAGTTACTAAAATAAATTTAGTGTTTATAAACTTTATGTGTAAAATCTATGAAATATATACGTTTGTATTTTAAAAACAACTTTAAAAAACTTAAAATATGTGTAGAAGATATAATGTTTAGCAAAAACCTGATAGCATTGCTTATATTAGTAATTAAGAGTTAAATATATATTAAAAGCAGTAATTGCTTTGCAAACTTAATTGCAGATGATTGTATTGAATGAGAACTTAAAACTATCAGGTCTTATATAAGCTCTCAACTGTTTTTGCAACAGTATTTTTGCTGGCAAGCAGTGCTAAAACCAGAATACCCACAAATAAGACATCAGCCTGTAATTTTGAAAGTCCAAGGTGACTAATAAAATTACTTAGTGAGCCAATGATTGGCGTAACCAGCTGACTTAATGCAGCTATAAATGCTAGAACATTAACTGCAACTTTTGCTGTAGCAGTAAAGTTTCCTTTTGAAACTGTACCAACTATAGCTGCTGCTAAATTAGCAAGTTGAGAACCTACTAATAGTATTAGTGCTGCCACAAAGACATTTGGTAAATAGCCAAGTATCTGATTGAAGAAGTCAATGACAGTGCCTAAATCTGCCAGATCAAAAGCAGCTATTAATACTGTTGCCATTAAAAACCATCTTATTGATCCGACCACTGCATTTGTAGGATTGATTTTAGTTCCTGTAAGTTTTAATACAGGAGCAATAATCCTATCCAGAATAGTATCTATTTTGCTCTTTTTAATTATTGAGCCAATTTTATCACTTATAAAGTTTGCAAGCCAAAGTCCAATAGATAAAAACAACACTATATAGACTAAGGGTAGCAAAATAGGTGATATCTTTGACCACAATAAATTAAAACTGTGGTGCAGACTGCCTACTGCATCAGTCGTTACTGCTTTTAATATATTCATAACTATACTCCTTTTCCCTTGACAATTGACTTTCAGGGGTTGCATATTACTGCGAGTAATATATGCCAAGCTGGAGATGTTTTAAAACAAAATTAATATTTAGTGATCAAACCTGACGTTTTTTACTCAGAAACTCATAAAACCTACTATTTGTGAGGATTTCATCATGTTTATAATTTGATAATGTAATTTTAATTAATTAAGTAATAAATATAATTTTAAATTGTTTGATGAGATATTTAACTAAAATGATTTCCCTAATAAATCAAGTTTATCTGTTATTTGAATCTCTCCCAAATTACTATCTTTAAAAATGCAAATCCCTTTTAATAACCCTTTTTTACTTTTTATTTTAGCTGTGCAATTATAATTTAATAAATAAGTAGCATCTTTTACCCCTGTTATACCCTTAGTGTCTATAAAGTTAAATGGCAGTAAAAAAGAGAATTCATTGCAGTGTACTAAAAGAGTACTATTTAAAACCTCTTTCTTCTCTGCATTTTCTAGGCTTGCAGAAAAATTATTTTTTGTATCTTTAGTTATATTGGTGATTGTATATTTTAGTGAGGTATTCAAAATTGGTGATAATGGACTTGCAACTAAATTTATTTCATAATTTTTTGCTAGTCTTCTACATTCAAATGCTTTAGCTTGTATTCCTGTACTAAGCATAAATATTAGTAGTAAGATAAATAATACAGTTTTCATTTTATTTGTTAAATCTTTATATCAACAGTAATTGGATTATGATCAGATATTCCTCGCAGGTAGGATCTGTTCAATGTTTTCAATGTCCTTCCATTAAGCGGATAAAAATGGTTTCCAATGGGCTTAATAAAAAACCAGTCAGTTTTAAAGTATGCAATAATTCTAGGCTCTTCAAGTTTGAAAGTACTTTTAAATCCTTTCCAGTGTCTTTGATTTGAATTTGCAAGCAGTCCACGTCTGCCGTTTGAGCTTCTTTCTTTATCCCCACTAATGTCAAACTTATTCCCGTCAGAAAATTGGAACTTTCTCATGTACGTAAATAATTTTCTTTCATGATTAGGAAAAACTACTGGTATGCTTGGAAAAATAGGATCTTTATATTGTAGTAATTTACTAAATGCAACTGCAGCTAAACCGCTTACAACAGGTAGCCCGGGTATAAATGCTGAACCCGTGGCACGAAGTATAAAATGTGGATCTCTAAGCCTTTTATAAATCTCTTTTTTGGCAGAGGTTGGCTTTGTGTCTGTTGTTGATGTGTTTAAGTCGCCAGCCAGAACTACAGGTGTTGTTTTGCCCTTAAGATGTTCAAGTAGAAATTTAAACTGCTTTAATCTTTGATCACAATAAGCTCTATCCTCTAAGTGAGCTGATACAACAGTAATGATTTCATTATTTGGCAGCTTTATGTCAGCTATCAATGCATTCCTTCCGCCATGTCTTACTTCTTTTGGTTCTATAGATTGTTTAAAAATTAATTTTGCTCCAAATCTGCGGAAATGTTCAAGAGGTGGTTGTCTTTTCATTGTTTCTCCTTTGTACCAATCATAATAATTTGGCAGTCTTAATACCTCAGTGTTTACAATCGGGTATTTTGAAATAATTACATTTCCATGCAAGCCTTTATATTTACCCCTGTCTACTTTTTGTTTTTGAAATAATGGTCCAAGCTCTACAAACTCAGTGCTGTACGCATAATTCCATCCAAGGGTATCAGCCAGGTATGAAACAACGTTTTTATATTGGGTTCTTGGCATTCCTATATCTGCTTCATTTAGGCAAATAATGTCAGCCGTAGCAAAAGTATACAATTCTTCCTTGAAATGTTTTTGAAGTCTTTTCTTGACATCCTTCAGGTATTTTGTTTCATATGCATGTGGGGTAATTAAAATATTTTTAATTACATCTGCATTAAATCCTCTGTTAATATTCCAGTGAGCTATTCGAATGTAGGGTTTATCAAGAGTGGCATCTATTTTTCTATTTACCAAAAATACCATGGAAAGATGATCGTTTAGTCTTGTCTCCAGATCGGGATCTAACTTAGCCTGTTGACTTAATTTCATTAAATCATTGAATGAAAAATAAGTAATTGGATCTGAATTATCCTTATAAATATTTTTTTCAATGTGTTGTTTGAAGGTTACTGAAGTGTCTTCTTGAGAAAATGTACCTGAACAATTTATTAGCATTAAAAAAACAAATAAAAAAGCTGGAATTTTTTTCATACTTTAATTACCACTATTGATTAGTTAAAACCTGGAACAATATAATAATTTAATACCTCAAGAATCTATTATTTAAACACTAAATGAATTTACTTGATTATTTGGGATTAAGCATATATCAAAGTGCACTTTGCAAAGCCTGACAAGCGAAGAATGAGCGAGGAAGGCGGTAGGCAGAAACAATAAAAGATATATCCCTGCTTATGAACTGTAATTTTCTTTTAATGCTACGATAACTTTTTGGATAGTAATAATGACTAAAAAAGTTAGCAATCAAAATATATGAAAATTGCAATAATTGGTGGTGGTGCTGCAGGAATTATGGTAGCAGCAACTCTTATAGAGGAAGAGATAGGTGGAGAAATACACCTTTTTGAAAAAAATACTCTTTTAGGTAAAAAAGTATCAATAAGTGGTGGTGGAAGATGTAACGTTACAACTGGAGTTACTGATAAAAATACCCTTTTATCAAAGTATATAAGAGGGGTAAAGTTTTTAATTCCATCTTTTGGACTTTTTTCCCCTCAAAAAGTTATGTCATGGTTTGAAAACCAAGGTGTTCCCTTAAAAGTTGAAGATGGTAGCAGGGTATTTCCTGTATCAGATATTGGTAATGATGTTGTAAATGTTTTTAATAAAATGTTTAAGGGTAAGATCTCTCTTCATCTTGGTGAGCCAGTACAAAATCTAAGATCCATAAAAACTGGTTTTGAAATTGAAACAATTAAAGAGAAATATAATTTTAACCTGGTGGTTATAACAAGCGGTGGAAATGCTTATAAACATACTGGTTCAAGCGGAGATGGCTATGATTTTGCAAAATCATGTGGTCATAGCGTTACAAAGCTTGGTCCTTCGCTTAGCAGTTTTGAAACAAAAGATGAATGGGTAAAAAAACTTTCAGGCTTAAGTTTTCAAAATGCAAAGCTTGAAGTTCCTTTTAAAGATGATAAAAAAATATCAGTTTCCGGTCCATTCCTTTTTACTCATTTTGGTATATCTGGTCCTGTGACATTTGCTTTATCAGCCCACCTGGCTTTTGAGGATATTTTGCCACAAAGTCCGATAAAAGTAATATTTATACCATATGCTGATATGAGCTTTGATAAATGGAATTTAAAAATAAAAGAAGTTGCACATTTGCATGGTAAAAGGCAGATAAAGCAAATTTTATCTGAACTTATGCCAAAAAGATTTTCTGAAGAAATTTTAAATTTGTGCAAAATCGAACTTTCAAAAACAGGTGCACAGCTGACAAAAGATGAAAGAAAGTCTATAGCTTATTTTTTATCAGGAGGTATATTGTTAACATTGGTGGCTAGAAGAAAAGGAGATGAATTTGTTACAGCCGGCGGAGTTTGCCTCGATGAGATAGATAAGAAAACAATGCAGTCAAAACTAATTCAAAACCTATATTTTGCAGGTGAGGTTCTTGATATCGATGGATTAACTGGTGGTTTTAATTTACAATCAGCCTGGGCTACAGGTAGACTTGCAGGGGTTAGTATTGCTAAAAGAATTAAAGAGATGAAATAATAAATTACGGTGGTGAATCTAATAGACTTATAAATCATAAAATATCAAATTGATCGTCAAATTTAAAATTCTTATAAATTAAATTCCTGATGTAGTTCAGGTATTTCAACATGACAACCTCTTGCCCTAAGCAACTCTGCCATTGTGTCCATTGCAGGTAATTCACCATGTGTCAGGAAAGTACTATCTGGTCTATCTGTTTGTCTGTGCCATTTAAGAAGTCCTGTTTGATCTGCATGAGCTGAAAATCCATTTATAGAATGTATTTTTGCTCTAACTGGTATACTCTTACCAAAAAGATTTATAGATTGTGCGCCATCAATAATTTGTCTTGAAAGAGTTCCTTTACTAGCAAAGCTAATGAATATAAAACTATGCTCAGGTCTTTTAATATTGTGTGCCAGATGGTGTATTATGCGACCACCGCCACCCATGCCAGATGCAGATAGTATTACAGCACCGCTTTTAATATCATTAATTGCTTTTGATTGTTCTACACTTTCAGCAAGAATAAGATTTGGAAACATGAAAGGATCTAAACCAGCCTGTAGATATTTTTTAATTTCATCATCAAAGTATTCTGGATATTTTCTGTAGATTTCAATAGCTTTTATTGCCATTGGTGAATCAAGATAAATTTTAATGTCAGATGGTAAAAATCCATCCTCTATTCCTTTTCTAAGAAAGAACAGCATTTCTGGAGTTCGTTCAATTGAAAAGCAGGGAATATATGAGTTTCCGTTGGCATCTATAGTTTCAGCTATTGCGCTGTAAAGCGCAAGTCGAGCATCATCGATAGGTTGATGATTTCTATCTCCATAAGTGGTTTCTGTTACTACGTAATTAGTTTTTTTAGGAGATGCTGGATCGTTAACTATAGGTCTTTTGCAACTTCCTAAATCTCCGGAAAATGTAATTTTTCTTTCTCTTCCAAGTTCATCCAATTCAAACTCTAAAAATGCTGAGCCAAGTATATGACCAGCATCACGGAAAGTAACCCTTATCCCATCTGAAAGTTCAATTGGGGTATCATATTTTGCAAATCGTCCAAAGTAAGTAAGTGCTGTATGTACGTCCCAGCTATCATATAGTAATTGGTTTGCATAATAATCATCGTCTTGGAGTCTACCAAGTTCTTCATCTATTCTTTTCATTTTTTCTACTTCGTGCTCTTGAATACAAGCGGAATCTTCTAAAATAAGGCTGCTTATATCAAAACTTGGTTCTGTTGTAATTATTTCACCTCTAAATCCTCTCTTTACTAAAAGAGGAATTCTTCCACAATGATCAAAATGAGAATGAGTTTTTACTACATAGTCTATTTCAGAGGGGTCAAAGCCAAAATCTTGTCTATTTAATACATCGGCATCTTGTTCATTTTGGTACATTCCACAGTCAATTAGTACATTGGTTTCTCCGCATCGTAGTAGATGACATGAGCCTGTAGTAGTTCTTGCAGCACCATGAAAGCTGACTTGCATAAATTTAGTCCTTAAAAAGTAGATCTATTTATATTTCTGATTTATTGAATTGGTAACATAGTAGTATATAGAAATTATATTGTCAATTTTTAAAAATCTAATTTAAGGATATCAGTTACAGTAAAAATATTTTCTATGATCTTTGCTTCTAATATTTCTAAAACAATGAGAGATACTGTTTCTACATAGCCAAGGTATGTCATCTAGAACATGTAAATTCAATAGAATTACAATTTATTTAAAGAATTAGATACTATATATAGGCTGACTTTTATCAATTTTAAGGAGAAATTTTAAATGCAACGAATGTTACCAAGAAAACCATTTCAAAAAATAAATACTACACCTCATCCAAAATGGGCACAGGATTTTTGGGATGCACTTACACCACTAAAAGATCAGGTTGTAGAGCATTCATTTTTTAAAGATATACAATCAGCAAAGCTTCCAATGGATCTTTGTCATAAAGGTCTTATAGATTTTTATCCCCTTGTTGAAAATTTTCCTAAATTTATGGCATTAAACCTTGCAAAAACAAAAATGGGTAATGCTCCAGGAAATGAAGAGGCACGTTACTGGCTTATTCAAAATATTAAAGTAGAACAAAATCATGATGACTGGTGGGTAAGCTGGGCTGAAGGTTTTGGTGTAAGTAGAGAACAACTTCACAATGCTAAACCAAGTCCAAAAATGGATGCAATTAACCATTACCTTTGGTATGTAAACACTTATGGTTCACTTGCAGAGGGCTTAGCTGCTACAAATCTGGCTATTGAATGGTCTACAGGTGAGTGGACGATGAGTATTGTTGAAGGAGTTAAGTCTTATTCAAATTTAGGATATGAAAATGTCAAAATTAATGACAGAGTTATGTCATGGTTAACTGCACATGCCTCTTATGATGACAAGCATCCATATGAAGCAATGGAAATCATCAAGCTACTTTGTAATGCATCTCCTCAAGAGCAGGAAAAAGCACTTGAAGTAGCAAAAAGATCGCTTGAATACTACATACTTGCACTTGATGATTGTTATACACCATCTAAATCTCTTGCAACAGTAGGGTAATATGTCGCGTTGTATAAAACTGTGAAAAATGTACTTTTAATATTTTTAACTGTTATATTTTCAGTTTCATGTACAAAACCCTACTCTCTTAGTGACTATAAGGTAGATAAACAATATGTCTGGAATAATCTGAATACACTTCTGACATATAGGTATGTTAGTAGTACTGATTTTAAGATTGAACCAAATGACTATGAGGTAGCTATTAAAAATACAAATAGCTTATTTGCATATGCTTTAGCTCTTAGAAATGACTATAAAATAGACTTTCCCCAAAAAATAATAGCTAGAAATTATAGAGGTTCATTGTTTTCGTTTATAGTAAGCCAGAATCCAAATTATAAAGTAGAGCTAGAAGATAGAGATATTGCCAGAAAAAATATTAATAGCTGGTTTACTCAGGGTTTAGTAATGAATCCTGATTATATTGTGGATGAAAAGGATAAAGCTATTGCAATGAAAGAACCCGATGACTGGTTTTCAATATGCATAAGCAAAAATCCTAATTATAAAATCAATGAAGATGATAAATATTTTGCCAGAAAAAACATTAAGACCCAACTTACATACAGGCTTGTCATTCATCCAAATTATATTGTTGATGATTATGATATTGAGCTTGCAAAAAGCAATTTTAATAGCAAATTTGCTTTTGCTCTGGTAAGAAACCATTCTTATAGACCTCTAATAAATGATTACATATTTGCAGTTCAGAATTTTAAAAGTTTATTTACTTATGGACTTGCTTTAAGAATTAAAGAAAAAATTAACTTGAAAAAATCAATTAATTATGAAGATGTAACTCTTGCCAGTATGAACACTTATCATCCTATTTCATTTACTTTAACTCAAAATCCGTTGTATGAGATTCAAAATGAGGACATATTGATTGCAAGAAATAATCCAAATAGCTTTTTTGCTCAGGGATTGATACTTAATCCTAACTATAGGATTACAAAAGAAGACATTGAATTTGCAAGAACTAATTTAAACACAGTACTGTCAGGAAGAATTGCAGAGAATCTACAGTATAAAATACAGGGAATTGACCTTGAGATATTAAAAATGAATCCAGAAACAAAATTCGCAATAGGGCTAAAACATAATCCTGATTATACAGAAAGCCCGAAATCAGTCAAAAACTGATTTAATTAATTCTATATAATTTGGACTGACAAATTTAAAAATATTATGATGCTGAGCGTTTTTAATTTTAAATAAATACTTTGGACTATTGGCATTCTTATAAATATTGATACTGTGAGTAGTAGGTATGATTTGATCTTTCTCAGCATATGCAACTATTACAGGTACATCAATTTGTTTGATATTACTTAGAGTATTTAAAAGATGCTTTGAAACTATAAAAGAAACCAGTGGCGAATATTTTGAGACAGCAATTTCATTTAAAGATGAGAATGTAGACTCAACTAAAATCGCATATACTTTTCGTTTTAATGCTACTTTAATAGCAATTGCTCCACCGTATGAGTAACCAAATAAACTAATATCCTCAGGTTTTAAATGTTTGTAATTTAATAGAAAATCGTAAATTGCAAACCCATCATTTATAGTGTTTTTTATGGTTGGATTTCCGCTGCTAAGTCCAAATCCTTCGTAGTCAACTATTAAAATATTTTCTCCAACTTTGTGAAGTTCTTTTATACCTCCAAGGTAAAGGCTTAAATTACCTTTAGAACCATGGAAGTAAATTATGTGTTTTTTTGTTTTTTTATTTGCAGGAATGTACCAGCCGTAGAGGCTGTTGCCATTTTCTAGAGGAATATGGATATCGTTATATTTAAGACCAAAATCTAAAGGTCTTTCTTTTAAAACCTTTTCCGGACAAAACAATAAACTGCTAATCAGATAATCTTTAATATCAGTGTTTGCAGTGCAACAGTTTGTGTAAAACTGTATAAAACATATAAGGGTAGTCAAAAACGATAGGAAAATAATCTTGTATTCAAGCTTCATTTAGTTTCTACCTACCGCCGGTTTTTTCGCTGTGCTCTCAAAACCGGCTTTGCAAAGTGCACTTTTTAGCAATCCCCTGTTACATCATTCAGATTTTACCGAATGAATCGGATAAAATCTTACTTATAAATAGTTTATTTGGAAATATCACACTAGCTAGGCAGTAACTTCATTTACTTAATTATACTTACAAAGGCTTTACTTATATATTACATTTAATGCTGAATATAGTGGTTTAATTGATTGAAAAACTGATAAATTGTATAATTCTTTCTATTCTGTAAGTAAAGGTAAGTACAATATTTGTATTGTAGCTAAACAAGAGCTATATAAAATTGCATACATTTTATATTCAGACAAGTAATGTTTTTAAGGAGGCAAATGTGACTGCAAGTAATAAAAAATCTACAGTATTGGTTGAAAATAATAATTTAAAATCAAATGATACTGTTCAAATAGTACAAAACTATATTAATGGTCAGTGGATTCCATCTGTGGGGAGAGAAACTGTAGATATTGTTAATCCCGCAAATAAAAAATTAATTGCAAAGTGCCCACTTGGAAGCTCAAAAGATATTGATAAGGCTGTAAGTGCTGCAAAAGCTGCATTTAAAACATGGAGAGAAACTCCTGTAATTGACAGAATTCAGGTTTTATTCAAATTAAAAACTTTACTTGAAAGGCATATGGATGAACTTGCAAGAATATGCACCACAGAAAATGGAAAAATACTTTCTGAAGCACGAGGTGATGTTAAAAGAGGGATTCAGATGGTGGAAACTGCTTGTGGAATGCCAACGCTTCTTATGGGAAAAGTTTCAGAAGATATTGCTTCTGGAATTGATTGTCATGCCATAAAAAGACCGCTTGGTGTTTTTAGTGCAATTACGCCATTTAATTTTCCTCCAATGGTTCCTTTCTGGTTCTGGCCTTTTGCAGTTGCGTCTGGAAACACTTTTGTTTTAAAACCAAGTGAAAGAGTCCCTCTTACGCAACTTAGAGTATTTGAGTTAATAGAAGAAGCTGGCATGCCAAAAGGTGTAATTAATCTTGTTCATGGTGGAAAAGAAGTTGTAAATTCTCTCTGTTCTCATCCTGATGTTAAAGGGATTTCATTTGTAGGTTCTACTCCTGTAGCAAAACATGTTTATGAAACTGCTTGTGCACATGGTAAAAGAGTTCAGGCTTTGGGCGGTGCAAAAAACTTTATGGTAGTTTTACCTGATGCAGCTATGGAGAGTGCTGTTAGAACAGTATTTGAATCTTGTACGGGTTGTGCCGGTCAAAGATGTTTAGCTGGGTCAGTGGTTCTGGCTGTAGGTGATGCATATTCAAAAATAAAAGATGGAATAGTAAAAGCAGCACAAGCTGCAAAAGTAGGAAATGGACTTCAACCTGATACAAATATTGGTCCGTTAATTTCTGAAGAAGCAAGAAAAAGAGTTAAAGGTTTAATTCAATCAGCTCTTGATGAGGGAGCAAATATACTTCTTGATGGACGTCAGAACGTAGATGACATGGAAGGGTATTTTCTTAAACCAACAGTAATTGATAATGTAAAAAAAGATATGAGAGTGTCAAAAGAAGAAATATTTGGTCCGGTTATTTGCATAAGTCATGTAAAAACTTTTGATGAGGCCATAGAGTGGCTAAATAGTTCTGAGTATGCAAATACTGCATCTTTATTTACATCTAGTGGTGCTGCAGCAAGAAAATTTTCTTATGAAGTAGAGCCTAGTATGATTGGTATAAATATTGGGGTACCTGCACCAATGGCATTTTTCTCATTTGGTGGTGCAAAAGCGTCATTTTTTGGTGATATAAAAGTACATGGTCAGGCATCAGTTGATTTTTATACTGATACAAAAGTTACAGTAGAAAGATGGATAAAAGAATCTTCAATTTGGTAAAAAATGACAAAAACATTATTAATTAAAAATGGGTTAGTTATTACAGCAACTGATAAATATGAAGCTGATATTTATATAGAGGGTGAAAAAGTTCACACCATTGGAAAAAATCTTAAGCTAAGTGCAGATACTACTATAGATGCAAAAGGAAACTATATTTTTCCCGGTGGAATTGATGCTCATACGCATATGGAACTTCCTTTTATGGGTACATTTGCAAGTGATACTTTTGAGACAGGTACAATTGCAGGATTACATGGCGGGACCACTACAATAATTGATTTTGCCATCCAGACTCAAGGCGAATCTTTAACTGAAACCATTAAAAAATGGCATTTAAAAGCAGATGGCAATGCAGTTAGTGACTATGCATTTCATATTGGGGTTACTGACTTTAATGAAAAAACAAAAGCAGAAATAAAAAATATAGTAGAAAAAGAAGGTATCTCTTCTTTTAAAACTTTTATGGCTTATAAAGGTGTTCTAATGGTTGATGACAGGCAGCTTGTAGGTTTAATGAATGAAGTAAAAAAATATGGTGGCATTGTTACAACTCATGCTGAAAATGGAGATTTAATTGATGAACTTGTTCTGGAAGCTAGGAAAAAAGGAAATCTTTCTCCTAGATATCATGCTCTTACCAGACCTGAAATTGCAGAAGCTGAAGCAAGTGGAAGAATAATTGATCTGGCTTATAGTGGTGGTCATCCTTTATATATTGTTCATATGACCTGTGAAGGTGCATTAAACAGGGTCAAAGAAGCCACAAAAAGAAATCAAAAAGTTCATGTTGAAACCTGTATTCAGTATCTTTTACTAGACGAATCTTTATATGACAGTTCAGGATTTGAAGGAAGTAAATGGGTAATGAGTCCTCCGCTAAGAAAGGAAAAAGATAGAACTTCACTCTGGAATGGAATAAATCAGGGGCTTGTGCATACAGTTGCTACTGATCACTGCCCATTTTGTATGGATCAAAAACAAATGGGTGAAAAAGATTTTTCAAAAATCCCAAATGGTATGCCAGGAATTGAGCACAGATTGGAGCTTTTATTTTCTGAAGGCGTATTGAGTAAAAAAATATCAATAAATAAGTTTGTTGAATTGACAAGTACTGAACCAGCTAAGATCTTTGGTATGTTTCCCAAAAAAGGAACAATAGCTCCTGGCTCAGATGCTGATCTGGTTATTTTTAATCCAAAAGAAGAGCATGTAATTTCTGCAAAAACTCATCATCATAAGTGTGATTATTCAGCATATGAAGGGTGGAAAGTAAAAGGCAGATGTAAAACTGTAATTTTAAGAGGTGTTGTTGCAGTTGAAAATGGAAAGGCACATATAGGAAAAGGATTTGGGGAGTATATCAAGCGCAGTGCATATAATACTGAATTGATTGGAGAAAAGCAGTTGATGACGGTTTAAATATTTTGGTTGGGTATATCGAGGAAAACAATATGGCAAAAAAAATAAAAATTGGTTTAATTCAAATGGCAAATAAATTAGATACAAATGCTTCATGTGAAGAGCATAGAAAAGTAATGACTCAAGCTCATATTCCTTTTATAGAAAAAGCAGGAAAAGAAAAAGTTCAAATGCTTTGTTTTCAGGAAATTTTCACTGGACCTTATTTTTGTCCTTCTCAGGATACAAAATGGTATGACCTTGCAGAAAAAATACCAGATGGTCCTACTACAAAACTTATGATGGAATATGCAAAAAAATATAATATGGTAGTAGTAGTTCCAATTTATGAAATAGAAATGACAGGGGTTTACTATAATACTGCCAGTGTAATAGATGCTGATGGAACATATCTTGGGAAGTACAGAAAAAATCATATTCCTCAGGTAAAAGGATTCTGGGAAAAATACTTCTTTAAGCCCGGTAATCTTGGTTATCCAATTTTTAAAACAAAATATGGAAATGTCGGAGTATATATTTGCTATGACAGGCATTTCCCTGATGGAGCAAGATGCCTTGGCTTAAATGGAGCTGATATTATTTTTAATCCTTCTGCTACAGTGGCAGGATTGTCTGAATATTTATGGAAAATTGAACAGCCTGCTCATGCGGTTGCAAATGGTTATTTTGTAGCAGCAATTAATCGTGTAGGAACTGAAGCACCATGGAACATAGGTGAGTTTTATGGATCATCTTATGTTGTGGGTCCGCGTGGAAATATAATAGTTCAGGCAAGCAGGGATAAAGATGAACTTCTTATAGCTGAAATTGATTTAGATGAAATAAAAGAAGTTCGTGATTTGTGGCAGTTTTATAGAGATAGAAGACCTGAAACTTATAAAGAGATTGTGGCATTGTAAGGAGTTTCTATGGAAAAGGTAAAAAAATCTTTAGTGGTTTTAGAAAATTCTAAATCATATTCAAATGAGGAAATACTTGAAGTAAGAAAAAAGCATTTTCTTCCCACTGCTTTTTTATATTATAAAAATCCTGTCCAACTTGTTAAAGCAAAAGGAAATTATGTCTATGATGAAATCGGGAAAGAGTATCTGGATGCAATAGGAGGAATTGTTTGTATTTCCACCTGTCACAATCATCCTAAAATTAAACAAGCTATGCTGGAAATGATTAATAATGATGAAATCCAGCATACTTCTACTATTTTTTTAAATCATCATATAACAGATCTTGCAAAAAAAATAATTTCTGAAGCACCAAATGGAATTGACAGATGTTCTTTTACAAACTCAGGTTCAGAAGCAAATGAACTTGCTTTTATGGCTAGTAGGCATGTCACTGGGGAAACTATGGTGATTAATTTAAGACACGGTTACCATGGTGGTACTTCAGCTACACTGGCTAATTGTGGGCAGCATACATGGAGATTTAAGGCACAGCCTGTTGCTTTTGTAGCTTCAGCAGTTGAGCCAAACTGTTACAGATGCCCATTTAATTTAAAACCTGAAAGCTGTCATCTTGAATGTGCAAAAGATGTTGAAAAAGTAATTCAAACTGCAACCCATGGGAAAATTGCTGCATTTATAGCTGAACCTGTTCTGGGTGTTGGTGGATTTATTACTCCACCAAAAGAATATTTTCATGAAGTTGAAAAAATAGTACATAACTATGGCGGAAAATATATTAGTGATGAAGTTCAGACAGGTGCAGGACGCTGTGGTGGCAATTTTCTTTTAACTAAAGAATTAGGTATAAAAGCAGATATGATTACTATGGCAAAAGGTTTTGGTAATGGAGCAGCTATCGGTGCTGTTTTAATGAAATCAGATATTGCTTCATCTATGTCTGGGAAGTATTACTTCAATACTTTTGGCGGGGATCCATATCAGACAATGCAGGCTCTAAAAACCATGGAAATTATAGAGGAAGAAAATCTCATTGAAAATGCAAAAGTTATGGGTGAATATTTAATAAATGGATTAAAAGAATTAATGAAAAAATATGAAATTATAGGCGATGTACGAGGGCGTGGACTTTTAGTAGGTATTGAGCTTGTAAAAGACAGAAAAACAAAAGAGTATGCTACAAATGAATGCTCAGAACTTATGGAACTTGCTAAAGAGCGTGGATTACTCCTTGGGAAGGGTGGACTTTTTGGCAATGTAATAAGAATTGCACCTCCCCTTTCAATTAATAAAAAGCAAATTGACTTTATTCTTAGTGTTCTGGATGATTCGTTCTCAGTAATTACAAAAAACAAATAACCAATTTATGTCTAAAATGTCTAACAGTACAGTAGATAAGTTTGCAAAGATTAAACCAAGGATGACTCCATCAGAAGCTTTGGTAGACTCTTCCCGGTGTTTGTTCTGTTATGATGCACCCTGCATTAAAGCCTGCCCATCATCAATTGATATTCCAATGTTTATCAGGCAGATAATGAGTAAAAATACCAAAGGCTCTGCAAAAACAATTTTTAAACAAAATATTTTAGGGAAATCATGTGGAGAAGTATGTCCTACAAGTGTTCTTTGTGAAGGCGCATGTGTTTACCATGAACTAAATGAAAAGCCAATTGACATAGGCAGGCTTCAGGCATATGCAACGGGTTTTGCTATTGATAATGACATTAGATTCTTTGAAAAAGGAAAATCAAGTGGAAAAAAAGTAGCAGTGGTAGGTGGTGGACCTGCTGGTTTAGCCTGTGCTCATGAGCTGACTGTTTTAGGACATGATGTGGTTGTATATGAGGCAAATGAAAAAGCAGGTGGTTTAAATACTTATGGAGTAGCACCGTATAAGTTTAATAATGAAGATTCAAAAAAAGAAATAGATTATATTTCAAAAATCGGATTTAATATTAAAACAAGTTTTTGTGTAACATCTGAAAAGCTCTCTAAGTTTGAAAAAGAATATGATGCAATATTTCTTGGTGCAGGACTTGGTAAATCAAAAAAAATCGGAATGCTAGGTGAAGACTTAAATGGTGTTTGTGGAGCAGCAGAGTTTATTCATGAGCTAAGGGATAAAGAACAGAAAATCAAAGTCGGAGAAATTGTAATTGTAATAGGTGCTGGAAATACTGCAATTGATGCTGCCGTAGAGTCATCATTACTTGGTGCAAATGTAACTGTGGTTTATAGACGTTCTGAAGCTGATCAAAGTGCATATGATTTTGAAATTGAGCATGCAAAAAAACACGATGTAAAATTTATGTATCTAACTTCTCCGCTTGAAATTGTTGGAGATGAACATAGTGAAAATGTAACCGGTATAAAATGTGTAAAAAATAAAATAGTAAAATCAAATAAAAATGGTAAGTCATCTATTGAACCTGTTAAAAACTCAGAGTTTACAATTTCCTGTGATATGGTAATTCTTGCAACGGGGCAGGAAAAAATGGAAGATTTTTTTAAAGCTATAACCGGACTAAAGCTTGATAATGGAAAGATTGTGGTAAATAAACACTTTCAAACCACAAACACCAAATATTTTGCTGGTGGAGATTGTATTAATGGTGGCAAAGAAGTTGTCAATGCAGTTGCAAATGGACGTGATGCAGCAAGAGGAATTGATAAGTATTTAAGAGGAGAACTGAAAAATGGCTGATCTTAATATTGACTTTGCAGGTATTAAAGCTCCAAATCCTTTTTGGCTTGCATCAGCTCCTCCGACAAATACTAGTTATCAGGTTATGAATGCATTTCGTTCAGGCTGGGGTGGTGCAGTCTGGAAGACGCTTGGTCAGCCAATTGTAAATGTATCAAGTAGATATGGAGCAATAGCTTATAAAAATAATAAAATGATGGGTCTAAATAATATTGAACTTATAACGGATAGATCTCTTGAAGTTAATCTTAAAGAAATGAAAGAAGTAAAGGAAAAGTTTCCAAAACATGCTCTTATAGCTTCAATGATGTTTGAAAAAAAAGAAGAATGGCATGATTGTATAAAACGATGTGAAGATATTGGTGTGGATGGATTTGAATTAAATTATGGATGTCCTCATGGTATGTGTGAACGTGGCATGGGTTCTGCAGTTGGTCAAAATCCCGAGGTATGTGAACGTATAACATCATGGGTTACTGAAGTGGCTACAAAACCTGTCATTGTAAAACTCACACCAAATGTTACCGATATTACAAAACCAGCTTTAGCAGCACAGCGTGGGGGTGCAAATGCTGTTTCACTGATTAATACCATTAATTCAGTTATAGGAATAAATCTTGAAACAATGGAGCCAAATCCTACAGTGGATGGTTTTTCAACGCATGGCGGTTATTGTGGACCTGCAGTAAAGCCCATTTCATTAAACATGGTTTCTGAAATTGCCAATCACCCTGATTTTCATCTTCCGATTTCAGGTATTGGTGGAATTGAGACTTGGCAGGATTCTGTTGAATATTTTTTAATGGGAGCAACATCTGTGCAGGTTTGTACTGCTGTAATGCACTATGGTTTTAGAATTGTTACAGATTTAATTGAGGGTGTTAATGAATATCTTGATAAAAATAAAATGAAATCGATTAATGATCTCTGTGGTATTACAGCAAAAAAAATGAGAAAATGGGAAGAGCTTGATTTAAATTACAAAGTAATTGCCCAAATAGATCCAAATAAATGCATTTCTTGTCAGCTGTGTTACATAGCATGTGAGGATGGAGCTCATCAGTCAATTGAGCTAGTTAAGGATTCAAGAATACCGAAAATAAAAGAAGATACCTGTGTAGGTTGTAATCTTTGCAGTTTGGTTTGTCCGGTTGAAAGTTGTATAACAATGGTAAAAGTTAACACGGGTAAAGAAAAACTTTTCTGGGCAAATCACCCAAAAAATCCAGATAAAACTAATGAAAAAATCTCTTTGAAAAAGTAAACCACTTACAGTCCCCATTCTTATTACATACAAAAACCATTCAGATTACTTACGATACCAATATATTTGACCTGTATAAAAGATAACTGCTAAATTGATTTCACAAAATAAATCTAGTTAATTAAATAGCAGATGTCTTTATGCTTAGAGTAAGTCGTTTACAGGGTTTACATATACTGCCAAAGTTATGGCGTTCAGATGATTCGTCAAATAATGGTGGTAGTAATAAAGCTGTTTTAGCTTCTGACTTTACCACAAAAGATCTGTTTTCTAAATTAAGAACTAGTGCAACAAATATTCTGTTTTATTTGATGGGAATAACAGAAAGCGTTGAAGGTGAAAATGATTTGCAATCTGATATAAGCATAAATAATAATAGCCAACTTTCTGGTAATGAATCGTTTGAAAAGAATTTATCCCGATTTAAAACCCTAGCCGAAGAAATACAGGCATTGCAAAGTATCTGGCTTTTGGCTGACTGGGATATGCAAACTCATGCAATGCCAGCTAAGTCTGGTGATTACAAGGCATGGCAGATGTCAGTCTTAAAAAAGAAATCTCATGAAATATTAATTTCAAATGATATGTTTGAAATTGTTGAATATTTAAAGAATGAGCAAAACTATAATAAATTAAGCGATATAGATAAGGCTCTAGTTAATGAGATGAATAAGCAGCATGATTTATATAAAAAAGTGCCAGCTGAATTAATTCAAGAACTTTCTGAAACAACTGCAAAAGCTCATTATGCATGGGTTGAAGCCAAGGAAACAAATAATTTTGGTGTATTTGAACCTTATCTTGAAAAAATAATATCTCTTAAACGTAAAATGGCAGAGCTGGTTGGTTATGAAAATTCTCCATATGATGTTTTGCTGGATCAATTTGAACCTGGAATGACTATAGTTAAACTCGATAAAATATTTAATGATTTGAAAATAGAACTACCACCTCTTATTAAAGCTATAGCAAATTCGCCAAATAAATTAGATAAAAGTTGTTTAAATAAATTAATTCCTGAAGATGTCCAGCTTAAAATTGCTAAAAAGGTAATTGAGCATATTGGGTTTGATTTCTCAAGGGGAAGATTTGGACTATCTGCACATCCATTTAGCACTTTAATGGCTCCAAATGATGTGGGTCTAACCACAGCTATTTATCAGGATTTGTGGAACACTATTTGTACGCCAATTCATGAAGGAGGACATGGTTTATATGACCTTGGTATAAGTGAAGATTTATCAAAAACACCTTTACATGATGGTGCTTCTTATGGAATCCATGAATCACAGTCAAGGATGTATGAAGCAGTTGTGGGGCAGAGCTTACCGTTCTGGAAATATTTATTTCCAGAGTTGCAAAAGGAATTTCCTGAGTATTTTAAATCAATTACATTGGAACAGTTTTATAAAGCTATAAATTATGTAGAACCAATATTTATCAGAAATCAGTCCGATGAGGTAACTTATAACATGCATGTGATTTTACGCTATGAAATTGAAAAAGATTTAATAGAGGGAAAGCTAGAGGTAAAAGATGTAGCAGAGACCTGGAATAGAAAAATGAAAGAATATCTTGGAATAGAACCACCAACTGATACGCTTGGAGTTTTACAGGATGGGCACTGGTCAGGTGGTGATGTGGGTTATTTCCCTTCTTATGCATTGGGAAATCTTTATTCTATTCAGTTTTATAATATAGCAAAAAATCAAATACCTGAACTTGAAGTGGAGATGGAAAAAGGGAATATGCTTCCTCTTAAAAATTGGCTAAATGAAAACATTCATAAGTATGGCAAAATGCAAACACCGGATGAAATAATTCAAAGAGTTACAGGGGAACCATTAAACATTCAGCACTTTATAAAATACATTAAAGAAAAATATGGCAAATTATACGGAATTGAATTTAATTAAGACTTTTATATTGGGATTCTGTATTATTTATAGTTAAAGATATTATTAATTGTCAATGAAATCAATATAAAAAACATATTTTAATTCTGTAATAACCAGACTTAAATAACACATTCGTAATATTTAATATGTTATAAAACAATTTTTAGATAAACAAAATATTAGAATAACTATGCGCAATGGCATAAATTCTTGCGCTATAAAAAGGAGAGTAGTTATGAAAATAAGATTATATGTTTTAAGTATTTTAGCTTTATTGGTACTGGCAGTACCAGCCTTTGCACAGCAAGTTGAACTTGATACACCTCAGACTATTGCTATTTTTGGTACAGGTTTTTATCCGTTTTCAGATGCAGCCAATCAAAGTTTTAAAAAGCTTGTAAATGAAAATGGACTTGTGGCTATAGTAATAAAAAACTTTAATGGAAAACCTTTAAAAATTGCACCAGCAGCAGATTATAAAGAAATTGGAAGAAAAAAGAATATTAGTGCTGATGGTATTGTTATTCTTGATTATAAAAAGAAAAAGGGTAAACGCTTTGGACTTTCTTTTAAAGGAAAGCCAACTAGCTTAAATATAGAAGTTCAGCCATTTGCAGGTCGTCCATGTAAAAGTCCGGTAAATTGTCAGGATGACTGCGGTGTAAATCTTGGAAAGTGCTGTGAAGCAGATGCTAGTGGAAATCAGAAGAAAATTTGTGTAAGTGTTGGAACAAGCAGTTGTGGTTGTGCTAATAGGTAGTTTTTACCTTGGAATAGCTACATTGTTAGCTCTGCTCCACCAGTAACCAACATTTGTCTGGGTTTTAAAATGCTCGAAACCTGCTTTTCTCCAGGTTTTACTAGAGTTTTTATACGTATAGTCTTTTCCCCTAAAGTCATACTCACTAGCTAAAACATCTCCATTTACCCATGGAATAAAGTTATTAGATTTTAATTCATTTGCCATGTTTGGATTTCCAAGATTTGTTGAATCAAGTAAATCAGTAGCAACTTTATTCATAAAATCAGGAGAGATTTTATTAGCTTCTAATAATTTCTTCAAATAGTCTATTAACTCAAGATATCCTTTTTGTTTATTATAGGGTTTTTGAAATTCGCTGTCAGGTGTAATTGCACCAAAACTTATTTTTTCAGTATTAAAAACACTTTGTGTAAAGGTTGCCTGTGATCTATGACAGGAAATGCATGATGTAGGACTGCTAATAGATACTTCTATCTGATTTTGAGGATTAATTTGTTCTGTTGGATTAAAATTACCAAACAGGTGTTGTCTGTATAATCTTGGTTTTGCTCCTCCTCCGTCATTTGCATCATCTTCCCAGAATAATTGCAAAAGATCTGTTTTAAATAAATTTTCAGCACCTATTTCATTTAATGAACCTTTCATAAACTGACTTCTGATTCTTATTGTTTCAGGGAGTAAAATACCAGACTCTATTACAGACCAGTGCTCATTTACATAGGTTCGTAAGTTTGAACCATCTGGTTGTTTGATATCAATATATTTAACGATGTGTAAATTTCCATCAATACCACCATCATTAGCAATTCCACTTGGTGGGATAAAGTTAGTAAAACAAATTTTCACCTGTCTTTCTGTCTCTTTCATTTCACCGTTTTTAATTTTTTTATTTTCTTTTTCCTCGGTCTGATAAAGTTTAATTAAACCTTTACGAATAGATGGATAAGAGCTGGACGCCGAAGTTTCTTCAAGCATTCTATTATCAACAACAACTGTTGTTTGAGTTGTGGTTTTTGAACCTGGTTCATCTGCAGAAGATTTATTTTTATTACCAGTTAATGGAAATGCTAAAGCTGAGGCCAAAAATCCAGCATAAATTCCATAACGTCCGGTTGATTTTGCTAAATTACTTAATAAGTGTGGAAATAAGGCTGATTTAATTTGCACCTTTAACCTCGCATGGTGATTTAGTGGTTAAAACTAACCATTAAACTGACCATTATTTTGATATTAAAAAAATTATAACATAGTTAAGTTCTATAAATAGCTAATAATTTTATGTTTTTGATAATAATTTAAGCAAATCAAATTTAAATTAAATGATAGCCCTAATTTTAATTAAACACTTTTGAGCATAATAACTTTTAGATTAGTCTTTTGTTTAAGAGGTGGAAAATGAAAAAATTGGCTTTGATTACAAATTTACTCTTTATGCTGGTAATTTCTTTATGTTTTTTTGCAACTAAAGCAAATGCACAAAGTATCAGTTCGGATATTTTTACGATAACAATTAACGGAGCAGCATTAAATGCTACCAATGGACTCAATATTACAGTGAGTTTTACTGGAGGTACAGCAGAATTAGATAAAGGTGTTTCTTTTAAGGCAAATGGTGCAGCCCAGTTACTTACTGATATTAATTCAGCAACAAAATTAATTACTGTTGTTTGGACAGGTGCTGTTACTGATGGAAAAGCAACTATTACTGGGAAAATAAAAGCTGGTTCAAAAACCGGAAATCCTACCTTAAGTGTGGTTAAAGTTGAAGCAGCAGGCGGTAAAGATATTACTACTTCTGTAACTTCTCAGGCAACAATTTCAAGTTCTACTCCAACTCCAACCCCTTCAGCAACCCCATCTCCAATCCCTTCAGCAACTCCATCTGCAACCCCTTTAGCAACTCCATCTGCAACGCCAGATAAAAATAAGCCGGGTTTAACATTAAAAGGGCCAGATAACCTTCTTTTAACTAGTGGCAGGTTAAATTTCTTCAAATTAACGGCTACTGGAGCTAACTTTACAACAACAAGTAAATGTACTATTTCTGTTTCAGATGATACGCTGGCAAAAGTAAAACCATCAAGTTTTTTACTAAATCAGAGTAGAAATAAGAAAATTATATTAGTAAGAATCCCTTCACTTACAGTGGCAGAGTTTATAAGAGATGGGCTTGAAGATGTTCTTACTGTAAGTGCTTCCTGCACAAATGGAGCAGAAGATGAAATAGATGTAGTGATTTCATCTGGTGCAAGCTCTGGTAAGTAATTGTATTTATGGCTAGAGAGTCTCTTAATTTAAGGACTTCCTTAAGCTAGTCATGCATATTACTTTGTTACCCAATAGAAACTTTTAATCTAAACAATACCTATTAATTATTTGTTTTAAGTAATATTTAATATAATTGATTCTCGTAAACCATTTGGTTTAGAAAATTTACTCTTCAACAAATTTATAAAATTTAATTTTAAAAAAGGAGATCAAGATGGTAAAATCCAGAAAAAGAAAAATTATTTTTGCAGGCATAACAATACTATTATTAATTACTGGCTGTAGTTTTAAGCCTGATGTAGCAAAGCTAGCTAAAAACGAAAAAGCATGGAATGAATTAAGCACACAGGTTGTAACCCTTTACAGAAAAGGAAATTATAATGAGGCTTTTAAAATAGCTAATGATGCTTTAAGGTTTGCACAAGATAATTTTGGAAATAATCATCCAAAGGTTGCAGCTTCATTAAACAATATTGCTGAGTTGTACAGAGCAGGTGGAAAATATGATGAAGCAGAATCACTTTATAAAAAAGCAATTAAAATTGATGAAAAAGCTTTAGGAAAAGATAATCCTGAGCTGGCAAAGGACTTAAGTAACCTTGCAGTACTCTATAGATTTAAAGGTCAGTATGTTGAATCGGAAAAGTTCTGTAAAAAAGCTCTGGCAATGAGGGAAAAATCGCTTGGACCAAAACATCCTGATGTAGCTATTTCACTGAATAATCTTGCAATAGTTTTTAGAATGCAGGGGAAAAATAAAGAAGCAAAAGAAATACTTACCAGGGCTCTTGCAATAAGAGAAAAAGCATTGGGGAAAGATCATCCTGATGTAGCCATTTCATTAAACAATCTTGCAGAGCTTTATAAAGGAGAAGGAAACTTTAAAGAGGCTGAACCTATGTTTAAGCGATCTCTTTCAATTCTTCAGAAATCACTGGGGAAAGAACATCCAAATGTTGCAGTCGTTTACCAGAACCTCTCTGAAATGTACGATAAAATGGGTAAACCTGATGAAGCTAAAATATACAAAGATCAAATCTTAAAAATGGTTTCATATAAAAAATAAATAGCTTTGTCGTTGTTAAACTATTGAAAGGAGTATAAATGAGCATTGCAGATATTGTTTTGCTTCTGGGTCTTTCCCTTTTAATATTTTTTGTTTTATTCTCGTTAAATAAAATCAATGAAACCTTAAACTCTAAAATTAATATTGTTCAGGGTGAGTTTACAAAACATCTTGTTTCATCTGAGGGTGCCGTAAGTGCTGTTACGAAAAATCTGACAGAGCTTAAAGAAGCTACAAATAATATACTTGAAGTTGGAAAAAATATTCAAAGTCTTCAGGATATTTTAAAACCACCTAAATTAAGAGGTGAGCTGGGTGAATTATTGCTTGAAAATATTATTAAGCAAATATTGCCACAACCTTCTTACCAGTTTTCATACAGATTTCAGACCGGAAGTGTAGTTGATCTGGTAGTGAAATTAAAAGACTCAAAACTTTTATGCATAGATTCAAAATTTCCCATGGACTCTATTAAAGGTTATATTTCAAACGGCTCAAAAAATAGCGACGAACTGCCTTCGCAGTTTATTCGTGATGTGAAAAAACATATTGATGCTATTTCAAGTAAATATATCCTTCCAAATGAAGACACGCTGGATATAGCACTAATGTATATTCCTGCTGAGAATATTTACTATGAAATTATTTTAAAAGATGAAAAAATTATGCAGTATGCAAGAGAAAAGCATGTAATTCCTGTTTCACCCATAGGTTTATATTCATATCTGTCAATAATTTTAACTGGTTTAAAAGGTCTTGAAGTTGAAAAAAATGCAAAAGAAATTTTAAATAAAATTGGAACTATTCAGGTAAATCTAGAAAGCTTTTTATCTGAGTTTAATACACTGGGAGCTCATTTAAATAATGCAAAATCAAAATATGATTCATCCCGAGAAATAGCGGTTTTGCTCAGTGAAAAGCTAAAAAAGATTGGTGTTTCTGAAAATGTTTAATGTATGAATTATAAAGTTCTTATAAAGATTTAGTACTTTTTCACCTTTTGACGTCAATATATTACAGGCATAAGAGAATGAACAAATACTAACTGACTTGCAATTATAGGATTTATCCGATTTATTCGGTAAATCCGATAATTTATGAAGTATGATCACGAGAAGCCCGAGCTTGTCGAGGGCTATAAAAAAATAAGTGCAGTTGTTTAAGCAAGAAGGAAGTTTTAGCTTGTCTGCGAAAATTAGAAATGTAGCAATAATAGCTCACGTTGATCACGGGAAAACAACCCTTGTGGATTCAATACTTAAATATACTGGTGCTTTCCGGGTAAATCAGGAAGTTCAGGAATGCGTCATGGACTCAAATGATCTTGAGCGTGAAAGAGGGATTACAATTCTTGCAAAAAATACCGCTGTAAATTATCAAGATTATTTAATTAATATTGTGGATACTCCAGGGCATGCTGATTTTGGCGGTGAGGTTGAGCGTGTTTTAGGAATGGTTGATGGCTGTCTTTTAATAGTTGATGCTTTTGAAGGTACAAAACCTCAAACAAGATTTGTTTTAAAGAAAGCTTTAGAAAAAGGACTCAGACCTATTCTGGTTCTAAATAAAATTGACAGACTAAATACTGATACAAATAAAGCAATTGATCAGGTGCTTGATCTTTTTATAGAACTTGGTGCTGATGATAATCAGGCTGAGTTTCCTATAGTTTATGCAAGCGGATTAAAAGGCATTGCACAGTTAAAACCAGATGATGACTCGAAAGATATTAAACCTTTACTGGATATGATAATTCACCATGTGCCACCACCAGTTGGAGATATAAATAAACCATTTCAGTTTCAGGTTACAAGTATTGATTATAGTGACTATTTAGGCAGAATACTGATTGGTCGCATACATAATGGCACCATAAAAACCGGACAGCAGGTTGCACTGATTAAATCAGAAGGAGCAATTACAAAAGAAAAAGTTTATAAGCTGTATAGTTTTGAAAATCTTAAGAAGGTTGAAATAGAAAGTGCTAGTGCTGGAATGATAGTAGCTATGACTGGTTTACCCGAAGCAAATATCGGTGAAACGGTAGCAGATTCTGAAAATCCTGAAGCATTAGCACTTATAAAAATAGATGAACCGACCATGCAGATGACTTTTTCTGTAAACGATAGTCCATTTGCTGGTCATGAAGGAAAGTTTGTTACATCAAGGCAAATCAGAGAAAGGCTTTTTAAAGAACTTGAAAGTAATGTAGCTCTTAGAGTTGAAGAAACAGTATTAAGTGATAAGCTTCTTGTCAGCGGAAGAGGAGAACTTCATCTTGGAATATTAATTGAAACAATGAGGCGAGAAGGTTATGAGTTTCAGGTAAGTAAACCCGAGGTAATTTTTAAAATCATAAAAAATGAAACCTATGAACCGTTTGAGTTGCTTGTTCTTGATGTGCCGGATGAATTTGTGGGTTCATGTATTGAAGCAATGGGTAAAAGAAAAGGTGAACTTAAAAACATGCACTCTGATGGAAATATGACCGTGCTTGAGTTTGAAGTTCCAACCAGAGGATTAATTGGTTATAGGGGAGAGTTTATAAGACAGACAAAAGGTCGCGGAATTATGAACCACTCTTTTTGTGAATATAGACCATTTGCCGGACCCATTAACAAAATCAGGAATGGAGTAATTATTGCTTTTGAAACCGGTACAAGTACAGCTTATGCCATCATGAATGCTCTGGACAGAGGACAGTATTTTATTCATCCAGGTATAAAAGTTTATGAGGGTATGGTGGTCGGTGAAAATAATAAACCTCAGGATCTTGAAGTAAATGTATGTAAAGCAAAAAAACTTACAAATATGAGATCAGCAGGTGCAGAAGTATTAGAAGGATTGCCACCACCAATAGAAATGTCTCTGGAAGAAGCTCTTGAATATATAAACAATGATGAGCTTGTAGAAGTTACTCCTAAATCAATAAGGCTTAGAAAAGCAATTCTTGATCCAAATAAAAGAAAACAATCTAATAAAGAAACAGTTTAAAATATCTTTGAAAGCTCTATTGCAAAACCATTATTTCCATTAGCTTTATTATTATGAATTTGATACCCTGCCCAAAGAGTAAGATTTCTGTCAAATGTATAAGCAAAACCAGGAATAAAAAAACCGTTTGCATGTTTACCTGAATACCAGTCCATAACAATGCTAAATCTTTTAGTTACTGGTTGTTCAATGCCAGCTATATATGAAATAAAATCACGTCCGAAGAGAGTAGTGGTTCCTACAAATACACCTGAGGTAACTCTGGTTTTTGATTTTGGTAGTCTGGTACTTAAATGTGAATAAGCATAACCACCTACACCCTTACCTCTAAGTGAAATCGGGATAAGAGTACCGTAAGTAAATTTTGTTTCGCTTTTTTCATGTAATGGAATAGAAGTTTTGAAACCAACTCCTAAAACCTCATTTCTGACTTTCTTTGTACCTACTCCAAATAATGTCAAATCCAATTCAGTATTTTTACCGATTCCATATGCTCCATAATGTGTGAAAAGCCCAAACTTATTTGAAAACTGACTTTCGTGCTGGACAAAAACTTTCCCTTTTTCTGTAACATCAGCTGATGGTACGTTGAAAATGGTTTGCTGGGCAAAAGATTGGTTTGGGTAAAAAAATAATATGAAAAGTGTAAATATTATTATTGACATTATTCTTTGTTTTGATTTCATTCTTTGAATTATTGTATAGTATTTAAACCAATTAGCATATGAGAGTAGCAAGTGAAGGTTTGTCCTTATGCGACAAACCTGAACGTAAAAGTAATTAGTTGCTAAAAAGCGAAATAATTCACATAGGCTATAATTTAAATAGCCGAAGTGAATTATGGAGCGTTATAAAAATGTATTTGGTTGGTGATATTGGTGGTACAAAAACAAATATTGCAATTTTAGAATCTTCAAGTAAGAAATTTAAAACTGTTTTTGAAAAAAGTTTTCCAAGTAAAGAATCTGACAGTTTAAGAACAATTGTAAAAAAAGTGTTTGATGAAGATGTAAGAGATAAACTAAAAATAAGTCATGCATGCTTTGGAGTGGCAGGACCGGTTAAAAATGGTAAGTGTGATGCTACTAATCTCCCGTGGCTTGTAAGTTCAAAAAAAATCGCTGAAGTCTTAAATATTGATCCTTCATGTGTCTTTTTGCTCAATGATTTAGAAGCAGCAGCTTATGGAATTGATTGTCTGGAAGAAAATGATATTTGCTGTTTAAATAAAGGCATACCGCAAAAAGGTGGAACAAGATGTCTTATAAGTGCAGGTACCGGACTTGGTGAGTCAATAATAGTTTGGGATGGGAAAAGATATAAACCCATACCATCTGAGGGTGGTCACTCAGATTTTGCTCCAAGAAATAAAATAGAAATTGATCTTTTAAACTTTTTAATAGACAAATATGGTCGTATAAGCTATGAAAGAATTTTATCAGGACCGGGATTATGGAATGTCTATAATTTTTTTAAAGAAACAGCTTATAAAAATACCTCAGTATGGCTTTTAGATAGATTAAAAGAAGAAGATCCAAGTGCAGTTATTTCAGATGTTGGAATGTCAAAAAAAGATGAGTGTTCTGAAAAAGCACTTGAGCTTTTTGTTTCTGTTTATGGTGCTGAAGCAGGAAACCTTGCTCTAAAATCACTTGCAACAGGTGGAGTATATCTTGGTGGTGGAATTGCACCTAAAATATTGGAAAAATTAAAAGAAGGTATATTTATGCAGGCATTTACAAATAAAGGCCGCCTTTCAGTGCTTGTTTCTCAAATGCCTGTAATGGTTGTTTTAAATGATAAAATTCCCCTCTTAGGGTGCGGAAACTATTTAAGTATGCACTCTAATGAGGAAAAATCTTTATCTAAAATCTCTTAATTTTGTCTAGCTAATTACCGGTTTCTTTTAGAGAATATTTGTGTTTAAATTTATATTCTATTTAAGAATTGATTTAAAAATTTAAAAATTAAAAATAAGGAAATTTTATGGGAGCTTTAGTTACTCAGTCAGTAAGCAGATGTTATAGAAATCCACTAATAGTTGGCGTAGATATAGGTGGTACAAATATTAGGGCTCGTGCTTATCCGTTTGCTAGCGGCTCTATAGAGCAAACAGATGTATTCCAGGCAAAATTAGAAACAAGTAATTTTCGTCATATTGCAGATGTTATAGAAGAGGTTTTATGTGAGCTTGGAAAACAAAAACAAAAACAAAATATTCAAGGAATTTGTTTTGGACTAGCTGGTCCATTTGATGGAAACAAAGTAAAACTTACAAATCAAAGAGACTGGGCTGAGGTTGACCTTGATGAAATTTCTCAAACTTTTGGATTTCCTTATGTGGGTGGAGTTAATGATTTGGAAGCTACTTCTTATGGAATTGTAGCTGGTTTAAGTGATGAAGATATTTTTATACTAAATAAAGGAAAGAAAAAAGAAGGTGGAAATCAAGCAGTAATAGCTCCTGGAACTGGTTTAGGTGAAGGAATAATTATAGAAGGGAAATATCCAGTACCAAGTGAAGGTGGACATTCGGACTTTGCACCACATGGCGAAGAACAAAGAGGTTTGTGTGAATATCTTGAAAGAAAATATTCAGACCCGGTTTGTTATGAGGATGTTCTTTCTGGATATGGACTGGTCAACATAATGGATTATTTGCTCAAAGAGCATAAAAGTCAGGAGCCTGAAGGATATTATGAAGACTCTCTTAGTGTTGATGATAAAGTTAGATTAATAGTAGATAGTGCAATTAATCGCACAAATGTTGATGCAGGAATTGCTCTTTTGCATTTTTTAGATATTCTTGCTTCTGAAGCAGGGAATCTTGCTGTAAAAGCTTTAGCAACTGGCGGTGTATTTTTAGGTGGAACTACAAAAGAAAATTTATCTTTTTTACAACAATACCTTGATAGTTTTAATTTAAGATTTACAGGAAAACGTAAGCAAAGAGAACTTCTCTCAAAAGTTCCTGTACAGGTTATTACAAGAGATGATATAAATGAATATGGTGCAGCGTATTTTGTAAGCAGAAGAATGTCAAAATAATAATAGTTTTTAGTTATTATATTCCTGTCATACAAAATACTTTCTTGAAATTTAATACTTTTACGATAAGATATTAAAACCATGGCAAAATCTTTAACAATAAAAGCAAAACCCCGTGAAAATAAAAAACCAAATGCACTGCGTGCAAGTGGTTTTGTACCAGCTACTCTTTATGGTCATGGTTTTGAATCTTTATCAATTCAAGTAAATGCAAAAGAGTTTTCAAAGATACCGCATAAAGCTTATTCACACATAAACCAACTGGATGTTGAAGGAAAAGAAAAACATGATGTTTTAATCCGCGATGTTCACATAGATCCAGTTAGAGATTTTTATTTAAACATTGAGTTTTATAAAATCAGAAGTGATGAAAAAATTAAAGTTAAAGTACCGCTTAACTATACAGGTCATTCACAGGCTGTAGTTGCAGGTGGAATTTTAATTGTTTCTTATAATGAAATTGAAATTTACTGTCTGCCAAAAAATATACCCGATGTAATTGATGTGGATTTAGATCAGATTAAAGAAATTGGTCAGGCAATTCATACAAAAGAATTAAAAGTTTCAGATGCTATTCAAATACTTGCAAAACCTGAAGAAGTTATGGCTAGGGTTGAAATTGCCAAGACCCACGAAATTGAAGAAGTTGCTCCAGTTGTTGCAGCAACTGCTGAAGCTGCTGTGACCACTGCTGAAGGTGTTGCTGTTGCTCCTGGCAAAGAAGCTCTTGGTGCTAAAGCTGCCCCTGGTAAAGAAGCTGCTGGTGCTAAAGCTGCTCCTGCTAGTGGTGCAAAAGCTCCTGCTGCTGGTAAAACTCCTGAAGCTAAACCAGCCAAGAAATAAGAAAATCAAACTTACTTGCAAGTATAGGATTTATCCGATTTATTCGGTAAATCTGATCTAACGAAAAGAATCGATCAATGGAAGCCCGAGCTTGTCGAGGGCTATATAAAAATGCAATTCCCTTTTCCATGTCCGAAATGTAATCAGAGTATATGTAGAAGAGCATATAATATGAATCTTGCTCTGGGTTATGTGGAAGAGCAGTTTTGCCTTAGTTGTTTGTCAAAAATGCATAATCAGGATATGGATAGTATGTTTGATTTTGTTTATAGTTATGTACAGAGTAGAGATTGTTTTAAAAAAGAATGGGTGAAAATGAAAGATAGAAGCGAATGCCCACTTCCAGATGCCTGTGTAATTAATAAATGTTTTAATAAATAATTTAATTCATAAATGAATAAAACTATAAAACCAGATTTAATAATTAACTTGAGAGGAGTTGCTTGCCCTCTTAATTTTGTTAAAACTAAAATTCAGCTTGAAAAAATGGGTAAAGGTCAGATACTAGAAGTTTGGCTGGATCCAGGAGAAGCAATTGAAAGTGTTCTGCTAAGTGTAAAGGAAGAAGGACATGAAGTATTGCAACAAATTAAAGTTGAAAATTATTTTAGAGTTTTGATTTTAAAGAAATAAACCCAAAGAAAATTTAATTTAGCTGTAAAAATATTCCCAGCGACTCATCTAAAACTTTCTCGGTTATACTGTCAAGCAATGTTGCATCCAGCTTTAACCGCATGTGACTATCATTTTTTACTTCTTTAAGAGCTTCTCTTACTGCTTTAAATGTTAACAAACCTCTCTTAAACTTCTCATCAATTTCTGTAGCAGATTTTATATGAGTAAAATATGTTTCTACTATCTTTGCAATTAAATTTAATGCTCCAATCCTTTCGTCTAGATTGTCGCTTTTTAAACCTACTCCATCAGCAGTCAGCAGGGACAGTGTATAGGAAGGATCAGTCATTAAAAGTGCTGGAATAGCACTTGCTTCAGGCCTTTCAATAAGTTCTGTAAGAGTTACTGTACCCTTTGCTTTTCTAAAAGCTCGGATGTCAGCTGTTGCAAGATCATAAGATCTTTTTTCTGCTTCTCTTTTAGGTTTTGGATTTGTAGGTTGCTTAGCTCTTTCTTTTTTATTTAATGCTTCTATTTCTCCAGAAGCAAAAGCTCTGCCTATCCTTGGTTTATCTCTTATTTCAGCTAAAGCTGGTGTGACTATTAGATCGTATGAAGATAAATCCTGTAACTCATATGCAAAAGGTCCTATTTGTCCCTCAAGGGCAAATTCTAATATTGGGCTAAGTCTAAACAATTCATAAGTAAAGGCAATTACATCATCTTGATCATCCTCTTTACTAATTGATAATTTTTGTGGAATAGAAATAATACCATTACTTGCAGAGTGATTAACTAATGGAAGAAGAATTCTGTTAAAAGCAGTAATAGCCCCTCTGTGGTTATTTGCTAATGAAGCAAACTTGCTTGGATCGGTACATATTGTTGAGGTTGTAATTGTCATTTATTCTAGGGTTTTGATTGAAAAAAGTTAAACAACCATTAATAGTTGTTTTAATTCTTGAAATTGTCTTCCTGCATCTATAGCAAAATTATCTAATTCTGTTGCTTTTTTTCTTACTTTTTGATTCCTGTCATTAACCCCATATCCGTTAACATTTAACGCTCTTGATGTGCACTCTAATAATGAAAGTGCATCGTCTACACATTTAGATTTTTCTGCTTTATTTTTTTCGCCTATAGTGTAAGTATTATCTGATAATTCTCTGTCGAAATTATCCAGTATGACTTTTACCAGAGTTGTAATAATGTTTATTGCACCTTCTCTTACACTATCATTTGGATGCGTAAGTCCAATATCATTTGAAGTTAAGATTAAAAGCAAATAACCGACATCTGCATTTTCCAGAATTTTACCAAAAGCTATCTCTGACAGATGTAGTTCAATTAATGCATTTTGCCTAGTCCTTCTTGCTTCCAGCATTTTTTCACGTCTTGCTTCTTTTGCAGCTTCAGAATTGTCCATATTTCTGCCGAGCCCAGCATCTTCGCATGAAGGTTGATCTTCGTTTTTTTTATTTTTTAATTCTCTTTTTATTTTTTCTTCTCTTGCTTCTACTATTTCTCTAATCTTTCGTACAAGAAGTAATACTAACTTTTCATAATCTGTTAATGGGTTGTATCCTGGAGAATTGTAGCTTCCAGCATATCTGCTAATTTCCCTGTTTAAATCACGATATGGAGCTGATAACATATCTCCCCATGGTTCAACTAGACTTGTCATTCCAATTGAATATGCAATTCCTTCTCCTTCATTAGTTACCGGATATAAGCTATCATCATGGAATTGTACAAAGTGTTCTCTTCTTTCTCCCAGAGGAAAATGTGCTAATCTTTCCTGAATTAAAGCATCTAGTGGTGAAGGATTATTGTAAGTTGCTATGGTTGATCTCTCTGGAGGTTTCTGTTTTGTTCTTCTCAAAGTAACAGTTGGAAGGCCATTATCAACATCAACAGAATCTCCTATACATTTTCTGAGCCATTTAAGGCCATCAGGATATCTAACCTGTAATGCAGCATAGTGTTCATGTCCAGTTGTAATACCAAAATCTCTTAAGCCCATAAATTTATCTGAAGAGTGGTTTTAAATAATAGCTATTAGAATTAATTAAATCAAGATAAAATGTCCTTGTCAAGTGTATTCGTTAATCTTTCTCTTTATTTTATCTTGCAAGAACTCTGCAAGTTATAATAAACCTGTTTCCTTTAGGGCGATTAGCTCAGTTGGTTAGAGCACACGCTTGATAAGCGTGGGGTCCCGTGTTCAAGTCACGGATCGCCCAGGTTATTTTATAGCCCTCGACAAGCTCGGGCTTTCCATTGATCGATTCTTTTCGTTAGATCGGATTCACCGAATAAATCGGATGAATCCTCTACATGTAAGTGCCATATATAAAATCTATAATAATTTAAAAGTTAACTATTATATTGGTTCCACCAATAAATATACGATCACCATTCTTAAGTTCTTGTTTAGTTACCTGGATATCATTTACAAGAGTTCCATTTCTTGAACCTTGATCTGCTGCATATAGCTTTCCACTTTCAGCAATTAATTTACAATGCACTCTGCTTACACTTACATTATCTGATACAGCTATAGTGCAGGTCTGACGTCTTCCTATGGTAGCTTCCTCAGATGGTCCAAGAGAAATGTTTGTTTTATTTATTTTCCCTATGCCTGAATGAATTAATGAAATATTGAAATTATATGCATTTGCTTGAATGGGTGCTAATGAATCTATAACTGGTAAGTTGTCAGCTGGAGGTACATGAAGTGCATCTACTCTTCCACTAAATTCAGCAGGAAATTCACCTGTTCTTCTAAAAGATTCATCGGGAGGATAATTTAAAGAATCAGATCCTTTGCTTCTATAGCTTCCTCTTGTGTGAACACTAACACTCATGCTGGCATCTGCAACAGCCCCTCTCACGGAGTTTTCATCATCTCTAAATTGTTCAGATCTCAAACTTTGAGATATAGACATTGCTTCGCTAGGATCAAATGAATGTGGAAAGTCACGTACTACACTATCAAAGGCATCTGCATCCCATTCTCTCTGTGATAAAAATGCCAGTAACCGTGCCAGTAAATCTTCAGCTTCGCTTTTATACTCATGATATGCTCCAGCATCGTCAAATGGAATTATTGGAATCTCAACTCTATGCTCAACCCTTCCTGAGGCATGGTTTTGCAATCGTAATCTAAGGCTTGCTTCTCCAAGATCTCTTTCTGGTACAAAGCCAATACCTATACCTCTTGATTGATAGCCTGTATACATCCTGTATTTTGTGGGTGTTCTAAGTGAAGCTTCTTTTATAGTAGGTAGAAGATCAAAAAATTTCTTATCAGGTGAAAATCTTCTTGCAGATATACTCATATAATGTGGATTTCTAATATCATCTGCAAATGTCGGAGCAAACAGTCCAAAAACATTTATGCTTGGATTTGGATGTGGAGTGTGAACACACATAGCTGGTCCAAGTTCTGTGGTTAGGGTTCTAAGGAATCTTTCATCATAGTCTACTCCTGTACCGATTATAAGACTGTGAGCATTTAATGCTCTTAAGTTTTTAGCCATTAATAGAACATCAGATTCACTTGGGCCACCGTATTGCTCACCATCGGTTATAAATATAAAAAGAGGTGTTTCTGGTTTAAACTTGTCTGGATTATATTGCACTACTTTTTGGCAAGCAAGCTCAAGTACACTATGAAAATTTGTACTGCCTGTTGGTTTAAGGCTTTGTATAGTACTAAATAAAAGTCCCAGATCTGATGTATATTCTACTGGGACTTCTTTTTTGAAGGGTGTCCCCTCTTTGCCTTGTGCTATTTGTGCAATGTCATTGTAAACAATTAAAGTTACCTTTGTATCTTTTGGTATTCCATTGTCAATTAGTTCTTTAATAGCTGATTTTACATGGTCCAGTTTAGTGCTAAGGTCATTAGCTCCGCTGAGTTCACCCATACTGGATGATATATCCAGCCCTATAACAACATGTCCGATTTTTCGTGGTTTATTTTCTTGAATGTTTTGATCTCTAGGTTCATCTAGAAATCCTTGACTTATATTATTTGGTCCATCAGCCCGTAATTCACCAGTTCCTGCAAAAACTAGTGCATTGTCGTTTTGTGCTGGTGTTACTCCCTGTTCAGAAAATACTACGATGGGTCTTTCATCTTTAAAAACTATAGGACTTCTTCCCTTACCAATATTTCTTGTAAGTTTATGATTTAATAAAATACCTACTGCATCTACATTAGCTCCGGGAACTAGCATTTACTACCTGCCTTTTTTAAAATCTGCTTTACCTGATTAATCTGATTTTAGCAATAAGCCACTTTTTGATACGATAGCAATTCTAAATAAATAATTAAACATTTTTTAATATAGCGCAAAACAAGTTTGCGCTTTCTTTGATTATTCTTCTCGCTTGATCGGCTTTGCCAATTAAATTGGACAAAGCCTATAATTTATGAGGATGTGAGAGTCTTTAATAGATTAAGAAGAAACTTTAAGTAATTATTTAGGTCTCTTGTTAGAGTAATTAAGGGAGATTAATCATGTTAAATAAATTGCTTGTAATTTTATTTAGTTTTTTTATGGTAATAAATCCATGTTTTGCACAGACTAAAAATATTACTTTAGGTGGAAAAGCAATTTGTGTAGTCAGTGGAAAGTCACCGGTAAAAAGATTTATAGCAGATGCAAATAGACTATTGATTCTTCAAAGCGAAGGTATTTCAAAGGGTTCTATTCAGCTTCAGTTAATTCAGGATTCAGATGCAAGTTTAATTGATATAAATATCTTAGCTTTGCTTGGTCAGATAGATAATTTGGATTCACTTTTTGCTGGAAGTATAGTTAGATTTGAAAGTGATAGTTCTGAGACTTCACTTAAAAAAACAGTTAAAAGCACTAACGTGACTTTGATAGTAAATAATTCTATTAGTGAAGGGAAGTTTATTCCTGTCAGTGGAAAAATTAAAGTCGAATCTCCAGATCAAGCTGTAGTAAATGGAACATTAAATCTTAAATTAAGTAGCAGTTCACTAACAAAAATCAAAGATCTTAAAAACTTAGGTTCTTCAGGCACAAATGGAAAGCTTGACATACGATGCAAGCTGCAGAACATTCCTGTAGAAATAAAAGATCTTTTATCTAATATTTAAACTAATTTTATACGGTAAAATACTAAATATGCAAAACCTAATCTTAAAACAAATGGAAGTAGGGCCAATGGAAAACTTTATTTATTTCATTGGTGATAAAGATACCCAGGACATTGTAGTAATTGATCCTGCTTGGGATGCAAAGTTTATCCTTGATGAAGCTAAAAAAAACAATTTAAATATAAAAGCACTCCTTGTAACTCACGGTCATTTTGACCATACAAATGCTGTAGAAGAATTACTGAAAACCATTGATGTCCCGGTTTATATAAATAAACATGAGGCTGATTTTTTTAACCAATATGAAATCAAATGGGGAAAAGAAAACGTTAAAAAAACTGAATCTGGTGAAAAATTAAAAATCGGAAATATTGATATCCGGTTTGTACATACCCCAGGGCATACTCCTGGCTCACAATGTTTTCTGGTAAGGGCGTATGACCATACGCCCTTACTTGTTTCAGGAGATACATTATTTATAAATGGTTGTGGCAGATGTGATTTGCCTGGTGGCAATGTTGATGAGATGTTTGACACTATTTCTAATAAGCTGATGAAAATGAGTGATGATACAATAATATTCCCTGGACACAATTATGCCCAGAAAAAGCAGGATACTCTGGCAAATCAAAAAGTAACAAATCCATATATGCAGTATGATAACCTCATGTCATTTATAGGTAAAAGGATGCAAAAATAATGATAGCTTTAGTTGAAATAGAGAATAAAATTAAACAAAATATAAAAACTAATCATGTTGAAGTTGTGGATCTAAGGGGTGGAGATCATATACTGGCAATTATAGTTTCACCGGACTTTGAAAATAAAAGCTTAATTGAGCAGCATAAAATGATTTATGATATTTTTGTAGATGAAATGCAGTCAAATATAATCCATGCGTTGACATTAAAAACATACTCACCGGAACGGTGGGAAAAAATTAAGCCAGGATTTAGCAAGGAAATGGGTCATAGTATTTAATTAAGGAGAATATAGATGTCTAATATTATGGAAAAAATAGAATCTGAAGTTAAAAGCAATAAAGTTGTTGTTTTTATGAAAGGTACTAAAGATGCGCCTCAATGTGGTTTTTCGGCTGCAGTAGTTGATGTTTTTAAAATGCTAGGTGTTGATTTTGTAACTAGAGATGTTTTAGCTGATAATGAATTAAGAGAAGGGGTTAAAAAATATACAAACTGGCCTACTATTCCACAGGTATTTGTTAATGGAAAATTTATAGGTGGCTGTGATATTACTAGAGAAATGTTTCAAACGGGTGAACTGAAAAATATGCTTCAATAAATTTAATTCTTTGTATTTTCTGTATCAGGCTCTGACTCGAATTTATTAGGTGTGTCTTTTCTGTTTTGTATTTGTGTATTTAAAAGATTGTTTATATCATTGCCTTTTAAAATGAATTTTTCTGGTGATGCTGTGGCATCTATTCTTCCGCTGTGTAAGTTGCTTGGAATAATAATTGCACCAATGTCTGCACATTTTGGAGTTATTATATTAAATAATGTAATTCCAGGTTTAGCATCCTTTCCTACTTCTGCAGAGATTGACAATTTGTTTTTATTATCCTTCTTAAACCTTAGCTTTTTAAGTATAATTCCGTCCTCTGGAACAAATGAGACATTTGTAAAATAATTTGGGCCTTTTCCTAGTCTAAATGGTTGCCCATTTATTATTGCAAACTTCCTTATAAAATTCTTTCCAGTAAAATTTAAATTTAACCTAGTTTTATTGTTATTAGTATTGTTTATTGAGGCAATTACAGGATCATTAATTTCAGGCTTTGTGATTTCTGGTACGTCTCTTTTCTCTTGAATACGCCCTTTAATACTTAATGATGCTGAAATTTTAAGTGGGACTACAAGAAGTGATTTATTCTTACTTAGAATTTGCATTCTTGCATCTCCATCAGCAGCCTCATCAGGAATAGTCAGTATTGTTAGAAGATCCAGTATTTGATTGTCTGTAGTCTGAAATCTGTGTTCTCTTTGTTGTTCAAAACTGCTAATTAAGTTTGATTCTCTGAAGAAAGCAAAGCCAATTACAAATAATTTTCCTGTACTGTCTGTTAATAATGTAGTGAAACGTCCGTTTTTCTCTTCTTCGGAAATATCTATTTTTGATTTTGTAAGTTCAGCTATTGTTGCAAATGAACAACCTTTTGGAACTATGGTTCTATTTCCAAAACTACGTGTTATGTCAAAACCATCTACATGAGGAAATCTGGTAATTGTACCTTCATTACTTTCTTCAATTGCTGGTGGGTTAGAAATCTCTGCAGTTTGTCCACCAGCTGAAATATAACCTCCTATAATTGAATTATTTATGTCATTCGTTGGTGGCAATATAATTATTGATCCCGAAGTAGATGAACCACCGGAGGTAGAAGAACTACCTGAAGTAGATGAACCGCCGGAGGTAGAAGAACTGCCTGAAGTAGATGAACCACCTGAAGTAGATGAGCCGCCTGAAGTAGATGAACCACCTGAAGTAGATGAGCCGCCTGAAGTAGATGAACTACCTGAAGTAGATGAGCCGCCTGAAGTAGATGAGCCGCCTGAAGTAGATGAACCACCTGAAGTAGATGAACCACCTGAAGTAGATGAACCGCCGGAGGTAGAAGAACTTGAAGTTGAAGTTACATAAGTTACCTTTAAATTATAAGTTGCCTTATTGTTGCTAGTATCAGATGCATCAATTGTAATTAAGTTTTCACCAGGCTGAAGAGTTGCATTTTCAGAATATTCATTACCGGTAACTTGCAGTTTAATATGTTTGGTGTATTGTTCGCTTGAAATTGAAGAATTGAATTTATAAGTGCTTGGATCTATGTTAGTTAATTCCAGTTCATTCTCTTGTATTGCTTGACTTACTATTCTTTTCCTTCCTTTTGGAGAGACTTTTTTACGTTGGAATAAAACATCTCCTACAGAAGTGTCATCTGTCACAGCAAAAACAACGGTTATATTATTATCACCTTCAAAAACTGTTCCTTCAGCAGGTGATGTAATCACTATTACAGGCGGTGTAATATCTATTTTTTCTGGGTCGGAAATTGTTTGTTCGGTTCTGTTTCCTGCAGCATCAATTACACTAATAACTATTGGTTTTACAGCTGGAATGTTAACATTGAAATTAACATCTTCTTTTTGTGTGAAACTTATTGTTTTATCATTTATTGTAATTGAGAATACATCAGAACCCGTTCCATTGGCTTTGCCTGCTACTTTAAATTGATTAGAGCCATCAGTTGTTATTTTGGCACTTAATGTAGGAATTATTGTATCTATAAATGCTTTTATAGAAGTTGTTGCTGGGTTACCGACATTATCTTTTGCATCAACTTTTATTTCAAAAGCCCCGTCTTTATCAAATAAAATGTCAGTTGTAAATTGAACGGTGTTAAGTATGCTGTTAGTATTGGGTTTGAATTCCAGGCTAGTTCCATTTACAAAAATCCTCTTTAAATCTACTCCTGAATCATTGTCGTCAACAGTTCCAAGAACTCTTACTTTTCTTGAATTGTAATGGATTGAATCTTTTGGTGCACGAATAGCTATAGCTGGAGGAGTAGTATCAGCAGGAGTAAAATCATTTGTAAATTGGTTGCCTGCTTTGTCTTTAACTGTGATTTTTGTTGTTGGGCTGTCAAGAATTGCTGAAAAATCTACACTTGTTGCTTCGTTGAATTGTATTGCAACACTATTTATAGTAATTGAAACTATATTTGTACCTGTACCATTTGCATTTGCTGTTACCTTGTATTTGTTATCATCTCCTAACATGACGGTTGCAGTAATTGTAGGTGCGATTGTATCAACAGTGATAGAGCGAGTAGCAGTAGTAGAGCGAAGCAATTTATCTTTAGCGAAGTAGGTAAAGGTATGAGAACCGTCTTTAAGAGTAGAAGTTTTCTTAAAAGTAAAGGTATTAGGGTCCAAGTCAAAGACGGTAAGCATAACATCAACATCATCGATTTTAAAAGATTTAGAAGGAGAGGAGAAAGTAACGGAACCTTCAGTAATGACATCAGGAGAATTAAAGAAAGCATTGTCATCAGGTTTAGAAATTGAAATAACGGGGGAGCCGCCGGAAGGGGTTAAAGTTCTAACGAGCTTATTATTAGCCTCATCAACAATTTCAATATTGAAGGTATTAGAGGAAGAAGAGGATGAGAAGTCAACAGAAGTAGCGGAGGTAATTGTGAGAAGTTGGTCGCCAACTTTAATAGAGGTAACTTTAGAGCCAGTACCTAAGGCAGTAGCGGTGAGGACAAAGTTACCGGAGTCATTAGTATCAATTATGAATGTAACATCAGGGAGAAGAGTATCAACAATGATTTTAATTGATGTTTCACCAGTATTTCCAGTTTTATCTTTTGCTTTAACATTAATGTCATAAGTGCCATCTTTTTGAAAATTTATTTTTCCAGTAAATAATGCACTATTTGGTGCTTGCCCTTCAGTACTAATATTTGCAGCTATCCCGTTTATTGTAAGTGAGGTGATTGGAGAAGATGTACCTTCTACTTTACCCTTAACTGTAACTGTTTGGCTATTCAGTACTTCTAAGTTTGACGGGGTATCAATTGTTATTATTAAATTATTTTGTACTACTGTTGCTAGAGCATTACAAAATCCTAATGTTATGCTTGAATTCTTGTTTCCGAGTTGTGTTGAGAATTTGTCTGGCTCTCCAATTGCTCTGTCCGCAAAACCTAATGTCCTTAAACTTTCACCGGTTAAATCGCTGCCGTTAATTACACTGACAATTTTATCTACATAGATGCTTTTACCATTTGTGAGTTTTAATTCTACTGCATCAATGTTTCCGCCTACGGTACTTTTATTATTACTTAAACAATCAATTGTAATATAACTTCCTTGTGGAGATAATGTGCCACTGCCATCACTAACATAAACATCGTAAAATTCATTATCGCTTGTTGAAAAGTCATATAGAGAAGAAGACAAGTTAACTTTTTCAATTAATTTGTTATTGTCCTTTTGAAGGAGATACATCATTATGTCTCCAGTTTGTTCGTGAACAATAATTGAATCTAGTTTTTCAAGTGAAAGAATTGGTATTGTATTTGTTGGACACAGACCAAGTGCAGGTGGATCAGATGCTTTAATTAATCCAGTAAACTTATTTCCAGCTTTATCTGTTACCTCTATTGTTGCAATAGTGGAATCAATGATTAATTCAAAATTTACTTTTTCTGAATTTGTAAACTTAACAGGTGTTTTATTTACTGTAATTAAATCTACATCTGTACCTGTACCATTTGCTGTAACGGTTAATTTATATTGCCCGTTACCATTGCTTTTAAGTGAGCCTGTTACATCAGGTGTGACTGTATCTATAGTTAGATTATGCGTAATCTCAGCACTATTGCCAGCTACATCTATGGCTTTAATTTTTATCTGAGTTTTCCCCTCATCATTAAGTTCAATAACGTTTTTCCCTGTAAACACGTTTTGTTTTTTTGTAGGTGCTATTGGGAAATCTTTATTATTTACTAATACCTTTGATACATCTGAACCTGTTCCATCTACATTAATAATGTAGGTTACATTTTTTGTATTTAAGATTGATGAATCAGGAGGGCTTTCGACGGTAATTATTGGTGGGGAATTATCAGCAATTATAATATTATTTCTAAATTCAATTATATTTTTATATGTACTGGTATCTGAAATCGATTTTGATGCACTTGATAGTAGAGGTGCTGAAAGTATTAGATCTTCAAATGATGAATCAGGAATTCCGGATAAAGATGGAATTGTGCCCATGATTTGGAAGCCATTGCTAGAAATTTCTATATTTCTTGCGCAGTTATTCAGATTTCTAAAACAAACATTTGCTTGATTAATATTAAAAACATTAGGATCGATAAAACCTTCAAGAGTAAAAGGTATGCCTCCATTACCTGGGAATACTAATGGATCAACAGCTCTTCTAAAAACTATACCTGGGCTTAAATCTGTAATGGTTGTAACGGTTAATTCACCTGGATTTGAACAAGCTAAATCTCCGCAACCTATGGTGCATCCGTTTTTGTCTTTGATTGGATTAGGATATGAACAATTTGGTGGAGGAGCAGGGCATGAAGGTGGTGGTGGACAGCCTGATGTAGATGATGAGGAATATGTGTAAGGGACTGCATTAGATGTTCCTGTATTTGTTGTTACGGTTACATTTAAAATACCACTCCCATCTATTGGTGCACTTGTAGAAATTTGTGTGTTGGTCGAATTGATTACTACAGCATTTAAGCTTCCAAACATAACTGATGTAGGATTTAGCAAACTAATACCAGAGATGAGAATATTTGTGCCTGCTGGACCTTTGGTAGGAGAAATAGATGTGATAACAGGAGGAGCGTAGATAAAATTAACAGAATTGGAAGTACCAATATTATTAGTAACAGTAACACCAACAGTACCTGTACCAAGAGGAACAACAGCAGTAATTCTAGTAGGATTTATTACGGTAAAAGAGGTGGCATCAGTTGTACCAAACTTAACAGAAGAAATATCAGAGAAGTTAGAACCAGTAATAGTTATTGAGGAATCTTTTGTGCCACTACGAGGAGAAATGTAGCTAATAACAGGAGGAGCGTAGATAAAATTAACAGAATTAGAAGTACCAATATTATTAGTAACAGTAACACCAACAGTACCTGTACCAAGAGGAACAACAGCAGTAATTCGAG